>SNQW01000005.1_pt1 | contig 393382 bp, 402 predicted proteins | sample 2580511 | NCBI WGS metagenome assembly SNQW01 (sample SAMN10953775, study PRJNA522744) | food fermentation metagenome | isolation source: 8-hour incubation of native-enriched microbial consortia from nixtamalized... | place: Mexico | collected 2017-09-24
CAGGCATTCCCGGACTTCCGGGTCGGCCTGCTGCACGGGCGGATGACGGCGGCCGAAAAGGACGAGGTGATGCGGGCGTTTTACGAGAACGAGGTCCAGCTATTGGTGTCGACGACCGTGGTCGAGGTCGGCGTCCATCACGATCATCAGCGTCGCATTGGGCACATCGACGCCGACCTCGACCACGGTCGTCGACACCAATAGCTGGACCTCGTTCTCGTAAAACGCCCGCATCACCTCGTCCTTTTCGGCCGCCGTCATCCGCCCGTGCAGCAGGCCGACCCGGAAGTCCGGGAATGCCTGCTGCATCGCTACGTACAAATCGATGGCATTCTGCACGTCGAGCTTGTCCGATTCTTCGATGAGCGGGCAAATGACGTAAGCCTGCCGGCCTTGCAATACTTCCCGGGAAATAAACCCGAGCACGCGGTCCATCATCTCATGTTTGACCCAATACGTGGAGATCGGCTTGCGCCCTTTCGGCCGCTCCGACAAGGTCGAAACGTCCATGTCGCCGAAGGCGGTGATCGCCAGCGTGCGCGGGATCGGCGTCGCCGTCATCGTCAGCACGTCGGGATTAAAGCCCTTGCGCCGCAAAATGCTGCGCTGGTTGACGCCAAAACGGTGCTGCTCGTCGGTGACGACGAGGCTCAGCGAGCGGAAAAACACGTCCTCCTGAATCAGCGCGTGCGTGCCAACGACAATTTCGACCAGCCCCATCTGCAGCGAAGCCAGCAGATCCTTGCGTTTGCGACCCGTCAAGCTGCCGGTCAGGAGCCCGACCGTAATGCCGAACGGTTCAAACAGCTTCGTCAAGGAACGCATATGCTGCTCCGCCAAAATTTCGGTCGGAACCATAAAGGCTCCCTGGTGGCCCGATTTCACCGCCGCGAATAAAGCGATCGCCGCGATGACCGTTTTGCCCGAGCCGACGTCCCCCTGGAGCAGCCGGTTCATGCAGTACGGGGAACGCATGTCGCGCAAAATTTCCAGCTCCACCTTCTTCTGCGCGTCGGTCAGCTCAAACGGCAGGCTGCGCACGAACTCCCGCACCGTGGCGTTGTCCACGGTATGCGCCACGCCGTCCATCCGCTCGTGGTTCATCGCCCGGTACGCCTGCAGCTTCAGCTGAAACAAAAACAGCTCCTCGTACACCATGCGGCGGCGGGCCTGCTGCCCCTCTTCGTTGTCCTGCGGCTGGTGAATGCGCTGAATCGCGAACTTGCGGGACATGTGGCCGTACTTGCGCAGCAGCTCCTGCGGCAAAATTTCCGGAATCATCTCCCCGTACTGCAGCAGCGCCTGCCCGATCGTCTTGCGCATCCATGCCTGCGTAATTTTTCCGCCGACCGAATACACCGGCTGAAGGCTGCCGCTGCGCAGCGTCCCGCGATCCGGAAACTCCGATTCCGATACGGTCAATTGGCTGCGGCGCATATCCCATTTTCCCGTCAAAATGATTTCCCGGCCGCTCGTCAACTGATCCCGCAAAAAATGACGATTGAACCAGGTCGCCGTAAACATCCAGTCCTCCGCCACCATTTTGCACGTTAACCGCGATTTGCGGCCATACCGCTGCAGAACGGGGACGCCCATGATCTTCGCCTGCACTGTCACTCTGTCCCCGTCCTTCACCTCCGTCAAGGAGCGGAGGCGGTAATCCTCGTACCGGAACGGATAATATTCGATCAAATCATTCACCGTAAAGATGCCAAAGGCGTGAAGCTCCTCCTGTTTAAGAGCGCTCACGCCGCTGACTTGCCTCACGGGAATTTCATGCAAATCCATATTGAAATCCCTCGCTTTACATACCCATTGAACCTTAAGCGGAAACTACTCGCCGACCCCGGAAGCCGGCCACATAAACACGGCCAAAATGCCGGGCCCCACATGCGTCCCCACCACGGCGCCGATGCTCGTGCGAACAACCTCATGCAGCGAAAAATGCTGCGATAGCAGGCTCAGCATCTCCGCCGCGCCTTCCGGGTTCACGCCGTCGCACACCGCCACGTTCAAATCCTTGCTCTCGCCGAAGTCGTTCACGAACAACTCAATAACGCGGGACAGCGCCTTTTTCCGGCCCCGGGCCTTATCGACGGCATAAATTACGCCTTCCCGGTCCACCGACAAAATCGGCTTGATATTGAGCAAATTCCCCAAAATCGCCGCCGCTTTGCCGATCCGGCCGCCTTTTTGCAAATACTCCAGCGTATCGACGAGAAAATAAAGGCGGCGTTCCCGTCCGAGCCGCTCCACCTCTTCGCGAATCCGTTCCACCGTCGCCCCTTGTCCCGCGAGCCTGGCCGCATGGACGACCTGCAGCCCAAACCCGTAGGATGCGCAGAGGGAGTCGATAACGGTAATGCCGGACTCTTGACCCAGCTCCTCCTCAATCATTTCCTTGGCGAGCCGCGCCGATTGGTATGTACCGCTCATGCCGGAGGAGATATGGATCGAGATGATCGGCGCGCCGGGATGGGCATCCAGCAGGCCTCGGTACACTTCCGCATATTGGGAAGGCGAAGTTTGCGAAGTCGTCGGCAGCTCGCGCGACTTCGTCAGTTTAGCGTAAAACTCCTCCGCAGTAATATCGACGCCTTCAACAAAAGATTGATCGCCGAAGGCCAGCCGCATCGGCACGATATGAATGCCTAGCTCCGAAGCGATGGACTGCGGAATATCCGCCGTGCTGTCGGCCACAATAACCGCCTGCCGCATAAGGTTCTCCCCCTTTCCTCTATCGTCCGCTTTCTTTCCTGCGCCCGTCAGGATTCCACCGAAAACAGATAGTAGTAGATCGGTTGTCCGCCGGAGTGAACCTCCACTTCGACATCCGGATACTTGTCTTGCAGCCAGGCCACGAGCCGTTCCGTCATTTCTTCCTCGGCTTCCTCGCCCGCCAGGACGGTGACGATTTCATCGCCGCCGGCCAGCATTTTGTCCAGCAGCCCCTGGCAGGTTTCCAGCAGCCCCTCTTCCGTAGCCACGATTTTCGCGTCCGCAATCCCGATGTAATGCCCGGCCGTAATTTTCAAATCGTCAAACATCGTATCGCGAACGGCATACGTCACCTGCCCCGTTTTTACATGCTGTACCGCGCTCAGCATATTCGATTCGTTGACCTCTACGTTCTCTTCCTCCTGGAAAGCGAACGCCGCCGCAATACCCTGCGGAATGCTCTTGCTCGGAACAACGATGACGTTGCGTTCCCCTTCAAGCAGATCGCGGGCCTGCTGCGCCGCCAAAATAATGTTCGAATTGTTCGGAAGCACGAACACATGCTGGGCCGAAATGGACTCGATCGCTTTCACGAAGTCCTCCGTGCTCGGATTCATCGTCTGTCCGCCGGACAAAACGACGTCAACGCCCAAGCTGGTGAAAATATCGGCAATGCCTTGCCCCGAAGCGACGGCGATAAATCCGTAAGGCGCCAGCTCATCGGCCGGCAATTCGGCCGGGTCCGCCGGCCGCAGCGTTTCCGCCGGAATGTCGGCGAACAGCTCCGGCATCGGAGCGGCGTCCATGCCCGCGGTGAGCAATTCGCGATGCTGCTCCCGCATGTTCAAAATATGGATCTGCGTTATTTCGCCGTACTGCAGCGCCAAATTAAGCACATCGCCCGGCGTTTTGGAATGGACATGCACCTTAATAATCTCGTCGTCGGCGATCACAATAATGGAATCCCCATTCAGCGACAGCGCTTTCCGGAACTTCTCCTCGTCAAAAACGGCCCCCTGCACGCCGCCAAGCTTGCGGTTGATAAAAAACTCCATATCGTATAAAAACTCGATATCCTCGGTTTCCAGCTTGGCTTGGGCCGGCGCGGGCGCGTGCACCGCAGCCGCCGAAGCAGGCTGGCGGATTTCCGGAGCCGCGGGCTTAAGCGGAGCTTGTCCCGGCCAGGCTTCAGCCGCGCCTTCACCGGACAGCCATTCCATAAATCCTTCATAAATATACACAAGTCCTTGACCGCCCGAATCGACGACGCCAACCTGTTTCAGCACAGGCAGCAATTCCGGCGTACCGGCAAGAGCTTCCTTGGCTTTGGCCAGCACCTCGCCCATCAGCTCCGTGATATCATGAGTTCTTCTCGCGTAAAAAACCGCGTGTTTGGCCGCTTCCTTCGCCACCGTCAAAATCGTTCCCTCCACCGGCTTCACTACCGCTTTATAAGCGGTATCCACGCCGCTCTGCAGGGCGGAGGCGAATTGAATCGGATTCAGTTCCTCCAACGAGGCGACATGGCGGCTGAAACCGCGGAACAACTGGGACAAGATAACGCCGGAGTTCCCGCGGGCGCCCATGAGCAAACCTTTGGACAAGGTTCCCGCTCTGCTGCCGACACCTCCGCTTCCGTTATTCTGCAATTCGGTTACGCCAGCCGTCATCGTCAAATTCATATTCGTACCGGTGTCCCCGTCGGGAACCGGGAATACGTTCAGGGAATTGACGTGCTCCGCATGCTCCGACAGCCGCTTTGCACCGGCCAACACCATGGCGGTAAAATCAGTTCCATTTAAAGAACGCTTACTCAATGAGAATTCCCCTTCCTAGCTTGATCCACGTACGCTTGGACTGCGGGCAATCGCATAAAACGGCCTCGATCCGGCCGGCCCCGGGTCCAACTATCTCGCAAAAAGCAATAATATAAAAGATGATGAAATTATTATGGACTAAACCATATTGTACTATAAGAACACGTAGAAATAAACTTTAACGATCTGTTGACGCAGCTTTTTTTGCTGTGATATTATATATAAGTATTGTTTTATGCGGTCCATGAGAAATCAAACCGTTATTTTCAAGACAGGTGTACCTGGAACAGGAGGTGTAATGAATGGCTCGCAAATGTTATGTGACTGGCAAGAAGCCAGGCAGCGGTAACCATGTATCTCACGCAAACAATCGCAATCGGCGCTCTTGGGGCGTAAACGTGCAAAAGGTCCGGATCTTGGTAGACGGTAAACCGAAACGCGTATACGTCAGCACTCGGGCTTTGAAATCCGGTAAAGTGACCCGCGTGTAATCTCGGGACGGGACATATAGACAAAAAGCACCTTTTTATGGAGGTGCTTTTTTCATGCGCTTTTTTGCCTGGAAGTCTCGGGTAACAACCGGTACCGGTCAAAGCCACGTCAGCCAAAGGGCCCTTTCGTGAATGGCAGGCGGGAACCGCTAGGGGCGGGCCCTTCGCTCCTCAGGCGGCCTGCAGCCGCCTAGTTTTTGTGAAACGTATTTAGAACGGCTTTGACGAATCCTCCCAAAAACTTAGGCAGCTTGAATGTGTAAAATTTCATCGTTCACCCTCCCCAATCATGCTCATGCTCACCCATATTCTATGTTCAATTTCATTTACCCGTGTATTCCCGCCACAAAAAAAAGGTTACATGAGAACCCTGCTCATGTAACCCATTGTATGCGCATCTTTTGGCGCCTATTCCAAACCGGCCAGGCTCTCCCGGATTTCTCCGATCGCCCTGCGGCGGTCGGCTTGGCCAAACACCGCGTTGCCGGCAACGAGCACATCCGCCCCCGCTTCCACGACGAGCGGCGCCGTCGCTGCGGAAATGCCGCCATCCACCTCGATCCGCAAATCCGTTAGGCCAAGCTCGTCTTTCCATGCTTTCAGCTGGCGGATTTTGCGCAGCGTTCCCGGAATGAATGCCTGCCCGCCAAATCCCGGGTTTACGGTCATCACCAGCACGAGATCAACGTCCTCCAGCACCTCGCGGACCGCCGCAGCCGGCGTCGCCGGATTGATCGCGACCCCCGCCTTGACGCCTTGCTCTTTGATCAGGTGCAGCACGCGGTGCAGATGAACGCAGGCCTCGGCGTGAACGGTAATGAGGTGAGCGCCCGATTTGGCGAACGCGGGAACGTATTCCTCCGGCTTCTCGATCATTAAATGGACGTCCAGCGGCAGCTTCGTCAGCGGCGCGATCGCCCCCATGACAAGCGGACCAAACGTCAGATTCGGCACGAAATGCCCGTCCATCACGTCGACATGCAGCCAGTCGGCTCCCCCCCGCTCCACATCGGCGACCTCTTCGCCCAGCTTGGCGAAATCCGCCGACAAAATCGACGGCGCAATGTAAATTGGATTCATGCGGCTAATACCTCCGTTTTTTCTCTTTCATTTCTTCCTGGAACTGCACGTAATGCTCGTAGCGGCTCGCAGCGATGACTCCCCGGTCCGCCGCTTCCCTAACCTTGCAGCCCGGCTCGTGCAAATGGCTGCAGCCCCGGAATTTGCAGGCTTCGGCGTATTCCGCAAACTCGCGGAAGCAGCCGGACAGCTCTTCGACGCCAAGCTCAAGGAAGTCAAGCTGGCTGAAACCCGGCGTATCGGCCACGTACCCGCCGTTTTCCAGCTCGATCAGCTCCACATGGCGGGTCGTATGGCGGCCGCGGCCCAGCTTCAGGCTGATTTCGCTCGTTTCCAGCGAAAGCCCCAGCATCGCGTTCAGCAGCGACGATTTGCCGACGCCCGACTGCCCGGAGAACACGCTGATCTCGCCGGCGAGCCGCGCTTTGACTTCCCCCGTCCCGGCGCCGGTGGCGGAGCTCGTGACGATCACCTCATAACCGATCGAGCGGTAAAGCTTTTGCACCCGGAGGAGGCTCTCCGCCGCTTCATCCTCCTCTTCGTTCAGCAAATCGCCTTTGGTCAGGCAAATCAGCGTCTTAAGTCCGGCATGCTCGATATGCACCAGGAACTTGTCCAAAAGCTGCAGATTGAGGTCGGGTTCCCGCAGAGAGAACAGCAGCACCGCCAGCTTGGCGTTGGCGATCGGCGGACGGATCAGCTCGGTCTCACGCGGCAAAATTTCGTCCACCGTGCCTTCTCCGTTTTCCGTCGGGGTATAAATAACACGGTCCCCGACGAGCGGAGTAACTCCCTTTTTTTTAAAGATGCCCCGGCCCCGGCACTGCACGTTACCTTCCGCAGCCGCTAGGGCGGGCTTTACGTAGTAATATCCGCTTAATGCCTTCACGATTAAGCCTTCCGGCATAAAATGCAGGCCTCGCTTTCATCTCGGTTTGCCTTAATGTCCATGCTTGCTCCCCTTACCGTTGCCTTTGCCTTTACCTTTTACCTTGTCGCTCACGGCCGAGACCAGGTTGCCCGATTGAACCATGCCGGTATCCGGGATCTCTCCCGAATCCTGGTCCATCGTATTCTCATCGCCCCATGTCTCCTCCGAGCTGCTGGCCGGAAACTCCGGAACGGGCACCGTCCCCTGCTTGGCGTCGATATAGTTTATCTGGTAGGTATCCAGCAGCACCCCGTCCCGAGTCACGGAAACGTAGCCGTTCTTGTTGGGCGCAAGCACGAGGTCGACGGCGAGATATTGCGCTTTGCCGATCGTTTTGGTACCCCACTGCTGACTGTCGCCGCGCGCGTCCCCGTAGCTGATGCTGATCTTGCTTTTCTGTCCTTCCACCGCAGGCACGACCGGAACCTGATACGTATACGTGATCGCCTCCGGCGGATAACCGGTGCTGACGAACAAAGTAACTTGCGAGCCCGGCGGGACTTCATCATTCGGCGCGTACGGCCACTGCTTGGTAACCTTGCCCGCTTCGACTTCGTAGCTCGGTTCCTCTTTGATGCCGTCCTCGGCCAGCTTTAGCCCCCACTTCTTAATTTCGGCTTCCGCTTCGGCCTGGGTTTTGTTCACCAAGTTCGGCATTTTGACATTTTCCGGCCCCGTGCTGACCGTCAGCACGATTTCCTCCGTTTCGGGATCAAACTCCGTTCCGGGGTCGGGGCTTTGGCCGATGATCTGGCCCGCTTCCTTGTCGTCGCTGGGCTCCTCCTTTTTCGAAATGCGGTCTTCGTCGATCCCCAAGGCAACCAGCTGCTTCACGGCTTCATCGTAAGTCATCTGATCCGTCGTCAGCGTCGGCATCTTGGGCAGCGGCTTGGCAATACTGACCTTGAGGTCGACCGTGGAGCCTTCCTTCACCTTCATCCCTTCCGGTTTGCTCTGTTCCCAAACGACCCCTTCGGCAAAGCCATCTTTATACTTGCGGTCGATGTCGCCGACTTCGATCCCGTTGTCTTTAAGCTTGGCGATCGCATCCTGTTCCTGCAGGTTCACGACACTTGGTACGCTGACCTCCGGTACGGTGACCAGACTGCTGAGATACCATGCGACGCCCGCCATCGCCAGCAGAATGACCAAGGTCAACCCGACCCATAACGCCGGCTTGCCCCAAGCTTTTTTCTTCGGAACCTGGCGTTCTTCGAGTGCAGCCGCATTGTCCCGCTCCCGCGGATTGTCCCGGGTCAGCTTGGCCGAACCTCCCGGCTTTGCCCCGGCTTGAGGGCGGATGGCCGGGATGATTCGCGTGCTATCTTCATCATCATGTTCAATAAAGGCCAGTTTCGATTCCATCCGCCGTTCCGGCAGCAGGCAGGTTTCCAGGTCGCGCAGCATTTCTTTCGCCGACTGGTAACGTTCCCCGGGATTTTTGCGCATCGACTTTAAAATAATATTTTCCACGCTTTGCGGAATCATCGGGTTGACCGTCCGCGGCTCGTCGAAATGCTCCTGCAGGTGTTTCAGCGCCACGCTGATCGGGCTTTCGCCCAAAAAAGGAAGCCGCCCCGTCAGCATCTGATAGAGCACGATCCCCAGGGAATACAGGTCCGATTTCTCCCCGGTCGCCACCCCTTTGGCATGCTCCGGCGAAAAATAATGCACCGAACCGACCACCGACCCCGTCTGCGTAATCGTTGTCGACGTGACGGCGCGGGCGATGCCGAAGTCGGTAACCTTCACCCATCCGTTGCGCCCGATTAATATGTTATGAGGTTTAATATCGCGGTGAATGATTTGATTCTGATGGGCGTGATCCAGCGCGTCGGCGATTTGCGACGCGATGCGGACGGCTTCCTCGACTTGCAGCGGGGCCCGCTCCTTGATGATTTCATTCAAATTTTGGCCTTCCACGAACTCCATCACGATATAATGAACGTCGTCTTCTTGTCCGACATCATACACGCTGACGATGTTCGGATGCGATAAGGATGCGGCCGACTGCGCTTCCCGGCGGAAACGCCGGATAAATTCCTCGTCATTCACAAATTGTTGACGCAGCACTTTTATGGCCACGTAGCGATTCAGCAAAATGTCCTGCGCTTTATAAACGAGCGCCATCCCGCCTCCGCCGACTCGTTCGACAACCTGGTAACGACCGCCCAATTCGTGTCCGATCATGAATTCCACTCCTTTGTGCCTGACCCGGCATCCTCATGTTGTTCCAGCAAGGCGATGCTGATGTTGTCGTCGCCTCCGGCATGCAAAGCCATCTGAAGCAGACGATCGGCGCGATCGTACAGCGCAAGATCATCCAACCCCAGCGTCAGGGTCATTTGTTCCGGCGTAACGTAATTGCTGAGCCCGTCGCTGCAGAGCAGCAGGATTTCCCCAGGCTCCAAAGTTACTCGGTTCATGTCGACATCGACCTGTTCGTCGGTGCCCAGCGCCCGGGTCACCACATTGCGGTGAGGATGGACATTCGCCTCCTCGGCGCTGATCTGGTTGCTTTTCAGCAACTCATTGACCAAGGAATGGTCGTCGGTCAGCTGGACGATCTCCCCGCGCCGGTACTTGTACGCCCGGCTGTCGCCGATATGGCCGACCATGCCATCGCGCCCGGCCAGCAGCACGGCCACGACCGTGGTGCCCATGTTGCGGTACTCCTCATGCTCCGACGCTTTGCGGAACACGACTTCGTTGGCGTGGAGGATCGCTTTTCTAAGCTCCTCGCCGAAATCCCGGACCGACAAGCCTCCCGGCAGCCCGGCCAAATCCCGGGTGATCGTCTCCACGGCCAGGCTGCTGGCGACATCGCCGGCCTGATGGCCGCCCATTCCGTCGGCCACGACGCCAAGCGTGTAGCCTTGCTCGAGCCGGTCCACCCAGGTGCAGTCCTCGTTAACCGAACGGACTCGTCCCACATCACTCAAATAAACCGTCTTAATCACTTTCGTTCACCTCGCACCAGACTCCATATGCTTTGCCCGCAGCTGGCCGCAGGCCGCCGCAATATCATGGCCTTGCTCCCGGCGAATCGTCACATTGACGCCCTTGTCCGCCAAGACCCGTTGAAAATTAAAGATATCGTTTCTGGACGTTCTCACGTATTTGCGTTCCGGCACGTAGTTGACCGGAATCAGGTTGACATGGCAGAGCATGTCTTTGATCACGCCGGCCAATTCCTCCGCATGCTCCGGCTGGTCGTTGACCCCGCCGATCAGCGCGTATTCGAAGGTGATCCGGCGGCCGGTTTTGGCGATATAGTAGCGCAGCGCCTCCATCACGTCGTCAAACGGAAAGCGCCGGTTCACCGGCATCAGCTTGGAACGGAGCGCATCGTTGGGCGCGTGAATCGAGATCGCCAGATTGATTTGCGTATTCTCGTCGGCAAACCGGTAAATGTTCGGCACAATACCGCTCGTTGATACAGTAATATGCCGTTGTCCGATGTTCAAGCCCTTTTCGTGGATCATAATCCGCAAAAATTTCATCGTGGCGTCATAATTTTCGAACGGCTCGCCCGTCCCCATGATAACGATGCTGCTGACGCGCTCGCCTTTGGCGTCGAGAATTTTCTGCGCCTGCACAACCTGGGCGACGATTTCGCCGGGCGTCAGGTTGCGTTTCAGGCCGCCGAGCGTGGAAGCGCAAAAGGTGCAGCCCACCTTGCATCCGACCTGCGTCGTCACGCAGATGCTGTTGCCGTAATTATGCTTCATGATGACCGTTTCGATCGCGTGGTCGTCATGCAGCCCGAACAGAAATTTAACGGTACCGTCCTTGGATTCCAGCTTCGTAATTTCCTGCAGCGTAACGAAAGCAAACTGCTCGTCCAGCTTCTGCCGCAGCGATTTGGACAGGTTGGTCATCTCGGCGAAGGAACCGACGCGCTTCACGTACAGCCAATCGAAAATCTGGCCGCCGCGAAAGGCCGGCTCTCCTTGGCTCACCGCCCAATCCTGCAGCTCTTCCAAAGTATAATCATATATAAAAGGCTTCATTTTCACACACCTATCCTATGTTTTATCAAAAAATCACCCACTCATTCCACCTATTTTATCATAAATCACCATGACACTAAAGTATGCGCCGGATAGGGCCGCTCCTGACAGCCTTCCGGAACTTTGGGAGGCGGGGGAAACCGTGCGGCGGAAACGCTGGAATAGCCAGGCCAAGAAAGGTTGGGCAGGCAGGGGACGAGCGAGAATAGGTCAAGGGGAAGGTGAGCGAGAGTAGGCCAGGGGGAGGATGAGCAGGAGAAGCCAATAGTGGACGGTACCTGAAATAATGCTAGAATGGCGAGTATGGCAGCAGTGACACTTTTGCGAAGCGAAGACCTGGGGAAAATTGCAAAAGTTAGCTTGTGGAAAAAACCGGGCGAAAACATAAGAACAAAAAATGTCGCTATTTCGGCGGTATCCCCCATGTTGAGCGAAATAGAGGAACATTTTGTCGTTATTTTCCCAAATCGCGGGGAAATGGCCACCTTTCACACCGTTCACTAAAAAATAAGGACATAAAATTCCGCTAAGGGTGATGATCGTGCTCATAGCCGGAAATAAGAACATAAAGTTCCGCTATTTTTTATGAAGGGGTTTAGAGGAGGGAATTCTCAGGCAGTTCCCATGCCTAATTCAAAAAGGCCAAGCCCGGCGGCAATGACCGTGAGCTTGACCTCTAAAAAAACCGAAACTAGTCTCATTCTATTTACCGCCGCCGCGCTTTCGCAAACGGGCGATATAAAATCCGTCCGAATGGAAGTCCTGCGGCAAAATTTGCAGCCCTTCCGCCACCCGGCCGGCGGCTTCGGCCAGCGGCCGCCGCTCCCAGCCGGCCGGCTCCTCCGCCGCCAAAGCGAACTCCGGATGGCGGCTTAGGAACCGCCGGACCATCTCGGCGTTTTCCCGGGGTTCGATCGTGCAGGTGCTGTAAACGAGGATGCCCTCCGGTTTCAGCAGTCCGCTGACCGCGTCCAGCAAACCTTCCTGAACCCCGGCGATCTCTTCAACGTCGCCCGGCGTCTTCGCCCACTTCAAATCGGGCTTGCGGCGGATTACGCCAAGGCCCGAGCAGGGCGCGTCGAGCAGGATGCGGTCGAACGATTCCGGCGGGAAGCGCTCGCTTAGCTTCATCGCGTCTCCCGACAGCGCCCGCACGTTCACGAGGCCCAGCCTGTCGGCGTGATCTTCAATCAGCTTGGCTTTGTGCGGGTGGATATCGTTCGCGACCACCTCGCCGCTGCCCTCAAGGATCTCCGCCATATGACAGGTTTTCCCGCCGGGCGCCGCGCAGCAGTCCAGCACCGACATGCCCGGCTGCGGATCCACCGCTTCGGCCACCAGCATGGAGCTTTCGTCCTGTACGGAAATCAGCCCGTCCCGGTACCAGGACGTCAGCGCCATGTTGCCGCCGCTATGTACGATGATGCCGTCCGGCGATATCGGGGAAGCCGACGCCGCAAGGCCCTGCTCCTCCATCAGCCGCAGCATCTCCTCCCGGCTCGTCCGGGCCCGGTTGACCCTGACGCTGACCGAAGGCGGCTCGTTGTTGGCGCGGCAGATGGCTTCGGCCGCAGCAATGCCGTACTGCCGGGCCCAGCGGGCGACCAGCCATTCCGGATGCGAATGGGCCAGGGCGATTCGGCTGACCGGCGGCAGATCCTCCGGCAAGGTCAGCTCCTCCTTCCGGCGCAGGACGTTGCGCAGGACACCGTTCACCATCCCGGATATACCCTGATGCCCCCTCTTTTTGGCGATATTGACCGCCTCGTTGACAACGGCATGCGGAGGGATCCGGTCCAGGTAATGAAGCTGGTAAAAGCTAAGCCGCAGCAAATTGCGCACCCACGGAGCAAGCTTGCCAAGCCCTTTCGTCACGAAAGGCGCCAAAAAAAAGTCGATCGTGTTCAACCGTTGAATCGTACCGTATACCAGTTCGGTCGCAAGACCCGCGTCCGGACCGGACAGACCGGATTTTTGCAGCGCCCCGTTGAGCAGCAGGTTGCTGTAGGCGCCCTCCTGCTCGACCGCGGTAAGCACCTCCAGCGCGACGCTGCGGGCGGACGGCTTCGCCTGTCCGCGGGCCGCTCCCCCCGACGGGCCGGCGCCTCCTCCGGCACTCGCCTTTTGAACGGCGCCGCGTGCCGCCCCCGCATTTGGAGCAGAACCGCGTCCGCCGCCTCCCTTTGGGGCGTTACCGCCAACGGCGCCTGCCCCTGAAGCAGAGCTGCGCCCGGCGTCCCCCTTTGGCGCGTTTCCGCGCACAGCGCCCGCCCTGGAAGCGGAACTGCCCCCTGCCTTTGAAGCGAAACCGCCGCCCGCACCTTTCTTCGAAGCTCCGCCCCGTTCCCTGCCGCCTTTTCCTCCGCCAACGCCACCCTCTAGGCTCATCCTAATACCGTCCCTTTCTTCATCACGCCGCCGCGCACGAACTCCGCGGCCTCCATCGCTTTTTTGCCGGCCGGCTGCACGCGGGTGAGCAGTACGGAGCCATCTCCGGTTTTCACCTCAATGCCGTGCGCCGACAAGTCGAGCACCGTCCCCGGAGCCTGTCCGGACGCGGATCCGCCCGCGGAAACGGATGCGGTAGGGGAAGCTTCGCCCTCCGCAGGCTTGGCGACCGACCATATTTTAAACACTTCGCCGTTCCATAACGTAAAACCGCCGGCAAAAGGAACGAGCCCCCGCACCCGGTTGAAGATGTCCCGTGAAGAAGCCGACCAGTCGATGCGTTCATCCTCGCGGCTCAAGTTCGGCGCATAGGTCGATTCCTCGTCGTTTTGCGGAATCCGCTCGGCCTTGCCCGCCACGATCAGCGGCAGTTGCTCAAGCAGCAGCCTGGCTCCCGCCTCGCTCAGCTTCTCGAACAACGTGCCGGACGTGTCCTCGTCCTCGATCGGAACGACGGACTTCGCGATCATATCGCCGGTGTCCAGCCCCTCCGCCATATACATCAGCGTGATCCCGGTCTCCTTCTCGCCGTTTATGATCGCGCGTTGGATCGGCGCGCCGCCCCGATATTTCGGCAGCAGCGAACCGTGAACGTTAAGGCAGCCGTAACGCGGCAAATCGAGCACCGCCTTGGGCAAAATTTGCCCGTACGCCGCCGTGACGATCAGGTCCGGCTGATAGGCCGCGACCTCCGCCACCGCCTCGGGGGTGCGCATCCGCGCCGGCTGCAGCACAGGCAACCCGTGCCGCAGCGCCGCTTCTTTGACCGGCGTCGGCGTCAGCACCTTTTTGCGCCCCTGCGGACGATCCGGCTGGGTTACGACGGCGGCCACATCGTACCCTTCGCGCAGCAAAGCCTCCAGGGAAGGAACGGCAAACTCCGGGGTTCCCATAAAGACGATCTTCACCTGCGACGTCACTCCTTCTCTTCACCTTCCGGCGTAATTTCGTACACTCGTTCGGCCACATCGGTGTAGAGCACTCCGTTCAAGTGGTCGATTTCATGCTGAAAAGCTCGGGCCAACAGCTCGGACCCGGTATAAGACACTTCATTCCCGTTGCGGTCCAGCCCTTTGACCGTCACCGTCATCGCCCGGCGCACATCGCCGCGGTAACCCGGGATGCTCAGGCACCCTTCGGGCCCGAACTGCTCCCCTTCCGTGGACACGATCTCCGGATTGATCAGCTCGATCAGCCCGTGCTCATCGCCTACGTCCACCACGATCATCCGTTTTAGAATGCCGATCTGCGGGGCGGCCAGTCCCACGCCTTCCGCGTCGTACATCGTATCCGCCATATCGGTCAAAATTTTCTGAACGTTCGGGGTAATTTTCGTCACTTCTTTGGCTACCTTATGCAGCACTTCATCCGGTTCTTTTACGATAATACGTATCGCCATACGGCACTTCCTTCCGTCGCTTGATGAGCTTTTTGTGTATTATTATGAGTTGAACTAATGATTGTACAGAAAGAGGCAGACGGGTGAAATGTTCTTACGATCGCTGTTGTTCCCGGATTTCTATGATTGTACGAATTCAAACCCTGTAGAAATCCGGTCACAAAGGCGAACGCTGACGCTTCTTCAGAATCATTTCACCCTTTTGCCTACTCTGCCCTATTCTTTAATTCAACTTATATATTATATAAAAAGGTCCAGTGCATTCTTCAAAAAATATATATGCCGTAAACCCGAGGTTTGATCATAAATTGCATACAGCCATTACATCAGCATTTGCGGATCGACGTCGATGCTGATTTGCAAACTGGCGTCGCGCAGGCCCGCCAGCGTTGCGGCCGCCGTTTCCCGCACCAGGCCGACCGCGTCCAAATCGCCGCGGTACTTCACCATGCACTGGAACCGGTAGCGGTTCTTGATGCGCGGAATCGGCGAGGCGACCGGGCCGAGAATGTCCAGAGCCGCCGGCGTGAACCGGTCCAGGCTGCCGAACCAGCCGAGGCGCTGCGCCTTGGCCCTTAGATCGCCGGCGAAATTTTCCGCCATGCGGAGCAGCAGCGGCAGCTTCTCATGCGAGAGCGTGACCAGAATCAGCCGGCTGTACGGCGGATAATGCAGCGCCTTGCGGTGCCCCAGCTCTTCGCGCACGAACGATAAATAATCGTGCCCGCTGGCATGAACGATGGAATAATGCTCCGGCATATAGGACTGGATAAACACTTCCCCCGGCAGCTGATGGCGCCCGGCGCGTCCCGCCACCTGGGTCAGCAATTGGAACGTTTTCTCCGCTGCGCGAAAATCGGGGAAATTCAGCGCCGTGTCCGCCGCGATTACGCCGACCAGTGTCACATCGGGAAAATCCAGCCCTTTGGCCACCATCTGCGTGCCCAGGAGCACGTCGCCTTTTTTTTCCCGGAACGCCTGCAAAAGCCTTTCGTGCGCGCCTTTTTCGCTCGTCGTGTCCACATCCATGCGGATGACGCGGATGCCCGGAAACAGCTTGGCCAGCTCGGCTTCGACCCGCTGGGTGCCCGTGCCGAAGTAGCGGATATGCTCGCTGCCGCATTCCGGGCATACGGACGGCGCCGCTTCGGCGTAACCGCAATAGTGGCAGCGCAGATTGTTCGATTTCTGATGGTAGGTGAGCGAAATGTCGCACTCGGGGCAGCCGGCCACGTATCCGCAGGTCCGGCACATCACAAACGTGGAATAGCCGCGCCGGTTGAGGAACAGCACGGTCTGTTCGCCGCGCTCGAGGCGGGCTGAAATCCCCCGGTGCAGCGCGCGGCTGAACATCGAACGGTTGCCTTCCTTCAGTTCTTCCCGCATGTCGACGATCTGAACCCCCGGGAGCCGGCTGCCGGACGGACGCTGCTTCATTTCCAGCAGCACCGGAGCAAAGCCGCGGTGATCCCCGCCTGCGGAGCGCGCCGCATGGTAGCTCTCCAGCGACGGGGTCGCCGAGCCCAGGATCACCGCGGCCCCGTGCTGCCGGGCGCGCCGGACGGCGACGTCGCGGGCGTGATATTTCGGCGTTTCCTCCTGCTTATAGGAGGTTTCGTGCTCCTCGTCCATGACGATCAGCCCGAGCTTGGCAAACGGCGCAAACACCGCCGAACGCGCCCCGATCGCCACCTCCACCCGGCCTTCGCGGATTTTCCGCCACTCGTCGTACCTTTCCCCGGTGGACAACCGGCTGTGCATGACGGCAACCTTGCCGCCGAACCGCCCTTTGAACCGCTCGACCATCTGCGGCGTAAGCGAAATTTCCGGGACGAGCACGATCGCCTGGCGCCCCAGGGAAAGACATCGCTCAATCGTTTGCAAGTAAACCTCCGTTTTGCCGCTCCCGGTCACCCCGTGCAGCAGGAACACTTCGGACCTCCCGGCGTCAAGCGCCGCGGTAAGCTGATTATACACGATCTCCTGCTCCGGCGTTCGTTCCAGCGGCGAGCTGCTCTTAAACCGGCGTCCCTGGAAAGGGTCGCGGAACACTTCAACGTCTTCGATCGCGGCGTAGCCTTTTTCCGCCAGCTTCTTCACCGTGCCCGCCGTCACCCGCAGGGTGGACAGCACCTCTTGGAGAGACAACGGCATGCCGACCTCCAGCAAAAACTGCAGCACTTCTTTCTGGCGTTTGGCCTGCGGCCCGAAAGAAGCGAGCGCGTCTTCCGCCGCCTTGCCGCTGACCGCCGCAGCCACGCTTTTCACCGTTTTTTTGCCGACCTTGTCCTTGATCGCCTGGCTTTCCGTCAGTACGCCCCGGCTTAGCAAATCCTTGATCATCGCCGCCCGGTCCGGAAAACGCCCGCTAAGCTGAGTCATCGTCACGGTCCCGGAAGCCTTGACGTGGGCGACGATTTCCTCCTCCTCCCGCGTCAGCAGGGCCGAGAGCGCGTACAGGCCGCCGTTCTCCCGCGGCAGTTCATCCTCCCTCTGCCCGCCGCGCAACGGCCCCGTTGCGCTTCCCGCCGCGACCAGCTCCGCAGCGTCTTCGCTTTCCGGCGCATCCTCCGGCCCGGCCGCGCGGATATACCGTTCCGCCTTGCCTTTCAGCGCCGACGGAATCATCGCCTGCAGCGCCGAAATCATGCTGCAGGCGTATGTCCGGCTTATCCAGTCCGCCAGCTCCACGAGGTCGGGCGGCAGAGGGGGCAGCAGGTCCAGCAGTTCCTGAATCGGCTTCATGCGCGCCGGATCCATTTCCGGCTGTTCATGCAGCGAAACGACAAACCCCTGCACCGTGCGGCGTCCGAACGGAACGCCGACCCGGCTGCCGACCTCGATCCACCCCGCCAGCGGCTGAGGAATCAAATAATCAAAAGGCCGGTCGGTTTCCCGGCTCGGCACATCCACGATCACTTTGGCCATTCGGTAGGTCATCGGCCCGTTCCCTTCAAGCGGCCGGCCGCAAGCTCCATAATCCGCATGCCCACTTCGTCTTTGGCGAGCCGGGGCAGCGAATCCACCAATCCGTTCGCATCATAAATGTTTACGATGTTGGTTTCGGCGCCGAATCCCGCTCCCTCCGCGGTGACGTCGTTGGCGACGAGCAGATCGCAGTTTTTGCGCTTCAGCTTGTCCATGGCATGCTGCTCGAGATTTTCCGTCTCCGCCGCAAAGCCGATCAGCAGTTGGGTCGTTTTCTGTTTCCCGAGCGTTTCCAAAATATCGATGTTTTTCACCAGCTCCAGCACCAGGGAATCGCCGGTTTTTTTGATTTTGTTCGGCGCGGTTTCCTTCGGCCGGTAATCCGCCACGGCGGCGGCCTTCACCATGATATCCGTATCGGCCCATTCCCGAAGGGCCGCTTCGTACATCTCCTGCGCCGAGGAAACGCGCGTCAAGGATATCCCCGCAGGCGGTTGCGCTTGCGTCGTTGCGGCGATAATCTTCACGTCCGCCCCCAATTCCCGGGCCGCTTTAGCGATGGCAAAGCCCATTTTGCCCGAAGAGTCGTTGGTGATATAGCGGACCGGATCGATCCGCTCGACCGTGCCGCCGGCGGTCACGACGACTTTTTTGCCGGCGAGCGGCTTATCCGCCCGTTTGGCCTGGCGCGCAAAATAGCCGTTCACCACGGCCGCGATCGACTCCGGCTCTTCCATCCGCCCTTTGCCCGTATAACCGCAGGCCAGCAGCCCTTCGCCGGGCTCGATCATCATGACTCCGCGCTCCACGAGCTCAGCCATATTGCGGACGACCGCCGGGTGCTCGTACATATGCACGTTCATCGCCGGAGCAACCATGATCGGCGCCTGCGTGGCGAGCAGCGTCGTCGACAGCATGTCGTCGGCGATTCCCGCGGCCATTTTGGCGATGATGTTGGCCGTGGCCGGAGCGACCAGCACGAGATCGGCCCAATCGGCCAAATTGATGTGCGAAATCGATTCAGGATGCTTTTCATCAAACGTATCGGTGTACACGAAATTTTTCGATAAGGCCTGCAGCGTCAGTTCCGTAATAAACTTGGTCGCCGACCGGGTCATGATGACGCGGACCTCCGCTCCTTCTTTCACCAGCTTGCTGGTTAACGACGCCGCTTTGAACGCGGCGATTCCGCCGGTGACGCCTAGCAAAATTTTTTTGCCGGATAACATCGGTATCCCCTGCCTTTCTCCAAAACCAAAAAAATAACAACCTCGCGGTTGTCGTAAAGCAGCCCGGAGGCCGGAATCTATTCTTTGTCTGCCGGCTGTTCTCCGTCGTTTTTGATCTTGACGTAGTCGCCGTAAATCTCTTCGAGCGCAATGCCGACCTGCTTATGCGACTTCGGCTGCTTCAGCTCGCTTTTGTCTCCTTCGCGCAGCTGTCTGGCCCGGCGGGACGCGGCCACGACCAAGGAGTATTTGCTCCCTACTTTGCCGAGCATCTTGTCAATGGATGGATACAGCATAACGTAACACCTCTTCTTATTGGCTGATCGCCGGATTTAGCATTTCCCCTGCTTGCGGATTCTGCAATGTTCGGCGATAATGATGGATTGTATTCTTTGGCAGGCATGATCGATTTCGTCATTGACGACGGCATAATCATAATTTTCCATCAGTCCGATCTCATGCGCGGCCACCGACATGCGATGGTCGATCGTTGCCTGGTTTTCCGTTCCCCGGCCTTGAATGCGGCCCTTCAGTTCGTCAAGCGAAGGCGGGAGCAGAAACACGAACACGCCCTCCGGGAATTTCTCCTTCACCTTGAGCGCACCTTGAACTTCGATCTCCAAAATAATGTCCTTGCCGCCGGCGATCGTCTCTTCCACGAAATCGCGCGGGGTGCCGTAAAAGTTGCCGACGTATTCGGCATACTCCAGCAGTTGATCGTTTTCGATCATTTCCAGAAACTGCTCACGGCTTTTGAAAAAATAGTTCACGCCGTTTTCTTCGCCAAGGCGAGGCTGCCGCGTCGTTGCGGAGACCGAATAAATCAAATCCGGCATGCGCTTGCGCAGTTCGCTGCAAACCGTTCCTTTCCCGACGCCCGACGGTCCAGATAACACAATAAGTAACCCTTTAGACATAATTCTCTCCATTTTATTCGTCGTTGTCTTCATCTTTGGTCGACAGCCGGTGGGCGACTGTCTCCGGTTGCACCGCCGACAAAATAACATGGTCGCTATCCGTGATAATAACCGCGCGCGTCCGGCGCCCGTATGTAGCGTCAATCAGCATATGGCGATCTCTCGCTTCCTGAATGATCCGCTTGATCGGCGCCGACTCCGGACTGACGATCGAAATGATTCGGTTGGCCGATACGATATTTCCGAAGCCGATGTTAATAAGTTTAATTCCCATGTTCAGGTAGTTCCCCCTATATAATTGACTCCTGCCCTGCGTCAAAATACGTTATTCGAGATTCGCGGCTTGCTCGCGGATTTTCTCCAACTCCGCCTTCATTTCGACGACAAGGTTGACAAGAGCCAAATGATTGGCTTTAGATCCAATCGTATTGGTTTCCCGGTTCATTTCCTGTATGAGAAAATCCAGCTTGCGCCCTATCGGCTCAACAGCCTGCAGCAAACTGCGGCATTGCTCGAAATGGCTCTTCAAGCGGATCAGCTCTTCGTCGATATTGGAGCGGTCGGCAAATACGGCCACTTCCATCGCAAATCTCTGCTCGTCAAAACTTCCCTCTAGCAGTTCGGAAAGCCGGGCCTTAAGCCGGCTTCTGTAATCATTCACAACCTCCGGCGCAAGCCGCACCAGCTCGGCGTGAATCGCCTCCAGGCGGGCCAGCCGCCCATTCAGGTCGGAAACGAGGTTCCTCCCCTCGCGCTCGCGCATGCCCAGAAGCCCGATCAGCGCTTCCTCGAGGCCGTCCTGTAGCACCCTTTCCCACTCCGGCTCGCTTTCGCCGAGCTCAGGCCGCTCGGGAGCCGTCAACACGTCCGGCAGGGCAAGCAGGTCCTTGGCGCTCAGCTTGGCGTCCACGCCGTAACGGCGGCCAAGCTCTTCGGCTGCCCGCAGGTAAGACTCCGCAACCGGAGCGTTCAGCACCAAAGGCAGGACGCTCGTATCGTCAAGCTCTTTGCCGATGAAAACATCGATTCGTCCCCGTTTTACATGGCGTTGAACCAACCGTCGCAGTCCGTCCTCGTAGCACGACCACTCCCGCGGCATACGCAGAACGATTTCCGCGTATCTGTGATTGACGGATTTTATCTCGAATTGAACGATGTAACCGCCGTAAGATCTGACGGCCCCACCGTATCCTGTCATACTGTGCGACAATGGCATCACATCCGTTACCCTATTGTAATTGATTATGTGGAGCGAGACAAGTGGGACGCCCCCTGTTTCGATTTCTCCCTGACATAATTCACTAAAGCGACATTCATTTCATAGAACATAAACGGGGTCATCAAATAAATGCCGTTAAAATGCTCCATCGCCGTGTCGAGCAGCTCTTTGGCGATTTCCACGCCCGCTCTGCGCCCTTCCGGGCCCTGCAGTCCCTCCATCCGCTTCAGAACCTCCTCCGGAAGCTGGATGCCGGGCACCTCGTTATGCAGGTACGCGGCGTTTTTGCCGCTGGCCAGCGGCATGATTCCGATAAAAATCGGAACATCCAGATGCGCCGTCGCTGCTTTGACCGCCGCGATCAGCTTCGGGTCATAGACCGGCTGGGTCATAATGTAATCGGCGCCGGAGGCGATTTTTTTCTCCAGCCGCTCAACCGCCTTGTGCAGGTGCTTTACGTTCGGATTAAAGGCGGCGCCGACGACGAATTTGGCTTTCTGCTTCAGCGGCTTCCCGGAAAAAGAGATCCCGGCGTTGAGCTGCTTGATCATGCGGATGATCTCAAACGACGTCAAATCGTAGACGGAGCTTGCGCCCGGCAGATCGCCGAAGCGCGCCGGATCGCCCGTCACGGCCAGCACATGGTCGATGCCCAGGGCGTCGAAGCCCATCATATGCGACTGCGTGCCGATCAAATTGCGGTCCCGGCAGGCGATGTGAATGAGCGGGCGAAGGCCCAGCTCGGACTGGACGAGATGCCCCAAGGCCATGTTGCTCATGCGCGTCACGGCCAGCGAATTATCCGCCAGCGTCAAAGCGTCGACGCCCGCCGCCTGAAGCGCGGCCGCGCCTTCCATAAACTTGCCGATATCCAGATCGCGCGGCGGATCGAGCTCGACGATGACGGTGTGCCGTTCCTTCGCCAGATCGACGAGGCTCGGCCGGTTTGGGCGGCCGTAGAGACCGCTTTCGGCAGCCCCGCTTTCCGTCTCCGGGGCCGCGAGTTCGTTCAGGACCGCGGACGGACGCGCCGCGGCGAACTTCCGCTCCTCCGCCAGCGGCGGCGCGGCGTATCCAAGCAGCGCCTTCGCGGTTGCCGCGGTGTGCTCCGGCGTCGTGCCGCAGCAGCCGCCGATCAGACGCGCGCCCAAATCGGCGAACGATGCCGCGTTTTCGCCGAAGTATTCGGGAGTTGCTCCATATACATATTCTCCATCCACATAATCCGCCAAACCTGCGTTTGGAAATACGGACATCGGAACGTCCAGCGGGCCGTTCATTTCGGCCATCACGCTCATAATTCCTTTCGGGCCGGAATGGCAGTTGAAGCCTAGCACATCGGCGCCCTCCCGAAGCAGCGTGCCGAACGCTTCTTGCATCGCGTATCCGTCCAGCGTGCGGCCGACCTGGTCGACGGCAAATTGGCAGATGACCGGCAGATCGGTGAGATGGCGCGCTTTCCCCAGCGCGATCCGGATTTCCCGCAAATCGTAAAACGTTTCGAACAGCAGGGCGTCGACCCCTTCGGTTAGGAGCGCGGCGATTTGCTGCTCATAATAATCTCCCAGCTCCTGCGCCGTGACGTTCGCCCGCTTCCCGCCGCGGATCGAACCGACCGCGCCCGCCACGTAAGCAACATCCCCCGCGGCTTCCCTGGCGATGCGCACGGCGGCGCGGTTGATTTCCTCCACCTTCGCCTCCAGGCCGAATTTGGACAATTTATAGTAATTTGCCGAAAACGTGTTGGTCTCGATCAACCGGGCTCCGGCCCCGACGTATCGCCGGTGCACGTCGCCGATGACATCCGGACGCAGCAAATTGAATTCTTCATAGGAAATGCCGACCGGAAAGCCCAAATGGTACAAATACGTGCCCATGGCTCCGTCGCCGACAATCACTTCGTTTTTCAGCGCCTCGCGCAAATCCGGCTTCATGCTCGTCCCTCCCGACAACCTGACGTAAACTATTATCATACTAATCTAACATAATTCCATAAGAATGATAAGATAGAATGTGATGCGTTTGGCAGAAATCTTTCGTAAGGAGAAAATAGCGCCAGCGTAAAACATAGGGGCAAAAAAGGTTGTTATTTCGGCGATATCCGTTTACTTAAGAGAAATAGAAGCATTTTATGTCGCTATTTTCCCTCGTCGCAAGGAAATGCCCGCTTTCTGGCCCATTCATGGAAAAATAAGTACATAAAACGCCGCTAATGGAGATGAACACGCCAGGCTTCGGATAATAAGCACATAAAGTGCCGTTATTAAGTGCGACTATTAAGCGCGGCTATTAAGTACGGCTATAAGTACGGCTATTAAGCGTCGCTATTAAGTGCCGCCATTAAGTGCCGCTCTTAAGTGCCGCTATTTTTTGAAGCCCGATGGTTTGCCGATCCAGCAGCCGGCTGTCAAGCTGTCAAGCTGTCAACCCCCGGTTTCCAGGCTGCGCCTTTTTACCGCCCTCCTCACCTCCGCAAAGTCAGATCGGGAAAACCGCCAGCGCCTGTTCGTTCACCCTTTTCACCGTCCCTCTGGCCTCCGCAAAGCGCGGTCCCGGTGCCGGCCTGGCGTCCAAAAAAAGCCGGAGCCCCCAACCTCGGGTGTCCCGGCTTCGTTTGCCGCCTGCCGCAACGCCGGCCAAACGGCTGTTAGATTTCTATGCTGCCCTTGTACACCGCTTCCGCCGGGCCGGTCATATATACGTGGTTGTCCCGTTCATCCCATTCGATGAACAGGTCCCCGCCCTTCAGCCCGATCCAGGCCGCCCGGTCCGTCAGCCCGTTCAGCACGGAGGATACCAAGGTGGCGCAGGCCCCCGTTCCGCAGGCGAGCGTCGGCCCGGCTCCGCGTTCCCAGACGCGCATTTCCACCCGGTCCCGGCTCGTCACGGTCGCAAACTCGACATTGATTTTACGCGGAAAATAAGGATGCACCTCAAGCTTCGGCCCCCACGTCGTCAAATCGAAGTTCGGGGCGTCGTCCACGTAAATGACGCAATGCGGATTGCCCATCGACACGGCCGTGAAGGAAAACTCGCGCCCTCCCGCCTCGATCGGCCGGTTCAGCACCGGGCTGTCCTCCAGCGTGGTCGGAACGGCCAGGCCGTCCAAAATCGGTTCGCCCATATCGACGCGCACCGTTTTGACGGCCCCGTTCTCCACCTGCAGGCTGACCTGCTGCACGCCCGCGCCGAGCGTTTCGATCGTCACGTTCTCTTTATCAACCAAGCCGTTGTCGTATACGTACTTGGACACGCAGCGGATCGCATTGCCGCACTGCTCGGCTTCCGTACCGTCCGAGTTGATGATCCGCATTTTGAAATCGGCCTTCTCCGACGGAAGGATAAACACGAGCCCGTCCCCGCCGGCCCCGAAATACCGGTCGCACCAAGTTACCGCCAGCTCGGATACATTTTCAGGCAGCTCCGCATGCCCGTAAAAAACGAGGAAATCGTTGCCCAATCCGTGCATTTTCGTAAATTCCATCTTAACCCCACTCCTGCATCTTCAATATATATCAAGGGAAACGCATCCCTTGCGACAAAGCTTGCCTATGGGGTTAGTCTAAAGTTTGACAGCCGGAAAAGGTATTGATTTTATGCACGAATATTTGTACTTTTCGCGGTTCCCAGTGGACGCGGACCGCTGAAGCCGCGGCGCTTGCGGTTGCCGGACCAGACGCTGCCCGCGCCCATCAGGAACGTGGGAATGCCGGCGGCCACCAGCGTAATCGCCCATTCTCTCGTGCCGAGCGGAACCGTCTTAAAGATCGGCTGCAGCGGTTCGATATACATAACGCCGAGCATTAAAATGATGGAGGACAAGACCGCAAGCACCAATAATTTGTTTTGCAAAATGTTGCGGTGAAAAATCGAACGCGAACTGCGGCAATCGAACACGTGAATCAGCTGCGCCATAACCAGGGTAGCGAAAGCGACCGATTGCGCTTTGGCCAGCTGGCCCGGATCGTCCGGCGCGTATTGCAGCGTCAGCCAGAAGGCGCCCAGCGTACACACGCCGATCAGCACGCCGCGGCTGATGATTTTCCAGCCCAGACGCCGGGCAAAAATATTTTCGTTCGCCCCGCGCGGCTTATGCTCCATCAAATCTTTCTCCGGCTGGTCGACGCCGAGCGCCATCGCCGGCAGGCCGTCGGTGACGAGGTTCACCCACAAAATCTGGATCGGCAGCAGCGGCAGCGGCAGCCCGGCCAGCATAGCGAAAAACATCGTCAAAATCTCCCCGACATTGGACGCCAGCAAATACCGGATGAACTTGCGGATGTTTTCGTAAATGTTCCGGCCCTCCTCGATCGCGGCCACGATCGACGTAAAGTTGTCGTCGCTAAGAATCAAGGATGAAGCCTCTTTGGATACATCGGTTCCGGTCATGCCCATCGCGATGCCGATATCGGCCGCCTTGATCGCCGGGGCGTCGTTGACGCCGTCGCCGGTCATGGCCACGACATGGCCTCTGCGCTGCAGCGCTTTGACGATCCGCAGCTTATGTTCCGGGGAAACCCGGGAGTACACGTAGATGTTTTCTACCTGGCGGTCGAGTTCTTCGTCGCTCAGCCCTTCCAACTGCTGGCCCGATATCGCGGAGCCGCCGCGCGGCAAAATGCCGAGATCGGAAGCGATCGCTTCGGCGGTGAGCCCATGGTCCCCGGTGATCATCACCGTTTTGATGCCCGCCTTGCGGCATACGTTGATAGCGTCCCGCGCTTCGCGCCGCGGCGGATCGATCATGCCCGTCAGGCCGACGAAAATCAGCTGCGATTCCGCGCCGTCCTCGTCATCGGCCCCTTCATGAGGCCTTAACTCCCGGTACGCCATGCCGAGCACGCGCAGCGCGCCGCGGGCCATCTTTTCGTTGGCGGCCTGCACCTTCTGGCGGAACGTCCCGGTAAAAGGCACCACTTTCCCTTCCCACAAAATATAGGAGCAGCGCTCCAGTAGCATATCCGGCGCGCCTTTCACCAGCGCCATTTTGCCGCCTTGATGGGAGACGATCACGGACATCCGCTTTCTCTTCGAATCGAACGGAAATTCCCGCTCGCGCGCATACATGCCGCTTAAGGAAGCCGGGGACAAACCCATTTTTGAAGCCAGCGTGACCAAGGCCCCCTCGGTCGGATCGCCTTTTAATTTCCAAACGGGACCCGCAGCCGCTTCCTCCTTCGTCTTCCGCCGGCCGCGTTGTTCCGGATCATCCTCATAAATGACGGCGTTGCTGCACAGCGCGCTGATTTGCAGCAGCCGGCGCAGGCTTTGATCCTGGCGCAAATCGACCGGGCTGCCGCCCTCGAGGATGTTGCCGACCGGCTCGTAGCCTTCGCCGGTGACCTCCAGGGAACGGCCCTCCAGCCAAAGGCGGGTGACGGTCATTTTGTTTTGCGTCAGCGTGCCGGTTTTATCCGAGCAAATGACCGATGCGCAGCCGAGCGTCTCCACCGAAGGCAGCTTGCGGACGATCGCCTTGCGTTTGATCATGCGCTGCACGCCGAGCGCCAGGGCGATCGTGACGATGGCGGGCAGGCCTTCGGGAATCGCGGCGACCGCCAGACTGACCCCGGCAAAAAACATCCCGCTGGCCGGCTGCCCCTGCAAAATGCCCACCAGCACTACAAGCACGGTCAGGCCAAGCGCCATGTAGATCAAAATTTTTCCGAGCTGCTCAAGCCGCCGCTGCAGCGGCGTTTCCTGAACCTCGGTATTTTGGATCAGGTCGGCGATTTTCCCCATCTCGGTGCCCATGCCCGTCCGGATGACGATGCCCCGACCGGTGCCGCGCGTAATCATCGTTCCCATAAAGCCGATGTTTTTCTGGTCGCCGAGCGGCACTTCGCTTTCGCTTAAGACCCCTGCATGCTTGCCGACCGGATGCGATTCGCCTGTCAGGGCGGATTCCTCCACGTCCAGGCTGTTCGTGGACAGCCAGCGGATATCCGCGGGAATCCGGTCGCCGCTCTCCAGCACGACGATGTCCCCGGGAACGAGTTCCCGAGCCGGCACATGCTTTACGGTTCCCTCCCTTAACACGTTGGCGTGCGGCGCGGACAGCTGCTTTAGCGCGCGCAGGGAGCGCTCCGCCCGGAATTCCTGGATGAACCCCAGCACCCCGTTCAAAATAATGATGGCTATAATCGTCACGGCGTCCAAATATTCACCGAGAAATCCCGAGATCAGCGTGGCGCCCATCAGCACCAGCATCATAAAATCCTTGAACTGATTCAGAAACAACAGGATCGGGGAGATCCGCTTCCCTTCTTCGAGCTCGTTCCAGCCGCTCTCCTCGCGTCTTCGCCGCGCTTCCTCGTCGGACAACCCCTGATCACGCGTGACGCCAAACCGTTCCAAAAGCGCTTCAGCACTCCACTGGTGCCAGTTTTTTTGTTCCATCCCCTATTCCCCTTCCGTTTTTAATGCAGTTTCCGCGTGAAGGCTTTTCCACCTAGGGTAAATGTATTCCGGCCAGTCCCAAATTATCACAGCGGAGCCCTTAAGTTTTTGCCCGAAGTATGGCATCATAGAAGAGGCGTCTTATTAAAATACGTGTTCAAAAAGTCAGGTTTTCAGCACCGAGAAGGTTGGATGAAGCTAGGGACGAAAGGAGCGGAGCGTACGTTTTAGGTACGTGAGCAACGGAAGGCCCGGCTGAATTCAAGATTCGACGTCGAATCCTCTTCATGAACCGCTTCGTGATAAGAAAAACTCTATCGACGAACAATCAAAGAAGACAGACCGCCCTAAGCTGAAGTTTTTCTTGCGATTTAAGGAAGACACGCTTTGGTGACTGTTCATTCTTAAATCTTCAAAAGATGACTTTTTGAACTACCTTTAGACAGGAGATAACAAACTTATGGCACTCGACGGCATTGTAACCCGTGCGCTCGTTCATGAACTGCAAGTCTGCATAGGAGGGCGCATCAATAAAATACACCAGCCCGCGGCCAGCGACATCGTGTTGGCCTTGCGTACGCAGGGTGGCAACCGGCGCCTGCTGCTGTCGGCGAATCCGACGTATCCGCGCGTTCATTTTACGGAAAGCTCGTTTCCGAATCCGCTGGAAGCCCCGATGTTCTGCATGCTGCTGCGCAAGCATTTTGAAGGCGGAACCATCGAAGCGATCAGCCAGGTCGGCATGGAGCGGATCATTCATATCGATGTCCGCACGCGCGACGAGCTTGGCGATCTGTCGCTGAAGCGGATCATTATCGAACTGATGGGCCGGCACAGCAACATCATTCTCGTCGATCCGGCGACAGGGGTGCAGCTTGACGGAATCCACCATGTGACGCCGGCCATCAGCGGCTACCGCATCGTCATGCCCGGCTTCGCCTACACCACCCCGCCCGAGCAGCATAAGCTCGACCCGCTGGGCGCGGAGCGCGCCGGGTTTTTGGCGGCATACCGGGAGGCGGAGCAGGCCGGAAAAAGCAGCGGCTGGCTGGTCGAGTCCTATAACGGATTAAGCCCGCTGATCGCCGGGGAAATTTACGCCCGCGCAGGTCTGACCGGACCCGATAAGGAACAAAGCGGACTTGATCTTGACCCTGCCGAGCGGCTGTGGCAAGCCTTTTCCGCGCTGATGGAAGCAGTCCGTAGCCATGCCTACACCCCGGTGACGGGCGAAACCGCCAAAGGAAAAAGCGTGTTTTCCGCAATCCGGCTGACGCAAATCCACAGCGGGCTGCGCACCTACAAGTCGATTAGCGAATGCATGGAGGACTATTACGGCGACAAGGCGCTGCGCGACACCGTCAAGCAGAAGACGGGCGACCTGCTGCGCTTTTTGCAAAACGAACGGAACAAAAACATCAAAAAGCTGGCCAATCTGGAAAAAGACTTAAACGAGGCCGAGGACGCCGAACGCTACCGGATCTGGGGCGAGCTGCTGCTGCCTTCCCTGCATGCGATCCGCAAAGGCGACCGCTCCGTGGAGCTGGTCAACTATTACGACGAGGAGCAGAAAACCGAAACGATTCCGCTCGACCCGCTGCTCAGCCCTTCGGAGAACGCCCAGCGGTATTTTAAGAAATACAATAAATTCAAAAACAGCCTTGCCGTCATTCACGAGCAGATGAAGCTGGCCGGGGAGGAAATCGCTTATCTCGAAGGGCTGCTGCAGCAGCTGGACGACGCCACGTTAAGCGATATCGACGAAATCCGCGAGGAGTTGACCGGGCAGGGGTATTTGCGGGACCGGGGGAAAAAGGGCGGCAAAAAGAAGAAAAAGGGCGATCGCCCGACGCTGCACGTCTACACGTCCTCGGAAGGCGTCGAAATTTACGTCGGCAAAAACAATCTGCAAAACGAGTACATCACCAACCGGCTGGGCAAACCGAACGACACCTGGCTGCATACGAAGGATATTCCGGGCTCGCATGTGCTGATCCGCAGCGACAGCTACGGGGAGGCTACTTTAAATGAAGCGGCCCAACTGGCCGCGTATTTCAGCCAGGCCAAACAATCCAGCAGCGTGCCGGTCGACTGCACCCTGATCCGCCACGTGCGCAAGCCGAGCGGGGCGAAGCCGGGTTTCGTCATTTACGACCATCAGCGGACGTTGTTCGTCACGCCCGACGAGCAGCTGATCAAGGCTCTGCCGGGCTCCGTCAAAAACGGTTAGCCTTGCAATACGGCGCATCCGGGTAAACCGTGCAAAAAAAGCTGCCCTAAAAGTCCATGTGGACCTCTGGGGCAGCTTTCGTATTTGCCTTTATTCCGTCCGGGCGGCCGGGGCCGCTCTTTTAAGCCGCTCCACCGTCCCCGGCGGGGCGGTGCGGCCGCCGAGATCGCCGTGGAACACCACGCCCTGGCGGACGCCGTGGTAATCCGAGCCGCCCGTGGCGATCAGCCCGAATTGTTCGGCCATCGCCATATATCGCTTTTCCTCGTCCGGACCGTGATCGGAATGGTAAACTTCAATGCCCGCGGGTTTCCCGCGCTCCAGAATCGCCCGTACCAGATCGTCGTCGCCGTACAAGCCCGGATGAGCCAGCACCGGCGCCCCGCCGGCCTCGCGGATCCACTCCATCGCTTCCTCGGGGCCGATTCTTGGCTGGGACGCATACCCGGGTTTCCCCTCCGCCAAATAGCGGTCGAATGCGTCGCGCATGTCCTTCGCGGCCCCTTTGCGGACAAGCGCGTCGGCGATATGCGGCCGCCCCAGGCTTTCATCCGGCCGAAGCGGCCGCGACAGCCCGCGCTTTACCTCCTCCAGCGTGATCGGAATGCCGAGCTGTTGCAACTTTGCGATAATTTTTTCGTTCCGTTCTTGGCGTACCGCCCGCAACCGCTCAAGCCTTTCCAGCAGCAATTCGTCCCGGTCGTTCAGAAAGTAGCCGAGCACATGGATGTCCTTACCCCCGGCCCGCGTGCTGATCTCGACCCCCGGGACAACGGCTACCCCGAGCCGTCCCCCCGCTTCCCGGGCTTCCGCGATGCCGGCCACGGTGTCGTGGTCGGTGATCGCCAGGCCCGCCAGGCCTTTCTCCTTGGCCAGCCTGACGTTTTCCGCCGGAGCGTTCATGCCGTCCGAAGCCCGCGTGTGCGTATGTAAATCAAACCGTCCTTCCCCTGTTTGCCGTTCCTGTGTCATCCATCCACATCCTTTGCTGTCTTTTTTATCCCCCATACTCCCGTAAGAAAGTCAGAAACGTCACCGCGCTGACCGGCAGCAGCGTCGATTTCAAGTGGATCGAATAAAATTTCCGCTTAAAAGAAACGCCGTCAATGTCGAGCGCCTCCATCAGGCCAAGCGCCTGTTCATGCTTGACGGAAGACGGGGAGATGATCGTAATCCCGATTCCCGCTTCGACCGCCGATTTGACCGCTCCCGTACTGCCAAGCTCCATAACCGTTTGGACCCGGCTCATTTCGACTCCGCGGCGCTTAAATTCGGCTTCCATCACCTGGCGCGTCCCGGAGCCTTTTTCCCGGAGCACAAACGGATAAGAAACAACCTCCTCCAGCGCCGCCGTCTTTTTGCCGGACAGCGGGTGCCCCGCCGGAACGATCAGCTTCAGTTCATCCTCCATGACCGGCTCCGATACCATATCCGGGTGCTGGACGGGCGCCTCGACAAGCCCGAAATTGAGCTGATGGCCTACGATCTCCTCGATAATTTGCGTCGTATTCATCACTTTCATTACAATCGAAATGTGCGGATACCGCTGCCCAAAAGGGCCCAACAGCCGCGGCAGCACGTATTCGCCGATCGTCAGGCTCGCCCCGAGTTGAAGCCTGCCCTCCAGCATCGAAGTATACCGCGACATCGCCTGCTCGGTTTCCCGGATCATCTCGACGCTTTTCCGGGCAAACGGAAGCAGCGTCTGTCCCGCTTCCGTCAGCTCGATTTTTTTCGTCGATCTGACCAGCAGCTTGCAGCCGAAATAATCCTCCAGCGCTTGGATTTGCATCGTTACCGCCGGCTGCGTCATATGGAGCGCTTGGGCCGCCGCCGAAAAGCTTCCCCGCTCCGCGACCGTGTAAAAAATGTGGAGCTGGTGGTAGTTCAACGCCATCGTCCGCTATTCCCCTTTCTTTATCCCTACAATAGCATGTTCAAGCCAACAAAAAAAGCATGCCGCTTGGGCATGCCGAACCTCGCTTTACGTCCAGTCTCCATCCGTATGACGCCGCTTATCTGCGTTTGCGGCTGTTCTTGATCAACGTCATCCGCCGGGAGTGGCGCAGCCAGGAATAGTAGGATTTCAAATCGCGCAATTCAATCGTCTCCGACATCCTTCCGAGGAACGTGACGATAATCATCCGGTGCAGCGGCCGGCCGGCCAAATCGAATTCGCCCGGAATTTCCGTAAATTCGGCGACCATGACCAAATCGTCGTCAATCAAATAGACGTCCTCTTCCTTCCGGTAGTATGGAGTGATCCGCCCCTGCTTCAAGCATTCCCATGCCCATCCGGCAATTTGCTCGTAACCGATGTTTTCCCGGTTGATGCGGTCGTGATATCTGCTTTTGGCGTGGTTCGTCACCACGATGTCCGCTACTCTTTTGTCCCCTAAAATAATATGGAAAGCTTCATAGGTTCCCCAGCGTTCTGTCGCCCTATCTCTCATGCCGCACCTCACATTTCATAGGCTTGTTCAACAAACTAACAGACAATTTCATTGTTCATAAGCCTCTTTGCCAGCAAATTTCTTTAGAATCAACCGGACTTATGAAACGATATAGGTCTTTTTGACTAAGTATTTGTACCTAATTATATTACATGATCGCTAATTTTTCTACAAGACTAGCGCTCGCATATAGTGAAAAAAGTAAATACAGATTCTTTAGACCTATTTTCGGCATCGACAACATGACGCATCCATTATTGTATTCGATTTTGCAATAGGCTTCCGCCTCCAATAATATGCAGAACCGCGATGCGGGATGCCGGGCGCAGTAAAAAAAACTTTTGCTCTGAATCCAAGCGACAATGCCGATACCCGGCATAACTCAAAAAAAGCGTCAGGCCGCTATCTTTATCAGCTACCTGGCGCTTTGACGCTTAGTGTCCCTATAATCCGTAATACCGGGTTTTATCCGGAACATCTTTGCTGTATTCCGTTTTGATTTCACCGCGGTATGATCGTTCGATTTTGCGGACATAGGAGAGCTTGCGGATGTTGCGCATAATGTCTTCGGCGCGGTCCGCGTCCACATACATGACCACATAATGCATACGCCGGGACAAATAGTGCACGCTCCCGTATTTCTCCAAATTTCTGGCCGCCTTTAAATCGCTGACCCAAATAATATAGCCTGTACGCTCCGGAAACATCATTCCCCTCCTCCCGGGTACGTTTGCAATTTTCGCGGCCCCGGGCTGCCCATTAGCTCAGCTGGGCCGCGCTTCGAATTTAACGGCGCATCGGCCGCTTAACCGCAGCTGCACTTGCCGCCGCTTCCGCATCCGCCGCCTTTCGGGTTCGGATCGTTGCTCGGCACCTTGATGTTGTCCGAGACGGCATGAGCGATCGTTTCCGACATCTCGTGGAGGATGTCGTCGAGCTCGTTTTCGGCCGCTTTGAATTTGCGGACGGCCTCAAATCGCTCCAGTTCCTTCTCCACCGCAGCCACTTTGTCTTTGGCTTCATGATAGTTGGGATGAAAATGGCCGAAGCGTTCCGTTTCCCGGAAGAGCTCTTTCTGCGAATCCAGCTTCTTGACCAATGCCTGAATCTCGGCATCTTCCTCCACGCGGCGCTTCCAATATAAATATTCGGACACGGCGTGCGAGTTATTTATCATATCGCCCAATTCATAGGCGTATGTCAGCACGGCGGCCATATCGACCGTGTTCCTCTCGATTACGCTCATGAATTTTCAACTCGATTCTGCTTCTTATTATCCACCCGAGGTAGACGACATAATCATATCATAATCCGGCAACAAGAAGAAGAGGTTCATCCTTCTAATCCCCGCTTTACCGGACAATTTCGGGCAAGATCAGCCGCATGGCCCGCCAGTCCCCGGGGGACAGCCACAGCTCGCTTTCCTCGCCCCGCCCCTCTCCCGAAGGGGAGGGAAGCGTGCGAACCTTGACGCTCCATTCCTCCTCGCCGCGCAGTTCCAGAGGCAGGCAGAGAACCGTTTCCCCGCCGATTTGCAAGGCGATCTTCGTTTGCCAGCCTTTTGCCTGGGCGATGATTTGGCGTGCCGTGGAATGGTGGTAGGCTCTCAGTTCCTTCCACCACATCGGCGGCAGCTCCCGAAGTCCGGGGAAAAGCTGTCCGTCGTCGGGAAGCTCGTCGTCAGGCTCGTAAAAATGCAAATCCGTTCCTTGGTAAATCCAGCCTTGTCCGCCCGTTCCCTCCTGCCAGCCGAAAGCGGAGGCATCCGCAGGCGGGGAACTCCGGCCCGTCAGCCGCGGATAATCCGGCTCCGCCTCGGCAGACCGGCGGCCCGGCGGCGCGAGCCGTTCGGCCGCCAGCGCCTTTCGCACCTCCGCCTCACGCTCCGCGTTAACGATAAAATCCAGCGGCCCGATCCGCTCAACCGCGCCATGCAGCGCGGAAAGCGAAGCGATTCTGTCGGCCGCGCCGGCGTCGGCGCAGCGCAGCAGCAGCACTTCGGCAAACGACGTCCGGCCGATTTCCCTTCCCCACTGCTCGAGCGCATTCAGCACCGGCTCCGGGACGAAGGCGGCATGCCCGGTCAAAAAGGCGGACACCTCCTCCGGTGTGCGGCCGTAGCGGGACGCCCCTTCGACGCTGGCACGGGTCAGCCGGTACACGCTCATTACATCCGTCGCAACGTGCTCACAGCAGGCTTCAAGCTCGAACCGCAGCGAAAAAGCGACGTCCGGCGGCACGAGAATTTCAAAATCGGGCTGGACGATGATTTTTCCCGGAGCAGCCTTCGGTTCATACGCCCTGCCTTCATATGAAGCAGCGGGCTCGCCCCGCCCGACCCGCCAGCGAAACATGAGACCGTCTTCCGGATCTTCCCCGAGATCCAGCCAGCCAAAGCCCGCGCAAGCCTCCAGCCAGCTGCCGATCCAATCCTGGCGTTCGCGGGGAAGCGGGCCGGCCAGTATTCCCTGGTCCAGCAGCGTGCCCAGCAGCTCCTCAAGCGAATACCACTCGCCCGCCTGCAAATCCGCTGCGGCCAGGCGCAAAACAACATGCGCCGTCCCCGGCTCCGCCGGAACGTAGCGCTGCAGGGCGTGACGAATCAGCACCCGGTTCATCGCCGTGGCGTCCAAAGCGAGCCAGGCCGCCAGCGCCCGGTCGTTCAGGCGCCAAGCCGCCCGCTCTTTGGCGATCAGCCCCAGCGCCTGCAGCAGGTCAAGCACAACGGCCAGCTGCGGCGAATACACGTCGGCATGCGGATACTTTAGCCCCAGGCCGGCCACATCCCGTTCGGCCAGCAGCAGGCGGCCCGTCAGCTTGCCGAGCTCCTTTTGGTGGATCGTTCCTTTAGCCGTCAACTTCAAGCCGTTTCCGGCGATATAGGTTAGCGCCCGGAACAGGTCGAACGCAAGTCCGGCTTTGGCTTCCCGCCGCAGCCTGGCCGGTCCCCCGGCCAGCGGTTTCAAGGCCGGATACCCCCACACGCGCTGCCGCTGCAAAGACATGTCCAGCGGCAAATAATACAGCCTCTCGCCCCAAGCTTTGCGAACGGCCTTGATATCGCCCCGGCGCAATAATGCCGGCATCGCCGCGCGCAGCTCCGCTCCCGATACGCCGCCCGCGGCCGCCGAATCAACCTGCTCCAGCTTAAACGGCTGCCCGGCAAAACGGTAAAACAATAAGCGCAGCGCCCGCTCCGCGGACGAAGGCAGCGGCGGCTGCTTGGCATCGCCATTCCAGGCCGCCGAATGATTCGCTTGCTGACCCGTCATGCTTCAAACACCTCCCGCTCCCGCCGCACGGCGTATTCGTAGCCCTGCTCCAGCAGGAACAACTGGCGGCGCAGGGCGAAATCCTGCTCGCGCGTATTCTCCGACACAAGCGTGTAGAAATAGGCGCGGCCGCCGTCGCTTTTCGGGCGCAAAATCCGCCCGAGCCGCTGGGCTTCTTCCTGGCGCGAGCCGAAGCTTCCGGAAATTTGGATGGCCACGGAAGCATCGGGCAGATCGACGGCGAAATTGGCCACCTTGGAGACGGCCAGGACAGGAAGCTCCCCTTGACGAAACGCCCCAAACAGCTTGCCCCGTTCCGTTTGCGGCATGCTGCCGGTAATGAGGGGAACGCCGAGTTCGGCGGCTATGCGTTTCAATTGTTCCAGGTACTGCCCGATGATCAAAATTTGCCGATCCCCATGCCGCTCAAGCAGTTGCTTTATAACGGCCAATTTCTCCGGGTTTTCCGCGGCCATGCGGAATTTTTCCTTCCCTTCGGCCCGGGCGTATTTTTCCTGATAATCGCCTTGCATCGGCACGCGGATCTCCTGGCAATCGACGCGGGCGATAAACCCGGTTTCCTCCAGATCTCTCCACGGCACGTCGTACCGCTTCGGCCCGATCAGCGAAAACACGTCGCGTTCGCAGCCGTCCTCGCGGACCAGCGTAGCGGTAAGCCCGAGCCTGCGGGTCGCCTGTATCTCGGCGGTCGCCCGGAAAATCGGGGCCGGAAGAAGATGAACTTCATCGTAAATGATCAAGCCCCAATCCCGTTCGTTGAAAAGCGACATATGCTTGAAGCCCTCCTCCTTCCGGTTCCGGTGGGTCAATATTTGATAAGTTGAGACGGTGACGGGCTTCACCTGCTTTTTCTCCCCCGAATATTCCCCGACCGCTTCGGGAGACAGGGTCGTTTTGTTGATAACTTCGGAAATCCACTGGCGCACCGAAGTAACGTTGGAAGTCAAAATCAGCGTTTCGCACTGAAACCGCGCCATCGCCGCCAGCCCGACCACGGTTTTTCCCGCTCCGCAAGGCAGGACGACAACGCCGCTTCCGCCGTCCCCTTTGTGCCCCGCAAAAGCCTCAACCGCCCCAAGCTGGTAAGGTCTCAGCCGAAACGGCCTGCCATCCGGCAGCGATGGACATAGCGTAAAGCTCATCGCCCTTCCGCTGTGGTATCCGGCTTCGTCCAAAACGGGATAACCGAGCCGGGCCAACTCCCGCTTAAGCGGCCCGCGGTACTTTGCCTCCAGCCGCACCCTGCGGGCGCCGGCCGCCGACGGCTTCCCGCCCGGAAGCTCAACCTGGCCGATGAGTTCATCCAGCAAGCCGTCTTCCCGGCTCAGGTTTTCCAGCTCGATCAGTTCGGGATTTTCCATCACGGGATACAGCCTTAAAGCGCCGTATCTGGACATCCATTTGCGGATGTCGAGGGCGGCGCCTGCGGGCAAATCCCAGCGCGCCACCGAGCGCAGCCGCCCGATGACCGCCTCCGCGTCCAGTCCGCCGGCCGCGGCATTCCATAAAGTAAGCGGAGTAATCCGGTATGTATGATAAACAGCAGGGCTTTTCACCAATTCGGCAAACGCGGACAATATCTCCCGAGCGGCTGCAAAACCCGGATGCTCCTTCTCCAGCAGCACGGTTAAATCGCGCTGAACGATACAGGCTCCCGCTTCGTTCACAAATTGTTCCTCCTTTCGTGCCGTACGCTTAGGTACGGGCAAAAAAAGAGAAGTCCGCTTGCTTAAGGCCCGCGAACTTCTCCCGGATGTGTCCGGCCGCCGCTTAGGGTCCGGCCGATTAATGCACCCGCTCCGATATTTCCGACAGCGCTTCTCCGGCATTGTCCGCAAAAATATTGTGCACGGCCAAATCGCCGATCGATACGATGCCGATGAGCCGGTCGCCCTCGGTGACCGGCAGGCGCCGGATCTGCTGTTCGGCCATGAGCTCCGCGGCTTCGTCCACGGACATTTCGCGCGATGCCGTTTTGATCCCGCGGGTCATGATCTCATCGACGGCCGTGGAATTCGGGCGTTTCTCCGCCATGCAGCGAATGACCAAATCGCGGTCGGTGATGACGCCGAGCAGCTTGTCGCCTTCGACGACGGGAATAAAACCGGTATCGTTCTCTTTCATTTTAACGGCAACCTCATAGATGTTATCCCGGACGGTTACGGTAACGACTTCGTCCGTCATGATATCGGCTACTTTTCTCACTATAAAATCCCTCCTTCGGATATAGAATTCCAAAGCGGGAAAACAATTATGCATGCTCCTGCTGATACGATTCCGCCATCGCGATCAGCAGACCGGCCGCATGGAGCATGGCGTCTTCGTCAATATCGAACTTCGGATGATGATGCGGGTAAACGGCCTCCTTCTCAGGGTTCCCCGCACCGACGAACATAAAACAGCCCGGAACCTTCTGCAGGTAATAGGCAAAATCCTCGGCGGGCATAATGGGGGGCGACGTCTCCGCGCGAAGTCCAAACACCCCCGGAGCCTCGGCAAAAAAACGCCTTGTTTCCTTCTCATCGTTAACGAGGCTGGGATAACCCATCATATAGGTGACGTTGGCTTTCGCCCCATAGGCTTGGGCCGTCCCCTCGGCAAGAGCGTGGATCCGCTCGCGGATCAGTTCCCGCGACTCCTCGCTGAAGCAGCGGACCGTTCCCGCCAGTTTGCAGCGGTCGGCAATAACGTTTTGCGCCGTCCCGCCCTGGATCGATCCGATCGTCACGACGGCCGGGTCGAGCGGGTTCACGGAGCGGCTGACGACGCTTTGCAGCTGCAGCACCAGCGCCGAGGCCGCAACGACGCTGTCGACCGTTTTATGCGGCATTCCGCCATGTCCGCCTAGCCCCTGCATCTCGATGAAAAACTCATCGGTCGAAGCCATCAGCGGCCCCGCAGCGCTTGCCGCCGTTCCCACAGGAATCGGCGTCCACAGGTGCACGCCGTAAATGACGTCCACGCCGTCCAGCGCCCCGGCCTCGATCATCGCCTTGGCTCCGCCGGGGCAGGTCTCCTCCGCCGGCTGGAACAGCAGGCGGATTTCCCCGCGCAGCTGCGGGCGAATCCGGCTGAAATATTCCGCGACCGCAAGCAGCGCCGCCGTATGCCCGTCGTGGCCGCAGGCGTGCATGACGCCGGGCACCTCGGAGGCGTATTCGCAGCTTTTTTCGTCCTGAATCGGCAGGGCGTCCATATCGGCCCGCAGGGCAACGGTCTTGCCCGGCAGCCCGCCGCGGATTTTGCCGACCACGCCAAAACCGCCCACGTTCACGATGGTTTCGACCCCAAGCTCCCTCAGCTTCTCCGCCGCGAATCCCGAGGTCTCCTTCTCCTGATAAGACAGCTCGGGATGACGGTGCAAATGCCTGCGCCGTTCCACCATGGCCGGAAACAGCGCGCGTACAACGTCCTCTTCCATGGTCTTTCACTCCTCTTCACCCAGGTACCGTTTCTTTAGCCTGCAAAGCCGGCCCGAATGGAATCTAGCTCTATTGTAGCAGAAAAAGGAAAGCGGAATCACTCCAGGATAACGAAACTGTCCTTAAGGCAGCGTTTTCCCGCGCTTGCACAAGCGGTGGAAACATAATATCATGGGGTAGAGAATCAATCGAATTTGTTGAAAAGTCATAATTAAGGGGGCATTTCTTGCATGATCGTGGAAAATAGCGGTTTGAACGGATTAAAAAGCGATTTGGCTTATTTGGACGAATCCGCTGAAAAGGTCGGATTTGTGCGCTGGCAATGGGAATATTACCGGGCTACATACGACTATAAAATCGAACACAACAACGACGAATATTACCTGCGCATCAACACGCGTGCGGTAGAGGGCAAATTGGAGCGTCCGGACACGGTCCTGGCTATTGAAGCGGTCTACATGGGGCGGGCCACTTTCCCGCACGGGCTGGAATACGAATCGGAAATTCCCGCGACGGTGATGAAAACCGCAACCCATAAATTGACCGAATTGAAGGAACTTCTTGGGGCTTAAGGCGGCAAGCCTATGAGAGGCGAAACGGATAAACCCAGACGCGGGGCCCCGGATTTCCAATTGCTCCTCCTCACCCTGCTGCTGGTGGGGTTCGGGATCGTCATGGTGTTCAGCTCCAGCTCCAGCATTACGCTGATCGACGCAAAATTCGGAAACGATCCTATGTATTTTACGAAACGGCAGATCATTTTTGCCTGTCTCGGCCTGGTTTTCATGTTCGTTACGATGAACATCCGTTATGACAAATACAAAAAACTGTTCGTGCCCGTGTTTATTTTGGCTATTATGATGCTTGTGCTCGTTCCCATAATCGGCGACAAAAGAAACGGTGCGACGAGTTGGTTCGCCATCGGCACGCTGGGGATTCAACCGACGGAGCTGGCCAAAATCACGACGATTTTATACTTGGCCGCCCTGATCTCGAAAAAAGGCGAACGCTTCCGGGATCTAAGGACCGGGTACATCCCGGTTATGGTCATCGTCGGCTTTGTCGCCGGTCTGATCATGCTGCAGCCCGACTTCGGCTCCTGCATGATCCTCGTCGCCACCGCCGGGCTGATTATTTTCGCCGGGGGCGCAAACCTGAAGCACATCCTCGGTTCGATCGGACTGCTCGTGCTTGGAGCCAGCATCGTGCTGGCCGCCGGAGCGCTGTGGGACAAAATTCACCCCAGCGAATCCGCGACAGACCAAGTTAACTACAAGGTGGGCCGGATTCAGGCCTATCTGGATCCGATGAAGGACCCCCTGGGAAACGGCTATAATCTGCTCCAATCGCTTACGGCCATCGGGCACGGGGGACCTACGGGAACCGGCTTCGGACAAGGCATTCAAAAGCTGCACTATTTGCCCAACGCGTACAACGATTTTATTTTTTCCGTGATTGGCGAAGAGTTCGGTTTTATCGGCACGCTGCTTTTCCTGCTGTTTTACATTTATTTCATCTGGCGAGGCCTGCTTATTTCGCTGCGCTGCCAAAGTACGTTCGGTACGTTGACCGGCGTCGGCATCATGGGGCTTATCGCCATTCAGGCTTTCATCAATATCGGCGGGGTTACGAACACCATCCCCATGACCGGGGTAACGCTGCCGTTCATCAGCTACGGGGGCTCTTCCCTGCTGGCCATGATGATGTCCATGGGCATCTTGCTGAGCATCTCGCGCGAATCGACGCTGCCGGCAAAACAGGAGCGGACCAAATCGGTTGTCGTCAGGGAATCGGCCGTATACGACTTTCGGAGCCGGCGGCAAATTTAAATAGCGAATTTCCCGCATCAAAAAGGGGTTGCCCAAGCAGCGAAACTGCTTTGGGGCAACCCCTTTTTCTATGCCAGCTTATGTTGCGGTTAATTCGAGACCCAAGTCCGAACCCTTATATTACTGCAGAAGGTCGAAAAAATCGATTACATCTCGTCATCTTTAAACGCTACGCCTTCGACTTTCACATTGACTTCCACAATTTTAAGCCCCGTCATACTCTCTACCGCTTCACGAACATTTTGCTGAAGCATCCGGCATACCTCGTGAATCGGCGTCTCGTACAGGACGATAATCCTTAGATCAATCGCCGCCTCCAATTGACCGACTTCCACCGTGACGCCTTTTTGCACATTTTTGCCGCTTAACCGTTTCGCCCAGCCTTCAGACAGCCCGCCGGACATCGCTGCAATTCCCGGTGTCTCCAGGGCCGCCATTCCGGCAATTTTCGCAACGACGTCATCCGCAATCCGAATCATCCCATTTTCCAACTGCAGTTGTTCGGTCATGGTCATACCTCCTTCAACCTCATTAATTTCATTGTAAATGGTAAGTCGCTTTAAAGCAAATGTAGACTCGCTAATTATTTTTGATTTATAATTTTCGCGTTATTGGTTATATTTAGTTAGAATTGTTAATTCGGAACCCGACAATTTATTACAAATTGAGGTGGATTATGAGAAAGTTTGCGACCCCATTTTTGCTCATCCTTTTCTTTGTACTAAGCGCCATCGGGCATTTTGCGCATTGGCCGGCGACGCTGGAGTTCATCATTTCCGCGATCGCCGTTATTTTCGTGGCCGGCTTCCTGGGAAAAGCGACGGAAAGCGTGGCCCATTACGCCGGACAGCGCCTCGGCGGTTTTCTAAACGCCACCTTCGGCAACGCGGCCGAACTCATTATCGCTATTTTGCTCGTCAAAGAAGGCTTGTTCGATATGGTAAAGGCCAGCATTACCGGCTCGATCATCGGCAACCTGCTGCTCGTGTTGGGAGCAAGCCTGCTCGCGGGCGGTCTGAAGTACAAGGTGCAAAAATACAATCTGGCCTTGGCCAATATGAGCGGTTCGCTGATGATCGTGGCGATCATCGCGCTGTTCGTCCCGGCAGTATTTCTGCAAACCCATGTACTGCATGAGGAGGACCGTACCACGTTAAGCCTGGTCGTCGCCGGCATCCTCATCGCCGCTTACTTGCTATGGCTTGTTTTCTCCATGATCACCCACAAAAGCTATTTGGCGGATATTACCGAAGATGGCGATGAGCTGCCGGGCGAGCACGAGCATGATCCGGCCTGGTCCAGGGGAAGATCCATCCTGTATTTGATTCTAGCCACCGTTATGGTCGCTTTCGTCAGCGAATGGCTGGTGCACACGCTGGATACCTTCTCGGCCAAGTTCGGGCTGAGCGAACTTTTCGTCGGGGCCTTCGTGGTGGCGATCGTGGGCAATGCCGCCGAACACAGCGCCGCCATCATGCTCGCTTTGAAAAACAAAATCGGAGCGGCCGTGGAGATTGCCGTCGGCAGCAGCTTGCAGATTGCCCTGTTCGTCGCGCCGGTGCTGGTCTTCGTCAGCCATCTGTTCGGCCGGCCCATGGATATCGTGTTTACGGTCATTGAACTGGCGGCGATCGGCGTATCCGTATTTATCGCCAAATCGATTACGCAGGACGGTCAAACCAACTGGTATGAAGGCTTGCTCCTGCTCGCCGTATACGCGATTCTCGGCGTCTCCTTTTACCTCGTGTAGAACGCTTGGCCCCCCTGCATAACTTATTTGCCGCAGAAAAAACAAGCGTATGGCCGAAAATTTCCGGATCATACGCTTGTATTTTGTCTGATGAGCTATATGCATGCCTGGCCTGCAGGTCACTTTTTCTTGTTCATGGCTTCATAAAGCGAGGCAAGATTCCGTTCCAATCTGCTTATAATTTGCTTGCCGACCATTTCCTCAATCAGTCCGACGCGAATCGCGTAATCCACCTGCCTTGAGAATCCATACATCTGGGTATCCAGCACTTCCTCATAGAGAGGGCAGTAACGTGTGGCCAAGTTCTCCATCTGTACTTCGATCAGCTTCTCTATTTTATCTGCATCTTCCTGCAGAAGATTAAGTGCTTTCAGGTTCAGTTGCTCCTGTAACTCAGATGAAGTCATGCTTCTTCCCCCCTATGTCCAATGTTCCTTTCACAGCTACTCTATTCCTAATATTAGACGAAATCGAGGGCCAATACAAGAACCTGCGGGAAACAAACTCTATCATTGTAAAAAGACACCCCCGCCAAACGGCAGGAGTGTCTTTCCCATTTCGATTAATCTTCTACCAATTTTACATTCAAGCCGTGCTTGGCGAAAACTTCGCTCATCGCTTTTTTCGCTTCATCGGCGTCCGGTCCGTGAACGTGGAGCTCATAGCTCATTGTATTCACCAGTGTAGTGAAAAGGCCGAGGATACTTTTTACGTCGATGTACTTGTTGTCAGCTTGGAGCACGATGGAAGAAGTAAACTTGCCCGCCGCTTGGGCAATTTCAACTACCGCTTCATTGTTCGTGGCCATAGGGATCCCTCCGTGATTAACATTGAAAATAACATACTTCAATCATACATTGAATCCGCTTTCCAAGCAAGGATTTTCCTCGTTATTTCAAGTTTTCCGGATTTAACGCCGCAAGCTCCGGAAGCACGAAAATACCGTCTTTGCGGATCAGCACGTCATCGAAATAAATTTCCCCGCCGCCGTAGTCCGGACGCTGAATCAGCACCAGATCCCAATGGATCGAGGAGCGGTTGCCGTTATCCGTTTCATCGTAAGCCTGGCCCGGCGTAAAGTGCAGGCTGCCGGCGATTTTCTCGTCAAACAATATATCCTTCATCGGATGCAGGATGTACGGATTGAAGCCGATCGCAAATTCCCCGATGTATCTTGCCCCTTCGTCGGAATCGAGAATTTCGTTTAAGCGTTTCGTATCGTTGCCGGTCGCTTCGACGATTTTGCCGTTTTCAAAACGGAACTTGATGTTTTCGAACGTAACGCCGTTGTACAGCGTCGCCGCGTTGTAGCTGATCGTTCCGTTCACGGAATCGCGCACAGGGGCGGTGTATACTTCGCCGTCCGGAATGTTTTTCTGGCCGGAGCATTTCTCGGCGCCGATGTTTTTGATCGAAAAGGTCAGGTCCGTTCCCGGGCCGGCAATACGCACCTTGTCCGTGCGCTTCATCAGATCGGCCAGCGCGTCCTGAGCCCGGTCCATCTTGGCGTAATCGAGATTGCAGACGTTGAAATAAAAATCTTCAAACGCCTCTGTGCTCGTGTTGGCCAATTGAGCCATGCTGGCGTTCGGATAGCGGAGCACTACCCACTTCGTCTTCTTGACCCGCTGCTCGCTATGTACGGGATGGGAATACAGCGAATTGTACAGCTTCATTTTGTCTTCAGGCACGTCGGACAAATCGTTGACGTTGGAGCCCGCCCGAATTCCGATATAGCAGTCCATCATTTCCATCCGCTTCAAGTCGTATTCCGCCCACGTCTTCATGCTTTCCGCGGTGGCGTATTTCAACTGCGTCCGCTGAACGGTGCGGTCGGTTATTTCCACGAACGCGTTTCCGCCCCTTTTTCCCACTTCCTCAATAACCGCTTTTAACAAATCGCGCTCTTCGCCGATCATTTCAACCAGCACATTTTCTCCGGGCTGGACATCTACGGAGTAACCAACCAGGTTTTCCGCCAGTTTTTGTATTCTAGGATCTCGCATATGGCTTTCCCTCCTCAAAAATGGAGCGGGACTTCCCTTCGCCAAGAACGCATGCTCAAGGAACCCGCGTGTTAACCAATGGTTAATTCTTCTACTATTGTAGCACGGCCGTCACAGGAAGTCAGCCCGCCTCTAAGTCTACTTATAATTATCAAACCTGTTGTCCGTGCGCAGCACTTCCTGCTGGGGCAGTCCCTGCGGCGTCAAATATTTCAGCTTGGTCTCCGAGGTCAAACGGGAGGGCAGCCCGGTTTTGCGGTTGATCGTCAGATGGTAAACCACGTTCGCCTCCATATCCTCAAGCATCCCGAGCAATTGCTCGCGCCCCGCCGACAAGATCGACGTAAGCCGGGCCCGCACATGACTTCTCCGGCTCGGGGAAACGGCCGCAAGCTTGCCGTTCAGATCCGCCCCAAGCAGACTCATTTCCGCTAATAGCTCATCTTTTAACCGGATTCCGGCTTCACCGGGGTCCATTTCGATCCTCAGCACCTTGGTCCCGCGCGCCGCTCCGCTTTCCAGCGTAATTTTTTTCTTGACGGCATGATGGATGTCCTCCAATTGATCGAGCGGGTTCAAGCGGCTCATTCCATGCAGGAGGGCGCTGCTTTCGTTGGCCTGCAGCAGCCAGGTGCCGTTTTCCAGGCGGAGCTTCGCTTCGTACCCTGAGGCGGCGGTCAATCCGGCCGCGCGAAAGCGATCCTTGCCGCCCCGGGCCAATGAATCCGCGCTCATGCTCAGTTCGCGATGGTTGTTAAGCCGCCCCGTATAGCTGATGCTCTCTTCCGGCGTGCTGTGTTCTCCCCGCTGCAGCGAAGCAAGCCCGCGAAAGGTCAGGGCGTCGCAGCCCGCCAGCCCCGACCAGGTAAAGCCAAACCATTGGTCGCCGGTTTTCGGCTCGCCGCAAGCGGGCAAAACGGCTGCAAGCAAAAATATCCAAATCAGTTTCCGATAACCGGCAACTCTTTTCAGCATATGCTTCCCGCGCCTCTCATTTTTGAAATTCGCCGCTGCCTAACGGCGGATTCAAAATTTGCATTCAGCAATATCCTGCCTCCGGCGCGGGAAATCTATGCGCAAAGGAAAAAGGCGTTCCGTTTGCGGACTTGCCGCCTTTCCCGGAACGCCTCTTCATCTGGAATATTTCACACGGCCGCCCTAATCCGTACTTTCGTTAGTTCACCTTATATAGCATCCTTACCCGATTTGCGTCTGGTTTCTCCCGTTGTTTTTGGCTTTGTAGAGCGCCATGTCCGCCTCATAAAAAAGCGACTCTACGCTGACCTTACCGTCTCCCTGCGTCCATTCGGCAATGCCGCACGACACCGTTACGGCGGGATCGGTATCCATCGCGGCGCGGAGGCGGATCGTCTCCGCGATCCGATAGGCATTTTCGGCGTCGGCCCCCGGCAGATATATGGCCAGTTCCTCGCCTCCCCAACGGGCGGCGATATCCGTTTTGCGGATCGAGCTTTTGACGATCGTGCATACCTGCTGAAGGATTTTATCCCCGGTCTGATGCCCGTAGGTGTCGTTGACCTGTTTAAACTGATCGATGTCGACGATGATCAACGAACCGTTGCTGTCTTTTTTCTGAAATTGCTGGATGGCTTCATCCACATAGTGGCGCGCGTAAAGTCCGGTCAGCATGTCCCTGTTGGCCATTCTCCGCACCTCGGCATGCAGCAGGGCATTGGCGATGGCCAAACCGATATGCGAGGAAAGAACCTGCAGCAGTTTGTAATTGTCGTAGGAAAAATACCGCTCTTCCCGGTGAGCCAGCATAATCGCCCCGTTTACTTCCCCCCGGACGATCAGAGGAGCGGCAATCAGCGAGCACGCCTTCGTCTCTTCCATCATGCGGGAGGATACTTTGCCGTACGCTTGATAATCCGACAAAATGATCGGTTCCTGCGTGGAGCACACCAAACCGCAAAAACCGTAAGTATCCGGAAACGTCTGTTTCGAAAGGCCGGGCACATTCGTGGACATCACTTCAAATGTCCCGTTTTCTTTATGAAGCTGGGAAATACAGCAATACTCCGCCTGGAAAATGGAGAGCAGCTCATCGCCGGCAAATTGGAAAACCTCTTTCAGCCGCAAGCTTTGATTCAGCCGTTTGGTGAGTTCATTGATCAGCCGCAGCTCGTTGATCAGCAAATTGGACTGCTGGTACAGTTTGGCATTTTCAAAGGCGACCCCTGCCGTATCCGCCAGCATGCCGATGAGCTGCAGATCGAACTCATCGACTAAACCGCGCCGAATCAAGAGGCGAAACACACCGTAGATCCCCTGCTTTCCGCCGAGCGGGGCGGCGATTTCAAGCAGCGGTTCTCCCGCGGGGCCATGCAGTTCCCGGGTGAGCATCCGGCCTTCCATAAATGCCTTGACGCAAAACCGCTCCCCGGGTCCCTGCAGCTGCAGCAGCTTTACCCGCGGATCGCGGCTTAAATCGTCCTGGGACATCAAAAGTTCAAGCTTGGCCTCCGGATACATGCCGGAAACTCGTTCAAACACTTCCGACAGGACGGAATCGACATCGATTTTGTCGTAAAGCTTCTGCACGGCCTGAAACAGCTTCGACCGGCGGTGCTCCTCGCGTTTGGCCCTCTGCTGAACGAGCAGCATGTCCGCGATGAACAAAGCTTCAAAAGCTTTGTAAAAACATGTCCGGAAATGCTGGGCAACCGCACGGATAAACAGCATGGCCGCCGCTCCCGCATATTCGGGGGCATTCGGCAGCCGGCAGCCGAACACGGCGAACATCCCCCCTTCCTTCCGCGTAAAGACAGGAGTGGCCGCATAAACGAATTTCCCGTGCGGAAGGACCATTGGAGCGGCAAGCTCAATGCTGCGGGATACGGTCCCGGCAACATAAGAGGCATCCATCCCTTCCTCGGCAGGCTCGTCCTCCCCCGTCCCTGAGATTACCAGGCCTCCGTCGTGGCGCGCGACAAAAAAGCGGGCTCCGCCCAGTTCGGCGATCTCGGTAGTATTTTGGCATAAGTCCTTGTAAGCTTGTAAAATAACCGGTTCAATATAGGGGTAATCGTAGGAGGTAATATCCAGCTGCTGCAGCCAATCTGCACAGCCTTCTTCCTGTTCCGGGCGCGGCAGCATTGAAGAAATGTTCACGTTCAACGTAGGGTGTCCTCGGGATTGGTCTGCCATAGGAAAACTCCTTTATAGAGGTTGTTCAAAAAGCCGTCCAAAACCTGGCTTTCCGAACTCTCATTTATACCGCATGGCCAACGCCTTGTTGCAGTTTACTGACAGCTACCTGTATTTTACTATCTTCCACATCGTTTTGCATCAAATTTTTAGGACAAAAGCCCTATCGACAAAAAAACTCCTTTTAAAACAATTTCCCCATCTTGACTTTAGGCATCCGTTTCATATAATATATATTGTTGATAAAGACTGGATAGAGTCTTGATTAGGGCGTAACGCATGCGAGCACCCTCTCGGTTTTTGTTGCTGACAGGACAGCGGCTGAACTTTCTTGTCAGTGAGCGTAATTATCATCTATCCTACGCTCAACAAACAAAACCCGCATAAGTAGAACCCTACGCGAAATTTCAAACACAAAGGAGTCTACCTATACAATGGCACGTTACACTGGTCCTAAATTTAAACTCAGCCGCCGCCTGGGCATTTCCTTGAGCGGTACAGGCAAAGATTTGAAACGCCCATTCCCTCCGGGACAACATGGTCCCAACCAACGCAGAAAAGTAAGCAACTACGGCGCACAGCTGCTCGAGAAACAAAAATTGCGCCATATGTACGGTTTGGGCGAGAAGCAATTCCGCACCCTGTTCGAGAAAGCGCAGAAACTTCCTGGTATCGCCGGCGAAAACTTCATGTTCCTGCTTGAAAGCCGTTTGGACAACCTCGTTTACCGTCTGGGCTTCGCCAACTCCCGCGCGGGAGCGCGCCAGTTGGTATCCCACGGCCACGTAACCGTCAACGGCAAGAAAGTAGACATCGCGTCTTTCCGCGTAAGCGTTGGCGACGTCATCAGCCTGCGTGAAAGAAGCCGCGGCCTTTCTTCCATCAAGGAAGCTTTGGAAAACCGCACGCATCTTCCGGCTTACCTGGAGTACAACGACACCGCCATGGAAGGCAAACTGATCCGTTTGCCTGAACGTTCGGAGCTGTCGCAAGACATCGACGAGAAGCAAATCGTCGAGTTCTACAACCGTTAAGATTTTGCTTACACGCAAAGGGCCCAAGTCGATGTCGACTCGGGCCCTTTGGCCGTATGTAAGGACGGCCTGCTTGCAGGCTAACGGGCAGGATCCCCATACGCCGTTTCTATTAATGTTCAATGACAAAAGAATGGAACTCGCCTTTGCTGTTAAAATACCCTTTTACCGCGGGCGAACCCTTTTTGCTAAAGACGACATACGGATACGTGTTGACATCCTTTAACTCCGCACCATACTCCGCCAAATCCAGGTTCATGATCTCCTTGGCTTGCTTTACGGCCGACTTCTTTAAATCGTCCAGAGTGTAAGATTTCACTTTATCTTGGATAGCCTTTGTTTCTTCGCCCGGGTTTTCTTTGCTTACATTGCCAAGCTCCTTAATCAAGGACAAATATCCCAGGTCGATGCCGAGCAGCCGGTTGGTCGTCTCTTCAATCTCCAGCTCAATATTGCCTTTATTGGTGGAGTACTCTAATTCATACACCTTCTTTTTGTTCGGCTTGAGACTGTAGTATATTCTCGGACTGCCCTTCGCCTTCGCTCCGACGCGGGAAAGCGCCTGGGCCGCCGCTTTTTGGATTGCCGCCGGCATCGATTTCAATGATCCGCCGCCGCTTTCCACTTTTCCGTCCACAAGGGTAATCCGCTCATTATTGCAAAAAGCCATGATATCGGTAGAACCGTCTTCCAAATAATTAACGTCCACACTCGTAAATCCGGAGGGCGTTTTTTGGTATAACTGCTTCCAGGCGCTGCTCAGCTTAGATTTCAGCGTATCGTTAAGTTGTGCGTATTTTAGATCAAGATAGACTCTAACCACTTTACCGTCAGGCTTCACATACACCGAACCGGACAATTGGCCGTTTTTTTGCCAGGAGAGACTGACTACCTCGCCGTTATATTCGGTCGTCTCCGCCTTGCTGAAGGAAACCGATCCCTTGGCGTACTCTTTGAGCTTGGCCAGCGCGGCGTCGACCAGCTTCTTGTCCACATTTTTTATATTGACCGTTTGCTCCGTTTGTCCGGCTTCCGCCGCCGATGCCGTCTGTACCGTCCCAGCCGCGCCGATGGCTCCCGTGCCGGCAATGATCGCCGCCAGGGCGGCCGTGCATACAACCTTGTAAAAACTGGATTTCATTTTTTCTTCCCTTTCTCTTAACTTTTTTAGCGCCCGTTCCCGATTTGAACGGCACATTGCGTAAACGGATATCCGGAACAGCTTCGTCCTATACGTTCAGCCTTCCGACACGCTGGCACTTGGACTGAGACGAAAAACATAAGGACAAAAACGCGCGTTATTCCGGCGATTTATGTCGCTATTTTCCCCTGTTGCAAGGAAATCCCCCATTCCAGACTGTTCATAGGAAAATAAGTACATAAAATGCCGCTAATGGAGATGAACCTGCCAGGCTCCGGATAATAAGGACATAAAGTACCGCTATTCTCAAAGCTGGCGGGTACTCGTTCAAGTAGCCGGTTGTCAAGTACCATTTCTAGGTTAAGCCGGCCCAAGTCAAAAATCGGCTCGAGCCGGATTGCGCTTAAAAACTTAGCTTATTCGCGGTCAAGTATACTCCGGTTATTGCTCAATATTAAAGCCGTGGAAGAACCCTTTGGCGTTAAAGTAACCCGTTACGCCGGGAGCGCCTTCTTTGGTAAAGACTACTGAATTATGGTAAGAAGACTTGGATGTTTCATCCCGCTTCGCGGTGTAGTCCGACAAATCCAGATTCAGCATCGCTTTAGCCTGCTCTACAGCCGCCTTCTTTAATTCGTCCAACCCGTATCCGTTCACTTTTTCACGGATGGCGTTCGTTTCCTCCTCCGCGTTTTCCTTGCTTACTTGGGAGAGGTCCTTGAGCAGGGACGAGTCCTCCAAGCTCAGGCCGAGCAGCCGGTTGGTCGTTTCTTCAACGTTAACTTTCACTTCCCCTTTATTCGTCTCTCCGTACGTAAAATAGTACACTTTCTTTCCGTTCGGTTTTTTGCCGAAGGTTACGTCAGGGCTTCCCTTCGAGGTCGCTCCGGCGCGGGAAAGGGTCTCGGCCGCCGCCTTATTGATTGCGGGCGGCACTTCTTGCTCCTCCAGTTTTCCGCCGCTATAATCCAGTTTTCCGTTTATCAGATCTACGGACTCTTTTTTACTGTTGGCGGCTGTTATGTTGGTATAATCCAACCCCGTGTAATAAAATTCGGAATTTGTATAATGAACGAACACCCGCTCAATGCCGCTTGAATCTTTGTTGTAGGCCTGCTTCCAGGCGAGGTCCAGCTTTGCCTTGACGTTATCGTTAAGTTCTTTGTACGAGGTGATAAGATAAAGATTTACCACCGTACCGTCGCGTTTTACCGTTACATTTTCGTTAGGGGAAGTCTCGGAACCCATCTTTGTCTCGCTGATAACGAAACAAACGGCCTCCTCATCGCCAAGCTTTGCGGTTTCCGCCTTGAGGAAAGCAACCGGTTCCTTAACAAACTCTTTGAGCTTCGCTTGCGCGGCGTCGATCAGCTTTTGATCCACGTTGTTCAGACCGGCCGTTTGCCCGGCATGTTCGGCCTTTTCGGCTTGTGAAGTTTGTGAAGCTTGTGCGGCCTCTTGCGGCACAGCGGACTTCGCTGCCGGAGCTGGCGGAGAAGCCTGAACAGACCGCATAACACCAACCGTCCCCGCGCCGGCAATGATTGCGGCCAGTGCGGCCGTACTCAAAACCTTGTAAAAATTGTGTTTCATTTTATCTTTCCATCCTTCCGCCTATTTTTTAGTGTCTTATGTTCCGATCGGTCGACACATGGCGTAAACGGATGGGCTAACGAAAAAGTTTTAAAAACCCAAAATTTTTTCCAAAAAAGTAACCGTGGCCGTTCTTTAGACATCACGCCAGAATGTATAAACTCCAAGGATTAAGGTTCAATACTAAAGGAACGGAACTCGCCCATACTGTTAAAAGAACCTAATTACTGCAGGCAAACCATAAAAAATAGGCGATTTTAAGGAAGGCAGGTTTCCGCGAAAGCCGAAATTCTCATTAAGTAAGCATTAAAACTCAGGAAATTCGTCTCATGATTTTAAATATCGCCGCGCCCTCTTAGGTTATAGAAAAAAACGCCGGAGCAATTCGCTCCGGCGTTTCTATAATGTGTAAATCTTCCAAACGAATGAGTTGAATTCTCTTTATTTCACCGTCAGCTTGGCGAATTTCCGTTTTCCCACCTGAATGACTTCCCCGCCGGACAAAGCGACCTCCGCGTTCGGGTCGGTCAGCTTCTCTTCGTTAAGTTTAACCGCCCCCTGCTGGATGCTGCGTCTCGCTTCCCCGTTTGAGGCGGCGAAACCGATCAGCGTCAGCAGCTTGATCAGGCGGATTTTCCCGTCCTCCAGCTCTCCTGCGGGGATCTCCTTCTCTTCGATATCCTCCGGCAAAGCCCGCTGCTGGAACACCGTTACGAAATGCTCCTGCGCGGCATTCGCCGCATCTGCGCCATGGTACATCCGGACCAGCGTGAACGCCAGCTTCATCTTCGCGTCGCGCGGGTGGACGCTGCCCGTTTTAAGACCTTCCGCAAGAGCCTCCAGCTCTTCTCCAGGCAAATCCGTCACCAGCTCGTAATATTTCAGCATCAGCTCGTCCGGCACGGACATCGCTTTGCCGTAGATTTCGTTCGGCTCCTCGTCGATGCCGATGTAGTTGCCAAGGCTTTTGCTCATCTTCTGCACGCCGTCGAGACCTTCGATAATCGGCGTCATAATCGCGATCTGGGTATCTTTACCGTATTCCTTCTGCAGCGTCCGGCCCATCAGCAGGTTGAACTTCTGGTCGGTTCCGCCAAGCTCGATGTCGCTCTCCAGCGCCACGGAGTCCATCCCCTGCATCAGCGGGTAGAAAAATTCGTGAATGCTGATCGGTTGGCCGCTTTGGTAGCGTTTGGTGAAGTCGTCCCGCTCCAGCATCCGGGCTACCGTCACTTTGGCCGCCAGCTTGACGACGTCGGCAAACGTCATCGGAGCCAGCCATTCGGAGTTGAAATGAACCTGCGTTTTTTCCGGATCCAAAATTTTAAAAATCTGCTGCCGGTACGTTTCCGCATTCCGCAGCACATCTTCCTCGGTCAACTGCTTGCGGGTTTCCGATTTGCCGGTCGGGTCGCCGATCCGCCCCGTAAAATCCCCGATGATGAGGCGGACCTGATGGCCAAGCTCCTGAAATTGGCGCAGCTTCTGCATTACGACCGTGTGCCCGACGTGAATATCGGGGGCCGACGGATCAAGCCCCAGCTTGACCTTAAGCGGCGTTCCGGTGACGACCGATTTCATCACCTTTTGCCTCAGTTCATCCTCGGGGACAATCTCGACGACCCCCCGGGAAATTACTTTCAACTGGCGCTCCACCTCCGCCTGCTGCTCAGGCGTCAACTCTTCCCATTTCATAACAAACACTCCTCCAGCTTAAAAATTGGAACAACCGTCAAACCAGCAAAACGCAAAAAAGCTCCTTCCGTCCCAAGGGACGAGAAGGAGCGCTCGCGTTACCACCCTAATTAAAACCGCGTTAACCCGCCGCAGGCCGCAGCAAGCAAACGAAACGGTTTTCACTTCATTCTTATAACGGTCATCCCGGAACCGGACTACTTGCGGCTTAGGGCCGCGTTCCCCCGGACGGCTCCAGACGGTAATTCAAAAGGGATCCGCCCATTCGGTTCGCAGCGGCCACCGATTCTCTGAGCGGCGGGATTCCGCTTTCTACTAAGTCTTTCCACGCCTTTGACGATATGCATTTAAATTATTTTATAACATAATCCCGTTTACGAAGTCAATCCTCAGCCAAATAGGATGAAAAAACAACCAATAGACCATTTTTATGCTATAATGTTGCTGTTTATAAAGGAGGATCATTGATGGTTCATGATAACGAAAACAACTCCGGCCAGCAAAAAAAGCGCAGATCAAGGAGCGGCAAACCGGTTCGGCGGCGCAGGAAAGGCCGCTGGATCTGGGCGACGCTAGGCTGGCTCGTTCTCCTTGGATTTGCGGGAGGTCTGTTTGCGGGGGGCGCCGTGTTCGGTTACGTCTCCTCGATCGTCAAGGACGATCCCGTGCGGTCGCGGGCCGACATTGAAGCAAAAATCAATTATAACGAGATGACGGGGTTCGCGTATTTCCGCGACGGGCAGGCGATCGGCCAGCTTCGCTCGGAGGAAGACCGCCGTCCGGTTTCTTACCAGCAAATCCCCCAATCGGTCATCGATGCGGTGATCGCGATTGAGGACAATCATTTTAACGAGCATATCGGGGTCGACTTTAAAGGAACGCTCCGGGCCGTAAAGCAGAGGCTGCTCCATGAGAGCGTACAGACCGGCGGGAGTACGCTGACCCAGCAGCTCGCGCGGCGCGTCTTTCTGAATTTGGAACGCACGGAAGACCGGAAGGTCAAGGAAATACTGCTGGCGCTCCGGCTGGAACGTTTTTTATCCAAGGAAGAAATCATTACGGCTTATTTGAACAAAGTTCCTTTCGGCAACGGATCGAACGGATACCAGGTCTACGGGATCAAGGCGGCGGCCAAAGGAATCTTCAACATCTCCAATCTGGAGGACCTGAACATCGCGCAGACCGCTTATTTGGCCGGACTTCCGCAGCTTCCTTCCTCCTATTCGGCCTTTAACGGCAAAGGGGAATTTAACGAGGAAGCCTTCGGAAGAGCGATGAAGCGCCAGCAGCTCGTACTGCAGCGCATGCTGGAAGAGAACAAAATTACCCAGGCCCAGTATCAGGAGGCGCTGGCTTTTGATCTGAAAGGTTCGCTGGCGCAGCAAACCAAAAAAGCTTACGACACTTACCCTTATTTGATGCTGGAGACGGAACGGCAAGGCGCTATCGTGCTTGCGATGCTGCGCAATCCGGAGCTGACCAAGGAACAGGCGGCCAGCCGCCCGCAAATTCTCGAGGATGCCCGGCAGGAGCTGTTGACCGGGGGATACAAAGTGTATACCACGATCGATAAGCAGGTATACAACTCGATGCACAAAGTGTCCGAAAATGCGGATAATTTTTCGCCATACAGTGAAAAGAAAGGGCTGGAGCAGGTTGCGGCAATGATGCTCGACAATGATACCGGCGCGATTTTGGGCATGATCGAGGGACGCGATTTCTATACGGAGCAAATGAACTATGCGACGCAAATGAAACGGCAGCCCGGCTCCACGATGAAGCCGATCGCCGCTTATTTGCCGGCGCTTGATGCGGGCTTAGTTCAGCCGGCCAGCATCATCGACGATTCGCCGATCATTCTGCGGGATTACCAAAAGGGGTATCACATCCCCGTAAATTCCAGCGGCGGCTACAAAGGCCTGGTTACGGCGAGAACGGCGCTTAACGAATCCCGCAACATCCCGGCGCTCAAGGTGTTCAACAACATCGTCGGGATCGACAAAGCTTGGGATTTCGCGAAAAAACTCGGGATCACCACCCTCGAAGACGAGGATTACAATGCGCAAACCGGCGTGCTCGGCGGTCTGAAATACGGCGTTACCGTAGAGGAACTGACGAACGCCTACAGCGCGATCCCGAACGGCGGAAAGTTCGTCGATGCCTACATGATCGAAAAAATCGTCGATGCCAAAGGAAAGGTCGTCTACAAGCACAAGAACGAACCGAAGCAGGTGTTTTCCGAGCAAACCGCCTATTTGATGACCGATATGCTGCGCACCGTCATTCGGGACGGGACGGGCAGTTCGATCAAAAGAGACTTTAAAAACTACGGAAAAATTCCCGTCGTCGGCAAAACCGGCACCACGCAAAATTACGCGGACGTCTGGTTTATGGGCTACTCGCCGGACGTTACGCTCGGCGTATGGATCGGCTATCGCGATTCCGTAAACACGCTCTCCGATGCCGGTAAATCGCGGGCCCGGAAAATATGGTCGCTCGTCATGAACGAGGTCACCGCAAACGAACCGGACCTGTTTGCCACGAAGGAATTCAAAAAGCCGGACGGAATCGTCACCAAAACGGTCTCCGGCTATAGCGGCAAACTGCCGACCCAATTGACGCAGCAGGCCGGCAAGCTGGTGACGGATATCTTCAACGCCAAATACGTCCCGACCAAATCCGAGGACGTTCTGGTACGGGCGAAATACGTCACCTACGATGGGGTGAACTACGTTCCCCTGGAAACGACGCCGTCCGATATGCAGCGCGAAAAAGTGGTCGTTCGCCGCGAGAAGCCGATCTCCGAGCTGGTGAAAGAGCTGCAGAACGCGTTTTCCGTCATGAAGGGCAGCCACAGATCGCTGAGTTACTACATGCCGAGGGACGCCGGCGAGGACGCGCCGTATAAGCCTGACCCGCGCACCGACGACGGTAATGCGCCGGCGTCCCCGGGGGGCGTCGCGCTCAAGATAAACGGAAGCACGGCCACGGTAACGTTTGGCGCAAACAGCGAAAAAGACGTTGTCGGCTACCGACTGTACCGCTCGGATGACGGGGTGAAGTTCCAATATACCGGCAAAGCGGCGCTCATCGGCGACGATTTGTCGATCACCGACGCCAACGCCGCCGGCCCGGCCACTTCTTATTACGTTACGGCCGTGGACGTAGCCGGCAAGGAGTCGGAACCTAGCGCGATTGTCGGTTTATTGGGAGGCATAAACCCGGACGGCGTTACGCCTCCGGACAGCAGCGGCGAAACGCCGGAAGATGGGGGAACGGCCGGGGAGGACGGCACGGACGGTTCGCTCCCCGCTTCTCCCGCTCAGGTGAGCATTAAGAAGGACGAACGAGGGTTTACGGCAAGCTGGGAAGCCAACCCGGCTCTGGACCTCGTCACCAGCTATAACGTGTACGTGTCCGATGCCGCGGACGGCACGTATTCCAAAGCCGGCTCGACCGCCGATACGCAGTATTCATTCAAAACCGACTCCGGCACCGTCTGGGTCAAGGTTACGGCGGTGAACGTACTGGGCGAATCCCCGGCATCGTCTCCGGTGCAGTACAGTAAATAAGCTGGCGCTAAAACCAGATAAGCAAGGGAAAGCCCCTCCGAGCGCTCTTCGGAGGGGCTTATTGCATCTAGCGGGAAAACCCGCTTTAATCCTCAATCGTCGATAAATCCCCGGCCGGGAGGTTAAGTTCCCAAGCTTTTAACACGCGGCGCATGATTTTGCCGGAGCGGGTTTTGGGCAATTTGTCTTTAAATTCGATTTCCCGCGGCGCGGCGTGGGCGGACAGCCCTTCTTTGACGAATTTGGCGATTTCCGCCTTCAGTTCCTCGGAAGGCGCGAACCCTTCACGCAACGATATAAACGCCTTGATGATCTCTCCGCGCACGGGATCGGGCTTGCCGATCACGCCGGCTTCGGCCACGGCCGGATGCTCGACCAGTTTGCTCTCGACCTCAAACGGCCCAATGCGCTCGCCGGAGGAGTTGATGACGTCGTCGATCCGCCCCTGGAACCAGAAATACCCGTCCTCGTCCATATACGCCGTATCCCCGGAAATGTACCACCCGGGAATCCGGAAGTACTCTTCGTATTTCGGCGCGTTGTTCCAAATCAGCCGCATCATCGACGGCCATGGCGTGCGGATCGCCAAATTGCCCATCCGGTACGGCGGCAGTTCCTTGCCGTTATCGTCGATGATCGCCGCCTGGATGCCGGGAACCGGTTTTCCCATCGAACCGGGTTTGATCGGCAGCGACGGGTAATTGCAGATCAGTTGGCCGCCCGTCTCGGTCATCCACCACGTATCGTGTATCCGGCGGTTGTATACCTTCATCCCCCAGCGGACAACCTCGGGGTTGAGCGGCTCGCCGACGGACAACACGTGGCGCAGCGAAGACAGATCGTATTGCGTGATGATGTCCTGTCCAGCGCCCATCAGCATGCGAAAAGCGGTCGGCGCGCTGTACCAGACGCTCACTTGATATTTCTGAATCGTCCTATACCAGTCGGCCGGGCTGAAGCGTCCGCCGCGGACGACATTGGTCACCCCGTGCAGCCAAGGAGCGAAAATGCCGTAGGATGTGCCGGTCACCCATCCGGGGTCGGCCGTGCACCAATAGATATCCCCTTCTTTCAAATCGAGTACGACATGGCCGGTATGATAGTGCTGAATCATCGCATTGTGCACATGGTAAACGCCTTTCGGCTTGCCGGTAGAGCCGGAAGTATAATGTAAAATGAGGCCGTCCTCGCGGTTCACCCATTCGATTTCGGCCTCGGGGGAAGCCGCCGCCAGCTCGGATTTCCAATCAACGATTCCGGGTTCCGCGGCTACGTTGTCGCCGACGACGAAGATCGTTTTCAGCGCCGGCAGCTCCTCCCGTTTGACGCGGGGCAGCAGCTCCGGCGTCGTAACCAGCGCCACCGCTCCGCTGTCCTCCAGCCGGTCTTTGACCGCCGTCTCCATAAAAGCTTCGAAAAGCGGGCCCACCACGGCTCCCACCTTGATAATCCCAAGCACGCTGATGTAAAGCTCGGGCGACCGCGGCATAAACACGAATACCCGGTCCCCCTTAGCGATCCCGTATTTGCGCAGCACATTGGCGCAGCGGTTCGTCTGCTCCCGCATCTGCTCAAACGTGTAGGATTCTTCGCGGACCGGATCGCTGAACAAGAGCGCCGGCTTATCCCCCTTCCCGGCATCGACATGGCGGTCGATCGCCTCGTAAGCCAAGTTTACCCGGCCTGTAACATGCCAGGAAAACTGCTTTTCCACATCGTTCCAATTAAAATTGGCGCAGGCTTCTTCGTAGCTGTTCATGTTGGACGACGGTACACCCGCCGCAATGATTTCCCCTTGCAGTTGACTCATCGTTTCATCCTCCTTAATCTTTGTAAATAAGAAAACAGTAGATCAAAGTTCATGAAAACGGATACACAGGAGCGTAAGGTAAATCTTTTGCTTCAGCTTTTGTTGACGGGCAGGCATCCGTTCTAATCGAAAGAAACGGGGAATAAAACTTCTGAACCGTTTGTCAAGCTCAACCACCATATTAACAGCCTTGAATTGTGAAAATTTTATGTCGGAGAACATTATATCACAGGTTTTTCGGCACAGGCTACACTTTTCATTTTTTCATTTTTCTGTTATAAGTGAGGTGAACGAGCAAAGGAGGCGGCAAAATGGAACACCGCAAAACCTATATCCGCCATACCCTGCCCTACCATGAACGCGAAATTATCGTGGAAGGTCCCGTTACTCCGTCCCATCTCCAAACGCTGCGGATGCATCCGGATCTGGACGCTTTTCGGAAGCCCGAGGATCAGCACGCCGCTCTGGTCGAAATCGCCTCACTCCCGGAAGGCCGGATCATTTTGGCCCGGAGCGAAGCGACGATTATCGGGTACGTTACTTTCCATTATCCCGACGAGCTGGAGCGCTGGTCCCAGGGGCGCATGCCCGACCTGATCGAACTGGGGGCCGTCGAGGTGGCCGATGAATACCGCAGCGCGGGACTCGGCTCGAAAATGATCCGCACCGCTTTCGAGGATGGGCAAATGGAGCGGTATATCGTGTTTACGACCGAATATTACTGGCATTGGGATTTGAAGAACAGCGGCCTCAGCGTTTGGGATTACCGCAAAATGATGGAACGGCTTATGAAGACGGTCGACATGGTCTGGTACGCGACCGATGATCCGGAAATTTGCTCCCATCCGGCCAATTGCCTGATGGTCCGGATCGGCAAGGAGGTCCCTTTATCCTCCGAGGAACAGTTCGATCGCATCCGTTTTCAGCAGCGTTTCATGTATTAGCAAGCATCAATAAGGAAGGCGTGTGATTCCATGCCTGGAAGCGCTTTATTTATTCACCATGAACAAGAGCGGAAATACCGGTTTCATGACCGGCACCCGTTCCATCCGATCCGCTTGGAATTAACCATGGATTTGTTAAAAGAGGTTGGCGCCTTGAAGCCGGATCATCTGCTTCGGCAGCGTCCGGCAACGGAGGAGGAACTGCTGTGGGTTCATCAGCCCGCTTACGTGGAAGCCGTAAAAAACTTAAGCCTGACTCCGCCCGATCCGGCCTGGGTCAGCCGCGCCGAGCAATACGGCCTGCTGGATGAAGACACCCCGTACTTTGCCGGGATGCACGAGGCGGCTGCCTGCATCGCAGGCGGCACCGTAGCGGCGGTTGAAGCGGTGCTGTCGGGGGCGAGCACGCATGCCCTGCATTTGGGCGGCGGGCTGCATCACGCCCTTTCGGCTAAAGCTGCGGGCTTCTGCGTTTACAACGACGCCGCCGTGGCGATTTCCTACGCCCGCCGCCGTTACGGCGCGCGCGTGCTTTACGTGGACACGGACGTCCACCACGGGGACGGGGTGCAGTGGAGCTTTTATTCGGACCCGGAGGTATGCACGTATTCGATCCACGAAACGGGTAAATACCTGTTTCCGGGGACCGGATTTTTGCCGGAGCGCGGAGAGCACCAGGGCTATGGCGCGTGCATGAACCTTCCCCTGCAGCCGTATACCGAAGACGATTCGTGGATGGAGTGCTTTGAACAGTCCGTTCGGCGCCTGGCCGGTCATTTTCGCCCGGATCTGATCGTCAGCCTGCACGGCTGCGACGCCCATGCGCTGGACCCGTTGTCCCATATGCACTGCAGCATGGCGATTTACCGGCGCATGCCCGAAATCCTGCACGAGCTGGCCCATACGTACTGCGAAGGGCGCTGGGTCGCGGTCGGCGGAGGCGGATACGATTTCTGGCGGGTCGTTCCGCGCGCCTGGAGCCTGCTCTGGCTTGAGATGAGCGGCCACCCGCTAAAGGAAACCTTAACGCAGCAGCCGGACGCCAGACTCCCGGAAGCCTGGATAAAGCGTTGGCAAAGCCAAACGTCCTTTTCGCTCCCGGATGCCTGGCTTGACGACCTGTCGCATTGGGACAGCATCCCCCGCCGGGCGGAAATCACGGCCAAAAACCGCGAGACGCTCGCGGTTGCCTTGCAGGACTATTTATAGATGCCGCATCATATCGTTTAAGATTTCAAACGAACGCTGCGCGGCCAGCTTTGTAAACTCGGCGAAATTCACGTTCGCCGAACCGTCCGCTTTATCGGAGATGGAGCGCAGCACGACGAACGGCACCCGGTTCATGCCGCACACTTGGGCAAGCGCGGCGCCTTCCATTTCCACGCAGGCGCCTTCCATCTCCCCGTACAGCACCGAGCTGACGAAGCCGGGGTCGGCGATAAATTGATCGCCGGACAGCACCCGGCCGACGATGTATTTATGGTCCCGGCACAGCCGGGCGCAGGCCTCTTCGGCCAAGGCGATAAACGCCGGGTCCGCGGGAAAGTCGGATACTTCCTGATAAGGCACGCTTCCGCGCGGGTACCCGAGCGGACTTGCGTCCATATCATGCTGCTGGCAGGAAGATGAGATGACGATGTCGCCAACGTCCAGATCCGGGTGAACCGCTCCGGCCACGCCCGTAAACCATATGGCGCCGGCCTCAAAGCGGTCGATCAGCAATTGCGCCGCTAACGCCGCATTGACTTTCCCGACCCCGGATTTGCAGACGACGACGTCCTTGCCGTGCAGACTTCCTTTCACAAAGCGGATGCCCGCGATAACGGCCGTTTCCTGATTTTCGACCCGCTCCAGCAGCAGGGCGATCTCTTCATCCATGGCGCCCATCAGACCAATCGTTTTAGCCATGCTTATCACTCCTTACACCAAGTATCCCCCAATACTCAAAAAAGCTCCTAAAAAGGAGCTTTTCCGTCGTATAACCTTTTTCATATATATTTTTTCTGTGTCTTATCTCTCTCTACAAAGAAAACACATTACACGTGGCTGACCGACAATCGCAAAATCGTCTCATGCGGCAAAATCACGCGAGGATTCTCCACGTTCTCTTTCTTCATCAGCTTGGTCAGCAAACGCATCGCCACCGCACCCAAATCATACATTGGCTGGGCGACGGTTGTGAGCTGCGGACGCACCATCGAAGCCATGCGAATGTTGTCGACGCTGATGATCGAAAAATCGTCGGGAACCTTCAGCCCCTCATCCTGAATGCTGTGAATCGCGCCGATAGCCATTTCGTCCGTTGCCGCAAAGATGGCCGTAGGCCGTTTCTTAAGCCCCAGGAAATACTTCATCGCTTCCACGCCGGATTCGTAACGGTAGTTGCCGATCCGCACCAGGTCTTCCTGGTATTGAATTCCCGCCGTTTCCAACGCGCGCTTGTAGCCCTGGAAGCGGGCATAACCGTTCGCCGGATCCTGCAGGGTTCCGCTGATCATCGCGATATCCCGGTGGCCATGGCGGATCAGCGTGCTGACCGCATCAAACGCAGCCGCTTCATGGTCGATATCCACCGAAGGATATTGCCCTTTCTCATCGCTTGTCGCGCAAAGCACGATCGGAACCGACGACGTTTGAAACGCCTGAATATGCTCGTCCGTCACGGTGCCGCCCATGAACAGGAGCCCGTCCACTTGCTTCTCAAGCAGCGTGTTGATGACGCGGATCTCCTTCTCCTTGCGCTTGTCGGCGTTACATAAAATAATGTTATAGTGATACATGTTCGCAATATCTTCAATACCCCGGGCGATTTCCGCAAAAATCGAATTCGAGATATCGGGGATCACCACGCCTACCGTGGTGGTCTTCTTGCTGGCGAGACCCCGCGCGACCGCGTTTGGACGGTAGCCCAACCGTTCGATCGCTTCGTATACCTTTTTCCGGGTCTGCGGTTTCACATTGGGGTTGTTGTTGACAACCCGGGAAACCGTGGCCATCGAGACGCCTGCTTCACGTGCCACATCGTAAATGGTAACCGTCACAATCTTCTCTCCATTGCCATAGATTTTCACTCGTTCTTCCGGTAAAGTTCCAGAGTTCAATTAAATTTATGATACGACAAAATACTACTTTATGCAATGACAACGCTTCAGACTTTCAGAATTCCCTGCAGCGCCGCCTGTGTAATGCTTGAATGGGAAGTGTGCCAGACGGCTTGTCCGTCCTTTACCAATATAGCCTGTGGGGATTCGTGTTTGACGCCCAGCCGCTCGGCGGCCTCATTCGACACAGCCCGATCTTCAATGACATATATCAGCCCGTATGTAACATCTTCGCGCGGATTGCCGTTCAAATAGGCTTCCGCTTCCCGGAGCGCGCCGGCGCTGATGGGACAGCGTGTACTATGTTTGAAGAGCAGAAGCGGCCCGCTTGCCGAAGCCTCAAGCGCCTCATGGAGCTGCTCGGGCGAAGTTATTCTGATCCACTTGGACATGATCGTTCCAACCCCTTTTCAATAACACTCAGCACAGGTTCTTTTGATATATTATCAAAAAGGGAAATAAAAATACAACCTGAAATGAAAAAAACGTGAAAATGTCAAAACTTTGCTTAAGAAAGCTGACGATTTTTTATAAATTTGGACAATTGCGCCAAACGTTGGGAAATATCGTCCATCCACGCCGTATCGCCCAGATTTTTTGCACAGCCGAATAAATCCAGCAGAAGGTTGATCCTCTCCTCGCATTGCCGCTCGAGCAGGGCTTCAAATGAAGATGTCTCCATCCGGTTCCACTGGCGGTATATTCCGAAAATCAGATCGGCCAGTTCATTCCGCTCGGTAAAATCGATCCGCTCTTCCGCCCGCTCCCGCTTAAGCTTGGCCAGCATGTCGGTTAAATCCGTTTTCACTTCCGGCAGCACTTCGTAATAACTGCAATCTTCGCATTCATAAATCGGAACCCGGTTGATTTCATAGATTCCTTCAAAAATAACCAGTCTGAAACCTAGATTCATCATTTGCCCGCAATGACAGTGCTTTCGCACGGTACCCACCTCATCTTAATCTACTACATTTTAGTTGCCGCGATGAATAATATATATATTCGACCTTCCCGAGGTATCTCCTTCCATTAGCAGAACATACTTATATTTACCATCCATGGAAAGTGTTTTGGAGCCTCTGGGCATGAAAATACTTATCATTTTTGATACAATTAAAATATTGAATGGGAATTTCGTCAAGGGCGCCAAATGATAGGAGGAGATGATTTTGAGACTTACTGGTAAAAAGATTATCGCTTTGGTAGACGAAGAATTTGAGGATCTGGAGCTCTGGTACCCGGTCTATCGCGTTCGCGAGGAAGGTGCGGAAGTCCATCTTGCCGGTGCGGAGAAAGGCAAAAAATACATAGGGAAGTACGGCGTCCCCGCCGAAGCCGAACTTTCCTTTGAGGAAATCGATTCCAGCCGGTACGACGGCATTCTCGTTCCCGGAGGTTGGGCTCCGGATAAGCTGCGCCGGTACGGGAAAGTGCTGCAGATCGTCCGCGAGATGAACGACGCGAAAAAGCCGATCGGCCAGATCTGCCACGCCGGCTGGGTGCTTGTCTCCGCCGGAATTTTAAAGGGCGTGACCGTGACTTCCACCCCGGGGATCCGCGACGATATGGAGAACGCCGGAGCCGTCTGGAAAGATGAACCGGTCGTCGTCGACGGACATATTATTTCCGCCCGCCGTCCGCCGGATTTGCCGGAATACGGGAAAGCTTACGTTGATGCGCTGGCCGCGGCGGCCACAGCCGGAAACTGAAGTGGTGAACACTTTAGATTCCGAAAAATCCAATAGATTGACGAAAATCGCACGTTCATCTGAACTCTCAACCGCTGTATTTTTCCAATTCTATTGGATATATCCAATGAAAAACCGACTTACTAAAAAAAGACCAGTAAAGCGCGGGGGCGCTTTACTGGTCTTTTTGCGCTTAAAAGCTTATTTGCCAAGCCGTTCCTGCTCCAGCTGGCAACCGAAACGGACGAGTTCCGCTTCGATCTGGTCGCTGGTCGGCAAGCGGTAGCAGGCGGCGCCAGCCTCCCGGCTTTCCCCTGCATAACTATTCAAAATGCGGTGTTTTACCCGGAGCAGCGACTGCGGCGACATGCTCAAATCGCTGACCCCCAGATGGAGCCACAGCGGGACCGCCTTCTCGTCCCCGGCCATTTCGCCGCAGACGCTTACCGGAATCCCCGCCTCCTTCGCGGCTTGAACGGTTTGCTTCAGCATGCGGAGAACGGCAGGGTGATACGGGTGATACATGTGCGCGATTTTCTCGTTCATCCGGTCCACGGCCAGGACGTATTGGACCAGGTCATTGGTGCCGATGCTGAAAAAGTCCGCTTCCTGGGCCAGCAGATCGGCGATGGCCGCCGCCGCCGGAACCTCGATCATGATACCGACCTGAACGCCGGGATCAAATCTAAGGCCGCGGGTGCGCAAATCCTGTTTGGCCTCCTCCAAAATCCGGTTGGCGGCCCGAATTTCTTCCAGGGAGGAGATCATCGGGTACAGGATTTTCACGTTGCCGTAAGCGCTGGCGCGCAAAATCGCGGTCAGTTGGGTTTTGAACAGCTCCTTGCTGTCAAGGCTGATGCGGATCGCCCGATAGCCGAGCACCGGATTGTCTTCTTCCGGCAGTTCGAAATATTCGAGCTGTTTGTCGCCGCCGATATCCAGCGTCCGGATTACCACGGAATGCGCGCCGGCTTTCTCCGCCACCTGCCGGTATACTTCAAATTGCTCGTCTTCCCCCGGGAACGAGGCCCGGTCCATGTACAAAAACTCCGTACGGAACAAACCTACGCCTTCGGCCCCGTATTTCACCGCCAGCTCCAAATCTTTGACCGAGCTGATATTCCCCGCCAGACGCAGGCGGACACCGTCCTTCGTTACCGCTTCCACCGCCGCCAGCAGCTGCAGCTGTTCCTTCCGGCGGCGCTGCTTCTCGGCGATCTCGGTGTAGCGCTTGACGATGTCCGGACCGGGATTAAGATATACCTGCCCCTCGTCGCCGTCAATGACCAGCAGATCGCCCGTCTGCACCGGTTCCGCCAGTTTATGCTCAAGTCCGGATACAAGCGGGATGCCCAGAGCCCGGGCCATAATGGCGGAATGGGACGTTTTGCCGCCGGCCATCGTCACCATCCCCAGCACATTGTCCGGGTTGAGGTGCACCAGCTGGGACGGGGACAGCTCCTTGGCCACCAGAATATACGGCTGCGTATCCGCGGGCAGCGTAATGTCCGGCGTTCCGAGCAAATGTTTGAGCAGCCGGTTGCCGACGTCCTTGATGTCGAGCGCTCTTTCTTTCATATACTCATCGTCCAGCAGATCAAACATCGTGACGAAATGATCGATCGCTTCCTTGACGGCCACCTCCGCCGCCTTGTATTGCCTTTCGATAATCCCCCGGATTTCGCTCATAAAAACAGGATCTTCCAGAATGGCCAGATGGGCATCGAAAATCCCCGATTCCTCCGCGCCGACCGTTTCCTTAATTTCGTTCTTCAGACCCTCGATTTCGGTTTTGGACGTCCGTATGCCTTCGTACAAACGCTCGAATTCCATGGCGAGATCCACCTTATCCATCCGCCGATCCGGCACATCCCATTCCCAGGCGGGCAGCACAAAAGCTTTGCCGATAGCGACTCCCGCTGCTGCTCCGATCCCCTGTATCATGTAGTGACCCCCTATGTCCTGCTTTGAAGTTCCGGTTTTCGAAACCGCGGTTCCTTTATAGGATACCCTCTCTCTATTCCATTATGGTAAGCCCAGCCCGATAAATTTGTCAAAGGAAAAAGCCACAGTCCAAAAGGCCCCTCTTTGCAGACGGGCCTCCGGCAAAAAACTGTTCAGCTTCGCTTTCCGATCAAAATGCTGTCCTCCACCTTGATGCAGCGGTCCATAATGACCGTAAGTCCGCCTTTTGCGGCGATTTCGTACGCTTCCTCATTGAAAATTCCGAGCTGCAGCCACAGCACGCGCGCTCCGATCTTCACCGCTTCCTCGGCAACCGGAGGCGTCAGTTCGCTGCGGCGGAAAACGTTGACGATATCGACCGGTTCGGGAATGTCCGCCAGGGAAGCGTACACCTTTTCGCCGAGGATTTCTCCGCTTACGGTTGGATTTACCGGGATGATGCGGTAGCCGTTGCTTTGCAGGGCCTGCGCGACCATGTAGGAGGTCCGGTCGGGCTTATCCGACAGGCCGACAACGGCGATGTTGCCGGCGTTCAGCAATATTTGCTTGATCTCTTCACGGCTTGGATTTTCAAATGGCATTTTTAGCTTCCTCCCTTTCAAATTTGTTCGTGATCAAAAAGTCAGGTTTTCAGCACCGAGAAGGTTGGATGAAGCTAGGGACTGAGGAGCGGAGCGTACGTTTTGGGTACGTGAGCACCGGAAGGCCCGGCTGAATTCAAGATTCGACGTCGATTCCGCTTCTTGACCTGCTTCGTGATCAAAAGCTGACTCTATAAGTTTATTCTACCCGTTCCACGGATGCGCCAAGCGAGCCAATATGGTCGAAAAACTGCGGATACGATTTGGCCACATGATGCGCATCCTTAATGACAAGCGGCTGCCGGCAGCGCAGACCTACGACCGTGAGCGCCATAATCACCCGGTGATCGTAATGCGCGTTGATCTCTACGCCGCCTTCAAGCCCGGCAGGACGGCCGTGCACGATGATTTCCGCCCGGCGTTCCTCTACGTTGGCCCCGGCTTTTTTCAGCTCCTGCAAAAAATCCGTAATACGGTCGCATTCTTTGTAACGCAGATTTTCCACATTGTAAAAACGCGAGGTGCCGTCGGCGAATACCGCGGCCGCGACCATGGCCAGCACCGCGTCGGTGGCGGCGTCGCCGTCGAATTCGACCGGGCGCAGCCGGCCGTTGCCGCGCACGTGCACGGTTCCGTCGCTATGGGTGAGCGGCACGTCCATCATCTGCAGCACGTCGACGATGGCTCTTTCCCCCTGCTTGCTGCGCTCGGCCAGCCGGTGCACCTTCACGTCCGATTTCGTGATCGCGGCCGCCGCCAAAATCGCCGCCGACCCGGGGTAATCGCCTTGCACCGTGTAGGTTTTCGCCTGGTAGCTTTGCCGTCCCGGCACGCGGAAATGCATATAATCGCCGCTCGCATGGATGACGATGCCCGCCTGCTCCAGCACCTCCAGCGTTTGCCCGACGACCACCTTCGATTTGAGATCGTCCAGCACTTCGATTTCGCTGTCCTCGTCCAGCAGCGGGGTCAAAAACAGCAGCGCGCTCAAATATTGCGAGCTGACCGCGCCGGACACGCGGATTTTCCCGCCTTTGGGCGCTCCGCCGCGGATGCGGATCGGCAGCCGGCCCTCGTTGTGTTCGACCTCTACCCCAAGCTGGCCAAGCGCTTTGATCAGGTCGTCGTGCGGGCGTTTGCCCAGCGAATCGGGGTACGTATTGACGAACGTCACATCCGGACACAGCGAGGCGATCGCCATCAGGAAGCGGAGCACCGCTCCGGCGTTGCCGACGTTCAGCTCTTTGACGTCCTTCGGGCGGCGGCCAAAGCCGGTGATGACGATTTTTTCCTCGTCCTCGTCAAGCACCGCGCCCAAATCGGCGATGCAGCGGCGCATCGCATCGCTGTCTTCGCTGTGTGCGGGATAATATACGGTGCTTGTGCCCTCCGCCAAAGCGGCGACGAGCAAATACCGGGTCGTATAGTTTTTGGAAGACAGGGCTCCTATTTCTCCAGTCAGCTCAGGCGTAGGCCTTACGATTACGTCCATGTTTCATTCCTCTTTTCGTTGTTGATCGTTAACCGCGGCAACGCGTTAAAATCTCAAGCGCCACCTGCTCTGCGTTTTTCCCCGTCGTATCCACGGTGTGATGCGCGAAATCATAGGCGTTTTTCCGTTCCTCCAGCAGCGCGGTTACCCGTTCTTTGGCGCCGCCGGCCAGCAAGGGGCGGTTTTCGTCCTCGCCGACGCGGGCGATGATGTCGTCCGCCGAGGCTGTCAAAGCGATGACCAGCCCGTTCTCCAGCATCGCGCGGCAATTGCCCTGCCGCAGCACGACGCCGCCGCCGGTCGCCAGGACGATGCCGTCGTTCGCAAGCACTCGACAGAGAAGCCGCGATTCGGTGTCTCTAAAGAATGCTTCGCCTTTCTCGGCAAAAATTTCCGGGATCGACCGCCCGGTTTCCATAACGATCATCTGATCGAGATCGACAAGACGGAGGCCGGCTTCGGCCGCCAGCAATGCCCCGACGGTCGATTTGCCCGTGCCCATCATGCCGATCAGCACGATATTATTTTTGGCAGTACGCATGTTTTTTCACCTACTTGCAACTTTCCCATATCATAACACAGGCCGGCATATTTTCAATACTTGCTCCGCAGCATTTCCTCCGGGTGCAAAAAAGCCGCCGAAGAGACAGACGTCTCTCCGGCGGCTGGGCGTATCGTTCTATCCACTTTACGTCCTTCTTAGAACCATTGATGGTGGAAGACGCCTTCCTTGTCGACCCGTTTGAACGTATGCGCGCCAAAGTAATCGCGCTGCGCCTGCAGCAGGTTCGCCGGCAGACGCTCCGTGCGGTAGCTGTCGTAGTAGGACAAGGCGCTGGCGAAGCCCGGAACCGGAATTCCGTTCTCCACGGCAGCGGCAACGACTTTGCGCCATGCGTCCTGATAGCTTTCGACCACGTTTTTGAAGTACGGGTCAAGCAGCAGGTTTTTGAGCGCGGGATCGCGGTCGTAAGCTTCTTTGATGTTGTGCAGGAACTGGGAACGGATAATGCAGCCGCCGCGGAAAATCATCGCGATGTTGCCGTATTTCAAATTCCAGCCGTATTCGTCGGAAGCGGCGCGCATTTGGGCAAAACCTTGAGCGTAAGAGACGATTTTGCTGGCGAACAGCGCTTTGCGGACGTTTTCGATGAATTCTTGTTTGTCGCCGGCAAACGGTTTTTTGGCCGGGCCGTTCAAAATTTTGCTGGCCGCCACGCGCTCTTCCTTCATCGCCGACAGGAAGCGGGAGAATACGGATTCCGTAATCATCGACAGCGGCACGCCGAGATCCAGCGCGCTTTGGCTTGTCCATTTGCCGGTTCCTTTTTGCCCGGCGGCGTCGAGAATGACGTCCACCATCGGTTTGCCGGTTTCTTCGTCATATTGGGAGAAGATGTCGGCGGTAATTTCGATCAGGTAGCTGTCGAGCTCCCCTTTGTTCCATTCGCTGAAAATTTCGTGCAATTCCTTGGCGCCAACGCCGAGTACATCCTTCAGCAAATGATAAGCTTCGCCGATCAACTGCATGTCGCCGTACTCAATGCCGTTGTGCACCATTTTGACATAGTGCCCCGCGCCGTCCGGACCGATATATGTACAGCAAGGATCACCATTCACTTTGGCGGAAATGGCCGTTAAAATCGGTTCAACCAGCTTGTAGGCGTCTTCTTGCCCGCCCGGCATGATGGCAGGGCCTTTCAGCGCGCCTTCTTCGCCGCCGGATACCCCGGTGCCGATAAAGCGGAAGCCTTTAGCCTCAAGCTCTTTGCTGCGGCGCTGCGTGTCCGGGAAGTGGGCGTTGCCCCCGTCGATGATGATATCGCCTTGATCCAGGTAAGGAAGCAGTTGTTCAATCGTCGCGTCCGTAGCCGGGCCGGCTTGTACCATAATCAAAATTTTGCGCGGAGTTTCCAGCGAGTTGACGAACTCCTCGACGGAAAACGTGCCGACAAGGTTTTTGCCTTTGCCTTCGTTTGCCAGAAGGTCATGCGTTTTTTCCGGGGAACGGTTGAACACCGAGACGCTGAAGCCCCGGCTCTCAATATTCAGGGCCAAGTTTTTGCCCATAACGGCAAGGCCGATAACGCCGATTTGTTGTTTTGACATGGTCTCCATCCTTTGCTCACTATATTTTTGTTCAATAATATCATTTTAACAGTTTTGTGTACAGAAGTGAACCCTGCTCTGCCATCAAAAAACATCCCCCGACAATCGCTTGGGGGAACCGGAAAAATATATTCTATTTTGCGCCAAGCGGATCGTTACCATTCCAGGCGGATCAGTTCCAGGCGAAGCTTGCGGAGTTTTTCCTTGCAGGCTTCCGAGGCGGCTTCGTCGCCGCTTTGCAGCGCTTCAAACAGCCTGCCGAGCTCGTCGTCCAGCTCCCGCTCCAAGTCTGCAAGCTGCCGTTCCGCTTTGTCGGAAGCGAACATTTCGGCAAGCTGCTCCGTGTTTAGCGTCGGGCCTTTCTGAAAAATGACCTTGTGCTCCATCCCGGATATTTCGACCAGACGGATGACTTCGCCAAACAAAATATTTTCGATCACAATTTGCCTGTCCTTGAACCGTTTGACCACCGCGTGACCGCGCAGCTCCCCGATCAGTTTCTCCAGCCATTCGGCCAGCTTGGCGTCGCGGATTACGTAATCGCCGGCCAGCTTGTATCCTTTGGCGAGACGTTGAAACTTCAGCTTCGTCAGCTTGCGTCCGGTGCGGACGGAAATGATGAATACGGATTCGTTTTCGCTCCAATATAAAGAATACCCGTCTTGGATCAAATCGCGGATCAATTGTTGAATGTGCCGGCGGTCAAATCGGAGTTCCAGATTACAATACTCAACCTCATAGCTTTTATTCACGGCACTCCCTCCTAAAAGTTTTTGTGAGCGTTACATCTTTGGTTGCGCTTCGTACAAAAACTACTTCGAAAGCATAAGCTAAGTTTTTGTGAGCGTTGCATCTTAGCTGCACTTCGAACAAAAACTCGCTACGGAAGCATTGACTTAGTTTTTTGCGTTTCGAACAGACTCGCAGCGGCTTACCTTATCTTATACTCCATCTTATGTTAAGGAACTTGGTTTATTGATTATTTTTACCCGTTTCGGGCCACGGTTGACGCATCCTTGGGGGCGGTATGTTATACTGATGGCAGGCAAATAACACCATAATGCATTTCCGATTGATGAGGCTGGAGGTATTAAGCATATGACATTTCCCGGTTTTGCGCAGGAGGATTTTGAAGCGTTGACCGTTCCGGGACTCGAGGGCCGGATGGAAGCGATTATTAGCCGGATCAGACCGAAGCTGGAGACGCTCGGGACCGAGCTGGCGCCATACTTGTCCGCGCTTTGCGGAGAAGAGATGTACCCGCATGTCGCCAAACACGCCCGGCGCACGGTCAATCCGCCAAACGATACATGGGTGGCCTGGGCCGCGAGCAAACGCGGCTATAAAGCGCTGCCCCATTTTCAAGTAGGCCTGTTCCCCACTCACTTGTTCATCATTTTTGCCGTCATCTACGAAAGTCCGAACAAGCTGGTATTCGCTAATTATTTGGACAAGCATGCGGCAAAGGTGAAAAAAACAGTTCCGGGCGGCTTCTATTGGTCGCTCGATCATATGGATCCCGGCGGCACGCCGCATCAGGAGGCGGACAGCAAGCTGCTGAAGCAATGGGCCGAACAGCTGAAAAAGGTGAAAAAAGCCGAGATCATGTGCGGACTGCGCCTGGAACAGGACAACCCTCTGCTTGGGGATGGGAGCAAGCTGATGCAAACGATCGAGGAGACGTTCCAGACCCTGCTCCCCCTCTACAAAAGCGCATTTTAAAGTGTTACGGGCGAGAGGCCGTGGCGCGGCCAGCCTTCGGGATTAACCCCGAAGGCTTTTGGTCTTTCCCGCAATTCCGAGATGCAGAAAAAACAGCAAGGCCATCACCGCCGAACTGGCCAGAAACGGAGCGGAAGGCCCCAAAACATCCCACATTTTGCCCGATACGATAGGCCCTACCACCATTCCCGTGCCCTGTATCGTCAGAAACAGCCCCCACACCGTGCCTTTCTCCCCTTCCGGCAGCAAATGCGAGAGCATTGTATCCCAGGTCGGAAGAATGAAGGCGTAGCTCACCCCAATCAACATGACGAGCAGCCATACCAGGGATACGGAGCTCGTTACCGCGAAAATGCCGATCGATACGGCCGCTAGCGCGAACCCGACGTGCAAAAACCAGCGTGTCCCGAAGCGGTCCACCAGCTTCCCGATCGGGATGAGCCCCGCCACCGTGATGCCTCCGCCGATCACCAGCATGAAGCTGAACGTTTCCGGCGGCAAACCGAGCTCGGACCGGACATAAAGCGTAATGACGGGCGTCAGCAGCCCCACGGCAAAAGACTGCAGAAACAGCGCCGGATAAAGCAGCGGACTGACGTGCAAATTTTCTCTGATCTCGCGGAGCGTGGCGCGGATATGGCGCCATATTCCCCCCTGCCGCAGCGCCTTGCCCAAGGTTTCGGGATCGGCTTCCCCCCGCTTGGCCCCGGGCCTGCCGCCGGTTTTGCCGGGAAGAAACAGCGATACGATCACCACCAGCCCAACGCAGGCCAATAGGAGCCAAAACACGGGACGGTAAGTGCCGTCTACGAGAAAATTGATCAGCACCGGTCCCAATCCGGTTCCGCCGAGGCTGGAAATTTGCATGACCCCCATCGCCGTGGCGAAATTTTTGTTTTCTTCCGCCACCGCCGTAATTCCCATTAGGACGCACGGCCACAGCGGCGCCGTACCGATTCCCAGCAAGGCGCAGCCGAGCACGAGAAATCCCATCGTCTTCAGAAAGGCGATCATTGCCACCGCTCCGAGCGTAATACAAAGCCCCAGCGTCATCGTCAGGCGAAAGCCGATCCTCTCGATCAGCCAGCCTGACGGGCTGCGGAACAAATTATCTCCGATATATTGGAGCGAAAAAGACAAACCGATTGCAAAGGCGCTCAGCTTTAGCACGTCCCCCATATAAACGGGCAGTACCGCAACGATGAGCGCGCCCTTTACGAATTCGACCAAAAACATAATGACCCAAAGGCAAGCGAACGTAGGATTAAGCAGTTTTTTGCGCGCGATTCTTGAAGTTAATTCCATGGCCAATCTCCCCTCCGCTATCTCTCCAAATATGATTTTTCCGTTTTAGTTTGTCCCTTTGGGGAGCGTTCTTACCCGCTGCAATCGCATTTTTCTTTCCCTCGCCAATGTTCGCTTGCATTCCGAACCGTTTTTGTTATACTCAAGCTTGTTTATATTTTAACGATGAAAGGCAGGGATGGCCCATATGGATCATCAAAGCACGCCGCTTTTTACCGCACTCAAAAAACACGCGGCCGGCAATCCCGTTCAATTTCACATTCCCGGGCACAAAAAGGGGCTCGGCACCGATAAAGAATTCCGCGAATTCATCGGCGATAACGCCTTGTCCATCGATTTGATCAACATCGCCCCGCTGGACGATCTCCATCAGCCGACCGGCGTGATCGAGGAAGCGCAAAAACTCGCCGCCGACGCGTTTGGTGCGGACCATACGTTTTTTTCCGTTCAAGGCACAAGCGGGGCCATCATGACCATGATATTATCCGTTTGTTCGCCGGGCGATAAAATTATCGTTCCAAGAAACATTCACAAATCGGTCATGTCGGCGATTATTTTCGCCGGGGCCAAGCCGGTTTTCGTGTCGCCGGCCCAGGACTTTAATCTCGGCATCGATCACGGCATTACGACGTCCTCGGTGCGCCGCGCATTGCAGCGCCATCCCGACGCCAAAGCGGTTGTGGTCATTAATCCGACGTATTTCGGGGTATGCGCCAACCTGAAGGAAATCGTCGACCTTGCCCACAGCTTTCATGTTCCCGTGCTTGTGGACGAAGCGCACGGCGTGCACATCCATTTTCACGAGCAGCTGCCGATGTCGGCCATGCAGGCCGGCGCGGATATGGCGGCGACGAGCGTTCACAAGCTCGGCGGTTCCATGACGCAGAGTTCGATTCTAAACGTCAACACAAAAAACGGTTATGTAAATCCGCAGCGCGTGCAAACGATCATCAGTATGCTGACGACGACGTCGACTTCCTATTTGCTGCTGGCTTCCCTCGATACCGCCCGCAGAAATCTCGCGCTGCACGGCCGCGAGTTGGCCGAGCAATCGATGGAGCTGGCGCAGTACGTCCGCGAAGAAATCAACAAAATCGAGGGGCTGTACTGCTTTGGCCGGGAAATTTTGGGCAGCGAAGCGGCCTATGACCATGATCCGACCAAGCTTACGATCCATGTCCGCCATTTGGGCATCACCGGCTACGAAACGGAAAATTGGCTGCGCGAGCATTACAATATCGAGGTTGAGCTTAGCGATATGTACAATATCCTCTGTCTGATTACGCCGGGGGATACGCGGGAAACCGCCGAGATATTGCTGAAGGCGCTGCGCGAACTGTCCGGCATTTACTATAAAGAAGGCAATGCCAACGAGTTGATCGTCAAAGTACCGGAAATCCCGCAGCTCTCCCTGATTCCGCGGGACGCCTTTTACGCCGATACCGAAGTGATTCCGTTCAAGGAGTCGGCGGGCCGGATCATTGCCGAGTTTATTTACGTATATCCGCCAGGGATTCCGATTTTGCTCCCCGGCGAAGTCATTTCCCAGGATAATATCGACTATATCGTCGACCATGTGGAGGTCGGTTTGCCGGTGAAAGGGCCGGAAGACCGGAAGATCGAAAATGTAAAGGTCATCGTGGAGGCAGACCCGATCTTCTAAAGCCTAAACTTATGCAAATCAAAAGCTCCCCGAAAAATCGGGGAGCTTTTGATTATTGCCGCCGAGGTGTTATTAAACTTCATCAAGCTGGGAGACAAGTTCGTTGTATGCTTCCTCCACTTGCTTCCATTCTGCTTCGTCTTCGATATTGTAAAGCACCATCTCTTCATTTTCTTCTTCCATGCGGAGAATGATGCCGTCCGCTTCCGGATTGTTTCGCTCCAACAGAAGTGCGTACACTTTTTCGCCTACGTCGAACGTTTCGACGAGCACCATTTCTACGTCGTTGCCTTGTTCGTCCGTCAGCGTCAACACAAACTCTTCGTGCTCATGATCGTGGTCATGCCCGCATCCGCACGCTTCGCCGTGTTCGTGATTGTGGTCGCTCATTAAATTACCTCGCTTTAATGGTTTTAATGGTTTTAAATAGTGTTGCCTTATCCCCCCGTATCGTAACATTTTCGGATGGACAGGTCAATTTTCCCAGCCCCGCTGTGTAGATTATTTTGCACCTATTCCAGGACATTGATACCTTTCTCCGATACCAGCACAAAATCCGTTCCGCCGGACGGTTTCATATAAAATCCGACCGTATACCGCCCGGTTGCTTTGAAATCGTACGTGTAGTCTTTGGTGCGGAACCAGAAATTATCCTTCTGATCCTTGATTTCATCGGTCTGGATTTCCTTCGAGGTTCCGTCGGGCGCCGTGATCGAGACGCGAACCGCTGAAATGTTAGTCTTCAAATTATCGATTTGCGAAAATACGAAAAATTTAAGCTTGCCCGTCTTTTTGATATCCCCGAACACTCCGTCCTCCCTAGACAAAGACATATGAACGTTCGGTTTATAGTAATTGACCGTTTTCGTTTCTTCATTATAATCCACCAATCCATCGAGACTCCGTAAAGGGACATAGGTTTTCCCGTCGATAACATATCCGCCGTCTTCCATTTCGCGGCCGTTCAGCAGCAGTTTCACCTTTTGGGTGGCCGCATCGGCAAATAACATGGAACCCCCCATTAAAGAGAAAGCTATGACAAGGAAAGCAATTCTTCTCCATTTCAAATTCATTGGTATGAACCTCCATTTGATTCATGTTGATATAAATTTATACTCCGCCTGTACGGGCAAGTTGCGGTATTACCGGTAAAAGCCGGATATTTTTTCCGTCCCGTCCGCTCGCTTTGCTTCGCTCCGGAGCCGGGGGCTTTCGTTTGAATGGGAATTGGAGTACATTAAAGGAAAGAATGCAACTTTCACAAGGAGGATATTTATGACACTTCGTCTGCAAATGCTTGGAACAGGCGGGGCATTCGCCAAAAAGTACTTTAACAATAACGGCCTCTTGTATGCGGAGGACTTTACGCTGTTGATCGATTGCGGCATTACCGCGCCGCTTGCGCTGCATGCGCTTGGCAAACCGTTGGATGAAATCGACGCTATTCTGATCACGCATATCCACGGCGACCATGTCGGAGGCCTCGAAGAATTCGCCTTTCGTATGAAATACGGCTCCGGGAAGAAGCCGGTTCTCTACATTGCCGACAAGTTGGCCCAACCGTTATGGGAAAATACGTTAAAGGGCGGAATGAGTCAGGATGGGGTGATCGGCTCGCTTGACGATATCTTTGACGTCCGGCTTCTCGCAGAAGGAAAAACCGAGCGGTTGTCGCAGGGGATTTCCGTTGAAATTATCCAAACGCCGCATATTCCGGGTAAAGCAAGTTATTCGCTTTATTTTAACGGCGAGGTTTTTTACAGTGCGGATAAAACATTCCAACCGGAGCTGTTGACCCGGCTCGTAACGGAAAGAAACTGCCGAAAAATTTTGCACGAGGTCCAGCTTACCGGCCCTGGCGAAGTACATACCACGCTTCAGGAACTGCTCTCCTTGCCCCCGGAGATTCAAAGCAAAATTTTGCTGATGCATTACGGGGACGAGATGGAGTCTTTTATCGAGAAAACCGGGGAGATGGAGTTTCTGCGCCAGCACGAAATTTATACGCTTTAGAAGGCAAAAAACAACCTCCGGCCGTGAAGCCGGAGGTTGTTTCGCATAAAGGACAAGGACGACGCAGGTTTCCTATTCGAAGCTCGGCAGGTTGTCCAGGTTGTTCGACGGATCTCCGTCGGCGTCGCCGCGGATATACATTTCGCCGTCCCGGCCTTTAAAGAGGTTGACGCCGGCGATGGCGCCGGCTTTAACTTCCTCAAGCGCCTGCTCGTAATTGAGCACCCGCCCGCTCGACGTTTTAAACTCCCGCAAGTCGCCGTCACCGTTTTTGCGGACTGCGATAAACGTTTCTCTGGTATCCAGGGCCATCTTACGATCACATCTCCTTATCAAGAGTATGATTATAGATTGCCCCATAACCCGAAAACTATGACTTTAACGGTTTGACCATACGCACATGCGGGATGCCCGCATCGTCGAACGGTTCGGCCGAAATCGTCTCATAACCCAGCTTCGCGTAGAAGCCCTCGGCCTGACACTGCGCATCGAGCACCGATTTCTCCAGGCCAAGCTCGCGCGCCAGCTCTTCCAGAGCGATCAGCAGTATTTTTCCGACGCCTTGCGAGCGAAAAGGCTTGCGCACGGCAATCCGCTGCATTTTCGCCGAATTGTCTTTATAATAAGTAAGCCGTCCTGTGGCGGCGTATTCGCCATTTAACTCGATCAGCACATGATGGACATCCGGGCCGATTTTGTCGTATTCGTCTATTTCCAAATCGATCGGCACCTTCTGCTCCTCCACAAAAACTTCCTTGCGGATATCCAGACATTTCTGCAATTGTTCCTCTGTTTTGGCGTGTATAATCGTAGCGGCTGACACCAGGCTTCCCCTCCCAAGGTTTGCTCGTATATCTATAATTTTAAACTGCATTATTATACAAAAAAATAGTTTCCATGTATAGTTGAACCTACGGACACTCCCGGAAACCTATTCCTTGGAGTACACATCTTCCGCGATCGTTGGTGAGTACACATCGTTCGAAACGGATACGCCAAACGGCCACGGCCATCCATCCGCCTGCTTTTTCATCGTCGCCCGGTCCGGCGCCAGGCTGCAGGCGCTGACCAGCGCAAGCAGAACGGCCGCAGCCAAAACGGCGGCCCAGCCGGCGTATTTGTTCCGCCCCTGTCCCGCCGGGGACGCATTAAAGTTACGCTGCATATGAACCATCCCTTCCTGGTAATAACCTTGCCATAACTGGCATATTCCATTGTTGTCTCATCCCGCTCCGGATATACGTAAAAAAAAGTATTTGACAGAGTCGTCTCCGCCTGTTATTATAAATTTTGTCTTCACAATATTCTGATCTGCTAGCTCAGCTGGGAGAGCACCATCTTGACAGGGTGGGGGTCAGTGGTTCGAGCCCACTGCAGATCATAACTAAAACCCCTTGAGCCATAAGACTTGAGGGGTTTTTCGTTCTCTTGAAACTTCTTGGTTTTTGGTGCCAAATGGTGCCGTGATACGAATTTGATACAAAATGGGTTCCGATACGAAAAAGCAGCGGTTAAGCGCCGCTGCTTTCCTTTTTGAAGATATCGAAATTAGTCCCTTCGAGCCAGTTTCTAAAAACCAACTTACTGATGTAAATTTCCCGGCCAGCTCGGGCTACGTGAAATGGTGGATCGGCCAACAACTCATAGGTTTTCTTCTGGCTCATTTTCATAATCTTTTCTATGTGTTTTGGCCTTAAAGTCATTGGATATTCATCCCATTCGGTTCCGTCCCTCATTGTCAGAGTCCTCCGTTTCTTCCTTTTTGACAGCTATTCTCAAATGTAGGGCCAGTTTATAAAAAGCTTCCCACCGGAACTTCTTATATGTCGGCTGGCTTATCGGTGGTTGGAATTCAAAATTATATACGTGCTGGTCTGTGATGTATTTGCTATCCTCCGCCATATACCTGCGTTCAATCAAAAACCTTTCCATTCTCGGAAGTCGCGCCACCGCTCTCTCAATTCGGTCACAGTAAGCTTTTCTCGCGGCCTGGGCGTCAACATTATAAATCGCAATGTTTCCGGTCTGATCACTCGCTACTCCCGTTTCACTTCTTGGTGTCAGGCTGTAGCTTGCTGTTGTGATCGCTTCGCGCTCCTCAAAAGTCAGGTATCGATATAGCCGATATTTTTCGAAAGCATCTATAACCGCCTGCTTCGTTTTTTCCGCATCCAATTCAGGTAAAAAATCATTGCCGAATTTCATTTGCCCCAATCGCGCTCACCTCTATCTTAGGGGAATTCCCCGGCCGAAGCTGGGGCCAGCATCAAAACGGTAACTCATCCGGATCCGGAGCATCCACATCATGCATCGGATCGTCAGCGTCGTCCATCGCTTCCTCCAGCGTCATCTGGTTTTTGTCCACCTCTACCGTTCCGTCCGGGCTGATAGTCCCGCGGATGCCTTCCCGGGGCTCCTGATGCTCCCCTGCTGCCGCAGCAGCATCCTCAATCGTGAGCTGATCCGGGTTCACTTCCTTAATCGCTAAGGCCAGGCGCTTCACATCTTCCGTGATCGTGCCATGACGCTTGATTACCTCAACAAAAGCCTCGATGTCCGGCGGAAGAGTTTTAAGGAGCGGGCGGCCGTCAGCAGCCTCAAGGGCATCCCCATGCTTATCGCGCTTAAGGTCCAGCGAATAAAGTGCATTATCCAGCACGTAGCGCCGCTGCGGCTCGCTCATCTGCTCCCACATATCCGCATTGAGGTAAAGGATAGCGTCCTTGCCCCATGTGCTCCGCAGGTCGTCGCCCAGGACCTTAAACTTACCGAATACCGTCTTACCCTTCGACTTCCAGCCGCCATGCTTCATCAGTATCAAGATTTCGGTATCTTCAAAATCCTTGTGGAATTCATTGATCATATTTCGCAGAAGCTCATATGTCTCCTCAGTGCCTTCAGTATGAAACTTTTCAGATTTTGCCATCGTCTTTTTCCCCTCTCTATTGGTTCATCGTGATAATTGCAATTGCTACGATAGCCGCGCAGCAGATCATTGCCACGGCCTGCATGTACACCTTTTCTTCTTCGAAAAGGGCATCCAGGAACGAGATGGCGGCAATGATGGATAGAAAGATGATCATATCCCGCTCGCCCCTCTCAATTGATTACCTGCTTAGGCGCCCTCTTCATCGCCTCGGTCCATACCGGGTTATAGTGATCGCCGCGGTATCCCGCCTGCCACAACAGGAACGCCTTGCACAGGGATTCCCTCCAGTCGGCTGTGTAAACGAACAACTGCTCTCCCTGCTCATAACTTGTGTCCCCGATTGTCGCCAGGTGCCGGATCGGCTTCGGCGCATCTACTCCCATACTCATAATGCCTACCGTTTCCGTTTGCTCTATAATTCCGAATAAGGTCATGGCGTGATGGTAATCTATGGAACAGTTGCCTACGTACCCGGGAGGGTCTATGTCCAATTGATAAATTACTTCTATCACCCGGTCATTCAACTCTCGCCCAGGAGCTAGTTTCATGATTTCTTCGCTTGTCATTTAATACTCACCGCCCTTCTTCATGTATTTGCCGTTATAGCCCCGCTGGGAGGCGGTGATCATGGTCTGGTAAGTCTTCTTTTTGGGCGGTGGTCCGTCGGCGCCGATCTTCTTGCAATGCTCTGCGACCTGCTCCGGCGTCCAACACTTAACATCAAGCCCCTTGTCCAGCATGCGGATCACCTCAATACCCATTACTTTGCCGCTCATGGTTTACTGCGTTCTTGGCGGCGTAGGCTTCGGCGATTTGTTCGAAGGTAAAACCTAGGCGTTTTTGCCCGAGTGCGTAAAAGATAAATAGCGATGACCGAAGATGCTCCCTACGCCATTTCTTCACATCTTCCGGTTTTTGGTATAAGAACTGGTCGCCGATAATTAATCCGACATTGTGCAACAAATCGATGAATAGGATATTCGTCTCGCCTTCCGGATCGTCTTCCCAGACGTAGAGGTCATCCGCCGGAAGATCAAGCTGCCGCGCCAGGCTAAGAAAGAAGTGCAGGCAATCGACGTATTCTTCAAGCAGCGGATATGTTACATGCTCAAACGCGTCACCCGTTCCGTCCTCCTTATCCCGAAAAGCAATGGTCCGTTTTTCGTATCTCGGCTCATTATCATTGCTCCAATGCTTAAACCCGCGCCATTCGTTTGCCAGCTCGCCGATCTCGACCTGCAGCGCCAGCACCGTGTTCGGCAGCAGGTCCTGCCCTTCCAGCCCCTTCTCCTTGATGATGCGGGCGTCCAGCGCCTTCTGCATTTCATACATTTGTTCAAGAGTAAGTGTCATTTCAATCAATCCTCTCTTTTTTTGTTAGTCCACCTTGCGAAAGGGGAATACTTCCCAGCCTCTATTTCTCAATTCATCGCACATCATCGTTACAGCCATTGCCCGCTTGTTTCCCTGGCCCCCGCTTGTCGGCGTGATCATGTACCCCGGGCCAATCCATTCGCGCTTGGCCCGGCAATATAATCCGGCATCAATGATGGCTAGTAGTACCTTTGCCTCGCGCTGCCGGGGGAGCCGCAGGAAAACCGAATCAAGGTTCGCTGTGCCGCCGTCGTCTATTGTATCGGCTGCAGCTCTGGCTACAGCGTCCGCCTCTCGTAAATCGGTTACGAGCTTGTTCCAGTCCATGCTCAACCCTCCACTTTTCTGAGGAATTCTGTGGCAAAGCCGCCGTTATAACCTTCCAGCCTTACAACTTCCGAGCCGCACAAATCCCAAGGCTCAGATTCCACCGTCCACACCTTCCCGGCGTATTTTTCCTTCCGGGCTTCGTAGCAAGAGTGCATTACCACTTTATTACCAGGCTTCAATCCAGACTTTTTATATTTTGGTTTCTTCATATTGATTAGCTCCCTTCAAAATAGAGTTAATTGTTCAACTACAGTCGGCTGTACCACTCGCTGCACCGCGAATCTATCCCAGTTTGGCCCCGGCATCGCGCCGGCGCCGTTCTCGCTGCGGAAATATACCGTTTCATGCCCGCTCGGGACTAGCACCCTATCCACAAATCTGGCCGGGCCGGACGCAATCGTGTGGAGGTCGTGCGTCCAGTCTCCGGGCTCCGACGACCTGATGCTGGCCAGCAGCTCCATGCATTCCTCGTGGGTGAGCTGCCGGATCATGCCAAATCCTCAAGATCGAACAGCGTGGGCATCTCGACCTCCGCCTCAGCTGCCTTCAGGTACCCGATTCCGTCCCTGAAATAATCGGTGTTGAGCTCTACTCCGTACCCACGACGCCCCATCTTGACCGCCATATACGGGACCGTCATCAGTCCGCCGAATGGGTCGAACACAAGGTCGCCGGGGTTGCTGTAACGGTTGATGATCCGCTCCACGATGTCGAGTTGGAGCGGGCAAACGTGCATTTGCTGGCGCCGCTGGCTTTGCGTGGTGTTGAGCGTCCGCATGCGGTTGATGTCGTCCCACACCTCATCCGTCCAGGATCCGGGAGCAACTACCATAAAGGTAGCCGGCAGTTTTCCGTCCCGGTCCAGCTTCTTCGCAAACTCCACGTGTTCGGCATAGCTATAGACGGTGCCCCTCGAGTATTTGCGGTATGCATCCTGCAGCTTATCCACCGGAACCGCGGCGAGCTCATCTTTGGTCAGCAGCCGGTCCCCGCTGGATCGCCAATACCCATGCGCGTCGATCTGCCATTGCGCCCGGGTGTACTCCTCTTTGGTTTTGGTGACCGGTTCGTCGGCATATGCTCGGCTGGTGTCGCTTGGCAGCCGGCGGAATAACAGAATGTATTCCGGGCAGCCGACGCCCATTTTGCTACCGTCTTTGCATTGCTCCGACCACCCGAGGCGGTAAGTCTGGTTGTTTTCCCGGACCACATCCGTTACAACCGTGATCATCCCAAAATAGCGGAAACCGTGCTTTTTGTAGTGCTTAATGCAGTCCGCATGGAAGTCTTCCATGGTCGGCATGCCGTCGCCAGTCGCATTCCCAAACAAGACCCGGTCTTTCACATGGATCGCCGCCACCCGGCCAGGCTTCAAGATCCTGAGCAGTTGCGGCGTCAGGTGGTCCATCTGCTCAAAAAAACGCTCTGTGTCCTCGTTGTGGCCGAAATCGTTATAACTCGGCGTATATTCGTAATGGTTTGAAAACGGGATGGACGTATGAATCAGATCGACGCTGGCGGCTGGCATGCTCTCCGCCTCCAGAACGCAATCGTTATTGACGGCCGTCCACCGTTCGCCTTGTAATTTCACTCGCTCAACTCCAATCGTGCGGGCCAGCTTGTCGAGGACCGATGTTCCCGATAGCCCGTATTTCTTGATGATCTCGACCATCTTGCCGACCAGGTAGTCATGCTGCCGCCACTTTTCGAGCAAGGTTTTCATGATTTCGGATTCCGATTCCATGTGGATGAAATGGACCTCGCATGAATGCTTTTGGCCGAACCGATATATCCGGTGAACCGCCTGAATCGTGTCGTTAAAGCTGTAATCGATGCCGGCAAAGACTTCGATATGGCTTTGCTGCAGGTTGGCCCCGGATCCTAATATCTCCGCTTTAGACAGGAGCACGATGTATTTCCGGGCCTTCCAATCCAGAATTCGCTGCTCTTTCTCGTCATGGGGCAGGCTTCCGTAAACGGAGGCAACGCTGATCCCCTCGGCGGCCAGCGCCCGCTCAATGGCGTCCTGCTCGTCGTTGAGATGGCACCATACAACGATCTGCTCCGGCAGGTTGGATTTGACGATCTCCACCACCCGGGCGACCCGCTGACAGATGCTTTCCCGCTTCTCCCGAGCCGCATCCTTAAGTCCCATGGCCGCATCCCGTAGTAAAAGCAGTTGTCCGTCCCGCTCTGCTCCGGCCTCGCTGTGGTCCACTGGCAGCTCATGGTACTGGATATCGAGCGGCGGCAGGTCATACCCCTCGTCGGAATACCCCAAATCGCTCGGCTTGGTGATGAACAGCGCCCAGGTTGATACCCAAAGCCAAAATTCCGTTTCCTTATGCGGGTACAGCGTCAGGTTGTTGGCCTTGGTCGAGTCCCGCTGAAAGAACCGCGTCAGCGCCTGGCCAGTGTCCATGACCTCTAAAAAGCCGGCGTAATGGATCAGCTCCTTGTATTTGTTCGGGCTCGGCGTGGCCGTGCAGACCAGTTTGAAGGGGACGCCTTTGAACTTGTCGAGGAACGTTTGATAGGTCTTGGTGCCGTATCCGCGCAGTACGCTCGCCTCGTCCAGCACCGCGGCCGTGAAGTAAATCGGATCGATATCCCCGTCCCGAACCCGCTCGTAATTCGTTAGAAGGATGGAGCCGGCGGCGGCCTCTACCTCCGCCATGGTTCGGACATATTCCGGTTTCTCCATGCCCAGCAGGTTCACGGCGTCGTTTTCAAACTCCAGCTTTACTCCGAGTGGAAGAATGATGAGCGCCTTTCCGCCCCGATGTTTAACCACCAGCCGGCAGAACTCCAGCTCCTGAACTGTCTTTCCCAGTCCGAAGGCTTCGAACAGCGCCCGGCGGCCGCCGCGGAGTGCCCAGGCAACCCCGTCCCGCTGGTGTGGCTTGAGTACGGGATGTATTTCATCCAGGGAGACTACAAAGCCCGTCTCCCTGGCTATCTCGATTTTGGTTTTAAGAAAGTCAATGTATTTCAACGCAGCCCCTCCTTCCTAATGAACCATTGTCGGCTGCTCTTCATCCTGCGGCGCCACCCAGATCGGGTCCCAACTCATATGGAAGGTTTCCCCGGCTTCGGCCTGCGCTGCTGCCAGTAGGATCGCATTGCCCATAGCTTTCGCTGCGTCGCAAGGTACCGCGTTCCCGATGTACTCCCGCGCCTTGGCATCACTGCAGCCCTCCAACTGAAAAGGGCGGCCATCCGGAAGATATCTCGGGAAGCTTTGGAGCATTGCAAGCTCATAGGTGGTAAGTGGGCGGTGCCAAGTGCCATCCTCAGCGATCAGAACCAATGCCCCTCGATCGGTGTCCGCCGGAATCCGCGGGTCTGCCAAGGCAGCTGATCCAGAATGGACGTCGCCCGCCCCGGTGACGGTTTTCCCCGGTTCGTTCCAATCCTGCACACCGTATGAACCGGAACGGGGATTACATTCAAGGCGAGGGTCGCTGATGCTGGCCGGACTGTTCATGATTCGGCTTGCTCCCCGGACCGTTTTCCCTGTGGCCTCCCAATCTTGAACTCCGTAGCTATCCGGCATGAGTTTTGTTTTAACTCTCGGATCAGCTACCGCCAGAGCACCGCTGCCGAACCGGGTCCCGGTAACACAAGGCGCGGGTTCATCTGATCTGATAATCCGATAGACTCCCGGGTGCCGCCCTGCTCTGTCCTTAAGCCGCGGGTCTGAAATAGAAATCGCCCCGTTGTTTGGCCCATGCGCCCCGGTTACCGTCGGCCCTGGTTGGTTATACCGACAAACCCGGTAAATCGCCCCGTGGGTGCTTCCCTTAAAGTTGACTCTTGGGTCCGATACAGCAGCGGCCCCGTTACTCCGACCGGGCCCGGCCGTTCCCGTAATCGTCCGACTTGTTTTGTTCCACTCTTCAATGGCATAGGCGCCGCCGCGAGCCTCATGAACGATCCGATACTGTTCGTATGGAACATCCTGCAGGTCACGCCAGTCTCCGCCCGCTTTGATCAGCGCCAGCCGCACCCAAGTCTTCCATTGCAGATTCGGCAACCGGTGAAGCGGTCCGCCTGCTTCTGTATCCCCGGGAGCCGGCAGCGGCCCAATGACGTCGCCTATAGTCTTGAGCGGCTTCTCCTCTGGGTAGTAGATGAAATTAGGAATCTGTGCTTCGTCACGAGACATTATCAGGAACCGAAGCCGATCGGCCCCTAAGCCACCAATTTTCCCGAGATTGTGATCTCCCCGCATGTTTACGGCATAACCGTTCTTTTTCAGCATCTTCTCAATCAGCTTGAGGAGACTTTTTCCTCTGGTCCGTATCCGCGGCACGTTCTCCAACTGGATGATCGCCGGCAATCCGTCGCCGTATTGAATGCAAGCCTGAAGCACAAGCCATATCCCGCGCACCGTAAGCTGATTAAGCGCCTGGTACTTGGCTGTCTTGGCCGATTTTTCTGGCAAGAGGCCGCTCAGGCCCTTGCAGGGCGGGCTGGTGAATAAGAAGAACGGGACTTGATATCCAAGCGCAACCCACATGTCCCAAGGAGTGATTTCCCTCCATTCGGGCGGTGGTTCATGGCCGTTCCATGCGATGTACTGCTCGCGGGTAAATAGGTCCATGCATATGGATGTCTTTTCTCCAGTGATTAGATCGTGATTGTGGCATGCGACGGGGTCGAAATCGACAGAACCAAGGATTTTGAAACGGTACACCTTGCCGCCGTGTTCGATTTGCGACCCCTTCAACCCATTGGTTTCTCCGCCGATGCCGCCGAATAGAATGAAAGCTGTCTTGTATTGAACGTTCTCCAGAACTTGCAATTCGTGAACCTCCCCTCACTTCTGATCGATGCCCAGCGCAATGGCCATCCTGCAGATATCGTATTTGCTGCGGCCGAGCGCCTTAGCTGCTTCCGACCGAGTATAGTTCTTGTAGTTTTTGAGCATCCATTTGCGTTCGGCAGCCGAGATTACCAAAGGTACTTCCTTGGGCGGCGGTGGCGGTGTATCCGGCTCTGGCCGGTGGATCGTACCATCATCATCCGTAATCGCCAGTACTCCAGGCGATAATCTGAGTAATACACCGCGTTTAACGAGTCGGGAAAGGATCGTATTCACGGAATCCACCTCGATATCCAGCCGTCGCGCCGCTTCCTTTCGCGTTCTGCTTACGAAAAACACATCCAGTACCCGTGCTTCACCCGGCGTAATGTGCTTATCCTCCATAAGCTGGTGAATGCGATCCTTAAGTTCAAAGTTAATTTCAGGCATGTTCCGGCCTCCTTTCCGTCAAAATAAGAACGCTTGTTCCGTCACTTGGGTGTGACCGTCCGCCGCCGCAGGCTTCCCGCGCCGTTTGTTCAATTTTGATTTTGGCTTTGGCTTCTTCTTTTTGGCCGCAGCCGGATCGATGATCGCCATAATGACTTCTTGTTGGTAGTTCGGATATACGTCCAGCTCCTGGCCGCGCTTGACTTTATGCACAGCCTCGGCGATCCTGGCCAGTACGTAGGCATCGGCAATGTTGTCAGTTTGTGGCTTATCGCCCCAATGGGCTTCAACTGCTGCCATTACGCGGCGTTTAACTTCTTTGCCGTCCAGCTTCACCTTGCTCCCTGGCTCGCCTTCCCACTCAGCGACATTCACGAATTTTTTCAGCTGATTAGGCGTTGCCGAGATAAAACCCCCGACTTTCCGATCTGTTGCCAACCTGGCCCCCCAATTGAATCCGCTCGAAACCTTATTCGTATCGTATTGGGCCTCCATCGCGAAACCCTCTATGCAGACGTCATCGTCTGGCTTCAGGTGTCGATAGACCTCATTGAGGATCATATTTATGCGGGCCGGCGGCGAAGCTCCTTTTGCGACAAACTCAGTCCAACCGATCAGTCTGCCGTCAGGCCCGATGGCAACGAATCCCGTATGGGTGGCCGGGTCGATTCCGACGTGCCTCATACCGGAACACGATACGGCAGGATCAGATATAGGCTATCGCTGCCGCCCCCCGGCCGGATGATGATCGGGCTCATCGGCCCTGTGAATCCGATGTGTATTTGCTCGCTCTCGACCACCTTCAGCACGTCCAGCATGTATTTGGAGTTGAACGCAATCCGTAGCGGTTCGCCCGTGAATTTCTCTGCCTCCAGCTGCTCAAGCACCTTCCCGACGCCGGAGGATGTAGATTCGATTCGAACCGACCCGTCATCTGCCGTGTTCATTCGGACGATGTTCGTCTTTTCCTCCCGGGCCAACAGGTATGCTCGATCAAGAGCCGCCTCAAACGCTTTGGAGCTCACATCCAGCTCCGATTTAAACGCGGTCGGTATGATCTTCGATGTGTCCGGGAAGGTTCCGTCCAGCAGGCGGGTGTAAAAGTGAGCCGCCCCGACATTAAACAGCACTTGACTATTGCCGACCGAGATTTCGACATCTCCTTGATCCGGGATGATCTTGATCAGTTCATTAAGCGTCTTGGCTGCAATGACAATGCCTCTGAAATTTGATTCCTCAGCCGCTCCTGTATCCGCCGCGGTGCTCGCCAACCGGTGTCGATCGGTCGCCGTGAGTTGCAGTCGGCCATTGTACATCTCCCACAGCACCCCGGTAAGAATCGGGGAGGCTGCGTTGGTAGAAACCGCGAACACTGTGGACCGTATCAACTCCTTGAGCTTACTTCCCGCTAAGGAGAAAGTTAGATCGTCGTCTACCGCCGGCGCCTTCGGGAACTCTTCCGGGTCCATGCCGACCAGCTCGATATCCGTCCGGCCAGACTTAATTCTGGTGTTAAAGCCTTCCCCTACCTCGATCTCAACGGCATCCTTCGGCAGCTTTTTGATGACCTCAACGAAGAACTTGGCCGGGAGAACCACACTGCCTGTATTCTCGATGTGGACGATCTCCGCGCCGTCGGCATCCCCTATCGGAATGAATGCTTGAATCGTCGTGTCAATGTCGCTCGCCGTGAGCGTCACCTGATCTGATTCAACTTCCAGCTTAATGCCAGTCAGGATCTGGATCGTCGTCTTGCTGTTGATTGCCTTGGAGACGTGCTGGACGGCCTCGTTCAGTTCTTGCTTTGAAATGCGGATTTTCATGCCCGTTTCATCCTCCTTTGCTGGCTCTTTGCCTTACGATAGGCCAATTTTCGAATCTTCTTACAACGATTCTTGTAAGATGTAGCTGCCAACAACCATTCCGCTCTAAGTCTTTCAACTTCATCGTTAGGCGTCTTGTGGTTATAACTCGCCTCAAAATTCCCGGCGATCAAGTCGGTATATCCATAGGAAAAATGGTCTTTAAAGTGTGTGTCCTCAGAGCTACGGCCGCATAGTGTTATCGTTTCGACCACGCCCCAGTGTTCTTCACTCCATGATCTGTTGTAAAGCTCCTCTCCACAGATTGGGCATTTGTTGAATCCATATTTGCGCTCGCATTTCATAGACCTCAGCTCTTCTTCCAGCTCATACCTGTCATATTCAAAGAGAACTGGCAGTTTCAAAAGCTTGCGGATAGATACGTCTCTCATTCCGTTCACCTTCCCTTCAGTCATTCAGCCAGGCCCCAATATCGACCTTTTTGCTCGTATCCGGTTCGTCCGGCGGAGCTGCTGCTGGTTTGCTCACCGGCGGCTTTGCGGCCGCGGGTGCGGTTTCAGGCGGCGGAGTGGCCGGCGGCGGATCGGTCTCCAGGAAATCATGCTCCGGGTCGTACTCCCCCTCAAACTCCTGAAACTCCCAGCCGAGTATGCGGTATTGCTCGCGTAGTCCGGGATACTTTTGCACAAGCCTTCCCCGCCTGTATCGCTCTATCAGCTCGCACGTCCGATCATAAATCGCCATTTTCTTCTTACGTTCTTCTGGCGTGTACTTCAAAGGGTCGTCTAGCTCGGCGGCAAGCTTAAATTTCTCATACTCCGCCTTCCGAAAAACATCGTCATTTTCTATTTCTCGTCTGCTCATACTCCTGCACCTTCTCCCGCAGTTTATCCTTGTCGTCCTGGCTTAGGTTTGTAAACCGGCCATTTTTTCGGTTAAAAAACATCTGGATCATGCCGGTTCCGATCTTCCGGCCCTTTGCCACGATCAGCTCGATTACGCCCTTCCAAGGGGTATCCGGGTAATAATAGTCATCCCGGTACAAGAAAATAATCACGTCGGCGTCGAACTCGATATTTCCAGATTCACGTAGGTCGGACATCATCGGTCGCTTGTCGTTCCGCTCCTCGCATTTCCGGCCGACAGAGCTGATGGCTACCACCGGGATATCAAATGTGCGAGCCATTTTCTTCAACTGCTTGGAAACGTAATTGACACGATCAGCGGTTTGGCTGAATTTCTTCTCCGTTTCGATCAGCTGCAGGTAATCGATGTAGACGATCAGGTTTGAGTGCTTCTTCTTCATCGCCTTCGTTTGGCGCCAGATGTATTCAATGGTCATGCCTGGCGTATCATCGATGTAAATTGGAAGCTGGTCCAGTATTTCAAGCGCCTTGCTGTAGCTGTCCCAATCATTCTCGGTGAGCCGGCCCTTCTGGACTTTCTTGGCATCGATCCCGCTGATGTCGCAAATATAGCGCTCGGCAACTTCCTTCGCCGACATCTCGCCAGAAAATAACGCTGCCGTCCATCCTGACATAGCCGCCGATTTCGAATCATTGACGACAAACGCCGTTTTGCCGATACTAGGCCGCGCGCCGATGATCGTTAAGCCCTGTTTCTGGTGGCCGCCGCCCATCTCATTGAGCTCATCGCTCGCCGTCTTGGCGCCAGTTATGCCGCTTCGGGAGCCGCGGGCCATAATCTCCTTGTGGTGTCCGTCCAGAACGTCCGGAATCCACTGCATGCCGTCGAGCGTGCCCTGGCTTTTGAGGTCCTGCAGGCGCTCCATCTGGTCCTTAACCTGAGCCAAATCCACCTCGCCACGAGACAAAGCTTCTTGAAGCGCCGCTGCTGCTTGCCTCTGAATACTATCTTCCCGAATAATTCGCTGGTATTGAACAAAGTTTGCTAGAGTCGGAACGGAACTCCTCAGGCGCATCAGGTACGATATTCCGCCAATCTTCTCCAGGTTCTTCCCCCAATGTTCAGCCAAAACCAGCGGATCAAAGGGATCTTTCACGCCGGGCTTATCTGAAAGATTTTCATAGGCCCAACTGAGCGCCTTCATTACAGTCCCATTCGGCCCTTCCGGATCGAAATCATCCGGAGTGAGGTAACATTCATCCATCAAATCCGACTTTTGGAGCAGCGCCCCCAGGACCGCCTGTTCTGCTTCAAGACTCATGGCCGCTCACCTTCCGTTTCTCTACAAGGCGCTCGAGTCTCTCCCGAATATGGTCCGGCATGGGCACGGCCTTTTCGTCGTATGCTTGCAGGGCTAACTGCTCTTGTTGCTCCTCTTGCCGCAGCAGGTCGTAATAGGATGGCTCCCCCTCTGGATCTTGAACGATCTCCGAGATCGTCGGAGCGAATTTGCTCGTCCGAATATGATGTGCCAAACGCCGCTGGGCAGTCTTAAAATCGATGTCTTGGAGCATCATGTGCCAGAGTCGGGTGCCAGGCTCCGTAATTTCAAAGAAGGGATAGGCGGTTTTGATCATTGACAGGAATTTCGCCGCTTCCGTTTGCTTCACGCTCCGCCCCCTCCTCATAAAAGCGATTCAGTATGTCCAGCTCCTCTTGTCGCTGTTGAGCCTTCGGTTTAAAAGAGGATTTGGTCTTCTCCATATCTCTCTTGATCCAGACGCGGAGCGTTTTATTGTGGTCCTTTTTATGCTGGCTCTTCTTCTTATTGGTCTGCCATTCGTCCAAAGCTTCAATGGTGTTATCGACCCTCTCTTTTCCGAAATCAGCACATAGCTTTTCGTATTGGTCAAGAGTGAGGTATACCGTGTCATGAAACTTCAATTTTTCAGGAGAACCCATATCTATATCTCCTTTCTTTAAACCTTTCTTTAAATACTTTCTTTCTTGGCCGTCTAATCCGACGGTACTAGAAGCGTCTCTTACCGTCTTTTTAGACGGGTCACTACCGTCTAATCCGACGGGGGTAAAAAGCTCCAGTTGTACCGTCTTTTTAGACGGGTCTACGGCTTCCCACTCGTCAAAATTTTTGTTAAATCCCAATATCCTCGACCTCTTTCCTGATGCCTCCGAAATGACTGATATGATATTTCTGGCGATAAGTGCATTCAATTCCCTTTCTACTTGCCTAACCAGTATTCCGGTGGCATCAGCTAAGAATGAAACCGATAATTCATGATGCTTTCGCTTAAAACCATAAGTGTAACGCCAAATCGCGAGGATGATTCGGAACTGTGTCCCGTTAATCTTTGGGTGCTGATAAATCTGCTCTAAGATTTGATTGGCTACCCGTGTATACCCATCCTCAAGCTGCGGGTTTGCCATACCTCCTCACCAACGTTCAGGTTTGTATTGATTTCAGATGATCCACGATTCTCTGAGTAAGTACAGATACTTCCCCACGCGGAGCCTCATGCCAATCGAGAATGATTTCTTCGATCTCGTTGCTCAGCCGCTCCTCCGGCGTTTTCTCGGCGGTGTAGCCGTAGGCGAGAGCGCAGATGAATTCATACCCGTGTGCAACGGCATACTCTCTTATTGACTCAAGCCGAGGAAAACCGTCCCCAGGTGATATTCGCAGCAAGCACTTAACAATATGGTCAATATCATAACCGTCATCGAAAAAACTCTGGAGTGCATCAACCACTTCCCGCGGCAGTTCCATCAACTGCTGTTCTCCGGCTGCCTTTTCGATTGTTTCGAGGAGCATCTGGCGTTCCTGTCTTAAAGCTGCCAACTCCTTCGCATGTCTGGACAGATCGTCGATTGCTTTGTTGTGTTGCCGGCGCAGCTTATTGCATTCGTTTATTTTTTGATTGGCTACAGACTCGGCAAAGCGCTTATGTTCGATCGCCTGGTCGAGTTGCCCCCGGATGGCGTTGTACTCGGCTTCGGTGTACGTCCGCTCTTTCGGCAATTCCATACAGCAATCCCAGGGGATTTTTTCACCCGACCGTGGTCCTGAAATAATTTGAAAGATAGGATTTAAAGAAAGTGGCGGGCGATACTCACGAACCTCGTACTCCTCTCCAGCGCGGATGGGTAGGCTATTCCCGTCCATTTCAAAGCTTTTGATAACCCGGACCTTCATCACGCCCCGCCTCCAATCAGGAGCAGTTCCCGCTCCGTTTCTTTGCGCTCATCTTCCGAAAGATTGCCGAACCGGAACTGGTGAATCAGCTGCTTTTCCCGGTGCTTCCGGTCCTTCTCGACCAGATTTTGAAGCTGAGTGAAATGAAATTTATCCATTTATAAGACCTCCAAGAAATAATCTCGTTTATTGATAAGTCCTTTTTCAAAGAGCGCCATCCGAACCGCCTGCGAAGCGAGATTCGGCGAATTGTTTTTGGTGCTCAAGTGTGTTAGATAAATCCGCTCGCCGCGGCCTTGGACCAGCTTTTGAAGCGCCTCGGCTGTCTGGTCGTTGCTCAGATGGCCGCGATGCGGGTCGGCAATCCGGTCTTTGAGGTAATCATCATAGGGCCCGGTTTGCAGCATCTCCAGGTCGTGGTTGGCCTCTATGATGTAAATGTTGCTGCCCTCCATCATCTGAAGCATCTCTGCATCGATCTGGCCGGTGTCGAATACCACGCAGGCGCGGTTTCCAATGTCGTCCTCTACGGCGTATCCGACAGGCTCCAGGGTGTTGTGATGGGTTTGGAATGGATACACGTGCAGGCCGCCAAGTTCGACCGTGTCATACTTGCTGTATGTGGTTTCAAGGACCCGCTGCAGTTCCTCATCTACACCGCTGATCTTCTGCCATTCCCCGTGCGTCGCATATACCGGGATGCGATACTTTCCGGCCAGAGTCAAACCGCGCACATGATCACTGTGACTGTGTGTAATGAATACCGCTTGAATGTCCGTCGCGGCATTGATGCCCCTGGCCAGCAGCCGCTTTTCCAGGTCCCGCTTCCATTTGCCGGCATCGATCAGGATTCCGGTGGAGCCGCTTTGGAGAAAAATGCAGTTTCCGTCGCTCCCTGTCGCGAGAATCTCGACTTTCATGGCTTGAAATCCTCAAACAGCACAGAATTGAATGGTTTTCCGGGAAACTCTTGCAGGTAGACATCTGTATGAAAACCGCCCACTTCCGTCTTTTCGACCGTATAAACGACGCCTTCAACCAGACCGGATTCGCGAGCCTTTTCAGGCTCCCAATCATGCCCGTTCTTGTTTAAAAACCTAACCTTATCGCCTTTTTGGGCGTAGATGTTCATGGTTGGCGATGGTTCAATAAAGTTAAAGCTCATATCGATCGCTCCCTTTTGATTCGATCCTGCCAGCTTCGTTCAAATGTGCAGCCCTTTGCCGGCCATTCTTTATAGCGGCGGCCCCGGGAGAAGGAAACGAACATATCCGTCTCCTTCTCGTAGTACACGCCGTTCAGGGGCTTTTCGCCGCCAAGGTCAGCGCCGCCGAATAGGTCCAGTTGCTCAATATCAGAGCGGGAGGACATCTTGTTCCGCCTGCCGCTCGGCAATGTGGAGGTCCATCACCTTCAGGAGCGCCTTGTATTCGGCCAGGGTCGGTTTCTCGCCTTTGATCTTGCCGTGATTGGCGATGTATTCCTCTATCCCCTCCGGTGTGGTGATACCCAATTTCGCAAAATTCTCCTTCATTTTGTCGCGGCATTTTTTGAGTTCGGAAGCTTCTTCGGCCGACACCTCCTGCTTTAGCTTTTTCTCTTGATCGCCCTTGGGGGCTTCCGCTGCAGCCGCGGCATTGACTTCCTCGGTGATGTCTTTCCGAACTGGTGAGGCCGAATCTGCCTGCGGCTGCTCGATGGTTTCGTCACCGAATTCGAGGCCGTACTGTCTTTTTAGCGCCCGCTGCTGGGCATGCTTCCCGATCATATCGGGCTCCCACTTATTCCAGTTGTCTTTGTTCTGGCCGGTGTACATATGGGCGATGTGCTCTTTGTCAACGAACTCTGTAACCGGACGGAAGCCGTCACGATAAGCAATCGAATATGCGCCGATGATTTTGCCGCGCGGGAACGAGATTTCGTGTGAAAGAATTTCCCAATCGTCCGACCCATCCTCGCGTTTGACCTTGCGGGCTTTGAACTCGTCGTTTTCACAAACCACCTGCGTATCCGGCGGCTGGAAGCCGTCCTTTTCTCGCGCCTTGGACAGGTAAGCCTCCGCCGCGAACTGGATGCGAGCCTGATTGCCGTATTTAATAAAGAAGATTTCGTTTTTAAACGGGTCCAGCCCGTAAGATGCCGCCTTATGAGCAAAGAGCAAGAATTCGGCATCCGATGCTGTTGGGCAAAGCGATGTTCTGATCACATCCAAAACGGCCGGCTGAAAGGCTCCCTGAATTTCGGGGGTAAGAGTAAGCTGATTATTTGCCATATGATTGCGTGCCTCCTAAAAGAAAATGATTTTGACTTTGCCGGTATAGCGCTGAATCAAATGCCATCTGTCCGGCTCCTGCTTGCTGATCAACTAGTCCGACGGGGTAGCTACATGGGCGGCCAACATCTTAAGCTGGCGGCGTGTGGGGTTCTTGCCCTGTTTCATGGCGTCAACCCTGCGAATAGTATTTTTGGAATTTCACATCGAAGACTCTGGCGTGCTGTTTGCGACCGCGGCGCGAAACGATCCGCCCGTAATCATCATTGATCGCCTTAGCTACAGCCGACGGCCCCAGTTTCCCGCGCTGGTACGGCTTCTTTTCGGATGCCGGCCGCTTGAACTGGCGGCGAGCTTTGGCGGTTGCGTAGTCATAGGCGGCGCCGGATTGGATCGCGGCGATCAGTGCGTACTTTTTATCCTTGATGCGGCTGGTATATTTCATTTGGATAAGTCCTCCGTTTCGATTTTGAGTTTTTGACCTTTTACGGCCCGCCCGGTAATCAGTTGGCCGTAAACCGCGACCTCGCCCGTATACTCCCCGATGCCGTCGATAAATGTCGGGACAATCAGGCCGGATTGCTTATGCAGTACCTCTGTGAGCTCCAAGCCTGCGGTGATCTTCTCTCCTACGGAGAGGGGAGCATAGTCCTTGCCGTCCATCTGGATGCTGAAATCTGGATCGTATTCATTGCGTTCCTTAACGTATTTGTGCAGCCGAATCTTAAGCCGGGTGAACAGAGACTGGACCTTTTCTGCTTGCAGCTCGGCCTCTTTGGCGCGGTACGCCTTGATCGCGTCCAAAATGAAGACGGACTCTTTTAAGCTGGCCAGCGTGTCGGCCTCGGCCTTTTTAGCTGCATCTACGTCCGCCTGCAGTTGCTGCCGTCCCTCCTGCGCTTTGATCGCGTCCTCCAATTCATCCCGCTTCCGCTCGAGCTCCCGCATGTCGCCCCAGAGCTCGGAGACATCGACCGGGTCCATGGCGGCCAATTGCTCCTCCAACCCCTTCCGCTTGGCGACCAGTGCTGCATGCTCGGCGTGGAGTTCGTGTTTCCGCCGTTCTTTGTTGTCGGTTACCGCTTTGACCGCCGCCTCATCCAGCGGCCGCTTGCAACTCGGGCAGGTGTCCTCGATCGGCTCGTCGTAAACTTGCATGTACCGGTCTCTAGCTGCTTCAACTTGCTGCCGCGCCGCAACGAGTTCCGCCTGTAATGCGGCCCGCTTATCGTTGACCGTCTTGGCCGCCTCAATCTGGCCCTCAATTGCTTTGATCTGTTCCAGCAGCGCAGCCGACTCGGCTTTTGCCGCCTCGATGTCTGCAGGCCCATCCGGCAGGCGGTCCAGTTGTTCCTGCAGCGTTTTGGTACGGCTCTGCGCGGCAATGTGCTGCTTCTCAAGCTTCGATTTCTGCCCGCCGGTGCCGCCGTGAATCTTCTGGAGATCATCCAGCGAATGCTTCTTTGTCAGCTCTTCGAGCTTCGCGGCGGCCGGGTTAAGCGGAATGTCCTTCGGCTTTTGCCCTGGATCAGTCCGGCTCATTTCGGCCAGGACTTCGGACTTCGCCGGCGGAACGGTATACTTGAGGATCTGTTCCCGCTGCTTAGTCCAGTGTTGGGTGAAGAAGAACCCCGGGTTATAAAGGGATAGGAAATCCTCTTTGTTGAATAGGTCGGCTACGGCCGCCTCGTATTCTTTGGCCTTGACCGGAACATCATTGATATAAAAGGCGTTCGTGCCTTTCTCCGTAATCTCACGGGAGAATTTCACCTCTTCGCCGTCAACCGAAAGCGCCAAAGCTGCGCGAACCTGATCGAATTCGTATGTGGTCGGCGTTGGGTTAAACTTGTTGCCGAAACTATCCGTTCCAAATAAGGTCCAAGCCGGCCCGTCTCCGATCGTCGTTTTCCCCTCGCCATTCTGACCGGACAGCTTTGTAACGTCGCCATAAATCACATCAATTTCCCTCAGCCCGGCGAAGTTCTTTCCTGTCCATCGGATAAATCTGACTTGCTTTGCCATTCACGTCCCTCGCTTTCCGTGGTATTATTTAGGTGGGTATTTTCTTTGACCGCTCTCTTTTGGGCGGCTTTTTTATTTGTCTTCAAGTCGTGCCAGCCACATCTCCGCCGTTTCGATATGCGTGATAGCTACGCTGCGCTCACGGCTGTTTTCAAGCTTCTGAACTTCCTGGAGCGCCTCAGATAAGGCGATCAGCGCTTTTTGCAGTTGGTCCATGGTTTTCACCTCCCTTCCTGAATCCACATCCTCCTAAAGCTGGGCGAGCTCTTGCTTGAGTAGTTCGATTTCTTGCACTACTTGTTTAAGGACAGCGACCTTGGCGCTGGCTGCAAGGCGTTTGAACCTGTATTTCTGAATCTCGACGCTCCTGTTTCCGGAAGTAAGTTCAACATTTTCACAAGGCTCGCTGTACTTGATAAAATCCTTCAAGATCTCGATGTTCTTTTTGATTTCACGAGCTTTATCAACCCGTTCGCCCATGTATTGCAGCGTTTGATCGTCCATGCCTTTCCCTCGCTTTCGCTTGATTTTTGGGCTCAGAAGCCCGATTTTGGCAAAAAAATAAATAGGCTTAGCGAAAATCAGTCGTTTTCGCAGTCCTCGCAGAGTCGCGGATAACCCGGCTCCTCGCCGTCGATCAGCGTGCTGCAACACTCGCACAGCAACCCTTCCAGGGCCATTTCAGCAGCTTCTCCCATCGTCTTCCTCACCTCCTTCCAGGTCCTCCACAAGCTGCTCGTCACGCTCCCGCTTGTATGCGGATATTTCATCCTCGGGCGGTTGTCGGTGCCTCTGTTCGCCCCACAACGGCTGAGAGAAGCGGTCGAGGTTCAAGGCGTCCACGCCCCGGACTGGACCTGCCGGACAAATTCCTCAAATGTGATCCCGCGCTGCAGCCGGACCCGGAGCGTTCGGAAATATGCTCCTAACCGATCAATGTCGTCCCGGCGATCCGGCAGCGGCTTGCGCAAAAGGCTAAGCATCATCCGGTATTTCCGATATTGCCGCCGGGCCCAACCTGCCATTTTGCTTCGTCCCTGCTCTTCCAACTTGCCCCGAAGGAACAAGAAGAAAGCCATTTTCATGCGAATCATTTTCATAACTCTGCACCTCCAGTTCGTACAATTTTTCGCAAAAGTAACGGACCAGGTCCTTATTCTTGATACACTCGGCTGCGTATGCTGCTTCTTTCAATCCGTCGATCTTTTGCACCAACTCCGCGTTGTCACGCAAGGCTTTAACCAGCTCCGGCCCCTGTAGTGGGCTTAGAGTGCCCGCCGCAAATTGTCGGTACAGATGGGCCAGAACGCGATGAGTTGAGTGGATAAAGATCGCCACGTTATCACAATCCTTTCGTTTGGTTTCCTCATTCTGGTAAACTAACACCAGAGGGGGAGGTGATTAAGATGAATCCTGATGTTGTAACAACGGTTAAAATCCCGGACTCCGAATTTGTTCTACATATTTACGCTTTTCGGAAACTCAGCCCCGGCGAAATCAAAACTGCTGCGGGCATGTGGTTAAGACAAAACAAGCGCCGCACCTTTCCCAAGAGCGGAACCGGGAAGGTTATAACCATTCTTGGATTTGACGATCAAGCATAGCGATCAAAATTTTTGCTGTTTTCTCGGTAAGCTTGATGGCCGTTTCCCCTTCGCCCATAGGTGAGAGCGTCATTGTGCGCGTCTCGTCGTCGGGTATTATGGCAAACAAGATTCCGGGATCAACTTCGGGCAAAACGTCTGCTATGCGCTCAAGTGATTCTGCCGCGGCCGCTTCCGTAGTCGCATGTAGTCGGAGGCCTGCGGTGGTTTCTTTTTGGTCGTCCATGTCCGCCATCCTTTCGTTTGATTTCATTTGAATCTATCCAGTTTTCAAAGAGCGGATGATGATTCTAGCTAAAGGCTATTTGAGAGTTCGCCTGCTCTATATCCCGCAGTAACTTCCCATGTGGCCGCCAGCCGCCAACATATTCCTTCGCCTTGTCGAAATCCTTAACCAAGGTGTTTTTATAGGAATTTGTGTTGAAGTAGCCTTTGTAGTCCTTCCAGAGCGACGAATAGGTTTCCCCGCGGATCGTCTTGTCTTGATATGCAGGGCTCTCTTTCCCGCCGAGCGCTGCAAGCACGGTTTTGTTCGCGATCAGCTGCAGGTCGTTCTGCTGCCCATAATCAATGGTCGTGTTGTTCTCCAGCCGAGCCACCCGGACCTCAAATGCCTGAGTGCGCTGGTCGAGCAAGAAGATCGCCTGAAGCTCTTGGCTGAGTTGCTCGTAGGGGTTCGACTTAACCCGGTAATAATCGTCCACCAGCATTTCATAAGCTTCCCATGCCTGATCCGTGTTGAGTGACTTGGCGTGCATCCAGGCGCCCTTTTCGGTCCAGAGGTAGAGGATGGGAGCGAATTTAAGGTTGTCGTCATTTTGACGAGAAGATTTGAATGCCTTCAGTTCCTCGCCTTTTAATGAATAAAAGTGCTTTCCTTCCGTGTAACGCGATTCATTCCTTTCAAAATTCTTGCTGATGATCTTTGTTTCAGTCCCAAACGCCTCCGCCAACTGCGCCGTCGTCAGCACGCGCTGGCCTTCGTGATCAATTACTTGCAATTTGCTCATGTTCTACCTCCTTTTCGTCACTGGAAATGCTCGTGATCTCGATTTTGATTTCGAGAGCTTCACAAACTTCATTGATGATTAGTTCATGCCAACGACGCTCACCTTTAAGCAAATCGCTGATATATTGATAACTTCGCCCAGTTGCTCTTGCTAAATCAGCTCTGCTCATTCCTTTTGCGTCCATGGCTTCCTTGACTGCTGCTGTGAAGTTCATCTTGTGCTCACCTCCATGACCCAATAATAAGCATTGTGCTTACATCTGTAAAACAGCAAAATTAAGCATTATGTTTAAATAATTAGCATTATGCTGATAATACAAGCATAATGCTTTAAAATGCTCAATATTTCAACAAAATGCTGATTGTTTAATTTCTGCTGTAATGTTATGATCTATTTCAGCAAAATGCTGAAATTTAAAGAGGTATTTTTCATATAAGGAGTTGTTTATCGGTGGCAGAAGTCAATAATCGCTTGAAAGAACTAAGGAAGGATCGGGGTTTAAGTGGAATTGCAATAGCAAGGCAACTCGATATTACTCCGCAATATTATTACGACATAGAAAAAGGAGAGCGACGCCTTACGACTGAAATAGCTGCTAAGCTTGTTCCGGTACTAAAAGCAACGGTGGATTACATCATTGGTGTGACTGATGTAAATCAATATGGAGAAGAATCAGAAGTAAAAAACCCCGACCCTCACGAAGAGTCGGAGTTAGCTGATATTCCTATCGAACGATTGAATCAGTACAAGCTGTCATACAAGGGGCATACTTTAAGCAAGGACGAGGCTGACGACATCATTGAGCTTTTGGAAGCAGCTTTGAAGCGTTGGAAGAAATAAGGCACTCTAAATACAGTGTCGCTTCTGAGACATCTACACCTTGGCAATCCAGCAGCTTTATATAGTCTTCCAAATCAATCTCTCTGTTTCGAATAGGTCATCACTCCTGGTAGAAAATTTTTCCGTGGCGAGACGTTGATATGATGATAGCATAAAACCGAACAAAAAACGAGAACAAATGTTCTGAAAATGAAATGAAAATGGAAAGGAGTTTCCAATGGCGTTCCTGCTCGGGGAATGCCTGTTGTTGGACCGATTGAATGAGAAAGAGATTTCGTCGGCTGAATTCGCAAGACACATGAAATGTTCCCGCTCCTTCGTAAGCCAGTTGATTTCTGGCAAGTCTAAAATGTCTCTTGAATTTGCGATCAACGCCGCCCACTTTCTCAATTGCCGCGTGACTGATTTGTATGTACTTGAATGGTCCAACGACAGGAAAGAGTAGATTTTCTACTCTCCCCCGAGTATGTGGTTAAGCAACGCTTAACAATCCATTTTCACCCTTATTTTAAGCTCTTTTCGACACCATGTCCCACGAATAAAGTCGATTAAAATTTACCGTTCACCCCCTGCGAACGGTTATCATCACCACATTTCCTTTGCTTTCCTCCGCGACACTTTCACGCCCTTCCCCAGACCCGCTTTGTCGAAATATGCAATTTTGACAACATTGTCATACTTTTTTACTAGGTTAATATTCACAAGAGCCCGCCTAGACGCCCTTACGTAGCCTTCTTTGGCTAGTATAACTTCCCATTCGCCTAACGTTTGCGGCAGCCTGTAGGCACTATCAGGCGTATGAAAACGCAGGTCTCCATTCACAACCTCAACGTACAAAATGTCCGCGATACGTTGTTTTTGCAGCCTTCCGTTTTCGTCAATAAGTATGATTATCATGTCGTCACCTCAGTTGTAAGTTTCCTATCAATCACTTAAATTATGTACTGATATAGCAAATATTGAATGGTTCTGATAGACTAAATTAAAATCCAGATTTTAGGGGGAATAGAGTTGAAAAAGCCGTTTTATAAGCAGGTTTGGTTCTGGGTTGTGGTCGTCGTCCTCGGAGGAATAATCGGATTATTTACGGAGGATAAAACGCCTGAGGAGCCGGCCATAGCCGAACCGCAAAAAGAACAAGCTAAGCCAACGGAGCCTGAAAAAAAAGAAGAGGCAAAAGAACCTACAGAAGAGGAATGGCAGAAGAGTTATAGGGAAATTGCTTTGGGTGAAGCTCAAGCCTACATAGAATTGACGGTTAAAGGGACCATAACCCCTGAAAACCACGAATCAAGAACCGGAGTGCTTTTGCAATATTCGGAAAAGATAACCGGCGAGGATAAAGAGGACTTCAAGAAGCTCGCTGAAGCTGTGAAATCTGATAATCTTGCTGAAGCAAAGCGGCTGTACACGACGCTTGGCGGCGAAGATTTTGAGGAATTGAACAAAGATCCCGATGTATCCGCCGACAAAACGAACGCAGGGAATGAAGTCGAAGAAACTGCTTCCGATTGGAAAGCGTCTTTAGCGGAAATTATTAAAGAAGATTCTTCCCCAACTGAAAAAGCTGATGCAGTTGAGCTTTTGGCCAGAGACTATAATCCAGGCGATGAAGAATTGAAGGAGTTTGAAAAATATATCGTAAAGGAGTTCCGCACAGGCAAGTACCTTCAGGACCCTGAAAATGCCGAGTATATGCTTTCAAACCTCTTTAAATCTGTGGTCGTCGAACGGAGCTATGACGACTCCGAAAACGAGCCTATTGACAAATTTGCATTCGATTTTTACCAAAATACAAAGTACGTTTACAGAGGGGCGGACGCGCCAGATAGTGATGATGTAAAAGAAAATGAAGCTCAAATGAATAAGGCGTTGTCCGACATAAAATAAAAAAAGACCCCGGAGAAATCCGGGGTTATTTTATATTTGCGCTCAGTTCTGCAACGTACTTGCCTAGCCGTATACTTATTTCCGACCGCATAACATCACGAGTCATCCCAAAACGATCCTCATATCCTCGACACAGAAAACGGTGATACACGATGAAATCCACATGTTCGTCACTGAAAATCTTTATGTTACGTTTCGTTAATTCGCGTTTTATATCACGCATGTCTTTACTTATTTTGTTCATGACCGCTTGGCCAGTTGCCAGATAAAGCTGCTTAAGAAGGTTTGGGCTGTGCTCAATATCATCTACGCTCTTTTGCACCATCATGAGCATGTAAGGTAGTAAGATGTAGTCACGGAGCATTGTGAGCTCTTCTGTCGTGATCATCCCGGATCCGGATTTGTTGTTCAAAAAATCACCTCAAGTATAAGAACGTTTGTTTGTATTATAGACGAATCGAATTTAAAATAAAAGCCCATCCGAAGTTATTTCGGTATGGGCTGTTCAATCTGTGGTCGTAACAAAAAAAGTACAGAAATCGAAACAAAATGTTTTACATTAAGTACATAAAGTGATATAATAAATACAGGAAGTGAAACATGAGCTTCCGAAAGGAGGGAAAAGAAACAATGGACAAACTGGTGTACGAAGCTTTTAGAAAGCTCCAAAAACAGGAACACCTCCTGAAAGTGATTCGCGAGCAGCGCGGGCTGGGACGAATCACTCAGAAGGAGTTCCGGGAACGCGAGGCGGAGATACTTGACCGGTATCGCCTCACAGTGCAGGAGCAACGCGCATACGACCTATACGTCATCATGACGCAGGGCCGCAAGCGCCGGAAGTAAGAGAGGGAGAGGGGCCGAGCAGTTAGGCTCCTCTCTTCCTTTTCCCACGCCGCACCTGCTTATAATTTATCACAAACCACTCGTAGTGATCCATAAAACTATCGAAGTCAACGTAGACAAACGGTATTAACAAGTTCCCCTCTACTTTGTACTCGATTTCCCTGGGCAACATTATGCCTCCTCCTTTATGTGCTCCATAATATCGTTGGGTTGGCAATCAAAATACGTGCATAGCTTATCAATCACGTCCAGGGAGACATTTTCCCCTTTGTCAAATTTAGCTACCGTTGCTGGCCCAAAGCCCAAAGTTGATTTCAAATCCGTTCTTTTCATATCTTTTTCTAGCAGTAGTCGAAAAAGAGGTTTATACGAGAATGGCATATCATTCACCTTCCGAAACTTTATAATCTAAATATAATACACAAAATACAGAAAAGCAAACTTTTTGTTTGACATCATGTATCGTATATGATACATTAAGTACAGGAAATAAAACTTATCAAAAAAAACGGAGGGAATCGAAATGAAAAACGTAATGGTAAGAGCTTGGGAGATCGCACAGACGGCTGTAGTAAAGTTTGGCGGTAAGGTAAAAGAATACTTTGCCCAGGCTCTTGCCATGGCGTGGAAGGAGGTGAAGGCCAGAGTGGAAAAGTTCGAAATCACACTTAATGCGGACACAAAAAAGTGCCGTACTTGGCTGGCGCAAATCGTAGGAACGCATCCGGTCTACAAGTTGGATCGCAAATTCCTGGTGAAAGACTGGGACGATGAGTACGGAAACAAAGTATTCTGCCTCAACGACGGATATTATGAGTCGTTTAACGGCAAACGGAAACAGTTCTTTAAAGTAGTCGGTGGGGAGTGTGTCGAGATGTCTTTACTCGACATGCAAGTGGCGGTGACGGAGTCGGGATTCTAAAAGCCGCTTGATGCTCGAACATCAAGCGGCCGGGCGGGAAAACTTTCGACGGCCTTCCCGCCCTCCATTATAACAAAATTGGAGGAATTGCAAATGAGAACGTGGGAAAGAAGCGGTTACTCTGTAAAGGAAATGCCATTTGATTACTCGCTGCATGAATTTGCGGTTGTTAAGGATAACGAAACGGTGGCAGTTATTACTCCTGGATCGATCGACGACATGGAGGCCATCATCTCCGATCTGGATGCCGGCCATGACGTAAACGGCTGGGAGGACGGCATGGGGAACACGATCAGCATTTAATGTAGTCTGCGGTCGCGGATACCCGCAGCGTATAGTTTAATATAAAATACTCAACTGCCAACAGATTTGGAGAGATGGTATGAATTTAATTGAATTGAAAGACGATTTTGATATGTGGCTTAGATCAGAAGGGATTAAGACGCAAAGCATCCGCAATATCATTTCTCCATTCCAGGAGTTCGCCGCCTTTTGTGCGGCGAACGGAATACATCAAGCTGAGAGACTGGACCTAAGTTTATGCCGGGAATATATGGTTTGGCTGACAGATCGACCAAACCACCACACAGGCAAACCTCTATCCGCTGCTACCCGAGCTAAACATTACGATGCTTTGCGACGGCTGGATCAGTTTCTGCGGGAGCGCGGTGTAATACCCTCGTCAATAACTGATGGTATTCAACGACCGCTGTCCCGCAAAACGATAATCCAAAGCTTTACTCCCGATCAACTACAAGCCATCATCGATGCCGTGAGGGAGACTCGCACAGAGCAAAGATACAAAGATCGTATGGCATTGTTACTGTACATGCTGGCCAGTAGCGGATTAAGGATTAACGAAGCGTTGCATTTGCGTGTCTCCGCTATTGATCATAACAAGCGGATGATGGTCGTGCTAGGCAAAGGTGACAAGGAGCGAGAGGTGCCGGTGTCGTATGAGCTCTCCCGGCTGATGCAGGAATATATACAAAAGTATGCCATCGATCACGATGACTATCTATTTGCCTCTCGTTACGGCAAGCCTTTACAGACATCCTCAATACGGGATGCGCTCCGGAGGGCAAAAAAATTATTGGGAACGCACTTGGGCATAGATCAACTTAGGGTTAGCCCTCATACATTCCGTCATACTTTTGCTAGGTTGTGGGTAGTAAATGGCGGCAATACAATCGCCCTATCTCGCATTATGGGACATACATCAACACAGATGACCGACAAATACGTGCGTCTGTGGGGCGTTGATTTAAACAAGGCTTATGACACCTGCAACCCATGCAGGGACATAACGCCCCCTAAAATATAGTCAAAAACCCGGGCTTCGGCCCCTCTAAGGAGGATACAAATGGATAAAGATGAATTAAACGTATTAGGTACATGCCGAGCATGCGAGGAAGCGGAGCTACTGAACAGCGAACGATATTGCAGAAGTTGCGCGGAAGAAATATACAACGAGGAGAATAACGCATTGAAACAGTAACGCTGATTGTCAGTATGGCGGCGCTGGTGCTGTCGGTTGTAGCGCTGGTGCTGTCGGTTGTAGCGCTGGTTCGGACGATCAAACGAATATAAGCGCGTAAGCCCTCACCTACAGGGAGGCGGTGCGAAAGGGGAAATGAAGGATGAAAAGACTAATGCGTGTAGTGACAAAGGATTCGTTATCTTCACACGAGTTTGCGGTGGAGAGAGGATTTTTCCCTCCTGAAATTGACGTGATTGGGGTGGAAGTCCCTACCTTTGACACCCATTTGCTGACTAGGATTCATCGCCCCTTTTTGTTTGACAAGGGTGTGAAAATCCCGGAACAAGGGGTATTGTTTGTCGCTGAAACATCAGGTGACAAAATAGTATCTTGGAGCGACGATTTTAAAATTAAGGTGGTTCCTTACTTTTACAGAGGGACATTTACCAGCTTACAGTTGGTAAAAACTTTAGAAAGTTTCGATATTCGGGAAGCTATTTTTAATGAATCTGATGTTGAAAGGGGAGGCGAACCTTTTGCTCGATTTGGGTATGACAAGGCAACCCTGTTGTCCGCACTTAATTCTCTTAATAGGGAATTAGAGGAATGTGGACTAGAAGAAATGAAAAGTCGTACAGAAATTATATTCGGATGACAAAAGGCCCCGTTATGGGGCCTCCGTCGTAAGTGTAGCTCGATATCTTTCAATCCGTGCCCGCGCAAGGCAGGCAAAAACTACACTGTCATTTTATACCTATGCTCCAATATCGTCAAGTAATAAAAAGCCCACTAACCTATGTGGTCGGTGGGCTTTGTCGTGGTCAGGAAAATTTTCCTTGGGTGAAAAGAAAAAAGCCCCACCCGCAGGACGCGGACAGGGCTTCTTCTACCGATTCTTTCGGATTTTATTAAATCATATCCTATTTTTGGGATGCTCGCAACCCTATGGCTAAAGTTCTCCATCCCTCCGCTGTAAGTTCCGGATCTCTGATCAGTCCGCCCAGGTCTGCCGAACCAAATTCATCTACAAACCATTTCGGTGCCGTCACCTTTTTATTCTCTTCCTCCAGATCTGTCACCCGGGATACCAATTTATCAAATGCTTTCTTTTCTTCTGGCGTCATTGCTTCTTCACTCTCCTGTTTTTTAGAAATGGCTGAAAAAATCCAATATTGCTTTGCCTCAGACTTAAACACCGATTCTTTGGCTGTTACTTTGCCGTCGTCCTTAACACCTTGATTAATCAAGCCGTCGGACCCATATTTTCGGTTGTCATGGTTCGGGTCAAAAACGTCGATCGATCCGTCCGAATTGATACCAACGAGCAAAATAAAATGACCGCCGGACGTAAAATGCCCGCGGCCCATCGAGGCGATCACTAATTTGCCTTCCCGCAGCGCAGCCTTGGCGGCGTCCAGGCTACCAGTCTGGACACAGGATAAACCGTAATACTTCGCAGCGCTGGCGAAAAACCCCCACGCAGTGCCGTTATTCGCGGTCCTGTACCCGTTTTTTATGGCGTACTGACAAGTTTCAGTCGGCAGGATCTCTTTACCCAGGAATGTGCTCGCCACCATTGCGAACGATGTGGGGCCACAACCAGAAGCGCCTATCGTCTCGCCAGCGTCCCCGTCAATGGTGTACGGAGTGTTCTTCCATTTCGGGTCCTCTTGACTGTAATATACAAGCTTCATTTTCCTTCTCCTTCTTTTCCGGCCTCGCCAGCTACCCCGCCTTTACCTTGCAGGATAGCAATAGCCTTTTGCAGTCCTGGAGGAATGGGCGCGCCGAGCCGCCCAGCGTTTTCAAGCAGGCTCAAAAGCTCGTTAGCGAGGTAAAAAAAGATCGCTGCATCCCTAAATAGATGCGCGTCTCCTAATGCGGTATCTACCAAGTGAGCCACAGCCACAATGGCAAAGATCGATACCTTTTTGGCGATCCCCCAGCCGCCGATCCGGCTACTCAATTTCCCCTCCTGGGCTGCTGCGGCTACCCCGGATATATAGTCGATAACCACAAAAGCCAGTAGGATATTTAACAACGACGACCAACCCCCAAATAAAAATGACGCTGCCGATCCGCCGACAGCGATAAGTCCTTTGATTACGGTATCCACTTTGATCATCCCTTCTTAATCTTTAATAGCCCCCGGATCGGCTCCGAGGGCATAAAAAATACGCCTTGCGGCGTTCGCTCGGTCTATTCTGCTGTTTCCGTAATTTCCTCGTAGTTTTCGGCGAGATATTTGTAATCGCAAACGCCGATAGTGCCGCTATTATTCTTGTAAACAAACTGCCCAGGGATGGCTACAACCACATTTTCAGCTTTTCTGAGTGTAACCGACTGCAAAGCGCCGACATTCGATAATTTTATCGTCGCCTCCATGCCGGTTAACTGGACGATTGCCTGTATTGATGTAAAATCTTTAAACTCGATTGCTTCGACGTAGTCTTTACTTTTAAACATCCTGATCATGTATACCACCCTTCTCTAAAGTAACATCATGGCATTGATTCGAAGAGTACCACTACCTGCTGACGTTTTGACGTGTACCCGTAAGTAATAGTTGCCGCTTAGATTTGACACGCTGATGAGGCCTGCTCGATAGTACCCTGACGCGTGATATTGAACAGTCGCAGACGCGACCCCGTTGGAATCACTTTGTTGCACCGTGTCAACAACCACTCGGCATGTAGCGCCGCTTCCGCCGCTAGAACCATACTGGTGATACGCAGTGAAGTAAATATAGTTGATATAGGTGAGGTCTATTGGATTTTGCAAATAGACATAGGCATCAACACCGTTGCTATCAGAGCTAATATCAAGCCTAATCTCGCTATTGCTTGGTGGGTAGTACGTTGTTTGGCTGTACCCGTATAATCTTGTGTACCCCCAAGCTGGGATGTTTTGATAATCTGCACCATAGCCAAACATCGACATTCTGCCTTTGACTGCGTTGATGCTGGCGATTTTGTCCGCCAACGCCGCCCATGTGTCGTTTGTGGACGCGCCCACGCCAAACTTGGAGTTGAGCGCGCCCACTATACGATTTTTGGCATCAACTCCAGACTGAAAAACCTCGTTTACCGCAGCGACCATGTTACCTTTTGCAGATGTGAGCAGGGAGGAAAGTGGGCCTACAGCGTTGCTGGCAGCATCCGCTTTGCTTTGGGCCGCAGCAGCCGCAGATTGTGCCGCGCTTGCCGTTCCCTGAGCCGCTGCCGCCGCACTATTCGCGGCATTCGCCGCGTTTTGCGCCGCCACCGCTGCGTCGTATGCCTTTTTGGTCGCTTTCGGCGTCGAAGCTTCAGTATCGCTGGTGCTATTCACAGCATCGGAGAGCCGCACCTTCCCCTTAACGGTTAACGAGGCGTCGGGGATCGTGATGCCGGCTATGGCCTCGTCTAACTCCGGCTTGGTAACATACACGAGCGACTCATCGATATTGGCCGTAATGTTTGTAGCCTTCCCGACAAACACGTTCATGTTGATGGCTTTTTCGATGGGGTCCTCGCCGCTCGGCGTGATGTAGTCGGCCGTTGTCCCAGCGTTGGCATACATGTAGAGGATTTCTCCCGCGTCCGGGTCATTGGCAAAGATGCCGACCTCGCGTAGGAAAAATCCGGTTGTAACGTCCTGGTTTGTAAGAGTCCCGCCGATCAGCGCCCGTGTAGACCCGGGTGGATGCTTAAGGCGTGATATTGCCAAATCCTTGACCGGGGTAATCAATGCGCTCATATCCTCAAGCGACTGCCCGCTCAGCGTACCGCTGCCGACGGCCATCCTCGTATAAACCAGTTGGACGCCAGCCTGCGCCTTAGCTTGCAGTTGACGCCCCCGATTTGTTAATGCTTTGCTCCAACTCGACATTTTCTCACCTGCCTAAATCGTTATAAAATCGCCGACATGCAGGACGCCGCCGTAATACATATCGGTCATCTCAATCGTCTCTTCCAAGATTACCGCCTCAAGCCAGGCGCTTAAGCGTTTGATTGAGTCGATCGCCTGCACGAATTCTTTTGCCCGCTCATTCGTGGCGCTCGGGTCGCTTGTACGGACTCGGAAGTATCCTGGCTCGCCGCCGTACTCGAACCATTCTTCGACCGCACCGGTCCCAAACAGGATCGCTATCAATTCTTCAACGGCCGCCGGCGTACCTTTCCTCCGATGAAACCGTATGGCGTTTTTGACGAGTGCCCTTTTCTGCTCGATCGGCAATGTCGCGTCGTAAAAATCTACGTGCAGTTGCCAAGCCAATTCGTCCGCCTCGGCATCATTGAGCGTATTCAACCGGTCGAAAATAGACAGTTTCGAAATGGCCAGCGTTGTCTGCTGCATCTCCTCCTGGATGGCTTGCGCCGCTGCCGCAACTTTCGGATCGCGTTTAAGGTTAGCAGGAAGCAAATCCAGAAGGCTCACGTTTTGGATATCAATCATCCTCAAGACCTCCGAATGTCGCATTCACAGTGGCATCTTGAGCGACTTGGAACCGCGATAAATCGGTAAATGCGGGCTCGGTCACCTGCACCCTTAAAGCGCCAGCAGCCATAACCCGGGCAATCAGCTCCGAGGGGTTTATATCCCGGCCTAATTTTGATTTCTGCCAGGTGGCATAACCGTTCACTGCTGCGGTAACTGCCTGCTGTATTGATGTTGTCTCAGCAGCCCTCGAACGGTCGATGTAATAGGTCAGATGGATGTTATACGGGACAGCCACGGGGGCCTGCACGGTAACTTTGTCGGTCAGTGGTCGAACATCCCTTTCGGTCACCGCAGCTAATACGGCATCCAGCACGTCCTGCGTCGGTATTTTCCCTCCGGCCAACAAAGGGGCTAATACAACCTCAACGGGAGCGGGCGAATCGACTGCCACATCAATAATGGCGCTGCTCGCCGACTTCGCCCAAAACTCATATGCGCCAGCGGGGCCCGCAACCGAAAAACTCTCGGGAGCTGATCTGATACGCTGGCGATATGCATCATCTGTCTCCGTATCCGCACCGCCGGAGCTCTCTGTCGTGTTGGTGGCGCTCTGGACGAACGGGAGGGGGTCTATCAGCGCATTTAGTTGGCCGGGGGTAAAACCATTCCCGGAACTACCCGGGACCGAACACAAGGCCGATACGCTGCCAGTAACCGCCCCTGCGGGTATCTGCAAAACGTCAGAAGTTATGAAAAATAGCTCCCCGCCTCCCCCCTGCGGTCCAACCCGGGTTCCGGCCGGAATGATAGTAGCTGACGTGAGCGGTATAGAAAGGGTAAATTGAACAGTTGTCCTCGCCGCTTCGGCTGGGAGTCTGCTCGTATCGTACATCTCACCTATGGCATCCAAAACGCCCCCTGTCGCATAGCGCAGGAGGTTTTGCCGAGCCGTCGAATTGATCAGCACCCGCTGCTGCACGATGATTTGCGCCAGAGAGGTCAAAAAAAGCCTAACCGGATCGCCTGGATACAGCGTGCGCTCGGTTAAGGCTTCGTAAATCGAGATAATATTGTCTTGTGTCTCACTTGCATCGACGCTTATAAATTCAATATCTGCCATCAGGCCCCCTCCTCTACGACAAATTTGATCACCGGCAAGAGTTTGTGAGGCTCATCGACATTTGGATTGCTAAACGTGACCTCTGTCACCGTCGCCCGCGGCTCCTGCTCAAGTATCGCTGATATAATTAAGCCAGACAGACGGGCCTGCGCAACGGGTACCGGATCGTCAATCAGACTCCAATCGATGCCAATTCCGCGCGATCCGGGTGCCGAACCAAGGGCAGTCGTAACGATTGTTCGTATGTTCTGCGCCACTTCATCATGGAGTGTGCTTGGAGCAAAGTTAACCCATTGAGTTTGAGATAAATCAACGCTATACGACATGGACATACTCCTGTAGCGTTATGGATACCTCTGCCGTCAGAACATTACCCCGATTATCTACAGTGCTCCAAGTCTGTTCGTATTGGGTAATGACCCACAGGGCCGTGCCGACACCTTTGCCGCCGATGGTGAGCGGCATTGCCTTCCCGTCGCGCTCCAAAGCGACGATGTTGTCCATTTCCTTCCGGGGATTGACACCGTATTTCGCATCGAAACGCATCACAAAGCTCACGGTATCCAGTCCCGGCCCGATTCGTTGGGTAATAGGCTTTTTCCCAAGCACTTCATGTACGGCATAACGCCCCCCGCCGGTCCGGCGGAAATCCCGGAAGGTCCGTAGTGTCTTTTCGGTTGCAATAAATACGATTGGTCCGAGAGAGCCAAGCATCATTCAACCTCCTCGGTAGGTATTTTCCCGAGGCAGTAACCATCTCCCGCGGAAGTAAATACGCACAACACTACATCTTCTACTTTCGGAGGAACAACTACAGCTTCAGTAAAGGGCAAAACGATAGGTAACTCATCAGATACCATATCATCCTGGTCTTCGAACAGTACCCTCACTGACAGGGCCTCTTCATCAACGGTTGAAACTGTACCTACCCTGACCGTGTTAATCATCATTACCACCCCAATACTGGCCTTATAGTTAAGTCGGTTACATAACCGCCGCTGCCTATCTTGTGCGAAACGCTCTCGACGAAATATTTACCGTCAAAGGTCCCCGCTCCGCCAATTTGAATTACTACCCCGGCAGCCATTCGGATGTCACCAACAACCGATAGGCTTGAGCGCCCCATCTCCTTGTTCTTTTCCCTCAGCGCATTACGGGCTTTTCTCAATGCTTCGGCTTTACCAGTTACTTTCTCGTTTATCTTTAAAACAGGCCCGATGGCCGGAGCCCCGGGCGGAACATACCTGACCTTATAGGTCTTAGTCTTAGTCTTGCTGCTCCCTTTTGCTGCTACCAATGCAGTCGCTGTACTGGAGGTCTTTGCGGTCTTCTTTTTTTTTGTTTGTGGTTGCGTGTAGCTGATCTCGCAGGCCACATATGCCGCATAGGACAGGGAAAAACCGAAGGTGTAGGAGAGGACTTTGTCCTTACCGATGGTGTATGTAGCCACCGGCGCCTTTTGCTCATACTCGAATTCATCGAAAAGCACGAGCTGCTTGCCAGTGACCTTGAGCGCAACCCCCTCTGATTTACATTGCTGCAACAAAAATTCAAGGTCTGACTGCTCGTTCTGATCCAAGCGGTCATATGTCGGGTTAACTGGCGCGGAATAAACAAGCTTGTAGCCCGCTCTCTGGGCTATCTCCCCAGCAATAGACCGGAGCGTTACCTTTTCCCAGGCTTTGCTGCGCTTCTCCTGGCGGATGTTCGAGCGAATCCCCAGGCTTACGCCTTTGATTTGGACGACACTCGGCGGACCGGACAATTCCACGCTATCTACCTCGAAATCGCCAAGAGGGAGCTTCTGGGCCGTCCCAGGCTTATCCCAATGCCGGACTCGTATTGCCGCCTTGAGGCTGTCGCCGGGAAGCGGCATCCACTCCGGGGTTTGCCACTTGTTATCCCGGTCCTGAATGGTGATCTGCAGGTCGTCAAGCTCGCCGCTTGGCGCGTCATTGTATGAAAAATCAATCAGGTACTTGGCGATATCAATTGACAAGTCATATCCGTTGTAGGATAGCTCCAGTTCGGCCCTGCGCGCGTCCACAGTCTTCATGCCGAGCCTCTTTTCCATGGCGGCAACGTTGCTGATTCCTCGTCAGGAATGACAGGGACATTAAGCACCTCTCCCCCGCCAAAAATGACGGTATTCCTATGCTCGGGGTTCGCCATTATCAATTCGGGTACGTGCCGCTCTGTCCCAAAAAGCTTGAAGGAGATACCGTCCCAGGCATCTCCTTGTGTAGTGGTATAAGTCACGAAAAGCTCACCCTCTTGCGTTGATTTGCCAACTGCTGCAGCATGCGCTCCAGCTCCGGCAGCGTCATAGCAGCGCCCTGCCGTACCTGCTCTTTTATGCTGGAGTCACCGCCGCCTTGGATAGTAATTTGAGGCGCGAAATCCACGTAAATATCACCGCCGCCGCTACCTCCAGATCCTGCGCCTCCCGCAAAACCCAAAAGGCTCTCCAGCTTCGACAGCGGCAAGACGGCCTCTTGCTCGGCCCCTTCGCCGATCATTGCCAAGGTCGGGCCGGTAGTTACCCCGCCTTGTGCCAGCAGCGGTATCTGCGGCAGCTCGAATCCAAGCGTCTTGCCACCAAATCCCGGCACCCAATCGGGGATATCAATACTGACCGTTCCGATTTTTTCGAATACCTGGTTGATTAAGCCAATGACGGCATTGATAGGCACCTTTAGAATTGAGACCAAAGCGGAGAATATGCCGTCGAAGACATCGACAACTCCCTGCCATGCCTTGCCCCAGTCCCCCGTGAAAACCCCTGTTATGAAGTCCAAAACGCCGCCGATTGTAGTCATCAGCCCGTTGAATATGCCGGAAACAGAATGTATTACAGAGAGAACCACAGCCTTAATCGTTGGGAATGCGAAATTAAACGCTCCGACCAAAGCGTCGATCACTGGCTTAACAACGTTGAACAGAGCAGAAATGACGTTGCCGAATTTGGTGGCAACGGATATGATCGACGGCATCATGTCGGTGAACGCCTTAGATACCGCCGGAACTACATCGTCAGCAATAAACCCGAACACCTTTGAGATGATGGGCCAAAGCTTTCCCTGGATATAAATACCGATTGGCAGGAGCGCTTTTGTGATCTGTGAGAATGCTTGCCAAAACGTACTCCCTACCTTCATCACTACCGGGGCGATTTGTTTGATGATTTTTCCGACTGATCCCAAAGCACTCGAAATATATGGTGAAAAACTTTTATAGGCAGCGATAACATCGTTCACTAAGCCGGTCATTTGGCCGAAAAGGTCGCTGAGTCCTGCAATGATCTCGTTTGCATCGGCGTCAGACATACCAAGCATTTTCGCGAGATCAAATCCAGCTCCCTTGAAATCTCCGCTAAACGCTTTTTCAAATGCGGGCTGGAGTTGCCCGCCGATCTTCCCCGTTGTTTCAGAGATGAATCCTCCTACTTTAGAAAAGAACCCCTGAATCACAGGGATTTTATCCTGAAACCAGTTGCTGAATTTTTGTAGCAAAGGGAGAGCTGCCTGCGACAACGGCAGAAGGAATGTGGTTTGCAATTGTCTACCGATACCCGCAAATGCCTTGCCGATGGTACTGTATTTTATTTCCGTGATCTCTTCCATCGTCGCCTTGGTCATATCGAATTGTTTTTGTACATTTCCATAAGCCTTAATAACCCTGTCTTCCAGGTCCTCCGCCTGCGTACCGAACAGTTGTATAGCTACAGCATTTCTTTTGGTTGGGTTCTCAAGCGAATTAATAGCTTTGACCGTAGCTAAGAACGCCTTTTGGGCCTCCACACCGCCTGCAGCAAACTGATCTGTCATGGCTTGCCCATTTAAACCAATTGCTTTGTATGCGTCCAGCGAAGCTTTGGAGCCGTCTTTTGTTCGGATTCCAAATTCTTTTATCCCGTCCCCAATCTTATCCAAATTGAATGCCCCTGCCTCTAAGCCAGCTGCGAATGTATCAAACATCTGATCGGCCGAGAAACCCAATTTAGCAAAATACGGAGCGTACTCATTCGCTGTATCAATCAATTCATGTGATTTATTTAAGCCGTTCTTTGCACCTTGGGCTAACAAGTTATAGGCTTGTTCGCTCGTAATTCCAAAGTTTTTCACCATGGTGTCTGTTGCTCTAATCGATTCAGACAGGTCCTCACCGAACGTATCGGCATAGGCAATGGCGTACTTTGTGGTATTTTCCAGTTCGCTGCCCGACTGTTTTGTGATCTGACGAACTACACTCAAAGAATCGGCAAGTTCATAAAAATTCTCGCCTAACCCTTGATTGTATAGTGACACTGTAATCTTACTGAACTGTCCCATGTCCGCTTCGGTAACATCTGTAGCCGCTTTGATCTGTGCCATTGCACTGGAATATTCGTCGGCAAAGTTGTATGTTGCCGCTCCAGCCGCTCCAAATGCAGCCGCTCCAGCTAAGGCCGCGCCTCCAACAAGGCCAACTGCTCCTATAGCCCCTGCAGCACCGCCGATTCCGCCGCCACCACCTCCACCATCAGGACCACCGCCGCCACTGCCCGGACCACCAGCATTTTGCAGGTCCCGCATGCGCCGCTCCAACTCTTCCACATCCCGCAAATAGCGGCGCATGTCATTCCCGAACATGTTGCCTGGCATCCGTATGCCGCGAATTTGCTGTAGATTGGTAAGTAGTTGCCTGGACTCTCTGGCCGCTTCTTTCAGCTCTTGATTGAGGTTTGTAAAAATCCCTGTCGGCTTTGGAGCGGTGCGGATTTCTTGAAAATCACGCTCCAGATGGCGTAAACCGTCCCTTAGCGGCCGGACCATATCGTCAGAAATCCGGATAGAGTTGAGCCGTCGGGCTCTTTCCTCAAGGTCGTTCAGGTCGCCGAGGGCCCGAGTCATGGACGTGGTGTATGATCCGGCGAGTTTTGCTGCCAGTTCAAAGGCTATTTTGTACGTTTTTCCGGCCAATGTTTATTCACCTCCTGCTGCGACCTTTCCGCCCCCGAGGGGCTGTGTTTGCGTCTGCCTTTGCCCTTCGTTTATTGACAGATTCAACAGCCGCGGCCCATCTTGAGAGCTCGTCAATGCTCTGACTGAGCCAATACTCAAACGTAGAGCCCGGGACAGAGGCCAGCATAACGATGGCCTCCCTCAGCCCGCGCTCTATGTCATCTCCTAGCCCTGTAAGAGCAAAAAATTAGCCGCTTTCTGGGTGACTTGAGAAAAGTCAGATCCCTTAAGCGACTGGATAAGTTCAGGTACAACATTTGCAGCTTTTGCAGCTACTGTGACCTGATAACTGATGGTAGTAGCTCGGACTGGAGCCACAATCCCTTCTTCCGGATCGATCCGCCGAGCCTGCTTTACACAGGCCAGCAAATCGTTGCCGTCCAAACTCTCGAAATCGAGCGTCAGTTCCGTGATTTCTTTGCCGTCGAAAACAATAGGCCGCATAAGCTTATAAACGCGCTCATCGGCCAGGGCTTGTACTTCGGTATTCTTTTTTTCGGTTGACATATATATTTGCTCCTCTCTTACATACCCAGATTAGCCCGTACTTGAGCAAGAAAGTCTACGCCGTCGATTACACAGATCATATTAAATTTGTCGATCTCTACCACGGTGGAGCCATCGTAATCCACCTTAAGATAAGTGACTTCCATCTCGTTGCTGTTATCCATGGTAGCTCCTACGGCCAGTGTACCCAACGGCGTATTTTTGGGCATGGCCCTCATAGCCACCCTAACCCCGACCTGCTTGTAAGTTGATGTGGCAGTGTCATATTCCTGAATCGACCCACGAAAATCGAGCTGGTGGGACTCCTGCCGAGCCAAAACGAAATTCGGCTTGGCGAGAGTGCGCCAGTTAAGCGTCGTCGTCATCGATCCGAAATGACCCAGGTTAGGGGAGTCGATTTCCCCACCAATGCCCGCTCCGCTCACCGTTTCTGACATAGATTCAAGGCTGGGTAGTTCTACGTCCACCACCCCAAGGTACTCTGTTCCGTTTCTGTACGCATTGAAATTGTTTAATTTCTCCTGAATTTGCTTCATAGTTCATCCCCCCCTTAAGCTGCCAGTACAGACAGGTAGCTTGTGTCGTACTCAAGATCCATTACCAGCTCTTGCGCCGGTCCCGGCGGAGTTAAGAAGATTTTAAACCGTACGACCCCAGCCATAAGGCTTGTTGTCGGGTTGTCCTCTGCCCGGAACTCAACTCGCCCGCCGAGCAGGTTTCCGCTGGAAGTGAGCCCGTTGAGCCAGATGTTGATGCTATCGACCACCGTCTGGGTCAATCTCTTGTTCATCGGATCGTCTACCTTCTGCCAGTACGTTAAAACGAGTGAATTCCCCACCCAATTGAACATGCGACGAATCGGAATAAAGCAGTCTTTCGGGTCCGTTACAGCCGGGTATGCCCCGGTATAGTTCCCCCACGCTTTGAGGCCGCCAATAAAATTGAGTCCCGTTACGATGCCCTGGCTGTTAAGGTAGTTGGATTGGTCAAGCCCGAGCAGTACGTCTGTACCGTCAGCCAAGACCAGGCCGTTAGCCTTAAACGACTTATTGGACGGAGACACGGAAGGAATGCCGCCATTGGCTGCATCCGTCGTTCCGATCACCCCTGCCAGTTGGGTGGACATGTGGTATTTGTATTCCCCCAGCTGGACCATAGGCCAGAGAGGCACTTGCATGTCCGACACGTAATTGTTGCTGTTTTTCCAGAGCGGCGCATCGGTATATCGCTTGACCTCCGTGGTGTCGATGTCCGTGAGGGCCAAGGCTTTAAACACGCCGTTTATGTTTGATGCCTTCGCGGTCATAACGCTTGCGACAACGGGGTCTTTGGAATAGCCAGGGGCCAAGATAAGACCCGGCACCAGTCCAAAGCGCGGAAACACCTCCTGAATAAGCTCCAGGCCCGTCACCTTGCCTTCCGGGCTTACTCCGCCGATGATATCCGTAGAGTCGATAGCCCCCGGATCAAGCTTGGAATATGCCACGCTGAGCTCTTTAGTATCAGCGGGCACTGTAGACTTGAGAGAGATGATCACATAGCCATCAGAGTTAAAGGACAGCGTGTAATCCGTGTCTTTTTTATATGTGGTCGTGCCACCAGAGTCCTTAACGACCACCGTGTTAAGCAGGATGCCCTCCTCCGCCAGCGTCACCATGCGGTTGACCACTGCTTTTGAAGCAGAGGGAACAGCGGTGACATGCTCGGCCGGATTAAGGACGTTGATAAATACAACCGGCTTGAGCGCGTATTGCCGGAAATGACTATCCATGAACTCGCATAGAGTGTATTTCTGCCAGTCGCTTGAGTAACCAAACGCCCCGACTGCCTCCGCGAAGCTGTAGCAAAGGATAGGTACATTAACTGGTATCGTCGTCTCTTTGGACTGGTTGACTGGAGCCGTACCCACCACAATCGGCAGTCCGGCCGTGGCCTCGACAGGGCTTAACAACGATGTGGCCGTTTCATTAATCGTGATACCGTGGTTAGCCAACTACTCCGCCTCCATTCTTGATAGATTCAAATGCCACTTGCTCGAATGTTCCCGGCGTGGCGATGCGTTTTTGTGTGTATGCCAGCTCGGATACCGGCACAATTAAATCGGTGAGCTGCGGATACTTCTCTTTGAGATCATCCAGCGTCACTGGCAGGCCGCCGGAAAATACCGTGTATTGATTCAGGCGTCCCCTCTCCAAACTGGGGCCGACATAAATCATTGGCACCGGCTTAGTGGTCATGGTTTTCACCTGTTTTGGTGATTTTTTGACCTCTACAGGATCGCTTTTGACATTTTCATCACTCATTCCATCTTGCCTCCCTTCTAATAGTCAAAAGGGACCTCTTCCAGCACCGCCGGAAGGGTCCACTTTGTCTTTGCCATCGCAACCCATTCCGGCTGCGGCTGGCCCTCGAAGAGCTCCCACGAATACGGAAGCTCCATCCTGAATTGATTTTCAATAACCCTTTGCTTGAGCAGGGCTATACGGACATGCTCCATTACGTTCAAAACGTCCTTAAAACCTTCGTCATCATCGGACTTCGTTCCAAAATAAAGCCGCACATGCACCGTATGCGCGTTGTCCTCTGCGTCTCCAGTATGCAGCCGGACGATAACGTATGGATAATCCGGGGTATTGATGTTTTCGGCCGTCTTTGACGGAAGATATCCCTCGTGGACCTGCACCTGCTGGGAAACATAGTCCGCAAGAACGCCCTCAATAAACCTTTTGATAGCTCCGCTAAGCAATATCGGCGTGGACACTGCCTATCACCTCATTTCAGTATTCTCCCGACCTCATGCTCCAGCCGCTTTAGCATCCGGTCCTCGGCCTCATCTTCAATGTGCTTAATCACCTGCGGCTCATTGAGCATGACGGGGACTGCAGGGCCGTGCAGCTCGGTAATCGGCAACTCTGGATAGTCCTTTTTGGCATTTCTTGCGCGTTTTCTACCACTCTGGCCGTGCGGATGCTTCCTTTTCAACACACGTATCCCGCCCGAACCAGCATGGATAAAGGCTGAACCAATCTTCTTTGATTCTCCCCGCTTCACCGCAACCTTCACGGCCTTAGGTTTCGCAGGGTTAGCCTGTTTCGGTGACAATTTGAAGTGTCTCAATGGCAAGTTGGGCCCCTTTGCCTTGATAATGACCTCGCCAGCATCGGCCGCGGAGAGCACAATTCGCATGGAAGCCTTAACGTCCTGGGCTTTTATGTTGTACGTCTCCCGTAACTTGCGGCTGGCCTCCGTCATGACGCCCTGGCCTACCCGGTTTAGCGCCTTTGACGCCGCCTCCTGCATCCTGTGACGCAGTGCCTTGGTGCCTTTGACAGCCTCCCTCAAGCCCTCCGTTTTCAATCCAGATTCGCCTCCAGTGTGAGGGTAAATATCCCCTCAGCATCAGCCACCTGCGTTACCATGAACCTCTGTTCATCAAAATTGATAAACTGCCCTTCCCTTGGCGTATATCCGAGGGTTGCCGACTCGACGTGAATGATTTTGCGCAGCACAGAAACCCCCTCAGCATATTCTAGGAGGTGTTGATTATCAGTCGTGTCCACTATAACAGGCATTGTCCGGCCATCGATCGTGTGCTCAGAAGCAAATTCTACGGTGTTAAGAAACACATTTTTCACATCCGCCGCGAGCTGCTCTTTAAAGCTGGACATTCAGATCACCAGCTGCCGCTATTTGCTCTTCGAACCAATCCTCGTACTGCGCGATCCGCTCCTCTTCCTTGCCGGCCGGGTCGATTTCCAAGGCTTTAAGATGGGCCTTTTGCTCATCGGCTTTTAGATCGGCGAATTGCTCGACGGAGAGGACCAGGCCAACGAGCGGGAGCGGGAGTTGACCTCCAACGGCTAAACCTGGCGGATTGACCGCTTGGCCTTCCAACGGCTCGCCATCCCCAAGCCGAATGAGACGGTCGTATTCTTCTTCGGTCAGATCCGGAACGATGTCCCCGGGCTTATAACTCTTACCGTTGTGACGGATTTTCCCTAAAGCTTTAATATTTTTCATGGTTCATCCCTCCATTAGAGTACCTTGGCTACAACCCAACCATCGACATTGGCGGGCACTGCCAGCGGACGAGAGAGCATTTGCAGCCAGCGTTGTGCCGGTTCCACGGTCACCCACGTTTGAGGAACAACTTTACCAGTAACCTGAACGAATTGTTCTGTTTTCGGGTCCATAATTACATTGGCGCCATAATGGAAGGTGAATTTTTCACGATTCGAAAGGATCGCGATCGTTCCCGCAGGAATAAACGGAACATCTTTCCCTTCGTCATTCGTGTATGTGCCTGTGTAGCTCCAAACGTCCATGCCAACATCACGAAGCCGGCCGTGGTACGTTACACCATCGGGGAGCAAAGTTGTGTCGAGATTACCAACATCTACCCCTTTGTTGTCTGCCAGCTTAAGGATTTTAGGATGACGCATAAGTGCAACAGCCGCATCATAATCAGCTAAAATCATATTCGGTGTCGGCGCATTTGCATGCATGATGTCCTTGCGTTCTTTAGCAAGGAATTCGAGCGGATCGGAATCAGGATTGCTCCACAGGTCGGTCCCGGAGAGTGTCACGATATTTGTAAAATCGTAATCAATGACCTGATTAACACCTTCGCCGACCTGCGTTACCTTGCCGGTGAACATGAGTTCTGCAGCCTGCTGAACCAGGCGCCGAGTGATGGTATCATTCAGTTCAATGATATCCTTGGCCAGCAGTTTGCGGGCACGGGTTTCTGGTGGTTCCGGGTTAATCAAACTTTCACCGGCACTACGCACCTTCAGATCGATAGCAGTGATTGGTCTGGATGGCTTAATCAAAGCTGGTTTGTATTGCTTGGCCGTGAAGCCAGTCCGGAGGATTACTTTACCCGGTTGCAGTTCGGATACATACGGAGCGATCGGCTTATTGCCCTTTAAAGTCTGAATTTCAACGTATTCAGTGTCAAACGGATCACCATCCTGAAAAAACGTATCCAGAATGTAGGTGCTTGGCCGCGGCAGTTGTCCGACAACCTTCAGCAGAGTAGGAAAAGAATAAACATCTTTAATGGCCATTGATGAATCCTCCTTATTTTACGACTCGTTTAGTGTAGATTTTGGCGTCATTCAGCGCCGCTTCATGCTTCGCAATGGTGTCGGTGCCGCCAAAAATCAAGGCGTCTCGGTTAAACTCCCCTTGAACGTAAGCTGTAGCACGTTGCTGGGCCTTCGTTGCATCTACTTCTATATCTGCCAAGATGCCCACAGGTACTTTTGCCGCTTCATCCGTAGCCGCAGAATCAACAATAGTACAAATCCAAGTGCCATCTGCAGCGAATCCGGTACGTGCAAGAACGGTCCCGCGGGAATAAATTGCACCCGGAGCCTGGTTAATGATAATGGACTGTGTGACAATCGGCTGAACCATTCCAGCAATCAGATTATCGTAACCATCAATTTCATAAGCCGGCATTATTTACGACCTCCTACTTGATTATTGATTTCAGCAAGCAACGCGTCCGCTTCGGCCTGCGATACAGCTTCGGCGTTAGGGACATCCGGCGCTTCGCTTACCTCAACATCTTCCACTCCGCTGTTCTTCGAGTCGGTTTTGCGCCGTTTTCCTTCATCGGCAATACGTTCAGCAGAAGCTTTTACGATTTCCATTGCAGCTTCGCCGGCCGTCTTACCTTCCTGGATAGCTTTTGCTACGATTTCGGCAGCCCCAGGGGCGTTTGCCAAAGCATTCAATTCAGTGATCCGGTTCCGTTCCTGTGTTACTCCGAGATTAATGATCTCGTTGTACAAGTCCGGGTGTTTTTCTTGCAATTCTTTAAGATTCATTGTCCTCATTTCCTCCTTCGTTTGTGGTTCATTTTGTTGTTCAGGGGGCTCCCCCATGCTGTTCACAACTTGAGTCATGTCTTCAACCTGCGGCATAAGTGCAGATAGGTCCAAGCCTTCGAATAGACTTCGCTTGTCAGCGCTCGTGGTCGCATTTTTGAATGAACCATCTTTAAGCATCGCGTTGATTAATACATCTCGAAGTCTCTCCTCAACCTGCGGCGGTATCTCTCCACTAATGCTGTTTGTAACGGCAATCAAAGAGTTGTCCTCGTCAAACAGGATTCCATCTGCAAATCCCAACTCGACAGCTTGCTGTGCGTTCATCCATGTCGTTTTATTCATCAAATCCAGTAATTCTTTCTGACTCTTGCCAGTCTTCAGGCGATATGCGTTTGTGATTGCAACGTCAGTCCCCTGCAACATGATAGTATTGCTAGAATGAATATTTTTGTCGCCCTCGGTCCCTAACGTCGCGTTGTGAATCATTAATTGGGATGTTGGGGACATTTTGACCTCGTCAGCGGCCATCAAAAAGAACGAGGCAGCACTGGCAGCAACGCCAGTGACTTTAGCTGTCACCTTCCCGGGGTACTCCTTCAAGATGGTGTACACTTCTGAGCCAGCAAACACCGATCCACCTGGTGAATTGATATAAAGTTCAACATCATCGCCCCGAGCATCATCCAACTCTTTAGAGATTCTTGATGCACTGATATACGGCATGCCAAGCCAGTCATACAGCCATGTGCCGCCATCACCAATGACCGGGCCGTTAAGTTTGATCTTCTTCGGCATCTTCTTCACCCCCCTTCTCCGAGAATGTGTCTTGGACGCTTTCAACAAGGCCGTTTTGTTCACGGATTTTCTTTTCGTAGGCCAATTGCCGGACATTACTCTCGTACTCGGAGCCCGTGAGTTCCGCCGCCTCCCGCGCCCGCGTGCTGAATCCATTTTCCACACGGATGACCGCTGCATTCGCTTCCTTCACCGGGTCCAATTGGCCTTGAGAAGGTCCATGCCATTCCGCTTTGGTGTAAGCCTTAAAGATCAGTGGATCATCAAAGATTCCCGGAGCATCGATCCGGCCTTTAATGACCGCTTCGGCAAACCATTCCTCGTAAACCGGCTGACAAAAGTCTGCCGTCATCCAAGACCGGCGCATCCGGAACATCTTCCACGCTTCAAGCAGGGCCGCTCTGGACGCTGAATAAGACGCCGTGAAGTGTTTCAAGAGCAATTCATAGGGCAATTCTAAAGCAGCGCCTATCTGCCGCAGTATGGCCGTGACAAACGGATCAAACCCGCTATTCGGCCGCCCCGGATTAGCTATCGTTGCCTTCTCCCCAGGCTGCAGAAATTGAACGGCACCATTTCCGAGTCGAAGGTCTTCATTGCCAGATGGCGGCAATGGTTCTCCTGTCGGGTTATCAACTGGAGGCAACGCCACTCCAAATTCCCCGGGCTCTTCCGACTCACTTTCGATAAACACCGTGAACATCCCGCTGATTACCGCCGCCATTAATTCGGCCTCAGTGTACCTTTCCAACTGCTTCAGCGATTCAATCACCGGCGCCAAGATTGGCACGCCTCGCCGCTGCTCCGGCCGTTCCGCCTCCATCAGATGTAAAACGTTCCTGCGTCCGCTCTCTTCGCCTACGACTGTGACCCGCTGCCACTTTGTCGGGAGAGCCAGAGCCGAACCCGGATGTTTATTTGAAAACCAGTAGGCAACCACCATTCCGTCAGCGTCCACCTCTACTCCGCTGCTGAGTCTATCATTCAGTCCGGCCTCTTTTGTGGTTGGATTACAGCAGCGGTCTGCTTCGAGAAGCCTAATCCGCAAATCATAGATCGCATGTTTGCGAGGCAACAATGGGAGCAGCACAAAAGCATCGCCGGACATCATCCATGATAGAAAGGCGAGTTGCTGAAGCTCATAGAAGTTGTTCATGCCGGCCGCATCGCAGTCTTTGGAGTCGGCCCACAAAGCAAATTCTCGCTCGATTTGACGCTTTAATCGTCCCGCTTGCTCCTCAGAAAGGCGTAAAAAATCGGCATCGAAGGAAGGCTTGAGCCTTAATCCTGTGCCGATTACGTTGGTTCTTAGAGTTTTAAGTGATCCGTTCGCGAGCGAACCTCCCATGTAGAGATCACGCGCACGTGGCCGCAACTCTTCGAGGTTAACATGAATATCCTCCTCCGCATCACCCGCCGCCGGATTCCAAGCTTTGAGGGAATTCTTACGTCGGCTCGCGCCGTGGTCACCATAGCCTTGATTCAAAACCTCCTGAACCGCCCGCTGCCGAACAATTTCTGTTCGTGCTTGCTCTCGTTTCGCTGCTATACCAGGAGCAACAAGTTCAACAGCCTTGTCAATGAAGTTCATAAATCAATCGGAACATACCTCCGTACCTTTCGACGCGGGCCCAGCCCTTGCTCAGCGCGAATAGCATCATCCAATTGCTTCTGCCAATATTTTATTTGCTCCATAACATCGGCCAGATTTGCCCGTGTTAATGATCGGCCGGCAATACTATACGATTGACCGGTCGAAATGGCCAATTCCGCGGCGAGCCAAGCATTTAAATGTTGCTGTGCAACTTCCTTTGTGTACAATGGCATTTCCTTTTCACCTCCTCTCTGGGATTAAACACTGCTCGTTGTGCCGCGCCGACGCTTCGGAGTAGGCGCAGTAGCAATGGCCGCCTCCTTAACCGGGCTGGAACAATACGGTCGCATATTCTCTAAATCAGGCTGCAGGATCTCGATAGCCGCCCGGTTGTATACCGCCAAGTCAAGCGGTTCGTTTCGAGCCCGCACCTTCACCCAGACTTGATACGGGACGCCCATCTTCATCCTGGTATGCAGCGCCTCTGCTGTCAGGCCCTCGAAATATTGCCGCTCATACCCGCGGTTACGCTCCGGGGTGGACAAAGGGAAGTGACAATATCCCTGCATCCTGAAGCCATCCTCGTCCACCATCGGTGTTTTCAAGGCGCTCATCACCTTTGATTTCCCTTCATCAACCCCCAGACGGACGACCGTCGCCTTATATCGGTTGTTGGTGGAGGTGCCGATGATCAGCGGCAGCCGCGTTCCGTCGCCGGTTCCTTCACCTTTGATCGCGAATATCCGCCGGCCCGCCCGTTCCTTACAGAAACGATAGACCTCATTGGTAAAGTGGCCGCCGGAGTCCATGCAGGTTAACGCGATTGGGAACTTCCTGCCCTCGGCATCCTCCCATGTGCGTTTCAAATATTCATCGAGGTCGGCCCATACTTGGGGCTGCTTCAAATCACCGCGAATGACGGCATACTGGATATGCCAATTCTCATGGCCGGCGCCCCAGCCTTGAATTTCGATTTCAAACCGATCGTCCTGGGTATCTACGGCCGCCGTCAGGACCTTCACACCGTCAGGCACGTCCGCATGGTACATCTCCCGGCGGTTATAAAGGATGTCCTCGTCAAGCTGCTCGCCTTTTTCTTCCCACGTTTCGCCAAGCGATGTGTTCACCCAGGCTTTCAGCGTTTCCGTCCCGTTTCGTTTTGCTTCTTGAAACTCTTCAATGATGGTTTCCCAGCGTTTCCACGGACTAGCCAATTCGTTCAAATGGAACCCACGGACCTTCTGATTTTCCTTCCGGGCAACCCATTTACCATGGCCAGACTTCCATTCCAGCTCCGAGTGGATCGTTCCGCAGTATTTGCAGACCATGGACGCGTCCTCGAAGCGAATTTGCGCCCAGGACAGCGGCTGATGATCACCGCAGCTCGGACATGGTAGGCACCACTGCTCCATGCTGCTTGCCTCATAGGCCGTCTCAATCCGCGACGCGCCTTTAATCGTCGGAGTGCTCACTAAAACACGCTTCCTATTGTGGAAAGTCGTGGAACGTTTTGAGACCAGCGTCACCGGGTCCCCCTCAGTACCGGCAGATACTGGATATCTGTCCACCTCATCCAGGAGAACGACACGAATAGGGCGAGACGCCAAAGAGGCCGGTGAGTTGGCACCAGCCATTGTTATGTGACCACCAGGGAATGATTTATGCAGCATCGTGTTTCCGCTGTCTCGGCTCTTGATGCCGGCCATCCGTTTTTTCAATTCCGGACTATCCCGAACCATAGGGGAAAGTCGGTCTTTCGAAAAGGCCTGGGCAAGCTCGAGCGTCGGCTGCACCAGCATGATCGGCGAAGGATCTTGGTGGATATAGTATCCGATTATGTTAAGTATGATTTCTGTCTTCCCCACCTGAGCAGAGGACATAACTACGATCGTTTCAGTTTCGTCATCGTTCAAAGCATCCATGATTGCCCGCTGATACGGCGCCCTATCGGTCCGCCATTGCCCCGGTTCGGCGGATGCTTCAGAAGAGAGACGACGATAAAGGTCAGCCCAATCAGAGATAGTCAGACTTGGCGGCGGTGCCACAACTCGGGCGATCTTCCGGAAGAGTGCAGCAGTCTTTAAAAAGCTAGGAATCGTCATCAGAATCCGCCCTTGCCTGCTCCTCTCGGAACATTTCAGGATTATAATCAGCCAATTCAGACAAAGCTTCATCAAGAGCCCCTGAAATCTTGCCCTTAATGACATTCAACTCTCCCACGCCTATCAATTCTGGAGCCAATCGCATTGGAATAGCCCTGATCCGCTGTCGAAAAGCGCCCAGCATGTCGTTCATAACGGCCTCTACATCCTCAGATCGGTGCAGCTCCCCTTGCATTTCAGCCAGTTCCAGAGCGGCCTTTTCCTTCTTGATCCGCTCGTGTTCGGTCTTTTCATCAATAAATCGGGGCTTTTTATCGTCCTCTTTGCCCCCTGAAACATGTTCACAGTAGGCTTGAACAGCCTCAGCAAGTAAATATTTCCCCCTGCCAACCTGCTTTAGAACGCCATCCCGGGTCAATTGGCGTATCCACTGAGGAGTTTTCCCCACGATTGCAGCCAATTCTGAGGTGATGACCTCTTTTTCCGTCAGATTTTCCGCTTTCGTTTTGGATTTCGCCAATTTACCCCACCTCACTTTCGTTTTTACATTGAAATCAACTATTTCTAAATTTTCGTGCATTAATTCGAAGTGAAAATAAATAACGCCTCCGATCGGCTACCTGCCAAGCGAAAGCGAAAGTAATTTTTGAAATCAAAATCTAGCGGCTTTTCGGGCTCACGCGCACCCGCACCTATTTGGCCCTCCAAAAAGGACCCGTGACCGCCAGAATCGCCCGAATTTCCTCGTTCCAGATATTCCGCTTGTGTTCGTACGCGTTTTCAGTCAAGCGCTCAGAGGGGCCATTCTGTGCGTTTGGTGACGCATGCTATTCAATACCCTTCACAATGTCTATCGACCGTGGCAAGACACGATCAATCATAGCCTTTGGTATCATAGTTTCAAGCGCGGGCCTAAGGGCTAACTCTCGGAAGAACTCAGCCGCCTTTGTCATATCCTCCGTCTTTCCCACGGCGCTGCTCTTAACAATAACTAACTCGCCTGCAGTCTCATCCCATTCCATAATCATCACCTCACTGCCTATTGTTCGATATCATTGCCGCCTGCCATCCAATTACTATCTGCATCGCTTCCTGTGCCGTAAAACCTTGTTCAAGCAGTTTGTTTCGATACTCCATCAAAGCAACTGCAATGTCCTTGAATGATGTGACAAGCTGATCTCTTTCTCCAATATTCATAAAGCTCACCCTTTCTATGTTTGTTTGCATATAAAAAAAGCCACCCGTTTGGATGACCTTGAATTGCCGTATTCTTATTTCTTCCAACTGTCCTTACATATCTGGTAGAGTTCGAGCAGTTCTTCCTCCGAGCATTCTTTCAGGCGCCATGTATGCCATGCCCATTCCTCTCCACGTGGGCCCGAGTAACTACCATATCTCTGTACAAGCGGTTGATCCATTGCGGAATACCAGGGTGATGTCCCTTTCACCAATGACACCAAATCATCTTTGTCCAGATCCATCTGCACGGTTATTTCCCCTTCCTGAGTTCTCTTTTCCTATCGACGATTATTCTGGCTATGATGGCGAGAATCACGATGCTTAACCATAACGGCCAGTACGCAATAAGTTTCTCCCCTTCCGTCATATGTATCATATCGTCGATAAACTGTTTAAACATGGCTCTCACCTCATTCAGAATTGATCGTACATCCCCACTTCGAACCTTCTCTGTGAAGCGTGTAGGAATGCAATGATATTGCCGTTGTTATCCTTATGCAGGGTATTGAAATGGTCTATCACCTGTTCTTCCCATTCCTGCTCAGAGATGTCGTAAGAGGTCAGATGCTCTATCTGATTCATTATCCATTGATGATCTTCAACACTTACCCTCATATGCTGTTTCTTCATATTTCGTTTAAAGTGCTTCAGATAGATTTTGATAAATATATGTTCGTCGCTTGTTAAAGCGATGTATATTCTTTCTTTACTATCTTTCTTTACTTCTTTCTTTATATGGGTGTCTAACGAGTCACTACTTCTAGTGTCTATTGAGTCACTACCAGTAGTGTCTAACGAGTCACTACCTTTGTCAGTTTTGAGCGAAGCACTGATTTTGAGCAGCCGTCTTCCGTCTTCGTCATATCGTTCAGTTAGAATATTTTGCTCAATGAGCTTCCCGAGCTCCCGCGTTACCTGCCGCTTGTTGCAGTTGGTCTGTTCGGAGAGAAAGGCCAGCGAAAACTGGTTCCAGGTTTTGTGATACCCGAACGTATGGCGAATCACCGCATGCAGGATCCGGAACTGGGTCATATTCAGATCGGCCGTTTTCAGGTAGTCCATCAGCCAGTGCGGCACCTGTACATAGTTTTCTTTTGATTCAGCCATCACGCATCGTCCATCCCTCCGTTTCCTTCGATTATCGCATGCTCAGGGCAAAAGAAAAAGCACCGGTTAGGGTGCTTTCGGGAAATAAACTCCTTTATAAGTAGTGTCCAGCTTTTTCTCTTTTACTTTTCCATGATCAACTTTGACGGCGTATACTTCCGCCTCCATTTCCTCGCTGAATGGAGTATGAACAACGAGCTCAACCTGATACCATTCCGAGTCAACAGAAATCGCAAGATATTCACCTTCCAAAGGTATCCGTCCGAACTCTTTGATTGTATTGACCCAATCAGCCTTTTCCTTTTCATGGGTATGCAAAAATATTTTATGCATCTCATCACCTCCCAGCATCACATTTCGACGCCAGGAGCCCACTTCCTGCATTTCCCAAAAGAAAAATCCGCTCGTTTGAGCGACTTAATCAGCACGGCCGTTGTTCATTCAGAGCTGCGTTTCTCCAGTTTAAGAAAACTGGACGTATCCCAGTCGATATCGGGGCTCCCCGTAGATCATTTAACAGGTACGGTATCTACCTGCACCGTACTTGATTTAAATATAACGTCGTTTTGTGACAACTGGTTGTCAGCGAACGAATGTTTGTAAGAAATTACGCATACCGCCGAACAGCTGAGCCATTGCCAGTATGCGTATGTTGCTGATGTGGGCAAGGATTTGCACCTTGCATACAAACTTTGCTTTTTGGCTTTCGCCCGCCCCCTTTGTTTGCGTAACGGGTTTATCCGCGTCTACCTATTCCGCCACCACATCATGTTTCGCTCCCTGCCGGCCAGCTCGCGCGCTGCTGGCAGCAAGTCGCTTGTACACCAATATGTTGTTTTGTATGGATCATCGGATCGGAGCTTTCACCGCTATAATTCATGCCGTCCTCTATCCGGCTTCCATCAGGGCGTTCACGCCCCTGCGGTGTCCTCTCTCGAATCTCCATGTTATAAGAATAACCTATAAAAAACCTAATGAATTATAGTTTTTTCGAATAATTTTGAAAAGATTTTCGATTTTTTTTAAAATTCCTTGGCTGTATAATAAAGGCAATGAACCGGAGGAGGTATAGCCTACATGCCTTGGTATGAGGACGAAAAGACTGGTACATATTATTTCAAGGTGAATTACAAGGATGAGAACGGTGAGTATAAACAGATTTTGCGTCGAGGGTTTAAAACTAAGACTGAGGTAAAAAACGCCATGGCCAAAGTTATGAACGAGGTCAATGAGCGGACATTTATACAGCCCTCAAACACTATCTATGCTGATTTTATGGCTGATTGGCTGGAAGATATGAAGCCTAAGGTCAAACTCAGAACATGGGAGAACTATAAGCGCTTGGTCGATAAACACATACTCCCCAGTCGCAAGAATAGTAAGGGAAAGACTGTAGGTTTAGGAAGGTTGGCTTTGGAAAAAATCACACCACGCCACGTACAAGACCTGTACAATTATCTTACTGACAGCGGCGATCTCGTGGACGAAAATATCCAGAAATGCCATACCCTTATTAACAAATCGCTCAGACAAGCTAAACTTTGGAAGTTGATAAGGGATAATCCTGCCGAATTGGTTGAACGTCCCACTGTTCAGAAGAAAGAAATGCAGGTTTGGTCAATGGAGGAGAGTAAACGGTTTTTAGAAGCCGCCGCAAACGATAGATTGTACATCGTGTTCCTGTTAGCCATCACAACCGGCATGCGGCAAGGTGAAATACTTGGTCTTCGATGGAAAGATGTTGATTTTGAAAAGCGTATTTTAAGTGTAACGCAAATCCTTAACCATGATGGCAAAAGCTTCGATGTTGGAGCTAAGACCTTGTCAGGCCAACGACCGATTAGACTGGATAAGGAGACAACGAATGCTCTCGCCAAGCATCAGATTAAATCAAAAGAGGAACGCATGAAGTATGCCGACGTTTTTGAAGATAAGGGCCTTGTAGTCTGTACCCGTTTTGGAAGCCCGGTTTCACCCCGCAATGTAAACCGCACTTTCGACAGGATTGTGGAAGGTATCAATGCCAAAATAGACGAGAGACGGGCTGCAGGCGAAGAAACGGGGGATCATCTTAAGAAAATTCGTTTCCACGACCTTCGGCATACTCACGTGACAATTCTAATCAAGAACCGCGAAACGCCTCAGGCGATTGCCGAGCGGCTCGGTTGGTCTGATACACGCATGATTGACAAGTATGCTCATATCCGCCCCGACATTCAAGAGGATGTCGCCGATGCATTTGGGAAAGCTTTTTATGGGCAAGGTTGATTTAAGGGTTAGGCGAACTGTGGGGGTCAGTAGCGATACGAATTTTGATACGAAAAGCGATATAAAAACCTACTTTTAGATACCAAACAAACATTCGAGCGAACAGCGAAAACGCTGATAAATAGCGAAAAATAACAAAACATACCGAACACTTTCCAATCTTGACAGGGTGGGGGTCAGTGGTTCGAGCCCACTGCAGATCATCTCCGGGAAGCCTTGATATACAAGGCTTCTTTTGTTTTTGGTTACGGATGAAAGTTGTATTAAAATTGCTCCTGGGGGTTGAATGGGGGCCAAAAACGTTTTTAGCAATGGTGAAAAAAGCCCTTTCTATAATTTTACAAATGTTCCCGCTACTTTCGAGCAATTATATTGTCTTCCACGCCCTATATTTTCTTTCCCTAAACATTCACAAAATCTCGATGGCATAAATAAATAGCTTTTGATAAAATATCATCATAAAGTTAGTTTGAAGGAGCGGAATCGATTGGATAATCAATTTTCTGAACTGTTGCGGTCCGTTATCAAAGAGGAATTAGAGCCGATTAATAGGCAGCTTGTCGAATTAACATCCGAACAGCAACAAATGAAACAAGAGCAAGAACTCATGAAACAAGATCAAGAACTTATCAAACGCGCTGTACTTGAAACCAATGATCGTCTGAAAAATGTGGAAACCATTCTCGAGAATCAGCACAAAATCATCGAGTTGCTTTCCGCCCGCTCCATCCAGCAAGAAGCCGAACTGAAAAGAATCAAGTAGAATATAAATCCGGTGCCCCCATGCATTCGGATTTTTTTTTGCAGATATCCGTAATCGAGCAAGTCCCCCAAATTTCCCCTCCATAAAATGGACAACTGCTGCCCGGAAGGCGGGCTCATGCCGGGTTTAACCAGACGTCTGATCCTCCTTGTTGCGCATAATTCCGCCAAGTGCCGGGGCAAATTGCGAAATGGAGCATTTAAAGGATAAAACGGCTGTTTTTAGCCAAACTAAGCGAATAACGCACCGATGCAACAGTGTAACTCGCCGTGCATAACAAGTGACAACAATGGAGGAACAAAGTGCTGATGCTAAAAAACAAACTGGGCGCTGTCTTGGCTTTAGCCTTAACGACCTCTCTTTTATGCCCCTATACAGAGGCTTCCCCCCATGCTCTAGTCAAAGGAAGAAGCTATTATGAAGAGCGCGGGGATATCGTTTGGGAGGTTCCGACACACGAAAAATTTATCGCCTTTACTTTTGACGACGGACCGGACGATCGGCAAACCCTGGAAATTTTGGATATTTTGGATCAAAATCAGGCAAAGGCAACCTTTTTCGTGGTAGGGGAAAGGGTGAAACGTTTTCCTGAAATCGTGCAATTGGAGCTGGCGAAAGGACATGAAATCGGGAACCATTCTTTTCATCACCCATCCTTTCACAACATAACGACAAGCTCCATTATGTCCGAACTAAGCCAGACCCAGCAGGCGGTTTTTGAAGCAACCGGACAAAGACCTGTGCTGTTTCGTCCTCCGGGAGGGCATTATAATGAAAAAATCGTAGAAGCTACGAAAAATAACGGGCTGCAAATGATTCTCTGGTCATGGCACCAAGATACGTTGGACTGGACCTCGCCAGGCGTTTACAAAATCGTACGCAAAGTCGTTAACAATGCCCGCAATGGAGATATCATTCTGATGCATGATTATGTTCACAACAGCAAGCAAACGGCCCAAGCGCTCAAAATCATTTTGCCCGAGCTTAAAAGCCGGGGCTATTCTTTTGTGACGGTTTCCGAACTGCTTAGCCATAAAGTGACCCCCGATCACCACATTAAGGCCAACCACTGAGGGTTCAAAAGAATCCCTCAAGGAAAGGAGTTCGACCATGGATACTAAAACGGGACAAGGCCCCGGCGTCGATCCGATACCGGTGCCGAACCGCCACCCCGCCGCCGCAACCGAGAAACTCGAGGACCTCGTCGGCGCGATTATGAACGAAGGGACGGAAGCATCAGCCGGGGAAGACGGCCGGCAAAAAGAAAAGCGCAAATAGGTTAACGCAAGGACATACGGCAAAAGATTACCAAAAAAGGAGGTTCTCTTCGGGGAGAACCTCCTTTTTTGCTTGTTTACGCCGCAGCGATGCGATTTCGAGAACAACAGGCAAGGCCAGAATACACGATTAACGGACAAGGATACAATATCCACTGGACCTGTATTAATATACTTACTATACTTTAATATTGACTAAGCTTATAAAATTCAACTACAATGCAGTAGAATCCAACATAGATAGGTGATTACTTATGGAACAACACGTTTACCGTGTTTTATTGTTTTATAAATTCGTGCGTATCGATAATCCCGAGCAATTTACCGCCGAGCATTTGCAGTATTGCAAGGATCTCGGAGTTAAAGGGCGTATCCTGATCGCCTCGGAAGGCATTAACGGTACCTTGTCCGGGACGATAGAACAAACCGAACGCTACATGCGGGATTTGCGGGCCAATCCGTTATTTTCGGATATCGTGTTCAAAATCGATGAAGCGGACGGCCATACGTTCAAAAAAATGTTCGTCCGCCACAAAAAAGAACTGGTCACGTTCCGTTACGGGAAGGAACTGGATCCGAACCGGATAAGCGGCAAACGGCTCTCGCCCGCCGAATTTTACGAGCAGCTGCAAAACGAGGATGTCATCGTCCTCGACGGACGCAACGACTATGAATACGACATCGGCCATTTCCGCGGAGCGATCCGCCCGGAGGTCGAATCTTTCCGCGAATTTCCGGAATGGATTCGGAACAACCTGAGCGACTATAAGGACAAAAAGGTACTGACGTACTGTACGGGAGGCATCCGCTGCGAGAAGCTGACCGGCTTCCTGCTGAGCGAGGGCTTCAGCGACGTGGCCCAGCTCGAAGGCGGCATCGTCACCTATGGAAAAGATCCTCAGGTGCAAGGCCGCCTGTTCGACGGCAAGTGTTACGTGTTCGACGAGCGGATCTCCGTACCGATCAACCGGACCGAGGAGGACGTCGTCATCGGCCATTGCTATCATTGCGGAACCTCGCACGACCGTTACATCAATTGCCCGGTCTGCAACCTGCAGCACATTTGCTGCGAGGAATGCGAGGCGGAGCACCACGGCTTCTGTTCCGACGCCTGCAAGGAATCGTCCGTGACCGTGAAGCACGGCTGACCATTTACCCGAAAGGGAGTGTCTTTGTGAACCAGATCAAGGAGCTTACCACCCGCGAACGGATTCTCCACATGATGAAAACGTCCGGACCGCTCAGCGCCAAAGAAATCACAAGCGAGCTGAAAATAACCGAAATGGCGGTACGCCGCCATCTCGGGACGATGGAGCGGGACGGATTGATCGAATCCAAAATGATCCGGCAAACGTTGGGCCGCCCGACGGCGGTTTACGGCTTGACCGAAATGGCCGAGGGGCTTTTCCCGAAAAAATATCATACGCTCACGCTCGACTTGCTGGAAGAACTTGAGGAGGAAAGCGGCGGGCGCATGGTAGACCGGCTGTTCGAGCGCCGCCGGGACAAATTAAACCGGAAGTACCTGGCCGAGATGGACGGTAAAACGCTTCCGGAAAAGGTGCAAAAGCTGTCGGAAATTCAAAACGACAACGGCTACATGACGGAGCTCGAACGCAACGAAAGCGGCGAATTCGTGCTGATGGAGCATAATTGCCCGATTTCGCAAATCGCTTCCCGGTACAACCATGCCTGCGATTGCGAACTGAATCTGTTTGAATCGCTGCTGGACGCCGAAGTCAAGCGTACGGAATGCCTGGCCCAAAACGGCAAAAAATGCGTTTATGTCATTCGTGAGCGGAAGAAGGGTACATCCGGGGAATAACCTTACGGATTGCTCAGCAGCTCCTTCTGCCCGGCATAAGTCCTCCGTTCACTCTCGGGGAATGAGGCTGTCATGATGGCGTAAACCTGATTAAACTGTTGTTCAATCATATTCAAAATCCCCCAATCTTTTTCAGGGCGGGTAAACCCGCGCGTGAAGAAAAAGGCAGCCGGTCGGCTGCCTTTTCTATATATCATAAGCTTTTAATTCATCTTCGATCGCCTGCTTGACCGATTGGACGCACTCTTCCGTCGTTTTGCCGATCACCCTTTTTCCGTTGACCAAGGCATAAGGTCTGAGCCGGCATAATCCGCACAAGCTGAGACATTCCGCCCGCATAACGGCAATCTCGGGATACTCCTGCTCCAGATTTTCCAGATCGAGCGCGCTCATTAGGTTGCTGTCGCAAACTTCGACGATGACGATGCCAAGTCCCATACAGGATCACCCCAAACTTTGCAAATATTTCCCGATCATTCATTATGATCAAAGCCGCAGGGTTTGTCAATGTCTGCAATAGATTTAACATACTTAACATACATTTATGTTGACTAAGTCGAAATAGAGATTTATAATAAGGTTTGTCGGAATGAAACTACATATTATAAGGAGAAAGGAAGGATTTAGCATGGCACATCAATTACCTGCTTTGCCTTACCCCAACAACGCACTGGAACCTCATATCGATGAAACAACGATGATGATTCACCACGATCGTCACCATAATACGTACGTTACGAACCTGAACGCCGCTCTGGAGTCCGCTCCGGAACTGCAATCCAAATCCGTGGAAGAGCTGATTTCCGCTTTGGACAGCGTTCCCGAAAGCATCCGCACCGCAGTTCGCAACAACGGCGGCGGTCATGCCAACCACTCTTTATTCTGGGAAACGATCGGCCCGAACGGCGGCGGCCAACCGTCCGGCAAACTGGCTGAAGCGATCAACAACGAGCTTGGCGGGTTCGACAAATTCAAAGAGGATTTCACCAAAGCGGCTACAACGCGTTTCGGCAGCGGCTGGGCATTCCTCGCGGTAGACGGCAGCGGCAAATTGTCCGTTTACAGCCTGCCGAACCAAGACTCCCCGCTGATGGAAGGCAAAACGCCGATCCTCGGCCTTGACGTATGGGAGCATGCTTACTACCTGAAATATCAAAACAAACGTCCTGACTACATCGCCGCTTTCTTTAACGTCATCAACTGGTCTGCCGTTGAGAAACGTTACGAAGCTGCTGTCGGCAAATAAGAACCGCGCGGGGTATTGAAATCTCTGCGGCAAATCGGAAGGGGTGTCCTAAGAGCCTTTGGCTTACGGGACACCCCTTCTTGCTTTAACCGAATCGCGGACGACCAGCGCCGGCTTCACCTGCCAGCGAACCGCCTCCCTGCTTGTTCCGAACTCCGAGAGCAGCAGCGAAACCGCCGCATCGCACATTTTCTCCTTCTCCACCCGCATCGTCGTCATCCTTAAACTAACCGGGCCGGCGTAATTCAAGTCGTCAAAGCCGGCGATGGACACCTGATCCGGCAGCTTGATCCGCCGCTTCTGAAGTTCCCCGGCAAGAAGATAGGCAATCCGGTCGTTGCCGCAAAAAAAAGCCGACGGCCATGATGCCATATCGTCCAAAAACGCGGAGATCTCCCGGTCCGTGCAGTCATAACCCGCAGATCCGGTTAACGTATGCTCGGGGCGAACGGTCAAACCGTGATCCTGCATCGCCTTCCAATAACCGTATCCCCGTTCCTCATGGCTGGAAGAGAGGTTCATCGGCGCGATCAGCCCGATCTCCCGATGGCCGGAGGCGATCAAATGGGAAACCGCCGCGTACGCCCCTTCCACATTCGCCGACGTCACGGCGGGACACGGTAAATCGCGGTAATACGAATCCATCAGCACCAGAGGAATGTCCATCTCCCAAATCAACCGGGCGTATTCCCGGCCGATGATCCCGAACAAAATGACGCCGCAGTGCGGAATGTCCGCAAATTGCCCCGGCAGCGCCCGCCGCGATTCCATCTCCCCGTCTATGGGGGTTATGATGGCATTAAGGCCTTTTTTGCGCGCGCTTTTCTCCAGGCCCCAAATCATATCGTGAAAAAATTGAAAATGGTCGTTATCCTGATAACTCATGATCCGCTCCGGAACAACGACCAAAATGTTGGCGTTTCCCGCTTCCTTCGCTGCAAATGGGCCGTATGCCATCTCCCTGGCCGCCTGCAGCACCCGGCTCCGCATATCCTCACTGACGCCCTTTTTGTTCATTAGGGCGAGCGATACCGCATTTTTCGAGATTCCCAGCTTGTCGGCGATATCCTGCATCGACACTTTCTTTTTGCGGCCCATTCTTTTCATTCCTTTCGAAACATGATACACTTGACTCGCATATTACTTTACAAAATATAATTTTGTCAAGTTTGTCAAGCCTAATAAGTGAATTACACAAAAGGAGAAAGATAAGATGAGTGAACCGATCTTTTTGCAGCCGATTTTTCAAGAACGCATTTGGGGCGGAACGAAGCTCCGGGAATTGTTCGGCTATGAGATTCCGAACGATCTCACCGGTGAATGCTGGGCGGTTTCGGCGCATCCGAACGGACAAAGCACGGTCAAAAACGGTCCTTATCAGGGAATGAAGCTGGGGGATTTATGGTCGGCCCATCCTGAGCTGTTCCGCTCGGAATCCGCCGTGTTCCCGCTGCTGACGAAGATTCTCGACGCCTCCGACGACCTGTCGGTGCAGGTTCATCCGGATGACGAATATGCCGGCAAACACGAAAACGGCGAGCTCGGCAAAACGGAGTGCTGGTACATTGTCGACGCCGAGCCGGGCGCGGCGATTATTTACGGCCATGAAGCCAAAACGAAGGAACAGCTTGCGGAGATGATCGACAGCGGCGATTGGGACAGGCTGCTGACGAAGGTGCCGGTCAAAGCGGGCGACTTCTTTTACGTGCCAAGCGGTACGATCCACGCCCTGGGCAAAGGCATCGTCGTGCTGGAGACGCAGCAAAGCTCGGACACGACTTATCGCGTATACGATTACGATCGCAAGGACAAAAACGGCAACACCCGGGAACTTCACCTGAAAAAAGCCGTCGACGTGACGACCGTGCCCCAAGCTTATCAGCCGACCACATACGACACCACTAAACAGGAAGGACTTACGGTAATCTCCTTCGTTTCCAACGCGTTTTTCACGGTGCAAAAATGGGAGGTGGCCGGCGACGCTTCCCTCTCAGGGAACGAGAAATATACGATCTTCAGCGTGCTTGAAGGCAGCGGCTCGCTCACGGCAGGCGATCAAACCTATCGATTGGCGAAAGGAGAGCATTTTATCCTTCCGGCCGGATTTGGTCCGTACCGTTTAGGCGGAGAACTGCAACTCATCATGTCACACGAATAATCCGCAGCATACACAAAAGGGACAGTGCTTATTCCAGATAGGAAGGCTCCGTCCCTTTTTGATTTTCGCTGAAACCGTTACTTTTGCAAATAACGTTCCCGGATCATGTTTAGATGATGTTGGGCATGGCCGGCAATCACGTACGCCAGCGCCCTCGCCGATATCGTTACCCCGCTGGCGTTGCCTTGGCGCAGCCAAGCTTCGTCATCCAGTTGGCGGATTAGCGACAGCGTGGATTCGCGTACGACGGAAAAATCATGCAGCAACGCGGAAACGGTCTGCCGGCCAAAATTCGAATGGCTAACGAACAGTTCCTCGTCAAATCCCGGAAGCGGCGTCGTATCACCGCGCGATATCCTAAGCAGCCGGTAGCTCATCACCCGTTCCGTATCGCTGATATGGCCCAGTACTTCCTTCAGGCTCCATTTGCCTTCCGCGTAACGGTAATTCCCCTGCTCTTCGGTTAAGGAACCCCATTCTTCCTTAGCGAGCGCGGGCTGCGTCTGAAGCAGCTCCAACAGATCGCCTTCCGGCACCTTACCGATATATACGGCAAAATGCTCCGCGTATTCCCCCGCTTGCGGTCTCGTTAACATCATGATTCCTCCTCGCTTTGTCGTTTCATTTAATCTTCCCACAGCTCATCCATCAGCGACTTGATTTCTTTGCTGCGGGAGGCGGTTTGCTCCCGGTTTGCCACCCATTTCCCGCCGCTCCATTCCACGATATCCCCCGGTTTGACGCCGGGATCGACCAGCTTGCGCGGAACGTCCCGGGTCACTCCTTCACTTTCAATAATACAAAATTCTCCTTCAAAACGGTCCACAACATGCAGCATGCTTGCTCACCTTTCCGTGAGGATTTGTAGCTCCCGCCCGTCGGAATCGATCTCCACGGTCCCCTGAAGATCGTTGCGGTACACTTGAATCCGCTGTTTGGCCAGCCGGTCAAGCACCGTTTTGGTCGGGTGCCCGTACGAATTGTCTCCCACCTGAATCACCGCGTATTCCGGCCGAACCTGATCGAGAAAACGCGGCGAGGTAGACGATTTGGAGCCATGGTGCCCCACCAGCAAAACATCGGCGCGAAGGTCGGCCCCCGACTCGATCATCGCTTCCTCGCTTTCCCGCTCCGCATCTCCCGTCAGCAAAAAAGAAGTATCGCCGTAGCTCACCTTCACAACCGCGCTCATATTGTTTTTGTCATCCGTCGTCGCGACGGGTGCGATCATGTCTACGCGGACTTGTTCATCCCAATCCAGCGAAAGCCCGGCCTTGGCGGTTTTCACTTTAAGCCCTTTCCCGCGGATCGCCCGCAGCAAAGATTCAAAGGTTTTCGTGTTGGAGGAAATTTTCGGCATATAGATCTGGCCGACGTCAACATTCTCGATAACGCGGTCCAAACCGCCGATATGATCCGCGTCCGGATGGGTGCCGATGACGATATCCAGCCGGGTGACGCCGTATTCCCGCAAATAATCGAGCATGCGCTGCTCCTCGCTGTTGTTTCCGGCATCAATCAACATCGTTTCGCCGGACGGGCTAATCAGCAGCTGCGAAGCCCCTTGCCCCACATCCAGAAAAATAACCCGCAGCGAATGGCCGGAATCACCGTCAGCGGTAGAATGAAGCGCCTTCTTGTTCGGCTGTCCCGCCGTTCCGGCCGGCTCAAATCCGTTTAACGCACAGCCGGAAAGTAAAGCGCAAATCACGCCGAGGCATATCAAAGCGCTAAACGCCCTGACCATTTCGCCGCCAAAGAAGCTTTTCTTACGTTGCTTTAATAATCTTTTAAGTCTGATCATCGATGTCGTCCTTTTCTCTTCAGCCTAGAAGCAGTATGTAAAGTTCATCAGAACATTTGTTCCAATTATACGTTATTGCGCAACCCGAAATCAATCTAAAAATGAATAATTTTAATAAAAAAGAGACCGCCCTGCATCAGCCATGCAAGGCGGTCTCTCGCTATTACGCTAATCCAAGTTATTTCTTGGCTTTCTCGACTTTAACGGATACGGAAACCGTTGCCGTTTTGCCGCCATACTTTGCTTTGATCGAAGAGCTGCCTTTGGCCACGGCTTCGATCTTCCCGGCCGTCACTTTGGCGACGGAAGGTTTGGAGCTGGTCCAGGTTGCGCTTGAGGTGACTACAACCGTTTCCCCCGTATCGTATTCCGCGGTGACAACAACCGATTTCACCGCTCCCGGGGACAATGCCAGCCGCTTCTCGTCCACGTAAAGCTTCTTCAGCTTCGGTACGACGTTAACTTTAACGCTGACATCATTACCTTGGTAAGAGGCGGTCAACGTTGCCGTACCGACAGCGGCCGCTTTTACCGAACTGCCGGGGATCGTGGCCACTTTTTCGTCCGAAGATTTCCAGTCCATTTTGCTCGACAGGTTGATCTTCGTGCCGTCCGTATAATAGCCCGTTACTTTAATCGATTTCGATTTTTTCAAGTTCAATTCAATCGATTGCGGCTCAACCACGATTTTGGAAATCTTCTTCTCGATCGTTACCGGAATGCTGATCGTTTTGTTGGAATAAGTTCCTTTTAACGTAGCCGTTCCTTTCGTCAAGCCTTTGATTTTCTTTCCGCTGCCCGCCGTTTTGAGCACCGCGTTTGTCCCCGTCACGCTCCAGTCGATTTCGGACGGATCGACCACTTCTTCCCCGTTCTCGAAAACGGCCGTTATCTTCGGCAGGCTTGTTTCCTCGCCCATCACAATGCTCATCTTCTCTTCTTCCGAAATCAGCGTGAGCACTTTTTCCTTCACTGTAACCTTGACGGTGACTACGCTATCCTGCGTTCCCCGGATTGGGAACGCCGCGTTCGGAGTTAAGCCCGATCCGATATCCTCGAGTTTGCCCGTAATCGTAGCCGTTGTGGACAACTTCAAATCATTGCTGTCTTTGGCGACGATCTTACCGTCTTCAATGGTTACGACTTCTTCGTTGTCGGAAGACCAGACGATTTTATTGTTGAAATTCACTTTATCACCATCGACCTTCGTCGCCTTCACGTCCGGCAAGCTCGCGGATTCTCCCCGCAGCAGCTCCATTTCGGTCTTCTCGGCTTCCAGTTTGGTGATGGTCGGATGAACCGTTACCGTCAAGCTTTTGCTGATGCCTTGATATTTTGCTTTAATCGTGGCCGTACCGGCCGACTTGGCTGTAACCCGACCATTGTCGTCCACGGTGGCGATCAATTTATTGGATGATCTCCACTCAGCTGAACTGCCGACGTCCGTCGTTTCGTTGGCCGCTACCCTTACTCCGGCGCTTATCTGCAGCGTTTCGCCGACAAACAGCAGTGGATCGGACGAAGGGGTGAGCAAGATCGCTTCATACGGCGCCCGCACATAAATGTCTACGCTGGCCGTTTTTCCCATGTAGCTTGCCGTAATTGTCGTTTTGCCCATAGAAATGATCTCGATGGTGCCATCGTCAACGGTGGCCACGCTCGTGTCCGAGGAGGACCAGGTCGCTTTCTTCGATACATCAGAAGCAGACTTATCGCTGGCCATCACCGTTTTCGCCAACAACTCGATTTTGCTGTCGGCAAGAATCAGTTCCAGATCTTCGTTTTCCCCGATTTCGGTTCCACCCGCAGCCCGATACAACTTCAGGCCGGTATAAGGGGAACTTACCGTCGCTTCAAAGGAAGCGGTCATGCCGGAATACTGCGCCTTGATCGTCGCTTTCCCTTCGCCGACGATCTTAATAACGCCTTTCTCGATGGTTAGCACGCTCGAATTGGAGGAACTCCAATCCGCATCTTCGGTCACATCCTTCGGATCGACGGCGCTGTTGTCGTTAAGCGCCAGCGCTTTAACCTTGAGATCGTCCCCGTCGCTGTCCAGGCTGTATTTCCCACCCTGTTTATATTCCAGCGATAATTTCGAATATGTATCTACCGCTTTAATCGTAATCATCGAAACGGAGCCCTGATAGCTGGCTTGAATGATCGATGTCCCGCTCTTGAACGGAGTTACCATCCCGTTGTTCAAGCTCAGGATATTTTCCGAAGATGTCCAGGTGACCACTCCGGTTACATCTTTTTTGGTCGTCGAGCCCTCGATCGAAGCCCATACCTTCAGCTGCTTGGAACTTCCAACTTTGAGCTCGATCGTCGTATTCTCCCCGTCAATGGAGATTGCGCTGACATCGCCGGTGGCTGCAAAAACTCCGGTCGGAAACACCACGGCAAGGAGCAGCGCCAAAACGAGGAACCACTTCGTCATCTTCCTTTTAACAACCATGCATTTCTCTCCTTTTAGTCTTGTTCTGCGGATAAAGGAACCATTTTCCAGGCCTATGTATTTATATCGACATTTGGTAGATATTTCGTAACGTTTTTCAGCAAAAATAAGCCCTTTGTCCTATTAAAAAAATGAGTGTTTTACCCAAAACGACAAAATTCGACGATCATAGGAATAAGAACGGCCTTCTCAATATGAAAAAACAGCCCCTCCTCCACGAAAAATGAACTGCTTTTTACGCGCCAAGCCAACAAAAAAAACGCACGATATCCGCACTGCCTGCGAAAGTCCTGCGTTTCTTTATGCAACCATGCCGAGGACGGGAATCGAACCCGTACGGGTGTCACCACCCCCAGGATTTTAAGTCCTGTGCGTCTGCCTATTCCGCCACCCCGGCGAATATGTCGACGTGTCAGCTCACGTCATCCTGAAAAACCCGCATATCAAATTATAAACAGATTTCGGAATAAATTCAACATGTTGCGCCTTTCGGCCGATAAAACAATTATAAGAAGATTTATGGCAAGTTAAATTTGATAGATTTCCAGCCATCATCACAAGAGGAAGGTGTATGTATGCATGAACTGAAAATCGCCGTCACGCTGGGTCACCAGGTCGTCGTAAAACTGGAAAGCGGACAAATAATGACCGGTTTGCCGAAATGGGGATCGGCTCCCGACAGGGTTCAACTCCGCACCATCGAAGGGGCCGTCTGGGTCAAGCTGAACGAAATTTCGCACGTTACCCGGATTATTCCGTTTGAAAGATAATCTCGTTTCGTCAACTCCAGCCCACCCTGCAATATATTTTTTAACTAATATTTTATTGGCTTTCGACATTTTTTTGCAAATGTTTCTCTTCTTCAAGGGAGGATTTACAAATTCAGACATAGAATGTATTACTACCACTTTAGCCTGGTGCGGAACAGATATAAAGTGGGATTCCGCATGACGGTCGCCAGTGCACAGCGGACGTATTACATAGATATTTAAATACTAGGAGTTGTTCGCTTTGGAGCTGATTCTAAAAATTGAAGAACTCCGGTTGGAATTAAACAAGCTTGCTGCGTGCAAACGTCTGGCCGACCGGGAGCTCGTTTTGGTAAGTCAACGACTGGACGAGCTGTTGAACGAATATCATCGTTTGATCTTAGAACAGCAAAGCAAATGATTCAGGGGGAGTCGCTTTGGCGGCTCCCTTTATTTTTCTTTTTTTCATAAAAACGCAAAAAAACACCGCCTAGCCTACAGACGGCCGAAGCGATGTTGTTAGTCTCGTATCAATGGTACATTACAGTTCTTTGGTCATAAAAACGCTGTTCGGATCCTCTTTGTAATCCGCAAACGGACTGCAGTATTCAAACCCGAAGCTTTCATACAAGTTTCTGGCCGGCTTAAAAGCGTCCATCGAGCCCGTCTCCAGGCTTAACCGTCGGTACCCTCTCCGTCTGGCCTCTTCCACGATATGGGCCAGCAAGGCCCTGGCCACGCCTTTGCGCCGATGGGATGAGGCCGTCCGCATCGATTTTATTTCGCCATGCTCCCGGTCAAGCTCCTTCAACGCGCCACAGCCCGCTAATATCCCTTGCTCCCATGCGCTCCAGAACGTAATTTCCGGCTTTTTCAGGCCCTCCAGATCAAGAGCGTGAATGCTTTCCGGAGGCGAGGTTTCCGCCATGTTCGCCAGGTGCTCCCCGATCAACGCCCTAATTTCCGGACCGTTTAAATCGTCCAATTGAATCTCCAATGATTTCATCTCTCCCACCCATTTACGATAGATTAGTTTTATAGGATATATACTAGCATTAGAGCGCCCATTCAAGTCAATTGCCGAGTTTTAGACTGTGCTCTTTTCTCGCCTTTTCAAAATTGGATGGCTACCTGTTTCTCCCCTTCGCGAAGATTCATATTTTTAAGGTATCACGAAAGGGGATGATCTCATTTGAAAATTTCCAAAGCATTGTGCGATCGTCTCGCGAAAATCCTGGGCGGAACCGGGATGTCCGACGGTAAAAGCTGCTCCATTATGGTCCAAAGAAACCTTCATGCCAAAATCCTCGGAAGAAACTACGAAACCGAACATGAAATCACCATTCAATCGCTTAAAAATCGAACGACTTTGAACACGGGGGAAATCACCCTTTTGCAGTCCGAAGTCCAACGATTCGTCAATGCGGCCCGTAAACGCAATTTTAAAGTCACCGCCATACACAACCACTGGTTGTTTGAAAAGCCAAGATTGATCTATCTTCACCTTGAAACCATCGAAAATCCTATCGTTTTCGCCAAAAAATTAAGATCCGCCCTGAACGTTCTGAAAAAATAAGGCTAAAAAAAGCAAAAACCCCTTGCCTGGCAAGGGGTTTCACATTTATGGGCCCTACAGGACTCGAACCTGTGACCAATCGGTTATGAGCCGACCGCTCTAACCAACTGAGCTAAGGGCCCGAACCACATCAATTGCGGGGGCAGGATTTGAACCTGCGGCCTTCGGGTTATGAGCCCGACGAGCTACCGGGCTGCTCCACCCCGCGTCATTAAAATAGCGACTTAATTAATATACAATATAAGTCATGCGAATGTCAAGGGGGGATGGGAGGAAAAAACCGCCCATCATCCCCTTATTTCCACATTCAATCTCCGCCCTGGGGCTCTTTCTTAAATTTGGCCAGTATTTCATTTCCCGCCTGTTCCCATTCCGCCAGCGCTTCTTTTGGCGTCGCTTGGCTGTCCGCGACTTTCTCGAAAAAAGTCTCGCCCGACATCTCCACTTCCCAAAACAGCTTCGAAAGCTCGAGGCTAGACAGCAGGGGCTCATCCGAAACGGACGGGGGAACCGGCTTCCGAGCGGCAAAGGCCTCAATATGATAGTCCAGTCCGCCTTGGGGACGGATATATTTCTTCCGGGCGACGAGTTCGGAGCCGCTATGCGATCTGATCTTGGCGTAATCATCGCCGTTTAGAAATTTGACAAATTCCCAGGCGTCCTCTACATTTGGAGCGGCGTTGTTAATCGCCGTAAGATTGTTTAACTTGATGCCGCCGGTTTCCGGCGCCTCCGGATGCATTGGAAAGGCCGCTACGTCCCAGTCTATAGAAGAACCGTTATTCTTCTTGGCATATTCAATCGCGTCGTTCAATTGGCCCACATAACTGTAATCGGCCACCAGCATGGCCGTATCGCCCGAGATAAAGAGGTCTGTATCATATGTAGGCGTCTGTTCAATATACTGACCTTTGTAACCTCTAAATAACACCTTATCGGCCACCAGCCCACTGATGGTGGTCAAGACCTTTTCCCATTGCGGCGAATTAACGGCCATCTTCCCTGTCTGCTCATCAACGAGCTTGAGTTGAAGCGGGGCGACGTAATCCGAAACCATATAATTAAACGGCCCTAGGCCGTCGCGCCATTGCGTAAAGGATAAGCCGTAAATCCGATCCTGCCCCTCACCTCTAGCCGCGCGGCGGGCAAGGTTAAACACCTCATCCCAAGTCATATTGTCGGTCGGCGGTTCCACCCCGGCTTCCTGAAAAATTTTCTTATTATAAAACAGCGCCGAAGCCGTAAACGTCGGACTTAATCCGTAAATGTGCTGGTCTCCAATAGCCTTGGCTCCTTCCAACACAGCGGGAACGATGCCGGAGGTATCGAATTTATCCTTTTGAATGAGCGGATCCAGCGGTTTAACCAGGTTTTCCCGCACCAATCTCGTCAGAATCTCGTCGCTTACGATGACCACATCGACCGGGTTGTCGCCGGTCATGATTTTTTTCAGATTTTTCATAATATCTTGGTCTTCTTCTTGCTTCGCATTTCTTCCATAGGAACCTCCATAAATGGCCGGAACAAGTTCTATGGTAATGCCGGGATGGGTCACCTCAAAGGCATCCACATATGCTTGCCGGAAATTTGCTTCATTCCCGCTTCCGTACACCATCCCGATTCGCAACACCCTCTCTTCATCATAGGCGGGCCTGGCCGAAGTGCAGCCCACGGAAAGAGATGCGATCAGGCTTAACATGGCTATAACAGCCCATAACCTTTTTCCCCAAAAACTGCTATTCAATTGCAAATTCCTCTCCCTTATCATCAGCTTTGTCTGGCAAAAATCCGCTCCTATTCACTATAACGCGCGCTAGGGCTTCTTTTGTGACAGGTGTAATCAGGGGATAAAACGGACGCCGTATTTTCCTTTCCGAGAGCGGAAAATTTCAATTTCGCGCATGTCGTCGAAGCCGTAAATCCAGCCGTCCTGCTCGAGCCTGCGGGCCAGGCAACCGGCTTGAAACTTCGTTCTGTACAACTTATTGAAGTATACCCAACGCATGGCTTGTCAGTTCATCCTTTCGTTATTTCATAAATCTTCTCCCTGCCTATAGATTGCCCAGGAGCGGCCAAAAAAAGCCGCCGGGATCGTTCCCGGCAGCTGCTTTTGGGTTTAGTAAATTTTGTTTACACGCCTGCTTAATATTTGACTCCGGAAGTTCCGCTTTCGTTCGGGACGAACGGAGTCCCGTCTTCCTGGAATTGGGTTTTCGGGTTGTTTTTGATTTCCAGCAACATCTTGTTGCCCTTTTCTTCCCATTCCTTGAGCGCTTCCTCCGGCGTTTTTTTGTTCTCCAGCACTTCCTGGTAGTAATTGCGCCCGATGTTGGTTACGCTGTACAGGCCCGGTTTTTCGGCGGACATTTTGTCGTCTTTCGGGTCCGTCGGCGGCGTAGGCTTGAGCAAATAAAACGCCTGAATATTGTAATCCAATCCTTGTTTCGGCTCAATAAACGACTTGCGCGCCACCATCTCGTAAGAATTGCTGCGGGATTTTAGTTTTGCCCAATCCGGGCTGTTGATGAATTTGATAAAATCCCAGGCGGTCTCCGGATTCGGCGCCGCACTGTTGATGGCAAACGTGCTGCCTAGCCAAATATTTCCCCCGACATCCGGTTTTTCGGAATGCACCGGCACCGTGACGATATCCCAATCGACCGCTTTGAAGTTTTTGATTTTGCCGGCATTGTTGTTCGCATCGGCAATCTCGCTGATATAATAGTTATCCCCGATCGTCATCGCGACTTTGCCGGACAGGAACAAATCGCCGCTGATCGGCGTCCATTGGTCCATGGCTCCATCCGACATGCCCGCCGATGAGTCCGGAATGATTTTATCCTTGACCAGTTTCGACATCGTTTCCCAAACTTTGATCCATTGGGGAGAATTAACCGTCATCATTTCCGCTTTATCGTCATACGTTTTGAGCTGCAGGGCGTTTAGGTAGTTGCTCTGCATATCGAAAAACGGATCGCTGCCTTGGTAGCGGCTGAAAGCAAATCCGTAGACCCGGTCTTTTCCTTCCCCTTTGGCAACGCGGCGAGCCAAATTAAAAACGTCATCCCACGTCATCTTGTCCGTCGGAGGTTCGACGCCGGCGTCGGCAAATATCTTTTTGTTATAAAAAAGCGCCGATGAAGTGAAGGATGGAGTTAAAGCGTACAGTTTCCCGTCCCCTAAATCCTTGATGCCTTCAATCACCGCAGGCACGTAATCCGCAGTGTCGAATTTATCTTCCTGAATCATCGGGTCCAGTTGCTTGACCATGTTCTCCTGGATCAATTGGTTCAGCACGCTCGTATCCGTAACAACGATGTCGACCGGATTGCCGCCGGTCATAATCTTTTTTATGCTGTCCAGGTAATCCGGCGGTTGATACTCTTCCGTGCCGTCGGAATAGCGGTATTGGCTTTGATCGACGGCCGGAACGATCTCGATCCGGACTTTCTGATGCGTAAATTCATAGACATCGGTATATTGCTGGCGGAAATACGAATCATCGTATCCCCCGTACAGCACACCGATCCGCAGTACCTTCTCCTGCTCTTTGTCGGCGGCTTTGCCTCCGCTGCAGCCCGCAAGCAATCCCAGCGCAACCGTTGCGGTCAGCAGCGCCGTCGTAATTTTACGAAAACTCCCTCTCCTCATGCTCATTTTACCCGATCCCCCTCTAAGGCTTTTGGCGCCGTGATAATGATTTTTTCTCCGTCAAACTCCATGCTGGCCCGCCCGCCGATACCGACGGCTTCCAGATATTCCTTCGGCACCTGAAGACGACCGACGCGGTCGACCACCACAAACGCTTCGTGCACCTCCTGCAGTCCTCCGCCCAAGCCCTCCGCTGCGGCCAGATCAAGGTTAGGATTCCGCTTCACAAACTCGGTGCTCGTCAAACCGTCGCGGATCGCCACGACGCGGTCCACTTTGCCCGCCAGCGTCAAATCATGCGTAACGATGACGACCGTGATGCCGATATCCCGGTTGACCTGGCGAAAAATCTGCATGATTTGATCGGATGTCGCCGTATCGACCGATCCGGTCGGTTCGTCGGCAAGCAGCAGCTTCGGACGGTTCGAAAGCGAGATGGCGATCGCCACCCGCTGCTGCTCCCCGCCGGATAGCTGGTGGAGCTTGTTGTGCATCCGGTGCTTGAGTCCAACCCGCTCCAGCAGTTCCTTGGCATAATTGCTGTCCAGCTTGCCGGTCAGCAGCATCGGCATCTCGACGTTCTCCAGCGCCGTTAAATAAGGCAATAGGTTGCGCGCATTGTTTTGCCATACGAAACCTACCGTGCTGCGCTTATATTCCACCAGTTGATCGTCGCGAATCTTCAGCAGATCCCAGCCGCCGACGGACACCTGACCGGCCGAAGGCCGGTCAAGGCCGCCCAGAATGTTCAGCAGGGTTGATTTGCCGCTGCCGCTGTTCCCGATTATGGCCATCATTTCGCCTTGCTCCACGGTTAGATTAAGACCCTGAAGCGCTACGACTTCGATGTCCTCGGACTTGAAAATTTTGACCAATTCTTCGCAGTGTATCATCGGCTACCGCTCCTCTCCCATTTTCACGGCTTGATGCACGCGCAGCCGCCGGATTTGCCACAGCAGCAGGCCGGCTCCGAGCAGCAGCATCACCAACACGACCACGTAGAGCTGCAGCGTATCCTGCGAGTCGAACACGATCCGAAACGGCGGAACCTGCGTGGTCACGTTATCGGCGGTTTGCAGGAACGGCAGGTACAGCCTGCCGGCGATTTTGCCGATGACGATGCCGAGCACGATCGATAAGCCCGCCGTCAATATTTGCTCGGTCAGCAGCATAAAGGTCAGCTGCTTGCGCGACAAGCCCATCGCCCGCAAAATCCCGAACTGAACGACCCGCCCGGATAAATTAAAGAACCAGTAAAGCACGTATCCGATCAGCGACACGATGACCGAAACGAGGAAACCAAGGCTCAAAATGCCGAACACCCCGCCGCGGGTCGGGTGCTTGCTCTGCGCCGCCAATTCGCTGCGCACATCGCTCACCTCATACAATTCGATGTTCTTTTCGGCCAGCTTTGGAATGAGCGGCGCCACCTTGGCGCCCGGCTTCATCTTCAGCCAAACCTCGTAAGGAATAAGCGGAACCTGATCATAGATATAATCGAGGTTGGCGATAACAAATGGTGTCTGGTCCGGATATTGGCTGGGCCAATACGGAATGATGCCGTACACGGCGAATTCCACCGGCTGATCGTTAAGCGAAACCGTGAATACATCCCCCAGCTTCAGCTTGTATTTCTCGGCCAGATTGGACGGAACCAAAGCCGCGCTTTCGTTCATGCCCAGAAAATTCAAATAATTGTACGGATGCGTCGGGAACAAATCGTCCCGGAACCAGGCAACCTTGGCAAAATCGACATTGTCGATCCCCATCACGTTGCCCTGCCCGGCCGAGCGGCCGGAAATGATAATATTGCCTTTCGTTTGCAGGACGCGCGCCGCATTTTCCACGCCATCCAGCTGGCGGAAAATTTCAAACGGCGGCTCCGACGCATAGATCACCTTGGTCGGTCTCTGGTTTTGTCCGCCGCCCGGGCCGCCTCCGCCCGGCGCTCCCGGATTCCCCGGTTGGCCGGAACCGCCGCCCTGCCCTTGGCCGCCTTGGCCCGATCCCTGCGATGGACGCTTAATTTCCGGCGTTCCATCCCATACCGTCTTCATGATTACATCCGCCCCGTATTTGTAGAGCGTCCGCTCCGTCGAGTTCAAATCGATCGTCCGGGCGGCGGATGCATTGTAAACGCCGAGCCCGAGCGTCAATACCAGCAAAATCATCAGCGGATAATAGGACAATGATGACCGCGACAGTTGGGTCAAACTTAAATAATAAGGCACGGGCAGCCATTTTTTGCCGAGCCAGCCGATCAGCTTGAGCAGCCACGGAAACACGCGCAAGAAGAACAAACCGATCGAAAAGATGGCCAACGCCGGGACGAAAAACAGGAACGGCTGAACCTGCAGCTCATCCGTGGTCAACCCGGTTTGGAACGTCAGCATTTGGCGTTCCTGGAACATATAGTAGCCGTAGGCGGAAATCCCCATCAGTACGATGTCCAGGAACCAACGCTGCCAGAAGGGCGCCCGGTCGGAGCGCGCCTGCTTTTGCTTCGCTTTGACGATCGAGGCGCGGGCATAGGATACCGCCGGCAGCAGGGTCGCCAGAATCGCGATGACAACCGCCAAAGCCCCCAACACAAGCGCATCAAAATTAAAGCCGACCGGAATCGATTTGCGGTTGACGAACGTCAAAAACCCGTCGGCCGCTCCTATCGATTTGGACATAAACCAGCCCAGCAGCGGTCCCAGGATCAGCGCCACGACACCTAGAATCAAGCTCTCCAGCAAATAAATGAAAACGATTTGGTTAGTCGACGCTCCCCGGCTGCGCAGAACGGCGATGTCGCTTTGCTGCTTGTCGAGAGCTTGGCGGGCATTCATCACGATATAGTAGAACACCATGGCGATCATCGGCGCCGCCAGCGTAAACAGCAGCGTCTGCATCTGCAGGCTCTGCTTGCGGAAATCGTTCAGCAGGCTTCCAAAAGAGACATCGACTTTTGCATCCTTTAGCTTCTGGTACAGTTCGATGTTCAAACGATCCAGCGTACCTGCCAGCGGCGATAGCTGGCTCGTTTTAATCTCCCGAAGATCAAAGGCATAATACCAGCTCGAATTGTGAAGCGGTATCGACATGCGCTGAAGCAGATCTTCATTAAACACTTTGTCAGGGAGGTAGAAGCTGTTCATCATCCCCTCAAAACCCTGGTACCAATACGGATCGCTCTCGTTTTTGGGCTGAAACGCGCCGACGATTTTTACTTTAAGCGTAATGCCCGAACCGCCGCTTACAGGATACTCCATCACGTCGCCGACGTGCAGGTCCTGGCGGTACATCGCCTCCTCCAGCATCAGCGCCTCGATCGTATCTCCGCTGGCCTTTTCTGAAAACATTTTGCCTCCGGACAGCTCGATATGATCCTGGAGTCCGCTCATCGAGGAGAGCGTCATCGTTCGCGTCCGGCTCGCATCGACCTTGGTCGGGTCGACCGGGTATACCTCCGTGCTCCGGATCGAACGCGTATTGACATAGGTTTCATGAGGAAAACCGATTTCCTTCGGCACCTCGTTGACAATATATTCATCCACGGCCTTTAAGCCGCCGATGTCCGTCTTCGTTCCCCCCGGCGCCTGGTAGCCCATGATCAGGGAACCTGCGGGAAGTCCTTCGCTTTCGCTTTTTAACGTACTCGAAACGACCCGCTTCAGCGAACCGTCCGAATACATCGGTATGCTGACGGTAAACGAAACAGCAACGATAAGACCAAGCAGCGTACTGAACGTCAGCCATTTCGTGTTCCACATTTTGCGGAACAGTAAGCGCAATAAAGGTACACCCATTAACGACCCACTACTTTCTGCCCCGGCGTAAGACCTTTAACGATTTCAATATCGGTCGAAGTCTGCAGGCCAACTTCAACGTCGGCTTCGCGTTTGCTGCCGTCCTTTTCGACGACCTGCACATAGGTACGCGAACCAATCGTGCGCAGGGCGGAAATCGGAATAAGCACGGCGTTTTCCTTGCGCTCGGTGACGATGGAAACGCTGAGCGGTCTGCCCCGCTCGATGCCTTTAGGCCATTTGTCCAGCTGTACGATCACGTATTTGTCGATCGAGTCTTTTTCCGGCTGGTTGCCATTGTTGTTCTCGCTATCCGAAGAATTGGCGTTGACCGGCATCACCTTGACCTTGCCGTTGTATACACCGGCGGCGTTAATATCGACTTTGGCGTCCATGCCGACCGCGATTTTTTCCAGATCCTCCTTGGCAAAAGAAGCGGCCACGACCAGTGATGAAGTATCTGAAATCACCGCCAATGTTTTGTAAGCTTCAATGGTCTTGCCTTTTTCGGCCGAGACGGACACGATCGTGCCGGAAAACGGAGCTCGGAGCGTCCCGTCCGCGATCGTCTTCTCCAAATCCGCAAGGTCCTGCCGCGCTTCTTCAAAAACAATCGAAGCCTCCTCGAATTCAACCGGATCCTTCTCGTCTTTCGTGCGGAGAAGTTCCTTCATTTGTATTTCCTGCTTGCGGAATTCCAGTTTCTTCTTGCGCAGGTCCTTCTGCAGTTCCTCCACGTCCAGCTCGATCAGCGGATCTCCCTGCTTCACCTTATCCCCGGCTTTGACCAGCACATTTTTGATATGCAGATCGCCCTTCGTAAAGAACAGCGGCTCTTCTCGCTGGCTCATGATTTTCCCGACCGCGCTCACGTCAATCACGATCGGTCCCTTCCTCACTTCGTACTCCGGTTTTTTCGAAATGGTCGGCGGCGTAATGACGGGAATATCCTCTTCCTCGTCTTCGTTCGGAAGCAAGGCGCAGCCGGATGCGGCAACGAGCGATGCGCAAATCGCCAGCAAGCCCAGCGTCCGCGAAAGCTTTCTTCCTTTAGTTGATAAATCTTCCATCCACCATTTCGTAAACATGGTCGGCTACCTCCAAGATTGTAGGATCGTGTGTCGTCATGCAAATCGTCACTCGTTCCGTATGTATGATGTTTTTGAAAACGGTCATGACTTGCGCGCCCATTTGCGAATCCAAATTCGCCGTCGGCTCGTCCGCCAGCAGCAACTTGGGCCTATGGGCGATCGCTTTGGCGATGGCCACCCGCTGCTGCTCCCCGCCCGACATTTCGAACGGCCGGTGAAACATCCGTTTGCCGAGTCCGACCAGTTCCAGGCAGTGTGTAACGCGCGGTTTCCATTCCTGCGTCGGCACCCCGGCCATGCGCAAAGACAGCTCCACGTTCTCCCACGCGGAAAGCAGCGGCAGCAGCGCATAAGCCTGAAAGATAAAGCCGATTTGATCTCGCCGCAGCACCGTACGTTTGTCGTCACTTAACCGGTGCAGAGGCTGATCGCGGAAAAAAATCTCCCCCGACGTCGGCTGATCAAGCCCGCCCAACATGTTGAGCAGCGTCGTTTTCCCCGAGCCGGACCTCCCTTTGAGCATGACAAGCTGGCCGGGATGGACCTCCATGTTGATCCCTTTCAATACCTGAATTTCTCCACCGCCGACCGGAAAAGACCTGCGGACGTCTTTGACCATCAGCAGCGGCCCCTTCTCCATTTCTTGCGTAGGTGCATCGTTTGTCCCTGAAGCGGCCGCAGCCTCAAGCTTCTCCGGTTCGGACGTCCCCTCGGGAAGCTCCGGCAAGTCCCCGTTAACCTCCGGAATAGGCGTCTCCGCTTCCGGCTTAACTCCTATTTTTCCTCTCTTGCGAAGCCAAAGCTTCATCTTGTATCGTTCTCCCGTTTTTTCAATTTGCTGCTCCCCCTCTGACCCGCGAAATATCTTTGTCTAAGAATGCTTTACGTCTAGCATTATAAACGAAATATTATGCCAAAAAGTTACAACTTTTTTTACGATTTGATATTTTTTAGAGGCTTTGATTTCCATATTTTTTACACTGATCATATTCTATTAGTCTGTTAAAATAAAGGGGATTTCTACTAATTTAGGCAAGGAGTCCTACTTCATGAAAAAAGTATTATCCATGCTCCTGTTGGCATCCCTGATGTTGACCGCTCCCGGCGTCGATCAGCTGCCGGTGTCCGCCGAGAAACTGCCCTATGACGATATAAACGGCAGCTACGCCAAAGAGGCGATCGTGCGATTATATGAAAATAATACCATGAAAGGTACATCCCCAACCGAATTTTCTCCTGCACGGGCGATTACCCGCGCCGAATTTATGACCACGCTGACCCGCATCCTGCATCTGGAACCCGTGTCCTCGGCCCTCCCGGCTTATACCGACGTTGCTGCTTCGGCATGGTACTACGGAACGATTCAGGCCGCGACCGAACTCGGGCTTACGGAAGGGCTGGGGGGCGGCATCTTCAAGCCAAACCAACCGGTTACCCGGCAGGAAGCCGCGGCCTGGCTCGTCAGAGCGCTGAAGCAAAAGACGGGGGCGGCGCCGGTTTCCGGCTATAAGGATGGCGCTAGCATCGCGCTTTGGGCCCGCCCTTACATAAGCTCCGTTTCTCTACTTGGTCTGATGGAAGGCAGCGACGGGAAGTTTTATCCGAACCGGGCGATGACCCGCCAGGAAACCGCCGTCATTCTCGATCGATTGCTGCAGGGCGACATGTTTCCAAAAGCGATAGCCGCAACCGGAGAGCAGGCGATACAAATCGGCTGGAAATTCGGCCAATCAACCGAAGACTACCGGAGGTCCGTACAACAGTCCAGCGTCAACGTGCTTGCGCCGAGATGGTACTTTTTGGAGAACACCGGAAAAATATCCGATTCCACGGACCCTTCCCTTGTGACATGGGCCAAAAAAAGCGGAAAACAGGTTTGGGCCATGGTGGGCAACCGTTTTGATCAGGAAACGACGCATAAGCTGCTCTCCTCATCTTCCTTGTCTTCTGCCGCGATCCAGGACTTGAAATCGTATGTAAGCAAATACGGGCTGCAAGGCATCAATCTTGACTTTGAAAACGTGCAGGCGGCCGATAGGGCGCTTTTTACCGAGTTCGTCGCCAAACTGGCCAAGGAGCTGGACAGCGTCTCCGCCGTTTTGTCCGTGGATTTGCCGCCCGATTTGGGCAACGATTGGTCGGACGCTTACGATTACGCAAAGCTCGCCAAAAGCGCGGATTACATTGTGCTGATGGCTTATGACGAACATTGGAGCGGCTATACGGCCGGTTCGGTCGCTTCTTTGAATTGGGTGCAAAAACGGGTCGGCGAACTGCTGGCCAAAGTGCCGGCAGACCAAATAATTTTGGGGATGCCGCTCTATACCCGGGATTGGACCGTCAATGGCGACGGGGCAACCGTATCGTCGGAGGATTTGAGCATTCCTGAGCAAAACAGCCGGATTAAGCAATACGGGGCAAAAATCCAATGGAATGCAACGGCCGGCCAGTATACGGCCGAATACCGGAAATCCGGTCTGCTGCACCGAATCTGGCTGGAAGATTCCCGCTCGCTGGCGGAAAAATTCCGAATGGGCTTAAGTACGGGGATCGCCGGCTTCGCCTACTGGCATATCGGCGGCGAATCTCCGGAAGTTTGGACGAGCTTGAAAAATACGGAGAAGTACGAAGGGTATAGGTTCGAATAAGCCGTTCGGCCTATTCCCTTCAATAATAAGCTTTAATACGAGTATCTGGTTTGAGCCTTTAAAAAAGCGAAACTTTTGCCAAAATGCAAAAGTTTCGCTTTTTGCATCCTTCTAAGCCCCGAAGGAAGCCGGATCCTTACGCCACGACTGCAGCAGCTCCAAGTCTTCGGCTTTGATGTCGCCGCGCTTCACGGCAACGTCGATCAGCGCCGAATAGTTGGACAACGTCTGAAGCGGGATGCCCGCCTCGGCAAACGCACTGACCGCTTTGTCCAGCTGGTAGCTGAAAATCGCCAGCACGGCGAGCGGTTCGGCCCCCGCCTCCCGGACGGCCAAGGCTGCCTTAAGCGAGCTGCCGCCGGTGGAAATCAAATCTTCGATGACGACGACCTTTTGTCCCGGCCCCATCAAACCTTCGATTTGATTTTCTTTGCCGTGGCCTTTGGCCTTGTCGCGGATATAAGCCATCGGCAGGCCGAGCTTCTGCGCCGCAAACGCGGCGTGGGGAATGCCCGCCGTCGCCGTTCCGGCAATGACCTCGGCTTCGGGATAAGCTTCGCGGATCAGAGCCGCAAACGACTCCGCGATCAGGTCGCGGATCGCCGGATAAGACATCGTCAAGCGGTTGTCGCAGTATATCGGCGATTTGATGCCCGAGGTCCACGTAAACGGCTGGTGCGGCCGAAGCGCCACCGCTCCGATTTCCAGCAAATTTTCGGCGATTTGGGCCGCTGTGTCAGTTGAGTTTGCCATGATTACATCATCTCCTCGATAATTTTCTCCGCCGCTTCGCGGGGACTGGCTGCCGCGCTGATCGGACGCCCGACGACGATGTAATCCGTCCCTTGGGACATCGCTTCGCCCGGCGTTAGGGTGCGGGATTGATCGTCCGCCTGGCTGCCGGCCGGCCGGATGCCCGGCGTTACGGTCAGAAACGCTTGTCCGCACCGCTCTTTCACCGCCGGCACTTCCAGCGGCGAAGCGACGACGCCGTCCAGGCCGGCTTCCCGGGCCAGCGCCGCATAATTCACCACGGACGCTTCCACGCTTCCGGGAATGCCGATTTCACGGTTGAGCATATTCCGGTTTGTGCTCGTCAGCTGCGTCACCGCAATGATTTGCGGCATGGACAGAGTTATGCCGCTTTCCAAAGCGGCAAGCGCTCCTTCCTTGGCCGCCTTCATCATATTTACGCCGCCAGCGGCATGAACGTTAAACATATCCACACCGAGCTTGGTGACGCTGTTTGCACCGCCTTTAACGGTGTTCGGGATATCGTGCATTTTTACATCCAGAAACACCAAATAGCCCGCTTGCTTCAATTCCCGGATAAAATCCGGACCGGCCGCATAAAAAAGCTGCAGCCCTACCTTCATGTAGCAAGGAATGCCTTCCAACGTCTTCAGCAGCTTTCTCGCCCGCTCCGCATCGGGAAAATCGAGGGCGACAATCAGCCGGCCCGCCGCCTGTTCAAATGAACGCATTACCGCTTACCCTCCTGTCATGCCTGCGGCTCCGAAGCAAGTTGCTTCCGAGCCGCAGCATTTTTTTGTAATCGAATTATCCGTCCAAATGACCCCTCTTAATAGTTAGTGTTCAAAAAGGTCGGTTTTCAGCACCGAGAAGGTTGGATGAAGCCAGGGACTGAGTGGCGGAGCGTACGTTTTGGGTACGTGAGCAACGGAAGGCCCGGCTGAATTCAAGATTCGATGCCTTGGTTACTTCTTGATTCACTTCGTGATCAAAAGCGGACTTTTTGAACTTACCTCTTATAAAGAAGGCATCGCTTGGGAGGAGAAGTTGATCGCCTCCAGCATCTCGAGCAGCGCGCGCACCGTATCGAGCGAGGTCATGCAGACGACGCCGTTCTCCACCGCTTCCCGGCGGATGCGGAACCCGTCGCGTTCCGGTTCCTTGCCTTTTGTCAGCGTGTTGATGACGAAGTGCGCTTCCCCGTTCCGGATCAAATCCAGGATGTTCGGCACGCCTTCCGACAGCTTGTAGACGGTTGTCACATGGATGCCCGCGTCGATCAACGCGGAAGCCGTCCCGTCCGTGGCGATGATTTTGTAGCCCAGGCGATAGAAGCCGCGCAGCAGCTCGACCGCTTCCTGCTTATCTTTATCCGCCACGGTCGCGATGATCGCGCCGGTCGCAGGAATTTTCATTCCGGCCCCGATAAGGCCTTTATACAGCGCCTTGGCATACTGCGGATCGCGGCCCATGACTTCTCCGGTCGATTTCATTTCCGGACCGAGCGTCGGCTCGACCCGGCGCAGCTTGGCAAAGGAGAACACCGGCACTTTGACGGCAACCTGCTCGCTTTCCGGCCACAGGCCGTCCTTATAGCCAAGATCGCTCAGCTTCGTGCCGAGAATGCACTGCGTCGCCACGCCCGCCATCGGGATGTTCGTCACCTTGCTCAGGAACGGCACCGTCCGCGAAGAGCGCGGGTTAACCTCGATGACGTACACTTCATCCTTGTAGATAACGAATTGGATGTTGACGAGACCGATGGTTTTCAGCTCTCTGGCGATTTTGATCGTGATTTCGACGATTTTCTCCTTCAGTTCGGCGGACAAATGCTGCGGCGGGTACACCGCAATCGAGTCTCCGGAGTGCACGCCGGCGCGTTCGATATGCTCCATGATCCCCGGAATCAGCACGGTTTCCCCGTCGCAGATCGCGTCGACCTCCACCTCTTTGCCCAGCATGTAGCGGTCGATCAGCACCGGATGCTGCGGGTTGATGTTGACCGCTTCCTCCATGTATCTCAGCAGCTCGCTATCGGAGTAGACGATTTCCATCGCCCGGCCGCCCAGGACGTACGACGGACGCACCAGCACCGGATAACCGAGCGCTTGCGCGGTTCCCACCGCCTCCTCGACCGAGGTGACCGTGCTGCCTTTAGGTTGGGCGATATGCAGCCTGGAGAGCAGCGCTTCGAACTTTTTGCGATCCTCCGCCCCGTCGATCGATGCCAGGGAGGTGCCGAGGATGCGCACGCCGGCCGCCTCCAGCGGCGCCGCCAGGTTGATCGCCGTTTGGCCGCCGAACTGGACGATGACGCCAACCGGATTTTCCTGCTCGATGACGTTCATCACGTCCTCGAAGAACAGGGGCTCGAAATAAAGCCGGTCCGAGGTGTTGAAATCGGTGGACACCGTCTCCGGATTGTTGTTGATGATGACCGCTTCATAACCGGCCCTTTGAATCGCCCAAACCGCGTGCACCGTGGAGTAGTCGAACTCGATGCCCTGACCGATCCGGATCGGGCCGGAGCCGAGCACGACGATTTTTTCCTTCCCGGATTGGACGACTTCATTTTCCGTTTCATAGGTCGAGTAATAGTATGGCGTGGAAGCTTCAAACTCCGCCGCGCACGTATCGACCATTTTATATACCGGCCGCAGGCCACGCTCCTTGCGGAAGCTTCTGACCTCGGCTTCGGTCAAATGCGTGCCCAGCGGCTGCCCCGCCGCGCGCAGCTCGGCGATCGCCCGGTCGGTAAAGCCGAGCCGCTTGGCTTCGTACAAGGTTTCATAGGACAAAATTTCTTCGCCGGCGATCCGCTTCTCGAACTCGACCAAACGTTCGATTTTGTCCAGGAACCACCAGTCGATGCCCGTCAGGTCGTGGATCTGCTGGAGCTTGTAGCCGCGGCGGAACGCTTCGGCGATCAGGAACAGGCGCTCGTCGTCGGCTTTGATCAAGCGGGCGTCCAATGTCCCGTTGTCGATCTTTTCCGCCCCTTTCAAGTACAGGCGGTGTGTGCCGATCTCCAGCGAGCGGACCGCTTTGTGAATCGACTCTTCAAACGTCCGTCCGATCGCCATCACTTCGCCGGTCGCTTTCATCTGCGTGCCCAGCTTGCGGTTGGCGCTGACGAATTTGTCGAACGGCCAGCGCGGGATTTTGCTGACGATGTAGTCGAGCGTCGGTTCAAAACAAGCGTACGTCTGGCCCGTAACCGGGTTGACGATTTCGTCGAGCGTATAGCCGAGGGCGATTTTCGCCGCCATTTTGGCGATCGGGTAGCCCGTCGCTTTGGAGGCGAGCGCCGAAGAACGGCTCACCCGCGGGTTTACTTCGATAACGTAGTACTGGAAGCTTTGCGGATCGAGCGCGAACTGGACGTTGCAGCCGCCTTCGATGTTCAACGCGCGGATGATTTTCAGCGACGCCGAACGCAGCATTTGATACTCGCGGTCGGAAAGCGTCTGGCTCGGAGCTACGACGATGCTGTCCCCGGTATGTACGCCCACCGGGTCAAAGTTCTCCATGTTGCAGACGACGATGCAGTTGTCATTTGCGTCCCGCATGACTTCGTATTCGATTTCCTTCATGCCGGCGATCGATTTTTCGATCAGGCATTGGCCGATCGGGCTGTAGCGGATCCCCGAAGCGACCGTTTCCTTAAGCTCCTCCTCCGTGGCGCAGATGCCGCCGCCGGTGCCGCCCAGCGTATAGGCCGGACGCACGATGACCGGATAGCCGATCTCCGCGGCAAAGGACAGCGCCTCATCGACCGAGGTGATGATCGTGCTTTCCGGCACCGGCTGCTCCAGCTCGCGCATCAGCTCGCGGAACAGGTCGCGGTCCTCCGCCTTTTCGATCGAGGTCAGCTGCGTGCCGAGCAGCTTGACGTTTTCGCGCTCCAGCACGCCGGCGCGGGCCAATTCGACGGCCATGTTCAGGCCGGTTTGGCCGCCCAGCGTCGGCAGCAGGCCGTCCGGGCGCTCCTGGCGGATGATTTGCGTCACGAACTCAAGCGTGATCGGTTCGATGTATACTTTGTCGGCCATGTTGGTGTCCGTCATGATCGTCGCCGGGTTGCTGTTGATCAGCACCACCTCGACGCCTTCTTCCTTCAGCGCCTGGCAGGCCTGCGTTCCGGCATAGTCAAACTCCGCAGCCTGGCCGATGACGATCGGGCCGGAACCGATGACGAGTATCTTCTTGAGGTCTTTGTTGATCGGCATGGATTACAGTTCTCCTTTCGCAGCGGCCATGAGTTCGGCCTGACGGGGCTTTTGCGGATGCAGGCGCTTATGCTCCCGGATCATTTCGATGAAGCGGTCGAACAGGTAGCTGTTGTCGTAAGGTCCGGGAGCCGCCTCCGGATGGTACTGCACCGAAAAAGCCGGATATTTTTTATGCTTCAAGCCTTCGATCGTTTTGTCGTTATTGTTGATATGCGTTACTTCCAGGTCCGTTCCGTTCAGGGACGATTCCGTTACCGTGTACCCGTGGTTCTGGGACGTGATGTAGCAGCGCCCCGATTCCAGCTCTTTGACCGGATGGTTGCCGCCGCGGTGGCCGAATTTCAGTTTCTCCGTATCGGCTCCGCATGCCAAAGCGAACAGTTGGTGGCCCAGGCAGATGCCGAAAATCGGATATTCGCCGAGCAGTTCGGAGATCATTTCCGCCGCGTAAGGCACGTCTTTCGGGTCCCCGGGGCCGTTGGACAGCTGAATCCCGTCGGGATGCAGGCGGCGGATTTCCTCCGCGGTCGTGTTATGCGGCACGATGACCACATCGCAATCCCGTCTGTTGAGTTCGCGTAAAATACCGCTTTTGGCGCCGAAGTCCACAAGCACGATGCGCTCTTTCGAGCCCGGGCTGCTGTAGACGTGCTTCGTCGAGGTTTGGGCCACCTGATTGCGCAGTTCCTCGATGCTGGTGGCGAGCATCATTTCCTTCAGTTCTTCAACCGATTTCGAGGAGGTGGTCAGGATCCCCCGCATCGTCCCCTGATGGCGGATGATGCGCGTCAGCATGCGGGTATCGATATCGGCAATGCCGGGAATCCCGTATTCCTTAAGCAAATCGCCCAGGTTGTACTGCGCCCGCCAGTTGCTGGGCGTTGGCTCGTACCGGCGCACCACGAACCCGTGGATCGACGGGACGATCGATTCGAAATCATCCCGCGAGATGCCGTAGTTTCCGATCAGCGGATAGGTCATGGTGACGATTTGTCCGCAGTAGGACGGGTCGGACAAAACCTCCTGATATCCCGTTATTCCCGTATTAAAAACGACCTCGCCCGTTTTTTCGCCTTCTGCCCCGAATGAGGTTCCGGTAAACAACGTGCCGTCTTCCAACAACAATCTTGCTTGCATCCTGCAGCACTCCTTTAGAAGTTCTATATTCATCAAAGCCCATGATTGGGCTTATGCCTCAGACCTATACCTCGGACCTGCCTTGGCCTTATGCCTCAAGCCTATGCCTCAGACCAAACCAGGTTTCCGCCCACGATCGTCGCCACCGGCCAGCCCTTCAGCTTCCACCCGGCAAACGGCGTGTTGCGCCCTTTCGAGGCGAAGGCCGCCGGATCGACGGTCCGCTCCTCCTCCAAATCGACGATCGTCAGATCGGCGGGAGCGCCGGGAGTGAGGCGTCCGGCCTTTAGCCCGAACACTTGCGCCGGACCTGCAGTCATGCGCTGCACCAGCATCCCCAAAGTCCAGCGGCCTTCGGCCACAAATTTGGTGTACAGCAGCGGGAACGCCGTTTCGAAACCGACGATGCCAAACGGCGCAAGCTGCATGCCCTTGGCCTTTTCTTCCTCGCTGTGCGGCGCGTGATCGGTGACGATGATGTCGATCGTTCCGTCCTCCAATGCCGCGATACAAGCCTCCACGTCCCGGCGGGAGCGCAGCGGCGGATTCATTTTCCAGTTGGCGTCCAGCCCGGGGATATCTTCGTCCGCCAGGATCAGATGGTGCGGGCATACCTCGGCGGTCACGTTGATGCCGATCTCTTTGGCCTGCCGGATCAAGCGGATCGACTGCTCCGTGCTGACGTGGCAGACGTGGTAGTGAACGCCCGTCGCTTCCGCAAGCAAAATATCGCGCCCGACATGGATCGCCTCCGACTCGTTCGGGATGCCTTTCAAGCCGTGCCGTCTGGCGAATTCCCCCTCGGCGACCGGCGCTCCTTCCACCAGCGAGTTGTCCTCGCAGTGGGCGATGACCGGCATAGCCAGCGACGCCGCCAGTTTCATCGCGTCCTTCATCATCTGCGCGCTCTGCACGCCTACGCCGTCGTCGGTGAAGCCGATTGCGCCGGCTTCCTTCAGTGCGGCAAAGTCGGTCAACTCGCGGCCAAGCTCGCCTTTCGTGATCGCCGCGTACGGCAGCACATTGACGAGCCCCGCTTCGTCCGCTTTTTGTTTTACGTATTTTACCGTGTCGGGATTATCGGTTACCGGTCTCGTGTTCGGCATGCAGGCGATCGTGGTGAAGCCGCCTTTGGCCGCCGAGCGGGAACCCGTTTCGATCGTTTCTTTATGCTCAAAGCCCGGTTCGCGCAAATGCACGTGCATGTCGATAAAACCCGGGGTTACCAGCTTGCCGCCGGCGTCGATTATCCGCGTATCCGGCTCGGCCGCTGCGGCCTCCCCGGCCCCGTTAACCGAAATACTTTCGATGATTCCGTTATGGACGGTGATTCGGGATAATTGCAGTTCCCCGTCGCTATTAAGGCTATTGGCATTTATGATAATAAGTCGCATGGAATGTTCATCCTCCGCTCTTTCGTACGATTTTGGAATAAGACGGCGGGTTACGGCGCTATATTTCCCTGCACGGCCCTACCGTAGGGCCCGTTCCAGGACGGCCATGCGGATCGGCACGCCGTTTTGCATCTGCTTAAAGATGCGCGACTGCGGGTGCTCCACAAGCGCGTCGTCGATTTCCACGCCCCGGTTTACCGGAGCCGGGTGCATGATCAGCGCGTGCGGCGGCAGTTTGGCCGCTCTCTCTTCCGTTAAACCATAATGGAGACGGTACTCGGCCGCCGATTTCAAGATGCCGTCCGTATGGCGCTCCAGTTGAACCCGGAGCATCATCACGACGTCGGCGCCAAGCGCTTCTTCCATCGATACGTAAGAAGCGTATGCTTCAAGCTCCTGGGCCTGCATGTTTTCCGGCGCGCACAGCTTCACTTTCGCGCCGAATTTTTGCAGGGCCCACAGGTTGGAGCGGGCAACCCGGCTATGTTTGATGTCGCCGATGATCGCCACCTTGAGCCCCTTCAATTCCCCGAAATGGGCCTTCATCGTATAAAGATCGAGCAGCGCTTGCGTCGGGTGCTCGTTGTTGCCGTCGCCGGCATTGACGAGCGGAACGCCGATTTTTTCCGCAATTCCTTCAAGCATGCCGATCGGCTTAAGCCGGATGACGCCGGCGTCGATGCCCATCGATTCCAGCGTGCGGACGGTGTCGTAAATCGACTCGCCTTTTTCTACGCTCGAGACCGCCGCCGCGAAGTTAAGCACCTGCGCGCCCAGCCTTTTCTCCGCCATTTCGAAGGAAAATCGGGTCCGCGTGCTGTTTTCAAAAAACATATTGGCTACGAAACGGTCCTGCAAGACCGGGATCACTTTCTCTGCTTTGGCGTCCCAGTGGGCCGCCCGATCCAAAATGGAGGAAATCTCCGACGCGCTCAGGTTTTTGAGTCCCAGCAAGCTGCGTTCTTTCACTGCCGCCATCGTCAGCGCCATGTCAGTTCCCCTCCCGGTTGTGGAGGATGCGGACAAGATCGCTTCCGTCATGTTCTTGAAGCAGCACTTCGATTTCTTCCGTGCGCGAGGTCGGCACGTTTTTCCCGATATAATCGGCCCGGATCGGCAGCTCCCGATGGCCCCGATCGGCGAGAACCGCCAGTTGGATCGATTCCGGCCGCCCGCAGTCCATGATCGCGTCCATCGCGGCCCGGATCGTGCGGCCCGTATACAGAACATCGTCGAACAAAATGACTTTTTTGCCTTGAATCGATACCGGGAACGTGGCTTGCTTGGCTCCCCGCACCGTTTCGGTGTTGTCGTCCCGGTAGGACGTTACGTCAAGCTCTCCCCACGGAATCGCCGATCCTTCGATGCTTTCCAGCCGCTCGGCCAGCCGTTTGGCGAGATACACTCCGCGCGTTTTGATGCCGGCCAGCACCAAACCTTCGATCCCTTTGTTTCGCTCCAAAATCTCATGCGCAATTCTGGTAAGCGCCCTCCGAATCGCCTGCTCATCCATAATGATATGACTTTCGATGCTCACAGCCTTGACCTCCTTGGGACAATTGATGGTCACCCGTGTTCGTTCCGTGATCGGCGCATAAAAAAACTCCTTGCCTGATCCAGGCAAGGAGTCTCCAGCCACAGTTAAACTATGACTGTCACGGGGGTTTGGGCATGCCAGAGCGCATGAAAATAAGCGCAGTTCTGCCCTGCTTCCCCATTCACGTTACCTTGCCAGCCTCACGGGACTGAATTAAAGGTGCTATTGGTTTACATGAATTATGACAGAACGAGGTCAGCCTGTCAAGACGCTCTGCCCATAAAACCGTTCACACCTTGCTCACGACGGAACCACCCGAATCCTCCGTTTTGCGGAAGCGCGGCTGCATATCGTTGTTAATAATTATACATTTACATTTATATTTATTCAACCGGATTTTTGGAGCGGAATATCGCTGGGGCATTGCTGAGACCTTATAACTCAACTTTCGCAGCAAAATATCGGCAGATAAGCCTTGATATCAAGCCTTGATATAGCTGGGCAAAACAGCAATCCATTGCCGGAGTTGGCGCTGAATCAGAGGTGGTTGTAGAGACGTCACGACCCGGCGGGGTCAGCGTATCTATCTTTTGCACCGTAGCCGTTTCGAGCAGTGTCACAAATCGACGCCAGGTGAGGGGCTGTCTAAAGGGATAATCTAAAGCGTTCGTGTCTTGGTATCCCTGCCTGCTGCCTGCCTTTGCACGATTATCCCCTTCGTTCAGGAGCAGGGAGCAGGGGGAGGCTAGAGCAAGGATTCAAAAAAAGAGAGAGAGAGAGAAGCTTGATAAGAGAACGCATGTTTGGTATAATGAAATAAATGGAACCTATGTTCGTATATTCTTGATTCGGGGGCGAGCGGATATGGAAGTCAATGCGGGAACGGAACATCAGCCATTCAGCAGCCGTTTTAACAGCGAGCAGGACTGCATGGAAGCGCTGATCGCGATGAAGTGGCCAAGCGGCTTCGTCTGCCCGCGCTGCGCTCACACCCGGTGCAGCCGTCTGACTTCCCGGCATATCCCCTTGTTCGAGTGCGGAAAGTGCAAGCATCAAACGTCGCCTTTGGTCGGCACGATTTTTGAAGGAACGCATCTGCCCCTAGTGAAGTGGTTTCAGGCCCTGGAGTTGTTCCTGCTGGAGGGCGGCATCTCGGCGCTGCGGCTGCGCCAGGTGATCCGGGTCACCTACAAGACTGCCTGGTCGCTGCTACAAAAAATACGCCATGCCGTGGGGGAGTTCGATGCCCGGGAGCTGCTCTCCGGAGACGTGAAGGTGAACAGCGATCAGTATGGGCGTAATCCGTCCCGGTGTCAGCTTTCGCATCCGTACGCCTCGGCGGTCGTAGCCGGCTGCACGGTCACGGAGTCGGGCGAGCCGGAGTACGTCAAAATCCGCCTGGTGCCGCATAAGCGGGGAGGCGAAAAAAGGGCAAACCGTCACGATCTAACCGCGTTTATTAGCGGACATGTGGATCCCCGTACAGCGGCGTTACAGACGTTCCCTCAAGCCTTTCGGCTGTATTTGCCCTTGCGGAAAGTGGTGAGAGAGGCGTGGGAATCGCTGAAGAGTACGTATGGAGCCTTGGGGCTGAAGCATCTGCAGGCGTACCTGAACGAATACACCGGACGCCGCCGGTTGCGCCTGCCCGGAGGACTGCCCGAAGCGGAAGAAACGATGCGGCAGAAGTTGCTACAGATGTGTGTGGCGATTCCGGCGATCCCTTACCGCCGGCTGATCGCACGCCAACCGAACCAGCCCCTTGCGGCTGCGGCCTGATCGTGATGTTTGAACGGTGGGGGTTAACTTGATGCGGATCAACTTAATTGGGTAGGGGTTAGCATGAACAGTACGGGCGTTGCTGCAGACGGAAGAGTTCAGGCTACAGCAAAATCACGGTCTTTTCGTTTCCCTCGCATCTTGTCCTTGATCTCCTATCTTGATCCCCTGTCCTGATCTCTTATCCGGTCTATTTCACCCCCCTAAATATGATATGATTCCTTCTCCTAAGCCCGTCTAAATTATCTCGAACCTATCTGCTTCTTCACCAAATATTTTCCGAGCTTGTCTTTCTCTTTAGCTACCTGATCAAACGGGATAATCGTGCAAAGTCTCCGGACAGGGAGTGTTGATCTGCCGCCCCTCCCCCCACTTCCCTATCCTCAAGCTTTCAACGCAGGGGACTCAAGCTGATTTTTGCTCTGTGAAAGTTGAGTTATAAATAATCTTAAAAAAGGGGTCGCCCCAAGTAGCTTAAGTCTACTTTTGGGGCGGCCCTTTTCGTTCGTTTATGCCATTAACGCAGCGTCTTCAAAGCGCCGCTCCAAGCGAGCACTTGGTCCAGCATGCCGTTCAGGTTGGTCAGGTGCAGATCAGCCGGTTTAAATACGCTGTAGTTTTCGAAATCGGTGAACAGCGACAGCGCAACATGTACGCGAACGTCGGCCACGGACAATTCGCCAAGGATGCCGCGCAGGTGTTCAGCCGCGCGGGCGCCGCCGACCGAGCCGTAGCTCACGATGCCGGCCGCTTTGTTGTTCCAGGCTTCGCGCGCGTAGTCGAGCGCATTTTTCAGCGCGCCGGTGATGCTGTGGTTGTACTCCTGCACGATAAACACGAAGCCGTCCAAGGAGTTCAGTTTTTCATTCCACTTCGCCGCTTGCTCGGAAGCGTCGGCTTCACCCAGAAGCGGCAGCTTATAATCGGCGATATCGACGATTTCATAGTTCGCGTCTCCGCGCGCGTCGGCGATTTTTTTCACCCATTCTCCCACTTGCGGGCTGACGCGGCCATCGCGGGTACTTCCCAAAATAATCCCAATGTTCAATTTTGACACGTTTGTCTCCTCCTTATTCGTTGTTCTTCCAAATATTCTGTCCAACAGACCCATGAGTTTACACCGCCATGTATATTGCTTGCATCCCTAAAATATTATCTTTATATTGAGATGCTTGATTCTGAAACAATCATAAACCCAGGCGGTTCCATTTGTCAAGCTGCTTACAAAAAGTTTGTTAAAAATATTTTCGCCCGCTCTATTCCTCATGCACAGTTACAATCACACCGTCCACATTATTTCCGGAAAGCTCATAACTTCCTTCGACCGGAACGCGGATTGTACCGCCATCGGTGACGGGAAAATAAAATACGTGGTAGGTCCGGCCGTTGACGTCGGCCTTAACGGCTTGTTTCACTTTCAGGTAGTTGAGATACTCTTCCAGAACCATGTCGTTTCTCTGCATAATGGCGCTGTGGGGCAGGCCTACATAACGGAAATGCCAGGGCTCGTATTGAATGCCGGTCACCGCGGTTTTGTTCTCCGGATAACGCAGTACAAACCCGTATTTCCATGCGTTCTCTTTTAACCATTTGCCTTCCGGCGCAACGTTCATCTCCGCTTCTGACGAGCCGATATCTAGCGACAAACCCAGGTTATGCTCGCTATATCCCGCCGGCATCGCATATTCCGCTCCCATTTGACGATACAGCTCATCCTGCCGCCGCTCGTCCCGATACCCGCTGGTGATCAGGAAATGATTCACTCCGTCCTCGCCTGCGGCGGCGGCCATCTCGGTAAATTTTCCAGCCAATCTTTCCGACAGCCGAACCGTGTTATCCATCACGCCAAAACCTTGGAGTAATTCATCATGTTGAACCAGACTGAGCGCTTCCTCCTCCGGACCTTGATCCGGAACCGGATGGTCTTGATTGACCAGCAGCAGATCGCCCCGATAAACCTGCTCCCCCGTGATTTTTATCGTAAATCCCCGGTCCGCCGGGGCTTGGGGATTATCGTCGGTAAGCGTAATTTTATCCAACGGAATCGCGGATAAATCGCTGACTTTAAATTTAACGAAAGCGTAGCCCAGCAGCAGCAGGACCAGCACACAAAACACCCATTTCTTCATGGCTCGTATTCCTCCTAACCTTTCATTCCTTAAGGATAGTCAAAATTTTTTAAGAAGAAATGGGTATAAAAATAAAGTTTTTCTTAAGTTTCCGCTTATCCCGCCGGAGGGTGGATTCAGAAGGTTCAATCGCGAGCCAGCTTCTCCACGGCATCGATGACAGCTTGCGGATGATGATGGGGGATCATGTGCGCGGCGTCGGGGAGCTCCATCAGCGCCGCATTCGGCAAGTCCCGGTGCAGCCGATAGCTGTGTTCCTTGGTCGGAAAAGGATCCCGCCGCCCGACGACGATGACGGCAGGCGCCTGAATCCGGCGATAGTTCGGGGATATCTCGGCGGCCGCCGGAGCAAAAGCCAGCACGTCCTCCCGGTTCGCCCGGAACTGGGACGGCCGGAGCCACAGCGCCAACGTTTCCTGTTCATAAGCGAAGGGAACCGGCTCCGGGGCGAAGGTCGCTTTCATGATTTGCCGGGCCATGACTCTCCCCAAGGTTGCCAGCAGAAGATTCATCACGATCCGCCCCACCAGCGGCATCATCACGATTCTGGAGATCGGATCGCCTTTTTCCGCCGGATACCCTTCTTTATACATGCCGCCCCCCAGCGTCACGATCCCCGCCAGATCATCGGGATACAAGGCCCCGTATGCAAGGACCAGCAATCCGCTCCAGGAATGCCCGACCAGAATCGGCCGCTCCACTCCCAGCTTGTTCAAAGCCTCATGCAGCAGCCGGGCTTGATCGTCCGGTGTAACCGAGCCGTGCTTCGGGCGGCCGCTGTGTCCGTATCCGGGGCGGTCAAAAGCCAACGCCCGATATCCCTTGGCCGCCGCAAGTTCCATGACCCGCTCAAAATCACGGCTCCATAAAACTCCCCCATGCAAAAACACCACCGGCCTGCCCTGCCCCCGTTCCAGGTAATGCAGGCGGATTCCGTCCGCCTCCACAAACTTTCCGGATGGCGGGAATTCCATTTCCGCCTGCCGAAACTTCAATTGGTTGTAGCCGTAGAACGCCGCCAGCATTATCGCAGCAAGTCCCAGCAATACAGTTAGTATCACCAATTCTCCCCTCTCCTCCTTTTGGTTTTCCGAAACGCCAACGCAGCAACGTACTAATCAGTATGTTAATGTTATAATTAACGGCTTCATCGAAATAAATTTCCAATGAAGCCGGAAAAAGTCTTCCGCCCTTATCGCGGCGATAATCCGTCCCACAGCAGCCTTGCGGCATCCCGGGCGAATTGATCCAGCTTTAGCTCCTTGGGGGCCAGCAGCCACGAAAGAACGATTCCGTTCATAACCGTCTGGGTGTACAGCGTGAGCGAGCCCGGATCGATATCGCCGCGCAGCCACCCCTGCGTTTGGCAATCGCGGAGCAACTCTGCGACTTTGACGTAAAACCCCGCGAACAGCCCGCGGATCTTGTCCTGGACCTCCGGGTTGCGGCTGGAGGTTAAAAACTCAAAAAACAGCATCGGCCGATCGGGGGTTACCATACAGGCGGCCAATTGGCCCTTCAGCCAGTCCGTCAAAGCCCCGACTTTATCCTCCGCGCGGGCGATCGCTTCGATTTGGGCGGGCAGCAGCTGCTCCTGCTGCCTTAGATTTCTTTCGCAAATGGCCAGATACAGCTCGCTTTTGTTTGCAAAATGCCAATATATCGCGCTTTTCGTGAACCCGGCCTCGGCCGCCACCTGGTCCATCGCGGCTTTGGCATAACCGTGCCGGGCGAACACCTCCATGGCGGCATCCAGCACGCGCGTCCGCGTATCCGCAGGCAAGCCCTCCGGCTCTGCCCCGCGGCCGGCCAGCATAGCCCGCATATCATCCTTGCCGCCCAAATGTCTGCGCACCGTTGTCCAATGCACGCCGGCGGCGCGGGCCACTTCCTCATAGCTGATTTTGTCCGCAGGCAGCCGCCCGGCCAGCTCCATGAATGCCTGAATGATTTTATCGCGATGGTTCAACTTTCATTTCTCCTATCAGGAACAAGTTTGCAACACCACATACCAACAAGTATGTAAATATCATATTTCAAACAGATAAAATTGTCAAAAAGGTAAAACCTAAAAGTTCGTTTCGCATTTGTTTACTAAACATTTTTATAAATATTAAAGAATGGACACCCATTTCAAAAAATGAACAACCTTATTCCAAACCGGTAAACGTTGCAACAACACGGAATTTCCCACATGTTTTTTTACAAAATAACAATTGTTCATACGATATTCTTTTGCTATAATGTATTCGTGATTTACTAAACATTACTTAACGAAATAAGGAAGGAGGTTTGGGATGGCAACGATTCGCGACATCGCCAGGGAGGCTCAAGTTTCGATCGCTACGGTATCCAGGGTGCTCAATGAAGACGCCACTTTAGCGGTCACGCCGCAAACACGCCAACGGATTTACGCCGTGTGCGAGCAATTGAACTACAAACCCCGCAAATCCAAAAAGAAAGCGCACGCACTGTCCGAACAGCGCCATAATCTCGGTTTGCTGCTATGGAATTCTGGCGAACAGGAGCAGCAGGACCCGTACTTTTTGTCGATCCGTCAAGGTATTGAGAACCAATGTGCCGAACTGGGCTTTGATATTGTCAAAACGATCCGGATGTACGGGGACTCGCCGGAATATCGGGACCTCAGCAACCTGGACGGCCTGTTTGTCGTGGGTAACGTCGATCCGCAAGATTTGCATGAGATTTTTCCGAAACGCGATCGGACAGTATACGTGGCCAACACCCCGGAAGTCGGAGAGATCGACGCGGTTGTCGTGGATTTGGAGCAGGCCGTGAACGATGTGCTCAGCTATTTGCTGGAGCACGGGTATCGGAACATCGGTTTTGTCGGCGGCCAGGAATTTATGCACAGACTCGAACGCACAATGAGCGAAATTCCCGAAAAGCGCCGGAAAGCGTTCGAAAACATCATGCGGGCCAACAAGCTGTACCGCGAACGCAATGTGTATGTCGGAGACTGGACGATTCTTAGCGGATACAAACTGATGCAAAGCGCAATCGCCAAAGGGGATTTGCCGGAGGCTTTTTTCTTTGCCAACGACCCCATGGCTATAGGCGCGCTGCGGGCGCTTAAAGAAGCGGGCCTCTCGGTACCGGATGATGTTGCAATTGTGGGGATGGACGATATTGAAATGGCGGCATTTGCCAGCGTACCCCTCACGACCGTCAAAATTTACAGCGAACAAATGGGGCGGTCAGCGGTGAACCTGATGGCCGAAAGATTGCGGGGCCGCGACGTTCCGCTGCGCGTTGTAGTGCCAACCAGGCTCATAGTGAGAGAGAGCTGCGGCGCAAAGACAAAATAACATCGTAACGCGGCGCAAGCAAAAAAAGGACTCCCATAAAGGGAGCCAAGAAAAAGATTATTCCATTCTGTAGTATATGATGGCCCAAATCAAAAAACAATCATCCGACAGGTTTATGGAGGACAAATATGAAAAAAACATCCATTTCTATGCTGCTGCTGATTTTAGTCCTGATTGTAAGCGCTTGTGGCAGCTCCAAAAGCAATAATAACGCCCAGACGTCCGGCTCATCCTCCGGAGCGGGTGGAGAAAAGATAACCCTTAGCTTGTACAGTACGGCATCGGACGGTTCTTCGCAAGAAGTGCTGAAAAAGGTAATCGCCGATTATAAAGCGGAAAACCCGAATGTCGAAATTGAAGTGCAATACCCGGGGGCCGATTATGACAGCGCTCTCAAAATGATGATGGCCTCCAACCAGCTTCCCGATTTATTCGACACGCACGGCTGGGCAAAAACCCGTTACAAAGACTATGTTGCGGATCTGAGCGGAGAAGCCTGGACGGCCGATCTGACGGATACGATCAAAAATGTGCTGATGGACGAAACAGGCAAATTCTACGCACTGCCGCTGAACGAATCGAAGGACGGCATTACGTTTAATGCCGCCGTACTGGAGAAGTACGGCATCGAAATCCCTGCGACAATCGATGAGATGATTGCGGCCGGCGAGAAGATCAAGGCCGAAAGCAACGGCTCGGTCATTCCGTTCTATTTTGCCGGTCAAGATTCATGGACGATCGGGCAATTTTTCGATTACTTTGCCAACTCGCTGCTGATCAGCCCCGAACCGAATCAGGCGCAAGCTTTGCTGGACAACACGTTCGACTGGAACAACTGGACGCCGCTTGCCGAAAAATTCAAAGAGCTGTCCGACAAAGGTTTAATGAATGAAGATGTGCTGACGGCGAAATATTCCGACATCCCGGCTTTGTTTGCTCAAGATCAAATCGCCTTTGTCATGACCGGTCCGGCGTTTACCGCCGACGCGCTGAAGTTAAACCCCGACCTGAAATTCGGAATTATGCCGGTGCCTTCCATGGCTGCCGGGGACGCGCCGAACTTCTCCGGCGGCGAGCGCAACACTTTGGCGGCCTGGAAGGATTCGCCGAAGCTCGAAGAAGCGAAGAAATTCCTCGCTTTTTATGCAAAACCGGAATATATGAAAATGATGTCCGAAGCAACGGGCTCCCCCGCCGCATTCAAAAGCGTGACCGCCGACCTTGGACAGGCCACTGCTTATTATGAGCAATTCAAGGATGTCCGCGTATTCCCGTACTTCGACCGCCTGTACTTGCCAAGCGGCATGTGGGACGTGCTGACGACCAAGGGGGAGGAAATTCTGTCCGGCGGTATAACACCGCAGGATTTCTCCAAGGCGATGAAGGAAAATGTCGATCGTTTGCTTAGTCAGCAGTAAGATGGCCGTCCATCGAACATAGAGAATTACAAGCGTTATGACTGAGGGGCTTGCTTCAGGAAGCCCCTTTTACCTACTTCACGCAAAAGAAGGGATACCTAGTATGAAAAGTACAGGGGCTGCGCGCCTCCATCGCAACGCGCCGTTTTGGCTCAACCTCATGTATTTGCCGGCGCTGTTGCTGTTTTTGCTGTTCATTGTCTATCCGTTTCTGAAAGGCGTTCAGATCTCTTTCACGAACTGGAACGGGTTCTCTCAAACGTACAAATGGATCGGACTCGATAATTACAAGCGGATGTTTTCCGACCCCAATATCGGCATCGTCATCCGCAATACGCTGATTTACGGTGTCGGAAGTACGCTATTGCAAAATATTTTCGGCCTGCTCTACGCCCTGCTCTTGAACAAGAGCATCAAAATCCGCGGCCTGGCGCGCACGATCGTTTATTTGCCGGTTATCGTCAGCGGTCTGATTATGGGTTATATTTTTTACTTTTTCTTTCAGTTTAGAGGCGGTGCTTTGAATGACGTCCTTAAGCTGTTCGGCATGGCCCCGATTAACATGCTGGGCGACCCGAACCTAAACGTATGGATCATAATGCTGGTCAACAGCTTTCAGTTTATGGGCACGGCCATGATTATTTATTTGGCGGGCTTGCAGTCGATCTCAAAAGATTATTTCGAGGCAGCGGATATCGACGGGGCGAACGCATGGGTGAAATTCAAAAATGTGACGCTGCCGCTGTTGATGCCCTCCATCACCATCAATGTCGTATTAAATCTCATCGGCGGCCTGAAGCTGTTCGACGCCATTATGGCGCTTACGGGCGGCGGACCGGGGTACGCTTCCCAATCGATGTCCACGATGATGTACAAGACGTACTTCTCCAGCCAAGATGCCGGGTACGCGTCCGCGATCGGCATCCTGATGTTCCTAATGATCTCGTTCTTTAGCATTTTCGCTTTGCAGTATTTGCGCAGAAAGGAGATTAATTAGGATGAAAAAGACGGGATATATTCTTCTGACCGTGCTGATCAGCATCGTTCACATCCTGCCCTTTTATCTGCTGCTGACGACATCGTTCAAGCCTGCGAATGATTTCAGCTCGAAATGGCTTTTTCCCGGCCGATTTTATTTCGACAACTTCACCAACGCCTGGAAAAACGCCAACCTGGGGCAAGCTTTCATCAATAACATCATCATTACGGCATGTTCCCTGTTGTTAATCATTGTCATCGGAGCGATCGCCTCCTATCCGCTGTCACGGTTCCAAACGAAGCTGAACAAGACGATCTATGCCGTGTTTATTTCCGCCATGATCGTACCGCCGCTAACCACGCTGGTTCCGCTTTATCAGCTTTATGTCGATATCGGCGCGATGAATACGTATTGGGGCATCGTCCTGCTGCTGGTCACGTTCAACATGCCGATTACGATTTTCTTGTATACGGGCTTCATCGGCTCGATCCCGAAGGAATTGGATGAGGCGGCGATGATTGACGGCATGAGCCGGTTTCGTCTGTTCTTTAAAATCATCCTGCCGCTGTTAAAGCCAATTACGGCCACGGTCATCATTATGACGGGCGTTGGGGTATGGAACGACTATCAGTTTTCTTTGTTCTTCCTGCAAAAATTGAATATGCATACCGTAACCGTAGCTTTATCTTCGTTTTTTACGCAGTACAGCAGCAATGTAGGTTGGGTGGCGGCCGGCTCGCTTCTGGCCGCGCTTCCGCTCATCGTGCTTTATTTGTTCTTGCAAAGATATTTCGTGTCCGGACTGTCGTCCGGGGCCGTCAAAGGGTAGAACGCCCGCGCGGCAAGCGCTTAAAGGAGGACCATACGTGGGAATACAATTCAATAGAGACAATAAAACTTTTCATTTGCAGGCGAAAGACAGCAGCTATTTGCTGCAAATCACGCCATATCAATATGTCGCCCACCTTTACTGGGGCAAGCAAATCGCCGGCTGGCACGGGGCAAACCCGATCCGCTATCTGGACCGGGGATTCGCGCCGAATCCGCTTCCGGGAAACCGCGATTTTTCCTTGGACACCATTCCTTTGGAATATCCTTCATACGGCAATAGCGATTTTCGCGAGCCGGCGATCCAGATTCAGCTCGAAAACGGGTCGACCGTCAGCGATTTCCGTTACGTGTCGCATGAAATCTATAGAGGCAAGCCGAAGCTCGCAGGGCTTCCCGCGACCTATGTGGAGCGGGAAGACGAAGCCGAAACGCTGGCGCTCCAGCTTGTCGACGAGCTCACGAAGCTTCGCGTCGAGCTGTTGTATACCGTATTTGAAGAGCATAACGTGATTACGCGTTCGGCTCAAATCATCAACGAGGGTTCCCAACCGGTTAAACTGCTGCGCGCCCTTAGCGCCAGTGTGGATTTCCGCGATGCGGACTTCGAGCTGCTGCATCTGTCCGGTTCGTGGGCGAACGAGCGGAACATCGTCCGCCGGAAGCTTGTGCAGGGCACGCATTCGATCGAAAGCAAGCGCGGTGCGAGCAGCCATCAGCACAATCCGTTTCTGGCCCTGCTCCGGCCAGGCGCGAACGAGGACCACGGCGAAGTTTACGGCTTCAATCTGGTCTACAGCGGAAACTTTACGGCTCAGGTCGAAACCGATCAGTTCAACACGGCCCGCGTATCCATGGGCATCAATCCTTTCGATTTCACCTGGCTGCTGGAGCCGGGCGAGTCGTTCCAAACGCCCGAAGTCGTGATGGTCTACTCGGACACGGGGCTTACCGGCATGTCGGGAACTTTTCACAAGCTGTACCGGACCCGTCTCGTTCGCGGCGCGCACCGGGATGCGCAGCGGCCGATATTGATCAACAATTGGGAAGCGACCTACTTCGATTTTAATGCAGAGAAAATCGAGAGCATCGCCCGCAAAGGCCGGGAGCTCGGCATGGAGTTGTTCGTGCTGGACGACGGCTGGTTTGGCAAGCGCGACGATGACAAGACGTCGCTTGGCGACTGGTTCGTCGACAAGCGCAAGCTGCCCGGGGGACTCGAAGATCTCGTCGCGAGAGTCACCGAAACCGGAATGCAATTCGGCATCTGGTTTGAACCCGAAATGATCTCCGAGGATAGCGAGCTGTACCGCCAGCATCCCGATTGGTGCCTGCATGTGCCGGGCCGGTTGCGTTCTTCGGGACGGGACCAGTTCGTGCTCGATCTGTCGCGCAAGGACGTGCGCGACGCGGTGGTGGAAATGGTGGCCGGCGTGCTGTCCTCCGCGCCGATTTCCTATGTCAAATGGGATATGAACCGCCATATGACCGAGATCGGCTCCGCCGCGCTCCCGCCGCAGCGTCAACGCGAGACTGCCCACCGCTATATGCTGGGGCTGTACGAAATGATGGAAGCGCTGGTCACGCGGTTTCCGCACGTGTTGTTCGAAAGCTGCTCCGGCGGCGGCGGGCGCTTCGATCCCGGCATGCTGTATTACATGCCGCAGGTCTGGACGAGCGACAACACCGACGCGGTATGCCGGCTGAAAATCCAGTACGGGACTAGCCTCGTATACCCGATCGGAGCGATGGGCGCCCACGTCTCGGCCGTTCCGAACCATCAGGTGGAGCGGGTGACCCCGCTCAAAATGCGGGGCGATGTCGCCATGTCCGGCAATTTCGGTTATGAGCTCGATCTGACCGCCATGCCGGAAGACGAACAGGAAACGGTCAAGCAACAGGTCGAGTTCTACAAGGAAATCCGTCCGCTTGTCCAGTTCGGCGATTTCTACCGGCTGCTCAGCCCTTTCGAGGGCAATGAAGCGGCGTGGATGTTCGTCTCCGCGGACCGCGGCGAAGCGCTGTTCGCTTATTACCGCGTGCTGGCGCTGCCGAACGCACCCCTGCGCGCGCTTCGCCTCAAGGGACTCGACCCGGACGCGCTTTACCGGGTCGACGGCTTTGACGAGCCGGTCGGCGGCGACGAGCTGATGTATTCCGGTGTGATGATCCCGCACCAGTCCGGCGATTTCTTCAGCGTCGTCGGCCGTTTGCGGAAAGTGACATGAACCTGTGCATTTTTTCCGGATCAGGGCCGTCATTTTAACGGTTGCGGGTGCCGCTATTTCGAGGAAATAAAGGAAAAACCAAATTTAACGGCACCAGCGTTGCATTTAAATCTGACAAGATACCTTTTCTGGACACACCAATATTCTAACGGTTGCCACAAGCGCTATTTGTTCCAATACCGTTGATTTCAAATTGTAACGGTTGCCATGGAGCTTATTTCACTGAAAACCGGCAATTTTTGCTTGGATTCAGGCAAATAACGGCGCTCGCAACCGTTAGAAATTGAATCCCGGCATTTTGGGCCAATTAAGCGCGATTACAACCGTTAGCGATAGTCTGGAAATCCGGGATGCGGGGCCGGGTCACTTGTCTTAAATTGCATATTTCCGAACAGCGGTAATGCCGATTCGTTCAGCGGTAATGCCATTTGTCCAGCGGTAATGCCAACTTGTCCAGCGGTAATGCCAATTTATCCGTCAATCAATCCGCAGCACGGCTTTTCCGGAAAATTTGCGGTCCATGAGACTGCGGGTGACGGCTCCAATTTCGGTCCAGGGCGCCTCCACTTCGATCCGGGGCCTTAACCGGCCGTTTGCGGCCAGCCGGGCCAGCAACTGCAGATCGTCCGCGGCCGAATGGCGGGTGAGTTCCTCGCCGAGAAAGAAGCCGTACAGGGTTCTCCCTCCGCTGGTCACCAAATTCATCATATCTATCGTCGCCGTAGGCGCTGACGAGAATCCCACCGCAACGCAAATGCCCTGCGGCGCAAGCTGCGGCAGCAAAGCGGCCAGCGTATCGCCGCCGACCGAATCGATGATCAGATCATAAGGCCCGCAGCTGCGGGCCTTTTCCATGCCGGAAGCGCCAACGGCCACTTCGTCGGCACCGGCCTCCCGGACCAGCTTCGCCTTCTCCGCCGTGCTGGCCGTGCCTACGGTGAATGCGCCCGATTGGGCCGCAAGCTGATGGGCAAACAGACCAACGCCGCCGGTGGAACCCGTAATCAGGATTCGCTTGCCGAGCAGCAAACCTCCTTTTCGCAGCGCATTCAGCGCCGTCAGGCCGGCTACGGGCAGAGTCGCCGCTTCCGCAAAGCTGACCTGGTCCGGAATTTCCGCCAGCGTTGATACGGGGGCGGCAACTTGCTCGCTCCAGGCGCCCAGCGGGAGCAGACCGACAACCCGCGCTCCTTTTTGCGGGCCTGTGCCGATTTGGGCCGGCTCGATGACCACCCCGGCGAAATCCCAGCCGGGCCGGGATGAAGCTCCTTGATCTATGGCGTCTCTCACTTCCCCGCGATTGAGCGAGACGGCCTGCACCTGCACGATCGCTTCCCAAGGCTGGGCCTGCGGGGCGTCCACTTCTTTGATCGCGAAATATTCCGCGGCATGCGGATCGGTTACAATGGCACGAATCATATTGGGTCCCCTCCATAAACTTGGAATATTGCGGTCAACCTGAATTGACCTCCGATTTCATACAGGAGTATACTTTAATCACTTTTGCGGACCAAGTGCAGAACTACTCTTGAAATCGAAGGGAGGAGAAACGGGGAGATGCATACGGAAAACACGAGGCTAAAAAACGTACTGGGAGAAATCGAAACGCTGCGGATGAAGCGGCAGCGGGAGCTGGCCGACCGCGCTCATTCGCCCTGGAAAAGATTTACGCAGCAGGAGCTGAACGACGAGGCTTGTCCCACGTATAAAAATCTGCTGATCGGTCGTTCGCGCAGAATACCGGATCGCCAGACGATCATTGGCATCGCGGAATATCTCGAATGCACTTCCGGCGAGCGCAACGACCTGCTTCTGGCCGCCGGTTACTTGCCGATTCAAACCGAATTGGCAGGGCGGGCGCTGGAGCGGGCGCTCGAATGGGCGCAGCAAACGATGAAGACGCTCCCTTTTCCCGCCATGATCGTCACCCATACCCAGGACATCAAAGGATATAACGAGCCGTTTCGCCGCTTGTTCGATATCCCTCCCGATCCCTGTTATAACAACGAGTTGAACCGGATTGATCTGCACTTCAATGCCGATTTGCCCGTACGCCCCCGCTCCACCTTCGACAAAACGTCGTTCGAACAGTGGGAGTCCCATGCCATTCACGGGATTCAGGCGTTCAAAAGAAATCATGCGCTGTCACGTTACGACGTGTGGTATCAAAACGTGGTCCGCCTGGCTCAAAAATATAACGCGATCGAAAAATATGACCATAAGCCGGATGTAGAGGAAGAGGGAGAGCGGGATTGTACACAAATCATCCTGGCCGGCTCGGAAAGCTCGGGCGAGCTGGTTCCGATCCGTTACAGGCAAGTTTCCGTTTCCGCCGGCGGCCGCCTGTACCCGCAAATTGAAGTTTTTTTGCCGGTCGACGCTTCCGCGCGCAAGGTATTCGCGGACCTTGGCTGCCCCGCCGATTGCGAATTCGGCTGGACCGCCCGGTAGTCTCCCGAAACATGGCAAAAACCCCTTTCCGTAAGTCCGGAAAGGGGCCTTGTCCGTTAATGCCCGCGATGCTTTGCCTTGGCCTTGTGGATTTTGATTTCCCGCTTGCGTTCCCTCTCGGCCTCCCGCTGTTCCTTCGCGGTCGACCGTTTGGCCTGCTTACGCTGCTCATACTCCAGCCGCATCGCTTCATACGCCAAGGTAGAAGCTCCCCGGCGTTTTAATTCCGCGGCAGCCTGTCTGGCCAACCGCTTCGGATTCACCCTTCCGGCATCCGGCAGCTGAATGGCGACGCCCTGTGAAATGCCGTCAAGCAGCCGGCTCAAATCGCTTCGGATAAACGCAAGAACCTCCTCATCCTTGGGCTCCGCCCCGAAAATATGCCTTCCTGCCCGCAGCTTCCCTTGGCTGTGCTCTTCAAACACGCCGACCCAATACTGCCCATCGTGGTAAATCGTAAGTTTCAACGCAAACATCCCCCTCTTGTTCAATCGGAAGCGATGGACATCCCGAGGGGGGAAGGTTACTGACACGCCGCCGGGTTCAAGCGTTCCAAGCCGCGTGCGCCCGGACTACCAACCGAGCCGTGTTTTTTCGCTCCAAACCTATTATATTTTCAAGAGCGAGGGGTTGGCAATGCCGGCATCGGGTAATATCAAGGCTAGTCAAGGCCGTGGGCAGTACCGGTGCTTCGTACACACAACAGGCGGATTATTCAGCCCGCAAATACCGTTTGTCCCTTAAGAACAGCCACCAGAACAACACGAACACCGGCAGCAAAATCACCGTCCCTACCCCGTAGCCCCACAGCAGGGACACAAACATCGAGTGATTCGTAATCCCCTCTTCCACCGTTAAGAACGGAAAGACGATGTAGGGCATATGCGCTTTCCCGTAAGCATAACTCGCCAACGCAAACTGGATCACCACGAAAACAAACGCGAGCCGGGGCCAGCCGAGCCGGCCTTTCCGTTTGATCCACAGCGAACCGTAACCGACGACAAAAGCCGCGGTGGACAGCATAAACCAGAGCCCCTGCTGCTTCATCCGGGCCACCATCCACATCGCTTCCCCTTCCATGGTAAAGGTGGTGACGACGGCGAGCAGCATCGCCAAAGGCCCGAAGACAACCGCCAGCGTCCGGTAATACCGGTAGGAGGTTTCATCCCCGGCCTGCCGGGAGAAGTCGGAGAGGAACAAGGAGGACAGGAACAGCTCGGTGGCGATCCCGAACCCCAAATAGGCGTAGAGCGAAGGGCTCGCCAGCAAAGCTCCGTAGTTCAACTGAGGGTAGCCGCTCTCCCCTTGGATAAAACCGCCGAGCGTAATAGGCAGCACGCTGACAAGCAGGCCCGGAATGAGCAGCCCGGTAACTCCGGACACAAAACGCAGGCTGCGGACGTTCCGCTGCGCGGAATAGGCGTACACCATAAAGGCGCTGCGGAACAGCAGGAGCACCAGCACGAAGCTGACGGGGAGCAGCAGCAGCGTACCGAGCAGATAAGCGGCACGCGGGAAAAAACCGACCAAAGCGACGACCAGCAGCACCAGAAAAACGTTGGTTACCTCCCAGGACGGGGACAAAAAACGGTTGGCGAGGCTGGCGGCCTGCGGATTTTTTCTGCTGAAAACAAGCGACCAGAACCCGGCGCCGAAATCGATGGAGCCCATGATCGAGTAGATGAACAGGAACCCCCAAAGAATAGAAATCGCTATCGTGGAATCGCTCATATCCTCTTCACCCCCTTCTTCTCACCCTGCTTCCAGCATGTCCGGCGTCACCGGATGACGCTTGAAATAATAACGCAGCACCAAAGACGTTACGACCAGCATAAACACGTACAGCCCGATAAAAGTGACGAACAGGGTGCCGAGATTCTCCGATTGGGTAGCCGCGGACGCGGTCTTCTGAACATGGTAAATCGTCCAGGGCTGGCGTCCCGTACAGCTGAAGATCCACCCGGTCTCGATGCCGATCAGGGCGAGCGGGCCGGTCAGCACCAGCCCCCTGAGCAGCCAGCGCGGGTACTCTCGCTTCTTGACCAGCCGATAAAAAATAGTGCCGGCCGAGACCACAATCAGCAGGGAACCGATCCCCACCATCAGGTTAAACAGCGTATGCACAAACAGGGGAGGCCATTCCTCCTCGGGAAAGTCGTTTAACCCCCTGACCACGGTGTCGAAGCGGTTGCCGGCCAAGAAGCTGAGCGCCCACGGAACTTCGATCGCCCCCCGGATCGTCCGGGTTTCCTTATCGGTAAAGCCGCCGATCGCCAGCGGGGCGTAAGCCTGCGTTTCAAACAGGCCTTCCGCGGCGGCCAGCTTCTCGGGTTGATGGCGGTGCAACATCTGCGCGGTTTCATGCCCGTTGAGCGCAGTCAGCAGCGACATCACGCCGCCGATGGCGAGCGATAGGATCAGGCCCTTGCGGTGATACTGCCGCTCCCGCTCCGGCCGTTTGCGGGCGAGCAGTTTGACGGCGGCCACGGAAACGATGGCGAAAGCCCCAAGCAGATAGGCGGAAAACAGGACATGCGTCGCGGTCGTAGGCCAGCTGGGGTTGAATACCGCCGCCCACGGGTCGGCATCAACGACTTGCCCGTTCTCCAGCCGGAAGCCCTGCGGGGTGTTCATCCAGGCGTGGGCGTCAGTGATCAGCGCGGCCGAAGCGCTTGCTCCCAAGGCCACGAAAGTGACGCTGGCGATCCGCAAAGCCGCGGGCAAACGTTCAGACGCGTAGACGTAAATCGACATGAACAAGGCTTCCAGCAAAAACGCCCAGATTTCGATTTGGAAAGGCAGCGCGATCACCTGGCCCACAATTTCCATGAAACCGGGCCAGAGCAGCGACAACATAACGCCGACCATCGTCCCCGACGGAATCCCCACCCCCAGGAGGATCGCCTGGCATTTTGTCCACCGTTTAGCCATCAAAGCGTAATCCCGGTCTTTCTTGACCTGATAAGCGATTTCCGCAACAACGATCATGAAAGGCAGCCCCACTCCCAAGGTGGCAAATATGATATGAAAGGCCATCGACGATCCGAACAAGGCCCGGGCCAGCATCACGTTATCCATGAATAACTCCTCCATCTTTTGGATTAACGTGAGTATTATGAATAAAAATTTCCAATATTATTCTGTTTCGGATTTATTTCGCACGATGTTCACGTTTGTTGGCGGTGCCGAATGGGCCGCGAAATGCAAAAGTGCATCTCATTTCCCCTGAAACCGGGCCGTTTATGCGCTCCAAATGCAAAAGTGCAGGCCATTTTCACCATTTCGCTCAAAAACGCCTCCAATCCTCAGTTTCAAATGCACATTTGCATCTCAGCGCTCTAAATGCCCAAGTTAGGGCACATTCCAACTGCACTTTTGCATTTGGTTTAGCACGCGTCCATAAAAAAAGGGACCGGTTGCCCGGCCCTTAATTTAATAGTTGCTTTTAGAGCTCCTTATTCGATTACGTCCCGCGTTTCCTCGGCCGGGGTTGCCAGCAGCGGCTCCCAGGTGAGGCCTTCTCCGGTTATTTTTTTCCGCTGGTCGGAGATGCTTTGCAGCGTTTCGTTCCGCTGCTTTTCGAGCGCGCTGACCGTTTCGAGATACAGCTGCTGAATCTTCCGGTCCGCGGACGCGGCGGTTTCGGCGATTTCCTTCTTATGAGCTGCGGTATCCTTGGAAATTTGTTCGGTATATTTCTTGTACAGCTTGTTGTATTCCTGCTGCGCCTTCGTTTTGCTGATTTTCCCGCGCGAATACTTATAAATTGGACTTGAGATATAGTTGGTGCTGGAGCTTTTCATCAACGTGTTCATCGGGCTGCTCAGATAGCTGTCGGACACCGTCTTTTTCAGCGAGTTGGCCGGGCTGGACAAGTTATTGGGATTGACCGCCTTTTTATATTCCGCCATGTAGCTGCTCAGCAGGTTCTCATTAAGCGCGCGGGCGTAGACGCCCAGCGTGCTGCTGAGCAAATTGCGGTTGGCCGCCCGGGTATAAAGTCCCATAGGACTGCTGAGCAGATTCGGATTGATATCGCGTTCATACTCTTTGAGTTCTTGCTTCAGCTCGCGGTCGTCCCCGTAACGTTCCTCCAGTTCCGCCAAATCCGCTTCCAGCCGTTCGTTCCACTGTTTTTGGTCTTCAAGGACAATACGCTCCAGCTCCGCCAGCCGGTCGTTTTGCTCCTTGAAATACGCATTATATGTATCGGTTGTCTTTTTCATGTAAGCATCATAGCTTGCAACCGTCTTCTTGTTATACGTTTCATATTTGCTCCAAACCTGACCTATCCATTTGCTGTCGGCAGCCTGGGCGGAACCCGCCGGCAGGAAAGCCAGCGACACCAGCAGCAAACTTAAGGCCAACAGCCAGCTTTTGCGCGGAAACGCGCTTCTCCTCTTCTTCATACTCATCATGCTCCGTGTTTTCCCCTCCATTAAAAAATATTAAGAATTTTAAGGGTATTTTATCCAAATATACGCCGGGTTCCAATAGTTCATGCCGCCTATGATCCTTATGTCCTATATCCGTTTTATGCCGTGACGGCCCAAACGAAGCTCCATTACCCCGGCTCGTATTCGCTCAATTTTCCTTCGTAAATCAGCTTCAGCCGATCGCACTGCCGGAAATCGTCCGGCGTCACGAGCGCGGGCAGCTTGTTCCACAGCTTGATGCCGGAACGCTCAAGGATCTCCGCGACGAACTGCGAGCAGAAATAAGAGTTGCTGAACTCCACCGGCTCCTTGAGGACGATGCCGATCACCCCCAGCAGATTGTACAAATATTTGTTCCGCTTGCGGATAAACAGCCGCAGCACCCGCTCCATTTTTTCCACCTCGCGCCCGGTCACCCGAAGCTCGTAAAGAACGCACGTCGTATTCGGATATTTGCTGAACGTGCCCGTCTTGATGTCCTCCTTCACGAACCCGCCGTTCAGCGGGTTGTTCGGGTTCTTCCGGCCGAAGCTGTACAGCTCGGAAAGCTCGCGGTCGAAAGAAATCGAAGCATGATTATAAGGCGCTCCCGTGTACCCTTTAATCACCCTCGTAAACAGCGTCCCCGTATTCGTAAGCAGGATATAAACCGATCTTTCCCCGTCCATGTCCGAAAATTCCCCTTATCAAGTGTGAACTATTCCTTCATAATAACATAGTATCCCTCTCCAGGATTCAGGGATTCTACCACGCTGCAAGTTGGTGATAAAAAATGAACAGTTTGCAATTCACGCTGATGATTCTCTTTTTTGCCTTACTCGGGATCCACGCCGCATACCTCGTTACCGGACGCGTCCGCCCGGAACGGGACTACGCCGCGTTGGGGCTGCGCCTGCGGACCTGGTGGGGCATGTGGCTGATTTTATGCCTTGCCACCTTGTTTAACCGGGCCGCTTCTCTGCTGGCCCTGATGATCCTATGCTTCTTCGCGCTGAAAGAATATTTCTCCATGATCCGCTCGAACAAAGCCGAACGCCGCCTGTTCCTGTGGGCCTACCTCGCGATTCCCGTACAGTTCTACTGGATCTACATCGGCTGGTACGGCATGTTTATCGTTTTTATTCCGGTCTACGTTTTCCTGTTCCTGCCGGTTCCGCGCTTGATCAACAAAGGCACGGTCGGGTTTCTGCGCAGCGTCAGCCGGGTGCAGTGGGGGCTGATGCTGATGGTGTTCGGTCTCAGCCACCTCGCCTATTTCCAGGCCGCCTCGCCGGAATACGGGGCCGGACTGGTGCTGTTTCTCGTCTTGCTAACGCAGCTGAACGACATCGTGCAATACGCGGCCTCGTTTTATTTCGGCCGGCGCAAGGTCGTCCCCACCGCCAATCCGTATTTGACGTGGGAGGGCTTTGCGTGCGGGCTGCTGGCCACCACCGGGGTGGCGTGCCTGATCTCCCCTTATCTGACGCCGCTCGGCGCGGGGTTCGGGCTCTTCTCCGGCATGCTGATCGGCCTTAGCGGCTTCTTCGGAAGTTTGACGATTTCCGTACTGAAGCGGGACCTGCTCATCGGCGATGACGACAAGGCCCAAGCGCTTAAAAAAAGCTACTTGAGCCTCGTCGACAGCCTGACCTACACCTCGCCGGTGTTCCTTCACGTCATCCGTTATTTCTTCGATTTTATGTAAGCCCGCCGCTTTAGTTGACGGCCGGAAGCTTAACCAGCACGCGATATTCGGCGCCCGGCCGCACATTCCGCAGGATGCCGTCCGCCATAGGCGCGCCGTCGGCATAAACCTCGGTCTCGCGGACGCCGGCATCGCGCGCCATCTCGACGCGGATCTTGGCCCCGCGGAAATTCCGGGTTACCTTGGCCCCGCTCCAATGGGACGGAAGCTGCGGCCGGATGCGGAGGCCTTCGGGGCATCCCTGCAGTCCGAACAGTCCGTCGATCAGGCAGCGGTAAACCCAAGGCGCCGTTCCGGTGTTGAACAGGTGGCTGGAACGCCCCGCCGTGCGCGGGAACTGCCGGTAGGCGCCGCGATAGTAGTTCGGAACGAACACCGGGAGCTGACCCCGCTGCACGATATCGTCCAAGTCCGGGCCGGGGATCATTTTGCGCAGCAGCCGGTAGGCATCGTCCTTCTCCCCTACGGAATACAGCCCGTAGATATAGAAGGCGGCCGCATGGTTGTACACCGCGCCGTTTTCGGCCGATCCCGGGTGCTTCTGGGTGACCCGGCCGACATCCTCGCGCATCGCGGTGTAGGAAGGGGCCAGCTTTTCTACGCCATAAGGCGTTTCCAGCTGTTCCCGAACGGCCCGCATCAGCTTCTCCCGCTTGTCCCGGTCGGCCGCCCCGCTTAACAGCGACCAGCCCTGCGGATTGATGAAGATGCGTCCTTCCCGGTCCGCGCTTACGCCGAACACGACGCCCGCATCCGTGATGCCGCGCGCATACCACTCGCCGTCCCATAAATATTCGTTGACGGTCTCGTTCGTCGCTCGGGCCGCCAAGCGGTATTCCTCGGCCATGCCTTCCCGTCCGCCCCGCGCGCATATCCCGGCCCAAACGTTAAACGCGTACGCGGTCGCGATGGTCAGCCAGCCGGATACGCCTTTTCCTTGATAGCCGACCATGTTCATCGGATCGCACCAGTCGCCCTGGTTAATATAGTTTAACCCGCGTTCATCGCGATCCCGGATCAGCCACTGCAGCGCCCGGTGCACATGCTCGAATACGGAACCGCTTTCCTCCCCGCCCGCATAAGGAACCTGTTCTTCCAGCAAGGAGTAGTCGTTCGTTTCATCCAGGTATGTGCTTAGACAGATCGGCAGCCAAACGCAGTGATCCGTGTGCGGAACCTGGTTGATATACTTCAGCTCGGCCTCGGGGTGCAGGATGATGCCGTCCGGCATCGCGCCGCTGGCCTTTTGCTGGCTTAAGGCCGTCAGGAAAGCCGCTCTGGCGGTTTGCGGTTTGATATAACTCATCCCCATATGGTCCTGCAAATAATTGCGCGTTTGGGGATCCGTCGTCAGGCGGTTGGTCTGCCCATGATAGTACATCTGCCGCGGGAGCCAGTGATTCACGAAGTTGTCCAGATGCGGGTCCGGGGTGGCGATCTCCAGGCAGCCTCCGCCTTCCCGGATGTAGCTTTTATACTCCCGTTCCGCCAGGACGAACCCGTCATCGCCGCAGGCATGTTTGCTTCCGAAATACTCGGCTTTGATTCCGGCGATTTGCTCCTCGTCCCGGGCCGGGCCGAATATAAACCGGTAGGCTTCCTCCTGCCCCGGCTCCAGCGCGATCCGGTACTGCAGCACGGCCACCGGCGTTTCGTACAAAGCGTCTCCCCGCGCGAGTTCCTCGCGGTCCAGCGCGGACGGCCGCATGATGCCGCCTTCGCCTTCGAAGGCTTCCTGGTTCACCTCCCAGGAATCGGCCGGACGGTCGGGGATCAGAAACGTTTTATCGCGAAAATGCTTGATTTTATCGTAGTCCTGATATTTCTGGTAAGGGGTGACGGAAGAGCATACGATCGACTGCAGCGCCTCGTTAAACTCCCCCGACTGGTTCATCCACGACATATAACCGACCGTAAAATAGGGATAAATGCTCAGCTTGCGCTTGGCCGGCGAGAGGTTTTTCACTCGGATGCGCCACAGCTCCAGCGGTTCTTCTTTCGGAAGGGTCAGGCTCATTTCAAGAGCGATGCCTGCAAATTCCACTTTCCAAACGATGCGGCTTTTGCCCACCGCAAAGGTGTATTGGTCGGCCGGCACGCGGACCGGCTCATAAGGCGCGGAGAAGATTTCCCCGGTCTCCTCGTCCTTCACGTACACGAAACGGCCGGGATGATGCGCGTAATAAGGCTGCTCCGGCTGCATGAACGTCTTCGCTTCCAGATTGGGCTCATGTGAATATTTCGCGGGCTCCGGCTGCATAAACTGGGCCACCGTGTAGCCGCGGCAATTCACATGAATCATCATGCTCTCATTCCACAAAAATCCCGATGCCTTCGGAAGCAATGTGGGACTGGCCAACTCGTAATACTCCTGATCCTCGGTCGCTTTTAACATCCTGGATTCTCTCCCCATTCAAACGCCTATGATTTTCCAAAAATAACTGCAGGTTTATTATACAACATAGGCTTGCAAAAATGGGCTTTAACTGAATTTGATGGAAATTTCCCGGTAAAATTCATCCCCCGTTTCCTTGGGCATTCTGATCTCAAAAACGCCGTCCTTATATACGCCCTTGCTGTCTTCCACCCTGACGCGCCTTGGCAGCGGATTCCGCTCCTCCTCGCCGTCCGGCAGCCGAACCTTCACTTCGCCCGCGCCGACCCAAACCGCGATATCCTGCGGGTCCACGTTCGCCGGCGCCCGAAAACGGGTAATCACCGATTGGTGGGTTTCGAAATTTTCAAACTGGACTTTTCCCGCCGCCCATCCCGATACCGAAGCCTGCGGAGTCATGCCTGCGAACGAATTCATCGAGTCCGGCAGCGTCTTTTTTAAAATGTCGCTGACATACTGGGATATGGACTGCGGATCGGGGGGCGCCATGTTGGAGCCGTTCAGGGCATTTTGGCCGGATAGGGATTTTTGAATGAGATCGTTGATAAAGCTCGCAAAGCTCTGTTGATTTAGAAACGGGAATTTGTCATCAAAAAAAGGCTTGTGCACGCCGCTCATCTCCTTTCCGTTAAATTAATCCTTGCTTTCGGAACGTGGTCTGGCATCCGCACTTCGCGCAAAAGGCCGCGTCCAAATCGTTCACATAGGAGCAGCCTTTATCGATCCGCCCCCCCTCGTCCGAGCAGCGGTTGATCAAAGGCGCGCCGCATATTTTGCAATATTTGTCCTTGCCGTTAGCTTCATAGAAACAGCGCACGCACGTTCGAGTTTCTTCTTCCTTGGCCATATGAACCTCCGTTACATGTTCTTGATGGGGGAGTCGACAATATCGCCGTCAAATACATACGATTTGCCGTCCCGCGTGATGTTGATTCCTTTGGATCCGCCTACTCCGGCATTGCGTTTGCTGTGCGAGCTCCAACCGGTCTGCTCGACTTCCCCCACCGCCACGGCGGCATTCGCCGCCATTCCGTTGACGTTAATATCCGCCAAGGAGATGCCCGTCCCGGCATGAACCCCTTCAGCCGGGCAGCCCCCATGATGAATCAAATACTGATCGGCATCGTCGATCAGCGTATCGATCACGTCATTGTCGATGACGATGCCCACGCAGTGGGAAAGCTCCACACCGGACAAGCTGCCGAATCCGGCATTCGACTTGCTATGGGAGCTCCAGCCATCCGCATGAATCACCGTGCCTATAAATACGCCGGAATTGGATTCTATGGAGTTCACCGACAATTTATCCAGTGAAATCACGGTTCCCAGCGGTGTTATTTTCAGAGAAATCCCTCCGTTCCTTCAGCTTAAATTGCATGTTCAAAAAGGCCGGTTCTTTCAGCGCCGAAGCTAGCTGATGCTTCCGATATGCGTTTTTTCAAAACGCTTTAGGCCGGATGAAGCCAGGTTCCGAGGAGCCAACTTTTTGAACAACCACTCATAGGGTTTGATTTTGGCCGGTGGGTCCCACGATATCATTGTCGACAATCGGCGCATCCACGACTTCGGGATCCACGATCGTGCTGACGAACAGAATCGTGTTGTTTATGCCGAACTGAATCCCCTGTCCGATATTCAGCTTGGCGTGAGCCGACCATGTATTCTGCAGGACTTCCCCGATGGATATGGTGCTGTTGGTTTTCTGCCCCGCTACGTTGATCGCGTTGAAGACAATGGAAACGGCCACTCTAAATCACTCCTTTATTCATCCTATGCAGCCATGAACTGTCCCGATTCCCGGGATGAGCCATGGGCCTTCGTCCCAACGCCGGGCCAACTTAAGCGGGGGCCCCAACTCATAAAGTCGCCCCGGGAATAATAAGCTTTAAATAAGCGTCATCACCTGAAAGTCTTTGCCAAAAAAAGGGGGATTGGCCATGGAGGTTGACCCTTCGAAGCGAATGCTCCGCAAATTGCGTTCGCATATGCACGAGACGGTTGGAGAGAATTTCTGGGAGGATATGTCCGGCTTGATCCCGCCGCTGTTCCCCCGGATGGATATGTATCGTCAAGACGGTCGATTTGTCGCCGTCATCGAGCTTCCCGGCGCCGCTTCACCCGACAAGATCAAAATATCGACGAACGGAAAAACCTTGAAAATCACCGGGGTCATTCCGTACGATTACCCCGTTCATGAAGACCGGTTATTGCGATCGGAACGTTCCCTCGGCAGCTTCAACCGGACGGTCTCCCTGCCGGTCGAGGTCGAGCCGGACAGTGCGGAGGCCGTGTTCGAAAGCGGTCTGCTGACCGCCACATTTCGCTGCAAGCCGGACATTCCCGAACAGGACGTTCCGATTTTGCCCAAGAAGGAGGAACAAACGTAAATGGGCTTCCTCTTCCGACGCAAGGCCGCCGGCAAGCCGCCTCCCCCGCAGGACCTGCTGGCGCGCCTGGAGAAGATGGAGGCCCGATTGAAGGAACTGCCCCAGGCCAAAACCGAGTACCATATCCGGATCGACCAGGTCCATATCCATCATCCGGCGCTGGATCAGCTTACGTTTAAATTGGATAGCCTGGATATCGACGAACTCAGCGGTTCCCTGAATCTCGGGAACAACTTTGGGACCGGGGGGCATCAGCCCAAGAAGCCGGACGCGAAGCAGCCCGGCGAGTTCCCGAGTCAGGGCGGGCCGCAGGAAACGGATGAGAAGGGGGCCATCCCGCCGCAAAGTCCCGGTTCCGGGTTCAAGCAGACGCCCAAAGGGTTTTCATTCAGGAAATAAGGAGGTCTATAATGAAGCTGCATATTGTCGGAGAGATTCAAGTGGACCGGATTCAACGTACTTCGGGCGTTTTTGCCGGAGACAACCGGCAGTCGGGATGGAGTTCAGCGGCGGTGGACAATCAGGCCGCGGCCGCCGCGCAAGGCCAGGGGAACCGGATTCAGGGGCTTCGCTCGGTGCTGGTCGGCCAGCATGTTCCCGGGAAGAAGGTGTGAGCATGGAGCTGGTGCTTGCGCCCAATTTCGTCATTGGCCACATTCGGGTGGGGACCGTCGAAGGCTCCTCCTGCATCAATATCGGCAACAACCTGCCGAGCGGATTTACAAGCCACAAGAAACAAAACCAGGGACTTTCCGTCTCCGGAGATCATAATGAATTAAAGGACATCGAATCGCTGCTGGACAACGCAGGCAGCGCCGAACTGCTGGGAAGCGTGTTCGGCGAGGACACGGCGGCGCGGATCTACCCGAAGCATCGCCGTAATGCCGTCTGACCGGACGCTCGCGAAAAAACGCATCCAAGAGCAAAAAGAAAAAGAGCCGCATTTCGTTATGTCGAAATCGGCTCTTTGCTCCTTATGGATCGGCATTAGATCCAAGTGCGGAGAACGATTACCAGGAGGATAAACAGCACGAGAATCACACCCGTAGAAGTCCACAATCCGAAGCCTGCACAGGATCCGCCGAATGCAGCATTAGGGTAACCCATGTTTTTTTCACCTCCTTTTCAGAAATACATCTCAGCCTCAAATCCAGAAGAACGGCCACAGGAACAACAGCGCCAGGAGCGCCCAGGGAAGCCAAAAACCGCCGAAGCCGCCAAAGCCGCCAAAGGGGCCGAACCCGAAAGCCTTCGTTTTTGCCTTGGATTTTAAATTGGAAACTTGTTTTCTGACTTTTGGGGACTGCTTGGAAAGAACCGAAGCGCCTCCGGGTACAACCCCGTCAAATTGAATGCCTTCCGGGCCAACGGCGCTTATCGTTCCAACATAACAGTTTCCGTCACGAAGGACCGCACAGACCGGTCTTCCAATATAGGGTCTGCAACCAGCTTCGGTAATAGGGTAGATCTGCTGCATGCATCTCTGCCTCCCTTCTCGGTGCTTTCGGTTCATCCTATGCTTTGCCTACGCGGGTGGATTGGGTCATTCGTCCATATACAGCCAACTAATCAGCGTCCGCCTATCATTTTTGATTGCCTGGGGCATATGCTACCCTAGAAAGGGCTGATGGAATGAACTATCATGAGATGATCGCGGCGATGGGTGAAGGAGCGGCTCATCCGGGAGGATATAAAGGGACACTCGCTTTTCTTGACGGGGTCGACATTCCCCCGGGGCTGCGCGTATTGGAGGTTGGGTGCGGCACCGGCAGAACGGCCTGTTTGCTGGCCCAAAAAGGGGCTAAAGTTACGGCTATGGACCGGAGCTCCACCATGGTGGGGAAGGCCAAAAAACGGGCCGAGATGCAGGGGATTGACATTGATGTGGTTCAAGGGGATGTTTGCTCCATTCCGTTTGAAGCGGACACCTTCGATGTCGTGTTTGCGGAGTCGGTTACGATTTTTACGGATCCTGCGGCAGCATTTCGGGAGTATTGCCGCGTGCTTCGAACCGGGGGACGGTTATGGGACCGGGAGCTCTATGAAGCGGCGCCTCACCCGGAGCTGTATCCGGAAATGTTCAAGCTGTACGGCAATTCCCAGCTTCCGGAGCTGGACGCATGGATCGGGCTGATGCGTTCGGCCGGATTCCGCAACGTTCGGCCGTGGAAACCCGATGCGGCTTCCCTGATTCCTGCGGATTCGGACGGGGAATTCCTTTACGACCCGTACCAGCTTTTTGATTTGGAAACGCTGCAGGACCCGGACACGCTAGGTTTCTTTGCACAAAATCACGCTTTTTTGCTGGAATTTCACGAGCATCTTTCGTTTTGCGTTTTTATGGGGGAAAAATGACTTCAGTTTGCGCGAAAAAGGGACCGGAGCCCAACCGATCCCTTTTTTCGTCCGAATTTCATTATGTCCCGCAGAAAGTCCGGTACGGGCAGGCCGTGGGGGCGGGCGGCGCGGCGTATTCGGCCTGCTCCGGAGCGTGCGCGAACGGGTTGGCGAGCGCCCCCAGGAACCGTTCCATCACGCTGTAGTCTCCGCGTTCCGCCGCGGCCTCCAGCGCTTCCTCCACCCGGTGGTTGCGGGGAATGAGCGCGGGGTTGCTGCGACGCATCAGCTCATGGGAGGCCTCCCTGGTCTCCTGCTGCCTGCCGAGCCTTTCCTGCCACCGCTCCCGCCACCGCGCAAATTCCGGCGCGCCGAACAAAGCGGAATCGTCCGGCCGGTCAAAGGTAAGCGCCAGAAAAGCATTGGTGTAGTCCGCCCGGTGCTCATGCATCAGTCCGAGCAAATCCTTGATCATGACTTCGTCCTGCGCTTCTTCGCCGAACAGCCCCAGCTTGGCGCGCATTCCCGCAAGCCAGCGGGATTGGAACAGGCCGGTATACCGAGACAGCTCCCCCTCCGCCAGCTTCACAGCCTCGTCCTCGTTGTCGCTCAGAAGCGGCAGCAGGCTTTCCGCCAACCTCGTCAAATTCCAGAGCCCGATGTAAGGCTGGTTGCCGTAAGCGTACCGGCCGCCCGTATCGATGGAGCTGAACACCGTCGCCGGGTCGTACACATCCATGAACGCGCAGGGGCCGTAATCGATCGTTTCCCCGCTGACAGCCATGTTATCGGTATTCATGACGCCGTGAATAAAGCCGATCAGCTGCCAGCGGGCGATCAGGGACGCCTGGGCTCCGATTACCGCTTGAAGCAGCGCCAAATAGGGGTTCTTCGCCTCGAGCGCTTGGGGATAATGGCGTTTTATCGCATAGTCCGCCAAAGCGCGCAGCTCCTCCTCGTTGCCGAAGTTTGCGGCGTATTGGAACGTGCCGACCCGAATATGGCTGGCGGCGATCCGGGTCATCACCGCTCCCGGCAGCTCCGTTTCGCGGTACACGGGCTCCCCGGTCGTCACCACCGCCAGGCAGCGGGTGGTCGGAATCCCCAGGGCGTGCATCGCTTCGCTGATAATGTATTCGCGCAGCATCGGGCCCAGCGCGGCCCGGCCATCCCCGCCCCGGGAATAAGGCGTTCGGCCGGAGCCTTTCAGCTGGACGTCCCAGCGCCCCCCGGAAGGCGCGATCTGCTCGCCGACCAGCAAAGCCCGGCCGTCCCCAAGCATCGTGAAGTGACCGAATTGATGTCCGGCATACGCCTGCGCCAGGGGGAAGGTCCCTTCGGGCACCCGGTTTCCGGCAAACACCGCCACGTTTTCCTCGCTTTGCAGCGCCGCAGCGTTTAGCCCCAATTCCCCGGCCAGCGGCTCGTTTAAAACGGCCAGCTTCGGCGAACGGACAGGATTCAGGCCAACCCGCGAATAAAAGACGTCCGGCAATTCGGCATAGCTGTTATCAAGGTTCCATCCTGTGGTAGGAACGGTTATTTTCGTCATCATAAGTATCTCCCTGCTCTAAACGATGGTTTGATCTATTATACACAATTTTGGGCGCACGCCATTCATCCGTCCCCAGGGGCATTCGGACCGTTGTCCCCCGCGATGTGGATATGCCGTTACCGTTATATGCCTCGTACATATTGTAAGAGTGAGATATGGACTTGATGAATGAAATTACGGATAAGGGGAGTGATGAAATGGGAACCGGCCATAAAAAATCGATCTACCCGCAGGGAATTTCCATTATCACCTGCACGAACCGACGAAGCTCTATCAAAAACCTGTTCAACAACTTTGCCAGGCAGCTCCATCCCAAAAAAGAGCTGATCATCGTCGTAAATAACGATAAAATTCCGCTTGAACCTTATTTAAACATGGCAAGGCGATATCGAAACGTTTACGTCTACCGCTTGCCGGGGCGTTTCTCGCTCGGCGCTTGTTTAAACCATGCCGTCAAGAAAGCGAAGTACCGCTACATTGCCAAGTTCGACGATGACGACTACTATGCTCCTTATTATTTGACCGCCAGTTTGCGGGTCTTTCGAAGAACCGGCGCCGACGTCATCGGAAAGCGGGCGCATTATATGTATTTACGCGGATCGAAGACGCTGATCCTTCGTTTTCCGCAGGATGAAAACCGGCCCGTCACCGAAATTCCCGGCGCTACCCTTGTTTTTAAGCGGCAGGTATTAAGCCGGGTTCAGTTCCCCAATCAAAGCGTGGGGGAAGACGATCTTTTTTGCCTGCGCTGCAAAAGGAAAGGATACAAAGTTTATTCCGGAGAAAAAACGAATTTTGTTGCGATCCGCCGTAAAAATTCCTCCAACCATACGTGGATTATCAGCGATAAAGAGCTGCTCGCCCATCATAAAAAGATCCCGAACGTGAAAAATTACAAAAAATTTGTACAAAGTAAACCGAAGGGGGAGCGATAATGGCACATCTTCCTTCTTCATCCTGGACCAATAGTCGAAAAATAAGGACAAAAAACGGCGTTATTTATAGGATATTTGTCCATTTAGAAAAAATAGAGGAACTTTATGTCGCTATTTTCCTTAATCGCTTGGAAATTCCCGCGTTTGGGACCATTCCTAGTCAAATAAGGACAAAAAATGCCGCTAATGGTGATGAACCTGCCTGGCTCCGGATAATAAGCATATTCTAGCTCTAAAAGTTCCGCTATTTTGTCTTTCAAAACCCGAAAAGCACAAGGAGCCTTTCCTTGAAACATCGTTCAAGAGGGCTCCCTGTGTTTTGGATATGACTCTTACATATTATGCAACTCTTTAATCTCTCCGCCTTTCAGTTCCACAAATACTTGGGCAGCGGCAGTATTCTGGCCAAACCAATCGGCGGAAACCTCGGCATCATATAAAGTCCAGTTTTCGGTATTCATTTCCTCGGTATTTAGATATGTTGATTTTTTCAGTTCAATTTCTTGTTCATTGGTTTTCATCCACACTCGAACAACCTGAAGGTTCTTACTGTAAAGGTGCACGGCAATATTCATCAAACCGGAATGGTCCGTATCATAAGCTAGTACATAAGTGTCATACAATTTCAAGTATTCATCATGGTAACCGCTAAAAAGGCTCATCACATTTCGGAATGGATACGTATCCTCAGTCCACTCCGTATCCGCCTCATCCCCGCTCTTGATCGCAACGGGATACAGGCGCTCTGAATCCATGTCCTGCAACGGCTGACATGAGCTGCTCAGCTCTTTCGACGCGGCCGGGCCGCCTCCTCCATCTTCCGGTTCAGGGGCTAATTTCGTAAGAAAGGATTCCCGGTTGGAATAATAGTTGCCTTCATCCAAGATGGTTAAATCTACGGGATCGTCAATGTATCCCGAATCTTTGTAAAAAAGCCTTCTGCTTTCATCCGAAAAAACAGGGATAATGGCAGCCAGATCCAAGGTGTCCGAAGTCCAAACCGGATTCGTTCTAAAAGCCACCGTTCCCTTAAACCCTGCGGAATTTAACCGCTCATTGGTCCAGTAACGATACATTGTAAACTCGTACGGAGCAACCACGGTATTTCCCCAAGTATCCAGATTGCTTCCCTCTAGGGAGATGTAGGGAAAATACGGGACAGGGTCGTTAGCGACTTCTGCATCCAGCGCTCTAAAACATGCCGTGGCCACACTAGCAAGACCTCCATTATTCTCCAAGCAGCCCGATAGCAGGATAAACACGACGACTGCTAAAGGTATAATCAACTTTTTCACAATAACACCTTCGAGGTTCAGACTTATTCTCCCTCATCATACCCTACCAAAAACTGCAACAAATCCACGCCGGCTTGATTCGGAGCAATACCTTTCAAAACGGTTGCAAGTCTATCGTACGAGCTTACCAATCTCTCTGAAACCTCTTCCAAACTCGTTTGATCTTCGTCGTTCATGGCCTGGGCGGAAGTTTGATTGTAGTGCTCCCGATATTCGGACAGTTGTTGCAGTAATTCGCTATATTTTTCTTTATTAGCCCTCTGGCCTTCATTTGACTGCAGTTGTACCAGGTGCCCATAAATAGCCGCATCAATCATGCTTCCTTGTCTTGTTGACATATGCGACCACATCGTTCCTCCGCCATTCAAATAATATTGATATTCATACCAATCCGAATTAAGATCTGAGATGTTTGCTCTCAATTTGTTCACCAAGTTATTCAGGGTGCCATCATCTGCTACCATTTCATTTACTTTTGTTGTAAAGCACTTTCCAAACTCCGAATAGGCTTCATCCATACCCGCTTCGGATTGATCTTCCCATTTTTCCAGAGAGAACTTTTCAAATATTTGTGAAACTTGCCCCACTTGAGTCAATTCGGCCATGTTTTCATTGTTGCATGAGTAAGAAGCAATATTATTAGAACCATTCGATTCATCTTCCTGATTATCCGGTTTAAAAGTAGCCAACATTCCTTTAACTTCTTTCTGCATGGACTGGTAAACTTGAGCATCTTCTTTATTACTTGGTTCCTGAGATAAAATCTTGGCAACGACGACCCAGTCATCACCTTTTGAAACGATCTGATAGCTGTCTCGTTGATTTGGTTTGAGATCATTCCATTCCGTTAAATTTAATGATTCGATTTGAATTAATGGAAACGATCCCCGCTCATTTAAAAATGAAATCACTTGCTTATTTACTAAATCCTCAAGGGATATTCTCCCTACCCATGTTTCGGGGATTGTAAATAAACCATAAAGCGTATGGATCTCTCTCGGACTAAGCAATGTAGGCTCAACATCATAGTACCCCCAGGAGCTAACTTTCATTTTTGAGGAGTTATCATATACGTTATCCGCAATAAAAACAACACTTACTCCTTGTAAAGGATAAATGATGCTAAACTGTTTCCGATCTTCATTTTCTGTAGATGGCTCGGCCAAGATCATGGTTTCACCGGCTCGTTTCATAATATCCGAAAATGACATATTACTTCTAGCTTCAGTGTAATGAATAGGACTGGCGCCGTTAATATCAACATGGCTTACCGGCACCCCATCATCACCTGTCAAATGAAATATCATACCGGCCTTTTCAAGCTTGAGTGAAGTTAGGCCTGTATCCGAATCCGTTTCTTCTATAGGAAGTTCCTCATAATCTTGTGCTAACTTTTCAATCAGCATGTCTTTGTCCATATCAAAATATGCTATGAATTTCTTTAAAAAAACCGGATTGTTAAGATCATAAGAGGAATCGGTACCGAACGTTTCCGTGTCAGTAGGAATGTTGGTATTGCTACCTGCCTTTTCCCCTCCGGATTGAGAAGTCTTTGGCTCACAAGCCGTCAGGGTAAATAAACACAGGGTAATCAGTACTAATATCATTGATTTAAATTTCATTTGATGCTCCCCACCTTTTTACCGTTTTGACTATAAACAATCCCATCATCGCCTATAATTCTACGGACGGCTATAGGCTTTTGGGTCGTCAGCCAATATCCTTTAAGTTCAGAGACCTTCACATTTCCACCCTTTTTGTTTGTTCCGCTCTCGTGAATAAATTTCCCGTCTCCCAGATAGAACCCTACATGACCAACCTGGGACGAATTGGGCGAATTAAATAAAACCAGGTCACCCTGTTTCAAATCAGAGACATCGAATGCTCCCGCACCCTCTTTTCCTTTCGTCCATACTTCTAATCCGGATTTAATTTGAGTGCCGGTATTGGCCCCAATGTCGATATTCGATCCAACTTTCAGGTCGCGCAGAACCGTCCGGTAAATAGCCGAAGTAAAGTCCGAGCAATCCATTGCTTTTGGCGGTGACTTTGGATCCATATATTTGGGTCTGTTTCCGTCCATATAGTATGGAACCTTTCCCTCGAACTGTTTGGCTAATTCCAGTACCTGCTCCCTTGCAGCTTCAATCCCTTTAACGGCAGCTTGAAGTGATTTACTTGTTTCCGAAGGCAGAGGCTGACTGGATGGAGCACCCGTTTGGCTTGGTACTTCCAAAATGGACAATAACATGATTGCTACACCAGGATTTTTATCGACTACAGGACCGTAGGTAAAAACTCTATCTTTATAATACTTCCCTTCTAACGGTATATTTGTACCGCTAAACACATATACACTATTTACCTTGTGATTGATATATCCTAGGCCATTGTAATACTCCGCAAAAGTCATCATTTTAGCAATATCCTTAGAAGAACCGTCAATCCCGACAGTATCTCGGACGTATTTTTTTAAATTCAGAGCATGAATTGCCGCATCCTCCCATTCCGTAAAAAATATTCCCTTTGGAACGTTTACTGTTTTTTTCCCGAGCGGATCTCCATTATGTAGATACTTACTAAAGTCACCGGAGCCCTCCCGCCAGTGGATGGCCGCTATTAATTCAGGGGGCACGCCGGTTTTTTGGGAAACAGACACATATCTCTGTTTGTATTTTGAATAATGCTGCTGAAATTTCTTCAAGGAATTCATAACATCCTTATTTGAAAGATCCTTTGTTATATAAGGCAATAGCCACTTATTACGCTCGTATAACGCCTGAACTTTTTCTTTTTTATTCTTTATTTTTTTAATATTTAGGTTCATTTTACTTAGTGCGGTCAGATCCAATTTTTCTAAAACTTCTGTCTCTCTGGATTCATCCTTTAAGGCCTTCCCCGCAACCCCCGTCCACAGTATCTTATAATCGGCATCATCCACCATTTCCGAAGACATGGAATGCTTTTCCTTCAATGTTAATCTGAGTTTCTCCGCGTACGCATGCGCGCCGTTCATTTCGTTTTGCATGTTTTTCGCTTTATATTCATGCCAAGCTGCTTGGGCCCGGCCGATTTCGGTGAGCAGTTTATGTATTTCGTTCAGCTGAGCCTTGGCCCAGGCACCTTCGGGCCCCTCCTTCATGGCCAAGCCTAACAAATATGTATACTGGTTATCCTGCGGAATCAGAACCGGTACAAACTTATCGTCTTTCGTGATCCGAAACGAAGGATCGTAAGAGCAAGCCGAGATAGGCGATTCTTTATAAAGTCCGCTTAAGTTTACGTTTTCCTCGTAAAAGCCTTCACTAATTCCCAGGTCCTTCAACACTTTTCTAAGCCTTTCCGCCTCTTTATGCGCCCCATCCATCAATGGCTTGTTATTAAATGCTTTATAAACGGAATAGGCTACTTGCGCCCGGGCAATGTCGTATCTGGCTTTAAAAATCTTGTCCAGTTGCTGCTTGGCTTCTTCCTGCCCCTCTTCCGTACCGTTGAGGGTTTGTGCGTGCAGCTTTTGCACCACCGGGTCTTCGAACAAGGGATCCTTCAAGTAGGCTGATGAGCCTTCACCGGCGATAACTCCATCCTTCGAGTAGTAAGAAGAAGGCGGGATAAATTTCTGTTGTGTAGCTCTGTTGGCTGCTTCCTCACTATCCAGGTAGGCCTGTGCCGCTTGTTTTAGTCCGCCAGCTTTTTCGTAAAGTTCATCGGTTACTAATTTCGCCAATTTCGTAATATTCCGCAGTCTATTGTTCACTTCATCCAGTGCTCGTTGAACAGACCGTTCATCGTATTCGCTTCGTACATCTTGCACTAACCTGGATAAATCTTGATAAACCCTGCGCTCGCTGTTCTCTACTTGATTGCCTAGTGTTTTCAGCTTCGCGGAGAGCTCTTCTAATTTCCCGGTATCCACCTTCATGCTCATCGTTTGCTTTCCTTCCCGAAAACTAGGTTTTATTTCACAATAAAAAGGTAATATTTACCTCTATGGCTCTTGATATTATACTCACAATGCATATCCCAAACAATGGAAGTCTCAAGAAATAATCCCTTTGGAGTAGCAACTTAAAGTTTATAGCGGGACATTTGTCTCATAGCAGCAGATAACTTTTTTGAATGAGGTACATGGATTAACATAAGAAAAACGTCTATCGACGTACTCCCTAAGAAGCCAGACCGCGCTAAATAGTAGCAAAATGTACAGTTACTTATCCGGAGATCCTGCCACAGTGCTTGATTAAGTGTAAAACCTGCAATTACTCCACAATCTTTCGAAAAAAAGGCAAAAAGACGAGGATATAGTTGTACGAAATGCAATTAAACGAATGATTAGACAAATGGATATAAAGTTAGTTGTATGATTTGCAATTAATGGTCAGAGTAGGGCCGGTCAAGCACACTTTTACCCGCCATCCGACCAGGGGAAATAAATAATCAGCGGTTAAGACGATTTTGGTACTGCGAAAGTTGAGTTATAAATTAAAAACTAAAAAACAAAAGCCCTCTTGAGGCAGAGGGCTTTTGAGGTAACCAAAGTAGCTGTGCTAAAATAAACTTTATTCATCGGCGCCGATATTCACGGCGCTGCCTTTCACGCGGGGCTCCCCGTCAATATCCTCGGTTCCGATGATGGCGGTGTCCGTGTTCCCGGCATCGATCGCCGGAGACGATGACTGCAGATGGAAGTCGCCGTTCGCGGCGTTCACGAATTTGGGATCGGCAAACAGCGAATGCGCATCATTGCCGGTTCCCTTTTGATACGAGGAGAATCCCGTATATTCTTTATTTTTCCAGGTCCAAGTCGCTTCCGAGCTGCCGCCCGGAGCAAAATACAAATTGTAATCCACAACGTTGCCGGTGTTTTTGGTGTATTCATTGTAGATCAAAACATCCGTGGAGTTGGCCACGAAAATATTGTTTTTGATTACGTTGTTTTGCGTATCGTACTGCACAAGAAGCTGGCCGTTATAACCGTTTAAAGTGTCATTTTTGTACACTGTGTTGTTGACGATCTTGCAGTTTACGGTAGAGCCGCGCTCTTCGTCGTAACCGCCCATGGCGATGCCGGTCAGCCGGTTGTTATAGATCACGTTGCTGCGCACCGTAATATTGCTGGTGGATTTGCCGGCATGTTCGGAGGCGATTTCGAGGCCGATGTCGTTGCTGTAGCTGTAGTTCTGCTCGATAATGCTGTCCTTGCCGCCATCCACATAAATGCCGCCGGCCGAGTTGTCGTCTTTCCCGTAGGACGGGTTATTTTTAACGGAATTGTTGTACACCCGGTTGCCTTTCACGAGCCCGTTCCGCGCCTGATCGTAAGCGGTCTTCGGGGCGGTTCCCTCAAAGCCGATCAGATCGATCCCGATGTTGTCATTGTCGTGAACGAGGTTGCCGGTCACCGCAAAGCCGTCTACGTTGCCGTTTAAAACGAGCGCTTCGCTGGAGCCCAGCACGAGATTGTACAGCTCATTGCCGCTGATCGTCAGGTCGTGTATCGAATCGGGAGCTTTCGTGCCATAAACCGCGATGCCGTGGGCGTCCCGGCCCAGCCGGCCGCTGCCGCTCGGGGTAGCCGTGTTTTTGATGTCATGGACTTTGTTGTTGGACAGATTAATGAAGCCGCCTGCGCCATGGACATAAATACCTATAGGTACCGCGTTCTTGGATGCCGTGGTAAACCCGCGGACTTCAAACCCCTGAACAGTAACGTAATTGACATCCTCCAGCTCGATCAGCCCTTCGCTGCCGTTGACCGAAAGTCCGGTGCCGTCAATGACGGGGGTCTCGTTGCCATAGTTGGTGAACACAATGGGACCCTGAGAAGCGGAGCCGGAGCGGGTAATCTTCAGTTTTTGATTGTACACGCCGCCCCGGACGTAAACCGTGCTGCCCGCGGGGGCCACATCGGCCGCATGCTGCAGCGTCTTCCACGGTGCGTTGCTTGTTCCCGCGTTGGAGTCGCTGCCGCTCGTCGCCACATAGAATTCCGTGCCGGCCGCGGAGGCGGAAGGGGACTGCGCATTTCCGGCCGCCAAACCAAGTCCTAAAGCCAACCCCAGACTCAAACTCGCCAGTAAAATTTTCCGGAATTTCATTATGATTCCTCATCCCCCTTTGTTTGGTATAGTCATTATACCATAAATTCACTACGCCTGTCCTGCTTGCAAACGGAGGACGGCCTCCACCGTGGGCAGGCTCCCGGTGCCGCCAAGGCCTAGCGTCGACAGCGCCCCGCAGGCATTGGCGAATCGCAGCAGCTCCTCACCGCGGCGGCCGAGCAGATATCCGTAAATGATTCCCGCGTTGAAGCAATCGCCCGCACCCGTTGTATCCACCGGGGTCACCGCGTACGGCCCGGCCGAGATCACGCTTCCGTCAGGCCGGCGCAGCGACGCGCCTCTGGAGCCCTGCTTGACCGCCACCATCCCCGCCACCGGAGGAAGCTCGGACTCAAGCACACTGGCGACCCGGTCGGCCGGGAAAATATGCAACAGTTCATCCTCGCTCGGAATGAACAGATCCGTTTCCGCCAGCAGCGCGCCGATGCCGTCGCGATCCCACCGGTTAGCCACATCCCAGCCCGTATCAAAGGACGTGCTGGTCCCGTCCGCGCGCAGCCGTGCAAAAAGCTCCAGCCAATGCGCTCTCATGCCGTCCTGCAAATAATAGGAGCCGAAATGCAGATGACGGGCCTGCCGCAGCAGCGTGTCCGGGATATGCTCCGGGGTCAGCAGCGGGATGCTGCCGGCGTAGGTTAGCAGCCCGCGGTCGGCGGGCGTAGAGAAGGAAAGCGTCACGCCCGTCTTCACGCCCGGCAGCCGGGTTACATGCTCGGTGTTAACGCCCATCCGCCGCAGTTCGCCCGTGCAGAAGGCGCCGAAGTCGTCGTCCCCCACCACGCTGACGAACCTCACGTCCGCCCCCAGGCTGGCCAGCGCGCAGGCCGTGATCGCCGAGGAGGAACCAAGCACGACCTCGAACCCGTCGACCATCTTCTCCCGGTTCCATTCCGGCATGACATCCCCGCCGGACACAATGATGTCCACGTTCAGCTCGCCGGCGACAACAACAACGGGCTTTGTCTCCTGAGCCCCTTGGGAGCGCATCATTTCAATACCGGAACAAAGCCTTGTTCCGCCTCATACAGCTCTTCGAACATGCGGCCGATTTCGTCCAGGGAGCAAACGGCCGCGGTCAGCGGGTCCACCATCAGCGCGTGGCGGGCCATGTCCTTGTCGCTCCGGAGCACGGCTTCCACCGCCAGGTCAAAAAAGGCCATGTTCGAGCGGCACAATGCGGCCAGATGCTCCGGCAGTCTCCCGAAACGCGTAGGCTGCACGCCCCTGCGGTCGACCAGGCAGGCCACCTCGACCACGCCGTCCGCCGGCAGATTTTCGATCAGCCCCCGGTTCGGAACGTTGCCGTAAATGACCTTCGGCTCGTTATTCAATACGGCTTCGATAATCACCGCCGCGTATTCATTGCTCGACCGCATTTCGAGCGGCAGCGTGCCTTCGAGCTGCTGAACGATCTCTTCATCGTTCTCTTTGCGCCAGATCGGCCAATTATCGGCATAGAAACCCGTGGCCCCGTTATAGCCGGCATTGCAGTGCAAATCGATAAGCGACTGGCGCTTTCGATAGTAAGGTATATACTCCGAGAAATGGCCGCTCGATTCCGAGACGAAAGCGCCCAAATATTTCATCGCGTCAAAGCGGACCGGATCCTGCCGCAGCAGCTCGGGGTCCTTGATTTTTTCCAGCAGCACGGGATACAGGTCTTTCCCGGCATGGGTCAGCTCCACGAACCAGGACATGTGGTTGATCCCCCCGGCTCTCCAATGCATTTCTTCGTAAGGAACCCCGGCATATTCCGCCAGCTGTGCGGACGTGTTCTGGATGGAGTGGCAGAGGCCGACCACCGGCAAATCCGTGATGCGGGAAGTCAGCAGCGTAACTGCGGACATCGGATTGGTATAGTTCAAAATTATGCCGTCCGGACACAGCTCTTCGACGTCCCGGACAATCTCGATCCAACTGGGAAGCGTGCGCAGCGTTTTAAACAGCCCCCCTGGTCCCAACGTATCGCCAATGCATTGATTAACCCCGTATTTCAGCGGAATTTCATATTCGTAGCGAACCGTCTCCAGCCCGCCGACCTCAATCTGGTTGATCACAAATTGCGAGCCGCCGATGACCTCCCTGCGGTCCGTAGAGGCGATCACCTCCCACCGTTTCCCCGTCATTTCCACGATTTTGAGCACCAGCCTGCGCGCCAGCTCCAGCCGCCGCTCGTCGATATCGACCAGGGCGATCGTGCCGCCCTCCAAACCTTGGATCAACAGGATATCCATGGCGATGTCCCGGGTAAACGCGCTGCCTGCGCCGATAATTGAAATTTTCGTCATATCTCTTCTCCTCGCTCCTTATTTCATGCCTGTCATGGTCAGGCCTTTTATGAATTGCTTCTGGAAAATCAGGAACACAATAATAACCGGCAATGTAATCAGAACCGCCGCGGACATGACGACGTTGTAATTAACCATATGCGTTCCGTTAAAATAGACCAACGCGAGCGGAACGGTCATTTTGCTCTCATCATTCAAGACAATCAGCGGCCACAGGTAGTTGTTCCAGGAGTTCATGAACGTGAATATCCCCAGGGCCGACAGCATCGGCAGGATCAGCGGCGAAACGATGCGGAGCATCAGCCTGAACTCGCCGGCGCCGTCCATTCTGGCCGCTTCCAGCAGCTCCTGCGGAATCTCCTCTATGAATTGCTTGGCCAGAAACACCCCGTAGGAGCTGACCAGATTGGGCAGAACGATCGCCATCAGATGGTTGACGAGCCCCAGCTCTGCCGTAATGAGATAAGTCGGGATCATAATCACCTGGAACGGAATCATCATCGTCGCCAGGATCAAGATGAACAACAGTCTCTTTCCCTTAAATCGATGTTTGGCAAAAATATATCCGGCCAGGGAACTGGTGAACAAGGTCATGACCGTAATGATGACGGAGGTCGCCAAGCTGTTGAACAGCCAGGTGACAAACGGCGCGTCGCGGAACACCGTCCGGTATCCCTCCAGGCTGGGCTGCCGGGGAAACAACCCGCCGGTGCCCGAGACGATCTCCATATTGCTTTTCAGCGAAGACAGCACCATCCAGGCGTAAGGCAGCAGCATGATACAGGCTGCAATGGCCAAGACAGCGATAAGAACCCCGTCCCAATACTTGCGTTTATACGGCATAGGCTTCTTTTCCCCCTCTCAATGCTCCCACTGGGTGCGTCCCCATCTCAGCTGCAGCAAGGTCACGAGCAAAATGATCATAAGAAACACGGTCGCCATCGCCGAAGCGTACCCCATATTCGAATTGGCAAACGCCTGATCGTAAATGTGCAGCGCCAGCACCCGCGTCTCGTTGAACGGCTCCCCCTTCGTCATGATCTGGAACTGGGGGAAGGCCTGGAAATAGGAAACGACCGTGGTCACGGAGACGAACAGCAGCGTTCTGCGCAGCAGCGGCAGCGTGATGTGGAAAAAGATATGCCGCCTGCCCGCGCCCTCCAGAATCGCCGCTTCATAGTACATGTCGGGAATGGAATCCAGCCCGGCGATGAAAAGAACGATATTATAGCCGATATCGGCCCACAAGGTCATCATAATGACGGAATAAAGCGCATAATGCGGATCGCTGAGCCACTGGATCGGGGCCATATGCAGCTTGGCCAGCAGGATGTTGAACAAGCCGTTGTTGTAATTGAACATCGTGCTCCATACGATGGCCGTTCCCGCCAGCGGGGCGATCGTCGGAAGAAAAAACACGGTGCGGAACAAACTTTTGAGCCAGGGGATTCTGACCCGCTGAATGGCCGAGGCGATCAACAGCGTGATGACAATATTGATCAGCACGGTGATCGTTACGAATTTGAACGTGACCCATAGCGACTTCAGAAAAACGGCGTCCCGGGCCATGCGGATATAGTTGTCCGCCCCCACGAACAGCGCCTTGGAGCTAAGCGGGTCATACTTAAAAACGGACAAGCCCAGGCTCCAGGCGATAGGAAGAAACGCAAACACCCCAAACAGGAGCAGGACCGGCACCAATGAAATGAGGATGAACCTCCGCTTGGCTCTGTATCCCGCCGCTTTTCCCGCCGATTTTAGCTTACCCGTCTTGTCGGTCGGTACAACAACACTCATGCCCGAACACCCCTATTCACTTATGTTGATCCTGATTATCGTTGATGGCCTGTTCGATTTTCGCCAATCCGTCCTCCACGCTCAGGCTTCCGCCGGCCATCAGCTGAAAATGGTCGTTGACCTGCTTGAAGAAGTAATCGCGGTCCGCTACGGGGCCGATCCATTGGCCAAGCGACAAAATTTCCAGCGAGGTTTTCATATACGGATTGTTTTTCAGGAATTCGGGGTCTTCGGCGATTTCTTTTTTGGCCGGAACGGTGAAGGTGTCCGTATTCCACTCCTCAAGGTTGTCCTTCTCCGTGATGAAGCGGATAAACTCAAGCGCGGCCTCCGGCTGCTTGCTTTCCTTCGCCACCGCAAGGCCCCAGCCGGATTCGGCGGCAAAGGCGGGCGGGTTCTCCGTAAAGGACGGTACGGGCACATATTCAAAATCGCTGACCTTATAGTTGTTCAATCCGGCGGATATCGTCCAAGGGCCGCGATAGGTCATAGCCGAGTTCCCGCGGAAAAAATAATCGGAGGTATCCAGCTCCCCGCCAAACGTGGTCAAATCGGCGACCTTGTCGTCGGCCACGAGCGAGACCAAAGCGGACATCGCCTTTTGCGCCTCAGGAGTGTGGAAGTTCACATGCCCGTCCTTTCCCCAGAAACCGGCGCCCTGCTGCAGAATCAGCGACAGAAAAGTAAACGTGATATTGTCCGACGATACAAAGTCGAAACCCTTTACTTTAATGACATTGCCTTCGCGGACGGTCAGCTTTTTGGCGTAATCGACCAGTTCCGCCCAGGTGGAAGGCGGCTGGTCGAAGCCCTGTTCCTTCAGCATTTGCGGGTGGATCAGCATGCCGCCGTTTTCAATGTTGTATTCAAGCGGCAGACCATACAGCTTGCCATCGCGCAAATACCCGCCGAGGGGTGCGTCATAGTACGCTTTTTGTACAGTTTCGCTATCGGGGATTTCAACGAGCAGACCGTTCTTGGAATATCCGGGAACCCAAGTGCCGAACAGCTCGGCGATATCGGGCGGTGTGTTCGCAGAAAATGAAGCTTTCAGCTTTTGGTTGTACACGTCATAAGGAAAAGTCTGATATTCGATCGTCACATCGGGGTGCAAGGTTTGATACTTCGAGATCTGTTTTTTATATGCGTTTACAATTGCATCTTCCTGATGGCTCCAAAAGACCAGTTTCACCTTGCCTTCCGTGCCTGAGGATGTATCGCCGCCGGAAGCGGAGGGGCCTGCACAGCCCGCTGCGGCGAATACAACGCAAACCGCCGCAATGATCAGCATAAACTTCGAAAACCGCATTCGCATATCCCCCTTATCTCCTGCAAATTAGCCAGCATTTGAAGGGGAGGTTGCTTGAGAATTGGGGCGCCTTTAAGTGAGAGTTCAAAAAGTCGGCTTTTCAGCACCGAGAAGGTTGGATGAAGCTAGGGACGTCAGGAGCGGAGCGTACGTTTTGGGTACGTGAGCACCGGAAGGCCCGGCTGAATTCAAGATTCGACGTCGAGACCACTTCCTGACCTGCTGCTTCGTGATCAAAAGATGACTTTTTGAACAACCTCTTTAAATAGGAGCAGTGTGGTCTAAGGGTGTATATACGGCAATCTGCTGCTCCCGGCACGCTTGCTCAAACCATCCCTCCGGCTGCTTATTCGTGATTACCCCCGTCACCTGATTCAGGGGAGTAATGGTAAACAAAGCGCTCTTCTCCAGCTTGCTTTGATCGAATACAGCATACACTTCGCTGGAACGTTCCATCATCAGTTGGGCAATCCGGGCTTCAAGCTCGGAATGCATCGTAAAGCCATGATTCAGCGATACGCCGTCCACCCCGAGGAACATTTTGGTAATGTTGATTTTATCGATCACATTCTCCGCCAGCGGACCGCTGAGCTCGTAGCTTTTGGCCCGCATTACGCCGCCGATCACCACAACCTGAATGCCTTCGGCGTCGGCCAGGTCGAAAGCGATGTTCACCGCATTGGTGACAATCGTAATATTGCGGTGTTTTTTCAACGCTTTGGCAATAAAAAACGTCGTCGTTCCCCCGGTCAGGCAGATAATGTCTCCCTCCTGAACGAGGGCGGCCGCGGCTTCGGCAATCCGCTCCTTATCCTGCCGTTTGAAATCGCGTTTGGCGGCAAAAGGCAGCTCCGCCGCCGACGGCGTTAACGCCCCTTCGTAAATGGCTCCGCCGGTCGTACGGATGATTCCGCCCGCTTTCTCCAGCACGTCCAGATCGCGTCTTGCGGTCGCTTCCGAGCAGCCGACGGCTTCAATAATTTCCTGCAGCGATATTTTTCCGTGCGCCTTAATCAGTTCCAGCGTTTTCGCTCTGCGCAGCTCACCCTTTGAATATTGCATAGTTCTCTCCTTTAAATGCGAGTTCAAAAAGTCAGGTTTTCCTTCGGAAGCATCCGCTCCACCCGGCTGATTCAAGATTCGATGTCGAGTAAGCTCCTTGATTCTACTTCGTGATCAAAAGATGACTTTTTGAACATCCTCTTTGATATATCTGGGCCGTACAGCCCGTGTTAGCTCTATTGTGGAGGATGAAAGGATAGATTGCAATACGCCGAAATGAACCCGCATCCTGCTACAAAATCCGTTAGAAAAACGTGCTTCCGCACGCTTTTGCCGGCCCCTTCACAAAGCTATGATTTGTACCTGACTCTCGTACTCCCGGAAAAGACGGTAATCGATATCCCCCGCTTTGGCGGACATCGCATTCGCCGCGGCCGCCGCAGCGGCGGTACGCAGTCTGTCTGCGGCCGAATCGCCGCGTTCCTCCGCATACGCCATGCCGGCCACAAAAGCGTCGCCGCAGCCCACGGCATTCACGGGACGAATGGCCGGCGGCGTCACCACATACCCCGCTCCATCCAGAACCGCCACGGCTCCGCGGCTGCCCAGCGTGACGCACACCTCGGCGATTCCCTGATCGGCCAGCAGTTGGGCAGCCCGGACCCATTCGCTTAGCTCCCGCGGTTCGCGTCCCAGCCATCCGGCCAGTTCCTGCTCGTTGGGCTTCACGAAGCGGGGCGACGCGGTCAGCCCGGCACTGAAGGCCGCTCCGCCGGTGTCCAGAAAGGCCTTGGCGCCGGCGGACCGGACGATGTTGATCAGTTCCGCGTACATATTTTCCGGCGCGCCCGCGGGCAAGCTGCCGGAGAGCACGACTATGCTGGATTTTTGGGCCAGACTGTGCAGCGTTTCCTTGATCGCGGCAATCTGGGGTTCCGTGATGGCCGGTCCCTGCCCGAGCAGCTCGGTGGAGCTTCCGCTGGACTCATCCAGAATGTTGAGGCAGACCCGCGACTCTCCCGGGGCGTGGACAAAAGCGGTCTCTATGCCCCGTTCGGCCAGGCCGCGTTCAATGAACGCGCCGCTCGCGCCGGCGATGGTGCCGGTGGCGGTGACCTGGCCGCCGAGCTGTCGGATCACCTTGGCGACATTGTTGCCTTTGCCGCCGGGCTCATCGACTTGCCGGGCAACCCGGTGCACCTGGCCCAGGCTGAACTCATCGACGTAATACGTGCGGTCGATGGCCGCATGAAGTGTGACCGTGGTTATCATCGGGCTGCGCCGGTCTTGCCGGTTGTTCCGGTTGCTTCAACAATCCCGGATGTTGCGGTCGTGTCGGTTGTTCCGGTTGTTTCAACAATTCCGGCTGCTATGGTCGTGCCGCTTGTTCCGGTTGTTTTTCCTGCTGTTGCGGTCGTGCCGGTTTTCCCCGCTTTTCCCACGGAGCCGCAGAGCCGCATTTTTTCCATGGCCAGCCGTTTGACCGCTTCCTTCGCCGGAACCATGTATTTGCGCGGGTCGTTTTCTTCGGGATGGGCCGCAAACACGCCTTTGATCGCGTCGGAGAAGGCGATGCGCAGTTCGGTGGCAATGTTCACCTTGGACATCCCCAGTAGGGCCGCCTGATGAATCTGCTCGGCCGGAATGCCCGACCCGCCGTGCAGCACCAAAGGAACGGACACGCGGTCCGCGATCCGCGCAATCCGCGCAAAATCAATATTCGGACGGCCTTTGTAAATGCCGTGGGCGGTGCCGATCGCGGGCGCCAGCGTAGGCACGCCGGTGCGTTCGATGAACAGCGCGCATTCTTCGGGATCGGCCAACGACGCTTGCCGCTCATCGACGACAATGTCATCCTCGACGCCGCCGACCTTGCCGAGCTCCGCCTCCACGTTTACGCCGGAGGCCTTGGCGATCTCCATCACTTTGCTGGTCCGCTCCACGTTTTCCTCAAATGGAAACATGGAGGCGTCGATCATAACCGAGGTGTAACCGGCGCGGATGCATTGGATAATCGTCGGAAAGTCCGTGCAGTGGTCCAGATGCAGCGCCATGGGCAGACCCGTCCGGTCCGCCGCGGTTTTGGCCGCATGGGCGAGGTAATCCGCACCCAGATGTTTGACGGTGCCCACCGTCGATTGAATAATCAGCGGGGAGTCCATTTCCACCGCCGCTTCCACGACCGCCTGAAGCATCTCCAGAGTGTGCACATTAAAGGCGGCGACAGCGTATTTATCCCTGCGGGCCGCTTGCAGCATTTCAGTAGACGAGATAAGTGGCATATCCTTTCCCCCTTAAAAGGTTTCGCCGCGCAGCGGGTGTGAAGGGGGCACCAGGGCCTCGTTATTGGAAAGAGACGTTGAGAGCCCGTTTACACGAAGGCCATGTGGCCCTTTTATACGCGGGCCTGGCAACCCTCTTTATGAGAAGGCATTGGCACCCCTATTTGGGCTCGGCTGGCGGCGGTTTGAACGAGTTTAACCCCCTCCCCTCATTAGTGGAGCGATTCGGGAATAACGTGTGTAGGTGCGGCTGGTGCGACCGCGGCTTTGATTGTGATTGCGACTGTGACTGTGATCGTAACCGTAGATTGTAGCTTGCAACCGTAACCGTATCTGCAACTGTGATCGTAACCGCAACGGTACCGCAATCCAAAATCCTAACGGACACCAGCGCCGTTATTTCGGTGAGACAACCATTTTCGATGCCGTAACGGACACCACAGACCTTATTGGCATGGATGAGCACGTATCCGAAATTTTTTGGGCAAATAGCGGCTCTCCTGTCCGTTAGAATAAAAATCGGCGTCTTTTCGGGCAAATAAGGTCGTTCATGTCCGTTAGCCTTCACGCGGTATGTGGTAGTGCGGTATACAGCATGCGGTATGCGGTGCGATTTGCCGTCACTTCACCAACGTTCACGTTATTTTTGAATCGGTCCACTAGACAAATGATTGCAACTGCGGGTTGATAAATCGGATGATTGATGCTTGGATGAATCTTGTGCTTGTGATCATAATAATCGTTTATTTTGATTAAATCAATCATTTTGTAAAAATTTATTACTCATTTCGCAAATTTTATTCTGTTTTATTGATTAAAACAATCTTTTTTATTGCATTTTTGATCGAAATGATTATAGAATTGACATAAAGCGTCATTTTAATTCATTTACGGGAGGTACCTTTTATGAGTTTGACGTACAGTGAAATAAAAGGCCAATATACGGCCTTGCAGCAGACTTACGATTATATGCTGGCCAAGCGTGCTGAGTTTACGGCATTTGTTCGAGCGCAAGGGGTGAACTCTGTGACCTTCGTTGGCTCCGGTTCCAGCTACTGCTTGAGCGAAGCGGCCTCCTTCTCCTTCCGGTTGCGCGCCGGCCTGCCTGCGGTTTCCCTGGCCGCCGGCGACCTGATGCTCCATACCGACCGCTACCGCCCTATGTTGGCAGGCACCCTGGCGATCGCGCCGTCACGGTCCGGCAGCACCAGCGAGGTGGTTGAAGCGCTGCGGTTGATCCAATCCGATGAAAAGCGCATTCCTGTGTTGGCAATTTCCTGCGTGGAAGATTCTCCACTTTCCTTAACGGCCGATTTTTCTCTCGAACTGCCGTGGGCCTTTGACCATAGTGTCTGCCAGACCCGCACAGTCGTCAACTTGTATGCGGCCAACCTCCTACTAGCCGCCTTCCTGGCCGGAGACGAGGCGCTGATTGCCGATATGCAGGCGGCTATTCACCAGGGCGAAGCCTACATGGCGCGCGTGGAGGACGGCATCCGCCGGGCGTGCGATTTCGCCTGGACAAACGCCGTTGTACTGGCGGATGGCGAGCTGCAGGGACTGGCCGCCGAGGGCGCGATCGCCTTGACCGAAATCGCCAAGACGCAAGCGCACGCCTACCATCTCCTCGACGTCCGCCACGGCCCGATGGTGACGGTTGGACCGGATACGCTAGTGATCGCGGCCCTGTCGGATACCGGCATCGACCATCAGCGCAACCTGATGCGCGATATCAAAGACCGCGGCGCCACCGTGATCGCGTTTGCCGATCGAGCGGCGGCGGTGCCTCATGACATCGTTGATCTTGCGATCACGACGGAGCGGCAGCTGGACGCTGCGGTGCGGGGCATTCCGTTCATTTTCATCCCGCAAATCGCCGCTCTGGCCAACGCCGAACGCCACGGCATCAACCCGGATCAGCCCGACGGGCTGGTGGCCTGGGTTAAGCTGTGAGCTAGACCGGTACGCCGCCGTGTAAAAAGGACCGGAGCCGAATATAGCTCCAGTCCTTTTGGTTTTATAAGTCGGGCCTTTTGGGCTGGAGAGAAAGCCGCGGCGGCTTGGGATAACTAAGGCGCGGCCGTTCATGGCCGTTCATGGCATTTTGCGGCATTTTGCGCCCCTCCGTAACGCCATCGATACCGCTATCCTGGAAATAAAGGTAATTTACGCCGCTATTGAGCCGGACTTTCCCCTTGTTCTCCAAATAGCGGACATTTATGTACCTATTTCCCTCGGGCCCACGAAAAAACCGGCTTTTGACCGCCCTCCCACTGAAATAACGACCCAAAAGTCCTCTATTGGATCCGGTTTTCGCGAAATAGCGAAAATAGCGACGAAAAAGGGTGTTATTTTCGCTCGGCGGCACTAAGCGGCTAATACGCAGCACTAGGTGGCGCTGGTCAGCACTAGGCGGCAACGGGAGGCGCTGGGCGGCGCTGGGCGGCAATGGGCTAGAGCACTCTACCCGCATAAAAAAAGCTTTTCCGCAAGGGATCGTAGATTTCAATCTTGATCGCCCTCATCCTCACGGAAAAGCTCCTGATTATGCGTCCGCCTCTACCCGCCCTCCTCTACTTCCACCACGCCTCGGCCGGATATTCGGACGCGCCCAGCTTGACGGGCTCCCCGATTTTCGGCGTTGTGATCGGGACGCCCCGCCGCCCCGCCTCTTCGGTCAGGCGGCGGACCGGATCGTACCAGCTGTGCATCGCCAGCGTAAACGCGGCCCAATGGACCGGAAGCAGCACGTTCCCCTTGACGTCCAGATGGGCCCGCACTGTCTGCTCAGGAAGCAGGTGGACGTCAATCCACCGGTCATCATACTGGCCGCACTCCATCAAGGTGAGATCAAACGGGCCGTATTTTTCGCCGATTTCCTTGAAATGGGGCCCGTACCCGCTGTCCCCGCAGTAGAACACCCTCGTCTCCGGCGTCGTGATGACCCATGAACACCATAATCCGCCGTCGCGGCTAAACAACCCCCTGCCGGAAAAATGACGGGCCGGTGTGCAGGCCAACTGGACGCCTCGAAACTCCAGCTCGTCCCACCAGTCGTATTCGCTAATCCGCTCGGGCTCGACGCCCCACCGCTCCAGATGGCAGCGGACGCCAAGCGGCACGATAAACCGGCTCACCCGGTCCTTCAGCCGCATGATCGTGCCGTAGTCGAGATGATCGTAATGATCGTGTGACAAAACGATGGCATTGATCGCCGGAAGCTCGTCCAGGCCGCCGAACGGCAGCTCTTGGTTGTATCTTTTTCCGCCCATTCCCTTGATCGGAAATGAAGAGGGACCAAACATCGGGTCCAGCAGCATCCGCGTCCCCCCAAGTTGCAGCAGCAGGGCCGAATGGCCAAACCAGATCACCGTGTCCTCCTTGATCCCTTCGATCGCCTGCCGATCCAGCTTGACCTGCGGCAGGGGCCGGTCCGGCCTCAGATGCGGTTTGCGTTGCAGGTATTCGCGCAGCGCCGTAACTAAACTGCCCGGCAACGGCGCCATCAACTGCGTGTGCAGGGGGTACTCGAACTTTTTTCCATTGTAGTTGGGGGATTGCCGGTAACGCTCCACCTCTGCGGGCGACGGCTTGCCGCCAAAGGGCGGGTACAGCTTCATAAACAAATCGAAGCCGACGGCGAGGAGCACCACGAGGCAAATGAGGGTAAAGAAAACAAGCATACACTTGTACCTCCTTCTTTTTAGCGGCTGATGAGAGATTTGCTGCCGGGCTTGAGCTAACCGGAAGGGCTTGGGAAAACGTCATTACGGGAGAGGTCAAGTTTGCCGGAACGAAGTTTGTTCGCGATAAAGAGTCACATATTTCATCAATTCGGCAATGCCTTGGAATCGGGTCGCAAGTTGATGATTTAATTTTTGCAGAGCCAGTTGAAAAGACCGCTCCACTTTCGTGTAATGCTGTGTTTCCAGTTCATTTAGCAACTGTTTCATATTTTCGATGTAATAGATCGTTTTTCGCAGACTGCTGATCACAATGATCTTCTTCAGTTCGGATACGGTGTACATTCTGTACCCGTTCTCCCGATCTCTCTCCGATTTGATCAGTCCTTCCTTCTCCCAGTGCCGGATCGCCGAAGGATTAACGCCGGCCAACGCGGCGACTTCCCCGATTTTCATTGCTTCCGCGACCTTGATGTTGCGGTATTTGGAGAAATCCGTATTTCTGATCATCGTCAAAATTTCTTCCACTCTCTGCTTTTCTTCCTGCAGGGCGTGCAGCTGCCGGTTGATTAGCCAGAAAGCCTCCACCGTGTTCCCCTTTTTAATATTTCGCATCACCTCATAAACCACCGGGATGTCATATCCTTGAAGCAACGTTCGGATCACGGTAAAAGACTGTAAGTGAACAGGCAGGTAGCATCTGCGGTTGCTGGCCGTTCTATGGACATCCGGAATCAGCCCCTGTTCCTCGTATCTCCGCAAAGTCGTGGTGCTGATGTTTAACATTTTTGCTATTTGTTTCGGTGTATATACTTCGTTCATTCCTGCCCCCCAGTGAAAAGATTAAAGTTAAACCCTAAAGTGCTGCGTTAATATTGACCATTAATATAACACGAATACCAAGGCATGATGAGCGGCAAAGCGAAAGATTGCATGAATGTTATACGATGATAATATAACCGCCCTAAGGAGTGATTTGTGTTGAAAAAAACGATAACTCTGCCCGATAACTCAGTCATCGAAGTGGGGCTGCTTGCCGGACAATCGAACCCCAAAACGATCATGCTGCCCGTCGCCAAAAAACCGGTATACGGCCAGGAGGCCGAAAGTTTAAAGCAGTGGGGCGTTGACCCGGAATTGGGAAAGCGCTTGGTGGAAGGGCTCGCCGACCGGTTTCAGGTTTTATTTTTCGATTATGAAGGGCACTTGTTTCAAAACCCCGTTCCGGACGACCTCACACCGGAGCATATCGTGAACGATTTCCTGCACATCGTGGATGAAATGAACATCCGGCAGTTTAGCTACTACGGATATTCCTGGCTGGCGCTTGCTGGATTGCAGCTGGCGGTCAGGACGGATCGTTTGGAAAGTTTGCTCATGGGTGGCTTCCCGCCTTGCGAAGGGCCGTACCGTGAAATGCTGGCCGTCACCGAAAAAACCTATCAGCAAGCGCTGCAGCAAAAGCAAAATGCGGTTCCCCAGCAAGCGGCCCCCGAAAATCCGGCGGATTTCGATTGGGATAACATCAACGTCACGATCGATCCGTCCGTAACCAAGCAGTTTATGACGTTGTACCAAAGCTTGATAGACTTTGACGACAGAAGCGTTCTGGACAAGCTGCCGATTCCCAAGCTCGCTTTTGCCGGGGGGCAGGACACAATCGTTTACGGCGAAAACTTCGGCAATGTTTCTGTCGACATCGTTGGGCGCTTGAAAAGGAACCAGAGTCTGTTGAGCGAAAACGGCTGGGATATTGAAATTTTACCGGGGAGCGGCATGGATCATACGAAGGCAATGCAGCCTGATGTGGTGTTACCCGTGATCAAACCTTGGCTTACGGAAAAATTGTTGGGTGGAAAGCGCTGATAGGCAGATTCGGGTGAGCAAAAGACAGGCCCGTGAACGTCATGTTCGCGGGCCTGTCATCTGTTAGCGAGCGGTTGTCGGTTGCTAGTCGGTTATTAGTCCGTTGTTAGTCGGCTGGATAGCCTGTGATTGGAACGCACCGTGTTAAGCCGCAATAATGGGACTTTCGTATAACGAAATTTGTACGATGTATCTATTGTTCAGCCTGGTTCATATTGGTAGAATACCCGTGAATATACTGGGTGGTGGTAAATTTTACCGAGTTCATACGTCCACCTAAAGGCGGAGATCAAGCATGTTGCAAAAGGTAAATCCCGATCAAATCGAGCAGTTGTCTCGCCAACTGGACCGGTTAAGGCAGACTTTTGAAGAGACGAACACCGGGATGTACCGGGAACTGAACCGGCTGATCGGCAGTGTAGAATCGGCTTATCATGAAAATAACGTGCGCTCGGCGGCGCGGGCGGCAAGGGATCGGCTGCAAAAGATCATGTCGCTGTCGATGCAATTGGACGATCATATGAGGAGCAAGGCGAAAGCTCTGACGATGGCCGCCGGCCAATATCGGCAAACCGAAAAAGAGATGCTGGCGTTAACCCGGGCCAAGAAACCGCCGGTGTTTACTTTAAAGGGGCTGCTCCAGAGCGGGTTGAACCGGTTTGCAGGCATTGCGGCAGGGGATAGAGCGGGCCCACAGACGGCTACGACAGCGTATCCCTCCATCCTGCAGTTGATCAAAGAATCTTTGCTGAAGATTCAGGAACGGTCGCTCGAAAGCCGGCTCGCCCCGGTCAAAGATGATGCGCGGATCGCAGCTCTTTTGGCTAGCTTGGACATCGGAAATGCAGAGGAGCAGTTGAACGCAAGAAGAGAACTTGAGATTATCGCGAAAAGTTTTGAAGAAATCGCCCGCAGCCAGGCGGCCTACCGTATTTACATGGCCTATGGAAACCGGATGTACATGGAGCAGGCCCATCAAGAGGCCGAGAAATACCGCAAGGTGTTGGCCGATTTGGGCGTATCGCAAGAGTGGTTCAAGGAAGGCGTCAGCTTGGCGGAGTTCCAAAAAGGCTCGCCTTTGGACGCCTGCGCATACAATCCGCTCAAACAGGATGGGTCCCCAATGCCGAAGGAAAGCGAACTGCGGCTTGTCATCGCAGCTGGAATGCTGAACGCCGTGTACCGGGAATGGGCACGTAGCCACTACGATCAAATCGAAGCCGCTGTCCTTAAGGCAGCCGAGCAAAGGCGAAAGCTGCAGGAACAGTTGGATGCGTTTAACCGGGAGGTTCCCGAGGAAGACATTCGAGCGATGCAGCAATATTTGAAAGACATGAACATCTATCACGGGGAAATCACCGGAAAGTACAATGAGGAATTTTTGATCGCGGTCGCGGGCTACCAACACATTGCGAATACCGTCAGTTCCGTGGCCGCGGTGCGCCGGGACATGTTCGGCCTGGACGGCTACCAATTTGAAGTGGACGGCAAAATTACGAAAGAACTGCTAGAATTGGCTTATGCCGAGAGAGGGCTGGGCATCCGCAATAATCCGGACCTGGACACCCGCGGAATGAGCACGGCTTTCACGACGGTGGGCGTTGGAGAGGGCATAGTGAAGCAACTTGGTGAAGATGCCAAAGATTTTATTGAGTACACAATAAGCGTTCAGCCAACCAGCCTGCAGTTCTGGACAGAAACCATCCCGGGATATTACGATTTGGGTAAAGCGATCGCCGGCGGCGAGATCACCTACGATGACATCAAAAATGCAGTCGGAGAAGGATTAGCCCAAGAATTCGTCGTCCCTTTTGAACAAATCAATGAGCTATCCGACAAAATCTTCAGCGGCCAGGCTACCTACGAGGAGAGCGTAACCTATGGCCAGGCTTTGACTAAAGCCGTCATGGCGCTAACGCTGCTGAACGGCGCAGTCAAATCCGGGGCCAAAATTTCGGCGAAGACTTCGAAGAAGCTGGCTGAGTTGTTGCCGAGGATCAGCGACTCGGTGAAAGGAAAAGTGGTAGTAACCCCCGAAGATCAACTCTTCCGCATTAAAGATTCAGGGGCTGACGATATCGTCTCCCTCCCCAAAACCGAGGTGCAGGAGAATTACCTTAAGTTTATGGAGGAGAAGGAACTGGGAGTCGGGGGGACGCCAAAAACCCCCGAATATAATACAAAGATAAAATGGGGCATCAATGATATTAATGCACGTCCATATGGTAAAGGTTTCTTTGGTGAAAGAATACCTCAGAATAATCGAAGAGTAGATGACTTTGAACTAAAAATAAATCCTAATAACGAAAGTTATTATTTGCCTCATCCAAAAGGGGGGTATGTACAGTTTGAGAACCTTTTAGAGGATGTTTTGCAGGATGGCAAGCTTATAATAAAACCGAAATCATTCTATCACGTTGATGAACTACCTGAATTTGCTAAGAATAAAGTAGTACAAGAGGCATTAAGGCAGCAAGAGGCGGCAGTTGCTGCAGGTTATAAGGTAGAATGGTTAGTATCTGATGAGAAGGCTGTAGAACAATTGACAAACTTATTTAATTCTAGAAAAATCGATATTGATGTGAGGTTCTTTCCTGAATAGTCACTAGGGGTGAGATGTATGAGAATTTTAAAGGAAGAAGAAATTAAGAAGTATATTTCTGATGAAAAACTACAGAGTTTCTACAATGATTCTATAAACGATGCTCATTTAAACGAGTTGTTAGCATATTATTCTTTTTTAAAGAACAATGTTAGTGCAATCCCTCTGGATAAACAAAGTATTTATTACAGTATATATTATTGGTATGTACAGTTTAAGGAACAGTACTTTCAAGTTTATGGCCATGATTCAGGAATCGAACAAGAAGGATTTAAATTATTAGAAGAGTTGGACTATCAACTTGAGGATGGTGTAAATTGGGAGCTAATCGAAAAAATAGAACTCCAGGATATTTAACTCTTAGAGTAAGAGAGAGTTTATATAACCTAGAAAGACAAAATCTAAAGAAGAGATTCAGGATGTTAAATGTATAAGGAAGATTCTTCGTTTGAAAAACGATTTTATCGGAATGTATGTTGAGCAAAACTGTACTCGATCATGTATCATTAATTCAATTTTGAGGAATTACCTTGTTATAAAGGCGTCTTTTGACAATGCATATCTTAGCTTTGCTGACTTATCCGGATCAGATATGCGCCGGGCTTCTTTTCGAAGAGCGAATTTAAAGTTACACTAATTTTTACAATGTAGACCTGACAGGCGCTATATTTGATGGCGCACTTCTATACGGGGCAAGTTTTAAGTATGCAAAAGGGATTGATGAAATATCTGCTAAATATATATTTTTGTTGGAACAGAAGATGAACGAATAAAGTTAGAGGCCGATAATATACAAAAATGGTTGTTAGGATTAAGAAAAGAGTGACATAGTCAATAGAGGCATACGGTGTTATAATCAGATCCCTTCAAAAACGGAGCCCTCGGATCGACTCCGAGGTCATAACAATACAGCTTAGCTACTATTTTAATTTGCATGTCATCATCTTAAACGGCCCCCCATTAGGAAAAACATGACCTACTGCTACGCTTTAACCAAAAGCCAACATAGCGCTTGAAAGTGCAAGAGTCGGTCAGCATGGTGCAAAGTATGGTATATACAAAAATGTTGAAGTAGGAGTATATATTGAAAACGGTAAGGTGACCACTGTGTTTCCTAATGGCACACAGACACATTTAATTGGGGAGTGATAATTTGTTGGATGTTAGTCATATTAAAAAGCTATTGAAAGAACGTTCCGAGTTGGAGTTGAATAACCCTAAATTATATGATTATTGGGCTGCATTTACCGAGTTATTAAGTAGGGATATTGATCAAAATATTGAGTTTTTAGATAGATGTACTGAAGACGAGATTTATTGGTTGGGTGAGGTATTCGAAGATATCTCATATCAAGTGAATAGTAGAGCATTTATTGACTGTTTGAAGAGATTAGAAAAGAAATATCCTGATCTGGATTTAGCGAATGATATAAAAACTGCCGAGGAATTTATGGATGGGGGTAACTAGAACTTACAATTTCAATATAATAATGCTCGCGGGTCGTCTTTGGTCAGAATACACCGAAGTCGACCTTTTTTAATGGAGCTTACCGCAAAATATATACACCATAAAATACCGCGGAGCGAGTATAAGCAGGATATTGAGTTATGAGCAATTGCTACTTTACCAATAAATATTAGGAGAGATTTTAGTGGATAACGACCCGTTAGACAGAATAATTAACTATGAGATTTACATTAAGAACATGCCTACTAACGATATAGTTGAATTAAAAAGTCGGAAATTTCGAGGAAGTTCTAGCGCATTAACAGTGTTATCTCAAAGGGACAAAACGATTTTAATACCTTTGTGTACCCATATCTTGCTTGAAGACTTTAATGGTGCTTTAATTATCAATAACGAAGACGGATTCTGGGATAGGCAAGATTATAAATTATTCATTACAAATCGAAATCACGAAACAGTATAAAATCACATGTTAACTCCATCCCGCAAAGTAAAATAGAAAGGTATTGTAAGATTATGTGGACGGATAAGATTGAAGAAATTAAAGCACGAAGAGCAAAAAGAAATAGATTTTTAAATTCAGGTTGTTCAACGACACATTTGGAACGCTTTCAAGAAGGAGTAACTAAACTTTTTAACTACAAACTACCCAAAGAATACATTGAGTTTTTGTCCTATATTAATGGAATTGAATATAACGGTTTAGTCTTGTACGGGGTTGATAATACGATAACTAATGATGAAAATACTAACCAGGAAGTAACTGGATACATCGAGACCAATGAAATTTGGTACGAAAACGAGCACCAGAAGGCCTACATGTTTTTTGGGGACGGGAATATAAGTTGGTATTGTTATGATATAGAAAGAGATATTTATGTCGAATTAGATAAACCGTCTGGCTCACTAGTACAAGAGTTTCAAGGGTTTTATCATATGGTAGACTACGCCTTGTCTAACAGTTTGATTTAATGTTACTGTTGTTTTAATCAGTAGAATTTTATGAGCAGATAAATAATATAACAAAATAAAAGATGTTCACAGGTCGACTTTTGGTCAGAGTGTGCCGAAGTTGGCCTTTTTTTCAAGCTCTAGAATAAAAATTCTTATTGAACAGAAACATCCTCTGAGAGCATTAATACAGACCGAGACTCAAAGCAGACTTAGAATAACTTGAGAATGATAGATCTGCTTATTGAAACTGCTAAAAGAAGCGCGTTGAAATAAGGGAACTCAATGGATTGGTGGGAAAGTAGTGATGCCGTAGAGCAACGTGAAATTCCAGAAGAAGACGTATTTTCACTAACCGCAGGACCCGTGTTAATGTATTTTCAATCGGGGTTAGTGATTGGGTCCGCCAGCGACCCGGCGCAAAATTCGGTTATTATATGGGTTGAAAAAGATGATACAGGCTACACCACTAATGAGTCCCTCGAAAACGATCCAGAACTCTACGCTATTAGTGCCCTGGATAAACAATACAGTAATTCTTATTGGGGCCGAATAGTAGGGCAGAAAATAAGGATGGTAAATATTATTAAGTGCGATCCGCAAAATGCCTTGCTCGCCGAATTTCCAAATAAGGTTGGTGTTGAGATAGTTATGGATAACAGAGAAAAATTTATACTATCGCATGGTCTCCACAACAATTCAGACGATTTTTCAGTGATAACAGACCCATATATTAACCGAAGACTTTTGGAAAGTTTAAGACGGGAAAATATGCTGTAGTTTTTTAAAACAAAATCCTAAGTATATTTTAAATTGTTGTCCAGAGATATACTCGAAAAGGAGTATTGCATGGATATTAAGGATATGTTTAATCGGATGGGGAAAGTGGAAAAAAGTTAGAAATAGTAAAAAAAGAGATACGTGAACTAAATCTAACGGAGATGAATCTAAGTTGCTCTGAAATTGTTGATTCAAATGTACGGAACTCATTCTTGGCAAATAATGACATGAGCGATTGCTACTTTTTAGGTTCTTCGTTTGATGAAACGAATTTGTCGGAATGTATATTGAGCAAAACTGTATTCGATCATGCGTCTTTGAAAAATTCAATTTTGAAAGAATTGCATTGGAATAAAGGCGTCTTTTGACGACACAAATCTTAGCTTTGCTGACTTATCCGGATCAGATATGCGCCGGGCTTCTTTTCGAAGAGCGAATTTAAGTCATGCAAATTTTTACAATGTGGATCTAACAAGCACTATATTTGATGGAGCACTTCTATACGGGACAAGTTTTAAAGATGCAAAAGGAATTGAGGAAGTATCAGCTCAGTATATTTTTGTTGGAACAGAAGACGAACCAATAAAGCTAGAGAGCGATAATATACAGAAATGGTTGTTAGGATTGAGAAAAAGGTGACTCCCTCAATAAGAGGCATACGGTGTTATAATCAGATCTCTTCAAAAACGGAGCCCCCGGATTGGCTCCGAGGGCAAAATAAACGTCTATTCGGCGTCGAACGTCAGCGTCAAGCAACTCCTGCACCTGGTCTTTCCAACGTCACGGAATATCATCGTTTTCAATTCGTTTTATCAGCTTCGTTTGCTTCGGCCAGCTCGGCGATCGCCTGTTTCAGCTTCAAATTTTCAGCCTGAAGGCGCTCCAGCTCGGTCAGCTCCGCCGGTGGATGCAGCGCGGCGATCTCTTCCGTCGTCAAACCTTCCGTCCATAGCTTCTGCGGCTGCTCCGGCACGGTATATGCCGGCATCTCGCCGCGCTCGTCTTCTGGCTGTGCCGCCCATTCATCACAGGCGGCTCGGTATGCCTCTTGCGCTGCGGCCACGGCATCCTGGTACGTTTGCCACGCCACTAAGTCGAAGCGCGGCAGATAGAGCCCGGCCGGAACCGGTACGCCGACGATATACCCGGCGGGCTGCGGCCCCTCTGTCGGCTGCTCGTCTTCGGCGGTGGTGTCGGCTTCGGGCGGCTGTTTCGATCCCAGCGCGGGCAGATCGGCATAAAAAGGGACGACACCGGAAAAGGCATCGTCCATAAGTGTGTCCTCGATATAGAGGCCGTCTGTATTTACTTTGGGTACTGCTTTCAAAGTCATCCCTCATTATTGTCCTGCTAGATATGTGACCTCGTCCAATCCAACCCACGTAGAAGCAAATTCTGAAATGTTTACATCTCCATTGACATCTACCGCAAGCCAAGCCATTTTTATGACATTATCACCTTTGCTCATAACCCCAAAGTGCAGTGCGCGTGAAGGCCTAAACTCAGGCGGTAGTCGGAACATAGTTCCAACTGCTCCCGGTACTGCCTGCCCTTCCAGTTTCACTAAGCCGTTACTCATTTTTTTATACATAACGGTTCCCGTCCACCCATTAAGCAGCGTCGGCGTAATCCACCCCGGCGCATCCTCCTCCGCTTTCTTCTGCTCGACTACGGACACACGTTGCAGTGCCTCAGCCACGCCTGCCGTCAGGTCGCTGATCTGCGCCTTTTCGTTTGCGGCCAGGCTGCCAGCGATCGGCACAATAGGCGATTTATCGAGCTTTAGATAGGTGACGCTGTAAGCAGCTGACTTATCATACTTATCTGTTGCTACTCTAAACTTACCAAAAGCGGCGTCACCATTTTTTATCCAGTTATTATCCAAGCGGCTGTCTTTATAAACACTGATAGTATCAAATGTGTTATATTTTAGCGCGCTTTGCTCCAAGCCTGGATAATCACTATTGATATACCACCACGTATTGTCAACTGTCTTTGGGTTTGCTCGCTCCCGCATCACGATCCCCGTACCGACTTCGATCATATTGTCGCCTTCGGTCAGTAGCAATGCACCTTCGGAAACAACGGGTTCAACAACTGTTTTGACGAGACGGTAAAGCAGTTGGTAAGGAACATAGTTAACGTCACTAACCTGTGTAGGTAATGTCGTTGTAGCTCCATCCATAAAAAATTTGGTTCCATCCCAAGAAAGAATGTTGATCCATACCTTAGTTCCTGAATTGTTATAAGATTCAATTCCTGTACTGCTTCCCTGTACAGTCATCTTCCAACCCATAAAATACGCTTTGATTTCGTCTTGAGTCGGCGTGTAATCTGGCCCCCATCCGCTGTCGGCATTTGGAATAGATATATAAAAATTACCGTCTGACGATACAGCGTTAACGTCCGGAAATGCCAAGGTCGAACCTTGAGGAATCAGTTTCCCATTAAATTTAGTGGCTATTCCTGACCCATACACAGCATTACCGTGAAAATTTGATATCATAACTTGTTTAAACTCCGTTGCAGTCGAAGGTCCGTTCTTCCAGTTTAATGATCCATCCAGCACAACCTTTTTCCACTTAGCCAGCTTGAAATACTGTCCGTTCTGCTCAAACAGTGTGTCCGGATCACTGCCGTCTACAGGATTAGCTTGCAACTCTGTTTGAAAGGCGAGCATGGACTTACGCTGCGGTTTAAACGGCTTGGCATCAGCACCGATAACGAGCATTGGTTTTTTAAATACAGCTTGTTTTGTTCTATCCGAGCTTCTGATCAACAATCTTAACTCGGTATTATCTCCACTGTTAAACGTACGCGCGTTGCTGGTGATCCAAGGTACTGGCGGATTTGGCACGGTTAAATCTACGGGGAAAATTGAATAAGAAAAATTGTCCCCTTCGACCTTAATTGTATAGTCAGTATTCGGTTGTACTACGAATGGAACAACTGTATAGGCTGTTTGATCGGTTACACCCATACTTAACTCATACGGATTTACAATTGCATGTGTGCTCAAAATTGTCGCCTCGTAAAGTGGTGGAACTAGATTGTCAAACGTACTGATCGCATACGGGCCGTCAACACCACGAATACCAATAAGGCCAAATGGATATTTCTCGGCAACCTGTTCCGCCGTCATCGTGGCGAGAGAATCATAATCGGCTTTTGAAATCTCATATACGCGCAAGTTGTCCATTCGTGCCGTGTTGCCCGGGGAACCTTGCGCCATTAGGCCGACGCGCGTAGACGACCCCGTTGTCACTTGAGCTTCCGTAAAGCGCAGGAATGCCGGCGTGTACTCCTTGCTTGTGACGAATGCACCCTGTATTCCATTGATACCTATCGCGCATTGCGCTGTCGTGATATTTTTGATCATCGCGACAGCAACATAATACTTGTTTCTCGCGAGTTGAATTAATTCGTCGATCCCACCTGTCCCGGACGTCTTGGTCAACTCGATTTCCAAACATTTTGAGTTGTCAATGCCTCCGTTGTCCAACCTTCTAACGTGCGGATCGTTGAAAAAAGGAGTGATAGGCGCGTTTGATTCAAAATTCCCTTTCCCACCTAAAAGGTCGGGTGAAGGCGATACAAGCGTTTTCCCCCGCACCTCCCCTAGCCGGAACCGCGCGTCCTTGGCCGCTTGTATTACCTGTACGCCGGGCTGGAGTGTAATGTCGGAGGTTTTGATCATATCAAGGCGATCGTTAAATTCAGTGTGCAGATGATTGATTTCTTGTCCGATTTGGTTCATATCATCCGGCTTAACAATATCCGAATTCTTCCAGTCTGTTTTGGCCATTGCTTAATTCCCCTCCTTAATCTCAATAGTTTGCAGCATCAAATGGTCCGCCGTAATCGGCACGTTGACAGCATTGCTACTCAAAACATTATCCGCTGCATCCTTAAGTTCCACTAATGTAATCAGGGATACCTCAGAGACCGGAACAATATAATTGAGGATTAAGACATTTTCGTTCACCGTCTTAACCTCAAAATCGGTGATGGTATAGGAATTGTTGATGACCACTTTGGCTACCCGGCCATTTACATAATCGGCAATATCGTGTAGCAAATTTGAAGCTATCATTTAATCGGCACCTCCGGTCCGAAAGATACAAACGGTTTTTCTCCGAGTTTCCATAATCCGTCCAGCCCATAATTCCATGTCATTTCTCTCATGCCGATATGTTCCTCAAGCCCGATCACATCTTGAAGAGCCGTATTTTGCTGGTAGACCATATTGGCTGGCTTGGTTGTTTCAATCGTATACAAAACCTCTTTGAATACACTCGCGTTGTCGACATTGGCCGTTACGGTTAAAACCCGATTGACATAGTCCACCGATGCGATCGTCATCCCTTTGCCGACCAGTGCGTCGAGCTGCCGCTGCAAATATCTGACGGTAAACGGAGGTTTGGTCTGGTAGCGGTTAAGAATGCGGCGCCGGCGGAACTCCATCGTCTCTCTCGTGGGGTCCGCCTGGATGCCAAGCATCTGCTCACGCCGTTTGATCGCCTGCAGTGTGGACGTTTCAACAAACTGGTCATCAAAAAGCTGGCCGATGGCTCCCTGAGCCAAATCAAGCTCGATGGTCTCCGTTTCGGCCAGCCGGATAAAATCTTCAATGTCGCCGTAAAAGGCCGGCAGATGGATCAAAATGCGATCATCAGACACGGAGGGTCACCGTCCCCGGCTGCGGCACCACGTCGGCCTCCAGCGTTAAGTTGGCTGCTGATCCGTTAACGGTCGTCCCAGTCACATCATCGACGCCGTCCACGGTTAGGATTCGCGCATCGATCTGTGCAGTCCGGACGATGATCTGCTGCTGATTGGCCCAATCTTTCCGGAGCTCCAGCAGGTAAGACGCAATCACAGCTTCAACATCTGCCTGCACCTGACCGGGCGTCACTCCTGTCGCTAGAGTCAGCGTCGTCTCGACATTGATCGGGAGGCCCGTCACTCCGGCAATGGTCACTTTATGGTCGATCGGCGCCTGACCAAATCCCTGTCCGCTATTGACCGTGGGGTCGATGATCGTTTGCACCTCATCGACCAGCGCCGGCGACGGAGGCGTCCAGTCCGCGGCAATGATGGTGCACTTAACGGTCCCTCCGCCCTGCCAGACCGGGTAAACCTTGGTCGCACCGACACCCGGGATACGATTGATCCGCTGCTTGTAATCGGCGACATTGCCGCCAAAAGCCGGTTCATTGACGGTCTCATAAAACCGTTTCCGGAGTACATCGTCCGGCTCCTCGTCTTCCCCCGGCACCAGCACTTCAGCCAACACGGCCCGGGTCAGGTTGGCCACATAGTCGATCGGCAGAAGCGGACCGAACTGCGTATTACCGATCGTGCCAGGTGTCTCACAGGACATTTTATATATGCCTGTGCTGATCTTCTCTTTGACCGTAAAGGTCAAATCGGCAATCGCAAACCGTGTACCCAGAGGTACGTCCATGAGGTCATTGGCCGAGTTGTAAAACATCCCTTTTCGCTCCGCCGGCGTCGCCGGTATGCGGTTCACCCCAAATTCAGCCGTTTTCCGGCTCAGATATTCGCCGCTGGCCGTGTCCACGAATGAAAGAGTGTAGTTAACGTCCAATTCAATGTACATTTGGGCCAGCTCGGCCGCGGCCGGTGCGCATGCGTCATAAATAACGCTGCCCTCCCTTTTGTCGATCGTATCCGGTACTCGGGAGAGCATCCGCTGCAGTATAAAATCAAAAGTCATGTGTTCATACACTACGTCTCACCTCCTGCTCAAAACTGCCGTACGCTGTCACCACGGTAAAACGGATGATGAGTCGATCGCCATCTACTTCAACCTCCACATTTTCCACCGAGTCGATCCGGTCATCAGGCAATAATGCCTCCCGAATCATCCGGTTCGCCTCGGACCGGGCAAATACCGGGCTGCTGCCGAGCAGCAGCGTTAGCTCGTGGCCATAATCGAATGAATAGATGTCATACCAAAAGCGATCCGTCTGGAAAACCTTGAATACCGCCTGTTTGATGGCGTCCAAGCCGTCCGTCTTCCCGGCGATGCGTCCCTTGCCCAAATCAATTTGCCAAGTCAGGGACGACATGGGCTGGTCCACTAACGGCTCGTTTAACAGATTCTCGTCTGTTTCCGGTATCATGATCCGCTCACCACCCTATCCCATACGACATATTTTTGACCGCCTTGTACTCTCAGCAACAGAACCGCATCACCGGCTTGCAGACCTTCGCGGATCACAATTTTTTCCGGCAAAGCGTCCCCCGTCATTCCACCGTTGTACGCGTGGTTGTGTTTTAAATCGAGTTTGTCCAGCAGCGCGTCGCCGGTCATTCCGCCATCAAATGTGTGGTTATGCTGCAGATCGATCTTTTCCGGCAACGCATCGCGGGTAACTCCTCCGTCAAACGCATGGTTGTGTTTCAGATCGATTTCATATCGGGTTAAGCGTTCTGTCACATACAAAAAATCCGCAGTGAGTGTAAACCGTTGATCAACGATTACCTCCAGCGGATCCGCTTTGCTTACTTCGCCGAACAGCACTGCGACAGGGTTGCCGGCATGGACGGCGTCTGTTGCAGCTTTTTTCAATGTACCTAGTAAATCCGCCATTCACACCACCCTCAAATCCAGTGTCATCGTATGCACCGCCCCGTCGAAGTCGTGAGAACACTCATCCACCAGCAGCGCCTGATCGACGCCGTATTCCGATATGACGATCCGGACGCGCATGCCGGCGCGGACGCGGATATCCCCCAGGGCGTTTACCTTAAGCGACTTGGTCTCACGGTTTTTCATTATCGCCAGGTTGTTCAGAAGCTCATTGATCTGGGCTGTATTATAGTTTTCATCCACCGACTGGTAGAGCTGCAATAAGCCCCAGCGTTTAATACTAACGCTGTCCTTAGCCATGTAAATTTCGCGTTTTCCGGTTTCCTTGTTATCCCTGTAGAGCTTAATCTGGTTGTACGTATCGCTGTCGATCGAGCGTTTAACCTCATAGTCATACATCAGACTGCCGTCGCCGATAATCAGATTAAGCTGCACATCGTCGGTTCCACGTAAGCAAAGCGCGCCGAAATCGTCATACAGACAATAGTCGCGGCCTGTGCTATCATAAGTTTTCGTGATCGCATTGCAGATGATATCCAGAAGCTTTTGCCCGTCTGCGGGAGGCATGGTCGGGATCTTATACCTTGTATCGACCACAGTCCCGAGCTTCAGGTTGAAATCCTTGGCGATCCGCTGCACAACCTCCGTCGCCGTGACGCCCGTAAATACGTAGGTGTCGGTGTTCATTAGATACCTGATCTGATCGTACGCGGTGATCTTGACGGCTTCGTCCCGGCCCTCGTCAATGCTGAAAATATAGCCGTGGAACACATTCGTGTCATTCACCCGGACCCGCACGATATCCCCATTGTTGTACGTAAAATTAGTGGTTTGAAAAGGAGAACCTTTAATCAGCGTAAAAGAAACAGTCCCCGCCTTGCCGATCCGGGATGTCTTCCAGGACAGGCCTTTCACGATTTCGCTAACATCCCATTCGGCGTCGTTGCCGGTCCCCTGCCGATTGATGATTTTCACAGCCATGGTCATGGCAGCTTCAGCACCTTTCCAACAGGCAACCGTTTCAGGTCGGAGTCCTTAATTCCGTTTAGCTTCTGGATTTCCTTCCAAAGGGCTCCATTGCCGAGCTTCGTCTGAGCCACCTTCCACAGACTGTCGCCGGCAACCATCGTATAGTTCTTCGGTTGCTGCTTATCATTGGGCCGGGTTTTGGCCGTTTTCTTTTGTACCTGGCCGCCCCCGTTGGTGGTCTCCCGGGTAATTTTCTGGGCGGCGTAAAAAACATATTTTTTAAGCTGGATATCGTATTCAATGTCTCCGCCGCTGCCGGCCACCTCTTTCCAAGTAAAAGACTCGATGCTGGCCGGTGTATTAATGTCGTAAGTGTCACTGGTGAAAATAAACCGGATCGGCCGCTTGGCGATCATCCATTTTTCGATCATCTTGATATATTCAACCGGGTGCAACAGGTCATCCGTCGCCACAAACTTATACCATTGGGCCGGGAACAAGCCGCTAAAGCTGTATTCCGTCAACCCCCGATCCTTAATCACATTGATCTGGCCCAGCCCGGCCACATCATACGAGCTGCCTTGACCGGACTCACTGACTTTGATTTCGGAAGGGTTGATCGGCAGCTTCAGTACCTCGGCCCTGTTGTTAAAACTTAACTCAACGCCATATACTCGCACCATCCATCCCTCCTACTAACCATAGACAGCATCCGCCGAGGTGACGATATCCTGTTCTAATTTTTCTGTGATATGCGCAATGATCGTATTGATGTCGCTCTGCTGACGGACATGGGTATCCCCGAAACTGATCGACGGCTGCAAGGTAACGTAATTCTGGATATTTTTCAGTTCGGCCAGCTCTCGCATCATTTTTAAATCCTCCGAGGAAATATCCACGGTTTCATTAACACGGTCCACGCTGCCGACGTTCCCGACGCTGCCGATGTTGGTGATGTTTGCTCCCTGCCCCGCGGCACCCGTAAAGCCCGACCCCGGTTCCTTCCCAAAGCCGGATGTGAGAGAGTTTGCACCATTGGCAAGATCGTTAAAGCCCTGTGCTCCAACCGAATATCCTTGTTTAGAAGAATCGGCGATATTTTTATATTGCATTCTTCCAAATTCAGCGGCATTATCCGCCTTCTCCGGGGGAACCAGGCTATCCAACTTATTCTTAAATTTATCGCTGAGCGCATGAATATTTTTCTCATCAAGCATTTCTATAGTCTTGTAGTCGGTGCCAAACAGCTTGTTAAACCCTTCAATTAACCTGTTAATACCTTTCAGTGCACCGTTAATCGCCTGAAGAATAACACTCATAAACCCGCCGGCAAAATCTTCGGCGGAACGCAACATATCATACAGATAACCGCCAAACGTCATCGCCAAGTCGTAAATCAGCTTTTGAATCGCATAGATTGGATTGCTGAATACGTTGATCCAAAATTCGGCAAAGCTGACAATCAAATTGTAAACTAATGCGAATACGTTATATATAAAGGCATACAACCCGTAAAACAGCCCGACGACAAAGCCGATGATTTGCTCGGCGGAAACCCCGAAATTCATCAGCACACCGATGAGCAGGGCAATTCCGGCGGCGATGAGCAGTATCGGCCAATAGGCGGCGAGCCAAAGTATCGCTTGGGTCACAAGCGGCGCAACCATCGCCCAGAGCATGATCGTCATCAACCCCAAGGCCGCTATAATTCCGAGAACGATAAAATAAGAGGAAGAACCGTTGGACGTGAATGCTCCAAAGAACGCCGCCAGCCCATCGGCCACCTCGCCCAAAAAAGACCCCACGATGCTTAAGCCTGCCCCCAAGCCGTCGATAAAGCTCTTGAACGCATCGCTGTTCAACACTTCCAGGAAGGAGTCAAACATTGGCCCAAGCGCGTTCAGCCCCTGACGGCCTATCGATCCGAGCTGGAAGTTAAAGGTGTCTACCACCCGCTTCCATTTCACCGCCGGGGAGTCCATCATCGTTTCAAAAGTTGCCTGCGTCATCCGCTGTTTGTTCAGCAGCTCATCCATCGCCGCGATGACGCCGTTCACGTTACCCTGCTGCCCCGCCGTTTGAACTCCGCTGTTATCGATCGCCCCGGCCGAAATATCGAAAGATCCTAAGCCTTCCGTACTTCCGGACAGTACTTGCGAAAGCGCATCGGCAGCCCCTTCCAACCCTTGCCCGGGGTTAAGCTGCTCAAGCCGCATTGCCAGCATATTCAGCTCGGCGAGTTGCGCGGGATCGGTCGTAATCGACATAAACTTCTGCGTACCGGACATTGCGGTGTCCACATCTTGTCCGTACCGCAGCGCCTGCGAGGCTGTCTGGTCAAAAATCTGCTGCCCCGCCCCCGGACTGCCGGCGCGAAATGAAATTTGATCCAACGCGGCTTGCTGCTGGGCACCATCGCTGAGGATGTTACCAAGAAACTGCTTGCCTACATCCGCGACCTTGGCCAGATCGATGCTTTTGAACGCCTTAATGAATTTGTTTTCTTTTTCAGCTGGCTGGTCCACTGCCTGCTGATCGGTATTCTGTTGCCCAGCTATCTGGCTGTCAGCAGGAGTCGGAATTTGCGTCAAATCGGGGTGTTGCCGTACTCTATTGTCAAGAAACCCGTTCTCTCTACCCGTAGAGCGATCAGCGGCAGTCCGGTTAAAGATCTTTTGGCCCGCCGCCTTGCCGACACGAGCAAGAATTTGAGCCAACGAGGCTAATTGCTTCGCCCCGCCGCTCAATATCCCCCCTAGAAGTTGCTTACCCGTGGCCGCGATCTTACTCAGGTTGAATTTTTTGAACGCCTCTATAAGCTTGTTCCCCTTCCGGGCAGACTCATCCAAAGCTCTATTGAAATCCTCCTGCGCTTTCATTGCCCGCAGGATTTCCCGATGCGCCTGCAGTTCGGCGGAGACGATCTGCTGAATGGCTTTGAGCAGCAGCTTCATCGCCAACTCATTACGTTCAATTTCTTTTCTGGAGCCCTCCCAGACAGTCACCATCCGCTTGGCCGGATTAACGATTTGCGGAAGCATATTGCTCATTCCGTCGTATGCTTTTAGCATTTGTGTTGCACTTGCCATGGCTTCACCTTCTTTCCAGGCAGGATGTTCACTTTTTCTTCGCCGCTTTTTTCTCGGATTTGATGGTCTCCTGGATCATCGCGATGAGCGCCGCCTTTTGCTTTGCGCCCAACGCGGCGAACTCCCAGGGCATCAAGTGGTAGCGGTTCAGGGCGAAGAGGGCGCAGACCGTTTCGCCGTCGCCCTCATCGATCAGTTTTTTACTTCATCCGCCAGTTCGTTGATGCTCTTGTCGAAGCCGTTGATCTCCTGGACCTTCTGCACAAGTGTGGCGTATTCACCCGGGAGCAGCATTTTCCGCAGGCACTGGTCGGCACCCATCACCTGATAGGATTGCTGAAGCTCGGCGTTCTTCAAATCCGGGAATACGACGCTGGCGACCGCCAGTTTGGCCAGGTACTCGTCGGTGTTCGTCTCATAGCTGACCATCCCTTTGTCCTTCACTTTACGCTGACAGGACTTGCGGATCGTCTCGTTCTCCTCCTCGGTCATGCTGCGCAGGCGCCACGGGACCGGCTGGCCCTGCTCATCCTTGAAACGTTCGGACACGACAACTTCCTCCACCAGTCCGGCGGCGGCATTTTGCGCAAAAAAAGCAGATAAAGAGCTCATTCGTGAATCTCCTCCTGAATGGTTTTATTTTTCCGTTAAAGAATCATTAGTTGGTCGGCTGAATCGCGTTAAAGGATTCCATCACGTCATAATCCTCGAAGGTAAACGGAATCTCTTCCTCAAGCATATCCTCGCTGGACGCGTCGAATTTGGCCGCAATGATGCTGTCGAGGTTGCAGTTCCGCAGGAACACGGTTTGTTTGCCCGCGCTGCTTCCCGGCTGCTCGTTCGTAATCATCAGATCGAACCAGAAGTCGTTCCCGTTCTTCACGTAGTCCTCCATCAGCTTGCGGAAAAAGGAGGAGACGTAATAAATGGTCAGCGTGCCTGTGCCTTTCCAGCCGGCCGACCGCTGCGGCGTACCCGTTCTGCCCAGCGTCGGGACGTCCACTTTCGATTTTTCGATCGTCGACTCCAACGTTTTAGCGTAGAACAGCTCCTCCGTCTGGTCGCCGATTTTTACGAAGGCTTTGGCCTGTTTGCCGCTTATCGCATCTTTCACATTAAAAAAAGAACCTGCCATGTTTTCGTCCTCCTTAGTTGACCGTGACGGTCATGTAGATTTTTTCGATACTATCCACCGGCTGCACGCTCAGATTGATGACAACGGCGTCCCCGTCGATGCCCGGCAGCACTTCCAGATCGGTCTCCGCGTTGAAATTCTGAATCGCTCCAATGCCCTGCAGGGTTCCCAGATAGCTGAGCACCTCGCCTTTCAGCAAATTGCGGCCGTCCGCGTTGTTTCCGACTTTCCCGATATAGCTCGCGCCGAAAGTACGCTGAATGTCCCGCGCGATCGTGTCCAATACCCGCACGACGCGGTTTTTGCTGAAATGCTTGGCTTTTTCGGGCGTAAATGTCTTGAAGGTGTTGATATCCTGCTGGATCTGCACCTTGCCGTTCGCCGCCGTCAGCACCAGCTCGCCGTTTTGCAGCGCCTTGATCGTCTCGCTGTACGTCAGTTTCGGCGTTACGTCAACCGCATTCGGAATCTCCGCATAGGTGAGCGATTCATTGACGGCTGCTCCCGCTTCCATCGCGGCGATTTCCCACAACAGGGAAATCGGCTCCACCGTCAATCCTTCGGCGGTGATCACGCTATTCTTCAAGCTGATGACCCCTTCGTAGTCCGCTTGCGGGTAATTGTAGAGGACGGTGACGAACTTCTTGCCTTCATCGTCCCGCAGACGTTTAGTATAAGCCACGGCCAACTGCTTCAGCGCGGAATCGTCGGTCGGCAAACCAAGCACGTCGAACTCCTCCGCTTCCAAAGCCGCCAAAGCGTCGGTCCAGTCGCCGTTTCCGCCGGTGCCTTCCTTGCCGCCCGCCAGCGCCGTTCCCGCCGTTTCGGTCAACTCACCGCTGCCCGCGAACGTGACGAAATCATTGCTTACGAGCGCCTCGGCCGAACCGACGATCTGGGCGTCGACTTCCTCGCCTTCCAGCAACGTGCGGACTTCGTAAGCGTCCGGTTGATCCACGCTGGCCTGCACGACGATTTGCAGGTCATTGCCGCGCGAGCCGCCGTATTTGGCGGTAGCCGTCAAATTGCCGATAGCGGCCGTAGCCTTTACGGCGTTTTTGGCCCCCAGCCGATAGATCAGCACCTGGCTGGCGTGCGCCATCGCCGCTGCAATGTGGCGGATTCTTGCGTCAGCCGCGTTAAAGCCCAGCAGCTTCAAGGCGTTCTGCAGAAAAGTCGCCGCCTCCAGCTTGATCAATCCGCTTGGCCCCCAAGGCAGCGATGCCGGAAAAGCCGCTACCCCGCGCTCGCCGACCATGCCTAGCGGGCGAGCCGCCGATTTAAAATTAATGTAAACCCCTGGAGATACTTTATTTTGCGTTGTCCATGTGCCGTTAGCCATGTTCCTTCACTCCTCTTTGGATAAATGATTGTAGCGCCTGCTCGGCCTGGGCTTCCGTATAGGCCGCCCCGTCCTCCAGCGTCACGTGCAAAATGTCCTTTTCCACGCCGCTAAAGCGTTTGGCCGCCAGCAGCTGGGCCTTGGAAAAAGTCCGTTCCGCCGGTGCCACAGGCTTGTCCGCTTTCTTCTTAAACACCATCTTTGACCTTCCCCTCCTGCCGAAGTTTTCTCATCTTGATCTCTTCGCTGGCCGGCGACCAGACCCATTGGCGGAATGTCAGGTACAGATGCAGCGTCCCGTCGTCCTTGATTTCGGCGTTTATGCCCGCCCCATGCGACAGCCCGTCATCCGCCGGAAAATCCGCAAACAACTCGCAGAGCTGCTCCGCCATGTCGTAGGCAGACTCTCGGCTGCGTTCCGCCGCGGGGAAAAACCCGACATCAAGCGAATAGGTCCGCTTAAAGCGCCGCCCCAGCTCCTGATTCTGCTCCGATTTCAGCAGCCGCACGAAAAAGCACGGCCCCGTGAATCCTTCCGGACTCGGCTCGGTATAAACCGGCAGATCCCGAAACCGGGCCGCTACCGCCGCAGCCACCCGCTGCACCACGTCGTTCATGATCGACTGTGACAAATGCTCACCTGCCTTCGCTTAGGCTTGCTTTTCCCGCCGATTTTCAAGGACGCAGCATTCCGGACAGCATCAACCGGCATCGAACGGCCGACGCTTCCAGAACACTTCACGGCTGGCCCCATCCGGCGTCCCTTCTATTGCACAATTGTTCGAACGCCCTTCCTCTATAGCGCCTACCTGGTATCATCACCCGCTGCAATGAGGGCACACCCAGAAGGGATGCCTGCCGCCACCTCTGAAACCGGCGAGAAAAAAATAGGGCCGTGAAAGTCTCATTCACAGCCCCGTTCGGTATTAAGTTTTCATCTTTCGACACTATCATTTTATCGCGGATTGGCGGCCATCATCGGCCCTAAAGCGGACATGGAAAGGACAATGAGAGGACAGGAAGGGGACATTTATCGTAATCTCTCCATTACAGTCTGCCTTGACATTGAGCTCCTCATGAATCGGAGTACGCAAACTTGAATTAGCAACGTGGCGAATACATATAAGAGAATAGCAGGCCACGGAAATTTATAATGAATAAAAGAAAGTCCTCCAACGTTCCCCAAAGATTCGCTTAACCCATACCCGATAAGATTTCCTGCAAGGAGAGAAACCACGAAGCTTCCAACAATTAAAAATCCTGTCTCGCAACCCAACATAGCGGATAACTGTTTCCGATCCATGCCTATGGCTTGCATAATTCCGATTTCGACTCTTCTCGCGTTAATTGTGGTCATAACCGTGTTCAACAGATTAATAACGCTAAATAAGGCTATAAAAATCATAAAACTGTACACAGCAATCGTGATCATTCGAAAGCCCGCCTTATTGGACTTCACCATGTCAGAAAATGAAAGTAAATTTAAAGTGTCCTCATTTTGGATCAGATGTTGCAACTGCTCCTTAACGATTTGTTCATTCGTATTTTCCTTGAGAACCACTTCAAAACTTTGATTCGGATTAAAAGGGGCTAAGGATTGCATGACTTTGGACGGCAAGTAAAACTCTGTTCCCAAGTTTTTATCCGCTATATCGCCAATGATCTCGAATTCATGTTCAACCTTGTCCCGATCATTGCCAATGATAAAAGAAATACGGTCGCCAACGGCGTACTCAATGCCATAAAATCCGAAAGCACTACTGGCGCTGTTCATCAGAATATGGGAATCATCCGAAGAATCAACTTCAGGCAATTTTCCTTGAACCAGGCGCTTTCTTAAAGACTCTATATTATTTGGCGAAATGTTTTCTATGCTTACCACCGCAGGTCCTTCACTTGCGCTCGTTCCTTTGACAGCGGCTTCGATATACTGACGTTCTATAACACGATCAACTCCGCTTATGGAGAGGATGCTGTCCTTTAAAGTCCCGGAGAGCTGATTCTCGCTTTGCAGATCGCTTAAATTCACCGTTTCAGAATAAAGTTCACTGTTGATTTGAATCACGAACTTCCCGTTATTCGGGAAGTTCGGCTGAGTTCTGGAGACCGCATCAACCGAATTCAGCAGTGTCGCAAATGAAATGAACAGAACGCCGCTTAAAATCAACGATAACAACGTCAACAGCGTTTTTTTTCGGCTTCTTGTTAAATTCATCCCGGCCAAAGTAAAGGGGGTAAGCCGTTTCGAGCTTTTCTTCTCTTTCCTATTATAGATATAGATTTCCGCTCCGATGTAGCGAATCGCTTCGATCGGAGATATTTTCGCTGCGAACTTGGCCGGCGCGTTTAATGAAAACCGCACCGTTATAAGCGTAAACAAACCTGCCGCTATTGCGAGAAACAGGCTGGGAAGGAACGCCCAAACCGAAGGATTCATGGCCCAACTCATCAAGCATCCTAGGAGAACGCCAACCGGGATAAAATTACGGGATAAATATCCCCCTTCATATTTCACCATTTTTTTTATTTGCTTGCGCGTTGCTCCTAATGCCCGTAGTTGTCCGTATTGTTTGATTTGTTTGGTAATCGATATATAAAAAATGTTGTAGATTACGACCCAGCATGCCAATGCAATGACCACGATGATGCAAAAAATCACCAGGACGGTGCCGCCTGATAGATTGTTGGTATCTACGTTCATATTATTGATCTGAACGTTTTGCTCAGGAAGGCCAATCTGCTTTCCGATATCTTTGATTTTAGATTTCAGCTCTTCATTGGCATAGCTGCCGGCATTTTGCACTTTAATGGCCGCAGAATATTTTGCCTTGGAAAGGTGCGGATCGGCCGCGATAAACTCTTTTGATACCAGGGCGTTGTAGCTGATCCGATTGGCCTCTCCGGACGCAGTCGTTTGTAACAAGCCCGAGATCACAAATTCGTTCGTCTGCATTTCCTTGCTGGCGTTGTTTCTAAACTCCACTACGATACGATCCCCGATACCGGGTTTGGGAGCATCGGCCGAAAAGTAGCCTTCTTCTATCGCCATTTCATTGGGCTGTGTCGGAAACTTGCCCCGAACGATACTCGCCTTCGACAAATCCATCATCGTCTGATCCGTATACAAAATCGATAATGATCGCTCCTCTTGCTTTTCCCTGCCCACCTCCAGGTAAAGCCCAACCTTGTCGATATCCTCTACTTGTTGTATTCGAGAAATTTCATCTTGGCTGACATCATAAAAAATGGCCTGAAAATCGGAATCATTTTGTAAGTTTGTAAAAGAGTTATATCCAAATGTCAATACAACCGTTAATAAAAATGCAGCCAAAGCAATAATACTGCCGGCAAAGTAATATTTAACTCTATCCGCCTTTAAGTTCGCTTTGGATAATCTTTTTATCCCTGAAGTATTTAATTTCGCCATTTTTCTACCACCTTATTTTCCGGAACTGCTGGCATTATTTTTCCGTCTTCGATGCGTACGATACGATCAGCAAGTTTGGCGATATCCGGATTATGCGTAATCATAATGAGAGTTTGATTAAACCTTCTGTTGCTCATCCGCAAAAGTTCCATCACGCTGGCACTTGTTTTGCTGTCCAGGTTGCCCGTCGGCTCATCGGCCAGAATAATCGCCGGCTTCGTTGCCAGTGCCCTTGCAATCGCCACCCTTTGCTGCTGTCCTCCGGACAATTGATTCATTAATTTCGTTTGTTTATCGGATAAATCGAGCATCTCTAAAATACTTGTTAAATAATCTTTATCAATCTTCCCATGATCCAGTTCAACCGGAAGTATAACGTTTTCGTAAACATTCAAAGCAGGGATCAAATTGTAATCTTGAAAAATAAACCCGATGTTTGTTCTCCTGAACACCGTGAGTTGGTCATCGCTAAGTTTGGACAATTCGCATCCGTTGATGACCACTTTTCCTTCCGTAGGTTTGTCGAGCCCGCCGATTAAATTTAACAAGGTTGATTTGCCGCTTCCCGAAGTTCCCTCGATCGCGACAAACTCTCCGGGGCTCACTGCTAAGTTGACGCCATCCAAGGCTTTGATCAGGTTAGGGACTGTTCCATAATATCTTATTAAATCCATGGCTTCCAGAATTGCCACAATACTACACCCTTTCTCAGAATTTTATTTCTGATAAAATTCGCCAGAGATCCTATTAGGCAGACAAATCGGCACGAGAATACAAATTCCGGCAATTTCATAATTACCTTTCTGTAAAAAAATTCCTTATCCTGCCTGGTTTAATATATTTAATAAATTATCCATAAATCTCTCATAGAGATAATGGGCGGCACTTATCAGGCCAATTTCTCGTTGAAATAGCACTGTAAAAAAAACAAAAACAGAGCACTCAAGCGAGCGCCCTGTAATCGAACGAACCGTTGATTCAGAAAATCAGGATAACTCAAAGCGTTTTTCCTGCTCTATTTCCGAACCAATAAGCCCTACCTTTTTTAAATCTTCAAGATTCAAGTACATGATATTTTTATATTTTTTGACGCGCAAATCGCCTAATACAAAATCGCCTTCTTTGGCGTTCTTGTATTCGTCGGTTAAGGGGATATCGTATCTGACAACCTCAGTACCCACATATTTGCCGATCGAAAGCTTACTTTTATCGCTGCTGCCCAAATTAACAATTTTTTCGATTTCCGAGAGCATAGCCAGTGAGATCCAACCTTCGCTCATCAGCGGCGGCAGTTTCTCATTGTTATCTACCGCGGCAACATAATTGGCATCAAAATAATCGGGGTACCCTTTATACCCGGGGTCCTTCGATTCTTCAGCGGTTGGAGGTTCGCCGATAATACGGTATTTCGGAGAGTTCTTAGCCACATTGTTTTCCAACTCGATCTCGGCCAGTTCTCTCATCATATTTAATTCCTCTTCGGCTTTGAGACCAATCTCGACGGTTCCATAAGAAGTGAAAAATACATCAACCCCCTCAACGCTGTATGAGGCCCCTCCAAAAGAAGGGCTCGTGATTAAAATACCATTCACTTTCGATGAGTAATTGGCGGTGTACCCTGTCATTCCCCCGACAAATTGAAGCGGAATATAAGTCGTGCCGTTCCGAGTAAAAGGCGCTGCCTTCAGAGATTTCTTCTTGCCATTAACATATGCGGTTTTGCTGCCGACTTTAAATGTTACCTTTAATTGATCTGCGGTTCCTGTGGTTTGACCGGATTTCTTATCGTACCCGATGTTAATATTCAGCTTCTCAAATACTTCCCGAAAAGGTACGAATGATTCCCCGTTCCGGTTTATGGATTTCGAGGAGAGCGGCTGCCCATCGACAAAAACCTTCGATCCACTGGCGGCCGCTGAAGCGGATACAGCACTTAGACTAAATAACAACACACATACAATAGATATAATAGATAATCTTTTCAACAAAGAGCCCCCCATAAACTTAGGTTAGTTTCCACTAATTACTAGTCTAATAGGATTAGGGCTTGTGTCAAGGAATTTAGTAGATGGGTACTAGGGCACTTTCAACGAAAAAGAGGGCCAAGCCCTCTTTTAAATTCCTCTTTTCAATCATCGCACCGCAACGGCCTCTTTGATCATTGGATAGAAGGTTCTTGCATTTTCTCCGTCTTTGAACATGGCAATATCTAGCTTTTCCCCGTTCAACTCTACCGGGATATGCTTTCTGCCGTCCAGAAAAGCTACCGTGCCCAGAGCCATAAGGCCTTCCGCACTCGTGCCCACGAAGAACCCACCAATATCCTTCATTAATTTTTTGCGATTTCCGTGGTTATCCTTTTCCTCAAGAGAGTATCTGATCGTAATGACTTCAGCCATGCGACTGGTCTCGATTTTGTTGACTTCTACATGTTTGATGAAAACGATGGAGTCCTCTTTCTGCAATTCTACATATGGGCCATCATTAATTAGATAATGATACCAAAAGTGGTGTCCGCCCAGCTTTTTTCGTTTACTGCCCTGCTCCCCCAAAAACACATGTTCGAAGTATGAAGTGCTGTTACCTCTAAATTGTTTGAACCAGAGCGATTTAAGCATGTCCATCCACTGCTGATCTGAACTTCTCGCGGAAAGGTGTCCATTGGATTGGGCAAAATCACGGGCAATTCGCAAAGGCTCAGTTCCAATGGCAAACTGCAAAAATTCATTGATTTCGGCTTGTTCCTCAAGACTGCTCGGATCGTTTTTCCCAACTTCCCAATTATAATTGTCATGCAACTTGATGAATAAGTTATAGGACTGTTTCTTATTTTCTGGGATGTGGACTTCTTTAAAGACCGTGATTTCGTTTTTCTCGCTTCCGAGCTTTGGAGATTCATCAGGTGTAGGGTTCATATCAACGATAACGTAGCCTTGGTCCGGATTTTTCTGATCCTCACTCAATCCTCGAATCAAAGGTAAAATTCCGTTGCCCTTCATGTCTGCTTCCCAGACCTTTTGAAATGTCATAAGGTGTATCCCTCCGCAAAATTTAATGTTTGGTACCCTAATGACATCATCTGCGACAGACGCTCATTTTATGTGTAACGAATTATGGAACCACAATAATAATTGACCGATTCAGGGTTATTATAGTTAAGGGTTTTACGATTATAGTTGAAATCAAATTTGAATTTAACCTCCCCATAGTGCCAAGCAGAAAGTTAAGCATAAGGAACGACAACACGCTTCTTCTCATTTCTTTTCACCTCACAAATTAGATTTATATATTGATTCTGTCTTTCCTGGGAAGCCACGTGTCTGAACTGCTCGAATAACTGTACGCAACGAAAAAGCATGGATTCATGATTAAGTCTTATGGCAAGCTCCAAACTATCTAATAAATTCCGGATCCCCAAATCATGGGCTGCCTATGCAAATCGTAACAAGCGAGCTCCGTTAAGAAACGGACATAATGATCGTCCACAATCTGCGCATTGTATTTGCCAAAACGGTAGAGCCGTTCTTTTAGCGCAAAATGCGGTCTGAATCGCTCCAAAAGATCGTCCACAATCAATTGGTAACGGTTAGCCGCCTGCAAAATCCGGTACATCGCCGGAATCATCTCGTGCTCCTTGGCAGCAACGCACTCCGCATAATCCGCCAGCACCTCAACCTCACCGGACATCAAACGGTATAAATAAGTGTTTGCTTTTCCCCAATCCCGAAACTGCTCGGCAATCTGCCGCTCTTGCTCGCTCAATCCCTCGCCATTACGCGCCTCATAATTAACATACTGTCTAACATATTACAAAGCCTGTTCATACTCTTGACGAGCGTCGCAAACATTCGCCTTTAACAAAACGGCCGCACGCATATTTTCCTCTTGATCGTCGCCGAGGCCGATCGTAAACAGCCGATAACGGCTAAACGCCAAGCATTCGGAGTGCTGATACCTTTCGCACTCGGCGACGCAGTCATATAGCAGTGCCGCAGCCTCTCTTTTTCCCTCCCGAAAAAACTCCGCCGCCGTTTCAAACAACATCGGTACATACGCCAAATGATCCGCACCGCCTGAATAAGCCGTTCTATGCAATCCAGCTTCCCCAATTCCGACATCGCCGCAAGAACGGCCCCAAGCGCCGCCAATCCAGAGGCAAATTAAGCAAACAGTCCACCAAATAGGCCTCGTAAAGGCTGCCTTCCCCCCGCCCATTCCCACCGTGATCAGATCCAGATTATGAATGGAGATTTGGGGCGATGCCCGCTTAACATCGAGCTGATTGTCCCCACGTTAATCCCGGAAATTTCCGAAAACTGATGGAGCGTTAACCCTCTTTGTCTCAGAAAATCCTCCAATTCTTGTCTGACCGTGGTTGCAGGTTTCATAGGTAAACCTCCTTTAATGGCAGAAAACCTACGGTAAGAATCATTGCAGAAACTACGTGCACCCACATATGCCCATTTTCGACTCCATTATACTATATATGTGTAGTATTTTGTATATAAAAAACTAAATTTACTGCCCTGCATAATATTTGCCCGGTCACCTAAGCTTATACTGAGGTGATGAAATGGCAGAATTGCGCAATTTTCTAGGGAATCGAATCAGAGCAATCCGAAATGCAAAAGGACTCACCCAGCAAAATTTAGCGGATATATCCGGCTTGGATTATAGATATATCGGAGCCATCGAACGTGGGGAACGGAATTTCTCCATAGATAATTTGGAAAAGGTGCTTGTTGCCTTAAACGTTTCGCTCCATGAAGTTGCTTACTTAAGCGTCGAACAAGGTAAAGTCGAAACAGCACGTTGGGAAGCCATTGATCAGTTTATTGCAAGTACTGAGGGGTTGTCGGAGGAACAGATTGAGATTTTGCGGCGGGTTAATCAGGAAGTTATAAAAGCGTTTAAATAGCCTTTTCCCAGTAGGAAAAGGCTATTCTTGATAAAGCAGGTTGACAGATGATAAAAGTTGAGGGGAATAAAAAGTCCATTCGAAGCTAATCGAATAAATACTATAAACTATACAAGTTGGTCAATCCTCATTAGTTTATTTGCAAAGTTCGATAGAATTTCAGAACGAAGTTTAATGAAATCATCATAATTATCATTAAAAAGCTCAATAGGACATAATGCTCGTTCTAGAATATCATCAATTTGACTAGGCATTTTTTCCCTATATTTACTTGGAGCCGCACCACCAATTTGATTATTATCCGACCTAGATAAAAAGGCAAAGTTGGCTAAGCAGTTTTCACTGTAAGTACCATTTTGTTGGCTTGCGTTTATAAAAGCACGAGGGTACAGATGATGAAACTCGTTTCTATTGTATTCTTTTAGTACATTACGTAGGCTAACTGGAGCACCTGTAATAAAGCTTTTTGGTTGCTTCTGGGCGAGCAGAAGTATAAAAGTTGCGGCATTAACTGTATTTAACCTAAATATCTCTCGCTGGAAGAATTCCGATGTAATTATAACCGGAAAATCAGAGAGCCTAGAATCTTCCCCTCTTTTCAATTTTGACATTTCCTCAATATCTGTTTTAAGATTTCTTAGAACTCCGCTACTATATCTTCTTGAAAAACAACACTTCCAGAACCAGCTAATAATTGTCCTTCTTTGACTATCGTCATATTTAATTTGAACATTTCCGCCAACTGCAAAAAAAACAGATAGTGGGACAAGTAATGTATTAAATGGTAAGTTTGAAAGAACTTGAATATTAAGATTTTCCCTTAAAAAATCAATTGCTCCTTTTACACCATTTTCAATTTCATTGAATCTATCCCTTACAACCGCTCCATCTAAACCAATTAAAGACTCTGGAGAGGCATCCCCTACCGTAATTGCAGCACAACAACGCAACAATAAAGTCATATCATCCCCTACATCTTTAAAACCAAAAGGCGCGAGTTCCTCACCAAATTCCCTGAAACGTTCTTGCAGGGTAAATTCCTCACTCCAAGTCCATGCAGAAAGTAACTGCATGGTATCAAGTTCTACTCCCATTCTATTAATTCTTTCAAAAATAATTGCCACAGTAGCACGATCTTCCGTAGTAATCGTTTGAATGGGTATTCTGACTTCCTTAAATACTGATTGCATTCTATCAATCTTATCTGCCAGTTCTTCACTGAAGTTAGCAGTGGCTCTTCTATAAGAAGTTGTATCAAAAAGAGCTTTTAACGGGAAGTGTCTAGTTAAATCAACTTGGTCTTCAGACAATGCAATGAATTGCGGCTCTTTTATATTAGGATCAGTTTGAAAATCAAAATATATTTTGGTCCACTCATTATTGTCTTCCTCTTTAATTTCTGTTTGAAACACACCAAAAATTGAAGTGATTCTTTGTTGCCCGTCAAGTACATAGTCTATTGGAAAGTCAGGGTCATTTTCTGGGAGTTTAAACGGCCCAAGTTGTCTTTCCGTTTTAAGCGGCTCTTTGGTTCTCCAAAAAAGTAAAGAGCCAAAAGGATACCCTTTATAAATACTATCCATAAAAAATGCTACTCTATTAGCATCCCAAACAAAGCCTCTTTGAAAAGCTGGGATCCTAATTTGCCCTCGCTGAATATTCTCTACTATTTGTCTTATTGTAAGCCCTTCTGACATTTTGCAATCCTCCAAATAGGTTTATTTTTCCATCCTTCAACTTATACATACCCATTTTTAAGTAACTTTATAAATCAACTTGTTTGTCATTCCAAGACAGGAAACTTTTGTTCAACCCTCTTTAAACTTTTCCACATCCATCGTATCCAAAACATCCTTAATCACACGAAAAATAAGCTTGTTTTCTTCCAATGAACGGCTATACAACAGCGAATTGATTACCTCTATAACCTCGGCCTTATCCTTCCATGAATTCACGTTCTTCATTTCATGGAACTGAAACATCACCGCTAATGGCACATCCAATCCTTGAATGATTTTCTCCAGCGTTTCGATGGAAATGTTGCGCACTCCACGCTCGACTGTTCCTATGTATGATGCATTAACTCCAGCTTTTTCTGCCAGCTGTTCTTGTGTGAGTCCTTGTTCTTTCCTCAATTGTTTTATCCGTTTACCTATGATTTTCAGCAGCACCATTAACCACCTCTCTATCAGATTAGAGAAGCATTGTGCCCATAAACAGAACATCATATACACTTTATTATTGAAATTAATTCTTATATGCACTAAAATAAAAATTACAACTAGATTCTTTCACGAATCCCTTGAACTTCCAAATATGAAGAAGGGAAATTCAATGAAGTATCTTAACATTTCCATAGAACCCTTGGATGATACAAATACGGTTTATTTTTATGGAGGAGCCCTGCCCATAGACTTTAACTTGCTAAATATAACTCTTTATGGCTGCCCCGAAAGTGAGTTCCTTCAAGCGAGTGAAGCCATGCAGCAGCTGGTGAATCGAACATTGGAACGGACTCATATTAATTTGTTTGTGAAGCAAGTCAATTTTCCGACTTACGGAGCTATCCATGGATTCTTAAAGTTCAGTCCGAAAAATAGACGGCTAATGGTTTGGGTTTTCGATAAAAAACTTCGAGATTGCCGTGCTTTAGGATTCTACGAGCTATGACTTAAAATCCACATTCGAACGCCTCTTTCCCTCCCCATAAAACGTTCAAAACCGCAGTAACACTGCTCCTCCATCCTAGCCAAGTTCTTGGAGAAAACAACTTTAAGGGACAGGCATCACTGTATTTCAAATTTGTTTCATAGATAAGAGGCGGAAGCTGATCTTCAACTTTATTTCCCTTCCTCGTTGACCGTCTGCCGATCGTCCGTGTACAGTGTGGTTCGATTATGTAGCTTTTCCAAGTGAAAACCGCCCTCCCATGCCAAGAAGGCAAGACGAAGGGCGATTTTTAGGGCCGGTTTTCACTTAGCGATTTACGGTGTGGTTTTTCCCGTAATTATTATCCCAGTAAGTTTGTCCATTGACGGTGTAGGCAATAGCGTACTTAATTTGTGAAACGCTGGAGTCGATATTGTTAAAGCTGAAATGCCAGTTTTCTACGCTGTCGTCAGAGTTTGCGGGTATGGAGTAACTGGCGTGTCCTTCCCGGGTTGTATTCCAGTTGTCGGTTGTATAGACGATTTTGACCTCTTTGCTGTAGTTTAAGTTTTTGACGTATACGCTCCCCTCGAAATTGTTCAAATATAAGGAGTCGTATGCTCGAAGCACGTTTGGTTTACCAAGGATGGTTGAGCTTTCAGTGTAACGGCTGACCGAGTAGTTTTGTCCATTGTTGTTGTCCCAGTAGGTTTGTCCGTTAACTTCATATTTGATTGCGAATTGAATCGTCTGGGCATTAATAAGTTCCGGATGAGTATTGTTCATGCTGTTGGTCGACACCAGGAACTTCCACTGTTCGTGCGTGGAATCCGTTGGTCCTTCATAAGAAGCGTCCGTATCGTACCATCGTCCATCTCCGGGAGTATAGTGAATGGTTACGTTTTTTTCAGGGCTGAGGTTGCTTACTTCGATGTTACCACTGAAGCCCACGTAGCCATACTTGTAAATATAGAGATTGGCCGAAATCAGTTGAACCGGCTGGTCGCTTGCAAATGCAGATTGAGCAAACGTTAGCACAAAAACGACTATCAACGCCAAACCCGACAGTATCTTCTTCGCTTTTCTTAACACTCTCTACCATCTCCTATTATTTGGTATAATTTACACTATTAAAATATCACAAAATATACCAATAATAAACAGATATTTCTTAAATTTTCTGAAATAAATGAAAAGTAATTGGTTTATTAATTAAATTTATATTCAAACGTTTGCTCAAAACCGTCTTGCTCTCCAGATACCCCACAGGGGCTGGCAGAAGCTAAGTATAATGAACAGCAAGCACTCGGTTTATCGTTCATATTTATGTACTTATAAGTACTATTAAATCGCTTATATTTCTATTATAATTATATATGTGCCTTACCTAAACTAAAAGAAGAGGTGGAAATCCATGAGTTTACCAAAAATTGTTGGAAAACGAATACGCGAATGTAGAAGAAAGAAGAATTGGACCCAGGAGCAACTAGCCGAAGCTGCTTCGCTTCATAACAGTTACATAGGCAGCGTGGAGCGTGGAGATCGCAATATCTCCTTGGAAACATTGGAAAAAATCGCTTTGGCTTTAGACGTACCTGCAGGAGATCTAGTTCAGTCGGAAGAAGCATTGGACAAGCAGCGTTTGCTTGATGAACATTTGAAGTTGGTAAGTGGTAGAAATGCGGAAGAGATCGCGTTGATTACGAAGATCACTAGGGATGTAATTTGGGGGATGGAGATGAAGGGGAACTAATTAACGGAAGGTAGAGAGACAATTACTAGCATACACGGCATGAATGGAAACTATCTGCAAATTCCAAGTTACTGTCCTGGATACAACGATTTTTTAATACAATAAAACCATTCCGCTAAACTGAAGTGGAGTGGTTTTATTAGTCCAAGTATCTAAGTCCGTATCATTATCAGTTCACTCGCCCCAGTCTATTTCTCCTTCACGTCCATTGTATCCAAAACATCCTCTATCACGCCAAAAATAAGCTTGCTCTCTTCCAAGGAACGGCTATAGAGCAGTACTCTAAAGGATGTTCCACTTCTTAAGTTTTATGGATATGGAAGTGGCGATAAATCCGCATATCCATTCCCGGAGATATCGTAGCTGTTTACATTTTGAACCCATATATAATATTCTCCCTCGGGTATCCCTCTAAAATCAAAAGATGTATTTTCACTAGTATACCTTCCGGTTACATAGTGGTCCTTTTGAAAGTCTTTGCTTATCAACATATATAGAACTTGTGGGCTTCTAATTATGCTGAGATTGTCTGCCCACTGTACTACAGTTACCGTCACAATGCGTCCGTAGTCTGAATCGGGAACAGTGAGTGTACTACTTGATTGAGAGATTTCTGATTCCCCTAATCCACTATATTCAAAAACGACACGTGAGGAATTAACTGCAAAGTTATTTTCAGGCACCTTCGGTATTTGACTTTCTGATGAATCTTGCCAAACCATATGTTTAAATATTTCTTCCAGCTCGCTTTGGCTTAATTCAACTTTTTCCATAGAACCTAAACTCACATTCATTTCAGAAGAATTACCAGACTCTGCATAAACACCTACGTTAAATGCTAGCAACAAGACAGTAGCTACTACGGTTGATGACAGCCATTTGACTATTTTCATTGTGCATCTCTCCCTTCTATTAAACTCTCAAGGAATATATTCCATATATTAACTATATATCATTTTGAAGGAATTGATACATTGATTTCTATGTGCTTGGTTGTATTTTTCCTTATGGTTTCAATCAAATATCCTATTATCTCACTGCAACTTAAATTGAGGAAAACCATAGAAAAAATAAGGATTCAAAATATTGTTATTTTTGGTACGATTATTATAATGAAAAAGATTTACAATGAAGTAGGTGATAAGTCTTTGAAAAGTAGATCAAAACATATAGTTTGCTAGATATGGGAACAGGCGCATCAGAAAAAAGGAGGGTTTTCATGACAAAACAAATTCATGTAGTTGTTATTGATAACCAACCTGCCGTAAGTGCTGGTATCAAAATCATTTTAGAGGAAGATACCTCCATTAAAGTGATTGGCTCGGCTAAAAATGGTAAGGATGGTTTAAAACTTATAGAACAATTAAATCCATCCGTAGTTTTACTTGAATTAAAGCTACCTGATGGTTCTGGTCTTAAACTATTACGGCATATAAAAGAACAATTTCCTGCGATTAATACTATTATTTATACAGGATATGATTTTGAGCCTTTTCTTAATGAAATCATTGAGAGTGGAGTAAGCGGAGTTATGAACAAAAATGCATCCACAAAGGAGATTCATCAACTAATTCGTAATGTTATAAATGGTTATACGATGATCCCTTTAACAATATTTAGCAGAATGAGGATACATCGCTCTCCAGAAGTTCAGCATTATTGGGAAATTGATTTGACTGATAGTGAAAAAAGAATTGTATCTTTAATAGCTCAAAAATATACAAATGTAAAAATTGCCAGTGAAACGAATGTCAGTGAAAGTTCTGTAGAAAATCATTTAAAGAAGCTATACAACAAGCTTGGTGTAAATTCAAAAGCTGAAGCATTTAATAAAATAACTCGTGAAAACAGAATCTTGGCCCTCAAGGACATATAAATAAAAATACATATTTTTTCAAGCCATGTAGGACTCATAATTGAACAAACTAAAACAACAGCTTCGTTACTCCTCAAGTGATTCCCTAAAAATGAGTTTTACACAAAATTCTTGGAGACCCAGCTGTTGTTTTAGCTTGTCAGGGGAAAGGGGGCTCATTAATTTCCTTATCTGAATGCATTCTCTTACCGTAAAGCTCACTCTTCAACTTTCAAAAACTTCTTCTCCCCTATGATTACCATCTTAGTATCTTTTCTAATGTCACCTAAGTTATAAACCACACCTTCCGAAGGTACGGGAGCATCGGGTGTATACTCAAAATCACCGAACTTTGTGGTTATTCCGTCAACATATTTTGCAGTTTTAGCATTCCCTATTTCCTCCGGGGTAGCTTTTCTGACAATCATGTTGCCTTTAGTTTTGTTACCCGTATCTGAAATGTTCAGAAGCGCCAGAAGCACGACGGCACAAACCAACGAAGCTGCAATGGTGATTAAAACAACTTTTTTTCGATTTCTCATTGGACTGATATAATCCTCCCTAAGTATTTTTATAACATAATTATATCTTATCTTGATTGTGGATTAACACCCATTTTTTACATGGTTTCCCACAAGGGACTTAGGGGGGACACTAAATTTTAATGAGAGAATCACCCATAACTCCGTATACTTAGTCATCCTCCCAAAGGACTTGTCCACGGAAGATTTAGCGGCGTTCTTCCATATCTTGTCCCGAATGATGTCTTCCATGTTGAGGTCCAGCTCATCGGCCAGTTCGTCGTGATCTCCTGTTTTTTTGTGCAACACCGCGTCTTCGGACAATTTCCACTGAAAATTTTCCAGCAATTCGAAATCCTCCAGGCTTAGCGAGATAACCTCAATGGTCCTTAGAGAGGCCATCGATGCGTTTATTGATTATGAAGAACCATTGGGCTTGGGCGCTTCGATTGAAGAGATCGGGCATTATTGCTGGAAATACTATGACGCGCGCGATACGAAGAAATATTATTTTAATCAGGAATTGGCTTTTCCCGGGAATTTAACGAAAAAATTGATCGAACGAGTGCTGATCGCCGCAAACGGACAACAACAGCTCGAAATGCAGCTTATTCCGTCATTATTGTCGATTTGGTCTGGACGGAAGGTGCCCGGGGAGTATCACACCGTGATCAACGAACACAACTACAAGGACTTCATCGATTATGTCAGAGAGCTCTCCAGAGGAGATTGGGAGGCTGGGGAAAAATATTTTTACGGGCATAAGCTATAGCTTCCCGAATCACATTTTATGTTCTCCGTACAGATCGATGGCGGAGGTAGAATATCATGATTGCAAGGGTCGCCGACAGGAAGACGATTTGCATTAGGGTGCGGGGAATCAATGCATCTAACGGTTTCGTCGCAAGGCCTGAAAGGGCATAGTGGACATTTGCCGGGAACATGCAGATGAGTAGAAGCGAGAGCCCTGCAGCTGCCCAAGGGGCGGTGGGCCGCCACAGCAAACCTATAGCCCCTGCCAACTCCAGCAGACCGGTGATCGTCACGATTAGACCGGGATAGGGCAAGATGGACGGTACCATGCTAATAAGTTCTTCCCGCATCCATACAAAATGAACCGTGCCGGTCAACACAAACATAGCTGCAACTCCGCCTCGAAGCGCAACAGGCCAAGAGCGCAGACGTTTTACTCCCGCGGCTCCCAGAGCGAGAATGACAAGCGTGACGACAACAAGAACAATAAGGGGTTCCATCGTATGACCTCCGTTATTTTCGGTTTCGAGAGTACCCGCGGCTCAGAATCCTTTTGTCACCATCAGGTAAAGAATAACGAGCGGCAGCAAAGTAGCGGCCGTGCCGTATATGGCCCATATCCGGGAAGCGCGGCAATATTGTGCGGAGATGGTGCCGCTCTCTATGCATTCGGCGCTATACCGGATCATTTTGCGCTGCATCGGAATCAGAACGGCCAGCCAAACGAGTCCGGTAACGGCAAACAAGCCTAGGGAAAGGGTAAGCCAGTTTAGACCCGACAGCGAGAATCCAGATAATCCGGCCATTGTACCGCCTGAGAGGACGATCAGGATGAACCCGGGAATGGTGAAAACATAATCCGCGGACATCACGTTCTTAACAGCATGGTGAATGACCTGCGGGTTACCGGTCAGATCGGCCCGAATTTTCCAAAATGCCGCCGTCACGATATTTCCAACCATCAATAAAACGCCGATCAGATGCAAGGTTAACCAGAGTCCCACTTATCCTCACCCTTTCTATTCCCGTTCTCTACGGGGGTTTAGAATATCCGTCATCAATGCCGTTAAGTCCTGCGCTTTAAGAATCGCCCGAACGTTCGGAATGCTTGAGCGGATGCGGAAACCAAGGGTCATCAGGGTGAACATTTCCGCCGTTTTTTCCGCATCCACCGTCTCTGGAATGACTCCGTGCTTCTGGCCCGTTTCAATCCATACCTTGGATAAATATACGGACCGATCGTAATACTCCTTCAACGCTTCCGCGACTAAGGGGTCTTCCTCCTTGCCGAGTAAATACAGCAGCACTTTGTTGGTAATGCTATATGGGCTTTCATACTCGATAATACTCTCCTTGATTTTCTCCATCGGGTCGTCGAAATTCCGGCGGCCATGCTCAACTTCATTCATGAACCGTTGATTGGTTTCTTCAAGAACTTCTTGTAAAAGCCAAACAAAGATTTCGTCTTTGCTTTTGACATAATGAAAAATCGCCCCTTTGGACAAGCCGGATCTGTCCATGATGTCCTGCATCGTAATCGAATAGCAGCCTTTTTCCTCAATCAATGCCTTGGTTGCGTCAATCAGCCGTCTTGTTGTCTGTTGTCTGCGTTCCTCCTGTTTCAAAGCCGCCCCTCCATGTAATCATTTAAATTTTATATGTTTATTATAAATACAGACCGTCGGTTTGTAAATATGCAAAGAGGATATTGAACGATAACTTACTCATTCACCACCGTAATATCCTCATCCCTAATTTTCCAAAGCGGATCATGGCTTAGCCCCTTTTGTGCAATAAATCCGCTCACTTTCTTCGTTAGCTCAAATAGATTTGCGTATTCCAAGCTGCAATGCCGCTCTTTTTCGATAATTCTGTTGATGATAGTCATAAACTTTTGGGCAGCCTCATTTTCTTCCTCAGCGAAAACTTTCCATGCATTATACGGTTTTAAACCGTCGGCCTTTCCCTCTAGGTACTCGGCTTCAAAATTCGGTATGGATACAAAGGATTTGATGTTAAGGCCCTTCGCCCGCCCTGCCTCAACTTCTCTCATCATTTTTTGGTTCATCGTCCACATGGAATTTATGATGTATTTGCCGTTTCTTTTGATTTTCGGGCTATCCGCATCATGAAGAATACTGTAGTTCACTTTAAAATGATTGAGTATTTTTGACACAGTCACGATATTCGCTTTGCCCAAGCAATTGATGACGTGAACCGAGTCCTGCTCGATTTTCCCGGTTTGCATCAGTGATTTTACAACCGTAACTTCCGTTTCCCCTTCGACCAACAAATTATGATTTGCAAAGAAAAACTCGTTGAAATACGGGTTGCAGAAATTCAACATTTTCAAGTTTTCTTTATCATCGGCTGTAAACTTGGCATCACCTGTGGAAAAAGTGTTCACCGTGTGGTTAGCGCGGTGGTCTTTTTCAATTCTGATGATGGTTGTATGGTCTTTCGTCAGATCGATAAAAACAGGGGAATGCGTGGAGATCATCACCTGCCAATCGGAATGCTCAGCAATCGTGTAAAGTGATTCCATGGCGCTTCGAATCGCCGAGGGATGCAAAAAAGCCTCCGGTTCTTCCAATAGTAGAATTTTTTTCGTGCCTACGGCGACCGGCTTTTTTTTGACTTGGTGTCTGCCGGTTTCCGCAAGCATCTTTAAGGCCGACCACAGAAAAGTTCTCTGCAGACCCGTACCATGATTGGAAAGGGGGGCTAAATGCTGTTCACTGCTGCCCAGCCGGATAAAGCTGCCGCTGCCGATCAGCTTGTCCGGTTCGATTTTGCCGGCCTGGGGATCAATCTGGATGATGTTTGCCTCCGGAAAAACTTTCGTGATTTCCGCGGAAACCATAGCGCAGGAACGATTCAATTCCTCGGAAATCTCCGTTTGAACGTCCTCAGCCAATTTCTTAATATCGGCCAAAAACTGCCGAACCTTCGTGTTATCCCTTTTGGTGTTTTGTTTGATGGCATCGATGAGGATTTCAAGGATTTTTTTCTCTAATTCCAAGGGATCGTCGAGCGGGGATATTTTTAATGGAGTTGGGATCTTACTCGTCAGAATACTGTCAAAACCGCCCATGCCCCCTTTTTCGAACTCCCCAGTCGCGGGGTTAAAGGAGAACTTCTCACCGCCAGCATCAGGCGAAGACCAGCGGTATTGCGCTTTGATGCAATTTTTGTACCCGGATTCCTCGTCGTCATGGACCCACTTTTGGGCTAATTCCCCTTCTTCAACATCCACGAAAATCCCGGTAATGACGGGCTTATTATTGATGTCTTCGTTGTGAAAATCTTTCAATTTCAAGGGTGCCCCTGTGGAAGCAAAAGCCTCATAGGCGGATAGGACAGTGGTTTTGCCGACGTTATTTTTACCGATGAGTACGATAATGTTATCGATTTTTATTTTTACGCCCTCCGGACCGATCCCTCGGAAGTTTTCAATGATTAGCTCCGCTAATTTCATTTCCGTTCCCCCCGTATCCCTGCGAGATAATTAGAATGAGAGATTCACTATAATTATCCCCTTTACCACCTTTTTCTAACCCTTCAGTTGGCTACTTTTCAGCCGGGATTAAACGTATTATTTAATAAAAAGAACGGCCTTTGAGCCGCCCTATAAATACTACTGGCTATCTTCTGCCTTCACATAAGTATAGCCATATTCAATGATCGCCTCAGTTTCAGCTGTCGTTTCCGTTACATCATAGACGACATTATCTAAGTCGATATTCCTGTCAGATTGAAGTGTTTTTACATACCGCCCATTTTCCGTTACGATCTGATCAGGTTCCCGTTCTAGAAGGAAAGATGGAGGAACAGGGTCGTATGTAACGCTTTTTGATGTAGTTGGGGGGGTAACATGGATATTAATAATGTTTGAATAATTTCCAGTTAAGGCAATAGCACTAACTACCAGAACAGCAAACGTCCATGTTTTAGATTTAGCATTCATTGTTGATACACTCCCTTCAAATGGTAATTTGATTGCGGTCAACCGTCTCCCGAAATTGCAAAGCATTGCTGCTATACACGATCATGATGCTTTCCCCCTATCACAGCTCCGTATACTTCTCCCTTTTCCGTAGGCCTTGTCCACCGGATATGTTTAGAGAGATCGCCAAGTCTTTCGGATTATGGAACTGCTCCCAATTCCGGTCCTCCCGGAAAGCGAGGATCATTTTTATCAGCTCTTTATTCATGTTCGGCGCTCCTATCATCGTCTTACTTCCAACTTATTACGGAATGCGCCGTTCGTCAAACGTGCGGTCTGAAGACAAGGTGTATGAATCGGCTGTATAAAGAGAAAAATAACTGACATCTCCCTATCATCAGTCCAAAAAACCCATGACTTTTCCCACCCCATCCCTTAAAATAAAAACAATTTCATCAGTTTACTTAGTTTTTACGTTTGCTCGGAAGTACCAAAAAAGGCTCAAAACCAAAAACGGCGCTTGACCAACCAATCATGAGAACCTCCAGAAAAAATATAAAGCCAATAAATGTCGTTATTCCGGCGATATCCGTCCACGTGAGAGAAATAGAGGAAAATTATGTTCCTATTTTAGCAAATCACAAGGAAATGTCCGCGTCCCAGACCAGTCTTAGGAAAATAAGGACAAAAAATTCCGCTAATGGGACTGAACACCCCCGGCTTCGGATAATAAGCGCATAAAATTCCGCTATTTTCAAGGCCGGCGGTTCTTCGTGTTCCTGCAGCAGGCTGTCAAGCGCCGATTTCTAGGTTGGGCCAAAAAAAGAGGGAGGAATAAAATTGATCAAGCACCGAAGTCCAAAGCTTATCCTGATGTCAGCGATCCTGACCGCCAGTCTCGCGGCCATGCCTTTCTCGGCCTTTGCGGCCGACAGCGCCGGGACTACCGTGGAGCTCCGCATCCTGGAGACCACCGATTTGCACGTCAACATCGTCAACTACGATTATTTTGCGGACAAACCAACCGACGAGTACGGTCTGGCGAAAACGGCGACGCTCATCAAGCAGGCCCGTGAAGAAGCCAAAAACAGCGTGCTCATCGACAACGGCGACCTGATTCAAGGGAACCCGCTGGGCGATTACGTGGCCACGGTGGAGAAGCTGCAGGAAGGCCAAACGCATCCGGTCTATAAAGCGATGAATCTGCTGAATTACGATGCCGGCAACCTGGGCAACCACGAGTTCAACTATGGGCTGGATTTCCTCAAAACTGCGCTGAAAGGCTCCAACTTCCCCTATGTGAACGCGAATATTTACATAGACGACAAAGACGGGGATCCCTCAAACGACAAAAATGCGTTTAAGCCATACATCATTTTGGACAAGGAAGTAATCGACAACAACGGAGCGAAGCACACGCTAAAGGTTGGGGTGATCGGTTTCGTGCCTCCGCAAATTATGTCCTGGGACAAGGCCAATCTGGAAGGCAAAGTCATCACCAAAGATATCGTGGAAACAGCCGAAAAGTTCGTGCCGCAAATGAAAGCGGAAGGCGCCGACATCATCATCGCGGTACCGCACTCCGGCTTCGAGGACATTCCGCAAACGCCGCTGATGGAAAACTCGGTGCTGTACCTCAGCAAGGTCAAAGGGATCGACGCGATCCTGTTCGGCCATGCGCATAAAGTGTTCCCGGACGCTTCCTTCGAAGGCAAAACCGGCGTTGACCTGAAAAAAGGCACGATCAACGGCGTTCCCGCCGTCGAGCCGGGCTACTGGGGCAACCATTTGGGAATCATCGACCTGACGCTGGAGCAAACGGACGGCAAATGGACGGTCAAGGATTCCACCGCTTCCGTGAAGCCGATTTACGACACCGCCAACAAGAAGCCTCTCGTCGAAGCCGACCAGAAAATCTGGGACGCGGTCGCCAAGGATCATGAAAACACGCTGAACTACGTGCGCGGTCCGGTCGGCACGACGACGGCGCCGATCAACAGCTGGTTCGCGCTGATTCAAGACGATCCGTCCATTCAAATCGTGAACAACGCGCAAAAATGGTACGTGGAACAGCATCTGCAAGGAACGGAATACGAAGGTCTTCCGATCATTTCGGCGGCGGCTCCTTTCAAAGCGGGCGGACGCCAGGGCGCCAACTACTACACGGACATTCCGGCCGGCAACATCGCCATCAAAAACGTCGCCGATCTGTACCTGTATTCGAACACGGTTAACGCCGTGCTGGTGACGGGCGCCGAGCTAAAGGAATGGCTGGAATGGTCGGCGGGACAATTCAACCAGATCGATCCGTCCAAAACGGAGGAGCAAGAACTGGTCAACTACGATTTCCCGACGTATAACTTCGACGTGATTGACGGGGTGACTTACCAAATCGACGTCACGCAGCCGGCCAAATACGACGCCAAAGGCGGACTTTTGAACGAAAAGGCCAGCCGTATCGTCAATCTCAGCTACCAAGGCAAACCGATCGATCCGGAGCAAAAATTCGTCGTGGCCAGCAACAACTACCGCGCCTCGTCGAACAAGTTCGCCAACCCGGACGGAAAGCGGATTATCCTGGCTTCGCCGGACGAAAACCGGCAGGTCGTCATCGATTACATCCGCAAAAACGAAACGATCAATCCAAGCGCGGACGGCAACTGGTCGCTCGCTCCGTTCGGCAGCGCCAACGTAACGTTCGCCACTTCGCCGGCCGCCAAAGACGCCCTGGCCGCCAGCGCCGCATTGGCCGCGAAGCAAAACGTTCTGACTTACCTGAAAAATACGGAAGACGGCTATGCCAAATTCAAGCTGAGCGTGAATGCCGAAAAGGCCTCCGCCAGCCCTGCATCCGCACCGGTTGCGCAGCCGGCATCGCCATCGGCGCCGCAAGCCGATCCGGCGGAAACGCCGGCAACGACGCCGGAGCAGCCCGCTCCGGCAGAAGAGCCGCAGGCGGAAGCCAAACCTGTTAAGACGCCGTCTAAACAGACAATTTCCCAACCTGCAGCCGCCAAAGATACCGTCTATACGGTGGAAAAAGGCGACAACCTGTACCGCATCGCCATCAAACACGGCACGACCTGGCAAGCTTTGGCCAAGTACAACAAGCTGGCGAATCCGCATCTGATCCATATCGGGCAGAAAATTGTGATTCCGGCGAAGTAACCTGTTTCGATAGAACAACCAAAGGCGCGGCCATCATGGCTGCGCCTTGTGTTTTATTTTGTCAGGATGACTTAGTGCTTCCCAAACTTTACCGGGTTTAGACCAAAGTCACCGTCTTGTTCACTTCCGTTTCGGAAGCGGCCCCGGTGAACTGCGAGAACATCCGCTTCATCATTTTGGTCCAATTGCCGGTTTCCCAATATTCGGCCGCTTCGGCCCTCACCTTGATCAAAGCAAGCTGCGGATCGTCGCTGGTCGTATTCAACAGCTTCGCATAGGCCGGGTTCCAGAGCTCCTTGATTTTCGCCCGGTCTTCAACAAGTTCGCCTTTTCCGCGAATGGACACATACGATTTCCCCGCATAGGCTACATTCACATTCGGATTGTCCCGGAGCTGGCGATACTTGTCCGTATCCTCTTTGGTCAGGAACCAGAGATCCCCGTCAAACTCGACTTCCTGCGTTTTCATCGGACGTGACACTAATCCTTCCTTCGTTACGGTGGTAAGCATCGCTATCTCGATCCCTTTGATCAATTCCCGGACCGTCTCAACGGCCGCTTGATGCGCCGCCTGATCATTCGTCATTTTGGTTCCCTCCATTAGGGTTTTGGACTGAATGTTGCTTCCCCGTTAGGTTAAACAGGAAAGCCGGAAAATAAACAGACCCAAGAGGCTGGTTCACATGAACTTAACTATTTTGTAAAGTTTTGTTGTTTTTATGTAAATAATCTGCTTGTTTTCTCTGGTATCATTTCTGCTAGACAAGCTGAAAGGAGTACATAACGTTGAAAAAAGAACTGGGCGCATGGCTGTTGTTTGGGGCCGCTTTGCTTGCGGGATGTAGTTCAGATAAGCCGGAAGCAGCTTCACAGGCACCAAACGAGCCTACCGGCAATCAGGCATTCACGCAGTCGAGACAAGGGACCAACCAGGGTACGACCAATCCCGAGCAAGGTACAGCGGCAACGGAGCCGACACAAGAGGCTGAAGAAAGTCCTGCCTGGTCTTCGGAAAACAAAGAAGTGAAGCTTAAGCCTGTGAAGGTCACCGATACTTCCTATGAGGGCCTGACTGTGGAAATCAATGGCGTGAAAAAAGAGTTCGACTGGAGCTTTCCTACGCTCTATGAGCCTCAGGTTTTTTATGCGGATGTGACGGGAGATGGCAAGCAAGAAGCGGTTATCATCTATAGTATAGGAAAAGGTACAGGTTTAAGCCTTGATGAAATCCATGTGCTGGACAGCGGCGATTTTTCGGAAATCAAAGTGCCAAGTTACGAGGAAACCGTTGCCAACCATATTCAAACGCATATTACGAACCATGATGATATTTTAGACATTAAAGTGAACGCCATGGGAAAAGAACACGAATTCAGTTACGAGTCCCCCTATCCGGATTTGGATCAAGATGAGCTTGGGTTCGGCGGCGTAGTTTATTATAACGTGAAGAATCAAAGGCTCACCTCCACCTTGGGTGCAAGCATCGGTGTGGCGGTGTACGTATGTGATGTCCACATCACCTATAAGTTCGACCCTGCCAAAGACGAATTTGTTGCCGATCAAATTGAAGTCGAACCTTTCAGCAACATGAAGTAGAGCGAGCGCCTGCTTGTCACTGACTCGCCTTTCCGATAAAACAAGCCTTCCCCGGCGGTCCTCTTGGCCGACAGAGAAGGCTTGTTTATGGTTTTTTACATCACTTCAAAATAATAAAATTGACCTTTGGAATTAAACTTGCCTTGTACCTTTGGAGCGCCCTTTTTGGTGAACATCACGGTATCTTCATTGCCTTTGACCTTTTCGGCGGCATATCCCGAAAGATCCAGATTCATGATCGATTTGGCCTGCTTGGCGGCTGTTTTCAGCAGTTGATCCACAGTATAGCTTTTGATCTTGTTTTCGATAGCCTCCCTATCTTTGGTGTCTTTTTTATGAAGTTGATCGGACAGAGCCATCGCATTGACGGTCATGATTCGTTTGGTTCCTTGCTCGACGTCAATCCATACGTTCCCCTTGTCTGTCGTGTAGGCCAAATTATAAACCGGCTTTTGATTCGGTTTTATCGTCATTCCGCTCACGCTGCGGGCTTTCTTTTTTAGTCCGCCGATTTTGGTAAGGGCCGCGTCCGCCGCCGCCTTGACCGGCTGAGGGACATCCTTCTCTTTAACGTCTACAGTGCTGTACTCCAGCTTTCCGTTTGTAAGATAAACAGTCCCGGCATCGTTTCCTGTATTCACCTTCAGCCCCTCTGTATCCGTGTAATTAACGATAACTATGTCAAGCTCTTCGTTGTTTTTCGGGAAGGCCTTTTTCCATGCAGCTTTCAGTTCGTTCTTAAACTTTGCGTTTTGCAGGTCCTTGTATTCAAATTGGACCGAGATGATTTTAACGGTTCCCTCAGCATCTACGATCACTTGACTGTATGAATTTCCCTCGATCTCAAGTGACACATCATTTCCGAATGCTTCGGCTTTCGAGAACGAGTAGGTATTCCCCGTGATTTCTTTCAGCTTGTTCTGCGCAGCTTCGATTAAAGCTTGATCCACGTTCTGGATAGTCACAGCCGAGGCAGCATGGGCAGAAGTGTCCGGCAAACCGCTCACCAGCATGGCGGCCAGTGCAACGGAGCCGATTATTTTGTGAATTTTGTTCATTGGTGTTATCCTCCCTGATCCTTAATCTGTTCACTTATATAACAAATAAGGACAGGCGATTCGTGACAAGGCGCAAAAAAAAGCCGCTCCTGTGAGCGGCGGTGTTATTCAAATGAGCGGGCAGTTCACGGGGAAAGGCCTTCCGCCCCATAAAGCACAAGGCCGCCTATAAAAGGCGGCTCTGCCGTTCATTCCTTTTCCCGGGGTAAGAAATGGTTTACGCTTAAACCTCACTAACCAGCCCGCGAATAAAGCCCTCAAAACGGGGAGCGAGTTTGGTTATTTTGAAGTTGTTCGCCTTATCGACATGCACAACCTCGGGTTCGCCATCGTTTCCGGACTCGCGGTAGTCCAGCATAATCGCCCCGGACTCCGCCGGACAGTCGCCGATGATTACGCCAAATTCGGGATAACCCTCGTTGTCGATGCGGAACCGGCTGCCCGCTGCCCCGCATAGGGAATGTTTTTTCTCTCTGCCGATGCCTAAAATGCCCGTAATCTCGATAGGGCCTTGAGTCCGATCACCAGCTTCCCCTATAGGAAAAAACCGGTTTCGCGGAATGCCGCCGTTATGTATTTTCATCATCTGAACATAAAAAGCAGGCAGCTTGAAAACCAGTTCTTCTTCCACGGAAGCAATCAGTTCATCGCTGGGCGGTCCGGATACGTACTTCTCCGCGTCCGGGGCGCCGTCGTCCCAAAAACCCGCCAAATCCAACTCCCCGTTCGCGCCGGAAACGGCGTAACCGCCTGGTCCAGCGGGGCCGCCTTCAGTACTTCCATCGGCTCGCCCGGCACCGCTTCCCCGATCATTATCGCCGTCCGCATCGGCATCCGCCCCAGTTGAAGCCTCAGCTTCACTCCGATCGCCGTCTCCCGACTCGCCAGGCTCCTCCGCAAGTTTTTCCCGGATCCAGCCCAGGAATTCCAGCGTGTCTTCATCCCCGGGGTCCAACCGGTCGGCGGCTTCGAATGCTTTCAAAGCTTCGTCATACTGCTCCAGATAGTAATAGGCAAGTCCCACCCGGTAATGCCAAAGCGGGTCCTCCCGCCCCTCATCCGCAACGGTCATAAACTGTTCAACCGCTTCTTCATACCGCTCCAGATTGTTTAACGCCCGCCCCAAATGGCTGACCAGCTCATAATCCCTGTCCTCGGCGGGAATCTCCGTAATCGCATTTACGATATTCTCAAACTCATCTTCCTCATGCCACGTCTCCAACTGCGCCAAAAGATCTTCTCTCAACACGAATTCCTCCTACGCGAATGCCTTTTTCAAATTATACCATTCCGAGAGGAGCGTTCTCCAGCGCGGCACCTCTTACTGATCGTCTCTTTCGTGCCATCTCTCTCCTGTCATCTCTCTCCTGTCATCTCTTTCCGATCATCTCTCTCCGATCACAGGAGAGTCAGTAACATTCCACGAAATGCAAAAGTGCAGGCGATTTTTGTCGAAACCCTCTATAACAGGCAGCTCAAATGTAAAAGTGCAGTTCAGATTCAGCCATTCGCCCATATTTTTCCAAAAACTCCCTAACCAACTGCACTTTTGCAGGCCAATCGCCTCGGAAGGGGAAAATCGCCGAAATGAGATGCACTTTTGCAGTTGGCCGACCAATTAGGCCTTCTATAATAGAGAGCACCAGATAGGGAGCACGAAATAGAGAGACCGAAATAGAGAATCCGACTGTCCGCCTACATCACACTCTCGCCTTCGCCCGCCCTTCCCGCACAAACCGCGCGGCAGCGGAGCATTCCTCCTCCGTCACCTGCTCCAGCGTGACAAACCCGTGCGGCTTGTGCTGCTCGAGCAGCCGCCAGAAGAGGGGATAGTCAAGCTCGCCCAGGCCGGCGGCCGTGACCGTTAACCCGCCGCCGTCCGCTTCACGCTTGACATCCTTGGCATGGGCGCTGACGATCCGCGAGCCAAACAGATCGAAGGCCGTACGGATAATTTCATCATGCCGGTCAAAATTGGAAGCGTTTAACATATTGCACGGATCAAGCAGCACGCCTACACACGAGGACGGGAACCGCTCGATGGTCTCGGCCATCGTTTCGGGGGAATCGATGAGGTGGCCCTGCGCGGCTTCCAATCCGATCGTAACGCCCCAGCGTTCCGCTTCTTCCACCAGCTCCTCCAGCGCCTGGTTAAGCCGTTCCCAATGCTTGGACAAATGGCTCCGGTCCGCAGGCACGCCCACCTCGGTCGCAACGATCGGCGCCCCAAAATGCCGCGCATTCCGCAGATGCTCCTTAAACCTCTCCACATTGTGGCGGAAGCTCTCGTCACCAAGCTCGATCAAGCTGGCGTAGCAGCCGAGCACGGCGATCCGTACGCGGTTGTCCGCGAACGCCCCTCCCACTTCGTTGGCCAACCCCGGACTTATTTTCCCCAGCGAAAAATCAACGTCCGAAATCGCCTTGGACAACGCCAACTGCACGTAAGGAAAATGAAATTCGGCCACCTTCGCCGCCAACTCCCTAAAAGGCTGCTTTCCCAGCAAATGCGCTAAAATTCCGACAGACACTCGTTTCTCCTCCTTTTTAATCACCAACTCAGGATTAAAAACTCATTTCTTCCAGTTCATTCGCCATTTCCGGGCGTATTCCTGCAAAAATTAAGGTTAATTATGAATCGTATGAATCAACGGAAAGACCCGGGCCTTTAAGGCCCGGGCCGTTTATTCCAAAGCAACAAGCAATGCTGCCTCAAATCTTTGCCGCGGGTACAATGCTGCGCAAGACACCAAAACTTTGACCACAGAGCTCTTTGGAAAGTTTTCAACTCGCTCCGGCTGTTTAGTGCTTACCGTTTGCCATCATACCCCCGGTTCGATCCCCCACACCAGTTCTCCGTTTTGGTACAGCGTCACTTTTTCCCAGTCGGCGAACGATGTTTGGGTTGCATTGTAAGAGTAATCATCGGTTTCGTCAAAGTTGGTCCAGCTTGATTTGGCCGCGCGAATCTGGATATCTCCGGTTTGTCCTCCCGGAGCAAGCGAGCCCGCACCGCTGGTGAAACCAACCTCCATATAACTGTCCGTGAAGGTTACCACTACGTTGGAAGAGCCGACTTGCGCCCAGTCAACCCAGGCTTGCATCGCATCGCTGCCCTCTTTGGTGAAGTAGTAGCGAAGCTTCACATCGCTCAGCTTAACGGCTGTCGAACCGTTGTTCTTGATGTTGAACTGAGGACGGATCTGGTTGTCGGTCGCGCTGGAATCGCCGTTGCGGTATTGCGCGACCAAATCGCCTTTAGGCAATTCCCGGGGAGCTGCGCTGACCGCATTGGAATCAGCGCTCTCGCCCGATTTATTGTTGGCGCTCACCACATAGTAGTACGTGCTGCCATTCTTCACATCAGTATCCGTAAAGGAAGTTCTCGTTACGGAATCCGCGATCGTCTCAAACGGACCTTGCGCGCTATCAGCACGCTTCACATTGTAGCTCTCCGCGCCTTTTACCGCGTTCCAGCTCAGCTTGACCTCGGCGTTACCGGCCGTCGCTTTCAGTCCCGCGGGCGCATCCGGGGCCGGTTCCGCGGCAGGAGTCGCGCTGACCACGGTAGATTCAGGGCTCACCCCGGCGCCGTTTACAGCGCTGATTACATAGTAATAAGTAGTGCCGTTAATCACATTCGTATCCGTATAGACGGTCCCCGTCACGGTTTCGGCGATAGGCTCAAACGGCCCTGCCGCGTCAACCGCGCGCTTCACGGTGTAGCCCTCGGCTCCGCCCACGGCATTCCAGTTGAGCTTCACCTGCAGGTCCCCCGCTTTAGCGGTCACCTTTGCAGGAGCGGCCGGCACGGTAGGAACGGAATTGCCGTAGCTCGTCGTTACGATGACCTGCACGGCGGAATCCACGCTTTCCCCGGCTTTGTTGACGGCGCTGACGACATAGTAGTAAGTAGTGTCGCTCTTCACGCTTGCGTCCGTGTAGGTCAAGCCTTTCACATTGGAGGCGATGACGGTGAACGGACCTTCCGCGCTGGTCGCGCGTTTAACGTTGTAACTTTTCGCGCCTTCCGCCTTCGACCAGTTCAGCGTTACTGCGGCCGTCAGCGTATCCGGAGCTACAGGAGGCGTATCTTGATTACCGCCGTTGTCGGACAGCGGAATCGCCGGATAAGCGTTTTGTACAAGCTCTACAAACTGTTCATGGAACCAGTGACCCGACAGCGGAGCGTTCGGCAGAGCTCCGGTCAATGTACCGTCGGCTGTCGTGTAAGTCGGATCGCACATCCGGTCAAAACCCTTGCCTTCATCATTCGGAATTAGGGTACTCGAACCGTCCGAATCTCCCGGCGGCTTCACCCATACCAACGCATCGACATGCGGATAAGCTTGCGGAGCGGCTTGCGGCGGCATGCCCATCCCCGCGCCCGCCGCATTACACCAGTTGCCGCGATGCAGGCGCTTATCGATACGTCCGGAATCTACATAAGTATTGATATCCGAGCCGGATGCCCCGGTCGGACGGTTAGGTCCGCCCCATCCGTTACGCGAGGTATCGATCAGGAAACCGATGTCGGACGGCCAGCCCTTGGCCACAAAGCCGGAGTACAGCGCCGCCGTAAAGTCGGCCTCATCGAAGTACGGATTCCATTCATAGTATTTCGCCGCGCGAATCGGCTGCCCGTTAATCTGCAAATTCGCGTTCGGCAAGTTCGGTTCTTCCAAAGGCGTGGTGTTGGCCGTATTGGTGACGAAACCGTCAACGCTGGAGAAACCGCCTTTGGTACCTTGAACTACGGAAGTATACAGATTGACTGCAGGCTGCAGGTTGGAATCCCATCCGAGCCAGCCGGAGTGCCCGATGTCCAGATATTTGTAGACGTTCGGGATGTCATGCAATTGGTCCAGCGCATAAGTGATCCCATCCCGGTAAATATTGCTGGAATTTGCTGCCGCACAAGCCGGGGTGCTCAAGTTCGTCACCAGGTTAGGCAGCGAGTCAGGTTCGATCACGGTGACGATGCGGATATCTTTATACTTCGGATTGGAGAAAATATCCGCGATTACATCGATATATTCCTTCTTGTATCTTTCCAGCGCATCTTGCGTGAGCGGCAGTTCGCCGTTGGAAGCCAAAGCGTGACAGTCGCGTCCCGGCATATCGTAGATAACGAAGCTGGCCGTGATCGGCGTGTCGCCTTCTTTTTGCGCCAGCGCGTTGTCCAGGTGTTCTTCCAGGCTGAGGCGTCCGTCACCGCCTTGAATCGCCGAAATCCGATCGAGCCAGACGGCCGTCGGGTACGACTTGACCGTCTCCATCTTGGCGGCCAATACATCGTCAGTCACCTGCGCGATCGACGTGTCGACAAAGTTCGCATAATCCGGGTTAATATACGCCGTAGCGCCGACAAACGGGTTGTCCACATGAGCGGAGTCCGCCGCCGAAGCCGGCAAAGCCAACGGAACGGTTAATGTTGAAATCATACAGGCCATGAAGAGGGTCTTCATTTTGCCCAAAAGCTTTTTCTTCATCTCGTTTACTCCCTTCGTTGTTTCGACAATTTCCTCATACAAAGCAGCAGCAGTGAACAGTCCTTACCGCGTCATCATTCACTCCCTCTCTCTAGCATTTTGGACGGGAAACGATAGAAAAAGAGAATTACGGCCGCCCTGCAGCCTGAATCCCTTCTCTCCCTTGGCCGACTCGCCTCCCGCGTTTTCCGCATCGTTCAGCCATCCGAGCTCCAACTTTTAAACATCCCCTCCCATTGTTAGATTAGTAGTTTTTGGGCGTCATTTAAACGCTTGCAAACTATTTCTATCGTATACATAGGAGGAATAATTTGTCAATTAAGAAAATTACTCTATTTTCCATCGAATCTTATATACTGGTTTTACCCCATTATTTTACATTCATTTTACAATTGATACGTTCCCCCGCCCCGTTTTGACAAAAAATGCCCGCCCCCATAGTTGATAGAGGCAGGCATTTGCTCGACTGCATGTCGCAAAGTTCTCCCGATTCTTTTGAATACCCGGCTATTATTCGTTCCAGATCAGCACGCGGATCGGCGTCGGATTATAGGCGTTGCACGGATTGTTGAGCTGCGGGCAATTGCTGATCAGCACCATGGAGCGGCAGCTCGACTGAACTTCCACATAACAGCCAGGCCCCGATACGCCGTCTTCGAAGGTCAGCCCGCCTTCCGGCGTAACCGGTACGTTCATAAAAAAGTTGATGTTCGGCGACAAATCGCGTTTTCCGTATAAGTGGCCTTCCGGATGCTTCGACAGCTCCAGCATAAACGTATCGCGGCAGTTGTGCATGTAGCCTTTCTCATGGGCGTAGCGGACCGTGTTGCTCTGGGACGAGCACGCCCCGCCCAGCGTATCGTGACGTCCGCACGTATCGGCGACGATCCGGGCCAGTTCCTTGCCCGATTCGGCAAGCAGGGCGGAGCCCGTTGTCAGGTAAATGTTATTCTGCGCATGAATCGTCCGCACGGCACTGTAATGGTCTTCCGGATTGTCGGCATCGTAAAACAGCGTGTCCGCCGCCTGGTTTCCCTCCAGATCCACGATGCGCAGCACCTGCCCCGGCCCAAGCTCATGCATCCAGCCCTGGCCCGCCGGGATCACCTCGTCATAAATCGCCGTCTCGGCCATCCGTGGACTTTCCACCCGATAAAATGCCTTCATTATTTTTAAACCTCCCTTTTCTTTTAAGTCAGTCAGCTTTGCAGCGCATAATAATTCCACGTGTTATCAAAAGCCCGGCGGTTCTCCGGACGGTAGTTGACGCAGGGGTCCTGCGAATCGGCCGGCAGCCCGAGCAGCACTTCGATCTTGACCGGCACCGACGGGTACGGCTCTCGCGGGTCCAACGGATGGGGCGTATTCGAAAAGATGACGAGGACATCCATTTCCGTACGCAGTGTGACTGTCTGTCCCGCGGCGCAGTGGGTTTGGACGAAATTCATATTGCCTTCCTCGTCGCAGAACACCTTGGAGAACCAGTTGACCACCGGCGACAAATCCCGGTTGCCGAGCCCGCTGCGGGTAAGCTCTACCGCCAAATTTTCCTGGCCGCTGCGCAGCCATTCGTTGCGCTTCTCCTGATACCGGCTTAGGCCGTATTTCGCGTCGGTGGATTCCCGCGTCGTATAGCCCCCTAACGGGTCATGCCAACCCAAATCGTCTTGAACGATGCTTGCCAGCACCCGGCCGTTGTCGCTCATGAGCACGTTTCCCTTCGTTAAATGCGCGGTGTGTTGGGCTTTAAGCGTGTCCGGCATATTGTACCGTTCCGTCAAATCGCGGGCGTGGTACATCAGCATTGCCACATTCGCCCCTTCTTCCAGTGCCGTCAGACGAATCAGTTTGCCCCTGCCGATCACTCCGGACCATTTGCCTCCCGGGTGCATCGTTTCGCTCCAAATCACGTTCATGGCCATCCACTCCTTTTTCCTGGCGGTTCGCGCCGAACTTTCGGAAGGTAAAACAAAAGGAAGACATCTTTAAACGCAGCCAGACGCTCGTCCTTACGATATCTCCCAGGTTTTTATCCTTCCGTGTAGTCCCCCATGCACGGGACCGTTTACTCTCGGACCAGACTCTGTTTCCAGACGGAACCCTAGTAAACTGTTAAACTATTTTATTTTTATGTTAGATAACATAACAACATAATCATCACCTTGTCAAATCAAATAAATGTAAATATTTCTGAAAAAAAGCACCCGCTCACCTAACCGAGGACATCTTCAGAACCCGCGCTACCAGCAGGTTTCCCCGCCCCTCATTGAATCCGCCCATAATTCTACGGGCATTTTCTTGTGGATCGTACACAAATTTATTAGGGAGGAAAGCACCATTTCTGTGGACGAATCATGAAAATATCGAGTCCGATTCGTGGTATCTTGACAGTCTTCGACAACAGCGACAATAATATAAGCCATAACGTTATGTCAAATTACATTACACAAATTTGCAAATCAAAGAGTTTAAAGGCAATTTATTAACATTTTAAGTAATATTATATTACACGAAATTATTTTAAAAATTTTCCATTATGTTTGCAAATTTTGAGAGAGAGGGGTTCACATCTTGGAGAAGCTGACTATCGCCACGTTGAAGGCCATGTACAGGAGCCAGAAGACGACGCCGCAGGCACTGATCAAAGCGATTATTGAAAAGGCCGAACGCGACAAGTCCCTAAACATCTGGATCGTTCCTCCGTCCCTGTCGTTTATCCAGCCTTATTTGGATGGCCTGAAGGACAAAAGCCCGGAACAATATCCGCTGTGGGGCGTCCCCTTCGCCATTAAAGACAATATCGACTTGGCGGGCGTCCCAACCACGGCGGCTTGCCCGGCCTACGCTTATACGCCCGAGCAAAGCGCTGAGGTGGTGGAAAGACTCATCGAAGCCGGGGCCATCCCGCTCGGCAAAACCAATCTCGACCAGTTCGCGACCGGGCTTGTCGGCACCCGCAGCCCTTACGGCGAAACGCACAACGCCCTGCTGCCCGAACTGATCAGCGGCGGCTCCAGCGCCGGGTCGGCGGTGGCCGTCGCCCGCGGGCAGGCCGTCTTCGCCCTTGGCACCGACACGGCCGGGTCGGGACGCGTGCCCGCCGCGCTGAACGATCTGATCGGCTACAAAGCCGCGATTGGCGACTGGCCAATCAAAGGCGTCGTTCCGGCCTGCGCCAGTCTCGATTGTGTCACGGTGTTCACGGCCGCGCTGGAGGACGCTTATCTCGTCGATTCCGTTGCCCGGGGGAAACAGGACCAGGATGCCCACAACGGCGGCGGATTCCGCTTCAATCCGCCCATCGCTTCGAGCAAGCCGCGGAAGCTGCTGCTGCCGAAGGAGCCGCTGTTCTTTTACGGCGACTTCAAAGACGCTTACCGCTCCGCTTGGGACAAAGCGGTAAAACGGCTGGAGCAATGCGGAATCCCCATCGAATACATCGATCCCGGCATTTTCCGCCAGGTGTCCAGCATCCTGTACGACGGCCCGTGGATCGCGGAGCGCTGGTCCGATTTGGGGGAATTCGTCGAATCGCATCCCGGCGGCATCTTCCCGGTGACGGAACAAGTCCTTCGCTCCTCGCACGATCGGGGGTACGACGCCGCCTCCGTGTTTACGGCGCTGCACCAGCTTCGCGGCTATAAAGAGCAGACCGGCGCGCTGATGCAGGACGCCATTCTCGTCATGCCGACCTGCGGCGGAACGTATACGCGGGAGCAGGTCGCCGCTTCGCCGGTTGCCGCCAACAGCGACATGGGCTACTACACCAACCACTGCAACCTGCTCGATCTGACGGCCATTGCGCTGCCGTCCGATTACGCCGGCGAGCGGCTGCCTTTCGGCATCACGATGTTTGCCTTGCGCGGCCAGGACCACATCCTGAAAGGCGCCGCCGCCGAATTTATGCAGACCGATTCGATCGAACTGGCCGTCTGCGGCTTGCATATGCGGGGGTTCCCGCTGGAAAAACAGCTGCTGGAATGCGGCGCCTCCTTCCTGCGGCCGGACCGGACGGCCCCCTGCTACCGCCTGATCCGGCTGCAATCGAACCCTCCGAAGCCGGGCCTGATCCGCTCCGCGCCAGGCAGCTCGATCGAGCTGGAGGTTTGGCGGATTCCGCTGCACCGGCTTGGCGAGTTCATCCGCAAGGTGCCCGCACCGCTCGGACTGGGCAAGATCGAGCTGCACAACGGAAGCGAGGTCACCGGCTTCCTGTGCGAGCCTTACGCCGAGCCGGGCGGAGAAGACATCACCCGTTACGGCGGCTGGGCGGCCGCGGAGCGGAGCAGGAGCCAAAGCGGCGAGCCCGCAACGGGATAAAAGCAAGTATGAGAGAAGGGAGCGAACAATCATGAACATGACCCGTCGTTTAACGGAGCCTCCGGCCCGCGAATTCCGCTGCGCAGATCTGTTTCATATGAACTCTCTCCCCAACCTGAAGCTGTTGGCGGGCGAATGCCGGCTGGACAACGCCATCAGCCGGGTCAACATTATGGAGGTGCCCGATATTCAGAATTGGGCCCAGGCCAACGAGTTTTTGGTAACCACCGGGTACTCGCACCACCATAATATGGACGCCTTCCTGGAGATCATTCCGCGGCTGGTCGAGCGCGGCGTGGCCGCGCTCGGCATCAAGCCCAAGCGTTTCATTACGGACATCCCCCGGCAGATTATCGACTGCGCCGAGGCGTATGAACTGCCGCTCTTCGAGTTGCCGGAGTCGACGATCTTCTCCAACGTCGTACGCGAGGTGATGGAGAAGGTGATCTCGCTGGAAACGAAAAACGTCCTGCTGCTGCAGCAGCGGCTGGAGCAAGTGGCCGAGCTGATGCTGCACGGCCGCGAAATGCCGCGGATCGTGGAGGCGGTTGAAGCGATGGTCGGCAATCCGCTCTGCATCTTAGGCGCCGAAGGCCGGATGATCGCCTCGCCGCGGCACGCCGCCTACTTCTCCCCGTTCCGCGAGCGTCTGACGGCCCTGAATTCCAGCTCCCCCCAAAGCCGCAGCGTCATCACGGTCCCGGGCAAGCCGCCCAAGGGCAGCGACGTCCGCCTGCATGTATTCAATCTTTGGGAGGCGGAAAAGGACCCGATTCTCGTGCTGCTGGCCGAGAAAAACGGCGCCTGCAGCGAACTGGACCTGTCCACCGTATCCAGGATTTTGCCGCTGATCAACATCAGGCTGAGCGGCGAAAACACGTACAACCTGGTAAAAGCCAAATACTTCGACGATTTTATCAAGGACTGGCTGACCGGAGTCGTTCCCAGCGCGGAGCATCTCGATATTAAAGGCCGGCTCTACGGATACGAGGGTCTCTCCTCCAAAACCTACCGGGCAGCGATCGTCAAATTTCATGCCGGCTCGCCGCCCGCTTTGGATAGCGGCTTGATCGCCGAGCTTGCCCGCTCCGCGCCAAACGATTGCCTGTTTACGAGCATCGGCGGCAAAATCATCGGGCTCCTGCCGCAAACGGCCAATAACGGGGCCGGACTCACGCCGGAGGATACCGAACCGTTATTTCGCCACATCGCGGACGTATGCGGAACGGACGCCTTCTCCCTGTGCGTCGGCGAAGCAAGCGAGCCGCTCGCGGTGAAAGACAGCTATATCGACGCGGAAAATCTATACACCGCCTCCTGCATCAGCAAAGAGAACGCCAGGCTGATTACGTGGGAACGGCTCGGCATCTACGCCGTCCTCAGCCTTTTGCCCAAACACGTCAATGTTGACAAATATTTGGGCCGTTACGTAAAGCCGCTGGTTGTATACGATGAAGCGCATCACTCCAGTCTGATCCAAACGCTGAAGGTCTATTTTCAAATGGGCGGCAACATCAAGCTTACCGCTCAAAATATGTACACGCACTACAATACCGTTGTGTACCGCCTCGATAAAATCAAGTCCTTGCTGGGCATCTCGTTCGACGATCCGGAAGCGCGGCTTCAACTGCAGCTGGGCTTGAAAATTTATGAAATGGGAGAGTAGAGCATTCAAACCACAAAGGGGGAATTTAAAATGAACCACCGAAGCCAGCCGCGCATCCTGTTTCGAATTCGCCGGGACATCCCTCCGCGCCTGTTCAATACGATTATGGCGGTCACGTTTCTGCTGCTGATTGCGCTTTGGTATGCCGGGAGCCATTTTTCCGGCATCAATCCGATTTTTTTGCCGACGCCGGAGGCGACCTTCGCTTACTTGTTCTCCGTTCTTCAAGACGGAAGCCTCTGGGGAGACATCGGCGTCAGCTGCTACCGGGTGTTGATGGGCTTCCTGATCTCCGTGCTGATCGGCGTTCCGCTGGGCTTGCTCTCGGGCGCCTACAAAGTCGTAAATGCAGTGATGAAGCCGTTGATCGAGTTTTTCCGCTACCTCCCGGTTTCCGCCTTGATCCCGCTTATTATGGTCTGGACCGGCGTCGGCGAAACCGCCAAAATCACGATTATCGTCGTCGGAGCCGTTTTTTCCATGACAGCCATGATCGCCGACATCGTAAAAAACATCCAAATCGACCTCATCAATACGGCCTATACGCTCGGTGCCACACAAGGGCAGGTTATTCGCAGCGTGATCATTCCCGCGATGATGCCAAGCGTGATGGACACGATGCGGATGGTTATGGGCTGGGCCTGGACCTATTTGATTATGGCGGAAATGCTCGCCTCCAGCTCCGGCCTGGGCTACAGCATCATGATTGCCGAACGCTTCATGAAAACCTACATCATTTTCGGCGGCATCTTCGTCATCGGTCTGTTGGGCCTGCTGTTCGACCGCATTTTCGCTTACATCAACAAGCTGCTGTTTCACTGGGCCGAAGACCTCTAAACCTATACTGCGATGCCATGAAAGGGGGAAATAATCATGTTGCAACCTGCGTCCAGCCCAAAAATCTCCTGTAAAAATCTCAACAAAATCTACCGCTCTAAAAGATCGGAAACGTACGCACTGAAAGACATCAACATGGACATTGAGGACAATGAATTCATTTGCGTCGTCGGCCCGTCCGGCTGCGGAAAATCAACCCTACTCCGCATCTTTGCCGGACTCGACGAGGCCACCTCCGGCGATGTGATGCTGGGGGACCGCGTCATGACGGGGCCGGGCGCCGACCGCGGCATGGTGTTCCAGGCCTACACGCTGTTTCCCTGGCTGTCGGTCGAGCAAAACATCCGTTTCGGTCTCAAGCTGAAAAAAATGCCGAAGGACGAAGCCGACCGGATCACGGAGAAATATTTGAGCCTGGTCGGATTGACGGATTTCCGGGGCCGGCTGCCGAAAGAGCTGTCCGGCGGGATGAAGCAGCGCGTGGCCATCGCCCGGGCGCTGGCGAACAGCCCCGAGGTGCTGCTGATGGACGAGCCGTTTGGGGCGCTGGATCCGGATACGAAAGGCAATATGCAGCTGCAGCTGCGCGAGCTGTGGGAACAAGAGAAGCACACCGTCATTTTCATCACCCACGATATCGAGGAAGCGGTGTTTCTCTCCCAGCGCGTATACGTCATGAGCGCCCGTCCGGGGCGGATTATCGCCGATATCCCGATCGACCTGCCGGCCCGGCGCGATCTGGAGCTGAAGGACACGCCCGAATTCATCCAAATCCGCAAAAGGATTCACGGCCTGCTGCACTCCGGTGATTTCAGGAATGACCTGCATGCGGCAACCTAGTCTCTTTTCGACCTTTCGCGAGGATGTTCCGTTTCTGAAAAGCTTCCTGCTTCTGTCGCTGCCGATCGGCCTGCAAAGCATGGTTACGAGCATTACGAACACGCTCAGCTCAGTGATGGTGGGCCAGCTTGGCGACCTGCAGGTGTCCGCCACCAGCCTGGCCGGCCAAGTCTTTTTCATTCTCAATCTGGTCATCGTCGGCATCGTCAGCGGAGCCACCATCTTCCTGTCGCAATTTTACGGCAAAGGAGATCGGCGGCAGCTAAAAATCGCCTCGGCGCTCGCCTTCGTCCTCATCCTGGGTGTCAGCGGATTGTTTACGGCGATCGGGCTGTTCTGGCCGGAGCAGGCGCTGCGGGTGTTCTCCAACGAAAGCGAAGTGGTCGCGGCGGCGGGACGTTATCTGCAAGCGGTCTGTCTCAGCTATTTGCCGACAGGACTATCGCTTGCCTGCACGATGATTTTCCGGAATATCGGCCGGCCCGGCTTCCCGCTGCGCATCACCGTCCTGACCATCCTGATCGACATCGTGCTGAGCTATGGGCTGATCTTTGGGAAATTCGGGATGCCGGCACTGGGCATCCAAGGGGCCGCTTACGCAATCGTCGCCGCGAGATGCGTCGAAATGCTCATTATGACGGCGGTGCTGTACGGCAAATTCCGCGACTTCGCGCCGGCGGCCGGCGATTTGTTCGCGGCCAAGCGGGATTTCCTGGCTGTTTTTTTCAAAACCTCTTTTCCCGTCATCATCAATGAAACGGTTTGGAGCATCGGCTACGCCCTGTACAGCGTCGTCTTTTACCATATGAGCTACACCGTTGGCGCGGCCGTCGGGATCGCCAAGGTGCTGGAACAGCTGCTCATCGCTTTCTTCATCGGCACCGGACAGGCGGCCGCGATCATGCTGGGACAGACGATCGGCGAAGGCCGACCGGAAAAAGCACCCTATTTCGTCAAGCGTATGGAAGCTTATACCGCGTTGTTCGGCATTTTGACCGGAGCGGTTATGGTTTTGGGAACGCCGCTGATGCTCCAGTTTTACCAAGGCATCTCGGATACGGTGCGGGACAACGTCATGCTGATCGTCGTTTACCTCGCCGTCATCATGCCGGTCAAAGGAATGAATTTCGTGCACATCATGGGGACGCTGCGCGCCGGCGGGGACACAAAGATGTGTTTCATCATCGACAATGCCGCCCTGTGGTGCGTCTCGCTTCCGCTGACGTTTCTCGCCGGCTACACGCTGAATCTCGGCATTGAAGCCGTTTATCTCTTCGTCATCATTGACGATGTTTGCAAATACGTACTTGTCCGGCTTCGCATCCGGAGCAACAAATGGATTCACAATCTGGTGGGTTAGCGGGCTAACGGCTGATTCACCGGATGTAATCAAATAAAAAAATAGTTGGAGGCGAGAAATCATGACGAGACAAAAGAAACGCGGCTTGATGAAAACGGGGGCAACGCTGCTGCTGCTAACGGCCATGATGTTCGGTGTGATCGCATGCGGAAACGGCAATTCCGCCGGCGGGACGACCGGCGGCGGAGGCAAAAGCCCGGCCAACGCCGCCGGTTCGGCGCAAGGCTCGAACGGTGCAGCAGGCTCCTCCGCACAGAACGGAGCACCTGTGACCGTCAAAACGGCGTATGCGCCGTTTATCGGAGGTATCGGGGTCTACGCGCTTGATGACAAGGAGTTTGACCTGGCCCACGGCGTGGATGTGCAAATTGGCGCTTTCGGTGCCACTTCCCCGCTCATGAGCGTAATGACCGGGGACGTCGATATCGCTTTTACGACGCTGCAATCCTATCTCATTTCGATAAACGCCCTCATTGAAGAGGGCACCGACATTGCCGATCTGCCGAAAATCGTGTACCTGCACAACGCATCAAAGGGAGCGGACGGCATCGTGGCCGATAAAAGCATCAAAACGGTCTCTGATCTGAAGGGGAAGTCGGTCACGGCCCAATACGGCGAAGTCACCCACTACATGCTGGCAAAAGCATTAGCCACGGCCGGACTGACCGTGGATGACGTCAAGCTCGTCGACATGGGGCCGGGCAAAGGCGGGGCCGCCTTCGTCGCCGGCAGCGTCGACGCTGCCACGACGTTTGAGCCATACCTGTCTCAAGGCGTAAGCTCCCGGGGCGGCAATGTGATCATCTCCACCGCCGACTTGGAGAACACGATCCTGGACGTGATCGTCGTCTCCGCCAAAAACGCCGCAGAAAAACCGGAATGGCTGCAAAACACGCTGAAAGCCGTGGAAGACGCCACGCAATACGTCAACAGCGATCTGGACGACGCCGCCGAAGTGACAGCTGATGATCTGCAGGTCAGCGCCGCGGAAGTCAAGGAAATGTTCCCGACCGTCCACCTGTACACGTTGGCCGACAACCATGAAGGGATGGACGAAGGCGGCTGGTTGTACAACACGATGAAGGATGTCGTTTATTTCTATCATTCCATTGGCGTCATCAAGAATAATTTTGATGTGAAGCAACTGGTATCCACCGATTTCCTCTGGTAATCCGAAAAACTTGGCCGGGGCGTCAGCGCCCCGCCACCCCATTTTAATTAGGAGGCGATCACATGATTGCGATTCCCGAACACAGCGTGCTTATTTTGGTTGACGTGCAAAATTCCGACCCTGCCAAGCATCCGCGCGGCATTCCGGAAAAAAGGCTGGCGTATTTGAAAAACGTCGAGCGGGTCACCGAATATTTCCGTCAGCGCGGCGGCGTGCCGATCGTGCACATCCGCGAAATCCACCGCAAGGATCTGGTCGATTTCGGCCGCGAGCTCGACGGCGCGGAGAACATTCACTGCGTAGAGGGCACGCCCGAAGCGACGTATTACGAGCCGACCGCGCCGATCGAGGGTGAATATACGGTGGACAAACGCCGGTATAGCGCCTTTTTCGGAACCGATTTGGAAATTCTGCTGCGCGGGCTTAAGGCTGAGCATCTGTTCCTCGTTGGCGGCATGACCGACATCTGTGTTCACTATACGGCCGTGGACGCCCATCAATACAACTATCACGTCCACGTGTTCAAGGAAGCCTGCGGGACGCCGAGCAGCGACGAGGTTGCCCAGGCGGCGCTCGACAATATCGAATATTTTCAAACGGGCTCGGTCATTTCCGTGGAAGACTTGTTCAACTAAAATCCAATAATGAGGAGGAGAGCCGATTATGGCAAAAATCCCCGAACATAGCGCATTGCTCGTCATCGACATTCAAAACGACACGGAAAGCGACGCCATTCCCGTGATGGAGGGCGGCACCTGCCTGCTGAACGCGCCGAAGGTCATCCAGCATTTCCGCAAGCTGCAGGTGCCGGTCATCCAGATTCGCGAGCTGCACCGCGCCGACCACAGCGACTTCGGCCGCGAGCTCGACGGCGTGGAGAAGGTCCACTGCCTCGAGGGGACGCCGGCCGAGGAGTTTCACCCATCCACCGCCCCGATCGAAGGCGAATACATCATTACCAAGCGCCGCTACAGCGCTTTTTTCGCGACCGACCTTGATCTGCTGCTGCGCTGCCTTGGCATTAAGCGCCTGTACCTGATCGGCGGCATGACCGACATCTGCGTCCGCTTTACGGCCGTGGACGCCCATCAGCACGACTACCATTTCCATGTCGTGTCCGACGCCGTCGTCGGAACGACCCGGCAAGCCCATGATATGGCCCTGCTCAACATGGAATATTTGCAAACCGGGGCCAACATCACGACAGAAGATGTGCTGGCGCTCACCCGCTAATCGGCCATGGTACAGGAAAGAGGCGCAAAAACGGCCGCTTGGAGGCGGATTGCCGAGCTGGTCGAGCAGCGGCGGGAAGCGATGACGGAGCTGAGCGACCGGTTATGGGAGCTGGCCGAAACGAAATTCGAAGAGTTCGAATCGGCCGGGCTGCTTGCGGAGCGGCTGAAGCAGCAAGGGTTCACGGTAGCGTTTGGCACCGGCGGGCTGCCGACGGCATTTACGGCTTCGTACGGCAGCGGCTGGCCGGTTATCGCCATCCTGGGCGAATACGATGCGCTGCCGGGGATGAGTCAGACCGCGGGCGCCGCTTTCCGGGAACCGCTTAAGCCCGGAGGCAGCGGGCACGGCTGCGGCCATCATTTGCTGGGCACGGGTTCGCTCGCCGCAGCGGTGGCCCTGAAGGAATATATGGCTGAAGCAGGGCTGCCTGGCACGATCCGCTATTACGGCTGCCCGGCCGAGGAAGGCGGTTCCGGCAAAACGTTCCTGGTGCGGGAAGGCGCATTTGCCGACGTTGACGCAGCGCTGACCTGGCATCCCGGCTACGGCAACGCGGTCGTTTCCCAGACGTCCTCAGCCAATTACCAGGTGCGCTACCGGTTTCAAGGACGCAGCTCGCACGCGGCCGCCAGTCCCCATACGGGAAGGAGCGCCCTGGATGCGGTAGAGCTGATGAACGTCGGGGCCAACTATTTGCGGGAGCATGTCCCGCGGGAGGCCCAGTTCCATTACGCGGTCACGGATACGGGCGGATTCTCTCCGAACGTCGTGCAGGCGGCCGCGGAAGTGGTGTATTTGATCCGCGCGCCCGAGGTTCGCCAAGTGGAGGAAATTTACGCGCGGATCAACGATATCGCCAAGGGAGCGGCGCTGATGACCGGAACGAAGGTGCAGATCGGCTTCGAAAAAGCCTGCTCCAATCTGATCCCGAACGTGACCGTGGAGCGAATCATGCAGCGATGCTTTGAGGCGCTCGGCGTGCCGGCGTTTACGGAGGAGGAGCGGCGTTATGCCCGCGCCATACTGGAGACGCTGCGGCCGGAGGCGAAGCCGGGCACGGACGGCGGACTGCAGGTGGATTCGGGGCGGGAGGCCTCGCCGAAAGGTGACCTAAGGCCGGAGGCCGGACCAAGAACGGATTTGCCGCAGGAGACCGCTCAGATAGGTGACCCAAGGCCGGAGGCCGGACCAAGAACGGATTTGCCGCAGGAGGGGCCGGAGGTCGGACCGGCAACGGGCCCGGAGACCGGGTCGATCGTGGAACCGGGGCCAAAGTGCGCTCCGGATCAAGCCGCCCTGCCGGAGACGCTCGATCCGTACCGCCCCGTGACCGGCCGGATGCTCGGTTCCACCGATGTCGCCGATGTCAGTTGGGTCGTCCCGACGGCCCAGCTCGAAACGGTCTGCTTCGCCGCCGATACGCCGTTTCACTCGTGGCAGATGGTCGCGCAAGGGAAGGCGGCGGCCGCCCATAAAGGCATGCTGCATGCCGCCAAAGTGCTCGCGGCGACCGCGGCGGAGCTGCTGAAAGACCCGTCCGTCCTCGAAGAGGCGAAACGGGAGCTGCGCAGCCGGGGCGGTCTGGAGGGATACGCCTGCCCGATTCCCGCCCATATTTTGCCCCCGGTAAAGGCCTGCCTGGGAAACGGGCAGCTCCCCTGAACCAAAACACAAAGCACCAAAGCCGCCAATTAACGCATGACGGCTTTGGTGCTCTGCCTTTAACTTGAAGCTAACGGTTGCCACAATCGCTATTTGTTCCAAAAACGTTGATTTCAAATTCTAACGGTTGCCATAGCGCTTATTTCACTTAAAACCGGCTAATTTCGCTTAGATTCAGGCAAATAACGACGCTGACAACCGTTAGAATTTTGAAAAGGCCTTTTTTCGCAAAATAGCCGCTGTTACAACCGTTAGATTTTTTGTGCTTTAACGTGCTTTAACCCTTCAAAGTGCTTTAACGTGCTTCAACGTGCTTTAACCCTTCAACGTGCTTCAATGCACTTTAGCGAATTAATGCACTTTACCGCTTTAATCCACTTTAACACTCTTTTATGCTCTTTTATGCTCTTTTATGCTCTTTTATGCTCTTTTACGATCTTTTACGATCCTGCTCTTTAACGCTCTTTAACACTCTTTTACCCACGCTTACTAATTCCCTTAGACTGCCTAAGCGCACCGGAAGCTTCCGCCCCATACGCGCTACATCACATCCCCGGCTCCGTCCCCCAAACGAGCGTGCCGTTCCGGTACAGGGTCACGCGATCCCAGTCGGTGAACGACGTCTTTGACCCATCATAAGAGTAATCATCGCGCTCGTTATAGTTGGTCCAGTCGGTTTTGTTGATCCGCGTCTGGATCTCGCCGCTGTTGCCGCCCGCCGCGATGCTGCCGGCCGCCGGTGAGAACGACAGCTCCAGATAATAGTCGGCTCCCGAACGGGCCTCGTCCAGCTTCACCAGCCTGCCGCTAATGTTCGAGCCGCCGACCTGCGCATAATCGCAGTGGAACTGCTGCGGCTTGTCCCCGTCGATCGTGTACCAGTACCGGAGCGTCAGCTCGCTCAGCGGCACCGCTTCATCGCCCCGGTTGACGATGCGGAAATGCGGCTTCAGATGGTTGTCGCCCGCATTGGAATCGGCGGAACGGTACTGCACCGCCAGCTCGCCGGGCTCCGGCGCCGGCGTCTCCCGCGGCGTCGCGTTAACTTCCGCCGAATTCCGGCTTTCGCCCACATTGTTGACGGCGCTGATCACGTAATAATACGTCTTGCCGTTGACCAAGCCGGCATCGCTATACACGGCGGCCGTGACCCCTTGGGCCACCGTCACATACGGCCCGCCGCTTTGCTCCGCCCGCTTCACATGGTACCCGGACGCCCCGTTGGCCGCATCCCAGCTCAGCGTCACCCGCTGATCGCCGGCCGCCGCCTTGACGTTTGCCGGCACCGCCGGAACCTGCGGCTGCGCAGCATCGACAATCGCCCAATACGCCGGTTTGGACTGCAGCCGCTCATCGAACAGCAGCGGCCAATTGTTGCGGTTCACCGGGTATTTGCGGAGCCAGGAGTTTCCGTCGTCTTTGCCCCAGACCGTCACGTTGTCGATCAGGTCGCTATGTTTTCTGAAAATGTCGAACAGCTGTTGATAACGGGTCACTTGCTTTTGCGCGATGCTGTCCGGCAATGTGTCGTAACGCTGATTGGTGTTCGTGTACACATCGATGTCCAATTCGGTGATTTCCGTCTTAAGCCCGAGCTCGGCAAATTTAAGAATTGAATTTTCGATCTCGCTCATCTGCGGCCAGTCGATGTTGATATGCGTTTGATGCCCTACCCCGTGAACGGGAATGCCTTTCTCCTGCAGCCGCTTGACCAGGTTGTACAAAGCCTGGCTCTTGGCCGGCTCGTGCGTGTTGTAGTCGTTGATGAACAGCACGGCGTCGGGATCGGCTTCATGTGCATAAATGAAGGCCTTCTCGATGTATTCTTCGCCGGCGATCTGGTACCACAGGCTGCGGCGCAGTCCGTCCGGCTGGCTCGGATCAATCACCTCATTGACAACGTCCCAGGCGTAGATAGCATCCTTATACCGCCCCATGACTGTCTTGATGTGGTTCTCCATCCGCTGGAACAGCACATCCTTGCTGACCAGATTACCGTTCTCGTCCCGGAAAACCCAATCCGGGGTCTGATTGTGCCACACGAGCGCATGGCCCCGCACCTGCTGGCCGTTGTCCAACGCGAACTGAACGGCCGCGTCCGACCCAGCGAAGCGGAACTGGCCTTCCTCCGGCTCGGTGCTGTCCCACTTCAGCACATTGCCCGGCGTTACGCTATTAAAATGCTTGGCCAAAAGCTGTCTGTCCGGCTCCTGGTAAAGCTCGGAATTTTCAAAAGCGGCCCCGAACAAGAAATCGCCGGCGAATACGTCCTTCAGCGAAGGAATCCCGTCTTCGATGACGATCGGGTCGGAGTCCGGCAGCCGCTCCAGCGCAAAATCGTCCAGATAAAACGACAGCGTCGGCTGATCCGGGATTTCAAAGTATATGGACAGTCGATCCCCCGGTTCGCGGTATTTGTACTCCGCCCGCAGCTCTAACCAGCGGCTGGCCGAAGCGGTGCCGTTCGCGATTTGCTCGTAGTGCGCATCGCTCCCCGCCGTTCGCTGCATCGTCATGTACACCCGGCTGTCCGGAGAACCGGCCGGCAGCTTGATCCAGCCCGAAAACACGTACGTTTTCCCTAATTCCATCTGCGCCGTCACGTCCAGCGTCGCCCCGTGCCACCCCTTGCTGCGGTCCGCCACCTTCAATCCGTAAGCACCGCTGCGCGCCGCTTCGGCCGCCGCCGTCAGCGTCTCCTCCGAACTGCGTCCGGTCCACCCCTGGGCCGTACCGTCCTCAAAATCGCTTTGCACCAGAACGGTGTTCGCCGCCTGGGCGTCCGGCTGTGCAGAGAAGTACGCCCCGACTAAACTTAAAATCCAAAACAAGCTAAACACTTTGCGCAACAACCGTTTTCTCATCGTCATTCTCCTCCATTCACAGAAAAAATCGATTTCCAGCCTCGTTCAGCATGAACAGGAAACAAAAAGAGTCCTGCTAATGAAACATCACCTTCCCTCCGGTTTCATCGTTATAGACAAGACGGGCCCCCGCCTCGGCTACCGTAAACCGTCATCCGGCCAACCATCACATAAAACGCTTCCATTTCTATATTTATCCTATAAGGCTTGTACAGGATTTGTCAATCAAATTTTACCAGCAAACCCATATATTAAATATCCAAAATTATTCATAACAATTTTTTATTTTTCTCTTGCCCTTTCCCATATGTCCTGCTAATATAAGGACAGCGTTAATTTGGAAAGCTAATATTCAAGTATATTTTCGGGTCTTTCCAAGCAGATAATTTTTGACCACTTTCCTCGGAGAGTTAAGGCCATACGGACAGCCGGGTCAAATGCCGATTGGCAACTTTTGTTGCCTTATTGATTGAGTTAAAAGCTCAAATTTTATAAGTTGGTTACTTTACAACCGGTGCATATCGCACATCAACTTGTGAAACGGTCAATAAGAGTGGTAAAGGCGATTATTTGCTAAATAGACTCTGATCCTAACATGATATATTTGAATATTAAGAACTTTTCCATAAAAAGCGCGCGTTTTATGGCTGGTTGGCGAGCGTTTTACGGACGCTTATGTCGTTCGTCCCGTCATGACCGGAGTTATCTTAATATTTGACTATATCGAAGACAAGTGGTGCGCACCTATGCGTTCATTACTTGTTTTTTTATTTGCAAATTTCGCGGAACCAACAAAGCAGCACAAAAATTCACTGGGTTAGGAGAAATGGAACAATGGGAAAAGCGCTTATTATCGGAGCCGGCGGAGTTGCTTCCGTGGCCATTCACAAATGTGTTCAAAACAGCGAAGTGTTTGAGGAAATCTGCATCGCCAGCCGCACGAAATCCAAATGCGACGAGCTCAAAGCCAAGCTGGACGGCGGCAAAACAAAAATTACGACGGCTCAAGTAGACGCCAACAATGTTGAAGAACTGATCGCCCTGATCAACGAGGTGAAACCGGACATCGTCATGAACCTGGCGCTGCCTTATCAAGATTTGACGATCATGGACGCCTGCCTGGCGACGAAAACGCACTACATGGATACAGCGAACTATGAACCGGAAGACACGGCGAAATTCGAATACAAATGGCAGTGGGAATACCGTGAGCGCTTTGAGAAAGCCGGCATTACCGCTCTGCTGGGCAGCGGCTTTGACCCTGGCGTGACCGGCGTATTTTCCGCCTATGCCTTGAAGCATCATTTTGACGAAATCGAATATATCGACATTCTCGACTGCAACGCCGGCGATCACGGCTATCCTTTCGCTACCAACTTCAACCCGGAAATCAACATCCGCGAAGTCTCGGCCAACGGAAGATACTGGGAAAAAGGCGAGTGGGTCGAAACCAAACCGATGGAGATCAAACGAGTCTACAACTTCCCTGAGGTCGGCGAAAAAGATATGTACCTGCTGTACCACGAGGAATTGGAATCCCTTGCGGTTAACATCCCCGGGCTGAAACGGATCCGCTTCTTCATGACCTTCGGTCAAAGCTATCTGACGCACCTGAAGGCGCTCGAAAATGTCGGCATGACCTCGATCGAGCCGATCGAATTCGAAGGCAAGCAGATCATTCCGCTGCAGTTCCTGAAAGCCGTGCTGCCGGACCCGGCTTCCCTGGGACCGCGCACGAAAGGCAAAACGAACATCGGCTGTATCTTTAAAGGCAAAAAAGACGGCAAAGATAAAACTTACTACGTATACAACGTTTGCGACCATGAAGCGTGCTATAAGGAAGTGGGCTCCCAGGCCGTTTCTTACACTACCGGCGTTCCGGCCATGATCGGGGCCATGATGATCCTTCAAGGACACTGGAACAAACCGGGCGTGTACAACATTGAAGAGTTCGATCCGGATCCGTTCATGGACGCGCTGAACAAATGGGGTCTCCCGTGGCAAGAAAACTTTAATCCGGTTCCTGTAGACGAGTATCCTTCGGAGGAAGAAGACACGAAAAAAGTGCTGGAAACGGAGCTCGTTTAATCCGATGCGTTTTGAGGAACTGCCTACCCCTTGCTACGTAGTGGATGAAGCCCTTTTTGAAAAAAACCTCCGCATCCTCAGCGGGGTGATGGAACGCACTGGAGCCAAGATCATTTTGGCGCAAAAAGCGTTCTCGATGTACGCCCTGTATCCGCTGATCGGAGAGTATTTGAGCGGTACGGCGGCCAGCGGATTGTATGAAGCGCGGCTGGGGCACGAGGAGATGGGGAAAGAGAACCATGTCTTCTCCCCGGCCTACCGCGAAGATCAGATCGATGAAATTATCGAGCTGTGCGATCATATTATTTTCAATTCGTTTTCCCAAGTGGAAAAATATCGCGATAAAGTGCTCGCCGCCGGCAAAAAAATCGGCCTCCGCATCAATCCCGAATGCTCCACTCAGGTCGGGCACGATATCTACAATCCGTGTGCGGTAGGTTCCCGGTTCGGCGTGACGATCGAGCATTTCCGGCCCGAGCAACTGGGCGGGATTTCCGGTCTGCATTTTCACACGCTTTGCCAGCAGAATTCGGATGATTTGGCCACCACGCTCGATGCGATCGAAGAGAAGTTCGGACCGTGGCTGTCGCAGCTGGAGTGGATCAACTTCGGCGGCGGCCACCATATTACCCGGGAGGATTACGATATCCCCCTGCTGGAACAATGCATCAAACGGATGCAGGACAAATACGGCTTGCAGGTGTACCTGGAGCCCGGAGAAGCCGTGGCCTTGAATGCCGGTTACCTGATTACGACCGTGCTCGACACCATGCAAAACGGCATGGATATCGCCATCCTCGACACGTCGGCCTCGTGCCATATGCCCGATGTGCTCGAAATGCCGTATCGTCCGCCGCTGCTTGGTTCCGGGGAACCGGGAGAGAAGCCGTACACGTACCGGCTTGGCGGGCCGACCTGCCTGTCCGGCGATACGATCGGCGACTATTCGTTCGATCAGCCTTTGAAGAGCGGCGACCGGCTGGTGTTCGGCGACATGGCGATTTATTCGATGGTGAAGAACACCACGTTCAACGGCATGCCGCTTCCCGCCCTCGTGGTCCAGCACAAAGACGGCGATTGCGAAGTTCTGCATGAGTTTGGATATGAGGATTTTAAGATGAGATTGGCATAAAAAAGCAGCGGCATTTCCAATCCCCTTCAAATTATTTGGAGGGGATTTTTGGCGTTCAACCTGAAAAACGGTGCATAACGCGGCCGGTTACCGGAACGGAACGGGAACGGTCGGGCTGCGATAGCGTCGGGAGCGCCGGCTTGCTCCGGGCACATCGGGCAACGCCGGGCAGCGCCATGCAACGTTGGGTTGCTCCGGGTTCCGCCGGACAGCGCCAGGTTGCGCCGGCTCCGGGTTCCCACCGGGCAGCGCCAGGTTGCGCGGTCTTCTCCGGGTTGCCCGGGCAACTCCCGGTTCGGCCATGCAGCGTCGGGCTGCTTCCGGCAGCCCGTTGGGCCGGGATGCGCCAGGTTGCGCCGGCTCCGGGTTCCCCTGGGCAGCATCGGGTTGCGCCATGCAGCGCCATGCAGCGCCAGGCCGCTCCGGGCTCGCCAGCTACCCGTCGGGTAACGTCACCCCGCAAAATAGCGGCATTTCATGTGCTTATATGCTGAACCCGGGTATGTTCACCCCCAATAGCAGCATTTCATGTACTTATTTTCCTATGAATGGTCAGGAACGCGGTCATTTCCTGGCGACGGGGGAAAATAGCGACATAAATTGCTTCTATTTCTCTCAAATGGACTGATATCGCGGGATTAACGACACTTATTGCTCTTATTTTTTGGTGCTGAATCACTAGCGTTGCATTTAAATCTGGCAAAATACATTTTCTGGACACACCAGTATTCTAACGGTTGCCACATGCGCTATTTGTTCCAAAAACGTTGTTTTCAAATTCTAACGGTTGCCATGGAGCTTATTTCATTGAAAACCGGTAATTTTTGCTCGGATCCAGGCTAATAACGGCGTTCGCAACCGTTAGAATTTCGAAAAGGTCTTTTTTCGGCAAATAACTGCTGCTGCAACCGTTAGATTTCCGGCGGGCGGACAGTATCGATCCGAAAGCCAACGCTTATAAAGAAACCTTGAACAAAAGTTAATGCAACGCCAGTGGTGCTGCCCCCCGCTCAACCTTTCAGCGTGATACCAGCATGGTTTTGGCGTTTCGCGACTATACATATTTTATCTTGACACTCATCGAAGGAATACGTTACCCTAAAAACAAACCGATGGTTTGTTTTTAAAATTATCCGCTGTACGGGATGAATCAATATAAAAGGGGATGTGACTATGAATCATTACGATGTGGTAATCGTAGGAGCGGGGATCGGGGGATTAACCTGCGGGGCGAGATTGTCCGCCCTGGGTTATAAAGTCGGCGTGTTCGATCAGCATTATTTGCCCGGAGGATATGCCACCAATTTCCAGCGCAAGGGATACACCTTTGACGCCGCTTTGCACGGGGTCGGCGCGCTGGGCCAGGGGCAGGGTTTTTATCAAATTTTGCAGGCGAGCGGGGTGATGCGATACATTCAACCTCTGCCCAAAGAACATCCTTATTCGATCCGTTGGAAAGGCGAAAAATTCGACATCCCCCAAGACGCCGGCGCGTATCTGGCGCTGCTTCAGCGGCGTTTTCCGGAGGAGAGGGAGGGGATTGCCCGCTTGTTTGATGCGATCCGCCGGCTTTCCGCAGAAATGAAGTTCCTGAACGATCCCGGCATTGCCGGCTGGAAAAAAGCCTTGGGCTTTTTGGCCAAATGTCCGACGCTGGTCCAATGGTCCAAGTTAACCGCCGCGCAAGTGATCAAGCGGCATGTGAAATCCGAGGAGTTCATGAGCTTTTTTACCGTCCTCTGGCCTTATTACGGGCTGCCGCCGCAGCGGCTTTCCGCGCTTTATTTTTTCATTCCCTGGCTGGGGTACCATCTCGAAGGCACTTACTACATTCAAGGCGGCGCCCAGGCATTATCCGATGCGCTCGTCTATGTGATCGAACAAAACGGAGGCAAGGTGCATCTGCGGCAGGAAGTGACCGAAATCCTGATTCACGAAAAAAAAGCCCGCGGAATCCGCACCCAAAAAGGGCTGGAATTCACGGCGGACTGGGTCGTTTCCAACGCCAGCCCCGAGCATACGCTGGGGCCGTTGATCCATCACCATCCACGGGCCGAGAAATATAGAAAGCGCCTTGTAGAGCACGAAATCGGCCCATCGCTGACGCAGCTTTATATCGGGCTTTCCTGCCCTCCGGAAGAACTCGGCATCGTGGAAGAAGACCTTCTTTTGGCGGAGGAAACGGATCATCAGGCCGATTACGATAACGCGATCCAAGGAAAATATGCCGCCGCCAATTTGGGATTAACCAACTACAACAAAATGGATCCCGCCTTAAACCGCAGCGACCGCGGCGTGCTGGCCGTTACCTTGATCGATGACATCGGCAACTGGCCGGAGCGGGGCGAAGCCTACACGCGGAAAAAGCAAGAGGTCACCGATATTCTCCTGCAGCGTCTGGAAAGCTGCTATCCCGGCATAAAGGAACGCATCGCCTTGCTGGAACTCGGCACGCCGCGCACCATGGAGCGTTACACGAAAAATCCGCGCGGCGCCGTTTACGGTTTTGCGCAAACCATCAACCAATCCGGCATCAAGCGCACCCCGCGGAAAACCCCTTTTGCCGGCCTGTCTCTGGTCGGGGCCTGGACCCAGCCCGGCGGGGGTTTCCAGGGTGCGGCCACCTCGGGTTTCCTGGAAGCCCAGCGCATTCACAAACAGCTGCAGCTGCGGAAAAACCGGGGATAGGCGGCGGGAAATCCCATCGTCCAGAAAATCAATCCTTGCTTTTATAGGAAGTGGCTCGTTTCCACGAAGCTTTTTTCCAGGGGAGACAGCTCATACCCCGCGCGGGTAACCAAATACTTGTCCACATAGCGGAACGGTTCGGGAAGCTGGGTATATGCCGAAAATCCGTGCTGCATCACGATATTCTTGGACATCAAGGAGATGCCCATACCAAGGGAGGTCAGCTGAAGCAGGGTATCCAGGATCCCAACTTCCGTGACTTCCCCTTTTTCAAGTTCAAGCTCGGCATACAGCCGTTCCAGAATCGCTGCGTACAAGCAGTCCCGGGTCAAAATGATCCAGTTCTCCCCGTGCAGACAGCTCTCCAGGCTCAGCCCGCTGGCGAACCTTTTGCCGATGAGCACCATCTCCTCCGTCCCCAGCTTTTTGTAACTCAGCTGCGGCGAATCGGCCTTGCCAATGGTGAAGGCCAAATCGATGTTGCCTTGGATCAATTCGTGCTCCATCGACAGCGTGGTCCCGGTCTTTAACGTTACCGACAGATCGGTGTGGCTCTCATATAAGCGGGTCAGGGCGTCCGTGAGATCTTTGCCGAAGACGGATTGCATAGTGCCCAGCCTAAGCTTCATCTCCCTCCGGCTCATATCCAGCTCGGTTTCCTCCCATAAAACGAGCATTTTTTTGTATTGGCGGTACAGCTTCCTTCCCTCCGATGTCAGCTCCATGCCTTTGGCACTCCGAATAAACAGTTGCTGCCCGTAATGGGCTTCGATTTTTTTGATCTTGGCCGTCATGTTGGACTGCAGATGGTTCATTTTGATGGCTGCGGCAGACAGGCTTTTTAATTCGGCGACGGTAACGTAAGCTTTCATATTGTCAATATCCATACGGACCTCCAAGATATCAAAAAAGATGATGACTCCATAAAAAACATGCATTATTCGTGATGGATTAATCCCAGTATACTGAAACGGCAAAGGATCATAAAGACGGAAGGAGATATAAGTTAGACATGAAAACGATGGGTTCAGCAGATTCAGCAAAAATACGCACAGGGATCATCGGAGGTTCGTTAAACAATCAATGGGCCAGCCTGACTCATATTCCGGCCCTTATCCAAAGCACGTGCCATGAAATTACCGCCATTGCCACCTCGAATATAGCATCCGCCAAAGAGAGTGCCGCTGCACTGGGTATCTCCCAGGCTTTCGACGACTATCGGGAACTGGTGCGGTCCGGAAATGTCGATTTGGTGGTCGTCAGCGTCAAGGTTCCCCATCATTACGAAATGATCAAGGAGGCCATCGCCGCAGGAAAACATGTGTACAGCGAATGGCCGCTTACCGTCACATCGGAAGAGGCGGAGGAACTGGCGGAGCTGGCTTCCCAAAAAGGGATTCATCATGCGGTCGGCTTGCAAGCTAGACAGTCGCCTGCGCTGCTGGATGCGAAGAACCGCATTTCGCGCGGAGACATCGGCCGGGTGTTATCCGCCTCCATGGCGGTATCCACCCCGGGCAAGGGAGGGTTTACGGAACAGAACGCCATCTATCTGCTCCAGGAAAAGTATGGGGCTACCCTGCTAGCGATTAACGGGGGACACTCGCTGGACGCGCTTAGCTTTATGCTGGGAGATTTGAAAGAAGTTTATGCAACCATGAACAGCAATTATTCGGAGGCTAAGGTGCTGGGAACCGGAGAAACCGTGCCGAAAGATACGGCCGATCAAATCATGGTTCACGGCATGCTCGAAAGCGGGGCATCAGTATCGGTCCATATTCAGGGCGGCACCTATCCCAAATTTGAATTGGAGATTCAAGGGGAGAAAGGGGTCATTCGCATTTCCCAGCCCCAGTCCCAAGGTCATGTTCAGTTCGGGGGATTGGTGGTCGAGCAGGCTCTGTATCCGTCAGGACACCTTGGGAGTTACGGAGATCACGAGACTCTCCAAAGGGTGTACGATGAGACCGAAGATGGTTCAGTGACCGTGAATCAGGTTCTGAAGGCTCACCGGTTGCTGGCAGAGGATATCCGCCAGGGGACGTTTCAGGCCCCCGGCTTTCATGAGGCCGCCCGCCTGCACCGTCTGCTGGAAACAATTCGGCAATCCGCCTGCACCGGCGAACGGCTCAGCGTAATCTAATCGGGACGAGCCGATTGCAACCGTTACCCGATGTAGTCATGAAACGCATGCTCGAAAGCGCGGATGCATTTGCCGTCTTTCGAGCTGTCCAATACCGCGAACCGGATTTCCGTGAACAACGATCCCCAGCCCTCATCATCCAGCAGCTCCAGCCACCAGCGGGCCACCTGCACCGGATCATTCCGGAACACGCCGCAACCGTACGCGCCCAGGATGAGATGCGTGTCACCCTTGTTGGCGAACAGCGCCAAGGATAGCCGCATGCGGTCTTTCATCACTCGCTTTGCTTCTACCGTATCCTCTCCCTTAAGCAGAACCTGCCCGTAGTTGACGGCGGGCAGCGTCAAGACCGAAGCCGTAACCGGCCGTTCCAACAAGCTAAACCGTTCGTCGCGGAAAAAGACTACATTCGGCGAGTATATGGCATGGTCGGTGTACATCATGGAACGGCAAGCGCGATTCGCGGCATAGTAGCCTTCGTTGCGCAGCTGCGTTTCGTACAGTCCGCTGGAGGCCGCCAAACTTTCCTCCTGGGCCATCGCGCCGTTCAAAAATCCGCCGCCCGGATTTTTCGCGCTGGCGAAGTTCAGCACGCCGACCCGGTCTTGGCCCGCTGCCGCAAAATCGAGGACCGCTTTTACGGTGGCCTCGTTCGCGACGGAGTACTTCGCAGCTTGCTGTGATCGTGGCTGCATACGATAAGTTTTTACTAGTTCCGCCCCCTGGTCGGGAGTAATCAACTCGCTTCCTTCTTCCGAGCGCTTCTGCGCCGCGGCAAAATCAACCCGGCGCCCTTCAAATTCATAGAAGCCTTGCCGTTGAATCCGCAAGGTATCCGTGGCAATTTCTTTTCGATTCATAGTTTATCCCCTTCTTCTCTCAGCATTTCGTCCCGCGCTTCGGTCAGTGCGAACCCCAGCAGGTTTTTGCCCCGCCATTTCGTCGGATTCTACGTAAATCATCGGTAATCCTCCATGTTTCTTCGATATAAACGCGATGGCCGGTGGCCCGCATTTTCCGTGTAATGATCGGTTTCCGCGACAAGGTCGGCCACTTTGCGCCGGAAGGCCGCCTTCAGCAGCTCTTTATCCAAAATTACCTCGTACACCTGCTGCAGCTCCGTTAGAGTAAACAGCTTCGGCATCAAATGAAGCGCGATATCGGTGTAATTCACCTTTCCCCGCAAGCGTTCAATAGCATAGGCGATAATCTTCGCATGATCAAAAGCCAGTCCGTCGCTGGACACGATGGAATATGATGTAGCCGTCGAAGCCGGCTTCGCGGTCACCGTCCGTTCCACAACCGCGGCCAGTTCAATCTCGCCGGAGCTGAGCCGAAGCTCATACTGCAGCGCCTTGATGAAACCGCCGTCGATCAGTTCCTTCCGCTCCCGCAGCAGCCGGTAGGATACCTTGAACCAGGCGGCAGCGTCAGCGTCGTCCCCCGCCTGCAGCTGCAATTGGCCGCTGTCCACCAACGCCATATAACTGCAGCTCATCACCCAGGTGCGGGGATCGCGCCCCACGTCGCTGAACGTGTACAGCTGCTCCAGGTAAACGTCCTCTACGCCGGTCTCCTCCCGCAGCTCCCGCGCCGCGGCTTGCTCCGTCGTTTCATCCGGCCGGACAAAACCGCCCGGCAGCGCCCATTGGCCCAGAAAGGGATGTCCGCCCCGCCGAATGAGCAGTACTCTAAGTTCCTTCTCCGGAAGCTTGCGGTAACTGTCCGCATCCGCGTCCGTCACGGTGAAAATTACCGTGTCCGCGGCCACCGAGGGCCGTTCGTAATCCCCCGGCGAATACCGCCGCAAAAATTCGCTTTCCGTCAGTCCGTTGCGATCCAACATATCCACTAACTCCCCCCGCCTTTTTTTGTTCTAATATAAGTTGAACTAATAATTTTGCGGCCGTTTCTTCAGAATCATTTCCCGCTTTTGCCTCTCTCCGCTCTTTTCTTTAGTTCAACTTCTATAAGAGCTCGCCAAAATAATTGCTGTAGGGCTTAAAGCCGGCCAGCACTTCGTCTACTTTGCGCATCCGCTGCTCCAGGCTTCCCCGCAGTATAATGAAGGGAATCCGGCGTTCCTTCAAGTCGGCAATAATCTGTTTATGAAAAACATGCCGCTTCTGGTCGCCGCTGCGGTCCCACGTATCGTCGTACGGGATATCGTCATCGCACAGGAAAAACAGGTCGTATCTCTGCGCGTTTTCCAGGGCAATCCGAGTCAGCAGCTCCGGCGCCCGTCCATGATAGTCCAAGGCGAACATATACGTGGTAATCGCATTGGTATCGACAAAAAGATACCGGTTCGCCCGAAGCAAAGCCTGCTCCTCCCGCTCGATATGCCCGAGGGCGATCTCGTCGAACGCCTCCAGGCCGATCCGGCGGTTTACCTGGTGCTCGGTCCAGTAGTCGCGCCCGTACTCGCTGGCGAACGTCGTCCCATGCCGCGCCGCGAGCGCCTCGGTGATCGTCGATTTGCCGGTCGACATCGCTCCTACGAACACCACCTTCGTGATTAAATCCCGGTATACGACGTCGCTGATAGACTCCCGGTATTTATAAGGATCGGAACGGATCATCGTCGCCGAAATCGGGACTTCCCTGCGCGCTTCATCCACCCTTCTGTCCACCGCGCCCAACGCCACGCTCATATGCTCCCCGTAAAACTCGCTGGAATAAAAATGCGTCACCTGCTCCCCATCTAGCAAGCCTAGAATATATTGCTCTTCGCGGATTTCATGTTCGCGGTCGTTCGAATAGCCGTCCGGGCCGTCCCAGGCTTCAATCACCCTGACCGCCGGATAGAGCTTGCGGATCCAGCCGGCCCGAATATGCAGCGGAATCGGCGTCACATCCGTCTCATAAATGACGACGATCAGTTCATCCACCTCTTGCAGCGCCGTTTCGATCATAAACTGATGCCCTTTGTGCAGGGGCGCAAATTTCCCCAACGTTAATCCCAGCGTCTTCATGCCAGACTCTCCTTTGCCCCTTTGTTCCAATTATAGTAGCCGTATACCGCGTTGATCAGATAGGCGCTCCACATCACGATCATCAGTACGCCGTCCGGGCTCCCCTCCAGCGTTCTGATCGCCCACAGCAGTACCGTAAACATGTTCAGCACAATATAAACGAGCCATTGCTCTTTGAACCGCTTGACCATTAACATCGTCGCCACAACCGACAGCACGGTCGTAACGGCATCGATATACGGGGAGTTCTGTCCCGGAATGAACGATAAACCGAACCCGAGCAGTACGCTGCCCAGGACGCAGACGACGGCTACGAGCAGCAGGCCTCTGGCATCCATCTGCCGCATCGATAATTTACCCCCATCGCGGTGATTCTTCCACATCAGGAAACCGATGACGTTCATCGGCACAAAAAACAGCAAATTCAGCATTACTTCGCCAAACAAACCATTCACATACGCCAGATAAGCGTAGCCGAACGTGTTGTACATCCCGAACACGTAGGTCGTCAGGTTGCCTTTGGCCGCAAAAACCACGCACAGTACTCCTGTAATAAACACCGTAAAACCAAACAAAGAGTCCTTCATCAGCACCGTGAGCGCGATCGCGATTCCGGTGAATAATACCAACCAGGTTAATTCGAATAAGCTCCAACCGCCCAACCCTTTTTTCACGTTGCATCCCCTCGGCTTTCGCAATTGTTAGTATATTTTTGATAATAACGTTTTGTTAATATCAAAAATAGCAGAAGAGGAACCAAAGGTCAAGCGATTTTTATGGAGGCAGTGTTGCATAATGCTTTGAAATGAAGATCGACGCTGTAATATAATGGATGATAGCCATTTTAAGGAGGATGATAGACGATGGATTTACAAAACAAAACGGCAATTATTACCGGAGCGGGCAAAGGAATCGGAAAAGCGGCCGCGTTGGACTTGGCGAAGGAAGGGGTTAAGCTCGGCCTGCTCGCCAGAACCGGCGCCGATCTCGAAGCCCTGCAAGGCGAGTTAAAGCGCACATATGGCGTGGACTCTTACTACGCCGTGGCCGACGTCTCCAATCAAGAGGAAGTTAACTCGGCGGTTGGTCAGTTGATTGAACAGCTGGGTTCGGCCGATATTCTCATCAATAACGCGGGGATCGCCCAGTTCGGCACCTTGCTCGAGATGGACCCCGCCGAGTGGGAACGGATCATTCAAGTAAATCTTATGGGGACGTATTATGTTTCCCGCGCCGTACTTCCGGCGATGATGAAGCAAAACCAGGGAACCATTATCAATGTGGCCTCCACCGCAGGGGAAAAAGGCTTTGCCACCGGCTCCGCCTACTGCGCTTCCAAATTCGGGGTGCTTGGATTGACGGAGTCCCTGCTGCAGGAAGTGCGGAAATTCAACATCCGCGTCACCGCCTTGACTCCGAGCACCGTCAATACGGAATTGGCTGTCAAAGCCGGCCTGAAAATCGGCGACGAAGACCGGATGATGCAGCCGGAAGACGTGGCCGAATTGATTACCGCCACCCTGAAGCTGCCGCAGCGCGTGTTCATCAAATCCGCCGGTATCTGGACAACCAACCCGCAATAAATTTGAAATCCCCGTTCATAAGGATGCAAAAACGCCAGGAGCTCAGGGGCAACCCTCGGGCACTGGCGTTTTTGGTTAATTTTATTATATAGGGGCCCAGTATCTTCCGCCATGCAAACCGGTTTCCTGAAGGGCGCCGTTCGTTTCTTTTAAAACAACCAGGTTTTCGCCTTCAGGCGCTCCCCATGAAAGTCCCAGCAGCAGGCCTTCATCCGAACGGGCCAGAAACAGCACCTCAAACCGTCCGGGGTGATCTCCTCCGTCCTCGACCCTCCAGGTGCCGTACTCATTATATGTTGCGGGATAATCTTTGAACAGCACTTCGTCCCCTTTGATGTACGCGATGCTGGCCAGCATATCGTCCCCTTTGCGCTCAAACACAAACAGGGCTATTTTCTCATTTTCCGCCGATGCGGACAGCAAGCTGCTTGCCGTAACTTTTCTTTTTTTGATCGCTTCGATTTGCGCAATCGTTTCGGCATCCGCCGGCAGATAGTCTCCCGATGGCGACTGGCCGTCCACGGTGCTGTTCAAAGCCATTAACGAGTCTTTGCCGATAGCGCCGTCTCTCGTCAGCAAATAGGATTTGTTTTGGATGAACTTCCCGTTCTTCGCCTTATATACGTACCCGGCCATATTGTTGAAATTATACATCGTTTGCCTGTTGTTATCCTGTTCGTTGGCCTCCTGCCGGCGGACAAATTCAATCTCAACCCAGTCCCCGTTATTTCCTATGGCGGCGTTAAATTGTTCAGGATTTTCCAAGCCGGCACCGCTGTCGTCCGGAAGGGTGATCAGCTTCTCCCCCGACTCATCCGCAAACCCAAACACACTTTCGAGACGAGCAAACTCCACCATCGTATTTTTTTCAACCGCCGATGACGGCTTGGCCAAGCTCTCAACGTCCGTGCTGCCGCATCCGGCCAGCAATGACAGGAGTATAACCCCCCCGGTCCAAAACCTCCGCTTTCTCATCGTTCCCCTCCAACTGTTCATGATGGGCAGCCTTGCCAAGCCACTTTTCCTCCATTATGTCTGATTAAGGCAAAAAAGGAAACCGCCTTGGCCATGGATATTATATTGAAGAATTTGAACCTGGTGAACCCGCCCGGAAAATTCCTTATTTAAAATAAGGCACTAGTCCAAACCGTTAATCCGGAAAGACCATACACTAGACTAGATTGAAGCGAGGGGAGATAAAGAAAAATAGCTCTTAGGGGATTTAGCTTGCCTTTATGACGGAAAAATGCGGGTTGAAAAAATGACGAATGGAGTGAAAAAATATGGGATTCGGATTAGGAGCGGGCGCAGGACTTAGCTGCGCAGGATTTGGCGGACTCGGGACTAGTACAGGAGTAATCCTGGTACTGTTTATTCTCTTGGTAATTATTAGTGTATCCTGGATTTAAGTAACGAGTACACCTCCCTTCCTTTATCTGTTGATTAGGAAATCACTTCAGATTGAACTGACGTCGCATATTGGCGTCAGTTCGTTTTAGTTCATCCACTTAGGCCGGAGTTCATTGCATTTCGTTGACAGGGAAAATTTCAGGCCCTCTTTGACCGCCCCTTTATATTAACGGCGGGCGGTTCGTTTGATTTGCCGTTTGTCAGGGGCTTCTCCCCATAGCTCTGCAAAAGGGCGGCAACCTTTTCTTTATTCGGCATTGCCGCCGTTTCCGCTCCTTGTCCATAATTGGCGCCGATGTTCAGTCTTCCGGCCAGCTCTTTAACGCCCAAGGCCCCGATATTGTTGTTGGTCACCACCCGGTCGATCAACACCTTCTCGATATCCAGCGTTTCGATGTGAATGGGGGGCTGTTTTTGCCTTTGCTCCTCCGCCTCCGCCAGTTTATCCATCGTGCGGCGAAGCTTTTGGAGCTCTTCGATAATGCTGCGGCCGATATCCTGAACTTTCAGCTTTTCCAGCTCTAATTCCAGCTTCCTCAGCCGATCGTCCACTTCGTTTACTCGATCATTTACTTGGTTATTTGCCCGATCATCTACTTGAGCATTTACTTGAACATTTACTTGACCGTTTACTTGGTCATTTACTTGATCGTTTGCGCCAAACCACTTTCTCCAAAATTGCCCCGCCATTTGTGCGATCACCTTTTCTTATCCGGTTATGTATGTGGCTAGATCCGGTTGCATACTTTTTTAGTAAATCCAGCGATGAAAGAGGGATAGCCATGAAGAAACATAAGGAAATCAATCTGGGCCTGGTCAAAGTCAATTCCATCGACATTGGTTCCCAGTTTTCTATAGGCTTCACTCACAAGCAAACCGTGTTTACCTCCATGAAGAACAGCCATTTGTTTCGTCAAGCGGGGGACCGGTCGGTGCTCTTCGATTCCGAAATAAATATCGACGACCGGGATTTGTCCGATAATTTTAGCGGCAATTTCGACAAAAGCTAATCAATGATCACCTTTCTCCCCTGCACGGGCTTGATCGGGAAGCGGATGAGCAGCAAACCCTTATCCATAACCGAAGTAACCTCCTTCGTATCGACGCGTCCGGGGAGGCCGATGACTCGCTGAAAAGCGCCGTTATGCCTTTCCGATCTGATAAAGGAGTACCCGGTGTATTCCATACTTGGTTCCCCCTGTATCCGCAATTCCCTGCCCTCGATAAACACCTCGATTTGATCTTTACTATAACCGGGCACATCGACGACAATCAGCAGCTCATGCTCGCTTTTTAGGACATCGATCGGAGGATATTCCGATTGGGGAGAAGCGGGTTGCTCCATGCCGGAAAAGCCGTCATTTACACTGGTGACATGAGCGTTGGAACCGGAGGAGGCTTTAAAGGGCTTCATCTGTTCGCGAAAAACATCGTCCCAAAATTCCTTGCCATGAAACTGCTGCGCCATCTCGAACCATTGTTTGAGCCTATCCATGTCCATCGGTGCTCCCTCCTTACTAAAATACATATTCAAAAAATATCCTCATATACATGTCGAAAAGGAGGGATCGGGAATGTACGGAAGGCCTTCCATCATAACCAATAATATCTATATTCTTAAAATCAATTCCCTTGAAAACGCATGTGCCGTCAATATAGGCGAAAATTATTTGATCGACTGGAACAACTCGTCCAAACATACACAAGGCTTCGGCAATAATTCCGGCGATGACAGCGGTTTTATCGGTTTGAGAGCGGTGATCGACGATCGGGATCTGATCGATGCCCCGTCCTTCTTCAACAAATATAAGGGAATAGACTGTTGCGTCTAGGGGGAGGAAAACAATGGTGAATTTCAGCCCGATGTATGTAAATGTATTCGCTTTTAAAGTGAATACGATGGAAAGAGCATCGGCTTTGAGCCTTGGTCCGCTGCAACAATTGGACTTGTTCGTGTCCACGAAGCGGAACCAGGGTGTAGAGTCCATGGGTGACTTAGCGCCGCTCTATCTGACGGTTACGAATATTCTGGACACCGATCTGTTCGATTCCAATTCGGCGAAGAACAGTATCGTATAGTCCCAATGCATAACTCCCAGGTCCAAGGGGATGCTATCCCTAAAAAAAATTGGGAGGTATGCTGTCCCCATGAACACGCAAACTTTGGCGCCCCATGAATCCATGGACCTTCATGAAATGCTTAACTTCAAGACACTCTGTCTGGCCAAATCCAAACTGATGCAAGGTCTCGTGTTTGACCAGGAGCTCAAGGACTTGATGCAAAAAGACGTCGTCCAGTCCATGCAAGCGCTCCAAGATCTGCAGGCCATCTACGCCAGAGCTCCTTTCCGGGCGCCTGTCCCCGAAAGCCGCCCCGAGCCGATCTTACACTAGAGGGGAACCAGCGATGAACAACGATTATTTGGATCCGATCAACGCGCTGAATATGCCGGAAATGGCGGACATGACCTTGGCTATGGACTTTCTGATGCGGGCGAAGGAAGGGGTAAGAAATACGGCGATCGCGCTCACGGAAACGGCGTCCCCGGAAGCCCGCGTCCTGCTCCGCCATCAACTCCGGCAAGGAATCGCGCTGCACCAGGAAATCTCCGAACTGATGATACGGAAAAAGTGGTTTCACCCTTACGAGCTGCAAGAACAATATCAGTTGGACCAGCTTTCGGCCAAAAACACGGTCATGATCGGGCAGATGAATTTATTCCCTGCGGATACGCGCCGCAAGGGTATGTTCGATCGGACACCGGACGAACACCTGGGAGGGCATCAAGCATGAAAGCCGTCACCTATCAAGGAATCAAAAATATTGCCGTCAAAGAGGTGCCCGCCCCCAAAATCGAGAAACCCGACGATATGATCATCAAAATCACCAGTTCAGCCATCTGCGGCTCCGACCTCCACCTGCTTCACGGGATGATCCCCAATCTTCGGGAGAATTATATCATCGGACACGAACCGATGGGGATTGTGGAAGAGGCCGGCCCCGCGGTGACGAAGCTGAAGAAAGGCGACCGGGTGATCATCCCCTTTACGATCGCCTGCGGAGAATGTTTCTATTGCAAAAACCATCTGGAAAGCCAATGCGACAATGCCAATGAACACGGGGACATGGGAGGTTACTTCGGCTACTCCGAAAACACGGGCGGCTACCCCGGCGGACAAGCCGAATATTTGCGCGTTCCCTTCGCGAATTTTACCCATTTCAAAATCCCGGAAAACTGCGAAGAACCGGATGAAAAGCTGTGTCTGATCGCCGACGCGATGCCGACGGCGTTCTGGAGCGTCGATAATGCCGGAGTTAAAGACGGAGATACCGTGGTCATATTCGGCTGCGGTCCGATTGGGCTGCTGGCGCAGAAGTTCGCCTGGTTGAAAGGGGCCGGGCGGGTGATCGCCGTCGATTACGTCGACTATCGTCTGCAGCATGCCAAGCGCACGAACAACGTGGAAATCGTCAATTTTGAGCAGCATGAGAACGTTGGAAACTATCTCAAAGAACTGACCAAAGGCGGCGCGGACGTCGTCATCGATGCGGTCGGCATGGACGGGAAAATGAGCGATCTGGAGTTTTTGGCCAGCGGGCTGAAGCTGCAAGGCGGAACGATGAGCGCTTTGGTTATGGCCGTCCAGGCGGTCCGCAAGGGCGGAACGATCCAAGTCACCGGGGTGTACGGCGGACGTTACAACGGCTTTCCGCTCGGCGACATTATGCAGCGCAATATCAATCTCCGCTCGGGACAAGCCCCGGTGATTCATTATATGCCGTATATGTACGAATTGATCACCGCGGGCAAAGTCAATCCCGGCGATATCGTCACGCACGTCCTTCCGCTCAGCGAAGCGAAACACGGATATGAAGTGTTCGATACGAAAACGGACGATTGCATCAAAGTCATCCTGAAGCCTTAGACACAAAAATCAATCATAGGAGGAACAAGCCAAATGAATCCGGCGGCATACGGCCTGCACACGACATACGGCCTGCACGAAACCTTGGAGGTCCACGAACTGGCCGCGTTCAAAACGCTCTGCATGACCAAATCCAAAACGATGCAAATTCTGGTCTCCGATCCGGAACTAAAGCAAATTTTGCAGCAAGACGTTTTGGTATCCACGCAGCAGCTTCAGGAACTCAGCGGAATTTTAACCAATTCGGGTTTAGGGGAGGTGAGCCAATGATCCCGATCCTGGAACGAATGATGGGGATGGACGCGTTAACCGACGAAATCGTCGCCATGGATTTTCTCCTCAGCGCCAAGACCGGGGTTAGAAACTATGCCATGGCCGTGACGGAATGCGCCACTCCGGAAGTCAAAGCCATTTTGACCAAACAGCTGGAGGAAGCGGTCAACACGCATGAGATGATCGTCGACTACATGATGAGACGCGGATTTTACAAGCCTTACGCGATGGACGAGCAAATCGGGCGGGACTTGCAGAACATCCAAACCGCTCTGAACATTCCGTCCTGACCTTTTGCCACTGTGCCCGAAAACAGGGAAAAGTCCCTCCTGTTGATGAACAGACGAGGGACTACCCGAGTTTAAACGCTTTATATTCCGTTAGATCGGCAGCAGGTTCACGGTTTCTTTCGCTTTTAAGCTTTCAACCATGTCGAACCAGGACTGTGGTTTGTTCGGCAATACGGTATAGTAGCGCTGCAGAAACTTCACGACCAGATCCGTTTGCAGATTCTCCTCGTTCTCCCCCATCGGCAGGAAACAAAGGTCAAGCCCGGTAACCGCCTCCCCGTCGTTGTTCCAGGACGGATGGACATAAGGGAAATCGAGGCGCTTATATCCGAGATGCGACAAAACCTCGCGGCGCACATAAGGGTCCATCGGCTTAACGCCGCCGAATTCATGGTCCTCCACGCGATACGGATCGTAAATTTCCGCAAACATGCCGAGCAGTTGTTTCCCGTTCGCTTCGGCCAAGGCGTGCAGGTCCTTTAATCTTTTGTCCGCCAAAAACCGCCCGATTCCCAGCCCCGCTTGACCGATGATCGTAAAATCCGTCATCGCGACGTTGAAGTCTTCGTAATACCGGTATTCCGTAGCGCCGACCACTTGACCTTCATGCACCGCGACAAACACACGGATGCCCGGGTCTTCCAGCGGCTCTTTCCACAGATCGAATTCCAGCACTTCTTCCGGCGGAAATATGTTTTGCATCAGCTGATGCATTTGCTTAAATAAAGGGTCCTGAATGTTCGTAATTCGCATATATTCCATAAGTTTTGACCTCCTCCTATTCGGGTGTTGCGGGATAAAAAGGATTTTTCCATTCCATCAGCGCGGCGTAGTTGCACGATTCCTCATCTTCCAAATAATCCGCCACCACGGTGACGGGAGTCCGTCCGCAGCGAAGGAGGAAGGTAATGACGGGGTCCTTTATCTCGCCTTTGAGCACCGTCTCCAGATACTGCTCCGCCGTCATTTCCCCCGCTTTTTTATGGTAGCCGGGCATTCTTCCCCCGCCCAGCAAGCGTTCCAGCCCTTTATGCACGACGAGGTCATACATGGACAACATCAGCCATTTGCCGAGTCCCAGCTTGCGGTTGGACGGCCGTACGCTGATATCGACGACGTACAGCGTGTTCCCTTTGGGATTATGATTGCGGACATAGCCGTTGTCGGTAACCTCCGCCCAGGAATGGTGCGGTGCGGCCGGATCGAAATCGACCAGCAGGCCGGTCATCGACCCGGCGATTTCCCCGTCCACCTCGACGCATAAAGCCCCCTCCGGAAACAGCTCAACATGTTTGCTTAGCTGCTCGGTGTTCCACCATAATTCCGCAGGAAACGGCGGCGGAAAACTTTCCTGCTGGATGCGGATCAAGCCCGGGAAATCCTTCTCCTCGTAATTTCGGATAACCGCCGGAACCGGCCGGTCCCCGTCAAACACAAACAGCTCTTTCCGATACATCGCTTGCGCCTCCATACGCTGAAGTGGTTCTCCGCTTATTTCCAGTCGGTGTAAAGATCCGTCCGCCGGTCGCGCCAGGTGGTGACAGAGCCTTTTTCCCGGACCTGGTACAACAGCTCCAAGTCCAGATCCGCGGTGACGATCATGTCGTCGTTGATCTCGCCTTCCGCCAGGATGCCGCGCGGCGGGAACGGAATATCGTTCGGCGTAATCACCGCCGCCTGCCCGAAATTGGCCCGCATGAAGTCCACCGTCGGCAGCGAGCCGACCGTACCGGTCGTAACGACGTAGACCTGGTTTTCGACCGCTCTGGCATGGCTGGTATAACGGACCCGGTGAAATCCGTGACGGTCGTCCGTGCACGAAGGACAGAAAATCACATCCGCCCCTTTGGCCTTGGCCATCCGGACGATCTCCGGAAATTCGATGTCATAACAGGTTAGCATCGCGACCGTCCCCTTCTCGGTTTCGAACACCTGGAGGCCGTCGCCGGGGGTCATTTTCCATTCGTTCACCTCGGTCGGCGTAATGTGCAGCTTGGCCTGCTCGGCGATTTTTCCGTCCGGATAAAACAAGTGGGCCACATTATACAGCCGGTCTCCCTCCCGGGTCACATGCGTACCGCCGATAATATGCATTTTGGTCTGCTTGGCCAATCCGGAAAACAAAGACCGGTACTGCTCCGTAAAGCCAGGCAGCTCCTGAATTGTCAGCGCCCTGCCTTCACTGTTCCCGATGGACATCAGCTGGGTCGTAAAAAACTCCGGAAACAACACAAAATCCGCGCCGAACTCCTCGGCGGTTTTGATATAATGCTCGACCTGCCGGGCGAATTCCGCGAACGAGTTTATCGTATGAAGATGATACTGAACGGCGGATACTCTCAGTTTCATGCGTTTGCTCCTTTCGATTCCATGTATAAAGATACATTTCTTCCTATTGCGGCAACAATATTTCTTAAAATATAAATGTTTCCCGGTTTGTCGGCAAGCGAATAATTTCAATTCTCGAAATTATTGTAAAGATCCCTGGAACATAAATGTGGTAAAATGGGGTTAATCTCCCAATTAATCAAACATACTTCTCATTTTTCTCATTTTCTTGAGGTGAAGAACATGTCCAAGTTGAAGGAAAGCGAAAACATCAATGAACTTAAGTCAAAGTACGATAAGATTTGGGAAAATATGTTGCACTGCGAAGAGAGTGAAGCCAAAGAGCTTATTGATGGATTTGCCGAGCAAGTACATTTTCATGAAATCCGGAAATCGGAAGCTCGCGAATTTAAGGATTACTTGAAAACTCCTTATCCTTATATCGCTGCACTGGTTGGAGTCGCCATCCCGGCGAGCGCGTTCCTGCTATTCCTCCTTTTGCCGTAAGGACGGCCAGGCTAACGGGAAGGCAAGGCTAACGGACCTGGATGCCTTTATTTGCCTGAAGATACACCGTTTTAATGTCATTTGTGTGGGGTCAAACGGATCGCCTTCGAAATAGTGGCATTTTATGTTCTTATTTTCCGGAACCAGGCATGTTCATGGCATTAGCGGCATTTTTTGTCCTTATTTTCCTAGGAATGGCCCGGAAGCGCCGATTTCGTTAGCGATTCGAGAAAATAGCGACATAAAATCCCCTTATTTCTATCAAACGGACGGGTATCGCCGAAATAACGTCATTTTTTGCTCTTATTTTTTTCGCCCACGGCAAATCCGATCTCTTATTGACAAAATTTCCAAATAAAAGATCAGCCACAAGGCAGCGTTGTTGCCGCGTATCATGAAGGAAGGGCACCGGATCGGCGCCCTTCCTTCGTTAGTTTTTACCATGGAAGCTGGTCATCCATGTAAAAGAATCCGCCTGTCGGGCCATCCGCAGGCAGGGTCGCCAAGCGGACCGCCGTTTTTGCGCCATCCTCCACCGGCAGCTCCGCATTATCTCCCCCCATCCGGGTTTTGACCAGGCCGGGGTGAACGGAATTGACCTTCAGGTTCGTCCCCTGCGTTTTTTGCGCCCAATAAGCCGTCAGCATGTTTAGGGCCGCCTTTGACGCCGAGTAGGCGGGGTTGGCAAGCCGCTGCACCAGCTCATTCGTCAGCATGAACTGGATAGAGCCCAAAGCGCTGCTTTGGTTCACGACTCTTCCCGCCTCGCTTTTCAGCAGCAGCGGCAGCAGCGCCTCTGTAATAAAGTATGGCGCGAACGTATTAACTTTGAAAGTATCTCGCATTGCATCACTGCCGTATTCCCCATTTCCCACCAAGACTCCCGCATTGTTGACCAAAATATCCAAGCGGAATTCTCTTGGTGTTTTGCAATAATCGTCCATTTGGCGCTGGCCGGCTTTAGGCTAGGCTATCCGGAAGTTTGGAAAAGTTCACAAACGCTGCGGCGATGAATCGGTGGACAACTAAAATCGGCTTTTTCAGAGGACAATAGTTAGTATTCAAACCAAAAAAACTTTAAAATAAGAAGAACATTTGGACGATAATAAATAGTAGATAACTGAGAGCAGGAGAATTATCATGAGAATCAATCATAATATTATAGGATTAAGTACTCTTAGCCGATTAAAAGAAAAAGGTAAAAATAAAGAAACGGCCTTGGAAAGGTTGTCTTCAGGCCTATTTATTAACAAGGCTGCCGACGATGCAGCGGGACTAGCCATCTCCGAAAAGCTAAGAGGACAGATTCGCGGCTTGAAACAAGCCCAAAGAAACATTCAAGATGGGATTTCTCTGATCAAAACGGCGGAAGGTGCGATCCATGAGATTCAAAGCATAAACCAGCGGATGAGGGAGCTGTGTGTTCAAGGAGCAAACGATACTTTAACACCCTCGGACAGAATGAATATACAGAGAGAGTTGAACAGCTTAAAAGAAGAATGGAGCCGTATTTCCGAACAAACTGAATTTAACCGGATAAAGCTTCTTGACGGTAGTTTACAAGACTCCTCCGGTAAAATGCCTCTGAATTTCGAATGGAAAGTTGATTTTGGCAGCCCAAAGGAATTAACCACTATGGTCGCAACAACAGATGGCGGAATGATTGTGGGAGGCACAAGCGACAGAGGCGGAAATCATCACACACCGAATGACAGATCAGCGTATTTGACGAAACTGGATTCACAAGGCCAGATCGAATGGGAATTAAATATTCCCAAGGACGGAGAGTACAACATTGTTTACGATATAAAAAGGATAAACGATTCAGAGAATTATATCTTAAGCACCAGAAGCAGTAAGGAAGTATCGCCCGGCGAACGAGAGAACAGAGTCATTTACTATATGATTGATGGAAGTGGCAACATTCTGAATAAAGTGGATAATGGTTATAGGGGCTACAGCTTTTCCATCAATCAAAATCCCGATGGCACTTTCGTTGAGACAGGCAATAACGGGGAAAGTTTCTATGTCAGGACCTACGATGCTAATTTTATCCCAACTGGATATCAAGACTACGATGCTTGGCCTGCCCACTTTAGAGCTGGAATGGATATCAAGAAAACGACTGACGGCGGATACATCGTTGTAGGTCAGGAGAATAATTCGTCGGACCAATATGGTCTAGCAGTTAAGCTAAATGAAGATTTAACCGTTGCCTGGGAAACAAAAATCATAGACGATGGCTTTACATCAGTACAGGAACTGGACAACGGAGACTTCATGGTACTGGGAATGAAATTATACCGATTCGATGCCAGTGGGAATCCTAGTGTAATGAATAACGAGATCAGTTATTCTATAGATAACTATCTCGACGCTCATGCCTATATAACTAGAACAGAGGATGGCCACTACTTAGTCAGCTCGATCACCCAATATGCTTCGACCGATAATAAAGTACTCAAAGTCGACGCCGATGGAAATGAAATTTGGAAAATCTCCTTGTCCGATTACAACTTCCGTCTTGCGTCACTAATACAACTAAGTACAGGTGATTACGCGATTGCGGGCAACAACGAAGTATTCAAGTATACAAGTGATGTTAAAAAAACTACTGGGAGCCTGCAAATTCAAACCGGCCCTAACAGCGGTCAGAACCTGGAAATCAATATTAGCAGTCTCAACCCCAAGGATTTAGGACTGGGAAATGGGCACCCAAGTGTCCTATCACGTGCTCAGTCCAATGCATCACTACAAAAGCTTGACACGGCAACAGATAAAATCAGTTCGACACGATCACATTTAGGCGCTTTGCAGAATGGACTCGAACATACGTTAAATAATGTATCCAATTATGAAGCAAATTTGACGGCCGCCGAGTCACGTATCCGAGATGCGGATATCGCGGCGGAAAGCTTAAAGTTAATCAAAGAGGACATCCTGCAGCAGGCTGCTCAAGCCATGTTGGCACATGCCAATCAGTTTCCTCAATCAGTTATCGAATTACTTAAGTAAGCACCACGCCATTACATAAACAAACGATACAATAACCCCGATGTAAGGCAAAATTAAGGGCTAATCTTATAAATGGACGGCAAAAAACAAGGCCACCGTTATGCATAAGTGATTAAGCCTGTAAGCATTTATGCGCCATGCCTTCAAAGTCGTTATCGCCGGTATTAAAAGAAGGATCGGCAAACCGGCGATAAGGCCACTGGGCCCAGATGACGGGCCAAAGTTTGGTTTACAAGCGGCTTGCTTCCCGTACTTTGAGAGATCACGCCCTAACCGCTCAAGCAAGCGAAATCGGTAACAAGCCGCACGACTTGACCTTCGGCGTTCAGCGCGAAGTACGAAGCATAGTAGCCGTCGCCCCAACCGGAGCGGAAAACGGCGGCATTATGCGGATGTTCCGGGAACGGGACAATCGTGCAGTAATCGGAACTGACCGCTGCGTCCCCTTCCAGCAGTTCGCTGAGATAATCGTCGTAATAATTGTCGTACTTCTCACCCAACTGCGCCGCCAGCTGCCGTTCGTGCTCCTTTAACCGGCGTTGGCTCTCCTCGTCCATGAAGCAGCCGAGGCCGGCATCGACCGGGTAACCGTAGATTTCACCGGCCTTCAGTTCTTCAACGTTCTGTTCGGGCAGCAGCGCCATCTCCCATGCCGCGATCTCCTCGTCGGAGAAGCGGATTTCGGCGCAGCAGATGCGGCCGTATTCCCGCTCCACATATAAAAAGACGGGAAACGTGCCGACAGGCGTGCGGCGGGCGAAGGCCGGCCGCTCCATGTTGGCCAGCGGATCGGCTGCGACGATGCGGCCGGAGGGCACATGCAAATCGGTCAGCCGGACGACTTGCCGCACACCGGGATGATCCTCCCCCATGCTCAGGAGGTCAAGCAGCTCCGCTTCCGGCTCTCTCTGACCGCGCCGAGCTTGCAGCGCTTCGCGGAAGCTTTTTTTCACGGCCAGTGCGGACGTATAACTATCCTCCGGAGCGGTAGCGAATTGGCACTGCATCTCCCACTGCTCATTGTAGACATCGTACAGCAGCTGCCATTCGTTCTCCTTCACATTCCGGAAGACCCGCAGGATATAATGATTCGTGCCGTCTATGAAGCCTGCCTGCTGCCACTCCTGTTCGTCGCGTTGGTAGAAATAACAGCTCCCGTGATCGTCGGCCTTGATTTTGTAAAGCTTCCGGTCTGCCTGTTCCCAACCGTGGAAAATTTCCTCAAAAGCGCCGGGAAGCTCTTCGGCAAACGACGCATAAGCTTGCTGCAGCTTATCCCCGTCGACCACCGTCCCTCCTTCCTCAAAGCGGCGGAGCAGTTCGTTTCGATTTGGCCAAAGGCCGTCCGACGCGGCGTCAACCAGATCGTCATGCAGGATGTCCCGGGCCCGGTACGTCGAAGGATACAACGTCCATCGTTCGAGAGTCGAGCCGTCCTGCGCCTCAAGCTTGTCGATACCGTAAATATCGTTAATGGAGATGAGCGCGTTGCTGCCGATCTGCCCGAAATTCATCGCGAAATCGTCAGCAATGACCACCCCGGCTTCCACCCGGCCGGCCACGATCAAATCGCCATGGTTATAAAACCCGTACAAGCACTCACAGCGCACATCCCCTCCCACATAGAAGGAGGCGCCCCATAAAGCGATGTTCCTGGCGGTCAGGTCGCCCCATACGATCAGCGGCGGCGAATAATCGGTATCGTAAGCTTCGATGAAGGTATCCACCCGCAGATGCCCGCCAAACAGGAAGCCTGCAATCGTAAAACCGAGCCGTTCCTCTTCTTCGGCCAGTTGTGTCATCCGTAAATGCGGGAGATGCGCGCTCTCTTCGGCGAGCAGGAAATAAACCGGCTTTCCCCCCGCGCTAAGCAACCAGGCATTGCCCAGGATATTGTATACGGGGGCACCGTGCCGGGGATGGACGATCCCGTTCAGCAAGCGGTCGGCCTGTTTGAGCGTGATGACCCGGAACGCGTGCCCCAGCAGTATGCAAGTCCGGTCGACAAGATCCTCCTGCTCCGCAAGCATCCGTAAAAATTGTTCCTTTTGCTGCGCGATCGCTTCGGTCAGAACCTGCTGCTCATCGCGGGCCTCCACGTACTTCTTGTTGTCGTACCGCACCTTCGCGACGAGCCGCTCGAAATAGCGAAGCGCTGTCCGGAGCGTTTCCACATCGCCTTGCGCGATCGGTCTCAGTTCCTGCTCGTGTCCGTTGCCCTCCTGCGTGAACAAGCCGACCGTTTTCTCTCCCCGATCGTCCACGGCAATATCGTAATGGAAGAAGCGGTAATCGTCTCCAGTCTCTTCTCCGACCAGAAGACGAGCGCTCCTCCCCCCTTCCGGCAGACGAAAACCGAAAAACAGTCTCCCGTGCCAATAACCGTTTTTATCCGTGTCGTAATAGTCGTTGTACCTCTCCTGAACGAGCGGCAACGCCAAAATATCTTCGATCGCCGGGACGGTGATCGTCGCCTTCAGCTTCTGCAACTCAATTTCGGGCGCAAGCGGAGAATTCCCGTTGCGTTCCTTCAGCAGCGGTGTTCCCGCTTCCAAAAGCCGCAGCACATCGCTCCCCCGGACGAGCCAACTGTCGGCTTCATCCGCCTCGTACAGCTCATCGGCTAACCACTCCTGTAGTTCATCGACATCCGTCTCCTGCAAGCGATGCTTGCAATTCAGCGCTCCGGAAATGTTCACATGGTACTCGTCCGTATCGGCAAACACCGCCGCGTATGCATCGCCTTTGACGGTGAGGTCGCCATGATTGTAATCGCCCCAGAACAACTCCCGCACCGTCAGGCAGCCGCTCACATAGATTTCCTGTCCGCCGACCAGCATATTGGGGACCGCAAGATGTCCGTTTACGATCAGCCCGGCGGCGCCGTCCGTAATTTCGTTGTATATGTAACGGTCTGCCGTTAGATTTCCGTCAACCAGGATCAGCCTGATCCGATCGTCGCCGAACGGCAAGTCGAGGTCCAAGCTGTCCAGACGGGTATCCTCCGTGAAATAAGCGACAAGCTCCTGTCTCCATCTCTCCGGGTCCCGCTCGATCCAGGCGTAAATCAAGCTGTCGCTTGGCAGCTTGTCTTTCACTTGCAACAGCGGAATCAATTGATAGCGCATGTTCACTGTCCGGCACCTCCGTGCTGATTGGGATGTATGACTACATCCGCTTCCTTTTTTCCGCATATTCCGCGAATAATATATACTAACATGAAAGTGTAAAAAAACCGTAGTTTCTTTCGGCGTAGGCTATGGCATCAGGTCATCTGCTTGTAAAAACGCTTGCTTTCGGCGAAATCGAAATAAGGTTATTTCTGTCCATTAGCCCCTCCGTACGCCGAATCGTTTTGTTCAGCCTCGTGGATATTAAAGCCGTCCCGCTCACCCAAACCGCTGCGTTTTGTACCATTTGGTTTTTCTGCCCGTTATTTTGTCGATGATCATGGAATAACAAGCGCGCAGGGAAATCACCAGAAACAGCTGGGAATAAGTGAAATAGGATACGCAGGATAAAATAAAGTTCTCTTTCGTGCTTTGTCCAATATCGGTGGACAGCGCCAGGTTGATCTGCAGCACAAAAAGGTAGTACATCAACCCGGACGCAATCACCAGGTGCACATACACATCCCCCGCAAATTGAAACGGCGAAACCACATCCGGGTTGAACAAAGCGATCGCCCCGTAAGCCAGATTGACAAGGAAGATGATATCGGCGACGATCAAGGCAAGCAAAAACCAGAAATAACTCGCCGCAAAATAGAGCACATGCAGCTTAATGCGCCAGCTTGACCGGTGAAACAAATGATGGATGTTCTCCATCACCACGGAAAAATTCCCCTTCGCCCACCGTGTCCGCTGCTTCAGATACACGCCGAGCCGTTCCGGTTCCTGCTGATAGGCTTCCGCCTGGGGCGCCAGCGCAATGAGCTGTCCCCTCGCCATAATCTCGAACGAAATAGCTGTATCCTCCGTTATCGCCTCCGTATCCCAGCCGCCGATTTCGCGGATCAGCTCCGTTTTGATGATGAAATTCGTCCCCGGGATCGTCCCCAGCTTAAACAGCTCCCACAAGCCGGTATGATAAATCCGCTGGGCCGTCACCAACTCGAGATTGATGCATTTGGTCAAAAAATTTTGCCCGCGGTTCCTCGCCTTATTCCGCCCGAAGACCGCTCCGTAGGTCTCGGGATCTTCCAGCGCTTTTTCGACCAAAAAGTATAACGCGTTCCGTTCAGGCGCCGCGTCGGCGTCAAAAATACAGATCCACTCGTTTTTGACATACTGCAGCGCATCATTAAGCGCTCCCGATTTGCCGCCCGTTCCCGTCCGTTCGAAGATCATAAAATCCCGGTTCCGAAACGCTTCCTTATGCTTGAGCGCCTGCAGTTTGCCCGCGGTATCGTCGCTGCAGTTATCGGCAATGACGATAAGCTGGACTTTGTCCTGGGGATAATTCAACCGCAAGATATTTTCCGCCGTGGCGGCGATCACCAACTCTTCATTATGCGCGGGCACCATGACGGTGACCCTGGGAAAGTGCTTCATCCCCTCCGGATCGGGAACGGTCCATTCCTGACGGCTCTGCCTGAAAATAAACCGGACCGCCCCGCACATAATCAAAATCGCCTCAAAGACGGCCGCCCAAATGCTTATAATGGAAAACACCAATAATAGATCAGCCACTGACTTTCCTCCGGTCGTATTTTCGAGTTACGCGGGACCGAAAGACCAGTGTCGCGATAAACAGTCCCAGAACCGCGAGGGTGAAAATCAGGCTGACCGCAGTGCATAACGGGATGAACCATGCGGTATAAGACATCTCCTTCTCCTCCTGCTGCCAATCATTCAAAACGAATCGCGATGGGTTCAAATGTATTCCCCGATCAAATCCGTTTCGGTATTGCGTTCGAGCGCGGCAATGACCGCGTCCGCATTTTCATACTTGCTGAACTGCTCCTTGTTAAAAACCAGCGCCCCGGCCCGGATTACCAGATTCAGCTCCCGGCCTTTCCGGTCCTCAAGCGGAATGTCCGTCAGCGTATTTTTCATCCGTTCCGTCAGCGCCTTTAAATACGCCTGGTTTGTCATCGGGAGCAGAACGATAAACCTTCCCCGGTCTAACGCAAACTTGTAATCCTCGTAACGGATCTGTTGCTGGATGGCTTCCGACAAAGAAGCGAGCAGCCGGGCATACCCTTGCGAACCGAGGGATTCCTGCACCATCGGCAGAAAATCGATTTTAAACATGGCCAGGCAAAAGTTGTATACGTCCGAATAACGATGAGCCAGGTTGGACTGCTTCACCAGCGTTTCCGCAAAGGCCTCCTTATTGCCGAGAGAGGTATCCGGATCCACTTCCGGATTTCTGCGCTGCAGTTCCTCAAGCCGCTCCATGAGCCGCTTATTGCGGATCAACCCGGCTTTGATAAACGCGGCTGCGGCCGCATTGGCCGGAAGCAGCCACCACCAGGAAAACGACAGCACTCCCGCTTCGGCATAAGCCGAAAACCATACGAAATACGCAACCATATAAACAAAAATAAAAACGGCCGAGGCCCCGGCCGGAGCCAGAAAGCCCAGCAGCAGCGCGGCCAGGCAGCCGATACTGAAACCCAGATCGACGATGGCTAATGATTGTTCTCTATAGACATGAATATACACCAGCAGTTCCTGCAGGATCGCCAACCCGATCAGCAGCACGTACCCCCAGACCATGCGCTGGACCAATCTTTTATTCCTCATGTTTACCTCATTGATGTTTCTCATTTGTTTTTTAAAGCATATTCCCCTAACAATGGAAGCAGGTTATCAAAAATATGAGTATTGCCGGCAAACACGTATCCGCCGGGATACTTTGCATCGCGCCCTTTGAGGGTCAGCATATGCTTGTACAAGGCCTTTGCGAACGGCCTGTCCCCACGTTTGACAGCAAACTTAATGGCAAGGCCGTAAACCGCAGGGGACTCATAATTTACCGCGGCCGTTCGGTCGGCGCGCACGTACTGTCCGGACAGTTTCCCCGTTTGCTTGAATTTTTGTTTCAGGAATTGAAGCAGCGGATCTTGATTCCTTTCCGTTTCCCCGGCATGAATCGCCACCAGCAGCTGGTCGATTAAATTGACGGTTGTTTCATACGTATAGTCCCCGGTTGCCACGTTAAAAGACTTGGGGTAAAACACGCCGTCGTCCGGCATATCCTGCAGCAGGCCATAATACCGGCCGTACGTTTCCTCGTCCAGCATCCCTTCTTGCACAAGCTCTTTCAGTGCCGGCAGATCCACATAGGCGAGAGACAAAGTATCGGGAGCTTCCTGCCTGGAGAAATCGTAGAAATCCGTCAGGAACCCGTTTTTTTGCGACCCGCTTAACAACGTTTCCGTTAAAGTCTTGGCCGTCGTCTTCCACTCGGGGTGACCTTTCCAAGTTCGAGCCCCCTTCAACAGAGCCCCGATAATCCGCAAATCGTCGCCAAGCGCGTTCGTGCTGACTTCCGTACCGCCTTCGGGGTTTAACTTCCACGCAATATAATTTCGATCCGCTATGAAATAGCGGGTTAACGTTTCATAACTTTTTTCAAATGCGGCAAGATCACGGCTTTCCAACGCCGCCTGCATCCAAAACCCAAGCGACTCGGAGAGAGTCTCCCGCCCTGCCGCCAATTCAGGACTGACCGGTTCCGCCCCCTGCAAATAGGTGGCCAGTGTGCCGTTTGGGTTGGTCAGATTCATTTGAACAAACCGTTTCGTCGATTCTTTTCCTGCAGCAAGGGAACGGCATCCCCCGATCCCCATGGATGCAACCAAAAGGATAACGATCGCCGCCCGCAATGTTCTACGCCTGTTTCTCCATTCCAAGCTGTTGACCCCCATTCTGCTGATTCCCTCCCCCCTCCCGCGCATTGTATCATTTATTTCTGAACAAAAACTGTACAAGGGATTAATCGGTGCTTGACCGTCAAGCCGGCAACCGATCGTGGCAAGAAATGCCGCAAGGGCGTTGAAAGCTTGAGGACAGGCAAGGCCAGTGGGTTGGTCGGCAGGATCAACATCCGTTGTCGGACGCTTTGTACGATTATCCCATTCGATCAGGAAGCAGAGAAGAAGATAAATTCAGGGGAAGGAGATATGTTTGGGAGGATCAGATATATTTAGGAGAAGCAGATATGTTTGAGAGAAGCAGACATGTTCGAGATCATTAGAAGGTTTGCGAGAAGGAGGTTTAGGAGAAGGGAAGCAGACCTGACGGAAGGATGGGGCAAGACACAAACGCTATCTCAGTTTTGAGCCCCATTTTTTTCAATTTTACTGAACCTTTTTTAAACTCGGAGCGAATATACGGGTGAGGTCACACTGAAGGAGGAACGGACTTGCAGGGCATAGACCTTATACCATGGCTGCAAAAATTAAGAGAGGGTGACGAGGAAGCGTTCCGGTATGTGTACGACGCCACGGTCCAGGATGTGTACCGCATTGTCGCGCTGCTGATCCCCCGCGGGCAGGACATCGAAGACATTATGAATGAAGTGTATATCCAATTGTGGACCTCCATAGCCAATTACGACCCCGAGCGTCCTTTTAGATATTGGCTGCACGGCATCGTTGTCCGGCAGGTGCAGGATTGGAAGCGGAAAATGTGGCGCAAGTTCCGTTTATTTGAACGGCACACCTTGCTGGAAGTCAAGGAGGAGGCTCCCGGGACCGATCGCTACGCCTTGATGAACGAAACCGGCGAGGAAATGAGGAAAATCCTTCAACGACTGTCTTACAAGTTACGAATCGTGATTGTGCTCAGGTACTATCATGAGTACAGTATCGCTGAAATTGCCCAGCTGCTTAACCTTCCGGAGGGGACCGTGAAATCCCGGCACCATCTGGCGCTTAAAGAATTGCGTAAATATTCCTTATTGCTCAGCGAAGATAAAGGCGGTGATTGCTTTGTCCATTGAAGATCAGCTTAGGGAGCGAATTCAGCGCGCCGCCGGGGAGATGAGCTGTCCGGACGACCTTTACGAGCGCGTCTGGAAATCCAACAAACGCTATATCGAAGGGACTTCGTCCAAACGTTCACGGACCGTTCCCGACCGGCGGAATTTCGCCCGGAAGGCCGTCATGGCCTGCGCGGCAGCCGTTGTTCTGACAGCCGGCGTGCTTGCCTCCGGATTCGTATCCCCCGCAATGGCCGAGGCGCTCAACCGCATCCCATGGGTTCAAAACATCTTTAAACTTGCCGGGGATATGGGGTTACAAAACGCAGCGCAGCAGGACTTGGTGAATGAGGTTCATTTCAGCGATTCACATGACGACTTTACTTTAACAGCGCTGCAAGTCGTATATGACGGTACGCGTGTGAACATCGCCTTGCAGCTGGATAAAGCAGGGGAGCCGGCTGTACTTTGGGGAAATAGCCGCGCCCTCAAGCAGCTTCAACAGAGTCAGGGCTACTTTAAACTCTTAAAGGCGCGTATTGACGGGGCCGAAGCAATGGTTACCTGGGACATCGGCCCAGGGGTGGATACGTCGTCCGCCATCATCACCATTATCGCTGTTTCCGATGATCAAACCCGCCGTGCCGTTTTGCCCGAACAGTTCGACTTATCTCTGGAAGTCACCTTGACAGGCGTTCGCGAACCGTTCAGGTTTAATATCCCGATTCGCAAAAACACCCGGAATCTCCTGCTTTCCCCGGATGCCGGCAAGTCGCTTGGGAATCTGAGCTGGAAACTGCAGGAGCTGGAATTGTCCCCCATTTCTACCCGAATGTCTTTGCTGTCCGAATATAAGGCTGCGGACGGGCGGGAACTGCTTTTCGATGTGGCGGACGCCCAAGGGAATACTGCAGGACGGCTCGTTTCAAACATACAAGGATTACCGGATGGCAGCAGTCAGCGCGATTACTTCTTCGAGCCATTGCCTGCGGATGCCAAGACGGTGACGATCAAACCCTTTTTGTATGTATACGAGGACCCGCCCGCCAACCGGATTCCGAAAATAGACAGCCAGGGCCATTGGATCAAGGAGTATATTAAAGAGTTGGAAATGACGATCCCCATTTTTTAGGAGGTTATTTTGATGAAGAACTACCAAAAAGCAATCGCTCTATTGACGGTCGCCGGCGTTCTGTTAGGCACAGCGTCCCCTCTGGCGGGTCATGCTGCCGCAGCTGCAACGAAAGCCAGCACAAGCACGCAGGCTTCTTTAAAAGGAGTAGACGCCAAACTCATTACTGCGGCGCAAAAGAAACTGCAGGAAGTCACGGGAAAAACCTACACCTTCAATAAAGCGGAGAAATGGAGCGCGGACAATAACACCGGGTGGGATCTGCAAATCAAAGAAGCGGCCCACAGTTATGTCAGCATCGGCGTAAACGGTCAAGTGGACCGGATCATGCTGGATCAGAAATGGTCCGATCTGAAGGAAGAATACAAGCGGCAGATTAAGGACGCCTTGCAAAAATCCGCTCCGGGTTCAACCTCGGTTCCTGAGACCGTGACCCTTACGATCGGTTATCCCGACGTATATATGAATGCAGGCAAGCTGGAATTGTTTACGCAAGTCGATGATCAATTGCTGACTCTTTTGGATGGAAAAATAGAGCGGATCATGACCTCTCTCAATCCGGAGGATGTCCCTGAAGCGGTCATGCAAGCGGTGGACGCAATCAAAGAAGGTTTAGGAAACGTAGAAAAGGGCGAATTGACGAAAGCGTCGGCCGCCATCGATGGAAAAGGGGAAAAAACATATGAATTGATGTTTGCCAGCCAGGATCCTAAATCGCCTATATTCATAAATGTCAAAGAAGCGACCGGCCGGATCTCCAAAGCGTATATCTCCCCCCTTGAAGATTCGGTAACCGAATATACGCAGGGCTACAGCCAACTGAAAAACTATACCGTTAAGCAATTGAGCGAAAATGCGAAGCCTTCGGCCCAGCATTTCCTGAATATCGACCTGACCGGCTATACCGCGATCAAGGATGAAGAAAAGCCGGGAACCGTCGTCTTTAGCAAAAAGAACGCCCCTTCCATAAAAGGTCAGTACAATACCAAAGGCCAGTTCTATAATCTGGAGGTTTACCTATGAAAAACTATCAAAAAACGATCGCCATGTTGACGGTTACCGCCTTGCTGCTAGGCGCAGCTCCTGCTCTAGCCCATCAAGCCGCGGCGGCTTCCGCCAAAACCGGCGCGGCTTCGAAGTCTTCCGCTTTAAAGGGGGTCAGTGCCCAACAGATCAGCACGGCGCAGAAGAAGTTGAAGGAAGTCACCGGAAAAACGTATACCTTCAGTAAAGCGGAGAAATGGACCCAAGACAAAAACAGCGGCTGGGATCTCCAAATCAAAGAAGTGGCCCACGGCCAAGTTAGCCTGACCAACGGCCAAGTAGATATGATCACGCTGGACCAGAAATGGGCCGATCTCAAAGATACGTACAAACAACAAATCCAATCCGCACTGAAGCTGGCGAACGCGGACGGAACCGAGCCGCCCGATACGGTAACACTGACCATCGGTTATTCTTCCAAGTATATCAATCCTGGGAAATTGGAGCTTTTTACTCAAGCCGGCAATACCTATCTGACCCTGCTTGACGGAAAAGTAAAGCGGATTATGTCGCCGCTCGCTCCGGAGGAAGTCCCTAAGGCTGCGCTCCAGGAGACGGACAAAATTACGGAAGGGTTAGGCGGTGTAACCAAAGGCGAGCTAATCAAAGCCTCGGCCGTTCTCAACGCTAAGGGAGAAAAAACCTACGAGCTGCAGTTCTCCAGTCAGGACAAGAAAAGTCCAATTTTCGTCAACATTAAGGAAGCAACCGGGCAGATCACCAAGGTGGAAGTTTCCAGCCTTGCCGATTCGGCAGCAGACTATTCCAAAGGCTACAACAAGCTGAAAAACTACACTGCCAAGCAATTGAGCGAAAATGCGAAATCTTCGGCCCAGCATTTCCTGAATATCGATCTGACCGGCTATACCGCAGCCAAAGACGAGAAAAATCCGGGAACCGCCGTCTTTAGCAAAAAGAACGCCCCTTCCATAAAAGGTCAGTACAATACCAAAGGGCAGTTCTATAATCTGGAGTTGGCGGAGTAAGCACTCGAAAGAGGATTAATCCGCATAAGAGAGAATTTTAGAGGCTTGAAATGAACCGCGTCTCCGTTGTGTTAAGCACGAATCACAACGGAGACGTGGTTTTTTTGCTTTAAACTAATTGTTAAATATGTGCTTGCAAGAAGTATAATTAAGTGCTAATGCGCCGGACAGTAATTTTTCTGTCTGGCGCTGTTTTTTTATGAAAAATAGTACATAAAAGCCGACTAATGCACGGCTAAAGTCCATACCATTCGCCTTTTATTGAGTACGATAAATAAACCATTACCTTTAACGAATCGAGGGAGTTTCATGAACGGATCGTATAAAAAACCACGGGTAGAACGAATAACACGATGCTTTGGTCTAACTCCCTTAAAATATAAATGGTTGCCTTCCGTTTATCGAAAACAAGCCGTCATCCGGATCAAAACAAGCAGTGGATACTACGCATTAAAACCTTATGTCCGGAGTCCGCTGTTTAAAACAAGTACGATTCAACAAATCACAGCAGCCGCCGAACACATTCAATTTTTGCTGAATACGGGATATGGCTATATGCCAAAAACGCTTTATGCAGATACCGGGAAGCTATGGACTGTGAGGGGAGGAACGCCTTATTACATGACGGAGTGGGTACACGGACGAGCTTTGAAGCAGTCCGCTGACTATGTCAAGCTCGGCCGGGCTATGGCCGCTCTTCATCAGTCAACGAGCGATGGGGTCCGCACTAGGAAAGCCGGTTTATTCACCCTTAACCAAATCCGCTTAATGAAAATGCAGCATCGCCATTTCCTTAGCGACAAGTCCGGAGCCGTGCAAAAAAACGCCAAGTATCGCAGATGGTACAGACAATATTGCAGCGAATGCCAAAGCTTGTCCGAACGATCATGGGCCGAAATAAAGGAAGCGGCTGTTGCCGATCTCCTGCAGGATGAAGGCAGCCGCCCAGCATTGATCCATGGGGACATTACCTCAGCCAACGTGATTATTTCCGATGACGGCCGGCTATACCTCATAGATTGGGATCGGGTAAGGCTCGGCTCGATCTATGTGGAAGCGGCAAGAACCCTGGCCAATACAACTCAATTCAACCCGGAGTTTATTCAAGCGCTGCTGATGGGTTATGAGGAGGTCCGGCCATTAAATCAAACCGAACGGAAATTAATCTCCGCTTTGTTTCGGTTACCCCGCGAAGCTTGGTTGGCGGCTCGTTTTCCTCAGGGCAAGAAATGCAATGAACTGATCGAAAATATGACTATAACCTGGCCGGACCGGCTAAAGGCTGCCCAATGGTTAGAGGAGTGGGCCCGTTTGATAAAGTAATCGCATGGATTCGATTTTTTGGTTCATGTAGGCAATTCCCTCCGCAGGCGCTGCGAGTTTGACTTCTCCCCCCAGCTGCCAGATCAAGTCCACGTAAAAATTCAAGTCCTCCGCCGCTATTTTAACGGTTGCCATTCCGCTGCCGTCTTCGTTCTGCTGTATAAAAGGAGCAAACCGGGGATTGGATTCCAGCAGCCACACTCCTTTTTTCGTCATCTCCAGTTGAAGGGTCGTCTGTTCCAGATGGTCTTTATTTGGCTTATCCAATAAAGTCATGGGGCTTATATCTTCTCGGCAAGGAATCGTTTCGTTCAGCGCAGCGGAGAGAATCCGGTCGGCTCTGAACTGCCTGATGTCTTCTCTATGGAAACAATACGCGGGACAATACCAATAGCCGGAACTGGCATAGAGGCCGATGGGCTGAATATTCCGCTCTGATACTCCGCCGCTGGATTTGTATTTTACGGTAACTACACTACGAATCATAATGGCTTGCAGCAGAGTTTGAAGAATCTCCGCAGACATCGGGCGATAAGGGCTCCAGAACATGATCCGGTTCTTGAGCCGGTCGATCTGTTCTCTAATATCGGCAGGCAAGTAATGATAAAACTTATGGAGCGCAGAATCGGCCCCCTCGCCAAAAGGAACGGAACCGAAATAATCCAAAGTTTGAGCGGCAAAAAACATGGCGAGCGCTTCACCTTCGGTAAAGCTGATGGGCGGCAAAAGTCTTTCTTGAAGAAGCTTGTACCCTCCTCCCCTTCCTTGAACGGAATAAATGGGAATGCCGAGTTCGCTGAGTTCTTGCAAATCCCGCGTAATCGTTCGCGTGGACAGCCCGAATTCATCGGCCAGCTCCCTGACGGTAAAAGATCGTTTGGCGTTGATCCGCATAATCAATTGAATGAGACGCTGTGACTTTTGCAATGGCTCCCCCTCAATTCCGTAAATAAGACATAACTTGTCTTGTTTAAATGATATTATCATCCCATAAGTTATCCGAACTGACAACCTTACGAGGGGAGCATAAATAAAATGCAAAACAATCCGCAGGAAAAGATCGGCGTGGTATTCGTCCATGGAGCAGGCTTGGGCAGCCGAATTTGGAGTAGAGTTGTGAAAGGGATGGAACATCCTTACTTACTCGTCGAGTACCCTTTCCGGGATAGTTCGTTTGATTCAAGGCGCCGGCTTTCGATGGAAGATTATGTGACGCATATGAAAAAACAAGTGGATGAATGGGGGATTCGCAAATTCGTGATCGTGGCGCATTCACTTGGGGGAGTTCTTGCTCTCAAACTTGCTTCCGAACTGAACGATCGTTTGGCGGGCTTTATCGCTGTTGGGGCGGTAATTCCCAAAAATGGCGGTTCATTTTTGTCCGCAATGCCATTTCCCCAAAAAATAATCATGCCCGCGATCCTGCGAACCATAGGTACGAAACCGCCGGAGTCCGCCATCCGGACGGGGTTATGCAACGATCTCACGCCGGATCAAGCCGCGGAAATCGCCCGAGGATTTACCCCCGAGGCCGTACGCGTATATACTGATCGAATCCACGTGTCCGTTCCGGATGTACCAAAACTATATGTAAAACTAACCCAGGATAAAGAACTCAGTCCGTCCTTGCAGGAGCAAATGATCTCAAACCTTTCCCCGCAATCGGTTCGCAGCCTGGAAACCGGACATCTACCCATGATAAAGGACCCGGACGGGTTAAGAGCGATCTTAGAGGATTTCCTATAATTTCCTATAGCCAAAAAAGCTCTTCGAACCTGCCTGCACACGACAATCGAAGGGCTTTTCTTAGCGGCTTCTCAGGACATGTTCGATTCGCTTATCCGGCAAGAACCAGATCACGGCAACGAGCACGAAAAAGAAGCCGGATATCCAAGTACTCACATATGCAGTCAAAACTGCGGCCAAGTAGAGCAAAGGAGATAACTTCACCTTCCAGTCTTTTCCCATCGCTAAGACGAAGGAGGAATCACCGGAATGCTGGCTAATAATCGCACGCTGGAGCAGCCGGTACGAGAACGCCGCTAGCAGCAGAATAATCCCGTACAACGCCGTTGGCGTAGCCGCGAAATGGCTTTCTCCCATCCAAGCTGTCGTGAACGGCACAAGGGATAACCAAAAGAGAAGCAGCAAATTAAGCCACATCAACCGGCCGTTCATCGTTCGCACCATGTGCAGCAGATGATGATGATTGTTCCAATAGATGCCGACATAGACAAAGCTGAAGATATAACTAAGAAGTTTCGGGCCAAGACCGATTAGCGCATACCAATCATGGCCTTCAGGAACTTTGAATTCCAGCACCATGATTGTAATGATAATCGCCAGCACGCCATCGCTAAACGCTTCCATCCGGTTCGCTTTCAGAGGATTCACCTTTTCTCGCTTTTCGCGTTCTTTTAGTCTATTCGACATCAGTAACATTGCATAAAATGATTTATTCTGTCAAGCAAAACAAAGCAGAGTCCAAGAAGCTCTGCTCTGTTTTGCTTTGTTTAGTTTTTAGTGTTCTTATCCATTGCCTTAAAGTACACGGCGAGCCGTCACAAACGTCCGATCCCAGGCGCTGCCCGCAAAGTCGGAAATCGTGACGCCGATGCCAACCCGATACGTGTGCAGCAATTGGCCGTTCCCGATGTAAATACTTACGTGATTAATAACGCCGTCCCGATTCGTATCCGAGAAGACCAAATCGCCCGGCTGCAATTGATCTTTGGACACCGGGGTGCCTACCGTCGCCTGTTGCCGCGACGAACGCGGAAGATTGATGCCGTTTTGCTTGTACACATATTGAACAAAAGAGGAACAATCAAACGCATCGGTTCTTCCCGATTTGGCACCAAAGCGATAAGGAACGCCCATAAATTGTTCGCCGGTGGCGGCAATATGATCCGCAATGGATGTGTTGGACGAAGCCGCCGCGGCTTGGGCAGGTTGGCTCGTAAACGCCACGCTCCCGGAAAAAATGATCGAAAGGCAAAGACCGGCACCCAACAATTTTTTGCCAATCCGACTTGTCTTGAGTTCGTTATGGAAGTTCATAATGTCCTCCTTATGAGTGGGATTGGGGCCCCACGAAAACCATAACATATATTTTTGAACCCAACACTTGCCAAGAGGAGAGCAAACCCTTGGGCTGCCTATGATTGCGTATGGTTATTAAACTTAGATTAAAATCAACTAATCCAATCCCCTTTAGAGCTATAACCACCAAGACAATATAGAGGGGACGGTCGTCCAGCCCACGCCAAACGATATTTATATCATATAAATTGATAAAAATTTATTGTAAAACGATAAATTACATGTTAAGTTTAAGTCGACATTAACTACGTGAGGTGTTTTTGATGAAACGTGAACAAGGTTCAACGCTGTTCTTAAAGGGGGTTGTTTTCCTGATGGGCATTGTGGTATTGGCTTTGTGTCTGTTTGGGGTGCCCGGGATCGTCAATGAATTGATTGAATATTACCCCGCGATGATTTACTTGCCTATTCTAATTGGTATGTATGGAGCGGCGATCCCGTTTTTCTTTGCGCTGCATCAGACGTTGAAGCTTTTAAGTTATATCGACAAGAACACCGCTTTCTCGGAATCGTCGGTGACGGCTTTAAAAAATATTAAAAATTGTGCAATCGCCATCAGCATCTTGTATGCGGCAATTCTGCCGGTTCTTTATATCATCGCGGAGAAAGACGACGCCCCGGGGCTCGCCGCGCTCGGATTGGTCATTGCTTTTGCGTCCATCGTGATCGCCGTCTTTGCGGCTGTGCTTCAAAAGCTATTAAGAAATGCCATCGACATAAAATCCGAGAACGACTTAACGATCTGAGGTGAATAACGTGGCCGTGATCATCAATATTGACGTGATGCTGGCGAAAAGGAAAATGAGCGTCACGGAACTTTCGGAGAAGGTCGGCATCACGATGGCTAATCTTTCCGTATTGAAAAATGGGAAAGCCAAAGCGATTCGATTTTCCACGTTAGAGGCGATTTGCAAGGCTTTGGATTGTCAGCCTGGAGATATTTTGGAATACAGAAACGATGAAGAGACTCAGGGATCAAATGGATAGATGGGGGAGACACTTATGAAAAACCGCTTATGGCATGCCCTGCAGCAGTTGGTTCGCTTCGGCTGGCAGCAAGCTTTGTCCTGCGTATTTCCCGTGGCCATCTTTGCTTCGCTGGCTCTGACCCGGTTCATCCCTCTTCCCTGGCTGCACCGTTACGATTGGCTGCTGATCATCTGCCTAACCATGCAAGTATGGATGCTGCGTTCCGGACTTGAAACCCGCGACGAACTGAAGGTGATCACCGTCTTCCACCTGATCGGTTTGGCTCTGGAAATGTTCAAGGTTCACATGGGGTCCTGGTCTTACCCGGAAGAAGGCTGGACGAAGGTGAACGGGGTCCCCCTCTACAGCGGATTTATGTATGCCAGTGTGGCCAGCTACTTGTGTCAGGCCTGGCGGCGTCTGAAGGTTGAACTGGTTCGCTTTCCGCCGCTCTGGCTGGTCATCCCGCTCGCCGCTTCCATCTATCTGAATTTCTTCACCCACCATTATTGGATCGACGTTCGCTGGTGGTTGTCCGCGTTGGTGCTGATCGTATTTTGGCGAACCTGGGTGACCTATGAGGTTGGGCGCCATCGCTACCGGATGCCGCTAGCCCTCGCCTTCGTGCTGATCGGCTTCTTTATTTGGATTGCGGAGAATGTCGCCACCTTCTTTAGCGCGTGGAAATACCCGAATCAATCCGACGCCTGGCATCTTGTCCATGTCGGCAAGATCAGTTCCTGGCTTCTCCTCGTCATCATCAGCTTTCTGATCGTCGCCGCATTGAAGCAAGTCAAAGAGCAGCGGCCCGCGATTGGCAAAGATAGCCGCGACTCCATTCAAAGCGGAAGCCGTTTACCTTTAGAGGCCCGACGAAGCGGTAGACAATTAGATTAGGCGTTATCTCACCGCTATAATGAGATAAGACAGTTCTTCGTCACACTTCGGTTCCTCACTTAGAGGAACCGTTTTCTTTGACTTCTATTACCTTTTTACTAAACTGATACGCTACAGCAACATCCTCTACAATCTCATTATCCTGGTATGAAAAGGAACCTTCAAACTCTAACGTATCATTGTCTTTCCACACTATGTTATTTGCATAGCTATAATTCTCATGATCTACGCGGACCCATGTATCTAATTTTTTTTGTACACCATATTTGACTCTTGCTGATTCCACTAACTCTGGGCTTGACCTTCTCTCTTCAACATTAATGATTTCAACGAATTCACTTTTATTAGAGCATGTTACTATTGCAACTAACTTCCGATTCGGTGAAGGAATAATTTCTTTAATATACATAGATGGTGTAGAAAAACTTGAATACTCTTCAAGTACATTATCTTTTATCCTCCAAAGGACATTTTGGCTTCCATAATCCGAGTAATTGTTAAATAACGTAAAAATTATACTTCCATCTGCCAACTTAAAAATATACGGGCTGCGGTAACTTTTGGACAGAATATCTATAGCGAAAGCAGCCGCATCGGCAATTTTTTGATTATCATTTGTCAAAAATGGCTGAAGTTCTTTTAAGGCTTTTTCTCTCAACTTGTGATCATTAAAGCATTCTACTAGCCTATTAATAGCAATATATACATACACATCATTATCACTTTTTAAAGCTTGTAGAAATTTTTCGGCATCATACTCCGTTGCAGGTACTAAATCCATGTCTTCATCTGTTAAATAACGTATGTAAAGCTCTGAATTTTGATTTTTATAATATGCTGTCGCTAATAAAGCCGTAGAAGTTGAACTACACAGGATAAGACATGAAACTAAAACAACCCATTTTTTAGAAATCCTCTTTTTCCTTTTCTCTATTCCACTGTGCCCTGCCGCTTCAATTAAGTTTTCATCAATTAATCCGATCTCCTTATACAACTCTTCTCTTTTCATAGGTTAGTTAACCCCCTCTTTGTCTAGGTGAACCCTAAGTTTATTCCTTGTCCTAAATAAGATGGACTTCACTTTACTGCTACTCATATTAAATCTCATAGAAAGCTCCTCTATTGAATCTGAGTACCAGTATCTCCTAATAAATAAATTCCTTGCTTGCTCATCTATGGCATATAAAAATTGATTTATTAAGCTTGCTATTTCACCCGCTTCATATTCTGTCTCTACAGTATCAGGAGAAACTAAGCATCCTTCTAATTCAGTTAGAATGACTTCAAATTCACGATTCCGCTTTTTCGCTGTATTATAGCCATATTTATCAAGCGCAATATTACGTGTAAGCCTCCCTAGAAAAACAGGGAGTTTCCTAGGCATATTAGGCGGTATTGCATTCCATGCCGCTAAGTATGTATCGTTCTCACACTCTTCAACATCTGAATAATTAGAAAGTATCTTTCTTGCAATCACTCTACAGTAGGCCCCATATTTATTCTTTGTCTCTAAAATAGCTTGCTGTGAGCGCTGTAAGTATAGGTGGACTATTCCTTGGTCTTCCATTCGTTATTCTCCTTCTACCAATCATCCCTGTATGTTTATTTTATATATACTATACTTATATATAGTAGAAGTTTCATTGAATTCGTTGCACTTGCAAAAAAGCCGCCATAGCTTTGGCGGCATCCGCTTAAAATTTTGACCACCCGAATATCGGCCTCAGCATCTTGCGCATCCAATAAGCGATGATCGTCCCTGCGCTCCATGAACTGGGATTCTGCAAGTACTCCTTGTATTGATCGTTGATGATATAAGTCCGAGTGGAAGTAGGGTTCTTCAGCCCGAACTTTTCCCATATCGCCGGATCATTCGAACCTCCGAGCTTCTCAAGCATAATCGCCGTCTCCTTATTTATTTTACCCGGAATTTGCTCGAAAGCTTGGATGATTTGCGTATGAAATTCGTCGATCGGATTGCGGTCAACAAGGCTTATCAAATGGATGCCTTCGCGAATGTAAGAAACGTATGCCAGATGGTCAGCCCAGAACTTGTCGATATAATAAAGCCGGACCCGCTGCTCCGAAGGACTCACCTTCGTCTCGCCTTGCAAAATTCCGAGCCGCTCCTGGTATAGCATGCGCCTCTGTTCCTCCACCATATCCGAATAACAGTTCAGTTCCTGGTGGATATCGAAGTTTTGACCCATAATAACACGCTGAATATGCTCGATTTTGCTGCGGAGCACCGACTCCTCGAGAGCATCATCCTGCCTGAGATCGCGATAGGCGGGCGGAATCGCTTTATCGATGCCGAACCGAAGCATCAACTCGTCCTCCAAGCTTACGAAAAATACGGAAGCTCCCGGGTCGCCTTGGCGGCCGGAACGCCCGCGCAGTTGGTCGTCGATCCGCATGCTTTCGTGCACATGTGTGCCAATCACGTATAACCCGCCCAGCTTGGCGACAGCTTCCGCTTGCGTGGGGTTACCGCCGCCGAGCCGTATGTCGACACCGCGTCCCGCCATATTCGTAGACACCGTCACGGCGCCGATTTCTCCCGCTTTGGCGATGATCTCGGCTTCTTTTGCGTCGTTTTTTGCATTCAGAACATGGCAAGGTATGCCGAGAGCCGCTAGCTTCTTCGCCAGCATGTCAGACTCCTCGACGCTCGACGTACCAATGAGAATCGGACGTCCCGTCACATGGACGGACGCGATTTCTTGGACAAGCGCCTTAAATTTGGCCTCTTTATGGGTATAAATCCGGTGCGGACGGTCGATCCGTATGTTTGGCCGGTTCGGCTGGATTTGCACGACCTGCAGCGCATAAATAGCTTCGAATTCCATGGCGGAAACATGCGCGGTCGCCGTCATTCCGCAAATCTTTGGATATAGGCTAAGGAAGTGTTGAAGGGTGATCGTACCGAGAATTTTCCCTCCGGCCTTCAGTTGCAGCCCTTCTTTGGCCGCAAGCGCAGCTTGCAGCCCCTCCGGCAAATGCCTGTTCTCCGCCACGCGGCCGGTATATTCGTCAATCAGCTCGATTTTTCCGTCCCGGACGATGTAATCGACGTCTTTTTTCAATAACAATTTCGCATGCAGCGCGCAATTTAACGACGATAACAAATGACTATTATGGCTATCGTACAAATTGCCGCATCCCAGCAGCTCTTCCGCTTTCGCAGCGCCAACTTCATTCAAATAAACATTCCGCTGGAACTCGTCGAAGTCGTAATGCACATCTTGCTTAAGCTGCCTGGCCACTTCTGCAAAACGAATGCCGTCGCGCTCGGAAGAGCCCGGCTCGCCGGCGATAACCAGCGGCACCCGCGCCTCGTCGAGAAGCAGCGAATCCGCTTCGTCGACGATGACGTAGTGGAAAGGACGATGCACGGTATCAGCTTCGCACAGTGCGATCGTGTCGCGCAAATAATCGAATCCCGCCTCTTTGGCCGTAACGTAGGTGATATCCGCGGCGTACGCTTCACGTTTCCCGGACATGCTCATGCCCGCTTGCACCGATTTTACCGTTAACCCGAGGAAGCGATAGATCGGGCCCATCCACTCTGCATCTCGATTTGCCAGGTAATCGTTAAAAGTCAGCACATGAACGCCTGCGCCGGTCAGTGCATTTAGATAAGCGGGCATCACCGCAGAGAGCGTTTTTCCTTCGCCGGTGTGCTGCTCAATCAAAAACCCCTCGTGCAGAGCGATAGCCGCCATGATCTGGACATCGTAAGGCTGCAATCCGAGCGTTCTCTTCGCCGCCTCGCAGACTAGGGCATAGGCATCGATAAGCAGCTCGTCCAAAGGCGCACCCGATTTTGCTTCTTGTTGCAGCCGGAGGGACTCCGCTTGAAGCTGCCCATCGTCCCACGTTTCCAAATTCCGTTTCCTGATGAGCTCCACTTTGTCCCGATAGCCTTTCAGCTTAAGCCTATTATCGCGGTCTTTCCACTCCCGCATTAGCTTGACGGCTAAATTCATCGAAGTTTGATCCCTCCTCGGTAGAAATACACTATTCTATAGTGGCTATCCGGCAAAAATCTTAATTCATGTCGTTTTTCCCGGGCCACTCGGATCCAAGAAATCAAAAATTCCTCTTTCGGAATGGGAAAGGACTTCCTTAGAGTTTGCCTTAAGCATATAAAGATTGCGTGCTTCCAGCCATCAAAACCCGCCGAAATGTAGCTATTATCGCCTGAATGGTACCATGGAATGCTTGACCTGTTTGATATTACCCCGGAAATCTAAATGTTAAGAAGTGCTTTTAATTCATACAATTTCGAACGAGATAACGAAACTACAGCATCTTTACAAAGAGGGGTAGTTCATTAATCACTTGTCTTTAGCCGGATGCAGCTCTGACAAATGCGAAAGGAGCTTGCCTCAGGCAGCTCCTTTCGTCATCAAGACCGTATATTTTCGATTCTTCGAGCAAGCGCCGAATGCCTTCTCCAACCATCTTCATCAAATTACTCACAGCGATCACCCTAAACCAGATATTCAGAGCCATAATTTCTTGACGTCATCCTCCTGCATCACCTGCAGTGGAAAACCGGAATACATCGGCTTGTATTCCACATGAGCCCCTACCATGACCCGCAATTCGTTCACAAGTTGATCGTATAACGCTTCAAACTGCTTTTTGGATAAAGTGCGCACGGCGCGCATCAGCTGATGCGAAAACGTAAATCCAAGCGATTCGATTTTTTTTAAGGCCGTTGCCAAATAAGCCTCCGGGAGCCGTTTCTCCCCTTGTTCTTGTTCCACAATAAGTTTGTTTGCTCTTCGCAAATAAATGGTGTTTGTCATGATCAAAGAGTCCAGGAAAGCCATATCCCTAATCCGGGTAAAGGTCGTTATAGAAGGAAGGACCGTGATAGCCTGAAGGTCAAGGTTCAAAGTCCGTAACCCGAATCTTTGATGCACTAGCTATGAATGGTCGGCGGGACCTTGGAAAGCGGAAGTGGATGTCTGTAGTGCGGACGTTCTGCTTAGAACTGCTTCAACAGTTGAGGGAGATTGGCCGTTGACGCATGGGCCGTTTTTTTCCCGCTGAGCCTGTATGATCCTGAAGCATTTTTCCCCAGATTAAAGGAAGCGGCCGAGTCGCCAACAAAGGAGGAATTCACGCGTGCAATCAACGAGATGCTTGTCGGGGAAATGTACGAATTTGTTGGCAAGCTCAGAAATGCCAGTCTAAACGGCCCACGCACCTATTTGCCGTACTTGGCGGTGCAGTTCGCGCAATACGGAGCTATGTTGGTCGGGCTGCACAACCGGAAACTTTACTCGACCGGGGCAATGGTTTTGCCGGAAGCCCTGGAACTGCCCGATCGTCCGGAAGGATTCGACCGTGTTGCGGGCATGGTGATGTCCGGGGCGTTGGCGGAACCCGCAAAAATCGTTTCTGCTTGTGAAAACTTCTGGGGAGGACTTGTAAATTGGGCGGCCGGGCATGGGTATGTGATGCATTCAAAACGAATCCCGTTTTGATTCGGATCCGCGGCGTTGCTTTTGACGGAAAACCACGGTAGAAATCCGGAGGCCGCTTCTGTATTCTGACAATGTTTTACTTATCTTTAACATTCCGTTAACGCCGATAGGGCAGCGGAATGGTACGATTGGACTAAAGACACTTTTGGATCGGCGATTGTTAGAAAAGGGGAGACAAACGTTTTGTTGACGAAAATCGGTGAAATCGTGGAGACGATTCCCATCGTCCCGCCCGAAACGAAATGCGGCATGGTCAACAATCTGTTTAAGCAAAATCCCAGGCTGGAAGGCATCGCGGTGGCGAGGGAAAACAACATGCCGGCGCTGCTGATGCGGACGCGGTTTTATCAATCCCTCGGCACGCAGTACGGCTATAATTTATACATGGGCCGCCCCGTTATGCTCGTGATGAACAGCAGCCCGCTTGTCGCCGATTTTGACGAGGAGATAACGGACATCAGTATCCGGGCAATGAACCGGGCCGAAGAGGAACTGTACGACGGCGTGCTGGTGATGCGGGAAGGCAGCCTGCACGGGTTCGTCAGCATTCGCCGTTTGCTGTTGGAAGTGGCCGATATCCGGGCCGAAATGGCGATTTTCATGAATCCGCTGACCGGCCTGCCCGGCAATCGGATCATCGACGACAGACTTCAGCAATCCACCCGGCAGGAGAATTTTAGCGTTTTATACATCGACCTTGATCATTTCAAATCTTACAATGACAGCTACGGGTTTAAAAAGGGCGATTCGCTTATCCAGGCGACGGCGGGCCTGCTGCGCGAGCAGTTTTCCGGCCAGGGCTCTTTCCTCGGACATATTGGCGGGGACGATTTTATAGCCATATTAAACCATCACAATTATCAATTTTCCTGTAGCAAAGTGATCGAAGGGTTCGAAAAAATGAAAAAAGATTTTTACAGCAAGGACGACCTGAAGAAGAATTACGTTATGGGCGAGGGGCGATCCGGCATTTTCGGTCCGATCCCGCTCGTATCGATTTCGATCGCGGTGGTGACGAACCGCAGCCGCAGCTTTCAGAGCACCGATCAAATTGTCGAAGAGGCTGCCCGGATAAAAAAGATTTGCAAATCCCGCCCCGGCAGCGTCAGCATCGCCAATTAATTTTCGTCTGTATGCCCCTGCAGGACACCAATACGTCCTGCAGAGGCATTTTTTCGTACCTATAGACCGGATCACTGTTTTGACCCGGCCCGAATATTTTCTTTCGCATTCTTGTTCAGGTTCAGCAAGTCTTCAACCGTAACGATCTCGACGCCATCGCTTTTCAGAGATTTTACGATCCGGGGGATCGCAGCGACAGTACCGCTCAAATCTTCGCCTTGTCCGCCGGCAGCATGCTGCAGAATAATCGAGCCCGGCAGAACATGGCTGAGCACATTGGAGCTTACCTGATCCGCATTAAGCCCTTTCCAGTCCAGGGAATCGACGTTCCACCCGACAATTTTTTTACCTTTGCTCGCAAGCCAGAGAAGCTGACGCTCATTCGTGTTGCCGTAGGGCGGCCGAAATAAGGCGGGCACGGAACCGGTGTAATTGCTGATGATCTGATCCGTCCGGGTTACCTCGCTCCGAAACTTAAGATCGGTAAGCTTTGGCAAGTTCGCATGACTGTACGAATGGTTTCCGACCCTATGCCCTTCTCTAACGATCCTGGCCATGATATCGGGATGGGCCTCGGCCCGGTTGCCGACAACAAAAAAAGTGGCCTTTACCCCGGCCTGCTTTAGCGCGTCCAGCACTTGCGGGGTAAACACGGCGTCCGGCGCATCGTCGAACGTAAGCGCAACCTGCCGTTTACTCCGAGGCCCGTTCAGCTCGTAAATGGCTGGATACTTTTGGTGTAAATCGGCAAGCGACATCGGATGAGGCTTACGGACTTTGCCCTCCGCACCGCCTAGAAGTTCGGGCGTGCTTTTGTGCTGTTGATTCCGCTCTGTCTTACCTGCCTGTGAAATCTTTTGGCTTTTGGCCTCGGGATGGTTGTTGCCTTTTCCCGGGTTCTGGGCGCATCCTTGGCACAAGGCCGCTACAAGTAAACAGACAGCCAACGTTCTTAACGGTTTCACTTAACCACCTCCTATACTAAGCAACAGCATTTTATGCCATAGCATTCCATAGAAGGCGATGATTTATGCGAATTGAAGGAGCGAGCGGATATTTTACCGTCATCCGGAGCAGGAGGATTTGCATTGCCGCTGATGGATATATTGCTCGCCCCACTCGTCCAATTGGTCCAATATCGATTTCAGCGACAATCCAAGTTCACTTATTTCATAGACGACCTTCGGCGGCACCTGATTATATACCGTTCTCGTGATGATGCCGTCTTCCTCCAGCTCCCGAAGCTGCTGAACTAACATTTTTTGCGTAATTTCCGGAATCGCCTTTTTTAATTCGCTCGTTCTCATGGGGCCGGGTCCGCAGTTCAAATGGCATAAAATCAATAATTTCCACTTCCCGCCTATGACCTCCAGCGTCGCTTCCGCAGGGATGTTATACGTCCTTGTGGTCTGCTTTTCCATGGGATAACCATCCTCTCGCCAATCAAGGTGAATAGTTACTTATAAGTGACTATATCACTTTCGAGTGATTATATCACATTAAAGTAAGTACTTCCTTTTTATTACTGCTTACTAGATAATTTTATCGTAGCTTATTCTAGGTAAAAATTTTAGATCTGGAAGGTGACATTTATGAAAATTTTGACCGTTGTGTCGCACCCAAGAGTGAATTCCCTAACCTTTGCCGTCGCGGACAGATTCATACAGGGGCTTACCGATGCGGGACATGAGACAGAATTGCTGGATCTGCACCGCAGCGGCTTCAATCCTGTCATGTGGGAAGCGGACGAACCGGATTGGTCATCGAATCGCAAGATTTATTCACCAGAGGTGGAAGCCGAGATGGAACGAATGAAAAATCACGACGCGCTCGCCTTTATTTTCCCGATATGGTGGTACAATCTGCCCGCTATGCTGAAAGGATATATCGACCGGGTATGGAACGATGGTTTTGCGTACGGCTCCAATAAATTGCATCATAAACGAGTGCTATGGCTCGGCCTGGGAGGAGCTCCGCAAGAAGACTTTGAGAAGAGACAGTACGATAAAATGCTCTCCCAGCTTCTAAACACCGCAATTGCCGAATACTGCGGAATTTCTAACAGCAAGGTTGAGATCCTTTATGACACCCTGGATTCAAGGCCGGAAATTTTCGAAAGTCTCCTGATGCGAGCTTATCATCTAGGACTATATTATGACAACGATTCAAAGGCCGAACGTTCATGCTAACGGTAAAATCAAGTTCGTAACCACGCTCCGTAAACCTCCTGAAGCGCCAATCCCACTGTATGTTCAGTTTTTGTCAATTTGCCTGATTTACAATGGGATTCACTTAAATTTTTAGGAGGTAGTTATGAACGCTTCATTCAAAAAGTATGCGGCCGAATTCATTGGAACATTAGTGCTTGTTCTGTTCGGCTGCGGCAGTGCCGCTACGGCGGGAGGAGAGCTCGGAAATTTGGGAATCGCCTTGGCATTCGGGCTGTCTATTGTGGCGATGGCCTACGTTATCGGTCCGATTTCGGGGTGTCATATTAATCCGGCGGTTTCTCTCGCCATGCTTCTTAAACGTAAGCTAACCGGTACCGATTTCATCGGATACGTTGTGGCGCAAATCGCCGGTGCTATTGCAGGATCTGCCATTCTGTACGCCATCCTCGTCTCCGCGGGCATGCCAACAACAGGGCTTGGCCAAAATGGCTTCGGCCCCGGATATGGGATCGGGATTTCAGCCCTGATGGCGGTCATTGTCGAAATCGTGTTAACTTTCGTTTTTATCTATACCATTCTGGGCGTGACCTCCACTGAGAGCAACGGGAACGTAACCGGCCTGGTCATCGGACTCACGCTTGCTTTCGTACATATTTTAGGCATCGCCTTAACGGGAACGTCCGTCAATCCTGCAAGAAGCCTGGCGCCGGCGCTGCTGGTTGGCGGAACGGCTTTATCTCAAGTTTGGGTGTTTCTTATCGCACCGCTTGCCGGCTCGGTACTGGCCGTTGCCGTATATCAGTGGCTGAATAACAGCCGCAGGGGGAAGCAAGCGTAAAAATGGCTAACTTGAGGGCTGCCCCAAAGTCACTGAAGATGACTTAGGAGTTGCCCTCTTTTTTTGATTTACCGGCTAACCTTTTCTCCTTCTTCATTCATCTCGTTCGCCCCTTTCTTTAGATATCCGCCATACTCTTGAGTCCACGTCCACATAGCTGCAAAAATCGGCTGCAGACCTTGCCCGGCCGCGGTGAGTTCGTATTCGACATGCAGCGGTACACCGGGGAAAATCGTCCGCGTAACAATCCCCTTCTCCTCTAACAGCCGCAAGCGATCTGTCAACGTTTTCGGACTAATCGGCTGCAGCTTGCGGCGTAATTCCCCAAACCGGCGGGTCCCGTTAAATAGTTCAAACAAAAGAAGAAGCATCCATTTGCTATCCAAAATCTCCAAGATAGGTTCAACAGTGCCGGGACAGGATTGATCCATCATGAATTATCACTCCATAGTTCATTTTTTGAAACTATTGCACTTAAATGTAACTACTTTTCAAATGTACCATAGATCAATTACGATGTGAATCGAAGGCAGGAACAAATCCTAAGGAGGAAAATTACTATGAAAACTATTTTATGGGCAACGTTAGCCGCCAACGGCAATTATGCGCAATCAGGTCCCGATAACCCGCCGACAACAGAAGCTCTGGCCGACTTCGCGGCACAAGCCAAAGCTGCGGGAAATTTCATCGTTGGACGCCGCACTTTCGAAAGCATGGCCGGAAACGGTGGTGCTGGAGGTCCCTTTGCCGATCTTGATATCGTCGTCATTTCCAACAGCATCCCTAGCATCCCGGGGGTCACGGTTGTAGGATCTCCACAAGAAGCCTTGGACTACTTACAGCAAAAAGGCCATCAAACCGCGCTCATCAGCGGCGGTGCGGATATTCACAATTCGTTTCTCGGCCAAGAGCTGGTAGACGAAGTGATCTTCAATGTGGCGCCTATATTGGAAGGCAAAGGATTGAATCTTTTAATCGACAAAGACCACTACCGCTGCAAACATGTGGAATTGCTGGACTGCAAGCCCCTCGGCGGCGGCGTGGTTCAACTGCGGTATGCAATTAATCGGTAACCATTAATTTGCTCTCCCGGTGATACGTCAGCGTTAACAATCCATATAACCTCGAGTTTCTATGTAGCCTGCAAGCAAAAAAACCTTCTGCACGGACGCAGAAGGGTCAGAGGTTAACCAATAATCAAAGTCTCGCGTTTTTGGTGTTTAATTTGTGTTTAATCCGTCTCTTCGCGATTACAATCCTTCGATCATCGCTGTGATTTTGCTGTCGCTCTCCAAAGCGCGAAGAATGAGCGTCACGGCTTCGGCGCGGGCGGCTTTTCTGTCGGGTGCGAATGAAGAGGCGGATATCCCTTGAATCAGCTTGGCCGACGAGGCCTGTTCAATCGCATCCGCCGCCCAGTGTCCGCTGCTTACGTCGCTATAGCTGACCCGTGCGCCTGTGGAAAGCACGCTAAGATTCATAACACGCGAAATCATCGTCACCATCTCGGCATGGGTAATGGTTGCATTCGGCTTCCCACGCTTTTATTAATGGAAGAATCGGCATGACCTCAATGGGCAACTACTATCACTGGATTCAAGACGGCGATTACTCGGCATGGACTTACGACGGCCATTCGAGGGCAAAGAATGTCTAGGCCGTATTTTAAATATTTGCCGCAACGTTCCGTGCCTGCTCGTCCAGTTTTTGGGCGGAGTCGGCGATATTGTTGAAGTCTTCCATGGTTACGCGTATCTGTTGCTGACTCTCCTCAATGGAAGATTGGACGCGGTTGATACCGTCCGATATCTCGGTGATCTCCTTTGTAATGCCGCTAATGGCGTTTTGCACCTTGACGATGGATTCCGACACCTCGCCCGACAGCTTGCGCACCTCCGCGGCCACCACATCAAACCCTCTGCCGTACGGCCCCGCATGGGCCGCCTCGATGGCTGCATTTAGGGCGAGCAGGTTGGTCTGAGAGGCAATATCGCGGATCGTCTGCACAATCCCCTGGATCGACTTGGCTTGCTCCTGCAGCCCCTCAAGGGTAAGGGTGTTATCCTCCGAAAACTCGGCAATCCGGTCCACGCTGAGCAGCAGCTCCCGGCTCCTTCCGATTCCCGCTTCCGCATGCTGATTTAAGTCTTGAGAGGCCGCCTCCAATTCTTTAACCACCATGGAAAGGCTGAATTGGCGTTGGGTAATATCCGTTGCAATTTTAGAGACGCCGATAACCTCGGCTTCCTGTTCATCATAGATCGGCATATAAGTGGCCTCCAGCCACACCGTTTCACCACGGGCATTTTTCCGTTCAATCTTATCCTGAAAGCTTTGCCCGGACAACAGCGCCGTCCAGAACTGCTCATAAACCGGTGAATTAGCAAATGAGTCAAAGCAGAAGTCCCGATGCTGCATTTTCATTATATCCTCAATTGAATATCCCATGGTATCGGCAAATACCCCGTTTACATAGGTCACCTTACAATCGATATTGAAACGGATCATGGCCAAGTTCTTCTCCATCGCTCTGAAGACCAATTCGTCCGTTACCGCCGGTTTGTTCATCATTTGTGTCCACCTCTCACTGTTAAATAAAGCAGCGCACCCTAATATACCAGTTTAACAACTGCATCTGAACAATAAATAGACATGCTGGCAGCGGAAGCTGGCTGCCGGTTCGTTCCGGCAACCTGTCGTCCTTTTATTAGGAGTTTTTTCAACTTGACCGGGAACAGCAAATCCAATTGATGCTCATCGCTCTCCGGCCAATTGAGATAGCAATGATAAACGTAATTCAAATGTTCCTTCAACAATCCGCCCATAAACTCTCCACATTGTCGTTTCATTGGCTGCCAGCAAGTTGGTATCGGTTATCCTCGCATCGCCATTTTTCTTGTGAACCTGCGAATACTACTTCTTTACCAATAATATTGTTGTATGGCAAGGGATTTCGTCATCAATAACTGTTCAATATTACTATTTCCGCAGGATAATTGTGTCAAAAAAGCGACTTTTGCACCTTGGAAGACACAGGGAAAGTGTGTAGTCTATGCTTAGTTTATCCAAGATAAGATCAGGGAGGGATTCATTTGCGCTTGTACCGTCCCATACTTGTATGTATGGTCTTTTTCGCCGCCCTCATCGCGGTAATCACCAACAATACCTACGCCGCTGAAGAACGGCCCGTTAAAGTATTCGTCGACACGACGGAAATTACGTTTCAGGTACAGCCGATTACGGTCGAGGGAACGACCCTTGTGCAGTTCCGTCCGCTTTTTGAAGCGATGGGAATGGAAGTGAAGTGGGATAAAACCAGCGGAGCTGTGACAGGATCGAAAGAGGGTTTGACGATCGTCCTTCGCGTTGACGACCCGCAGGCGGTCGTAAACGGCAAGCCGGTTCAACTCGGCCATAGCGCTCAAATGGCGCATGGCAGCACGATGGTTCCGCTTCGTTTTATCGGAGAGTCCACGGGCGCCGTCGTCCATTGGGACCGGGTCAATCAGGAAATTACGGTGTTCACGGACAGCTTGCTGAAGCAGATGGGCATAACGAAGGAAGAATTGCAGAAGCGGCTCGACGATTTCACGGCCAAGCAGCAACAACCGTCCGCACCGTCTTCCGGGGGAACGTCTCAAGTTCCGCAGCCAAGTGCGAATCTCAGCGATTTGAAGGCCCTCAAAGGCATGTATTACGGACTCAGGGACGATGTAGGGGGCTACGAATGCGGAGGCGCATGTTGGGACATGTATACGTTCCTTCCGGACAATCGAATTCTGGCCGGTCCTCCTCCGCAAGGCGGGCCGGAAACGATCGACTGTGCACGAGACGGCTGCGTCAGTTACACCATTTCTGACGGCAAGCTGAAGCTGAGCAATGGCGAGAGCCATACGATCCGCCTGTCTGACAAAGGGGGGCTGTATATTGACGATGTACAAATGTCCCCTGTTAAGCCGGTGGCCGACGGCCTGAAATTGAAAGGAACCTACGAGTATATCGGCTATAGCGGTCTCATCGGCATGAATGCCGCTTCTTCATCGTGGACGGAATATTTGAGCTTCTCAAGCGACGGCACGTTCAAGAGCACGGACCTGATCTTGGCCTCACTCGACGTTACGGTCTCTACGACCGATTCGAGCGAATCGAAGAGCGGCAAAGGCACCTATAAAATCTCGGGCAATACGCTCGTCCTCACCTACGGGGACGGGACCGTCGTCCGCAGCCTTTTCTTCGATCACGCTCCCGGCAGCAAAAATTCGCTCAAGAATATCCAAATCGGGAAAAACAATTTCTATATTTCCGAGGATCAGTAGCGTCTTAAGCAAAGCCCCTTCTGCTGAATGAACAGCGGAGGGGCCTTTTCTATCTTCAACAGGCTAGAGTCCGCTCCGTTTTTTGCAGCGATAGAAACAGCGGTTGGCTGATTTTTTCTTATAGAATCGACTACTATAACCTATTTTTTTCGAAGTAGGAACCATAATGTAAAACTAACATACTTTATCACTAGATCAACTAAAAAGGAGCTGGTGATATGCGCCCTAGTTTAAGGCTATCGCTTAAAAAATCACGTGGACCGATTCGCCGAATAATCGCGTTTAGATTTCCTTCCTTCAGAGGCACGGTTGAAACAGATGCGTTCCAGGTGCGGAATCTGGTAAATCGAGGCGAAATCATTGTATCCCAAAACCGCGGAGCCGGCAGCATTACCACCCCGATTGTCAGATATCAAATCGTGAATGCCGCTACAGGCCGCCCGGTCACTAACAGCGTAACGGTTACCGGAGTCCGTACGGCACGTTTATTCTTTACTGTGCCTGCAGGCACGTTCCGTCTGCGTATTACCAATGTAGGTGCAGGAGCGGCATCCGTACAAGGAGTTATTTTAGTATTTTAGTGGTTTAAAAAAGCCGGGTCACAATAGCGGACTGCTATAAGATCCGGCTTTTTTGTGAAGCGACCGCTATCATATATGTTTGCCTTTCATTCATAGTAACCTTCCGTCGACTTGCGGAATTGTTTGAATTGATCCGCATCATGCCCAAACCACACTTGGGAATTCGTTTGAGCAGCGAGCGCGCGGATCTTCTCAACAGCGTTTCGGTAGCCGATCGTATCATATATAATGCCCGGCGGCTTGACCGGAGGGCCGTAACTTTCTGCCGTATAGATGGTATCGGAAGCGAGAATGATTCCGCCCGTTTCCGGCATTTCAATGTGCAATCCCAACATGCCCCAAGCATGGCCGCTGCCGCAGTTTATGATCTTGACGCCTTCAACCAGCTGTAAATTGTCTTCATGACGTTTGACGGTCCGCCATTGCAGGTTGTTTTTGATCCAAGCATCGATGTCCGCCCAAACGTAAGCTCCATTTTCATTGCGGGCATAACTCTGCAACGTGCCGTTAAACTCATCTTCATGGACGATAATCGTCGCATTCGTGAACATCTCCAGACACCCGGCATGGTCCAGATGCAAATGAGAAGCAACGACGTATTTGATTTCCTCCGGTCTAACATGGAGCTGTTCCAACCGGTTGTGCAGGTAACATTCTTCGCTTGCCACCCAAGGGGAGGCCTGCTGGGTGGTTTGGGCCCAGCGTCCTTCGATGCCCATCGAGTTCGGATTGCATGTTGTATCGAACAAAATTTTTCCTTCCGGATGATCAATCAATACCGTATAAATCGGGAATTCCACGAACTGTGTCTGTGCATTGGGATTACTGACCGTGGCCGGATTATGCATGGCGATTATCCAGTTTTTATCCATGCTCATACGACCATTATCCATTACATAAAGCTTCGGGCGGTATTTTAGAATATTAGTCACGACTTATTTCCTCCCACTACATTTTTGATTTTGTCCGGGCGCTGTTCATGTTGAACCTTGCCGGCTTATGAGGCGTTGTTGGTATGTCCATAATTGCTTCCCAGTTGATATAGACATACAATAATGCATAAAATAAACTTTCGTAAGTAGGCACTTTAAGGTGTCCTGGTAACTTCAAAGTGCACAGGAGGGAAATCCATTGACATCCTCGGCTGAAACCAAAAAAAACGACATCTCCGTGGCAGTGTGCGGATACAGTAAAGTTATTGAAATCATTTCGAATAAATGGACGGCCCTCATCATTTATGCATTGGAGAACGGAAGCATACGTTACGGGGAATTGGAGAGAAGAATCGAGGCCATTTCCAAAAAAATGCTCACCCAAACGTTAAGAAAGCTGGAACGGAATGGGCTGGTCCAACGCCATATTACACCGACCGTGCCCCCAATCGTCGAATATTCTCTTACTCCTTTAGGAGAAAGTCTGCTTCAACCGATGAGAGAGCTAAGACAGTGGGGAAGGGAAAATTACTTGCATGTCGAGGCGGCAAGAGCCGATTATGATCAAACCTACAGTAAGGAGTCTCAGTCCTCGGAAGATAGATGATTGCGATCGGCAAGGTTTTATTCCACATATTTCCTGATTTTACGCGCCGATAGAAGGCGGCCAAAAAAACAACGGCTCCCCCTGCCTGCTACCAGGACAAGGGGAGCCGAAGCACCCGGAAATATTGTTACTTGGTTAGTCGTCTGCGGCTTAACCATACACCGAGAACGATCAGTCCGAGACCCGTCAAATAGTACGGATAACGGCTTCCTTCACCGGTCTTCGGAAGCATGGACACCGGCTTCTCCGATGCCGGAGTTTGCGGCTTCGGGTTCTCCGGTTTCGGCTCGCCGCGTGGAATATCCTCTTCTCCGATATCAACGGTAGGCGTTTCCGAATCATCCGTCGAAGGCGTTTGAGGTGTTGCCGGTTCGCCTCTCGGGATATCTTCATCCGGCACTTCTACTTCGCCGGTCGGCGGCGTCTCCGGATTTGACGGAGTCGAAGGATCGCCCGGCGTTACCGGAGTCGATGGACGGTCCGGTCTCGTTGGGTTCCCGGGATTCCCCGGATCGGACGGATCGGATGGATCGGACGGATTCGACGGCTCGCCAGGTTTAACGGGTACCTTGCTGTTCGTTACGGTCATTTTCAGCACATTGCCTTGGCTCGTAATACTGGAGTCGATCGTTACGTTCCAAGTTGCCTGATCGATCTTATATCCTTCCGGAGCGGCTAACTCCTCCAAAATATAATCGTCATACAACAATTTCGTAAACAGGGCTTTGCCTTCCGCATCCGTAGTTATTACGAACGGCGTCCGTTTGCCCGCTGCATCGTAAAGCGCGAACTTCGCTCCCGCCAGCGGCTTCGTGTTGTCGTCGCGGTCCACCTTCGTCACTTCCAGGCTGCCCGTTACGCCGCCGCCCGAACCTGAACCGGAGGAAGTACGGACAATGACCTCTTCCGTCGTTTCCCTAAGCTCGGTCTTCAGCTGATCTCCTTCGAGGGCCACTTTATTTTGCACAGCCTCTTTATCTCCAGCGGCAATGAACGACTGATATTCCAAAATATAAGCCGTGGAGATGGCTTCCGTGAACTTTAATTCAAACGTCTCTTGATCGCCGTCAAGCCTTGTGATGGTTAACGTGTAGTCCTTCCCTTTGGTCAATTCTTCCGCTTTGACCGCTTCACCGTTTGCATTGATCTTGGCTTTGTAGAGGCGGAACGAATCCTCGATCAAAACCTGATTCGCGCTTGGATAATCGATAATTTTGGCGTTGGAAATATGCGACTGGCCTTCATTGATGCGAATCGTCCAATCGATTTTATTTCCATTTTGGGCGCCTTTCTTCGTCACGTACTCGCCGCCGTGCGGAATCGTCACGCTGGCGTTCCATATCGCCGCTTTTTCGCTGCCGTTCCACAGCTCAGCGGTATTATCCATCGTCTTGACAATCAACGTGTCCTGCAGCGATGTTTTGAACTCGATCCAGTAGGCGGATACGATCTTGTTCTTAAATTGAACGGTCAGTTTGTTTCCGTTTGCTTCGGACGGTTCCGTTACCTCGTATTGAGCAGCCGGAACTTCAGCGCCCTTCTTAACGCCATTGCGTCCCCCCGTCAGCTCCATCGCATACACCTTTACCGAATTCGGAACAAACTTCTGCTCCTGCTTCAGAACATCCGTTACGATGGCTTTGTCAAGCGGATCGAGATTGTAGTTCATCTTGATGTTCCACGTAATCTCTTTGTTGACAGGATCGTAGCTGCCGTCTTTACCGCCGTTGTTTTTCGTATAATCGTCGGAGGAGAAGGCGGCATCCCGTTGGATCGGCCCTTTCTTCTCACCGTTCTCGGTCCACGTCATGACAGCTCTGTTCAAATAATCGAACTTGCGGTCCTTCAGCCAGCCGAAATTAAACTTTGTTTCATACTCGATTGTATACGTGGTGTCGATGGTCTTCGAGAACTTGATGACAAAGCCGCTGCGTACATTGTCGTACTCGACCTCATAATCGCTCTTCGGAACGGGCTTCCCGTCCGCTTTTACGATCACGGAATCCGGAACGAATTCAAGGCCGCCCTGCGGGAACGTATCCGTAATGACTACATCCTGCATGCTGTACTTGCCGCCGTCGGGCCTTTTATCGCCGTTGACCGTAATCAGCCATTTCGCCGTTTTGCCGGCAAAATCGATGTTCTGTACGCCTTTCACCAGAGCGCGGCTTCCTTGGGCCGGGGTGGTCACTTCCTTGGACGCATCACCCGACACGACTTTGTTCTTCACCTGCTTCCCCTCGGCGATCGTCCGGTCGACCGGCTTCGTCTGATAAACGATCGTATAAGGCGAATCGATATCCTTATTGAATTGAAGGCTGAATCCGTTCTTTCCCGCCGGTTCGGCGGTGTATTCACCCTTTGCAACCAGATCTTTATCAGCCTTTGAATCCCCGTTGTACACCTTCAGCGAATCGGCAATCCATGTATGAATTTCACTGAATTCATCCGTGATGACCGCTTTCTCTTTTGGAATCTTCTTTTCATTGAAATTGTACTTCACAGTCCAAGTGATGATTCCGGTGCTGTTATCCACGCTAAACGTTTTATCCAAAAATTGGCCGCGGTTTACCGTTACCGTAGCGGTCGATTTGGCATCTTCCGTTCCGTCGCCGGACAGGACAGCGGTGTTTTCAAAGCGCGACTGCTCGCCGGTAAGCTTCGTCGAAAAGCGAATCTCATAAGCCTTGCTGATCGTCTCATCCTGGAACGCAAGCTCCAGTTTCGCCCCGCCGTTCGTTTCGACCTTATATTTGCCGGCATCTACCTTGTCGCCAAGGGCCGCCGATCCGTCACCGTTAACTTGCAAACGGTAAACCTCCACAGAGTCGGCAATAAGCTCCAAACCTTCAGGCAGTGCGTCGGTGATCACCGCGTGCTTGATTTTTTCCAGCGACTTGTTAACTTGAACCGTCCAATCGATCCGATCTTTGCCAATCGCTTTCCCTTGCTTTTCGATCAGCTTTCCGCCCTTCGGCTTCAGATTCACGATAGCGGTCTGCACTCCGCTTTTTACTGGAATGGCAATAACGACTTCCGTACTGCCTTTAAGGACTTCTTTCTTAAATTCCGTACGAATTTCCAGCTTGCCGGCGATGTTGGAATGACTCTCCACGTAATCATTGAAGGTCATCACAACTTTCCCGTTCAAATCGACCGTAAACCGGCCGACTTTCCCTTGATCGGCAAGGAGCGGGGCATCAATATCCGTAAAAATTTCAAACTGCCGCGGCAGCTCGAAGCTGAATGTATCTCCATTCTTGTAGCCGTGTCCGTTTGGAAGCTCCCATTCATAGCTGAGGTTGACGGCCGCGCCGACGTCCAAACTGCTGTCGGGATTATACACCGCATCAATCACGGTACCGTTTAAATCGGTTAACACGACTTTGGTTAAAATACTCTCCGCACTGGCGGCTGGCCTGGAGACTGGCGCCGGCCGGTCATATACGCTATCCGTCACGGATTCTTGCGCGCCGCCCGTTGATTCTTGCACGCCGGCCGCTGCGTTCGCCGTCCAAACGGATGCGCCGTACAGCGTCTGCATCAGCAACAGCAATGCCACAATGATTCCACAAACCTTTTTCCTCATAATCTCTCCCTCTGTCTCTACATCACCCTCATTATATTCGGTTCCGATCCGCCTTCCGTGCGCAATTCGGGCCATGCATCCATAGGACAACATGTCGATAGGGTAATTTTCAGTCCATCACCTCCGCTGATCTTTATTGGCGCACGATTAATTGTGCCTGTATTTTCTTCAGAACCAAATGGGCTTCCGCCATTATATATGCCAATACTATACAATTTCTCAACAACGCCAAATAAGCCTTGGACATATCGTCCAAAGCCTATGTTTATTTCGTAAAAATCAATAGTATTTAGCCGGGGAATAACGCGAGGCGTCTTTAATCATGTTGACCCCGGTCTCACTGCTCTTCCAGCCCGCATCGACAGTTGTATCAATGGTTACCCATTGTCCGTTCAAATAAACTTCATTCCAAGCGTGGTAAACATCAACGTATTCCGAAGTTCCCATAACAAGCTTGGCCGGAATTCCGATACTCCGCAACATGGAAGCGAACAAGGAGGCATAGTCGTAACACATCCCTTTCCGCCCTGCCAACGTACGGTTGCTATCGGGAAGGTAGTCCGTCAATTCGCTGGCTGCCAGAGTATGATCGTACCGGATCGTACCGACAATATATTCATAAATAGCGTTCACTTTCTTCTCGTCGGACGGAGCGGATTGGGCAAGCTTCTTCGCAAGCTGGGCTGCCTGATCCCTATCGCTCCAATCGACATTTTGCACAGAGTTCAAAAACACTTTGCTGTCATCCGCCAGTTGAAGTGTAACGGCCGCTTCCTGAACGATTTTGTATTTGGTACCGCTGACTTGTTCCAGAACGGTAACCTTATATTCACCATTGCCCATCTGGAGCGGAAATACTTCCTGCCGCTTGTCCGGCGAAAGGACATAGGTATATTTGTCACTACCTTTTGCGATCATGAGCTTCGTTTTGGCCCCGGCTTCCGCATCATAACGAATGACGACGGCGCCACGGTCCAACTGCTCCAAACCCAACCAATCTTCGGACGGGGCAGCTTGTACATCCGGAGCCCACATCAATAACGCAAAAAGCCCTACAATAGCGAACACAACGTTGCGCATACTGCAAACTCCCTTCGGCGGCCAGGCTGCCATTGACATTTCGTCAAGAAGGCCCTGTGGCTTTGCGTCCCTGTCTTTCGACAAGTTTGCTATTTTCGTAATAGAGTTTCACAGATATTGATACATCTTCTCCAAAAAAACAAAAAAGCATCTTCGTTCGGTAGCTGGCTGCCATTGACGTTCGTCAAGAAGGCCCTGTAGCTTTGCGTCCTTGTCTTTCGACAAGTTTGCCGTTATCGTGATCAGCTTTTGTGAATCTATCATATCAAATATATGGAATACCATCAAGAGAAAATTTGGAATTTTGTCGAACTATCATTCCTCCCCCGAACTCACTCGAACTCACCCGAAAAAATAGGACCCCACCAAAAAAATAGTACCTGTTCATCCGGTGATCACATTCGATAGAATAAAAATGTACTATAATGTTAGTATTTTCCTAACCGTGCATGGGATAGGAGAATCCACTATTAATTAAGGGAGGGTATTTATGAAGCAAAAAGTTTTCAGTTTGTTCCTGGCGCTAGTTATGATGGCCAGCGTCGGCCTGCTATCAACTTCGCCGGTTCGGGCCGCTGAAGGAGCGGGAACGACCACTATCACCTCTATGGATTATTTTTCAGCGTCGGACGGACCTGTCATCACAAAATCAGGGGTTGGACAAGCCAGTTACGGATTTGTGATGCCTAAATTCAATGGAGGCTCCGCCACCTGGAATGATGTGGTCCAAGACTTGGGCGTCAATGTGAAGGTGGGCGGCAGTTGGGTCGATATTGACAGTGCCGGCAGCTTTGTCTACAACCAAAACTGGGGCCACTGGAGCGACAGCGGCTTTAACGGTTATTGGTTCACTCTTTCCGCGACAACCGAAATTCAACTCTACTCCAAAGCGAATGGGGTTACGCTGGATTACACTCTTGTGTTTCAAAACATCAACAAAACCACCATTACGGCGATGACGCCTACACAAGGGCCGCAAATTACGGCGGATACTACGGGCGGCGCAGGCTTTACCTATCCGGTTTTCAACAATGATCCGGCGATCCCCTTTGCAGCTGTGGCCGATGATTTGAAAGTGTACGTTAAACCCGTCAACAGCAGCGAATGGATCGATATTGACAACAATGCGGCCAGCGGCTGGATCTATGATAAAAACTTCGGCCATTTCACCGATGGAGGCGGCGGCTACTGGTTTAACGTCACGGAGTCGATCAACGTCAAACTGGAATCGAAAACCTCTTTGGTTAACGTTGTTTATACCATCATTTTTAATGAACCCGTGAGAAACTCATATGTCATTGCTCCCTATGATGGAACGACCTTCACGGCCAATGAGAGCGGTGCCATAGGGTTGCCGCTGCCTAAGATTGACGGAAGCGCGCCAGTAGCCGATGAGCTTGGAAATTTCGTATACCAGATCAACATCGGTGGGCAATGGGTAAATTTGGGCGATTCCGGCCAGAGCGGATTTGCATACTCCGCCAACGGTTACAATAACATGTCCGCCGCCAATCAGTGGGGGTATTGGGTCGACCACATCTACGGGCTATGGTTCCAGCCCATCCAGGAAGATCTGCAGATCCGCATCGGCTATCCATTAAACGGGCAGGCGGGCGGAAATGTCGGTGATAATTTCGTCTACTACACCTTTATCGGAAACCCGAACGCTCCCCGTCCGGATGTAACCGATGGCGAGGATATTCCTGTCGGAACGCCAAGCAACCCGGCCATTGAGGGCATGGAGCTGATCTGGCAGGATGAATTTAACGGAACCGGGCTGGATACGAACAAATGGAACTATGAACTGGGTTACTTTCTCAATGACGATCCCGGTACCTGGGGTTGGGGCAACGCGGAACTGCAGCACTATACAAACAGTACGCAAAATGTATTTATCCAGGACGGAAAGTTAAACATCCGGGCCTTAAACGAGCCCAAATCCTTCCCGCAGGATCCAAGCCGGTATGCACAATACTCCTCCGGGAAAATCAATACCAAAGATCATTTTTCGCTCAAATACGGCAGAGTGGATTTTCGCGCCAAGCTGCCTACAGGAAATGGCATCTGGCCGGCCTTCTGGATGCTTCCGCAAGATAATGTCTACGGTTCGTGGGCCGCATCCGGCGAAATTGATGTGATGGAAGCGAGAGGACGGTTGCCCGGCACGTCCAGCGGCGCTATCCACTTTGGCGGACAATGGCCGGCGAACACCCATGTCTCCGGCGAATATCATTTCCCGGAAGGGCAAACCATCGCCAATGACTTTCACGTATATTCCGTAGTCTGGGAAGAAGACAACATTAAATGGTATGTGGATGGCAAGTTCTTCTTTAAAGCTAACAGGGATCAATGGTACTCCACAGCCGCGCCGAACAATCCGAACGCCCCTTTCGACCAACCTTTCTACCTGATTATGAATCTGGCGATCGGCGGGAACTTTGACGGCGGTGTGACTCCGAATCCCGGCGATATCCCGGCAACGTTGCAAGTAGATTATGTACGTGTTTACAAAGACAACGGCGGCGGCCAGCAGAATCCTGAAGAACCGGCGCCCCCTTCCACGATCGTCATCGGCGATGAGGTGAAGGGCCTGAAGAAAACAGGCGATGACTTATTGTTCTATGTAAACGGCGCAACCTTCGCCGACTTGCACTACAAGGTCAATAACGGCGTACAGCTGAACGTGGCCATGACCGGGGCGGGGAACGGCAACTATACCTATGCGGTCAATAATCTCAAACAGGGGGATACCGTCGAGTACTTCTTTACCTATAACCCCGGGCAAGGAGCGCTGGATACCCCTTGGCAAGCTTATGTCCATGGGGTAACGCAAGGAACTCCGGAGTAAACCGGGTAACCTGTTGAACTGGAAAAAATAGAATGTTGCCTCAAACAAGGCGAGAGGGAAGATAGATGACTTCCCTCTCGTTTTTCCTGTTGCTATGATGAGGTTGATCTTTCCTTCCACTTCTCTTTCAAAGCTTTCAAGTCCCCTATGAAGAACTTTAGCAAATTGGGCCTTCTTCTTACGGCAAGCGGGTGATAGGTAAAGCCGATAGGCAAGCCTTGAAAATCGTGCCAGCTCCCCCGCAATTCCTTGACACTGGCGTTCTCCTTTTGCGGGAATAGAGCTTCCGCCACGGCATTGCCAAAACCGAACAATACCAACGGCTGCTTCTGAAGCAGCTGCAACTGCAGATGAGGCAAACATGCCGCTCTGGCCTCGGGCTTATTGTAAGCGCGCAGCGGCCGGCATTTCAGCAAATAAGTGACATAAACCGAACTCATATCGATCCCCGCTTCCCTTATGCCGAGTTGGAGAGTCTCCCGGGTACCGCACAAAAACGGATTTCCTTCCCGGTCCTCCCGGGCTCCCGGATTATCCAGGATCATCATCAGCGGGGCTTGCGGATTTCCTTCCCCCCAGACGACGCGATTCCGCTGCTTGGACAGTTCGCAGCATACACAATGCTGAATACCTGCTGGCGCTTGTTCTTCAGGCAGAATTACAAAGGGATGATCCATTTCCGTGTCATGCGGCTCCTTTCTTCTTTCCCTTAGCACGCAATGACACCATTATGCCCATCCCAGACGAAAACTTGCTTTAATTGCCGGTTTCCCCGCGGCAGAAAGAAAAACCAGCGCAACACATAAGGACAAAAAATGTCGTTAATCCGGCGGTTTCCGTCCATTTGAGAGAAATAGCGGCAATTTATGCCGCTATTCCCCCTCGTCGCAAGGAAGTACCCACGTTCTGGGCCTTTCATAGGAATATAGGTACAAAAAATGCCGCTAATGGGAATGAACAGTCCTGGATTCGGACAATAAGCACATAAAGTGCCTCTATTTTGAAGACAACAAATGCCTTTATTCCGAAGGACGCCCCTTGATTTGCTCCAACAAAGCTTCCAGCCGGTCCAAGTTTTGTTCATTGCCCTCGGCGCAGTAGCTCTTGGCTTCTTCGAACTCCTCCGTTTTCATAAATAGCTGGCGAAAAACGACCTTTGTTCCGCCGTCAAGGTCCTCGAAAGTAGCCGTTACCAGAAATTCATGGCCGGACAAATGTCTGAGTACGATTCGTTCCAAAGCCACGATTTCCTCAAAAACGCAATGGTTGGGATAGTCCACGCCATCCGGCCCGTGCATGACATAACGCCACGCTCCGCCCGGGCGTAAATCGAATTCATGGAACGTATTGGTGAAACCGTTCGGTCCCCACCAACGTGCCAATTGATCGGGGTTCGTCCACGCTTCAAAAACCCGCTCACGCGGCAAATGGAATTCGCGCGAGGAGATAATTTCATTATCACCAATGATAGCGGCCATGGTTATACCTCCTGTTCGAGCGTGTTGCCAAGGGTATCAAGCATCTCATTTGTGCCCTGCTCACGTACTTCCGGCGTATCGTGTCCATCGAAAAAGGCTCCTTGCTCGGTGAAGACCAGCTTCGTGCCTCCTTCGATCGGGATAAGCTCGACCGTGGTAAGCGAAACGGAGATACGCTCGTCGTCCGAATCCAAAGTGTAGCTATAGACGATGCGCTGTTCCGGTACAATCTCCTGGTAGCAAGCATCAAAGGTAAAGACGGGCCCCTCCGGCGGACCTCCGCTGCTGTATTCGCGTCCTCCGACGCGGAATTCGAAAATATCGGCTTTTGAAAACCACTTTGCTTTGGCGGCCGGATCGGCCCAGGCCCGGTAGACCCTCGCAGGCGGTGCGGCATAAGTCCGCTCCACGACGAAGGTGGCGTGTTTGACAAATCGTTCGGTCACGGTCAGTCCTCCTTAGATTTCGATTGTTCCTCTGTTTCGGCAAGAAAATCGCCCAGTAAATCCAGACGGCGCTCCCAGCTTGCCCGGCGCTCGACGACCAGCTTCTCATGGCTCTTTTTCATCGCTCGCAAGAGTTCCGTGAAGTCTTCAACCGCTAAGGGCGCCTTCCCCTGCATCGCTTTGGATACATGCTGAAGCTGGTCAAGGAGCGTTTGCTGCTGTTTGATTTGTTTCTTGATTCGCGCCATTTGCAGGTTGACGATTTCCAGCGGGCTGATCTGCCCGCCGTTTAAGACGGACCTGACCTCCTCCAGAGACAAGCCCAATTCCTTAAGTGATAAAATCTGCTGCAGGCGCGACAGATCGGATTCATTGTACAGCCTGTGACCGGACTCCGTCTGGCCGGATGGTGAGAACAAGCCGATTTGATCGTAATATCGCAAAGTTCGCACGGTGAGTCCCGCCAGTTTGGCAAGATCCCCGACCTTCCAATGTCGTTTCATAGGAACCCCTTCGTTAGCGCTAACTTGTTTACCGGTAGCTTAAGTATAAAAGATAACGTTGCGTAAGGTTCAACCAAAATATTTATTTGGGAAAAAGACCTATTATATTTTATGTTGACGACCACATAAATAAAGAAAGAGAGATAAAAATAGAAAAAGTTGAATGCCCTCAGCCGCAAACGGATGAAGTGCTCGTTCGCATCGTGTATGCTGCAGTCATTCCACTTGACTATAAAATTCGTAACGGTTCACCGAAGGCGAACTCCAGCCTGGTCAAACCGTGCTAATTCATGCGGCGGCAGGCGGTGTTGGACAATTCGCCGTTCAACTGGCCAAGTGGAAGGGAGCAACCGTGATCGCTACGGCATCAACCCCTAACCTGGACTTCGTTAAGTCTTTGGGTGCGGACCAAGTCATCGATTATACCCGGGCGGCTTTCGAAGACGTCGTCAAAGAAGTGGATCTGGTCGTCGATTCCGTGGGAGGCGATACCGAGAATCGTTCCTGGACCGTTCTCAAGAAAGGGGGGACTCTCGTCTCTTTGGCTCAGGATCCATCCCAAGAGAACGCGCAAAAGCATGGCATAATTTTGCTGGACATAAACTCAGGTTTAATTTGAAATACGCTCTTACAAATTTTTCATTGACAACCCGGCAAGGGGACTGTATATTGACTTTGATAATCATTATCAATTAAAAGCACTATTTAAAAATACAGTTCTTGATACGAAAGGGTCTGCCAATGAATGCAAAACGAAATGCCTCATTAGGAACATTACTTGTTTCGATTGTGCTCATATTCTCGCTAGTTGGTTGCTCAGGCCAGCAATCAAGTTCCACATCCGCACCAACTTCGGCCGAAACGTCTAAAACTGAAGCGCCCGTTTCGCCAGATACGACTTCCGCATATCCGATCGTGATCAAACACGCTTTCGGTGAAACTGTCATTGAAAGCAAGCCTGAACGGGTAGTTACCGTTCAATGGGCGAATCATGATGTTGCTCTCGCTCTCGGAGTTGTTCCCGTAGGCTTCTCGGCGGCGAACTTCGGCGTTCAGGATGGCAGCGGGCTTTTGCCTTGGACAGCGGAAAAACTCAAAGAACTTGGCGTAAGCGATCCTAACGTTTTTCAGGATACGGACGGCCTTGATTTTGAGGCGATTTCCGATGCGGACCCGGATGTCATTCTTGCCGCTTACTCCGGGATAACTCAGGAGGACTACGATCTTCTTAGCCAAATCGCTCCGGTTGTGGCCTATCCGACCGCTCCTTGGTCCACCACATGGCGAGAGCAAGTCCTGCTGAATGCAGAAGGCATGGGCATGAAAGCGGAAGGGGAACAACTCATCAAGGACACCGAGGACATGGTAAACGAAAAGCTAAGCCAATATCCGCAAATGAAAGGCAAAAAAGTGGTTTGGGTTAACTTCTCGGCTGAGGATTTGTCGCAATTGCATATTTATACGCCTGTAGACTCTCGCGTTGCTTTCTTGTATGAGCTGGGAATGGTTTATCCTGAAAGTGTTACGAAACAGATTACGGACCCTAACAGCTACTCCTTGAATTTAAGCGCTGAGAATGTCGAGGCCCTTTACGATGCCGATCTCATCGTCGGATATGGGAATGACGAATTGCTGAAGACGCTCCAAGCCGATGCACTACTTGGTAAAATTCCTGCGATCCAAAGAGGTTTTGTCGCCTTTATCGACAGCGATACACCTTTAGTGGCTGCCGGAACTCCCAACCCGCTTTCGATAGCTTATACCATTGATGAATATCTAGCATTAATAGGAGGAGCTATTGACAAGATCAATGAATAGTTCTTCGGTGTCAAAAGACAAACAACCAAGCTTACATATGCCGAAGCATTTTCCGACAGTTCTGGTGATTTGTGCAGTCTTGCTCGGCGTGTGCGTAATTGCATCTCTGGTCTTAGGGTCTCGGATGGTAAGGTTTCCTGAACTGATAGAAGGTTTATTTCATCAAGATGTCCAATCCTTCGGGGCTAACGTGGTTCGCAAAAGAATTGCCCGAACCGTGTTCAGTTTATTTTGCGGTGCGGCGCTTGGCGTTTCCGGAGCGCTGATGCAATCGGTTACCCGTAACCCGATTGCAGACCCGAGCATACTGGGAGTGAACACAGGCGCGTCCTTGTTTGTGGTTTGCGGAATTGCATTTTTGAATATAAGCACCGCAAATCAATATATATGGCTAGCTTTAGCCGGAGCCGCGATTACTGCGGTGTTCGTATTCGGAATCGGCTCTATGGGGCGTGGCGGCGCCACGCCCATTAAGCTTGTTTTGGCCGGAGCCGCCACAAGCGCCGCGCTTTCTTCTCTGGTCACCGCCATCATGATTCCACGCTCCTATGTCATGGATCAATTCCGGTTCTGGCAAGTGGGCAGCGTCGGCTCGGCAACCTGGAGCGCTATAGCCACATTCACCCCGTTTCTGATCGTTGGCATACTGATCGCCGTAATGACTGCACCGGCGCTAAATGCGCTGGCATTGGGGGATGATGCCGCGACCGGACTCGGCGTTCGCACAGGATTACTGCGGTTTGTCGCGGCTTTTGCAGGTGTTGTTCTATGCGGGGCGACTACGGCCCTCGCAGGCCCGATCGGTTTTATCGGGCTTTTGGCCACGCACGTCATACGTCTCATGCTTGGGCCCGATCTGCGTTTGGTAATCCCCATGTCAGCTATTGCGGGAGCCATCATTTTGACAATAGCGGATGTGTGCGGCAGGCTCATCGGCAACCCGGGAGAACTTGAAGTCGGTGTGGTTACAGCGTTTATAGGAGCTCCAATCCTAATCATATTAGCGATGAGATCGAAAGTGCGTTCATTATGAAAAATCATTCTGTTGAATTTATCATGGCGGGCCGACGTCAAAGACGCCGCCGGTGGATACTGATCACCGGCTTCCTTGCAGTACTTGCATGCTTGCTTTGCTGCGCTATGCTGTTACTGGGAAACACCATTTATCCGGTTCAAGATGTCATCCGGGCGCTTTCGGGAGAGCAGCTCAAAGGCGTGTCTTTTGCGGTGAATACGATACGTCTACCGAGAATGCTGGCAGGTCTTTTCGCCGGATTTGCTTTCGGTGCAGCCGGCTACATCTTCCAGACTATGCTGCGCAACCCCCTTGCGAACCCGAATGTCATCGGGATTACCTCCGGCTCAAGCGCGGCGGCTGTTTTTTGCATCACCCTACTTCATTCAAACCGGGCGGTTGTTTCCGTTGCTTCGGTGATTGCCGGTCTTGTTACGGTTATCATTATTTATGTACTGTCCAGGGGGAAGACATTTTCGGTCGGGCGGTTGATCCTCGTCGGAATCGGCATACAGGCCATGCTTGACGCCCTGATTTCCTACCTGCTGCTGGTTGGCGCTCAACAAGATATTCCCGCAGCGATCAGATGGCTCAGCGGCAGCCTGAATGGCTTGCAAATGCACGAACTTCCGCCTCTTGTCCTAACGGTATTGATCTTTACGCCTATCGCTATCGTGCTGGGAAAACATCTAAGTCTATTGGAACTTGGAGAACAATCGGCCACTTCGCTTGGAGTGAACACGGACAAGACAAGAATAGCGCTTATTTTGAGTTCTGTGTGTATGATTGCTCTGGCTACCGCTACCACCGGGCCAATCGCTTTTGTCTCCTTCCTTTCGGGGCCGATCGCGAAAAGACTGGCCGGAGCCGGCTTCTCGAACATAATCCCGGCTGGTCTTGTTGGCGTAAATTTGGTGTTGGCGGCAGATTTAATCGGACAATTTGCTTTCGAGTACAGATTCCCTGTGGGCATCATGACCGGAATACTCGGAGCGCCGTATCTGATCTTCCTGCTCATCCGAATGAATCGAAAGGGCGAGTTATAATGAAACCAACGCATCTATTTCAAGCCGAACAGCTCGTGGCCGGCTATGATCATAAAACGATTATCCAAGGTGTAGACCTTGTTATCCCCAGTCATAAAATAAGCGTTATTATTGGAGCCAACGGCTGTGGAAAGTCCACGCTGCTGAAAACACTGGCAAGGCTGATAAAGCCTAAATCCGGCAAAATCACGATTGACGGAAAGCCCATCGGCAAAATGCCGCCAAGACAGCTGGCGCGCGTGGTCGGACTGCTGCCGCAATCCCCTATTGTTCCGGAAGGCATTTCGGTAGCGGATTTGGTTGGACGGGGAAGGTTTCCGCACCAATCATTATTCGGCGGATGGACTAAAAAAGATTATGAAGCCGTTGCCGAAGCGATGCGAATTATGGATATAACGGAGTTTGCGAATCACAATATTGACGAGCTTTCCGGCGGTCAACGGCAGCGCGTCTGGATTGCCATGGCTCTGGCGCAACAAACCGACATTTTATTTCTCGATGAACCGACAACCTTTTTGGATATCACCTATCAAGTCGAAATTCTTGACCTGCTCACGGACCTTAACCGTAAACACGGAACTACGATTGTCATGGTTCTTCACGATATCAACTTGTCCGCGCGTTATGCGGACCATATTTTTGCGCTTCAGCAAGGAAAGCTTGTGGCGGAGGGTGAGCCGTCTCAGGTGATTACAACCACATTGGTGAAAGACATTTTCGGGCTCGATTGCACGGTGATACAAGATCCCATTTCGGGCTCTCCGTTGGTAGTGCCCAAAGGGCGGTATCATGGTAATGAATAGAGACAGCCGATCTCGGGTGACAACATAAAGGAAAAAAAAGGCGTTATTTCAGCCGATATCCCCCATGTTGCGTAAAATAGAGGAATTTTATGGTGCTATTCTCACGATTTAGTAGCGAAAGACCGCCTTTCGACGTGTTCATCGAAAAATAAGACCCAATAGTTCCCCTATCGTGATGAATAGGCTCAAATTCGGAAAATAGGACCCTAAAGTTCCTCTATTTTATGGGGACGATACTGAGCACAAGAAGAATCTATTTGTAATCCAACCGCGCCTACTGCATTTTGTTTTCGATCCGCTGCATGAACTCTTCGGCGGCACTATAGCCGAGCTGCTTGAGATACCAATTGTTGGCCGCCGCCTCAATCAGACCGGCCACATCTCGTCCCGGCTGGAGCTGGACCTCGATATGCGGAATCTTGACGCCGAGATATTCCGTGAATTGAGGTTCCCGTTCCAGCTCATTGTTCAGAGCATTCTCCCGCCATGAAGCCAGTTCAATGTCGAGTACAATCCGCGTCTCGTCCTGAAAAGCCCTGCGCCCGTATTGGCGTACGACATTAATCAGGCCGATGCTGCGCAGCGCAAGGATTTCGCGCGTGGTTTCATTATGCGTTCCGAGCAAAGTCGTTGGCCCCAGCTTCTTCAGCACCACAATATCGTCCGCAACGAACCGGTGGCCCCTTCTGATGAGCGTGTGGGCGGTTTCGCTTTTGCCGATCCCGGATTTGCCGCGGAGCAAGACGCCAATGCCCGATACATTCACGCATACCCCATGGATCGATATCTCCGGCGCAAGCGCTTTGACCAAATAGCTGTCCAGCTTGGCGATAAACTCCGTTGTCGTCTCCTCCGTCCTTAGCAGCGGAATCCCCTCCTGATCGCAGAACAAGGTCAGATACGGGATCTCCTGCTGTCCTGACGTCACAATAAAGCAGGGCGGATGATATTTGACGATGTTGCCGATATGCAGCTTGCGTTCCTCAATAGATAATGTCAGTAGATAGTTAACTTCCTTACGGCCAAGCACTTGCACCCGCTCCATGGGGAAAAAATCAAAATACCCCACAAACTCCAGCCCGGGTCTGTGCGCCCGCGGACGGGTAATCACACGGTCCATACGGCCCGCCCCGGCAAGCACTTCCATATGAAACATATTCGCAAGACTTTGCACCGTGATCGTCTTCATGTTGTTCTCCCCAATGATTAATGATTCTGGAATGACACTGTTTAAGATTATTTACCCGCTTTTCTTCGATTCGAATAATACAAAGCAAACAGCAGAATAAACCACAGCGGCGTCAATAATAAGGCCATGCGTGTTTCTTTGGCAACCAGCATAATTATAAGAATTATAGCAAACAACGTCAGAACTGCATAATTAACAAAGGGGGTAAACGGAGCTTTAAATTTCGATTTTGCCTGCAACTCTGGCTGCGTCTTTTTATACTTGATGTGACAAACAAGAACCACACCCCAGACCCAAATAAAACAAATGGCGCTAATGGTGGTGACGACGCCAAACGCTTGCTCCGGAATAAGCTTGCTCAAAAGAGCTCCCCCGGATAGGACAAGCGTGGAGATCAATAACCCGTTTCTGGGCACATGGTTTTTATTCAGCTTGGCAAAATGGGATGAAGCCTGGTTATTCTTACTCAAATTGTATAAAATTCGGCTGGTTGAAAACATCCCGCTATTACAAGCGGAAGCGGCTGAAGTTAATACGACAAAGTTAATAATTCCCGCGGCAATCGGAATCCCGACCAAACTAAACGTTTTAACAAAAGGGCTTTCTGACGGGCTTAGCTCCGTCCAGGGATTGATGCACAATAGGGCAATAATGGCGCCAACGTAGAAGAATAAAATTCTAAGGGGAATTTTGTTAATCGCCGAGGGGATATTTTTTTCCGGGTTGGATGTTTCCGCGGCCGATACCCCCACCAACTCCACACCAACAAAGGCAAACACAACCATTTGGAAGGAAAGCAAGAACCCGGGAACTCCGTTTGGAAATATGCCGCCATGTCCCCAAATATTTTTGACCGTAACCATTCCCGTATCCGTTTTGAATCCAATCACCAGCAAGACGACCCCAATGGCAATTAATGCGAGAATCGTCACTACCTTAATTAAGGCAAACCAAAACTCCAATTCGCCAAAATTTTTTACGGTTAACAGATTAAGTCCTAATAAAACAATCAAGCAGATAATTTCAGGCACCCATTGCGGGATATCAAACCAATATTGTACATACACCCCAACCGCGATCACATCGGCCATAGCCGTCATGATCCAGCAAAACCAATAGGTCCATCCGGTTATAAACGCTGCCCGCGGTCCAAGATAGTCTTCGGCAATGTCCGTAAAAGATTGATATCCGGCTTTGGACAACAGGAGTTCTCCCAGCGCCCTCATCACAAAAAACACGGCGATCCCCACGATGAAATAAGCAAAGATAATGGACGGACCCGCCAGTTGAATGGCTTTGCCCGATCCGAGAAACAATCCGGTACCAATGGTGCCGCCAATGGCAATCAGTTGAACATGCCGATTTTCTAAATCCCTCTTTAATTCTTGTTGTGCCAAACCAAACTCCTCCTTAACGTGAAAAGTTGAACAATGGATTAAATCCAATAAAAAAAGAGACTGGATGCGCTCCAATCTCCCGGTCATAAGAATAACTAAATAGACTTGTTATTAACTATTTTCAAAATAACAAATAGATATTCAGTACTCTTCTGTCCTTTTGCCTGAGATTGTGAACCCTTCGGCGCCGCGGAATCCCGCGGTCTCTCCAGAAGCTGCTCCTGCTATAGTACGATCCATAGCAATCATAGCTTGCCAACTATTTAATTTTTATTGTAACAACCCATTTAAATATTTTTCAATATTACTCGCAGTGAAAAATTTTGTCAACGAGATAATTCCCATTCATGTGAATTATCCAACAAAAAAACGCCGCCGAATTTATCGGATTGGCGTTTTCTCTCTAACAGCAGATCGCGGCGAATGTCCGTTAGGCATTACCTGCCTTAGACGGTTTATTGCTGGGTGCAAACCACCCAATTAGGGCGATCGCCACCAAGACAGCGTAGAAGACAATCGTCCAGACTGTGCTATGGGGAAAATGAGGATCCAAAACCCCAATATCCTCATGGGCAAGGGTGATGACGGCGAGCTTTACTCCAACCCAGGCAACGATCGCATAAGCCGTCGTCTCAAGCGCCGGACGTTGGGCTAGCAGTTTTACAAACCAAGTAGCTGCAAATTTAATTAAGATCAGGCCCGCAATTCCGCCGAGTAATACGACTATAAATTGTCCCGCGTCCATCCCCCCGAAATCGCCAAGCGGCGAGTCTGGCAGCCCTAGCGCAAGCGCCACTGCAGCCAGGATGGAATCGATCGCAAAGGCAAGGTCTGCCAGCGCAATTTTTCCTACTGTAGGCCAAAAACTTTTCCCTGCCGACTCTTGTTTCGTGTCCTTGTGCACATCCTCATTCTTCTTGCCGAACCGCGCTTGGATGATGTGCTTCAAGCCCAAGTATAGGAGATAAGCCGCGCCAATCGCCTGCACCTGCCAGACGTTAGCAATAAAGGAAATCGCAAATAACGCGGCAAAACGAAAGACAAAGGCCATCATGATTCCATAGTTAATCGCTCGTTTCTTCTGTTCGTCCGGCAAATGCTTCGCGATGACCGCAAGAACGAGCGCATTGTCGGCCGATAACAATCCTTCCAAACCGATAAGAATGAGTAGTGCCCAGGCATACTCCAACCACATTTGCTCCATCTCCCTTTGTAAAGTAGGTTGTACCAACCTGATAATGCCGCACGTAAATAATATTGACTTGTACAGCAATGGGTATACGAGATGTTATACGGAATACCCCCCCGATAGAGTTCCATTTTTTTTTACGATGAGAATAACATCGCTACTTCCTCCTGAAACACCTCTCGATCTTTTCCGTCCATCTATGTTCGTAAATGCCGGGCCAACAGGGGATAACAGGTCCTTTATAACCAATCTGACATTAAAATAAGAAGACAAAAACATAAAAGGAGCTGCCAAGCAGCTCCTTAGTTATTGAATCGTATATTCCCCCTGTTTGCGGTATTGCGGCTAAACCGGTTCACGGCGCTAAACAGGGCTTTCACGGAGGAGGTCATAATATCAACGTCAACGCCGCAACCCCAATATACGCTGCCGTCGGATGCCGTGATGCCGATATAAGAGACGGCTTGCGATTTAGAGCCGGTTTCCAGAGCGTGCTCCGTATAGACCAGATCGCTGTATGCCAACCCAAGATAGGCTTGCAGCGCATTGCTGATCGCATCGAGTCTGCCGTTTCCGGTGCCTTCGATTTCCTTGACTTCATCGCCGGTCCGGATCGTGACGATGGTTTGAAAATCTTCATTGTCCGTAATGCGGTATTTGATAAACTCGACAGGCGTTTTAATGTTCACATATTCCTTCAAGAAAATATCGTAGATTTCCTCGGGCAGCAGTTCTTTTTGCTGCTGATCCGATACGTTTTTAACGAAATATCCGAAGTTTTCGCGCATTTTTGCCGGAAGATCGAGTCCGTACTTCAACTGCAGCACGTATCCGATCCCGCCTTTGCCGGATTGGCTGTTGATGCGGATGATATCGCCTTCGTACTCCCTACCGATATCCTTGGGATCAATCAGCAGATAAGGGACCGACCAATGCCGAGGTTCTTGTTCCTCGCGCCATTTCATGCCTTTGGCAATCGCATCCTGATGCGAGCCGGAGAAAGCGGTGAATACCAGCTCGCCTCCGTAAGGATGTCTTTCGCTGACTTTCATTTTGGTCAGCCGTTCATAAACGGAGGCGATGGCAGGGATGTTCTCAAAATTCAGCCTCGGGTCCACCCCGTGGGAATACATGTTGAGAGCCAGCGTCACAATGTCTACGTTCCCCGTTCTTTCCCCGTTGCCGAACAAAGTGCCTTCGACGCGCTGGGCGCCGGCCAGCATCCCCAGCTCCGCGTCCGCTACCCCCGTTCCCCTGTCGTTATGAGGATGCACCGACAAAATCACATGCTCCCGGAAGTTCAGGTGATTGCTCATATACTCGATCTGGCTGGCGTAAACGTGAGGCATCGACATGGACACCGTTGCCGGCAGGTTGATGATGACCGGGTTCTCCGCGGTCGGCCGCCATACACCCAGCACGCTGTTGCAGATGTCCAGGGCAAAATCAATCTCTGTACCCGTAAAGCTTTCCGGCGAATATTGGAACTGAAAATTCCCCTCCGTTTCCTCCGCGCACTGCTTGAGCAGCTTGGCGCCGCTTAAAGCGATGTCGATAATTTCTTGTTTGGATTTGCGGAATACCTGTTCCCGCTGCGCCACGGAGGTCGAGTTGTACAAATGGACTACGGCTTTTTTCGCGCCTTTCAGCGATTCGAACGTTTTGCGGATGATGTGCTCTCTCGACTGGGTCAACACTTGGATCGTAACGTCGTCCGGGATCAAATTCTGCTCGATCAATGTGCGCAGGAAGGTAAACTCCGTTTCGGACGCTGCGGGAAATCCAACCTCGATCTCCTTGAACCCGATCTTCACAAGCATTTTGAAGTACTCCAGCTTTTCCTCCAAATTCATCGGAACGATTAAGGCCTGATTCCCGTCGCGAAGATCGACGCTGCACCAAATCGGCGCCTCTGTAATGTATTCCTTCTTGGTCCAATTCAAGCTCGTCTCCGGCGGCATAAAATACCCTCTGGCGTATTTTTCAACATTTTTCATGGCGATCCTTCCCTTCATCAATTTTCCGTGCTTATCCAACAAAGATCGGATGCGAAAAAAAAGCCTTTCATCTCCATTAACAGAGACGAAAGACTTTGACATCTTACGCGGTACCACTCCGAATTCACGCCACCCTTTGGCATGCCCTCTACGGATACGGGTTTGCCAAAACGGACAAACCTGGCATCCTCCTGATGATAACGGTCAGGCTCCGGCTCCGCCTACTTAAAGAGGTTGTGCAAAAAACCGTCTTTGGGGTTCAGCGGGCAACTCCAAGGCGAGTTCCGATTTCCCCCGCGGCTGTTTCACACCGCCCAACAGCTCTCTGTTCGCTCGGAAAACCGTACTATTCCTTCTCAACGTATTTCAAATATTAGAGATAATGTTATATCAGCAAAACGATGATGTCAATTATAATCTGATACCATTCCTGCCCCGACTGTAGTTCGATACGCCCTCAGTCCCTTATTTGGACTCGATGCGCCCCAGCGGGTGAGCGCTCGCTTCCAGAGCCGCGCGGGCTGCCGGCCAGCTGGAATCGTCGAGGTCGAGCGCGGTGCGGAGGTAAGCCCATGTCAGCCGCTGGATTAGGGCGACTCGTTCGGGGTTCTCATCCGTTGTTTCCGTAACGTTGTATCCGGGAATTCCGCCAAGCGAGTGTTCGGCCCCGAAGAGGGTAAGCAAGCTCTTACTGCCCGGGCTTAGGAAATACGGGTCAGTGAACCAATCCGGCCCCCGAGTGGACAGATGGGACTGGTCATGGTCCCCTGCAACCACAAGGGCTGGCGTGCTCATATCCGCGAAGCTCGGGTTCATGAAGGGAAAGTGCTCGGCCGCGAACGGAGTCAAATCAGCTCCACCCTTGCCGGTTGTGGCAAGCAATACGCCTGCCTTGATTCGCGAGTCGGACATATCCTCCCCCGGTTCGCCGCGGGCATCGAGGACACGTGCGCCGAGCAGCATGCTTGCCGTCTGGCCGCCCCAGGAGTGTCCGGCAACAGCGATGCGGCTTCGGTCAAGGCGCCCGCTGAGACCGGGAACGGAGGCTTCAATGAGATCAAGCTGGTCGAGGATGCGTTTCATGTCCTCCACCCGGAACCGCCAGATCAGCGGTGTACGCGGATCGTCAGGAGGAAGGTTCAGCGTTCTCGAATCGAGATGGGTGGGCTGAACGACCACGAAGCCGTGAGCAGCCCAGAAGTCGGCCAACGGGCTGTAGCCGTCCAACGACCAGCCATAACCGTGCGAGAAAACAATAATAGGCAATGCGCTTCCAATCACAGGTGCGGACACTCGCACTTGCAGATCCTCACCGCGGCCCGGAGCCGATAGTACTACCGGTTTCACCGAAACGACTGGAGCGGGTGCACTAACTTTAATATCCATAATAAATGTTCCTTTCTTTACGGGAGATTGGCTAAACCGTTTATGGAGGAAGCGGTCAAGCGTGCTTTGCATTATTGATGTTGGTTGATACGTCAACCAAGGCTTACTGTATCATGTTGTGGTTGATGTGTCAACCGTGATATTATGTTCTTATGGATAAAAACGAGCTGAATGAAGAGGAAATGCGAATATGGCATATGTGGAAAGGCACCTTTCAGAGCATCTTCGGCCGCGTTGTCAAAGAGATGTCCGAGCACACAGGACTATCGGAGGGTGATTACGGGGTATTGGACCGGTTAGCCCTTCTGGGGAACGGCAGCCTTCGCCAACAGGAATTGGCCGACTCGATGAACTGGGATAAGAGCCGATTGTCACACCATTTGACGCGGATGGAAAAACGCGGACTTGTGATGAGGAAATCATTAGATACGAATCGCGGTGTTCAAGTCATCATCACTTCCGCCGGACAGTCAGCGCTCGATGATGCCCGGCCCATAGTCGCAAAGTCAATACGCAAACATTTCCTTGATCGATTAACCGATCAAGACATTGAGTTGATTGCTAAGCTGGCGCAAAGTACAAAATCGGGACCTTCAGCGTCTCTTAACCCCCCGGCGCCTTAACCGCGTTTTTGGTGTCGTTCATGAAGCAGATAGGATGATCGTTACTCATAAGAAAAACGCCTATGTACCGGTAGAGTAGACGCTGAATCAGAGCGGAAAGCTTCCTGACTTTGGGAGCGACTTCATGAATCAGTTTCAGCAGTTGTTCGTTATTTATGGAAAGTAGGACGGTTTGATGGGATCAAATGCAAAAGTACATTTGAATTTCCGCGAATTTCTGCGTTTGAGCGGTTGAAGTGCAAAATACATCTCATTTGCGGTGATTGGATAAAAAAGTAGCTTATGATCGGAAATGAACTGCATATTTGCAGTTGAACCGCCCGTTTTGAGGCGTTTCGACGAATATCGCATGCACTTTTGCATTTCATGGGATTTCCCCCTTCCTTTTTTCAAGCCCCGCATTCCAGCCTGTCAAAGCCATACTCTATCCGCTTTTAAGTTGGTTTTCGCCCTGGTCGCACCGAAAGTTGAGTTATAAATTCTATAATCTTAAAAATGAACCCTCCAGACGCGGAGGGTGCTTGCATTTTATCGATTTTGGAGGGCCCCACTTCTTTTTACTGTACCATGGTGAAACCCACTATTGACTTAAACTATGGTTTAAGTCGTATCATTTTCATGTCGACAACGAAATGCAAGAAATCGGAGGCCTCCAAAATGAAATATTATTCCATCGGCGAAGCTTCAACCAAATTCAATATTCCGGAATCAACCTTGCGGTATTATGAAAAAAGGGGGCTGCTGCCGCTAATCGAGCGTGATGAAGCGGGCCGGCGCTTATTTTCAGAACATCAAATGGCGCTCCTTGAAGCCGTCATTTGCTTAAAAAACACGCATATGCCAATAAACAGCATTAGAGAGTATATGGCATGGATCGTAGAAGGAGACACTACCCTTGAACGCCGGCTTGACATGATGAAGAAGCATAAGCAAAGAGTGCTGGATGAGATTGCATTGTTGACCCAGTACTTACCGGGAATTGATGAAAAGATTGAACGCTATATAAAAAAGATCGAGGAGGAACGTTCATGAAGCTTTCAGGAAATACAATACTGATTACAGGCGGAAGCACCGGAATAGGGTTGGCATTTGCTGAGCGATTTATGAAAGCCGGGAATACAGTCATTGTTTGCGGCCGGCGTGAAAGTGCACTTCAAGACGCGGAAGAAAAAGTTCCCGGTCTGATCACCCGTGTATGTGATTTGGATATGGAATCGGAACGTTTAGCGTTGTTTGATTGGGTAACCGCAAACTATCCGGAAGTGAACGTGCTGGTGAATAATGCTGGCATTCAGTTGCGCTATAATGTGCTAAAGGCGGATGCGAGAGACCATTGGAATGATTTCAGGAAGGAAATCACAACGAATATCGAGGCTCCTTTCCATCTGTCCATGCTGTTCGCGCCTTTTTTTGCGGCAAAAGAAACGGCGGCGATCATTAACGTCACATCCGGGCTGGCTTTTACACCGTTCGCGATTGCCCCCATTTATTCAGCAAGCAAAGCGGCGCTTCATTCATTCACCATAAGCTTAAGACACCAGCTCTCCGATACGTCTGTCGAAGTTATTGAGATTGCCCCGCCAGCGGTGAATACGGATTTGGGAGGAGCTGGACTGCATACGCAAGGGGAACCGTTAGATGCTTTTGCGGATGGAATTTTCAACGATTTGGCGGAGGGTAAAACGGAGATCGGGTATGGTTCTTCTGTGGCCCGCTTGCGCATGTCCCGAGACGAAATAGACGTATACACAGAAAAACTGTATCAAGCTACGAAAAAGTTTATTGAATAACTACACCATTCCGCTACTTGCAACACGGTTCACCGTATGAGCATGAAGCTAAATCAAATGGCACCCATTGGGGGTGCCATTTTTAGCAGCGGTTCGAAGTTTAAAAATCCCTTTCTCTGCAAGCGGCTTCTATTCTTCCGCCTGCCGTTCCAGCAAATAAAACATGTAGTCGGTCGGGACCCCGGCATACCCTTGCTGTCTCAGCATCGCGGTCACATTGCCCCGGTGATACGTCCCGTGGTTGACCACATGCCGCAGGATGTCGGAGAAATGCGTATCAAGACGGCCGTACTTCGGATGCTCGATCGTCATCGCCTTGTCCGGGTCGGGCGTACGCCGCAGCAAATCGCGGAACTGTTCGGCGGCGCCGGCGAACAACCGCCGCATCTCGTCCACGGTTTTGCCCTGCGCTTCCTTCGTCCAGTCCGGAATCTTCGGAAAAATCTCCTCGTTTGGAACTTCCGCGAGTACGGACATATAAAGCTGTTCAAACAAGTACATGTGTCCGAGCGTTTGCGATACGGACGGGAACACGCTTGTCACTTCCGCATCGAACACTTCCTTCGGAAGCTGCTCCAGGTGGGCGAACAGCCGCTCGTTCGCCCAAACATGATATTCGTACAATTGATGTGAGTGCTCTCGCATGGACATGGATGGATTCACCTTTCCTTTATTCGTCGTCGTTTGGCCGCCGCAGCCTTGTCTCTATCCTATACCGGGTTCGCTGACAACTGCTGTCAGCGAAGTTCAACCGGGGTCATTTTCGTAATGTTTGGCGATTCCGCAGGCCATTTCCCGGATCCGGCGCTTAAGTTCCAGCGGCTCCCGAATGCGAATGGCCGTGCCGAATGTGATCAGATACTTCGGAAGGTACTTGTCCATCGTCGGGACATCGAGCAAAAAACGCGCCTCCCGATCGGTCCGTTCCGTCAAATAGTGGCGCATATGCCAGTGGCCGCAAACCGCGTTCAGCGTATCGGGTTCCCCCTCAATGCGGATGACCGTCAGCGGTCCGTCCGCCTCCCGCTCCTGCTCGGACTGGTCGCGGAAATAGGCGGACGCGGAAAAGTGCTCCGGCTTTTCGAATCGCGCTTCGGTCGGCTCGAGCCGCGCAATGCGGTCCACGCGGAACGTCCGCACCGCCCGCGACCGATGGCAGAACGCGACAGCGTACCATTCGTTGCGGTCGTAAGCGAGCCCGTACGGATCGGCTTCACGTTCGTCAGCCTGCTCCGCTTGCGCTTTGCGGTAGGCGATGCGGACCGTTCGTCCGTCCATCACCGCCTGCTCCAGCTCCCTGAGCAACGCAACGACGGAAGGCGGGCGCGCCGGAGAGATCACATCCAAGCCGCTCGTCTGACGGGACAGATCGTCGCGCTGCTCTTCGTGCAACCCGTTCTCCACCTTCGTAAGCGCGCTTTCCAGCTCCTCCGTGTACGGATAGCCGGCGCCTTGCGCAAATTTATACGCGTCCACAAGCGCCTTCAGCTCTATGGAGTTGAAGAACAACGGCGTCTCCTTGAAGCTTTCCAGTATGCGAATGCCGCCGTCATGGCCCGATTCCGCGACGACCGGCACGCCGCTGGCGCATAATGCGTCGATATACCGGTACACGGTGCGGACGCTGATCTCCAAACTGTCCGCGATCTGCGCGGCGGTGAGCTTCCTTCCGGAGCGCAGCATCCACAGCATGGACAGCATGTTATCCCATTTCGCCACCCTAGCCCTCCTCTTTTCCCCGTGAAAATGAAACTGATCAGAGTACTGCACAAATTCACATTTCAGAAAAGCACTTTTAGCCAGATACGCAGAGGCACCCGTTAGGGTGCCTAATGAGATGATTCTATTAGGGGTTATGCGCAATTTCAACCTCTTTTTTCTGTTCTGGCTTACGGGAACGTTTAAAGGCCGATGCAAGCAAGACCAAAAGGCCACAGGCGCCGATCCAAATTAAAGCGAATGTGGAATGATTCATGCGCAGGCCTTGCCCAAAGAAGAACATCTCACGCAGCCCATCAATCATGAAACGCATCGGCAGCCATGATAATATCCAATCCCGGTAAAACGAAGATAACAACTCGGGAGCGAAACTAAGGAGCGGCGCACCGATAAATAAGAACAATACAAAAATAATCATGCCTTTAAATCCAACCCAAGAGAAAACAGCAGCTATCATGAGAAAAAATACTAAATAAGCAATGGCCAAGAATAAAGCCGTATCCGTGAAATGAGGAATGTGCAAGCCCCAACGCTCGGCGAACCAGGCGAGGCTAAATCCGCCCGCCAAAGCCATGACCGCTCCCCATAAGACTTGGACTATATTCGCCCGAAACCGTTCATTGCGATTCGCGTAATTTGTTTTGTTTCTTACAAGCAAGAAAATCACGTTTCCGATCAGACTAGCCATCCACAAAGGCTGGAACATCAAAGCCGGTGAATTCCCGTTTGCACTATACGTACCGATTGCATTCACCTGGGTGATTTCGCTAACGATCGGCGAAGCTAATGCGGCGGCTTGTTTCGTTGAAATCGCAGCGCCTTGCCGCTCGAAAGCCGTTAATAGCTCAGTACGCATTTCCTCATTTATCCCACTAATCGCTTGACTTAGCATTTCCCCAGCCATACTCGATGCCGATGCATTCATGCCTTGGTTGACATAAATCCGCACCCGGGGTGCAGACGGATCCGGCGTCATCAGCGATGCCTGTTTTTCACTAAAATCCTGGGGAATCACCAATGCGGCATAAAATTCTTGGTTATCAAGTCCTGCTTTTACTTCCTGTTCACTATCAACTTCGATCCATTTCATCGCCGGCTCTCCATCCGAATTCGCGAAGGTTGCCGACTGAATCTCAGACACAACCGTCTCGCCCATATTGACGGTTGAGGCCGTCAAGCCTTGATCCTTATTCACAATGGCAATGGGCAGGTTATGAGGAGCAGGATTGATGCTGGGAATCATGGCAAGGCTAAAAATGAAGATGACAGCAATGACGATAAGGGGTAAGGCCACAATTAATCTATTTTTAAATAAGCCCATACGTTTTCCTCTGTCTTTCCTTGCGATTCAACTGCACCAGCCTTAAAATCTGCTGTTCGAATTTTTTCGTTTTTCCGCCGGCAATATGGACTCGATAACGTCCCAATGTTCGGCGATCTTCCCATCCTCCACGCGGAACAAATCGTAGAATGCGGTAGGCTGACCATTGAAGAGCCCTTCACTCACCGCGAGCACAAAATCGCCTTGTCCGATGACCTGATGGACATGAGTATATTGAAATTCAATGTTTTTCTCCTCCAGCGCCTGCAAAGCGGCATGAAGACCGGAAAGGCCGTCCGCAATATGCGGACTATGCTGAATGTAGTTATCCCCATCAAAATAAGAGGCGAGCAGTCCGGGATTCTTCCCAAGCAAAATGTTTTCAACATAGCTTTTGACAAATGCTTTGTTGACATCCGTCTTGTCGATATCCTTAATCGCGACCGGCCCGTCAATCATCGTATGATGGCTTGGCGTCTTGTCCTCCATCTCTTGCAAGTTGTCCCAATGCTCAACGATTAGTCCATTCTCAAAACGGAAAATATCAAAGGCGATTTTAGGGCCGTGAAAATCATATACAGAATGAAGAGCCACATAATCTCCGTCGACTAAAGCGCGTTTAACGCTTACCTTTGTACCTATTTCCTTCAAATGATCAAGCGCGCCAAGCATGGCCCCGCGGCCATCGGGCAAGGCCTGGTTGTGCTGAATATATTTATCGGGATTTACGTAAGCCGTAATCGCCTCGGGATTGCCGCTCTCAAAACTTTCCAGCACAGCGATGGCCTTACGGACAAGCTCATTTTGATGGTTGAATGTCATTAGAATATCCTCCTTGAGTCTATAGTCATTTAGATAAATAATGAACACTACGTTGTTTATTTACCTGCTGCTCATTATAATGAAGGTTAATACAGCGCTCAATATTTAATATTTTTAATTTTGAAGGATAACAGACAATTCATAAGACCTTTGTCGCTTAACGGTTAAAATTTAATGCTGGGGGAACGAAAAAGTGAACAAAAAAACCGATCTAAGAATACTGCGTACGAACAAATCGATTCGAAAGGCGTTTTATGAGCTTATTCAGGAAAAAGGGTATGAAGCGATAACGATCCAGGATATTGCCGATCGGGCTATGATCAATCGAAACACTTTTTATCTCCACTATCAAAATAAACCTGATTTATTGGATATATGTATGAATGAACTGCTGAGCGAATTAAAAGATGTAGCCGTTCAATGTCCAATCAGCGCGAGTCCTTTCAGCACCTCCAAACTCGAGACAGTCATGCAAGCCGTATTGGAACATATTTCGCGCAACACTTCTTTTTACTATGCCATGTTGGTTGATGAAAATAGAATTTATCAGTTTCGAGATAAAATGGAAAAAATTATTAAAGATAAACTAAATGAGGGGTGGAATCCCGCTCAGGGAAATTCGCCTTTGGCGATATCCAAGGAATTGCTGCTCGAATTCCTCGTATCGTCTTTCATGGGGATTGTCATTTGGTGGCTTAAAAACGATCAGCCTCTTCCTGCGGGTGAAGTTTCATCCCAGTTTAGCAGAATCGTCGCCTACGGGCATTGGAAAGCGGCCGGCATCGCCGTCGAGGAATAAAATGAGCGGAGGGCTTTTGCTTTCCGCAAGCAGAAGCCCTCCCTTAAGGTACCGCATCATTCTGTAATCCAAAAAGTCGTTACCTCTCGCCCTCCTGCCGTTCCAACAAATAAAACATATAGTCGGTCGGGACCCCGGCATACCCTTGCTCCCTTTGCATCGCGGTTACATTGCCCCGGTGATATGTGGTTGACCACATGCCGCAGGATGTCGGAGAAATCTAGAATACGCCGTAAAATAAGATGCCGACTATAGCGTGCCGGCGGGACTTGCGCTCACGAGGATACGGTCGATATCCGGCGCGTAGCCTGTCGGCTGGGAAAGCAGCAGCGTATTGGACCCAGCCTGCAGATGCACGGTCGTTTCCAGCAAGGAGACCGTGTCCCAGCCGCCGGAGCTCGGGAAGCTGAGCGGCATGCCCGTACCGCCGTTCACGCTTAACACAGCCGGGCGGCTCGCCTCGCCGTTCAAATAGTGGATCGTCAACGTATAGTCACCGGCGGACGAGACCGTAATTCCGTTGAACTGCAGCGTGCCGCTGCCGTTGCCCAGGTAGCCGACCTTGCTCCCGCCGGAGCAGGCATCGCAGCTCGCAATGACCGCGGAGCCCCCAAGCGTGTTGCCTGTTGCCTCCGCCTCATAGGCAGTTGCGCCGGAGCCGGACTGCGGCGGCGTGCCCGGCGTCACGGGCGGGTCTGACAGTACCGTAGAAGTGGTGGCGCTCGCGGACACGCGGAAGCCCGTCAGCGTCAGCCAGCCGATCTGATCCGCATCCTGCCGCGTGTTCGCGAAGCGAAGCGTCTTGCCGCCGGCTAGCGGATTGACCACCCGCATGACCAGCTTGTATTCGCCCGGGTCCAGGTTGTGATTCGCGCTGAACGAGAAGGTGTAGTCCGTGCCGTCAGGCAGCACGCTTCGCAGATTCCAGTCGGCTGTACCGAGCGACTTGATCCAGGCGCCGGCGGCGTCAAGCACGCCGAATTCGACTGGCCAATTGTAGTAAAACGGGGCCACGCCCTTGTTCTGCAGCTTAACGCCCACCTGTAGCGAGGATGCCGGCGAATCAACCAATTGCACGGCGGAGTTGTATAAGGTGTAGCCCAACATCTTGTGCGCCCGCAGCGCGTTAGCCGAGGCGGTCTCGCCCGGGAGTGAAGATTTGTACAGCCGGTCGTACATGAGCCAGGAGGCGTGCGTCGTCTCGACGGAGGTCTGAAAGTCTTGGCCATTCCGGTTCGGCCAGTATTGCCAGAAGTTCGTATCCTGCTGGAGCGGTGGATAGAACTCGCCCCCGATCGGATGCGTCTGCCAAATGTCCTGCAGTCCGTTCTGGGTGATGAGATTCCAGAAGTCCCAGTCATGCTGGAACAGCGTCTCGTACGAGAAGGAATCGTCATGATAGCCGAAAGCGCTTTTTAACTCAGCCGTACTCGCGGAATAAGGATACCGTGCCAGCACATGGGTCGTGTGGAACGCGTTCTTGAACGCGGACAGCAACGCGTCCCGGTTGCTCTGGTTCATTTCCCAGTTCGTCGGGCCGGCATTGTAGGGCCATGTATGCCACTCTCCCCAAAAGCCGTACAGTCCCGCCGTCACGAAGCCGATCCGAGGATCGCCGTCGTAACGGGCTCCGAGCGCGGCAACGAATTGGCGTAACGCCAGATTAAGATTTGCGTCGTCCCAGTCGGGGGCCAGGCTGTGCGTCGCTGTGTCGTGGTTGCCGTTCTGATCGTAATCGCGGACCTGCAGCCCGCCGTCGAGCAGAAACTGCGGAATGCCGGTCGTGCGTCCCGGATAGTCGACATATACGCGGAAGGCTGCCTGGTTGCCCCGGCTCGCAATATCGTTCAGATAGGCGTCCAGCGGCCCCCAGTTGTACGTGTTCCAATCGGTCATCACGTCGCGCAGCGAGACGTAGAACCATTCCATGCTGTGCGGAAAGCTGTTGTTCGGATCGGTGCTGTCCGAGGGCTGCTTGGCGAAAGGCAAAAAGCCCTTCAGCGGGTTCAGCTCCAGCCCCGGCTTGTTCGGATCGTACGTCTGGGCCTGCCACTCGCCGGAGGCGGCGGCATGCGGGAGCTTGAAGTTCATGAACAGCATCGAGCCGAGCAGAACAAAGACGAGCATCATTACTCCTAGCCTTGCGAGTCTTGCATTCAACATTACACCGTTCACTCCTGTCCACATGGGATTGACTGTTGAAGCTAGCGGCGAGCCCGCTCGCCGCCCTTGCTCCTCACCTCCTCTCCGGCGCGTCCCGGTCAGCCCTTGCTGGCGCTGAAGGCGACGCCCTCGATGAACCGCCGCTGGAACATGAAAAACAGGACGAGCATCGGAATCACGGCCATGAACGCGCCGGCCATCAATACCGGATAATCTGTGCCGAACATGGAGACAAGCGTGGCGAGGCCTGCCGACAGCGTCAGCTTCTCCGGCGAGCTGTTGATGATGAGCGGCCACTGCAACTCATTCCACGACCAGAGCAGTTGGATGATGACGACCGCGACAAGCGCCGACTTGACGAGCGGCAGCATGATACGGCTGAAGATCTGGAACGGATTGCACCCGTCCAACACCGCCGCTTCCTCCAACTCCTTGGGGATGCCCAGGAAAAATTGCCGCAGCAAAAAGGTGGCGAACGGGCTGACGAGTGAAGCGATCCAGAGTGCGGTCACCGTATTCACCAGTCCGAGCTTGCTCATCATCAAGTATTGCGGCGTATAGAACACTGGGTTCGGAATCATCATGACCGAGATAATCAGAAAAAAACACAACCCCCTGCCCGGAAAGCGAATGCGCGCAAACGCGAAGGCCGCCATCGCGCTGAAGATGACAGGGAACACCGTCTTCATAAACGCCGAGATCAGCGAGTTCGCATAGTAATGCAGGAAAGGCGACTGTCTAAGCGCGTCCGTATAGCCTCGCAGGCTCGGTTCGGCAGGGAATAGGGTGATCGGAATCTGAGTTGCTTCCGTCGTCGTTTTAAGCGACGTAAGGATCATCCACAGGAACGGGAGCACCATGACGACGGACCCCGCGATTAGAATCAGATGAATGACAAGGTTGCTTCTAAGCTTGGCAGAGACATCTCTACTCATTTTTGCACCTCCTTAAAGTTTTGTGAGCAAGGTTTCCTTGGTATGACATGTACAAAACTTGCTTCGGAAGCATTGGCTAGTCATAAATCACCCATTTTTTTTGCAGCAGGAATTGAATACCCGTCAAAATCAGGTTAATCAGCAGCAGGATGTTGACGATGGCCGCTCCATAGTTCTGATCGTAGTAGATAAATGTATTCTGGTAATAAGCGTATACGAGTGAGCGCACGGCGGGAAGCGCAACGTTCGTCTTGCCGATGATCAGATAGATGCTGTCAAAAATTTGCGTGGCGCCGATCACGAGCACGATGGACGTGAAAAACAGCGTCGGCGTAAGCAGCGGCAGCGTGATGGAGCGGAACTTGCGGAAGCCGACGGCCCCGTCGATCTCGGCCGCCTCGTACAGAGGACGCGGAATCCCTTGAAGCCCGGCAAGGATCAGCAGCATGTTGAAGCCGATCGAACCCCATACGCCGACCAGAACAAGGGCATACATGGCGAACCGCTTGTCCGAGATCCACGCGATATGGGTGCCAAGCACGGAATTCAGCAGTCCGTAATCCTGCGCGAATATAATGACCCACACCATGGCGGATGCGGCCGCCATCGTGACTTGCGGCAGAAAATAAATGACCCGATAGGCGGACCGGCCCTTAATCTTGGCGTTCAGCAACACGGCGAAAAACGTGGAAAGCACAATCGTCGCAGGCACGAACAACGCGGCATAAACCATCGTATTGCGAAGATTTTGCCAGAACTCTCCGTCATTAAACAATCTCTCGTAGTTGGCCCAGCCGACCCAATGGTTTACGAGGCCGAAGTTTTCGGACTTCAGGAAGCCCAGGTAGATGGAGTAGACGGCCGGCCAGAACCAGAACACCAACGTCCCGATCAACGTCGGAGCGATCATCGTATAAGCCCATGCGTACCTGCTTTTCGAATTCATTGCCCTCACCTCATATTTGCCAAAGGCGTCCCGGATACCGGAACGCCTTTGGCGATTTTGCCCGGCCTGCGGCGCTTACTTGGCGTCCGCGATCGCCTGGTTCATCATGTCCGCCACTTTCTTGGCGCCTTCCTCGATCGGGATCGCACCGCCCCATGCCTGGGACATGATCTCCGACTCTTTTGCAAACCAGACCGGATACGACTTCGAACCGCTCGGGTACGGCGTCGCGTCCGCCGCCTGGTCGATGAACACCTGCAGGTTCAGGTCCGGTCTGGTCTTCACCCAGGCGTCCTGCGTGTCCTTGAACGCCGGGATCGCCGCGCCCATCCGGGCCGTGATTTCGGCCGCCTCCTTCGAGCCGAGGAACTTCAGGAACTGCCACGACTCCTCTTTGTGCTTGCCTTTCGCGGACATCACGTTGCCGAGTCCGTTGATGATGTTGCCGCGCCCCGCCTTGCCCTTCGGCAGCGGCGCCCAATCGTACTTGCCCTTGATGATGTCGCTGCTGGCCAGGTTGCCGTTATCCCAGGAACCGTCGAAAATCATCGCGAGCTTACCCGATTTGAACATCTCGACCGAATCCGTGTCGGTCATCTGCTGGTGCGTCGGTGAAGCCTTGTCGAGAATCATCCGGTAGCGGGCCTTCAGCGCCTCGATCGAGGCCGGCTCATCGTAGCCGGACTTGGTCATGTCTTCATTTAAAATGCGGCCGCCGTTCGCCAGCATGTCGTTCCAGTAGCCGGCCTGAGTGTCCATCTTGGCGCCGAAGCCGTAAATGCCCTTGTCCGGCTGGCTGAGCTGCCCCGCGACCTCCGCCAGCTTGGCGTAGTCCCACGTATCGTCCGGATACGAAATGCCCGCCTGGTCGAACAGTTCCTTGTTGTAGGCGAGGCCGATTGTGTCAAAGTCCTTCGGAACGCCGTAGTTTTCCCCGTCCAGCGTATAGATCGAGCCTAGCCCCGACACGTAGTTGTTCAGATCGATCTCGCCGGCCTGCACCTTGTCCGTGATCGGCTCGAGGAACCGGCCGGCCGCGTACTTGTTGAACTGGCCGGCGTGCATCCAGAACACATCGGGCAGCGTGCCCGCCTGCGCGGCAGCGGACATCTTCGTCCAATACTCGCCCCATGGAATGGCGTCGACCTTCACCTCAATGTTCGGGTGCTGCTCGGTGAACGCCCTGGCGATCGCCTCCATCGCCGGCTGCTGGTTTTTGTCCCAGATCGTGTAGGAGATCGTCACGTTCTTTTGGGCGCCGCCGCCGGCAGACGCGCTGCCTGCAGCCTTGTCTCCATCGTTCGAATTGCCGCAGCCGGCCAGCGCCAGCGATGAGACAAGCAGCGCACCGGCGACCGCGGCCGCCAATTTTTTTCTCATATTCATCGTGATACCCCCTCGGCTATTTTTTGACGCTCTCATTATAAGTCACGCCAGATCCGAGTTTGAATGCCCCGATTTTAAGATTCAAGCCCCATTCTTAAGATCCCCTTCCCAGTCGAGAACGTTGTCTGCATAATAAAATCAGAATCAAAATCAGACGATTTTGGGTGTACACTCCGCAAGGTTGGACCCGCTATCGAAAAGGAGAACTCTGCCATGACCAATATCTCAATCGCCCGACTGCCCGGCGAATACTGGTGGGGCGGCGCGATTAACGAAGGCAGCGCCATGCCGTTCGGACGGACGGCCCATACGCGGGATTTGCGTGTGACGGACGACAACCAGGCCTCGCCGTTGCTGCTCTCCAGCAAGGGCCGGTACATTTGGAGCGAGGAGCCGTTCGCTTTCCGCGTGGATGAGAACGGGCTGTCCGTCTTTGACAGCGCCGGCGAAGTCGTCGTCGAAGAAGGGCATAACTCACTGCAGGGGGCCTATCGCCATGCCGCCCGCAGGCACTTCCCGCCGTCCGGGCTGCTCCCCGACGCGCTCGCGTTTACGGCCCCGCAGTACTGCACCTGGATCGAGATGTTCTATGCGCCCGCACAGGACAAGATCCTCCGCTACGCCGAGGCGATCCTAGCGAACGGACTGCCGCCCGGCATCCTCATCATCGACGACAACTGGATGAAGGACTATGGTATGTGGGACTTTGACAAGCACCGCTTCCCCGATCCCCGGGCGATGATCGATACGCTGCACGGCATGGGCTTCAAGGTGATGCTCTGGATGTGCCCGTACGTGAGCGCGGACTGCACGCTGTTCAAGGAATTGCACGGCGGCGATCTGCTCATGAAGGGCGCGGACGGCGCGCCCGTGCTCCGGCATTGGTGGAACGGCTACAGCGCCGTCGTGGACTATACGAAGGAGGAGGGCGCGGCTTGGTTCAGGCGGCAGATGGACCGGCTGATCGCGGATTACGGCGTCGACGGCTTCAAGCTCGACGCCGGCGAGCCGATCCTGCCGGGGGGGAAGGATACGACGCAGCTTGTCGCCTGGACACGCCCGCTGCGCCTGCTCGAGGATTGCGAAGCCTATGCCGCCCTCGGGGTCGGCTACCCGCTCATCGAACTGCGCATGTGCTGGAAGCTCGGCGGGCAGGGACTGATCCAGCGTCAGCGGGACAAGAAACATACGTGGGACGACGACGGGCTCGGCGGCCTCATCCCGAACGCGATCGCGCAGGGGCTGCTTGGCTATGCCTTCAACTGCCCGGACATGATCGGCGGCGGCATGGACGGCGACATCAACTCCCCGGACTTCCGCTTCGACAGCGAGCTGTTCGTCCGGTACACCCAGTGCGCCGCGCTGTTCCCCGTCATGCAGTTTTCCATGGCGCCCTGGCGCGTACTGCGCGGCGACGAACTAACCTGGTGCCTGAACGCCGTGCGGCTTAGATCCGAGCTTGGCTCCGAGCTGCTCGCGCTCGCCCGCCAGGCCGCGAAAGACGGTCTGCCGATGCTGCGCAGCCTGGAGTTCGAATATCCCGGCCGCGGCTACGCGCTTGTACAGGATCAGTTTCTGCTCGGCTCGAACTTGCTGGTCGCACCGGTCGTCGCAAAAGGACAAACGTCGCGGCGCGTCGTCTTCCCCGAGGGCCGATGGCAGGGGGATGACGGGAGCGTCGTCAGCGGCCCGGCCGAGCTGGAAGTCGCGGCTCCCCTCTCGCGTTTGCCCTGGTATCGCAAAATTCAATAGATTGTCAACCGATCGGGGGAGTCAACCATGTATGAGCTGCTAATCGTCGATGATCATACTCACCTTGTGGATAGTCTCGAACGCAACATGCCTTGGGAAGCGCTCGGCATCGGCAAGGTTCACAAGGCTTTCTCCGGCGAGGAAGCACTTGAATTTTGCAAAAGCTATCCCGTCGATATTATCATTACCGACATTCGCATGCCCGGCATCTCCGGACTCGAGCTGATCGGGCATATCAAAAAATACGACAAGCACTTCAAAAGCATCCTGCTGTCCGGCTACGGTGAATGGGACTACGCGCAGGAGGCGATCAGACATCAGGTGGACGGCTACCTGCTCAAGCCGGTCGACCATGGGGAGCTGGCCGGCATGCTGCGCCGGCTGACGGAAGCCCTTCGCCTCGAATGGGACGAGCGGGGCAAGCAGGAGAAGGCCGTAAACATGCTGCGCCAGCATATGCCGTTGTTCCGAGAGAAGCTGCTCATGGATCTGCTGCAAGGGCGGAGGCTCCTCCCCGAGCTGCTTGAGGAGAAGCTGGCTTATTATCAGCTACCGTTCCGCCCAAACGACGAGACGGCGATGTGCCTCCTCCGCATCGAATCGTCCGCGGAAGAACTGAAATGGCAGGACCAATCGCTGCTCGCCTCGGCCGTCGTCAATATCGCAGAGGAGACGTTCTCGGATTTGTTCCACGTCTGGCACGGGCGTGATCCGTTCGAGCATGAAGTCTTCATCCTCAAGGCCCGGGATGAGTCCTGGTTTAAGCGAGAGACGCATCCGGAGCGGGCCCGACAACAGTCGCTGGAGCATTTGGCGTCCAGGCTGCAGCACCGCGTCAGGCACTTTCTCAAAATCGGCATCTCGATCGTCGTGAGCCATTGGCAGATGATGACGGACGGCCTGCGCGGGACGTACCAGGCCTCGCTGGCTGTATTCGCCCGTCATCTCGGCGGCGAAACGGATCTGTACATCCGCCTGCAGGACGCCGCCGTGCCCGAGATGCCCTACCGCGTCTACAGCCTGTACGAGTCGCCCACGCTCATCCAACTGTTCGAGATCAGCCAGTGGGAGGCGATTTCCGCCAAGTGGGACGTTATCTTCCAGGAGGTGACGGACAAGCGGATGGAGTCGCGGGAGACGCTGCTTGAGCTTTATTATCACGCGATGGGCGCCTTCAGCTTTTTTGCCCACAAAAACGGGCTCAGCCTGCATGATATCATCCCGCCCGAGCCGGACAAGGCCGGCGACGCGAGCCGCTTTCGCCATATGCGCCAGCTGCAGGACTGGATCGCCCACACGCTTAAGCGGTTCCAGGATATGACCAAAAGCGAATGGGACAACGAGCAGGCGGCGCTCATCCGCAAGGTTCAGCAATACATCCAAGACCGGCTGGCGGATGCCACGCTGCAGACGGCGGCGGATCACGTTGGCCTGCATCCGGCATACCTGTCGGCCCTGTTCAAGAGCAAAACAACCGAGAATTTCAGCGAATATTTATACAGGGTGCGCATGCAGCGAGCACGAGAAATGCTTATCGAGCAACCCGTGCTCAAGGTGGGCGACATCGCGGAGGCGATCGGCTACCACAAGCCGCAATACTTTATCAAGCTGTTCAAGGAACATTACGGACTGACGCCGCAAGACTTCCGCCATAAATCCACCTGACCGAACGGAGACGCTGACATGAGGCTTACGATTTTTACGAAAATTGTGCTCGTCATCTTCCTGCTGCTCGTCTCGACCCTGTTGCTATACTATCTGACCAACCGCTCCAGCGTGCGGCTCATCAAGCAGGAAATTCAACGCGTGAAGCTGAACGAGCTCACCTTCCTGGCCGGCGACATCGACAACAATCTGTCCAAAATATCGTCCTTCAGCGATTTTCTCGTGCTCGACAAGGATGTTCGGCTGCTCGCGACTCCTTCCTTTCTGGAAGGGGACTTCGAGCTGAACAAACTGAAGCTGCGGGTGTCGGACAAACTGAACCTGTTGCACGCCCTGAACAACTGGAACGCCGAATTCACCGTGATCTACGCGGAGGACAGCTCCGCTTTCTCCTCGCTGTCCTCGCCGCCTACGCTGAGCGGCCTGTACCTGGAGACACACTTCCGCCCATTCTGGCAATATGAGCAGACGGACAGCGGTGCGTATTTGACGTATTATCTGGCGCATCCGTATACGTTCCGCTTCGATCCGGACGAGGTGTCCTATGTCGTCAGGGCCAGGATCGACACCAAAAACGTGCTCGACTACTTGGACCGCGCCAAGGGGACGAACGACAACGGCCCTATCTTGTTCTCGGCGGCCGGGGACGTGCTGGCCAGCGATACGGATCAGCTCCCGTTCATCCGCGAGCTGATCCGGCGGCTTCAAGCCGGAAAGGAGGCGAGCGGCAACCGGCTTATCAAAATGAACGGTGAACAGTACCTCGTCAATTTCTCCGCGCTGGGCAACTTTAAGGATTGGTATGTCGCGGACTATACGCCGATAGGCGAGGTGCTGGGTCCGATCTACGCCAACCAGCGCCTCTACTATTTCTCCAGCGTCTTCCTGCTGCTGTTCAGCATCCTGCTCGCCCTGCTGCTTTACCGGGACGTGCAGATCCCGATCCGCAAGCTGATCTGGGGCGTCAGGAAGATCACATCCGGCCAGTACACGATCACGCTGCGCCAGGAGAGCAACGACGAATTCGCCTATTTGTTCGAGCGCTTCAATGAGATGTCCCAAGAAATCAAGGAATTGATCGAAAAAGTGTACATGGAGCAAATCCGCTCCAAGGAGGCGAAGCTGCGGCAGCTTCACTCCCAGATCCAGCCGCACTTCCTGTACAACTCGCTCGCGTTCATCAAGAGCATGGCCGAGCTCGACGAAAAGCAGGCCGTCATTGATATGTCCATGAACTTGAGCCGCTATTTCCGGCAGTCCGTCAAGTTTGAGAATACGTTCACGACGCTGCGGGAGGAACTCGAGCTTGTCCGGTTGTACCTGACGATCCAGAGCCTGCAGATGGACCGCTTCGTCTTCGCCATCGACGTCGAGGAGCGGCTGCTCGATCTGCAGGTGCCGCGGCTGCTGCTGCAGCCGCTCGCGGAAAACGCCATCCTGCACGGCATCGAGCCGCTGCGCAAGGTCGGGGACATTCGGATCGCCGGCCATGCCGACGGAGAATACTGCGTGCTGAGCGTGGCGGACAACGGCCGCGGCGTCGAGCCCGGCCGGCTCGCCGCGCTCCAGGGCGCGATCCGCTATGGCGCGGACGCAAATACCGCGTGGGCGCTGCAAAATGTGTACGAGCGGATGTGCGCGCTCTTCGGCCCAAGCGCCCATATGGATCTGGCGAACGGAGAACTGGGCGGACTCAAGGTGACGATGCGGTGGAAAATCGTGCGCGAACAGGGGGGAACGGAGCCATGAAAGGCTGGAAATGGCTAAAGCAGACGGGGCTGTTCGGCCTCGCGGTCGTCTTTTTCGTCGTCGTCATGACATTTTCCTTTATCTATTGGGAGGATCAGACGGGACGCCCCGGCCTGCCAAAAGCGGGGTCCCCGTCCATACAGCCCCCATTGTTCGTCGGGGGAAAATACGAGCCTCCCGCCGTCCTGACGACCGTTGGGCATCTGTACCCGGACATCGAGTTCAAAAACGGCGAGGATCTGCAGAACAACATACTGAACCGGCTGTTCGAGGACAAGCTCGGCATCAAGGTGAATTACCTGTGGACAACGACCGGGGACGAGGATGTCTACATCAACAAGTTGAACACCTCGATTGCGACCGGACAGCCGCTCCCCGACATCGTCTCGTTCAAAGGCGGACAAAATCTGTATCCGCTGCTGCGCTCCGGCGCCTTCCGCGACGTCGGACCGCTGTTCGAGCAGTACGCATCGCCCAAGTGGAAGGCGGCCATGGCGCAGGCGCCCGAGGCGTGGGACCGTTATACGATCAACGGCAAAAAGATGGCGTTGCCGATCCTCGACGGCAAGATGAACTCGAACGAGGTATTGTACATCCGCCAGGATTGGCTCGACAAGCTTGGCCTGAAGGCGCCCTCTACCCTCGATGAGATGGAGTCTGTCTTGGATGCGTTTGTCCATCGGGATCCGGACGGCAATGGTATGGACGACACCTACGGGCTCAGCATCAGCCTGAAAAATTCATTTTTTACCTGGATGTCGGACGCGGGCTTCGTGTTTGGGGCTTACGGGGAGATGCCGGACATCTGGAGGGTAGGCCCGGACGGGAAGCTGTCATACGGCTCGGTACAGCCAAACATCCGGCAGGGACTGATGACGCTGAAGCGCTGGATGGAGCGGGGCTACGTGCCGAAGGATGCCGAAATCCTGGACGAGGTCCAGGCAACGGAGTTATGGAAGCAGGGCAAGACCGGCATGATCGTGGCACCGCTGTGGGCGGCCGGCTGGCCGCTCGGGGACGTAACCGCGAGCGTACCGGATGCCAGGTTCGACGCTTACCCGATCCCCGTCGGGCCGGGCGGACTGTCCGGTACGCGCGGCACGCCTCCGGAATACGGCGCGATCGCCATCAACGCGGACATGGCGAATCCCGAGATTTTTTTCACCTATATGAACTTTGTCTACGACAATTTCATCGATCCGCCTGCCGGCTCACCGTATCGCTGGGGCATCGCTGAGGGCTATGACTACGGCTATTCGGGGGGAAAGGTGACATTTCGGAAGAGCCAGGTACCGGGCGGTCTGGCGGACCCCCAGAAGTATCTGCTGAGCCTGTCGCTCCCCTCGGTTCCGAACCTGCTCAGTGAATCGATCGCCCGCATCAACAGCGGAGCGTCCGACCTGACGCCTTACGACATCAAAAACAAGCTGCTGCGAACGCCGCAGGAACTGAAGGGTTGGAAAATCGCCCTGAGCAATCCCGACATCTACAAGACGGACGCCTTCACCGGCGCGCCGACGCCGACGATGGAAAAAAACGGCGACGCCTTGGATGAGTTGCTCCACGACGCCATGCTCAAGATCGTCTACGGCCAGGAGCCGCTGCCCTACTTCGATCGCGTCGTCGCCAGATGGCACGCGCTGGGCGGCGACAAGATGACCGACGAGGTGAACGAATGGTACGCCTCGTCAGGGAAGACGCGCTGAGCGTGACCGCTTATGGTATGCATTCCTCTTCTCCTCCCCTCTCTACCTGCGCTTCTCCTTCTACCGTTTCCGAAATTTTATAAATATAAGGTAAAAAAAAGCAGCTGATCATTTCTGATTAGCTGCTGCCGTGACTTATTTCATTATCTTTTACTCTCCATAATATCTCACGCCCCCATGCCGTTTTCCGGAACGGAGACAGGCTTCACGAGCGCTTTCTTCTCCCAGGCCCGGCTTCTCCAGCGAAGCAGCATGATGACCCCGCGCAGCCATTCGTCCACCACAAAAGCAATCCAGATGCCAAGCAGCCCCATCCCGAAGTGAACGCCCAACGCATAAGCAAGCGGCACTGAGACGCCCCACATCGAGAGCACGCCCATCAAGACGGGAAACCGCGCATCCCCGGCGGCGCGCAGCGAATTGATGATGACCATGTTGAAGGTCCGGCCGGGTTCGAGTACGATGGAAAGCAAAAAAATACTCGCTCCGGCGGCAATGATCTCGGGGTCCTTCGTGAACATGCCGATCAGCCCATGCCGAAATATCGCTGCCGCACTGACGATAGCTAAAGTTAATACAAAGCTGATCCGCACGCTTTTCATGAGCCGCTTGTAGGCTGCATTCATTTCCCCCGCACCGACCATTTGACCGACAATGATTTCCGTACCCGCTCCGATCGCCATCGCTAGCGCCATAAAATAGTTGGATACGTTCATGACGTAAACATGGGTGTTTAGCGCCGTAATGCCGATCATATTGACAAAGCTAATAATCATGAGGTACTGCGACTGCCAGGAAAGATGCTCACCCGCGGCAGGCAAGCCGACGCTCAAAATCTGTTTCAAGTAGGAACCGTTCCAGGTAATATAGTCCTTTCCGCGAATCGGTGCAGGAACCCGCCGATACAAAATGATAAAAAGAACGACGATGCCGAGCAAACGGCTAACGACCGTTGATATAGCCGCCCCCGTCACACCCCACTCCGGAAAGCCCAGGTTCCCGAAAATGAGCAAATAATTTCCTGTCACATGAATGATATTAACGCCTAAAGTTACGAACATAACACTTTTGGTGTGTCCGCTCGAACGGATGACCGACGACACCGCGTAAGAGAGCGCCTCAATCCACATAAAACCGCCGATGATTTTTAAATAATGGCTTGCGATTCCGATTTGTTCGGGATCTAATTTCAACAGATGCAGAAGAGGCTCCCCATAAAAAACGAGAACCAAGCTGACGAGAATCCCGAAAACCAGGTTCATCGTAATGGCGAGCGCCGAGATGCGGCTTGCCTCTTTCTCCCGCCCGGCGCCGATATACTGGGAGACCGCAACGCTGGTGCCGATGCCGACAAAGCCGAACATCAGAATGCAGAAGTAGATAATCTCGTTGGCTAAACCTACTGCCCCGGTCGCCTTATCGGAGATGCGGCTTAACATAAACACGTCCACCGTGCCCAGCAGCATCCGCAGTACGGAATCGACGAAAATGGGCCAAGTCACGGCAAAAAGACTAAGTTTCTTCCATGATGGAACACGATCTGCTAATGTCACGTTTTACAAGCTCCTACTGTATCTATTCTTTGCAACCTTCCCTAGTGTAGCGCCCGATAGGCCAATACGTCTATGGTGTATTTTATAATTTCATGACTATCTTTGTTCAACAATCGTTCCTTGTTTATGTAAAATCAAGTCGGGCTTCACAATTGATCTCGGGTGACAGCATAAAGGGGAAAAATGCTCTGATAATCGCTTACCAGCCGCTGCATTTTTTCCACCGTGCCGTCTTGATGGGGGACATGGATGGAAACCGTCAGGTTTGAATCGTCCAAATACTGAAACGAAACAAGATCAAAATTCAAGGTCCCGAGATTCGGACACTGCAGCGCCTTGGGTGCATCGATGGCATCGAGAACCTCATGGGAGTCCCAAAATTCCCGAAATTCGCTGCTAACTTGGCACAGCGCCTCGAACTGTTCAGACCACCAAGGGTCGTCAACGTGACGTGCATACCCGGCATGGAATTTTGCGGCAATCCGCCGCGCATGCAGTTCCCATTGGTCCCCCTTGATGTAGCGGAAGCGGGGTGATGTAAACGTCATCCAGACAAAATTCCGCTCCCTTTCAGACATCGCCGTGAGATCCCCGTTCAACGCGCAATAGGCTGCATTCCAGGCAATAATGTTCATTCGCGCATCCATGACATTCGACGGGGACAGGTTTTGGCTGTCCAAAAAATGCTGAAGCGCAGGTGTTACCTTAGAGGGTTTCTCGGTTTCGATCAAGGGGAACTCTTTACGGGCGAGATGAAACAAGTGCCTGCGTTCCGACTCATCCAACTGAAGCGCTCCCGCTATTCGATCGAGGACCTCGGCGGATACGTTGATATGACGCCCTTGTTCCAGGTAGGTATACCAATCCAATCCTACATCCGCCAACAGAGCGACCTCGCTGCGGCGAAGCCCGGGTGTACGGCGTCTGCGTCCGGACTCCGGCAATCCTGCTTGATTAGGGGTTATTCGTTCCCGGCGCGTGCGCAAAAAACGGGACAACTCCTCGTAACGATCCAATCTGCCCGCCATGATCTCCATGCCTCCTATTCATTGATGAACGTAGGATTCGCGATCCTACGATAACCAGATCTCTTCCTAGCCTCGTTAGGTCCATATACACTAGTCTATGTTCTCCTTAGGGAGAATAGCAAGAATCGGCCTGGTTCATGAAAAGATCAATGATCAGGGCGAGCTGACGGACGAACCTGCCATAAAGCACCTTGATCTTGTAGGCGAAAATTTCGTGAAATGGATGGAGATACCATCCAGATTGAAGCAGCTGCAAAGCGAAATATAATCAGGAACCTTGGAGGAAAAAAAGATGTTCGAGCATATTGTACTATTGAAACTCAAGTCCAATGTTTCCATTGACCAGCAGGAGGATGCGGTGAAGCGCGTGCATGCCTTTAGGGGGAATATCCCGGGTATTGTCGATCTGAGCGCCGGGGTTAACGTTACGGAGGAAACAGGGCACATGCAGGGCTTTTCGCTGGGGATCAGAGTCACTTTTGAGAATCAGCAAGCTTGCCGCGATTATATTCAGCATCCCCTGCATCAAAATTTTTTGCAATCCATTGGCCCATTTGCCGAAGGGATCGTAGTCATGGATTACCCGATTGCTTAATGTCGCCCCTGCTTACGATATAGTTTACCGCGTTGCCTGTAACGGCAAGTTTTAGGGCCATCCTCTTGCAGGATGGCCTTTTCTCAGGAAACCGGTAGGGCTGAGGTTAACCGTTATAATAATATCCGAACTTTCCGTACCCTGTGAGCGGTTAATACCAAAATTTCGCGTCATTTGGGGTAGGATGCCTAAAGCGGAGATGCTTGTTGAGGGAAAGCCTCTTCCGCTTAGGTTTTGGTGAAAGAGGCTTACGTGCACCGTTTATTCTACAAGAAACTTAAACCAGAGTAGAACCGCCGTCCACGACAACGATCTGACCGGTGGAATATTTCTCGCGCATTAAGTAGAGAAACGCCTCGGCACCATCCTCCGGTTCGCCGATTCGCCCAACCGGCAGTGATCTCGCGGCATTTTCATACATCGCGTTCCGGTGTTCTTCAGGAACGCCGTCCCATAGCTCGGTACGCATTATGCCGAAGCAAACGGCGTTGACGCGAAGCGGACTCAATTCGACGGCTTGCCATCCGGTTTCCATCAGCCGCGAACAGCTAATCCATGCGAGTTTCGGTACAGCTTGTTTAATCTCCGACTCTCCTTCACGACGGATGATAATAAGATTATAATGAGTCATAGAACCTTCAAACAGGTCTGCATTTATAGTACTGTTCCGGATACTATTGGCACGAATACTAATATAAATTCTTTCACCATATGGAGAGGTAACATCTTTATGAATGATGAAAGAAGACGTAAACAATTGGCCGACTTTCTCCGGTCACGCCGCTTGCGTCTATCCCCGAGAGAGGCGGGTTTGGCGGTTGAAACATCGCGCCGTCGCACAACGGGCTTGAGACGGGAGGAAGTGGCAAGCTTATCAGGTATTTCTTTGCCGTGGTATACTGCGCTGGAGCAAGGCCGGGACATTCATGTCTCCGAGCAAGTCTTGGAAAGCCTGGTACGAACATTACGGCTTAGCAGCGACGAACGCCACCATCTTCTTGTATTGGCCAATCATTCCTCGCTTCCTCAACCAAAAGCGGACGATTCCGTTCCTTCTTCCCTGCAGCAGATTCTGGACAGGATGGGAACCTATCCGGCCTACATTATCGACAAACGCTGGAACGTTCTCGCATGGAACCAAATATCGGGTAAGTTGTGCAAAGACATCAGTCGAGAACCGGAGCTCGGAAAAAATATGCTTTGGCGCGTCTTCGCGGTGGAGGAAAGCAAGTCTCGCATCGTGAATTGGGAGCATGTCGCCTCTGCGATGGTGGCCCATTTCAGAAGCCGGTTTGCCTTGTACATGAACGATTCGTGGTATCAAGAACTGGTCGACAAGTTATGTGACAGGAGTGAGGAGTTCCGGACGCTATGGGAACGGCATGATGTTTCCGGTACTTTGGAAGGGGAACAAATCATCCGTCTCCCCGAAGCAGGTCTGCTGACTTTCCGTTACCATACGTTTACAATCTCTGAGAGCAGCGCTTTTGCAATGAGGGTGTTCACGCCACTTGAAAACTCGGGGACCGACGAACGGTTGGAAGAATAGCTAAAGTAAGTTCATGATCCTAAACAACATTTTTTGTTGCCGCAACTTCCTACATCAAGGTCCTTGCCCTCGAAAGGCCACTCGTAGAAGAAGTGCCGAGCAATGCAAAAACCGCCCGAATCCTGACCGCGTTAGGCGGCTCGGACTTGGGCGGTTTTCATTTTGCGGTTACATTCTACTTCTCCCGCTCCTTGATCACCTGCTCAATCCCCAGCAGAATCAGCTTCAAGCCGAACTCGAACGCCCTATCGGTCCCCATCAACTTGAACAGCCCGCTTTTGAACATCCTCCGGAACAGTCCCGCTTCCGTCTCGCTCATGGAGTCCAGAAGGCGGACCATCTCCTCGCCCGGAAGCGCTTCTGCTCCATGCTCCTTAATAATCGCCGAGACATTGCGCTGATGTTCATAAGCTTCCAGAACGAAGAAGTAGACATAGTTGACAAACGTAGTAATGACTTGCATTTTCTGCTCTTGCTCAAGCGGTGTCGATTCTACGCAGAGCATCATCCGGTTGGTAAACCGGATAATGTCCGGTTCATGGGGGAGCGTCATCATCATGAGCTGCGTGGAGCAGGGATACCGGCTGAGCACGCTTCGTACCGTTCCCGCAAGCTCTGTCAACTGCTCCTTCCAGTCTCCCGCGGAGTGAAACTCCTCCAGAATGATTTTCGATACCTGATTGGCCAGACGCTGATAGAGATTCTGCTTGCTCTTGAAGTACCAGTACAGAGAGGGAGCCTGAATCCCCAGCCGGTCGGCCAGTCGTCTCATGCTGAATTTCTCGATCCCCCCCTCCCCCAGAAGCTCCCAAGAAGCTTCCAAAATCTTATCCTCCGAAATCTGAGGCTGCTGCTTTTTCATCGTTATCCGCCCTTTTATCTAACAGTGTAAGTTTATACTTTACAGGTCTATAGGTTCATGATATCATCTAACACTGTAAGGTTCAAACTAACACTGTTAGACCAGAACGAAATATATCAATGAAAGTGGTGACTCGCATGGATGCAGAAAACCTTCATTATTTTGAAAAAGCACCAATCGCTAAAGCCGTAGCTCACTTCGCTGTACCTATGATGCTGGGTACGTCAATGAGTGTCATCTATTCCATCTTGAATGCCTATTTCCTTGGTACGCTGGGCAATACTGCCGTATTAACCGCACTCGCACTTACCTTGCCTTTATTCGCGATCATCATGGCGCTGGGCAACTTGATTGGCATGGGCAGCGGTACCTTCATCTCCCGTTTGCTGGGTGAGAAAAAATATGATGATGTAAAGCATGTGTCTTCATTCGCCTTTTACAGCAGTTTAGTCCTCGGTCTTATCTTAATTGCCGTTGGCCTCCCGTTGATCGACCCAATTGTCCATGGCCTGGGGGCAACGCCTGACTCCTTTGGCTTCACGAAGGACTATGTCACAATTATGCTTATGGGTTCACCATTCGTCGTATTGTTCTTCACGCTGGAAAATATCGTTCGTTCGGAGGGTGCGGCTGTCACGTCGATGATCGGTATGATGGTGAGTGTTGTTGTGAATATTATTCTTGATGCGCTGGCCATCTTTGTTTTCCATTGGGGCATTATCGGCGTTGCGTCCGCTACGGTCATTTCTAACCTGGTCGCAAGTGCATTCTACGCCTTCCATATGGGATATAAGAGCCAATTCTTAACTGCCTCCATAAAATGGTTCAAGGCTACCAAGGACATTCTAAGCAATGTATTCAAAATCGGAGTTCCCGTCTTTATTATGAGTATCTTTTTGGGCGCAATGTCGCTGATCTTTAACCATTTTCTTGTCGAATACGGAGATCAGGCTGTAGCGGCTTACGGAATTTCATCGCGTTTATTGCAGTTTCCCGAGTTTATTCTAATGGGCTTATGCGAGGGAGTCGTACCGCTCATTGCCTTCTCTTTTACAGCAAATAAATTACGTATGAAGCACACCATTGGATTTACGATCAAAACGATTACAACATTAGCCTTCTTGTTCGGCGTCATCGTCTATCTGATTTCCGGCCACTTAATTGGTTTATTTACAAATGACCCGCAATTAATTGAAATGGGCAGCTACATTCTGCATGTGACGTTCTTATCCTTGTTCATTACAGGAATGACCACGTTGTTTACGGGGATCTTCCAAGCTACAGCGCAAGGAACCGCCGCGTTCATGATGTCCGTTATTCAGGGAATTGTTCTGATTCCTGTGTTGTTTATTGCCAATCAAATGAACGGCTTCCACGGGGTGGTCTGGTCGCTCGTCATTGCCGATGTAGTAGCGTTCCTTGTTGGAGCCATCATGCTGTATGCGCTGCGGAATAAATTGCAGCCGGATTTGGAAAGTTTAGTACAGTAGAACAGTAAATTTTGACAATTAAAGTGAGGGAGTGGTAGATTCTATTTATACTAAAATTCTTTGATTTGGGTGGGCCCATGAGAAAAAAATTACAAATTTACATATCGTCTACTTACTACGATCTTATTGAGGAAAGGCATACCGCTGTTGAAGCCATACTTCAAGCCGGTCATATCCCTGCTGGAATCGAGCAATCTTTCAAGGAAAGTCCAATGAAAATTAGGAAGAGATGGATCGACGAATCCGATGTATATATCCTGTTTCTCGGAGGATTCTATGGTTTAACGCTTCCTGATGATGAATCCAAGAGCTATACGCAGTGGGAATACGAGTATGCCGGAGAAGCGGGCAAACCCAGATTTGCTTTTGTTGTCACGGATGAAGCATTAAGACATAAGCCCTACGACTTCACAGCAATTGAATACTATCAGGAGTTTCAAGAGTTTAAGCAATCGGTCATGGAACAAGTCCCTTTTTATTATGTTGAAGATGTACGGCACATTAAAATGGTACTTCGTGACCAATTGCCGGTGTATGCAGCAAGAGACGATTTGTACGGCTGGGTATCCGGCAAGGATATTCCGGACGTTCAACAGCTATTGGATGAGAATGCAAGATTAAAGGCGGAATTGGAGAAAAGGAAATAAGAAAAACGCCTGACGGGCACACCATAAATGTTAAATATCGAATAACCCTCTACCAATCAAGTTTGCAGTAACCGGCTTCTTTCCGATTTCTCTTGACCATATAGCCAATTGACCGATGTGATGGATCTCGTGGGCGATCACGTGCCGCATCACTTCGCCGTATTTATGGGCTTCCCGTTCCCCTTCATCCGTGATATCAATCATAATGCGATTTTCCAAGCTGTCATCCCAATTATAGACAAATGGAGCGAGTTCCAGGTGAAACCGGTTGGAGAAATCTTTTATATGCTGCAGGCTGCCCACTTCCTCGAATGGAGGGATATTAATCGCTTTTTCTTGAATTCCTCCGCATATCCAACCATACTCGACTGCCACGATGTGATACAGCGTGTGAAGAATGCTCCCAACGCCTCCGGTACGTCTTTTCAGCAACTCTTCTTCACTCACCGTATCGCACCAGTCAAACCAATCTTTACGAACTTGCCAGTTATACTCAAAAAGTTTCAACATAGCGCAGCCTCCTGTAATCATAAACGTTGATATTCTTAACCATGATTCGCGATATAATCCGGCTATCCTGCTCCGTTAGAACAATTTTGGAAAACACTTTGATTTTGCTGTCCTAAAGTTGAAAAGCTGCCCGGATCAAAGGGCTGGCGACGCGAACCGAAGTTTTGCATTTCGCCCAGGCTCGTTCGATATTCGGCATTCGGATGTATTCGGAAGCAGCCCGAACATTATTGAAGTTCCCCCTCTCGGCGTTTAGGAAACACCCGTTCTACCTGGAAGATGTCTGGGGCGGGAGAGGGCTATGCGATCGTCAAGGATCCCGACGGCAATCTCATTAGTTTGGTCGCTTAAGAGAAGAGTACCTTGAAACCGCAGCAGTCTAGGACATGATCGGCTATGAAGAGCAGCAAAAGCCATCATGCTCGGATGGGCACCCTTCCGGGTGCCCTTTTATAACAGGGGTCTGGCTCAACCTTATAATCCTTGCTTGCCAGTCAAGTCGAAAACCGATCGCGGCAAGAAACGCGGAAGGGCGCCCGAAAGCTTGAGAACAGGGAAGTGGGGGGGCGGCAGATCAACACTCACTGTCCGGAGTCTTTGCACGATTATCCCGTTTGATCAGGTAGCAGAGAGAAAGACAAACTCGAGAGAAGAAAATATTTGGTGGACAAGCAAATAGGTTCGAGATAATTTAGACGGGCTTAGGAGAAGGGATCAGGTTTAGGGGAGGCGAAACAGACCGACAAGAGATCAAGACAGTAGATCAAGGACAAGACGCGAAACGAAAGACCCGTGATTTTGCTGTAGCCTGAACCCTTCCATCTGCAGCAACGCCCGTACTGTTCATGCTAATCCCACCCATTAAGTTGATCTGCAACAAGTAACCCCTACCGTTCAAGCGTCACGATCAAGCCGCGGCCGCAAGGGGCTGGTTCGGTTGGCGCGCGATTAGCCGACGGTAAGGGAGCGCCGGAATCGCCACACACATTTGCAGCAACTTCTGCCGCATCGTTTCTTCCACTCCGGGCAGTCCTCCGGGCAGGCGCAGCCGACGGCGTCCAGTGTATTCGTTCAGATACGCCTGCAGATGCTTAAGCCCCAAGGCTCCATACGTACTCTTCAGCGATTCCCACGCCTCCCTCACCACTCTCCGCAAGGGCGTATACAGCCGAAAGGCCAGAGGGAACAACTGTACCGCCGATGTCTGGATATCCACATGCCCGCCAATAAACTCGGTTAGATCGTGACGGTCTGCCCTTTTTTCGCCTCCCCGCTTATGCGGCACCAGGCGGATTTTGACGTGCTCCGGTTCGCCCGACTCCGTGACCGTGCAGCCGGCTACGACCGCCGAGGCGTACGGATGCGTAAGCTGACACCGGGACGGATTACGCCCATACTGATCGCTGTTCACCTTCACGTCTCCGGAGAGCAGCTCCCGGGCATCGAACTCCCCCACGGCATGACGTATTTTTTGCAGCATCGACCACGCGGTCTTGTAGGCGACCCGGATCACCTGGCGCAGCCGCATCGCCGAGATGCCGTCAGGGAGCAGGAACAACTCCAGCGCCTGGAACCACTTCACCAGGGGCAGATGCGTTCCTTCAAAAATCGTGCCGACCAAAGGCGATGTTTGATGCTTGCACTTTCCGCACTCGAACAAGGGGATATGCCGGG